>JAESFV010000022.1_pt1 | contig 437032 bp, 336 predicted proteins | sample 9269471 | NCBI WGS metagenome assembly JAESFV01 (sample SAMN14502647, study PRJNA617108) | algae metagenome | isolation source: Symplocastrum torsivum CPER-KK1 and co-occurring heterotrophs from... | place: USA: Central Plains Experimental Range, Colorado | collected 2001-01-01
CCGGTTCCTCGCGCCCCCCCCCCCCCCCCCCCCCCCCCCGGCGCGCCGCTGCATTTTTCCAGAAAGCTGGCAGTCCGCGCGGGCGGACGTCGCATTTCTTGCTGTGGAGCGGCGACCAACTGTCGGAGAGATGCGGGTCTTCACCCTCAACTGACGCGAGCGAGTCATGCCCGATCCTAAGACGATGGCATACAGGGAACTGAATAAGCGGTGCACGATGAGTGACAACAAGTCTATCGGAAATTACAATCTACTTTTCTTCAAAGAGAGAGAATTGCACGTATTTGCAGGGTTCATGTGTCACCATTTTGACAAGCTGGACGGAAAATGGAAGGCACACGTCAGTGTGGCAAATGATGATTTACCAAAGTCATGGGATCTCATCTACCCGCTATTGCTGAAGCACAAGGTGCAACACTTCAAAGTGAAAAGGCAATCCGGATGGGACGAGAAGTATGGCCTACTGACAAATGCCAACAGCGGCGTTACCACCGGATCGAATGAAGGCATTAACGATTTACTGCGACTGAAGAACGGCATGCAAATCACGATCTATGGCCTTCCCGATAGAGAAGGAGAGTTGAAGGCGGCATTAAGTGATATCGAGGGCGCTCCACATGAATAAGATTGGCCGAGGTGATATTGACAAATCGGACAGGAGCGTTGGCATATACTGCTCTGTCAGAAATGACAAAGGCGGCGACTACCTGATGCATGACAAGGCGAAAGGCTATAATGATTCCGGAGATCCCGACCCATTTAACGAAGCATACCACGGGAAATACATCTGCAAAGAGTGACAGTGATGCACGGCATTCGCCTCGTGGCATCTCGTCCCGTGGCCGGTCGCTGAAACGCCGCGGCCCGGGGTGGTGAACCCCGGGCCGCGGCGTTTCAGCCGGTCGAAGCCCAGCGGCGGCGGGTTGGTTGCCAGCGGACACGAGTGAATCAATGACACGAACGACTTTCGCGGCTTTGTCCAGTGTCGGGCGCGAAGCGCCGCGCGTATCAGCTGCACGAAGACTGGGCGGTAAAACTTCTGGTAAAGGTTTTCCAGAGGTTTTAGTCGACGATCTCGTTGGTCTACCTCCCCCTTTCCCCTGTCGGCTCTCTCGCTCGTGGTACACTCGCTTCAGCACCTCATGCTTCCGGGCCACCTGCTCGTTCGCCTGGCCTGCAGCCGGCTTGGGCAGGCCATCTCCTGCCGCGCCGCGGGCGGTCGCACCTTCGGGGGGAAGATCCTCGACGGCCCAGCCGCTACCGGGCCTGCGTCGAGTTGGGCATCAACCCGCCGTTGGAGAAGTTCGAGGGCACGGAGGACGAGGCGGCGGCGGCGGTGGACAGCTGGAACCTACACCGTCGGCACCTGACGCGGGAACAGAAGCGGGAGGTGATCGCGTTCAAGCTGCGGGAGAACCCCGGGCGTTCCAACCGGGACATCGCAGCTGAGGTGAAAGCAAGTACCAACACGGTCATTGCAGTCCGGAAGCAAGTGGAGGCGTCAGGTGTTCAAGTTGAACACCTGACCGACGCTACGGCGTCGTGCGCCCCTCCGGCCCCGCCGCCCCCTGTGCCCGCGTCCGCAACCCCGCCTCCTCCCCCACCGCCGCCCGTGTCCCCCAAGGTCACCGGCCGCGACGGAAAGCAGTACGCGGCGACCCGACCGCAAGTGAAGCCGGCTCGTCGGCTCATACCAACTTGGCGAGAGGCTTCCAGTTATTGTCATTCTTCCGGTAGTGATCCAGCGCGAAATCTTTGTGATCCTCCATCACTTCAAATAGTTCGGCCGAGATGTGGTCGGGTGTCCGAAAGCCGTTCGATTCGGACGGATCCTGGTGAAGGTTTTTCACCAGCTCACTATCCCTGATCCGGAGGACCACCAGGACAGTCCCGTTGAACTTCGGAACATACGTGGTGTAGAGATCCTTTGCGCAGGTAGGAGTCCTGTCGCTGAAGAAGTAGTTGTGCCGACACGTCTGGTAATCCTCCAGCGTATCTCGAACATCGAGAGAATTGTTTGCCAGTCGCGTTAAATAATGATTATTATCCTGCAGAACTTTCGTGGCGTAGCTTTCGTATTCTTGTTGCTTCGGCACCGTCCCCGTCCACGGCTCCACCAAATCACAGACCAGATCAAAGTAAGTACTCAGCCGCTCCTCTTTCAGACGAGAAGCCTCGTTGCTGGCCGCGGACGCGTCATCGGATGGCGGGACGGAGTACTCCTCGTACTTGTCGCCGCACACGCACGTTAAGGCGGCAGTCGGGTTTCTCTTCCTTTTCGTGTATAGAAACTTCACGAATGTGGCGACCGCCCGCTGGAGGAGTTTAGGGCGTTGCAAGGCGGCACTCTTCGCTGTGACGCCACTCGGATCCGACGACGTCCTACCCGTTCTCTGGTAGTACGTCTGAAGGCCTGCGAGCTTAATGTGCTTGATCGCAACTTCGCGTGTCGTGATGTGGTATAATGCCCCCTTGTATGTATTCGCCTGGTTTACATAGTCTAAATAATTGCTGTCCATTTTACACTCTCCTGGATACGAGTCTGCACAACTCTCATCGGTCCCGAGCCGGTGCCGTGCAGCTTCGCCTGGACGACACAGGGGGCCGCGGCGATCGGATTTCGGCAGAACGCGATTTGGATGGTACGCGAGCGAGCGGCCCCTTTCCACCCATCTCCCGCCTCGTGCGACTCATTTCGTGTCGACCCGCGGCATCCGACAGCCGGCGTTCGCTGGACTATTAAATCTCTCAATATCAAAGAATTTCAGTCGAAATACTGCACATGTCGGGAACTGTAGGTGTAACCAGGACGACGGGAGGACGACCGATGGCGACCAGCTGGAACTACACGACCGAGCCGCACGGGCCGCACCCCGACTACCGCCACGCTGGCCCCGCGGCCGAGCCGGTCCGGGCCTACGGGTGTGTCCGGTGCCAGAAGGAGCACCGGGAGGGACTGGACCCCGAGTACGAACCGCACCTGATGTTCCAGTCGAAGCACGGGTGGTACTTGCGGCGGGCCGAAGTGGGGAGATCCTCGCCCGGCTGATCGAGGGGGGCGAGGCGGGGTGAGGAGAGAAACGCGAGCGGGCCGGGTCGATCGACCCGGCCCGCGTCACTTCCGGGGAACCGTGACACTCTCGGACCACAGTTCCATAACGGAAATCGTGATGGTTCCGTGAGGAGCGGCGAGGCCTGCGGCCGGCTGGCAGGCCACCTCCGGCCGGGTCGCGCTGCAGGAGGTGGTGAACCGTCACCGAGATGGTGGCGGCTGGAGATGCGGGTGTCGCAGGTCGCCGAGCGGGACAGCCGGTGGCCTGCTCAAGCCGGCCGCAGGCCTCGTAGGTCGGTCACGCCGGCTCCACCCCAGCCGGCTTCCTCTTCCTCCGCCACTTCCGCGCCGTCCGCCTCTTCTTCGGCGTCCGGCCGTTCAGCTTCCCGATCGCGATCCCTTCGGCGCGGTCCACGGCCGAGCGAGCGGGGGCGGCTCCGCTCAGGCGGGCCAGCTGCCGCAGCCCGCGGCGGACGAGTGCGTCCGCGGTCGTGGGGTATACCCCGAGTGCCTGCGCGAGAGCGGCGCTGACGACGGGGTTGCCGTCGACCAACCCGAACCGGAGGGTGACGGCCGGTGCGTGCGCACCGCGTCGAGACCCCGCCGGTACGTCTCCAACTCCTCCCGCGGGTCGAACTCGCGCCGCAGCGCGATGCCCATCTCGACGTGCTCGGGCCGCGGCCGCTCGGTCGTCGGGGGGATGCCGGCCACCGCGATCGGGCCGACCCCCGCCCCCCACCCGATCGCGCGGGCGGCCGCGGCCCTCGCCGCGATCGCGCCCGGGCCGCCTGCCGGGGCCAGTGCCGCCGGCCCCAGCACTCCCGCGAACGCGGCCCGCTGGTCCGCCGCGGCCGCCGCCCCCGCCCGCCGGGCGTCGATCTCGGCGAGGCGGCGGTCCCGGTCCGCGGCCAGCCGGCCGACGATGTCCTGCGCCGGCCGGCGGATCTCCGCCATGAGGCTCCGGAAGTCGGTCAGCGCCGGGGCGACCCAGCCGAACGGCCCCGGGTCGTCCCGGCTCCCGCGGATGGGCGGCACGTGGCCGGCGTCCAGGTCGCGGACGGCCCGCTCCCGCGGCACGGCGAACGACCCCAGGAACCCCTCTCGGATGCCGGTCACGCGGTCGAGGTGGCGCTGGGCCTCGTCCACCCGCTGCTGTGTGCCCGCGCCGATGGCGTGAGCACGGGTGCGCTCGCCGAGGAGGAGCCGCGCGTCCGCCACCGAGTCGGCGATGGCCCGCCACTCCTGCCGCAGTCGGTCGGCCGACTGGCCGACGATCGCGCGATCGAAGTTGGCCACGTCGATCCAGTCACCGTCTCGCCGCCCGGCCGGCGGCCCATCGGCCGGCCCCAGCGCTCGGACCCCGGCCGCGACCAGTGGTGCCACGAGGCCGGTGATGGGTGCTGTCAGGAATTTGCCCAGGGCCGGCGCACTACTTGGGACTGATTTTCTGTAGCACTTTGAGCATGTGATCATCGTCCCACGCGGCCTTCATCCGGCGGGTCTGGATGCTCCCCTTGGTGTCGGCCCGCTTGGGGAGGGACACCGCGACCCGCCGAACGATCCCGAGGTTCGCCCCCCGCGTGCCCCGCCCGCGCCCGACTCTCGTCCTCCCGGAACGACACGTCGAGCACCCAATGCAACCCGTTCTCGATCCCCCAGTGGTTGCGGATGTAACCCGCCAGCACCTCGGCGGTCACCCGCAGGCTGGTCAGGTAGAAGTGGGCCGTACTCGCGTTCGCCGCCCCCCCCGACCTGCCGCTCCCGGCCGACCATCACACCCGCCCAACCGCCCGGCAGGCCCGCCGGGTCATGGATCACCGTCACGTACCGCTCCTCGGCCCGGCCGTGCCCGCCGCCCACCGCCTCGGACGTGTCACACCCGGCGACGTCGGTCGCCGCCGCCCGGTCGAACACCCCGGCGACCGCGTCCCGGAGCCCCTTCTGGTTCCCCTTCACGCACACCACGTACTCCCCGCCCCGCGCCCGGACCTGTTCCACGGTCGCCTTCTGGCACCCGGCCGCGTCGATCGTCACCACCGCCCCGGTCCGGTCCAACCCGGCCACCAACTCGGGGGTGGTGATCTCGTGCCCACCGTCCGGGACCGACCGCACCCCGAGGAGCAACCGGTCCTCGACGGCCCACGCCTCGACCCGGTGGAGGCACCCGGTGAACGTGTCCCCCGGGCTCCGCCGGGCGCTCTTCCCGTCGACCGCCACGTGGACCAACCCCGCCTCCTCGCACGCCTCCGCCGCCCACCGCCCGAACCGGTCGGCGAACCCCGCCGGGTCGAGCTTGGCGAACACCCGGTCGAACGTGTCGTGGCTCGGGATGCCGTTGGGCAGGGCCAGGAACCGGCGGAAGAACGCCTCCTTCCGCCGTCCGTACTCGGCCACCTGATCCCACCCGTCGGCCCCGGCGATGACCGCGCACGTGGCGATGACCAGGATGTCGGTCAGCCGGTGGAGCGTGTTCTTGGTCTCCCGCCGCGGGTCGGGCAGGTCGGGTATCCTCCTGATACCCTCGGGATAGCCCCAAGCCCTCATCCCGTTAGCGGTTGATAGTGCGCCCGCCCTGGGAATTTGCCTGCCAGGTTCGCCTTGTTGTTGATGTCGTTGAGCCACCCTGCTGCGTCCCTGATCGCGTCGCGGGCGGTCAGCGCTCCCTTGACCACCCACTCCACGACACCGGCCAATCCGTCCCCGAAGTCGGCGATCTCACTTCGCCAGGACTGCGACGTCTCGGCCAGGGTCGTGGTGAGCGCGTACCCGAACCGCACCACCTCCTTCTCATCCAGCTTGAAGTTGGCGGCGTCGTCGATCAGCTTCGAGAAGTCCTCGCGCAACGCGCGGGAACGCGGACTCGATACCCTCGAAGCCGATCCAGGTCAGCTCAATGGCGGCGCGAGAGAACTCGCAGCCGATCTGGGCTCCGGCTCGCGCCAGCGATCCAAACTGGCGGATGGCCGGGCGTGCGTCGCCCGTCGTATCGCGGAGCCTGGTGGCGAATGCCTGAAGGTCGCGCGCCGCCCCTTTCAGGTCCAGCTCCTCGATGAGAGCCTGACCGAAGGCGATCTTGGTCTGCTCGACGGCGTCGCTCAACTGCTCGAAGGCCGCGCGCGCCGTCTGACCCTGGCGGGCGGTCATGCCGAAGAACCGGCCACCCTCCGAGGTCATGCGCTGGAAGGCGCGTTCCACGTCGCGGAACCCAACTCTCCCCTCTTCAATTAGCGCCGCGAGCTCGTGTGCTCTTCCCGAACACTGCGGCGAGTTCCTCGTTGATCGAGACGCCGCGGCCGCTGAACTGCCTCACGTCGACCGCGTAGGCCTGTCCCTGGCTCCGGAGCGTACCGTACAGGTAGGCCGCGTCCCCGATCGGCAGCCGGTCGGACACGGCCGCGGACACGTCGCCCAGCATCTGCAGGGTGGGCATCATCTGGTCGGCGGCGAACCCGTAGGCCAGGAGCTGGCGAGAAGCGTCTGTCGACTCGCGGTTATTGAATGGCGTCGTAGCAGCGTACTGGCGGATGTCGGCCATCAGCTCCCGGGCGTCGCCGGACTTCAGCAGTATCTCGAACCCGAGCCGGGTACTCTCGAAGTCGGTGGCCAAGGCCACCGAGTCCTTCAGGTGGCCGAACGCGGCGGACAGCCCGTTGATGCCGAGTTCGGCGGCGGCGGTACCGGCAGCGACGGGGAGAAGAGCCTTGGCGAAACCCGTGACGGACTCCCCCGCGGCGACCGCCACGTCCCGGACCTTGTCGAACCCGGCCGACAGGGCACCACCCGCCACACCGCCGGCGGCCCCGCCGGCGCGGAGGAGGGGCGTGCCGACGGTGCGGGCGGCCCGCCCAATCGCCGTAGTGCCGTAGTTCCGGAAGTCTCGCTGCATGTCCCGACGGTGCTGGGCGGGCGCATCCCGGACTCGCTGAATGGCGTCGGTGCGGATCATCGACGGGATGACGCCCCGCGGGATCATCGGGGCGGCGTCCGCGGTCTCCCGCTTCTGGCGGGAGACCGCCTTGCCGAAGCGGTCGAGTTCCCTCGCGGCCTGTTGCAGGTTCTGGGTGAGGGGGTTGATGTCCCCGGAGACCTTGACGGCCAGTCGCCGATCGTTTTGGGCATTGCGATTCCCCGCGCGAGAAGAAACCCGCGGGCAAAGTGGTACCGGCCGCGGCGTCAGCTGGTCGGCGGCCCGCCGGACGAGACGACGTCGGCCACGAGCGGATCGGTTGGGGCGATCAGCCCGTTGGCGACGGCGGAGTGGGCGATGCTGCGGTACTGCTCGGCCAACGACTCGGTCGTGCCGAACGGCGACGACTCGATCCGGAGCCCCAGCTCCCGCAGCTCGTCGGCCTGGATGGACGCCCCTCCCATCTCCCGGAGGGCCACCAGATACAACCGGGCGGACCGGGAGACGGCCGCCATGAACGCCTGTGCCTTCTCCGTCAGAGCCTGTGCCGCGGCCTTGGCCAGCACCTCGTTGACCTTCAGCGGCCCGTCCTGGGCATCGCCTCCCGGCCCGTCCGCCGGCAATCGGTTCTTCACCATCGGCGCACACCCCGGTCGGAAAGAGTGTGTGGTTCAGGGAGCTTTCGGTCGGACAGCCAGACCGCGGAGCATCTCGGCGTCCGCACGCGGGTCCAGGAACCCGCCATCGAGGAGCTGCCGGAGTACGACCGACGACATGCTGTCGAGGCTCGCGGGGTCGCCGGTGCCCGCACGCGGGACCGGGCACTCGCACCCGCCCCGGCCGTGGAGCGCGTCGAGCTGGCCGTCGAGCTCGGCCAGCGCGTTCGACTCCCGGACGAACGCCAGCCACGCGGCCGCCAACCGCCGAACCGCCTCGCGGTAGCGCGGGAAGAACTGCCGCGCCAGGTCCGCGGCCACGGCGGTCGTGGTGCGGGTCAACTCCCCCTCCGCGAGGGTGAGCGCGGCCCGGCCGTTCCGGAGGTCAGTGGCGATCCGGAGCAGGGCTCCGTCCTGGGAGCCGGCCCGGGCCGCGGCCAGGCTCTCGCCGGCGACCAGCCGACGGGCCACCGCCGCCTGCTGCCGTCGCTGCTCCGCGGCGACGGCCTGGAGGTTCGACAGCTCGCCCTCGAGGCGGGCCACCTCGCCGGCGAGCCGGTCGCGTGCGGCCGCCGCGGTGACGAACCGCGGGTCGTAGGCGACGCGCGGGAGGGACGTCTCCGGCTCCGGCCGGGCCGTCCGCGGGGCGGTGGGCATGATGACCTCGGCGGTGGTACGGAGCGCGAACGCGGAGGCGTCGTCACAGCCGACGACGCCTCCGCGGAGTTGGGTCAGGACGCGAGCCGGATGCGGCTGAATGCCTCCGCCAGGATGGGCATGCCGTCCACCTCGCGGGTGCCGTAGAAGCCACGCTAGTTCCGCAACCGGAACAGCTCGTTGAGGCGCTCGACCGTGAACCCCAGGCTGTCCACGATCCAGTAGTGCGCGAAGTCGGCCCACATGCCGATGTACTTCCCGGCGGCGAACGTGTTCGGGACGAACTCGCTCTGGACGTAGGGCCGGTTGCACACCCGGCCCGGCTGGCCGGCCGTCAGGCCCGGCTGCCACAGGTACTGCCCGTTCCCGTCCTTCTTCAACCGGAGCCGGCGGATGAATTCGCGCGAGAACAGCCCGGTCGCGCGGTTCTGATATTGGATCTTCAGGGCGTAGAGCGAGTTGATCACCTTGTCGGCGGTGACGTAGTCCCGGCTGGTCGGGATGCCGTCGTCGGACGGGGTTCTTGCCCGTCTTTTTCCCCCCGGGGGGAGCCTTGCTCATGGTCCCGTCGATCGCCTGCCACTCCCCGCCGAGTCCGACCAGGTCGTCGTACTCGTGCGGGGCGTGCTGCCAGAGCGTGCGGAACACGCCCCGCTTCTGCCACCGCTGGAAGTACCGATGGAGGCGGCTGCCGGACCCGAACTCGGGCGGCACCGCCTTCCAGTGGCAGCCCGTCCGCAGGACGTAGAAGATATCCCGTCGAGTACCTGGCGGTACGGCAGGCGGGGGCGCCCACCCCGGGGGGATCGCCGGACCTTGGGGAGCAGCGGCTCGACTCGCTCCCAGAGCGCGTCGGGGATGCGGAACGCTTCCACCACGGTGTCGCGTGTACCCGCCATGACAATCCCCCGCAACGGGCGAATTCATGGGCACTTACATTGTACCCCCACGGTTCTGGGACAGTCGTGCTCTGTCGAAATCCCCGTCTATGCGGCGAGAATCATCAGGTTGTGGGCGATGCCCCGGAGCAGGACTTCCTTCTCCTGGCTGGCCCACACCCGAGCCCGGAGGGCACTCCCGAGGAGCCGCTTGTGGCGGGAGAACCCGCTCCCCACCTGCCACCGCGGTCCGTACACCCGCTTGTGCCGGCGGCCCTTCGGCTTCTCGCGGAACCGCTTGACCATCTGCCGCCGGTACTTCGTCTGGGGCGACTTCCGACCGCCGTTGCGGCGGTCGAGTGGGAAGGCCGTGGACCGGATGCCGAGCGGGTTCCGCCCGAGGGCGTGGTTGTGCTCGGCGTCGTCGGCGGTGTCCCCGAGCCGGGTGTCGAGCGGGCATCGGGGGTGGGCCGCTCGGACCGTCGGCCGGAGTTGGGGGGAGTGCTGGGACGGGCCGCGGGTGACGTGGGCCGACAAGAACAGGTGGGCGGCCGTGTCCAGAACCGCCGTGAGCTTCGGCCACCACCGCTGGCGGCGGCGGCGGCGGCGCGTCCCGGCCCTCCAGGCGTCGTACCGGCTCGTGTACCGGGCCTCGAACCCGGTGGCGTCGATGGCGGCCCGCGGCGTGGGTGGTCTCAGGCGGCGGGTGCGGGCGGCGGCAACGGTCGCCCCGAGGAGGGCATCGCCCCCCCTTCTACCCGCCGCCGTGGGGCCGCCTTCTGGAGCGTCGAGTGGTCCGGCACCCGGGTGAGGCCGACGGCCCGCCGCGGGTCGGACCCGTCGTGGAGGTGTTGTCCCAACCCGCGGCCGTCGGCCTTGAGGAACTCCCGGGCGGCCAGCAGGGCGAACCGTTGGTGCGGGGTGTACGTCTTCTTCGAGTCTGGCGACGAGTACGCCGGGAGCGCATCCCGAGCCGCCGCCAAGGCCGGTGTGGGGAGTCGAACCGGCGACTTGGTCAGGCGACGTGTGGTACTCATGCCGGGTTAGAGGGATCAACCCGGCAAAAGGATTTCGACAGAGCACAATCTCGACCGCCACCTTGGTGGCAAGGGCAAGGTTCTTCTCCGCGTACACCTGTGTCACATCCGCCCGCTCGTGCCCGAGGGCCACTTGGGCAGCCTCGAGCCCGAACCGCCGGCGGACCTCGGTCCCGTGGGCATGCCGGAGCTGGTTCGGGTGCCAGTGCGCCACCGGGTCGTAGTTCCCCGCCCCGGCCAGCCGCTCCCACCGCCGGTTCGCCCGCTTCACCGCGCGAGCCACCGCGTGTCCGTAGCTGCTGACCGTGTACCGCTCCGCAGGCACGCGCTTCGGGGCCGCCACCCGCACGGCCGCGTTCCGGGCCATGTGCGAAGCGTACCGCGGGGTCTTCCGGCCCGCCGACCGCGCCGACCGGAACTCTGCCACCGTTCGCCGCGGGTCGAAGTAGTGGCCCGTTGGCTCGGCCGGGGCGAGCAACTCCAGCAACGCCCGCCCCGGGGGCCGATGGCGACCGCCCGGGCCTTCCCCCGGTGCCGGGTCTTGAACTGCCGGAGGCGGAACACCCACACCTCCCCGGCGGTGTCGATGTCGCACGGGCGGAGTTGACGCACCTCGCCCGGCCGCATCCCGGTCAACAGCTGGACCTCGACCATCCCCCGGACCACCGGGCCAAGGAACGGCAGCGTCGTCCGGACGTCCGCGTCGGCGACCGGCAGGACCGGGTCCGCCTCCCGGGCGGCCGTCCGCCCGGCTTGGAGCCCGGCCACCGCCTTGAGCGCCTGGAGGACGGCCGGCGGGAAGAGCTCGTTCTCGACCGCCCATCGGAACGCCCGACGGACGCGGCCGACCCGCTGGTTGACGAGTTTCCGGTTCCACCCCGCCTCGATCATCTTCTGGCGGATCGCCTTGAGGGCGAGCGGGCCGAACTCGTGTGCCGGGGTGTGGCCGTACAACTCGCGGACGAGGCGGAACGTCTGGCGGAACTGGGGCAGCTCATTGGTCGGGGTGCCGTCGGCCCGGCGGTAGTGGCCCTCGGCGTAGCCCCAGAACCCGAGGAGGAGTTCGTTGACCGTCACGTCCCGGCGGGTAGGTCGGGCGGCCTCGGGGGCGTCTGGTATCGGGCAGACGGCCAGTTCGGCGATGACGCGGGCGTACTCGGCCCGGCTCTCAGGCGAGTCGTACCGACCGAGGTAGACGTCGGTCCCGTTGATGCGAACGCGGGCCTGGCCGGTCGGTTTGTGGAGGAGGTACGAGGGGACGGACTGCTTGCGGCGGGCCATTGAGAGCGGCTCCGGAAGGGTTTCGTGATAGTACTACCACGAAACCAAGGGCTTCCGGCCGCGCCCGGGACCGCCCCTGGGTAAGCGTAAGTGCTTCAGCCGAGGTGCTTTACTTCTAGTGGGCAGTTTCAGGGTTGAACTGGGGATCTAGCGATTTTCAGGCCGATCGACGCACGTCGTCTGGAGCCGCAAAGACCCCGGACTTCCCCCACTTTACCGCCGTTTCGTCGCGTTGCAAGGACATCCATCCGCTGCGAGGGGGAGACCAGGTTTGCGGGTAGCAGGCGGGTTTACGGGTAGTTTCCGGGTAGCCCGTAACCCGCCCAAATCGGGGTGTCGCCGCGGTCGTACGGCAACCGCTGCTGGCCGGGCACGAACCACCGCCACGGCTGGGTGTCCGCATCCCGCTGCGATGGTTCTCTGGAGAGTGTCATGCGCGGGCCGGTCCAACGACCGGTGTGCGTCGCCCGAGGCTGGTGTAGGATGTGTTCACCCGCCGACCGCTGCACGCCCGCCGGCCTCCCGGCCGCGCCCCGCAGGTAACCCCGATGCGCCTCCGCCTCCTGGCTGTTGCGACCATCGCCCTGGCCGCTGCCCCGCGGGCCGCCGCCGACGTGGACTTCGGCCGCGACGTGCGGCCCGTCCTCACCGAGTACTGTTTCGCCTGCCACGGCCCGGACGAGAAGGGCCGAAAGGCCGACCTCCGGCTCGACACGAGGGACGGGCTGACCGCCGCCGCGAAGGAGGTACTCGCCCGCGTCACCGCCGCCGATCCGGCCGAGCGGATGCCACCGGAGAAGGGCGGGAAGAGGCTCGCGCCGGCGCAGATCGACGCCGTGAAGAAGTGGGTCGAGGGCGGGGCGAAGTGGTCGGCGCACTGGGCGTTCGAGGCGCCGAAGCGGCCGGCGGCCCCGGCCGTCCGCGGGGCGGCGTGGGTCCGCACCCCGGTCGACGCCTTCGTCCTGGCGCGGCTGGAGAAGGAGGGGCTCCGGCCGTCCCCGGAGGCGACCCGCGAGACCCTGATCCGCCGCCTGTCGCTCGACCTGACCGGCCTCCCGCCGACGCCCGAGGAGGTGGACGACTTCCTCGCCGACACCTCGCCCGCCGCGTACGAGCGGGTCGTGGACCGGCTCCTCGCGTCGCCCCACTACGGCGAGCGGATGGCGATGCCGTGGCTCGACTACGCCCGGTTCGCCGACAGCAACGGGTTCCAGACCGACAGCAGCCGCGCCATGTGGCCGTGGCGGGACTGGGTGGTCCGGGCGTTCAACCGAAACCTGCTGTTCAACCAGTTCACGATCGAACAGCTTGCCGGCGACATGCTCCCGGGCGCGACGCCGGAGCAGGTAGTCGCCACCGGGTTCAACCGGAACCACCGGCTCAACGGCGAGGGCGGGCTGATCGGCGAGGAATGGCGCGTCGAGACGGTCATCGACCGGGTGGACACGACGGCGCTGACGTGGCTCGGCCTGACCGCCGGGTGCGCCCGGTGCCACGACCACAAGTACGACCCGCTCTCCCAGGCCGAGTACTACCGGCTGTTCGCGCTGTTCAACAACGTCCCCGAGACCGGCACGCTGGCCGCGAACCGAGGGGGCGGGAACTCGGACCCGGCCGTCGTGGTCCCCGGTCCGGGGCAGGAGGCCGAGCTGGCGCGGCTCCGCGCCGCGGTCGCGGCGGCCGATGCCGCGACCGCCGCCGCGGCGAAGTCCCTGCCAGCGCTCGTCGCCGCCTGGGAGCCGGGCTTCAAGGCCGCACTGGCCGGGGCGAAGGACGACTGGGTGGTGCTGACCCCGCGGTCGGTCGCAGGCAGCGGGATGGGGAAGTTCACCCGCCAACCGGACGGGTCGTACCTCGCGGTCGGGCAGTCCCCGCCGTACGATCTATACACCTTCGTCGCCCCGGTCGCGGCCGGGCGGCTCAGCGGCGTGCTGGTCGAGTGCCTCCCGGACCCGTCGCTCCCGAACCGGAGTGTCGGCCGGGCGCCGAACGGAAACTTCGTCCTCACCTCGGTCGAGGCCGAGGTGTCGGCGCCGGCGCTGAAGGAGCCGCTGAAGGTCCGGTTCACCCGGGCCGAGGCCGACTTCTCCCAGGCCGGGTGGGACGTGAAGAACCTGCTCGGCGGCGACCCGAAGCGGGGCTGGGCGGCGGACGGCCCGACGCGGCGCGAGCCGCTCAAGGCGGCACTCGTGGCCGAGACGCCGGTCGCCGTCCCGGCCGACGCCACGCTCACCGTGCGGCTCCTGCACGAGGCGCTGAACCACCACTCGATCGGCCGGTTCCGGCTGTCGGTCACCGGGGCCGAGCCGGCGACGGTCACACCCGCCGGCCGGCGGGTGCCGCCCGGGGTGACGGCCGCGCTCGACACCGAGGCGGCGAAGCGCACCCCGGCACAGGTCGCCGAACTGACCGCCTTCTACCGCACGACCGCTGACGGCCCGGTGCGGCGGGCCGACGCCGCGGCGGCCGCGGCGCGGAAGCGGCTCGCCGACTTCGAGGCGGCGCTGCCGACGGTGATGGTGATGCGGGAGGGGCCGCCGCGCGAGGCCTTCGTGCTGGTTCGCGGGCAGTACGACCGGCGTGGGGCGAAGGTGACGCCCGGCCTCCCCGCCGCCCTTCCGCCGCTGCCGGTCGGCGCGAAGGCCGACCGCCTCGGCTTCGCCCGGTGGGTCGCGTCGGCAGACAACCCGCTGACCGCCCGGGTGTGGGCGAACCGGGCGTGGGAGCACTTCTTCGGCGCCGGCCTCGTCCGCTCCACCGAGAACCTCGGCACGCAGGCCGAGTTCCCGTCGCACCCCGAGCTCCTCGACTGGCTCGCCACCGAGTTCGTCCGCCTCGGCTGGGACATGAAGGCGACGCACAAGCTCCTCGTCATGTCGGCCGCGTACCGGCAGACCTCGCGCGTCACGCCCGAACTACTCGCGCGCGACCCGGAGAACCGGCTGCTCGCCCGCGGTCCGCGGTTCCGCCTCCCGGGCGAACTGGTCCGCGACCAGGCGCTCGCGGCGTCGGGGGCGCTCGTGACGAAGGTCGGCGGGCCGTCGGTCCGGCCGTACATGCCGGCCGGGGTGTGGGACGAGGTGAGCGTGTACGGCGACCTGCGGAACTACAAGATGGACCCCGGCCCGGACCGCCACCGCCGGACGATGTACACCGTCTGGAAGCGGACCGCCGCCCCGCCGACGATGCTCCTGTTCGACGCCCCGAACCGGGAGGTCTGCACCGTCCGCCGGTCGCGCACGAACACGCCGCTCCAGGCGCTCGCGCTGCTCAACGAGTTCACCTACGTCGAAGCCGCCCGCGCTCTTGCCGCGCGCATGAAGACGGAGGGCGGGGCCGCGCCGGCCGACCGGCTGACCTACGGGTTCCGCCTCGTGGCCGCCCGCCGCCCGACCGCGGCCGAGCTCGCCGTCCTCGCCGACGGGTACGCCGCCGACCTCGTCCGCTTCCGCGCGAACCCGGACGCTGCGACGCGCCTGCTGGGCGCGAACGCCGCCGACGCGGCCGAGCTCGCGGCGCTGGCGCTGGCCGCGAACGTCCTGCTGAACCTCGACGAAGTCGTGACCCGGGAGTGACCATGCCCACGCCCCACCCGCTCGCGGCACAGGACACGCTCAACCGCCGCCTGTTCCTCCGCCACTCCACGGCGCTCGGCGCGACCGCGCTGTCGGCACTGGCCGCGCGGGGTCAACCCGGCGAGGCGGCGTTCCGCCTTCCCACCGCGAAGGCGAAGCGCGTCATCTACCTATTCCAGTCGGGCGCGCCGTCGCAGCTCGACCTGTTCGATCCGAAGCCGCAGCTCGACCGCCGTCGCGGCGAGAACCTCCCCGAGAGTATCCGCCGCGGCCAGCGCCTCACCACGATGACGAGCGGGCAGGCGACCTTCCCGACCGCGCCGTCCATGTTCAAGTTCGCCCGACACGGCCGGTCCGGGCTGTGGCTGAGCGAACTGCTCCCGCACCTGGCGACGGTCGCCGACGACCTGACGATGATCCGCTCGGTCCACACCGAGGCGATCAACCACGACCCGGCGATCACCTTCTGCCAGACCGGGAACCAGCTCGCCGGCCGCCCGAGCATCGGGGCGTGGGCGAGCTACGGGCTCGGGAGCGAGAACCAGAGCCTCCCCGCCTACGTCGTCCTCACCTCGTTCGGCAGTGGCCGGCGCGACGACCAGCCGCTCTACGACCGCCTCTGGAGCGCCGGGTTCCTCCCCGGCCGGCACCAGGGGGTGAAGTTCCGCAACACCGGCGACGCGGTGCTGTACCTGTCGAACCCGCCGGGCGTCGACCCCGCCGCCCGCCGCGCCACCCTCGACCGCCTCGCCGCGCTCAACCGCCAGCACCACGACGCGGTCGGCGACCCGGAGACGCAGGCCCGGATCGCCCAGTACGAGATGGCGTTCCGCATGCAGACGAGCGTGCCGGAATTGCTCGACACGTCGAAGGAGCCGCGGGCGGTGCTCGACGCCTACGGGCCGGAGGTGGGTCGCCCCGGGAGCTACGCGGCGAACTGCCTCCTCGCCCGCCGCCTCGCCGAACGCGGGGTGCGGTTCGTGCAGCTGTTCCACATGGGCTGGGACCACCACGGCGGGCTCCCCGCCGCGATCCGCGGCCAGTGCCGCGACACCGACCAGCCGACCGCCGCACTGCTCCGCGACCTGAAGCAGCGCGGGTTGCTCGACGACACGCTCGTCGTCTGGGGCGGGGAGTTCGGGCGGACGGTGTACAGCCAGGGGGCGCTGACGGCGGCCGACTACGGCCGCGACCACCACCCGCGCTGCTACACGGTGCTGGTGGCCGGCGGCGGGGTGAAGCCGGGCCTCACGTTCGGAGCGACCGACGACTTCAGTTACAACGTGACCGAGAACCCGGTGAGCGTGTTCGACCTGAACGCCACGATCCTCCACCAGCTCGGCATCGACCACGAGAAGCTGACGTTCCGCCACCAGGGCCTGGACGCCCGCCTGACCGGCGTCGAGCCGGCCCGCGTGGTCCGCGAGGTGTTGGCATGAACCGCCCGACCCGCCGCAGCGTCCTCGCCCTCGGGGCCGCCGGCCTGTCGTCGCTCCTCGCGCCCGCCGCCGGGCCGGGGCGGGCGCGGGCGAAGAGTGTACTCGTCCTGTTCGAGCAGGGCGGCGTGTCGCACGTGGACACGTTCGACCCCAAGCCCGACGCGCCCGCCGAGCACCGCTCGCCGTTCCGCACCATCGACACGAACGTGCCCGGCGTGCGGTTCACCGAACTGCTCGCGCTCACGTCGCGGCACGCCGACAAGCTCGCGGTGGTCCGGTGCATGACGCAGCCGAAGCCCGGCATCGGCAACAGCCACCCGAAGGGGTCGCAGTACGTCTTTTCCGGCGAGGCGCCCGGCGGGCCGGAGGAGATGCCGGACATCGGCTCGGTTGTTGCGCACCGGGTCGGCACGGCCGCCCGGCACCTGCCGCCCTACGTCATGGTCCCCGGCACGAGCGAGCAGCAGGACAACACCCGCGTCGGGTTCCTGCCGGCCGGGTACCAGGTGTTCAAGACAGGCGGGCGGCCGCATGAGCCGGGGTGGACGGTCCCGAACCTGTCGCTCGCCGGCGTCGCGCCGGGGCGGTTCAAGGACCGCGCCGACCTGCTCAGCAACCTCGACGTGGGCATCCCCGGCGCCGCCGACGCGAAAGACGCCAAGACCATCGCCGGCCTCCGCGACCAGGCCGAGGACATGCTCACCAACCCCGGCACCCGGCGGGCGTTCGACCTGGCCGCCGAGCCGCTGAGGGTCCGCGAGGCGTACGGCCGGGGTCACCGCGGGCAGTGCTACCTCCTCGGCCGGAAGCTGATCGAGAGCGGGGTGCGGTTCGTGACCATCGACTGCCGCGAGCCGCCGGGCGCGGCGTACCCCGGCGGGTCGAACATGAACTGGGACCACCACGACCACATCTACTCGGAGAAGGACACGAGCATCCGCGGCGGCGGGGCCGGGGCCGGGCGGTGGGGCATCCAGACGTGGCCGATGATGGGGAGTACCGACCGGGCGTTCGCCGCGCTCCTCGCCGACCTGCACGACCGCGGGCTCCTCGCCGAGACGCTCGTCTGCTTCGTCACCGAGTTCGGCCGCACGCCCCGGATCAACGACCGCCGCGGGCGCGACCACTGGACGCACGCCTTCACCTTCGCGTTCGCCGGGGCCGGGGTGCCGGGCGGGCGCGTCGTCGGCGAGACGGACCGCGAGGGCGGGTACGTCGTCTCCCCGCGGGCGCACACGGTCGAGGACTACGCGGCGTCGGTCTACGAGAAACTCGGCATCGACCGCTCCCGCCCGCTGTTCACGCCCGGCGGCCGCCCGCTCTACCCCGGGCACGGCGGCGAGCCGATCCCCGACCTGTTCTGACCTACCGCGGACGCCCCATGCTCCCGCTCGTACTCCTCCTCGCCCCCGCCCAGCCGGCCGACGCGCCGGCGCGGGTCGAGGTCCACCCGCCGGCCGTGGCGCTCGCGTCGAAGCGGGCGACGGCGCAGCTGGTCGTGACCGGCCACTACCCCGACGGCCGCGCCCGCGACCTGACAGCCGAGGCTGAGGTCGCTGTTGCCGGCGACGCGGCCGAGGTCCGCGACGCGGTGGTACGGCCGAGGCGGAACGGCGCGGCGGAACTCGTCGTCACCGCCGGCGGTCGCACCGTGCGGGTGCCGGTGGCGGTGACGAACCAGGACGCGCCGGACCCGGTGCGTTTCCGCACCGAGGTGCTGGCGGCGCTGACGCGGCAGGGGTGCAGCGGCGGGTCGTGCCACGGCTCGCCGCAGGGGAAGGGCGGGTTCAGCCTGTCGCTGTTCGGGTACGACCCGGCGGCCGACGCCGAGAGCCTCGCCCGCGGCGGGCTCGGCCGGCGGCTCGACCCGTTCCGCCCGGCCGACAGCCTCCTCCTCAAGAAGCCGCTCATGCGCCTGCCGCACGTCGGCGGGAAGCGCCTCGCCCCGGCCGACGCGGCGTACCCGGTCCTCCGCGACTGGATTGCCGAGGGGGCCAAGACCGACGACGAGGCCGCGCCGGCCTGCACCGGGATCGCCGTCTTCCCCGGCCCGGCCCGCGTGCTCACCGCCCCGCACCTGACGCAGCAACTGAGCGTGCGCGCGACCTTCTCGGACGGCACCGTCCGCGACGTGACGGCGCTCGCCACCTACGACGCCTCGCACCCGGACGTGGCCTCCGCCGACGCCCGCGGGCGCGTCGCCGGCCTCAAGCGCGGGCAGGGCGCGGTGTCGGTGCGCTACCTGAGCCACGTCCGGTCCGTCCACCTCACCGTGGTCGAGGACGTGCCCGGGTTCCACTGGCCCGACCCACCGGCGGCGAACGTCGTGGACGCGCTCGTGTACGGCAAGCTCCGCCAACTCCAGGTGCCGCCGTCGGCCCTGTGCGACGACGCGACGTTCCTCCGCCGCCTCCACCTCGACCTGACCGGCCTCCTCCCGACCGCCGCCGCGGCGCGGGCGTTCCTCGCCGACCGCGACCCCCAGAAGCGCACCAAGACGATCGACGCGCTGCTCGCGTCCGGGGAGTTCGCCCGCCACTGGGCGCAGCGGTCGGCGGACCTGATGCGGGTGACGGCGAAGGGGCTGCCCGACGGCCGGGCCGAGCGGTTCGCCGCGTTCCTCGCCGACGGCTACCGGAATAACACGCCGTTCAACGAGGTCGCCGCCGCGATCCTGACCGCGACCGGCAGCGGGGCCGACGTGCCGGCGGCGAACTACTTCCTCGCCGTGCCGACGCCGGAAGACTTGACGGAAACGACGGCCCAGCTGTTCATGGGCTCGCGGATCAACTGCGCGAAGTGCCACAACCACCCGTTCGAGGCGTGGACTCAGGACGACTACTACCGCATCGCGGCGGTGTTCGCGCGGGTGCGGAAGGACGGCGACGCGGTGGCGCTCGCCGACGACGGGGAGACCCGCCACCCGACGACCGGGAAGGTGCTGGCGCCGTTCGCCGCGGCGGCCGGCACCGACCCCGCGGCCGACCGCCGCGCCGCGTTCGCCCGCTGGCTCACCGCGCCCGGCAACCCGTACTTCGCCCGCGTCGAGGTGAACCGCATCTGGGCGGCACTGCTCGGCCGCGGGATCGTCCACCCGGTGGACGACTTCCGCTCGTCGAACCCGCCGGCGAACCCGGAGTTGCTCGACGAGTTGGCCGCGCACTTTGAACGGTCGGGCTACGACCGCAGGGCGCTGGTCCGCCTCGTCTGCACCAGCCACACGTACCAGCGGAGTGCGGCGACGGTGCCGCTCAACGCCGGCGACGACGTGCTGTTCTCGCACGCCCGCGTCCGCCGGCTGACGGCCGAGCAACTCCAGGACGCGATCGGCCAGGTAACCGGTTCTCTCCGGCCGGCCGGCGAGATTCCCGCCGAGATCACCAGGCACGAGGGCGAACTGGCGGCGACGACCGACCGGCTCAAGGCCGACCTGCCGCGGTGGGAGGAAACGGCCAGGGCCAAGGTCGCGGCGCTGCCGTGGTGGGCCGGGGTGTGGCGCACGGCCGGGCCGGGCGCGGCGGCCGTGGACCCGGCCGACCCGCTCGCCGTCGGCCGCTGGGCGAAGCGCGCCGACCACCCGGACGGCAAGGCGTTCGACTTCGGCAAGGCGGCGGGCACGTTCTACCTGACGCGTGCCGTGTTCACGAAGACCGCCGGCACGGCCGAGGTGGTGCTGGACCGGAAGCGGTTCGAGGTCCAGCTCTGGACCGATGGTAAACTCGTCTTCGACAGCGCCCGCGACGCGAAGCTCGCGGCGGGCCAGACGTGGAAGGTGCCGGTGCCGCTCGCGGCGGGGGAGCACTGGTTGCTGCTGAAGGTCGGCAAGCCGGCCGGGGTCATGCCGCTGAAGCTGACGGTGTCGCCGCCGGGCGGGAAGGCGCCGCCGGCCGGGCTGCCGGCCGAGGCCGTCGAGTTGCTCGCCCGCCCGGGGCCGCGGACGCCGGACCAGACCGCCGCACTCCTCGCCGCCTGGGCCGGCGCCGACGCGACGGTCCGCGGGCTCCGCGACCAACTCCGCCGGCTCGCCGACCGCACCGACTACGCCACCCAGCGGGCGGTGCCCGAGCAGAGCGAGTTCCTGAAGGCGTTCGGCCAACCGAAACGGGAGAGCCCGTGCGCGTGCGAGCGGGCCGACGAGCCGACCGTGGACCAGGCACTCCAGATGCTCAACGGGGACGCCGTGGCCCAGCGACTTGCCACCGCCGCGACGCGGTACGCCCCGCTGGCCGACGCCCGGCTCGCGGAGGAATTGTACCTCGCCGCCTTTGCCCGCCTCCCGACCGCGGCCGAGGCGGCGAAGGTGGCCGACTACCTGCGCCGCCAGCCCGACCGGGCGGAGGCCGTCCGCGACCTGGCGTGGGCGGTGGTCAATACCCGCGAGTTCTTGTTACAGCACTGACACCGAGGGCGCCCGTGACCCGCCTCGCCGTTCTCGCGCTCCTCGCCGCCGCCGGCCCGGCGGGCGCGGCCGACCCGAGCTTCAAGGCCGACGTGGCACCGGTGCTCGCCGCCCGGTGCGTGAGCTGCCACAGCGGCGCCCGTGCCGCGGGTGGGTATAAGCTCGGCACCTTCGCCGACCTGACCACCCCCGGCAAGTCCGGCGACGCGCCGCTCGTCGCGGGCAAGGCGGCGGAGTCGGAACTGGTGCGGCGGCTGACCGACCCCGACCCGAAGCGCCGCATGCCGCCGGACGACGAGTCGCTCCCCGCCGCTCAAGTCGAAGCGGTGCGCCGGTGGGTCGCCGCCGGTGCGAAGTTCGACGGCCCCGACCCGGCCGCCGCGATCCGCACCTACCTGCCGCCGCGCACGCACCCGGCTGCACCGGCGCTATACCCGGCCCCGGCTCCGGTGTTCGCGCTCGCGCTCTCGCCCGACGGCAAGGAACTCGCCGTCGGCGGGGTGAACGAGGTCACCGTCTGGGAGGCGACGACGGGCCAGCTGCTCCGGCGGCTCCCGGGACTGCCAGACCGCGTCCAGGCGCTCGCGTACTCGCCCGACGGCGCCCGCCTGTTGGTCGGCGGCGGCACCCCGGGCGAGTACGGGGAAGCGGCGCTGATCGACCCGAAGTCGCCGGGGCCGCGCGCGGTACTCGGCGTGTTCGAGGACGTGGTGCTCGCCGCCGCCTTCTCGGCCGACGGCACGACCGCCGTCGCGGGCGGCGCCGACCGCACCGCCCGCGCGTTCCGTACCGCCGGCGGGAAGGAATTGTGGCGGGCGGCGGTCCACTCCGACTGGGTGACGGCCGCGGCCGTGAGCCCGGACGGCCGGTTCGTCGCCGCCGCCGGCAAGGACCGGACGGTGAAGGTGCTGGAGGCGGCGACGGGGAAGCTGTTCACGACGTACAACGGCCACCGCCGGCAGTACGGCCCGCACACCGGGCAGTTCGAGGTGTACGGCGTCGCGTTCGACCCGCAGGGGGTGGCTTACTCGGCCGGGGCGGGGGCGGCGGTGCGGGTGTGGGAGCCGGTGAAGGCGCAGGAGGAAAACGGCAGCGCCGCCGACATGGAGGAGCGGTTCGCCAGTGCCGGGCACACGCGCTACCTGCCGTTTACCGCCGCCCGCCCGGCGTTCGCGCTGGCAGTCGCCGGCGGGAAGGTGTTCACCGCCGCCGGCGACGGGGTGGTGCGCCTGCACGGTACGACCGGAGTGACGCGCGAGTACGCCGCCCCGGGCGACTGGCTGTACGCGGTCGCCGCCGACCGCACCGGCGCCCGGGTCGCCACCGCCGGCGCGGGCGGGACCGTCCGCGTCTGGAACGCGGCGACCGGCGCCGCCGTGACCGCCTTCCCAGCCGCCCCTGGGCTGTCGCATACCCCACCTGCGCCGCCCGCGGCCGGTATCCGCCCGTAACCCACACGCGGTTCGTGCCGATCTGGTGGCCGGTCTCTCCACGGGTGAGCCGACGCAGCGAGACGGGGTGATCGGTGCCGCATCAGGGGCTCCCGGCCAGCTCACGAACCTCGGCCGGGGCGAGCGCCCGGTCGTAGGCGCGCAAGTCGCGCATCCGGCCGCGGAAGTAGTCGGTCGGCCCGGCGCCGACGAGGAGCGGCCGGTCGGCCGTCAGGTCGTAGTCCGCCGGGTCGAACTCGGCCGAGGCCGCGACCCGCTCGCCGCCGGCGTACAACTCCAGCCGGCCGCCGCGCCGGACCGCCGCGACGTGCCGCCAACCGGCCCCGAGCGGGCGGTCGGCCGCGGCCGTCCGGCCGGCCGCGAACGCGAACACCCGGCCGGACGGCAGGGTCGAGAACACCGCCCGGCCCCGAAACTCGGCCGCCGTCCACGCCCGCCGGTACTTCACCCCCGGGGTCGGGTCGAGGTTCGCCAGCCGGTCCCACCGCTCCCCGCCGCCGTACTGGTACACGTCGGCCAGCGGCAGCGTCCCGGCCAGCAGCCGGCCGTTGTGGACGAGCATCCCCATCACCTCCAGTTCCCCGCCGAGCCGGCCGGCGTCGGCCCACCGGTTCACCCCGTCGAACCGGTACACCCGCCCGCTCGGCCAGGTGCCGGCGTGGAGCCGCCCCTCGTAAGCCGCGAACGAGTAGGTCTGGGTGTTGTCCCCGAGCCGGCCGCAGTCCTCCCAGGCCCGGCCGTCGTACCGGTACACGTGCCCGCCGTCGTAGCTGGACGCGTACAAGTACCCGTCGAACACCGTCAGCGCCTCGACCCGCTTGCCGTTCGGGGTGCCGCAGTCGACCCAGGTGGTCCCGCCCTCGTACCGGAAGAACCCGGTCGGTTGGTAGAGTGACGTGGCGTACAGCTTCCCGCGGTAGACGGCCAGCCCGCCGACCGCCTCGCCGGGGCCGGCGCCGCGGCCGCAGTCCGCCCACTTGCCACCGGCGTAGCGGTAGACGCCGCCGCCGGTGGTCGCGTTCTCCGACTCGGGGAGGGCCGATCCGGTGACCCGGTAGCGCCCGACCCCGGCGTACAACTCGCCCTCGAACACCGCCAGCGCGGTGACGGCGTTGCACCCCGCCGGCGCCCCGAGGTCGGTCCACCGGCCGAGGGCAGCGTACCGGTAGACCCGGCCCGCCTCGCCCTTCCCGGGCTCGCAGGTGCCCGCGTACAGGTTCCCGTCGTGGACCGCCAGGGCGAACGCGAGGAGCGCGTTGCCCGGCCGCCCGAGATCCTCCCACCCGCCCGTCCGGCCTGCGTCGATGCCGAACCGGAGGTGGCCGGCGTGCGGCTGAGAGAACGTTACCCCGCCGCCCGACAGGCCGAGCAGGAGGCCGGTCCGCCGGGCCGGGTCGTACCGGGTCAGGACGTCGCCCGGGGGGTCGTCGGTCGCCGCCTCGGTGTGGACGCGCACGGCCAGGGTGAAGTCGCCGGCGCCCGGCCGGAAGGCGGTAGCGGGGATCTCCAGGTGGGCGCCACGGCCGTCGAACCCGGCCGCCCCGCCGGTCCGCCCGTCCGGCCCGGCCGCCCGCAGGTCGGCCCCGCGGTTGACCGCGTCGCGGCTGTTCCCGGACACATCCCGGGTGTCCCCGGCGAGCGGCCAGTGGCCGACCAGCCCGCGGGCGGTCCCGGCCCGGCCGGGCGGCTTCGCGGCCCGTTGGGCCGCCGGGGCCGGGCGGCCGCCGGGCGTTTGCCCGAGAAAGGTAACCGCCAGGAGCGGGGCGAACACGGCGGGGAGGAGGAGACGGGGCACGGCGTCCTCGGAGAGTTGGTGGTCCGGTCGTGCTGCGCCGTGCCGACCGGTGTCCGGACCGGGCACGAGCCCGGGTGTCGGCACTCGACTACGGGATGGCGGCCGGTCCGAACCCGGTCAGGCGAACAGGTCCGTCACGACCCGGCCGTGGACGTCGGTCAGCCGGAAGTCGCGGCCGGCGTGGCGGAACGTCAGCCGCTCGTGATCGAGGCCGAGCAAGGCCAGGATGGTCGCGTGCAGGTCGTGGACGTGGACCTTGTTCTCGGCCGCGTACCACCCGTACTCGTCGGTCGCCCCGTACCGGAACCCGGGCTTCACCCCGCCCCCGGCGAGCCAGACGGTGAACCCCTCCGGGTTGTGGTCGCGGCCGTCGTTCCCGCCGCCCTCGACCGTCGGCGTGCGGCCGAACTCGCCGCCCCACAGGACGAGCGTGTCCCGGAGCAGCCCCCGGGCTTTGAGATCCTTCAGCAGCCCGGCGATCGGCCTGTCCACCTCGCGGGCGTTCTTCGCATGGCCGGCGCGGAGGTTCCCGTGCTGGTCCCACTGCACGTTGCCGTCGCTGTGCGTCACCTGCACGAACCGCACCCCGCGCTCGGCCAGCCGGCGGGCGAGCAGGCACTGCCGGCCGAACGGGGCGGTCACCGGGTCGTCCAGCCCGTACAGAGCCTTCGTCAGGGTCGATTCCTTCGAGACGTCCTCGGCCTCGGGCATCGCCTGCTGCATCCGGAAGGCGAGCTCGAACGACTCGATCCGCCCCTCCAGCGCGGCGTCCGGCCCGGACCGGGCGAGGTGTCCGCGGTTCAGGTCGGCGAGCAGGTCGAGCTGCCGCCGCTGGGCGGCGCGCGGCAGCCGGGGGTTCTCGATGTACCGCACCCGGGCCTGCTCGACCGGGGTGCTCGCGTTGCCGAGCGGCACCCCCTGGCACGCGGCCGGGAGGAACGCCGAGCCCCAGTTGTTCACCCCGCCGTGGGCGAGCGTCGGGCAGACGGTGACGAACGCCGGCAGGTTGGCGTTCTCGGTCCCGAGCCCGTAGGCGACCCACGCCCCCATACTCGGCCGGACGAAGTTGTCGCTGCCCGTGTGGAGCTTGAGCGCCGCCCCGCCGTGGGCCGGGTTGGTGCCGTGGAGCGAGTGGACGAAGCAGATGTCGTCCACGCACCCGGCGACGTGCGGGAACAGTTCGCTCACCGGGCTCCCGCTCTGGCCGTGCTGGCGGAACCGCCACGGCGACTTGAGCAGGTTCCCGGTCGGCGCGAACACCACCCGCGGCCGGCGGCCGGGGTACGGCTTGCCGTCGTCGCGGTCGAGCAGCGGCTTCGGCTCGAACGTGTCGACGTGGGACGGCCCGCCCTTCATGAACAGGAAGATCACCCGCTTCGCCCGCGGCGGGAAGTGCGGGGCGCGGCCCGCCGCCGGCGGGTCGGCGGCGTGGAGCAGGTCGGCGAGCGCGAGCCCGCCGAACCCGAGGGCGGTGTGGCGGAGCACGTCGCGGCGGGAAAACAGCACGGGCCGGCCTCCGGCGCTCAGTTCAGGTGGATGAATTCGTTCCCGGCCAGGACCGCCTGGCAGACCGCCGCCCACGCCGCCCGGCGGCCCGCGGCTGGCGCGTCGGCCTCGAACGCGGCGACGCCGGCGGCGACCCGCCCGACCTCCGCCGCGGTCGGCGGGCGGGCGTAGGCCAGCTCGAACAGCAGCCGCACGCGCCCCGCGTCGTCGAGGCCCGGGGCGGCGAGCACCCGCCCGGCGAGCGCGTCGGCGGCCCGGGCCGCCAGGTCGCTGTTGAGGAAGAACAGCGCCTGCGTGGGGACGGTGGTCGTCGCCCGGTCGCCGTTCGGGACGGCCGGGTCCGGGGCGTCGAACAGCTGGAACACGTCGTACAGGTTGTTCCGGATCACCGGCAGGTAGAGCGACCGGCGGTCGCTGGCGTAGCTCGTCCGGTCCTTCGACGTGTGGTCGAACAGGTAGTCGCGGTTCTTGACGCCCGCGAGGGCCGGGCCGCCCGGGGTGCGGTCGAGCAACCCGCCGACGGCCAGCAGTGCGTCGCGGACCGCCTCGGCCTCCAGTCGGCGGGGGTTCGCCCGCCAGAGGAGGCGGTTGTCCGGGTCGGCGGTCGCGGCCTTCGGGTCGTGGGCGGTACTCATCTGGTACGTCGCCGAGAGCATGACGCGGCGGTGGAGCCGCTTCAGACTCCAGCCGTCGGCCGCGAACTCGGCGGCGAGCCAGTCGAGCAGCTCCGGGTGCGTCGGGGCGTCGCCCGTCAGGCCGAAGTTGTCGACCGACCGGACGAGACCCTTGCCGAAGTGCCACCGCCAGACGCGGTTGACCATGACGCGGGCGGTAAGCGGGTGCCGGGGGTCGGTGAGCCAGGCCGCGAGTTCGAGCCGGCCGCTCTGCCCCTTCGGCAGGGCGGGAGGGGTCGCGCCGGCGAGTACGACCGGGAACCGCCGGGGCACGACCGCCGCGGGGGTGAGGTGGTTGCCCCGGCGGAGGACGGGTACGTCGGTCGGGGTGCCCTCGGTCACCCCCATCGCCGTCGGCAGCTCCGGGGCGGCCGCCGCGAGCGCCGCCGCGGCCGCGGTCAGCCCCGCCGCCGCGGCCGGCGAGGGCGCCGCCCGGGCCAGTTTCCGGACCGCGGCGAGGCCGGCGTCGGCTTCGGCCCGCGCCCGCTCCTCGGCCGGCGTGGCGATCGGGTTCTCGTGCCAGCGGGCCACCTTCTTGAAGTGCTCCATCGTCCGGGTGCTCACGAACACGCCGGCGAGCCCGTAGTAGTCGGCCTGCTCGATGGGGTCGAACTTGTGGTCGTGGCAGCGGGCGCAGCCGAGCGTCAGCCCCAGCACGGTGCGGCCGAGGGTGTCGATCTGCTCGTCCACGATGTCGAATTCCATCCGCTTCTCGTCCGGCTCGGCCAGCACCTTCGGCCCGAGGGCGAGGAACCCGGTCGCCACGAGGTACTCGGCCCGCTCGGCCGGGGCGGCCGCGGGGAGCAGGTCGCCGGCGACCTGCTCCCGGAGGAACCGGTCGTACGGCTTGTCGGCGTTGAAGCTGCGGACGACGTAGTCGCGGTAGCGCCAGGCGGTGCCGTGGGCGACGTTCTCGTCGAGCCCGTTGCTGTCGGCGTACCGAGCCACGTCGAGCCAGTGCCGGCCCCAGCGCTCGCCGTACGCCGGGGACGCGAGGAGCCGGTCCACGACGGTCGCGAAGGCGTCCGGCGCGCCGTCGGCCAGGAACGCCCGGACCTCCTCCGGCGTCGGCGGGAGGCCGGTGAGGTCGAACGTCGCACGGCGGAGGAGCGCCCGCCGGTCAGCCGGGGGGGCGGGGGTCAGCCCGGCGGCGGCCAGCCGCGCCCGGGCGAACGCGTCGATCGGGTTCGGCCCCGTCGACGCCGCGGGCCGGACGACCGGCCGAAACGCCCAGTGTCTGGCCGGGTCGGCAGCGGGAGCCTTCGCGACGGCGGCCGGGAACGGCGCTCCCTTCCGTACCCACGTCGCCAGGTCGGCGATCTGGGCGGCGGCGAGTGCCCCGTCCGGCGGCATCTTCTCCACGCCGTCGGCGTGGCGGACCGCCCGGAGCAGGAGGCTGTCGTCCGGCCGCCCGGGGGCGAGGAGCGGCGTTCCGGACCCGCCGCCCTTCTTCACGCCGTCCGCCGTGTCGAGCCGCAGGTCGCCGCGCTGCCGGTCCGGGCCGTGGCACTTGAAGCACTTCTCGGCCAGGAGCGGCCGGACGCGCGTCTCGAAGAAGCGGAGGTCGTCGGGCGCCGGCGGGTCGGCGGCGCGCACCGCAGTGGGGGCGAGCGCAACGGCGAGGACAAAAGGAAGGGAGCGACGATTCATGAGCGAACGGCCGGTGAGGCGCGGTGCGGCGGGTCTTGGTATTCTCGCCCACATTCCCGGCCGCATCAAGCGCGCGTCCGCGTCGTGCCCGAAACCCGCGCACCCGCAACCTCGACCCGTCCCGCCGGCAGCCTCACGACCGGTCTCCGGCTCGCGGCGCGCCGGCGGGTCATTCCTTCGCGCCGACCAGCGCGGCGAGGACGGCCTGGGCGTAGAGCCGGTGCCCGCAGTCGTTCGGGTGGTTCAGCCCGTTGCCGGTCAGGTCGAGGTCGTGCTTGTACCGGAGCATCCGCTCCCACACCGCCGTCACGTCCGCGAGGGCGACGCCCGGGCCGGCGAGCCGCCGTAACTCGTCGCGGTAGCGCGGGAACATGTCGCGCGGGGTCGCGGTCCATTCGGCGTGGCCCAGCATCGACGACACGAGGACGACTTCGGTCGCCGGGTCGTGGGCCTTGATGCGGTCGAGGATCGTGCGGGTCTGGTCGCCGAACCACTTCGGGTCGCACCGCCCCACGTCGTTCATCCCGTAGGCGACGACCACGAGGTGCGGCTTCTCCGCGAGGAGGGCGTCGAGATCCTTCACGCCGTGGGCGACGCTCTACCCGGCGACCGCCCGGTTCTTCAGCGCGACGGCGCAGTCGAACGTCGCCCGCAGCTGCGCTGACACGAGGTCCGGGTAGCCGGGCTGGTTCGGGGCGGCCTTCACCAGCGCCGAGGCGTCGAGCCCGGTCGAGATGCTGTCGCCGCTGACGCCGAGGGTGAGCGCCGCGCCGGCCTTCAGCAGCGCGACCGTCTTCGGCAGTGAGCCGACCACCTCGACGGGTGCGAACTCTGCGTCGCGGCGGCGGTAGGTGACCTCCACGTTCCGGTCGTGGAACCAGCGGCCGGGGCGGTAGATGAGCGCCTCGTCCGGGTGGCCGACACGCGCCGGGTAGCTCTGCGGCGCCCCCTTCGGGACGAACACGCCCGCGAGCGGGATCGGCTCGACCGGCCCGCCCGCCGGGAACGTGAGCGTCAGCCCGTCCTTCGAGAGCGCCAGCGCGGCGCGGTCGAACTGGTGGCGGCGGTCGGCGGTGGCGACGCCCAGCACCTCGGCGGCGGGGAACGCGAGGCGGGCCGTGGCCGTGCCGTCGGCCGCCCGCAGCAGCACACTGCTCTCGCGGCGCACGACCGGCGCCGCCCACGCCGGCGTCAGGAGGTGCAGGTCGGCGAGCACCTCTTCGACCCGCGGCGGGGCGGCGACGTGCTTCGTCAGCACCGCCGTCCACAATTCGGCGGCCTTCGCCTGCCCCGCCGCGCTGAAGTGCCGGCGCGACTGCGCGCTGCCGCGGTACTCGCCGGTGAGGGTGTCGGTGTCCGGGCCGGGGCCGAACCCCGGCCGGGCGGCGAGTTCGTCGACCGCGGCACGGATTCGGCCCTCGCCAGCGGGGTCGGTGTAGACGGTCGGGTGGAGGGTCGATTTGGCGAGTAGCCACGCCGGCTGGGTGCCCCAGGCGGTCGCCGCCGCGTGCCGGATCGTGCGCACGTTGGCGACGTACCGGGCGGTCTCGGTCCTGGCGATCACGTCCGACTCGCCCTGCTGCCACAGGGCGGCCCGGAAGCGCCCCAACGCCGCGCCGGTCTCGACCAGCCGCCGGTGGAGCACGCCGCCCGGCATCCACTGCGACGTGGCGGTCGCGCCGACGGCGACGTTGGCGAACCCGACCGGGACGCGGAACTCCTTGACGAGCGCGTCGCCGACCGGCGGCCAGATCGAGCCGTTCGTACTCGTGTCGCCGACCGGCTGCGGGTCGTTCGCCACGGCCCACGTCCCCTTCGCGACGTCGTAAGCCGCGACGCGCTTGGCCGGGTCGGCGACGGTCAGCCTCGCGTCGTTGCAGTTGGTCGCGTAGGACTGGCCGGCGACGACGAACACCTCGCCCACGCCGACCGGTTCGACCGCGCCGGTGTGCGTCACGGCGTTGCCCCGCCGGCACCGGAGTTCGAGCCGGTACCACCCGCCGGCGGGCACGCGCGCCGGCGCGACCAACTCGTCCTTCTCGACGCGGACGTCGAGCCGCGTCCACCCGACCTCGCCGCCGGCCGCGCCGGCGAGCCGGACAACGCGGTATTCCCAGGCGCCGCCGGCGGGCGCGGGTGCGGCGTACCGGACGGTCACGTCGGCGAAGCCGAACGCGGGGTGGCCGGGTTGCTCCTTCGCGGCGCCGGCGGGGTCGAACCCGGTGCGCTGGACCACCTGGAACGGCTTCGGCGCCGCGACGACCAGCGCCGCGGGTTCGGCCGCCGCGACCGGACCGGCGAGGATCGCGAGGACGACGGGGAGAACGGACCGCGGCGCCGGGAGTCGCATGGTGACCGATTCCGGAGAAATGGGAGGCTCGGTACGGGTGCGGTCCAGGATACGGACCGGGTGTGGGGTGTGCCGTGCGAGCCGCCCCTGCCGCGTCCCGGCCTGAACGTGGTGTACGTTTGGAACGTGACCGAGTATCGCCCCGGCCCGCCAAGTCCCCCGGGCGGCGATCCCGGGTGGGGGCACCCCGGGTCGTCGAGGCGCGAGTGACCGACAACCCAGTCGCGTCCGACCGCCGGCTCGCGCCCGCGGTCCTGGAGCGAGCCGGGCGTCGGCCGGGGTCCAGCCTTGCAGGCGGCACCGCACATTGCGCCCCACGCACAGTTTATGTATACTTGCGTTCACGACCAGCTCTCGCGGAGCGATCTCAGGGGACTTCGTGGTCGACGGGCGCGAGTGTTACGGATCGGGAGCGCTCGGGACGTCCGTCCAGTTGGGTGTTGTCCATGTCAACTGACTTGATCCGCCGTGCCATCTCACGCGAACTCGATTCCGTGCGGGTGCTCCAGGCTCGGGGTCTACCGCCCGTGGCCTGCGCGGTGGCGTGGGTTGAGGGGACACCGCCCGCGGTGTACAATCCGCGGTACTCGCCGCTCGCCGGGGCGATCGACCCGGCGGAAGCGGTGATGACCGACGCCCTCTTCCACTCATGCGTCAGGTCCGCCCCGCCGCACGACACGAGTATTTACTGGGTTCCGGCGAGTCGTACGTGACCCTCTACTCCGGTCTCGCCGACCGGTTCGACCTGCTGAACGCTCCGAAAGGGATGTTTGCCTGGGACGTACATGTTCCGTTCGCCGAAGATGCCCATACTCCGCTGACCCCCGACCCCACCGATGACGCCATCCAGGCGGTTCGGGAGTTGGGCGGGCGGTTCGTCCCCCTCGTGGAGAGTCTCCCGGCCGACCTGGCTGAGCGGCTCGGGTTCGACCGCTCCTATCGCCCGAGGGATTGGGCCCGGGTCGTCTTCCACCTCGGGTGGCACTTCCCGGCCCACGGGATCGAGGCGGTCCGGGGCCAGATCCTCGCGGCCGGCGAGTGGCGCCTCCAGGACTATCTCTGTCCCGAGTTGAGCCTCCAGCTGGGCCTGGCGCACGTGACACCCGAGGTGTTCCCTGGGGTAGTGGTGAGCCGGTTGGCCGATGGCTGTGACTTCCTGCCCGCCACCGGCCACGCGCTGCGGCTGCTCCTCGAGGCGGTCGAAGGGGTCGAACGGAGTGCGAGGGTCGGGCCGCGGGCCGAGTTCGCCGAGTTCCGGGCGGAGTTTCTCCGACTCGGAGACGCGTACGCGACCTGCCCGGACGGGCTGGGCGTGGACGTGCTACGGCTCTCCGACAGCTTCCGCACCCGGCCGGCGGCGGAATGGGCGGGGCTCGGGGGCGCGGCCGAACACATCCCGCCCCGGTTATACCTGCTGGCCCACCAGGACGCCGAACGGGTCGTCTGTCGCATCTACGGCGCGGCGGCCGAGGCGTTCGTGGCCGTCGCCAACCGCGCCGGTGCCCTCCTTCCGATCTGGCCCGCGGAGAGGTACCCGGCCTTCCTCGGGGATGCCGAGCTCGGCATCCCCTGCCACCCGGGAGGGGACTCGTGGACCGCAGGCGGCGACACCGGGGGTCGCGGGATGGTGACCGACCACCGGGGCAACGTCGAGCGGTGGTTGGGGATGGTGTTCGGACGCCCGATGACCGACGGGTCAGACCACCTTGATCTCGTCACCTACCCGACAGGCGGGCCGCCCGGCGGGGGCGGACCGGTCAACACACGACTCACACTACGCGGGCTCGACCTGTTCGCCGCGAGTGCCAGGACCATCGACCTGGTGGGCCTGGTCCCGCCACCGACCCCTCACGGCCGCGACACCCGGGGCTCGGACGATCGTCCTCCCGGCGTGTCCCGCCCGGCGCGGCCGCTGGCCCCGCAGTGCGTGCTCGATACGCTCGCCGATTTTGACGAGGCAGCGGCAGGGCTGGCCGCTTTCTCCGACCCCACCCGCCCGTTCGCCGAGGTGAGTGGATCCTGGGACGCCTGGCGGTTGCGGGTCGCCGCCAAAGGCACGATTGAAACGGAGGCCGCCCTCCGCGGGTGGATTGACCGCGCCCCCGCGGCCCCGCACCGGGGGCTGCCGGACGAACTCCGGGAGCTCTGGCTGGAGGTGAAGACCTGGGGGACCGGGCGGGCGACGACCTGGGAGGTGTTCGGGGCGTCCGACCACTCCGAGCGGCGGTCAGTTTTGATCCGCCGGCTGGAGTCGTGGCGACGTCGGCTGGTCGTCCTCTTCCACTACCTCGGCCTCGACGTGCCGGCGGTGCATCGACCCGTCGCCGAGGCGGCCACGCCGTCCACCAGCACGACCCCAGCGGGTCCGGATCATCCCGGTGCCGACCCGATGGTCGACGACCGGGAGTGGGCAGTTCTGACCGCCCTTCGAGATCGTCATCCGGTGCGAATGAAGAACGTGGAGATCGAAGCAGCCGCGGGCGCGAGTAAGCAGACGGTCGGGGAGGTGGTCAGCGGCCTGATCGCCCGCGGGCTCGCCGCCCGCCCGCCGGGGAATCGCCGGGGGGTGGCCCTCACGCCCGCGGGGCTCGCGGTCGTGGACCGCATCCGCAAATCATCCCTAACTCATCCACAAGGCTTTTCGGCATCGGCCATCCTGAACCGCGTCGCAGCCCTTGCGAGGAGGTTCACGATGGCCGACTCCCTGCCCGATCCCACCCCCGCCCCGTCCGTACTGGCCGAGATTCAGGCCGGCGAAGGGCTCTCCCTCGCGGCCGCCGGCCGGCTGTTCCCCGGACACCGGGGTGGCCGGGCGGTCGATCCCAGTACCGTCTTCCGATGGGTCACCGACCCGGCGAGCGCGGCGAGCCCCGCGAGTTGGTCGTCCGTCAGCGGGTGGGCGAAGTTCAGGACCGTCACCGGGTGACCGCCGCGGACCTCACGTGCTATTCGCCCGGGCCGGCCCACTCGTGACACGGGGCCGGGGATTTTTCCCGCCCGTGTCACGAGTGGGCCGGCCCGACGAATAACCCGGGGGAGAACGAACGGCCACCCCGGGACGACCTGACGGCGTCGGTCTGGACGGCGTTGAAGAGAATGCGATCGAATAGTACTTACGGTCAGCCAGTGGATATGATCGGCTTTTAGATTGAGAGACTGATGGTCCTGCAGTATAGTCGCGGCTCGTCTCCCACGCCCCGACCGAGCCCCGCGATGCCCCCGAACACACGCCGCCCATGCGTGCGACCGGCGACCCCTGGCGCGCCCTGTGTGTCGCCGCCACCCGGCCGGACGTCACGGACCCGACCGACGAACAGGCCCGGGGCGCGATCGAGAGCTTGGCCCGGCAGGCCGCGGGGGGGCCACCGCACAGCAACGGGACGACCTCGTCGCCGACGTGTGGGCGATCCTGTGGGAGGCGTTCGGCGGGTACGACCCGGGCCGACCGTTCAAGCCGTAGGCCGTTCAAGTGCTGCGCTTCCAGTTGATCGACCGGATGCGGCGCGCGGCGGGCAGCGGCGGCGTTGACCGGAATTCCGACGGCTCCGACGAGCGCCGAACCCGCGACGGGCAGTGAGGAGGTGGCGGGATGGTTCCGCGACGCCGGTGCGGAGTTAGCCCGAGCGGTGTTCTTCCCCGACCGGGCGGGAGACCTCGACTTCTACGCCATCTGCTGGCTCGACGTCCGGTTGCGCGCGGCGGAAGTGCTCCGCGGGCCGGCGGCAACCGTCCCGGATTTGACCGGCGCGGACGCGGTGTTTTCGTGGCCGACGTGGGTGGGGCCGCGGCGGTTCGCCCCGGAGTGGCCGCGGCTAATCCTACAGCCGTAGTTGCGACAACAGCCCCCGCCGGAACTCCTGGCGGGGGCGAGCCATGTCGGGACGACCGACCGCCCGGCAGGTGGCCGGGTGGGCGAAGGAAGTGACCGCGGTCGGGGAGTTGATCGGCCGCCGCTTCGCCCGGAGCGAGCCCCGTCGGCGGGCGGTCGGGTACATCCGCGGGCTGCTCGGGGACGCCGAGCGGAAGAACGGGTAGGAGCTCGCCGAGCACCTGGGCGAGGCCACCCCGGACGGGGTCCAGTACCTGCTCGCCCGGGCCGACTGGGACGCCGATGCCGTCCGCGACGACCTGGTGGCGTACCTGGCCGACGCCCTCGGCGACCCGGGCGGGGTGCTGGTCATCGACGAGACCGGGTTCCCGAAGCGGGGCGACCACTCGGTCGGGGTTCCGCGGCAGTACTGCGGGGCGGTCGGGAAGGTCGACAACTGCCAGATCGGGGTGTTCCTCGGGTACGTGACCCCGAAGGGACGGGCGTTGCTCGACCGGGCGTTGTACCTCCCGAAGGAATGGGCGGCCGACGGCAAGCGGCGGAAGCGGGCCGGGGTGCCGAAGAAGACCGGGTTCGCCACCAAGGTCGAGCTGGCCGAGCAACTGGTCGTCCGGGCCGTCGCGGCGGGCGTGCCGTCGGGGTGGGTGACGGCCGACGCGGTATACGGTACGGCGGCGTTCCGGGACGCGGTCGAGGGGCACGGCCTGGGGTACGTGCTGACGGTCAAGTCGGACCACACGGCCCACCGCGGGTGGCGGGCGACCCCCGCACGGGACGTGGTGGCCGAACTCGGCCCCCGGGACTGGCACCGGCTCAGCAGCGGGGCCGGGGCGAAGGGGCCGCGGGTGTCCGACTGGGCCGCCGTCCCGGTGGACGCCCCGACCACGGGCACCGGCCGGTGGTTGCTGATCCGCCGGGACGTGGCCGACCCGGCCGACGTGGCCTTCTTCGCCTGCGGCGGCCCGACCGGGACGAGGCTCGACACCCTCGTCCGCGTCGCGGGCTCGCGCTGGAGCATCGAGGAGTGCGTTGAGATCGCCAAGGGCGACCGCGGGCTCGACCACTACGAGGTGCGGGGCTGGGTCGGGTGGCACCGGCACGTCACGCTGTCCCTGTTCGCCCTGGCGGTCGTCGCCGTGATCCGGTCCCGGGTCGTCGCCGGGGCGGCGAAAAAAGTCGGCCGGGCTGATCCCGCTGAGCGTCCCGGAAGCTCGCAAGCTGCTGCTGAAGGTGGTGTGGGCCTACGTCCCGCCGGCGACGCGGACGCTGGCGTGGTCGGTCTGGCGGCGTCGGCATCAGTACCGAGCCCGGATCAGCCACTACCGCAAGCGACGGGCCAAGCCGCCTGATGAATAACCTACGGCTGTGGTTCTAACCTCGACTCCATTATTCTTGGGGAAGACCAGTGCTCGACTCGGAGAGCCTGCGAGAGCTTTTCTCCGGCGCCACCGGGCGGGCCATTCCCCGACCGACTCGGGGGCAGGAGCGGTTCTACTCGGGGAAGAAGAAGCGGCACACCCTCAGGCATCAGGTGGTGGTCACCCGGCGGCGGAAGAGGACTGGCCCTGGGGCCACACCGCGGCGGGTCCGGGTCGCGGCCGTGTCCCCGCCTTCCCCGGGACGGTACACGACAAGAAGGTGTACGACCGGACCCGGGTGGTGTGCCCGCCGGGGGCCGACGGACCGGGACACGGGGTATATGGGAACCGGCCTGGACACCCCGACGAGGCGCCCCCCGAAGGGGACGTTGGCAGCCCGGCAGAAGGCGGGGAACCGGCGGGTGTCGCGGCGGCGGGTCGTGGTCGAGCACGGGATCGGGAAGATGAAGGTGTGACGGATCGCGGCCGACCGGTACCGGAACCCGCGGCGGCGGCACACCCTGATTCGTGAAGCGGTGTCGCCCGGGGGAAGGTGTCCCGACCTCCGCCGGAGCCCGCCCGGGGTTGCACCCCGGGCGACACGCCCACCGCCCTCCGGGCTCCGAAACACCCGAGCCACCGGCGGGCTGACACCGCGCTCGCCAACGTCATCGATTCAACCGAGCACCCTTCGGGCTGAAGAGAGCCGGCTGGTTTTCAGGCCAACGACCTGGAATTCGATAGCCCGGGGCAACCGCCCCGGGCGGGGCTACGGGTCAACCGGCCACCGGGTCACTCGGCCCGCGGGCCGGGGCCGGCCACGTCGAACCGGGCGGCCTGGAGAATCTCCTTGGTCGCGTCGTCCTGCACCAGGGCGATCACCTGGAGCTTGGTCATGTCCAGTGGCCGGGCGGCGTTCGGGAACGGTGTGTTGGCCGCGAACTCGTCCAGGTACTTGGTCAGGTCGCCCCGCACCTTCGTGACGTCCACGGTGACGGTCTGCCGGCCGGCCTTCTCCTTGATGGCCGTCCCGGCCACCCCGCCCGGCATCGCCCGGACGACCGCGTGGTGGAAGCGGAGCCGGTTCCCGCCCACGTACTTCACCGTCTCCTCGACCAGCAGCAGCCGGAGCTTCGCCTCGCCGTCCGTCGGCACCCCGGCGTACTCGACCGCGACCTCGACCTTGTCCCCGGTGCGGGTGGCCCGGCCGGTGACCTTGACCGGGGTGGCCTCCTCCAGGAGCGGGTCGATCACCTCGCAGTACTTGCCGTACTTGGCCTCGGCGTTGGCCATCCCGCCGCCGCCGCCGGCCGCGGCCTTGCCGTTGAAGAACGTGCTCGGGGTGCTGCGGGCGCCGTAGTACTTGGCCCGGTCGTTGGTGTCCGGGTTGGTCATCGGGTCGGGGCCGGGGATGTGCAGGTGGTACTGGATCAGCACCAGCTCGGCCGGCTGGTAGCTCTTGCCGAGGGCGTCGAAGGCCACGTCGGCGGCCACGCACGGCGGGCACTGGGCGCCGGTGAACAGCTCCATCACCACCGCCCGGTTGGCCTTCTTGTCCTTCCGCCCGGCGAACGGGGCCGGCTTGAACGGCGGCACCTTCGCGTGGTACTCCTCGTCGAGCCGTCCCTCAAGCTTGGTCAACTTGCCCTCGATCGCCTTCAGCTCGTCGCCCCCGCTCGAGGCCAGGGCGGCCTTGAGGGCAGTCAGCAGCTTCACCTGTGTCTCGGCCGGTGGCGCCTTGTCGGTGAACCCCTTCACCATCGGCCGGAGGGTGTCGGCGGCGACCGCCTCCAGTCCCTTCGCGGCGGCGACCGCCTCCGCGGCCTGGACGGTCACGAACCCGGCGTAGTCCGGGCCGTAGGCCGCGGCCTGCTTGGTGATCAGGGCCATGAGGGTGCGGGCCTCGTCGGCCTTCATCCCGGACTTGCGGGCGGTCACGAGCAGGGCGAGGGCGGCGTCGATGGCGGCCGGGGTCTCGGCGTGAGCCTTCACCACCTCGCGGTACAGCCCCGGCACCTTCTCGTCGGCCTCCTTGGCGGCCGCGGCGGCCTCGGTCAGGAGCGCCTTCTTCTCCTCCGGCTCCTTCGCCTGCTGGGCCTTGAACCGCAGCTGGGGAGCCTTGCCGAGCAGCTTGGTCACCTCGGTCAGCTGCTCGGGCTGCTTCGCCGGAGTGATCTGGCTGGCGATCTCGTCCTTGTCGGTCCGGGTCAGCTTGGCCCGGAACAGGACCGACTCGTTCCCGTACCCGCCGAGCACCACGTCCTTGTCCTTGCCGGCGACGCCGGTGAAGAGCGTGCCGTTCCCGAGAACGACCGACACCTTCTCCCCGCTGACCTTGACCTCCTTGACCGTTACGGGGAAGGCCTTCGGGGGCGTAGCCACGACCGAGGCGGTGGGGCGGCCGTCCTTCGTCTCGACCTTGAGGATGCAGAGGTTGACTTCGCCGGGGGCGCCGCGGGGCGAGTAGCTGAGCAGCCACGTCCCGGCCGGGTCGGCGTCGGGTCGGGCGGAGACGGCGGCGGCGGTGGCGGCGACCACCACGGCTGCGGTCCAGGCAAGGCGTCGCATGGGGCGGACCTCGTAGGCGGGAACCCCGCCGCCCGGCAGGGAGAGAGCCGGGGGAAAGTTGAGTTGCGGGGTGAGGTATAATTAGGGGCTGGCGGCGGAGTTGCCAGGGGCAGTCCGTTGTGTCCGGCCGGCGGTTTCTACTACGTTACATTTGCCACACAGGGGCCAGCGATGACCGCCGAAGCCGTCCTGTCGATTTGGGACCGCGCCATCCCGGGCGGGGGCGGGCTCCCGCCGGAGGCCGCGCGCGAGTTCCTGCGCATGCAGTTCGCCGAGGGCGACCGGACGCGGGCGGCCGAACTCTCGGCGCGGGCGTCGGCCGGAACCCTCACCGACGACCAGCGGGCGGAGCTGGAAGCCTTCACCCACGCGGCCGCGCTGCTCGCGGTGCTTCACTCGGAAGCCCGGCTCGCCCTCCGGGTGGCCGGCGGGGGTGGTCATGGCGTCCCCGCCGCTTGACGCGATCCGCACCCGGGCCGGCGGGGCGTGCGAGTACTGCCACCTCCCCGAGGCGTTGTACCCGGGCCTGTTCGTGATCGAACACGTGATCGCCCGTCAGCACGGGGGCGGCGATGACCTGTCGAACCTCGCCTACGCCAGCGACCGCTGCAACCTGCACAAGGGCCGAACATCGCCGGCCTGGACCCGGACACGGGCCTCCTGACCCGCCTCTTCCACCCGCGGACCGACGTCTGGGAGGGCCACTTCGCCTGGTCGGCACACATCCTGGTTGGCCGCACGGACGTCGGCCGGACGACGATCGGGGTGCTGGCGATCAACCACCCCGTCGCCCGGGCCGTCCGGGCCGCCCTGCTCACCGAGGGCGTGTTCCCGCCCATCACGCCGCGCTCGTGAGGGGCGGGAAAGGCCGGTTCAGTACGCCCGGGCGAAGACGACCCGCCGCGGCGACGGCTTCCCGGTGAAGAGGCAGGTGCCCGGCTCGGGCGTGTCCGTGAACGGGAGGCAGCGGACCGTGGCCTTGTACTCCTTCTGCACGAGATCCTCCACCTCCCGGCTCCCGTCGTAGTGGGCCGACACGAACTTCAGGCCGCCGGCCGACTCCTCGCCGTCCTTCTCGGTCGGGAACAGCGCCTTGAACTCGTCGAGCGTGTTGGCCGTGACGGTGTTCGCCTCGCGGAACGCCTTCGCCTTGTCGTAGAGCTTCTGCTGGATGTCCCGAAGCAGGGCGTCGATGTGGGCCGCGGCGCCGGTCAGCGGCACGCCGAACTGCTTCCCCTCCTTGCCGGGCACGTCGCGCCGGGCCACCGCGCACGCCGACTTCTCGATGTCCTTCGGCCCGATTTCGACGCGGACCGGCACGCCGCGGAGTTCGTGTTCGGCGTAGCGGAAGCCGGGCTGCTTGTCGAACATCGTGTCGATCTTCACGGCGATGGGCTCGTAGCCGTAGAAGTCGTCCCGGGGCAGCGCCCGCAGCTCGGCCGCCAGCTGCTCGGCGGCGGCAATGCTCGGCCCGCGCTCCGCGTCGTTCCGGCCGAGCGGGCAGATGACGACGTGCGTCGGCGCCAGCCGGGGCGGGCAGACGAGGCCGTTGTCGTCGGAGTGCGTCATGACGAGGCCGCCGATGAGCCGGGTGCTGACGCCCCAGCTGGTGGCCCAGGCGAAGTCTTCTTTGTTCTGCTCGTTCTTGAACGTCACGTCGAACGCCTTGGCGAAGTTCTGGCCGAGGAAGTGCGACGTGCCGGCCTGGAGCGCCTTGCCGTCCTGCATCATGGCCTCGATGCAGAGCGTGTACACCGCCCCGGGGAACTTCTGGGCGTCCGTCTTGGGGCCGACCAGCACCGGCATCGCCATCCACTCCTCGGCGAACCGGCGGTAGACGTCCACCATCCGGTGCGTCTCCTCCTCGGCCTCCTTGGCCGTGGCGTGGGCCGTGTGCCCCTCCTGCCACAGGAACTCGGCCGTGCGCAGGAATAGCCGGGTCCGCATCTCCCAGCGGACGACGTTGGCCCACTGGTTGATGAGCAGGGGGAGGTCGCGGTAGCTCTGGATCCACTTTTTGTACGTGTTCCAGATGATCGTCTCGGACGTGGGCCGGATCACCAGCATCTCCTCGTCGCCGAGCGCCGCGTTCGGGTCGGGCATCAGCCCCTTCCCGTTCGGCTTGGCGACGAGCCGGTGGTGGGTGACCACCGCGCACTCCTTGGCGAAGCCCTCGACGTGCTCGGCCTCCTTCTCCAGGTAGCTCTTGGGGATGAACAGCGGGAAGTAGGCGTTGACGTGGCCGGTGTCCTTGAACAGCCGGTCGAGCGCCCGCTGCATCTTCTCCCACAGGGCGTACCCGGTCGGCCTGATGACCATGCACCCGCGCACGTCCGAGTTGTCGGCGAGCCCGGCCCGCTGGACCACGTCCAGGTACCACTTGGGGTAGTTCGTCGCGCGGGGCGTGATGGCGTCGGCCATGAGCGGGCTTCCTGAATAAACGGCGGCCTTCCGGGTGGGTGTTATACAACCCCGCCGCGGCCGGGGTTGCCCTCGACAGCTGACGCCGCCCCTGCTATCAGGACCGCCCACCGGTCACGGAGGTTCGGGATGCGCTGCCGCGCCGCGCTCGGGCTCGCCTGCGGGCTCCTGTTCCTGTGCGGGTGCCTCCACAACGGGCAGTTCTCGGTCGAGAAGCTGCTCGGCTGGGACGACGGCGTCATCCCGGCCCCGAAGGTCACCCCGGCGTCGATCGAGGTGGCGGAGCGGGTCGAAACCCTCGGCCGCAAGATCATCGGGCAGAACCCGTTCACCGGCCTCGACCCGCTGTTCCACACCGTCGGCGTCCCGGAGGCCGCCCTGTTCCACCGCGGCACGGCCGAGCTGTTCGTCAGCGAGGGGCTGGCGAAGAAGTGCAAGACGGAGCCGGAGCTGGCGGCGGTGCTGTGCTCCGAGCTCGGGCAGATGATGGCCGAGAAGCGGCGGGCGGCGGGCGTCGGCAAGGACAAGGACAGCATCCCGCAGGTCGCGCTCCCGGACGCGGGGGGGGGCGGGTTCGACGCCACCAAGGGGGAGGAACTCGCCCGGCGGGACACGAAGCCCACCCGCCCGTTCACGGCGGACGAGACCAACCCCGAACTCCTGGCCCGCGGTCTCCTGCGCGGGGCCGGCTACGACCCGGCCGAGCTGGAACGGGTCCAGCCCCTCCTCCGCCAGTCCGAGCGCGGCGAGATCATCCGCAAGCAACTCACCGGCTCCGCCCCCGCCCCGAAGTGGGAGCGCTGAGGCGGTCGCCGGCCGGGCCGACCGTCACATCCCCCCGCCGGGTGCCCGCGGCCACTCCCTTGTGGTCGCGGGCACCCGGCGGTGTACATTTCTCCTCACTGCCTTGCCGCGGGTCGGGCGGCGGGTATTTTGTTAAGAACCTTTACGAAGTCCCCGCTCCCTACTCCCCCGGGTGCAGCGATGACGCGGTGGTCACGTCTCGGGCTCGTCGCGGCCGTCGCCACCGGACTGGCATTCGTGCCGGCGTGCGGCAAGAAGGAGTCCGGCAAGCCGAAGATCGCGGTCGTCACCAACTGCACCGACCCGTTCTGGGATCTGGCCGAGGCCGGGGCGCAGAAGGCGGCCCAGGACTTCGACGTGGAGGTCACGTTCCGCCAGCCGGAGCGGATGGCCGCCGAGGTGCAGAAGCCGATCATCGACGCCTGGGTGAGCCAGGGGTTCAACGGCATCGCCGTCAGCGTCATCGACCCGAAGGGGCAGGCCGAGGATCTCCGGCTCGTCGCCAAGAAGGTGCCGCTGGTGACGATGGACAACGACGCCCCGGACACCGGCCGCATCTGCTACGTCGGTGTGGACAACAAGGAGGCCGGCCGGGCGGTCGGCCGGCTCGTCAAGAAGGTGCTGCCGAACGGGGGCACGGTCGCCCTGTTCATCGGCAGCACCACCTCGGCCAACGGCCAGGCCCGCCCGGCCGGCGTGCTGGAGGAGCTGGCCACCCCGGACGCCAACGGCACCCCGGGCAAGCACCCCCAGCGCCCCGAGCTGAGCGGCAAGTTCTACGGCAAGTACTTCCTGGTGGACGGCGAGCCGAAGACCGACGACGGCGTGAAGGAGAAGGCCATCGGCAACGCCCAGACCGTCCTCAGCCGGGTGGACGGGGTGCCCGACCTGTGCATGGTCGGCCTGTACGCCTACAACCCGCCGGCCATCCTCGAAGCCGTCCGGGCCAAGTCGCTGGTCGGCCGGGTGAAGATCGTCGGGTTCGACGAGAACCCCGAGACGCTGAAGGCCATCGCGGCGGGCGACATCGAGGGGACGGTGGTGCAGGATCCGTACAACTACGGCTACAAGTCGGTGGAGGTGCTCGCCGCCGAGGCCCGGGGCGACAAGTCGAAGCGCGTCAGCGGGTCGGCCCCGTACCAGGTCATCACCAAGGGCGGCGGCCCGGAGCAGGACATCAACGGCCTGCACATCCGCTTCCCGAAGGCCGCCGACTACCTGGTCACCATGCGCGACCAGCTCAAACTCATCGGGAAGTGACCCCATCCGCACGCGCCCGGGGGTGTCCGCCCCCGGGCTCCGCCCACCCGTCATGACCACCCCCCGCCTCGTCGCCACCGCCGTGTCCAAGCGCTTCCCCGGGGTCGTCGCCCTGGACGGGGTCGCGCTCGCGCTCGCGCCCGGCGAGGTCGTCGCCGTCGTCGGCGAGAACGGCGCCGGCAAGTCGACCCTCATGAAGATCCTCGCCGGCGTCTACCAGCCGGACGAGGGGGCGGTCGAGCTCGACGGCCGGCCGGTCCGCTTCGCCGGCCCCGCCGAGGCGACCGCCGCCGGGGTCGTGCTGATCCACCAGGAGCTCAACCTCGCCGAGAACCTGTCCGTCGCGGACAACCTGTTCCTCGGCCGCGAGCCCACCACCGGCGGCGGGTTGCGACTCCTGAACCGCCGCGTCACCGCCGAGCGGTCGGCCGCCCTCCTGGCCCGCGTCGGGCTCCCCGCCGACCGGGTGAACCGGCTGGTCGAAACCCTTCCGCCCGGCGAAAAACAGCTGGTCGAGATCGCCCGCGCGCTCGGGACCGCGGTCCGCGTCCTCATCATGGACGAGCCGACCTCCAGCCTCACCCAGAAGGAGACGGAGCGCCTCTACACCGTGATCGACGGGCTCCGGGCCGACGGGGTGTCGGTCCTGTACATCTCGCACCGGCTGGCCGAGGTGAAGCGCTGCGCCGACCGCGTGACCGTGCTGCGGGACGGGAAGAACGCGGGCGAGCTGGCGAAGGCCGAGATCACCCACGACAACATGGTCCGGCTGATGGTCGGCCGGGACATGAAGCAGTTCTACCCGAAGGTCCACCGCACCGGGACCGGCGGGGCGCCGGTGCTGGCGCTCGACGGCGTCCGCTACCGCAGCGGCCCGGACACCCCGGTGTCGCTGGAAGTCCGCGCCGGGGAGATCCTCGGCATGGCCGGGCTGGTCGGGGCGGGCCGCACGGAGCTCGCCGAGGCGGTGTTCGGCGTCCGCCACCTCGCCGCCGGCTCGCTGGCCCTCGACGGCCGGCCGCTCCGCGTCCACTCCCCGGCCGACGCCATCGCGGCGGGCGTGTTCCTCGTCCCCGAGGACCGCCGGCTGCACGGGCTCGTCACCGGCGAGAGCGTCGGCTTCAACCTCAGCCTGCCGAACCTCGACCGGCTCGGCTCGCGCCTCGGCCTCCGCCGCCGCGCCGAGGCCGACCTCCACGCCACCTGGATCGAGCGGCTGCGGGTGAAGACGCCCTCCGCCGCCCAGACGGTCGGGCTGCTGTCCGGCGGCAACCAGCAGAAGGTCGTGTACGGGAAGTGGCTGGCCCGCGGCCCGCGGGTGCTGATCCTCGACGAGCCGACCCGCGGCGTTGACGTGGGGGCGAAGGCCGAGATCTACGCGCTGGTCGACGAACTCGCCGGCCGCGGGGTGGCGGTCTGGATGATCACCAGCGACATGGAAGAACTCCTCGGCATGGCCGACCGGGTGGTGGTGATGCACGAGGGCCGGCTGGCGGGCGAGCTGTCGCGGGCCGCCCTGACCGAAGAAGCGGTGATGCAGCTGGCCACGGGGGGGGAAGCCGGATGATGCGCATCCTCGGGGTTCTCGGCCTCCTGGTCGCCCTCTACGCCGGGCTGGTCGGCACCTACTACGAGAACGCCCCCGGGTTCGAGCCCGCGTCCCGCACGCAGGAGCGCATCCAGGGCAACCTCATCGACGTGGCCAGCATCCAGGGCCGCTACGGGGTCATCACGCTCGGGGCGGCCCTGGTCATCATCACCGGCGGCATCGACCTGTCGATCGGCGCGGTGGTCGGGTTCTCGGCCGTGCTGTTCGGCGTGCTGACGCAGAAGGGCGTCCACCCGTTCGCCGCGCTGCCGCTGGTCGTCCTGGCCGGGGCCGGCGTGGGGCTGGGGAACGGGCTGCTCATCACCCGGCTCAAGCTCCAGCCGTTTCTGGTGACGCTGTGCGGCATGTTCGTCTACCGCGGGGCGGCCCGGCTGCTGGCCGGGAGCGTCAGCAGGACTGCCACCGTCGAGGCGCAGCCGCAGTTCGCCGACGCACTCCAGACCGTCCGCTACGTCCTGGTCGGCAAGGACGCCTCGGGCGAGCTCCAGTTCCCGGCGCAGTTCGTGCTGCTGCTGGTGCTGGCGGCGGTGGTGGGGTTCTTCCTCCACCGCACGGCCTACGGGCGGTACTGGTACGCCATCGGGCACAACGAGCTGGCCGCGAAGTACGCCGGGGTGAGCGTGAGCCGGCAGCGGGTGTGGGTGTACGTGGTGTGCTCGGCGCTGGCGGCGCTGGCCGGGGTGCTGCTGTTCCTCGACATGCCGTCGATCCAGTCCGACAGCGGCGGGCAGTACCTGGAGCTGTACGCCATCCTCGGGGCGGTACTCGGCGGGTGCAGCCTGCGGGGCGGCGAGGGGACGGCCGTCGGCATGGTCCTCGGCGCGATGGTGCTGCCGGTGCTGGAGAACCTGGTGAACATCCGCGGGCTCAAGAGCGACATGATCCCGGCCGTGATCGGGCTGACGCTCCTGCTCGGGACGGTCGTGGACGAGTTCATCCGCCGCCGGTCCCGCGCGGTCCACTAGGGTCCGTTGCAGCTGGTCTGGTGGGGCCGGCGTCCCGCCGGTCGTTGTGCTCGGACCGGCGGGACGCCGGTCTCACCGAATCCCATCCGCCAGCGAACTACTAACGCCGGGAGCCCGGGGGCACACGCCCCCGGGCTCCCCGGTGCGGTCACTTCGACTCACGCCGCCTTCGCGGCGGCGGCCCAGAGCATGTACGCCACCCGCTCGCGCAGGTGCTCCCGCTTGCGGCGGTGCAGGTACACGTCCCGGTACGTGTAGTACAGGGCGGCGATGGCGAGGCAGGCCAGGTCACAGACAATCAGATGGATCATGATCAGGAGCCCGTAGGGGCGGGCGACTCGGAGGCCGGGGGAACCGTACTACCGGGTGGGGCGGCCGGAGTTGCCCGAACACTAGTACGCCGCCCCGACCGGTCAACCGCCGGGGAGTGGGAAATCGGACAGGCGTGGGGGCAACGGGCCGAGATTTCCGACACGCGCCGGGGAAGGCGACGGGGCGGTTACACTCGGGGCTGAAGTGGCCGGCCGGTTCAGCCGGCGGCGGAGTTGGCCGGCTCGACGGGCTCGCCGCGGAGGCCGGCCAGCCCCTCGCTCCCGAGGCGGACGAGCCGGCCCCCGACCTCGACCTCGAACAGGTCGTCGAGCGGCTGGTAGTGGAGGATGTGGACGGTCGCCCCGGGGGTGAGGCCGAGGTCGCGCCAGTGCCGCAGCCGGGCCGGGTTGTCGTCCTGGGCCTCGCGGACGACAACCCGCTCGCCGTCCCGGAACTCACTCAGCCGGCGCAGCTCGCGCCGGCGGAGTTCGCCCGTGCGCGACGGGATCGGGTGGCCGTGCGGGTCTTCGAGCGGCTCCCCGAGGTAGTCGGCGATGGCCTGTTCGAGGCGCGGGGAGATGGCGTGTTCGAGCGCCTCGGCCTCGGCGTCCACCTCGCTCCAGTCGAGCTTCAGCACCTGCGTCAGGAACAGCTCGACCAGCCGGTGCCGGCGGATGACGCGGAGAGCCTCGGAGAGTCCGGCGGGGGTGAGCCGCGCCCCGGACTTGGGCGTGTACTCGATCCACGCGGCCTCGGCGAGCCGCTTGAGCATGCCGGTGACGGACGGAGCCTTGACCGCGAGCAGGGTGGCGATCTTGTTGGGCTGGACGAACTCCTCGCCCCCGCCGAGGCGGTGGATGGCCTTCAGGTAGTCCTGGACGGCCTGCGAGGGTTGGTCGGCCATGCCGGCTCCGGGACCGGTGGGGGAGGTTCCCGCCATGATAGCAAACGTCACCCGCCGCGGGTGCCGGGAGCTCGAAAGCGATGGGGCACCCAGACCCCACAGGTACGATCCCCGCCAGTGCCGTCACGCCGCCCGGCGGGCTTCCGCCCGTGCCGCCGCGGCGGCGAGCAGGAACACCGCGGCCCGGTCGCACGCCCCGGGCCGGGCCTCGCGCGCGGTGAGTTCGCGGAGCCGGCCGACCACGGCGTCCCGGGCGGCGGGGTCGTTCAGCCAGCGGAGAAGGTGCTCCGTGATCGGCCGCGGGTCGTCCGTCCAGGTCTTGTACTCGGGGTAAAGCTCGGCACGGGCCAGGAGGTTAACGAGGCTGACGAACGGCACCTTCAGGAGCCGCCGGACGATCCGGTACATCAGCTGATTCATCCGGTAGACGACCACCGTCGGGACGTGCCGACCCATCAGTTCCAGCCCCACCGACCCGGACACGGCCACGCAGGCGGTCGCCAACGCGATCACCTCGGGCGTCCGACCGACCAGTACCTCGACCGGCAGGCCCGCCCCGGCGAAGGCGGCGCGGCAGACGGCGGCCTGGGCGTCGTTGAAGGCGGCGACCCGGAAGCGCGCGTCCGGCCGCTCCGCCGCCACCCGCGCGGCGGCCCCGACGAGGAGCGGCAGGTTGGCGGTCACCTCCTGGTCCCGACTCCCGGGGAGCAGGCCGACGACTGGCCCGCCCGCCGCCCGCTCCGCCGCCACGAAGGCCGCGTCCGGCCGCTGGGCGGCGAGTTCGTCGAAGTAGGGGTGGCCGACGTAGTGCGTGGCGACGCCGTGCGACCGGTACCAGTCGTCCTCGAAGGGGAGCGCGGTCAGCACGCCGTCGAACCAGCGGCGGACCTTCTTCACCCGGCCGGTCCGCCACGCCCAGATCTGCGGCGGGACGAAGTAGTAGACCGGGATGCCGGCGGCGTGCGCCCGCTTGGCCAGCGCGAAGTTGAAGCCGGGGTAGTCGATCAGGACGACCGCCTCCGGCCGGTCGCCGGCCCAGTGGTCCTGGGCCTGGCGGGCGAGGCGGAAGAAGGTGCGGAGGTGTTTCAGGACGCGGACGAACCCCATCACCGCGAGCGACGTGAGGTCGAACAGCAGTTCGGCCCCGGCCGCCCTCATCTTGGGGCCGCCGAAGCCGGTCACACGAACAGACGAGTTGTGGGCCTTCAGCGCGCGAACCAGGTTCGCGCCGTGGAGGTCGCCGCTCGGCTCACCGGCGCAGAGGAACAGGTGCATGGCGTCCGTGCCACTTGGTTCAGTTCAGTTCAGAGTTGTGAGTTCAGAGTTTGCCGCAGCCGATGACCTCGCCCCACGACGGGCGGGTGGAGTCCAGAAGAACTCTGAACTCACAACTCTGAACTCGTGACTATCGGGTCGGGATCGGGGCGACCCCGGACTCGCGCTTGCCGGTCGGCAGGGCGGTCGGCTCGGCGACCCGGCGGTAGCCGAGCGAGCGCATGACTTCGAGCACCTCGCTCCAGGTCGGGAACGGCCGGCGGTTCTCCCGCTTGTACCGGTCCATTGCCTTCATGAACTCGGTCTCTTCGTCGTTGTAGTCCCGCTCACAGGTGGTCGGGTCGATCAACCGACGGCGTTCACTGGCGGCCCGCTTCGCGGCGGCGTTGGCGGCCCGCCGGTCCTTGGCGACCGGGATGTTCCGCTTCCGCCGGTCGTTCGGGAAACCGGCGTCGCCGGTCGGAGTCCCTGTCACGTCCGAAACCTCCGGCGCAGCCGCGGGTTGCGGCGTGGCATTCGTATTGGACATCGTTGCGCTGCCTCGCAGCCGGGTGGGGGGAGGCTGAGGGGCCAGGTTTACACCATCCTGACCCGGGCGTCCTGCGCCGGTCCGAAGGGATGGACGGGTGTTTCTCAGCCTACCCGACGTGCCTGATGTGTCAACCAGAATTCAACTCACGCCCCAATCCCGCGCGGAAAAACTCATGCGGATTATGCGGGTGGTGGAAATCGGGTGATTCAGGCCGACTTCAACGCGCCCGCCGCCGGCCGAGGGCGACGTTCGCCAGCAGCAGCACCCCGATCAGGATGTACTGCATCTCCACCGGAACGTTGAACAGACTGACACCGTTCTTGATGAGTCCGAGGATGGCGACCCCGAGCAGCGCCCCGACGACTGTCCCCCGGCCGCCGGACAGGCTCGCCCCGCCGATCACCACCGCGGTGATCACATCCAGCTCCAGCTGTTCGCCGAGCGTCGGGTTACCGCTGTTACTGTGGGCGAACATCAGAACGCCGGCCCAGCCGGTGAGGAGGCCGGCCAGCGCGTACACGCCGAGCTTGGTCCGCCGCACGTCCACGCCACACAGGCGGGCGGTCGCCTCGTTCGACCCGACCGCGTACAAGTGGCGGCCAAAAACTGTCAGATGGAGCAGCACGGCCACGAGCGCGGCGAGGACGAGCAGTGACAGGAGGCCGGGGTTCAGGAACGAGGTCTTCCCCACCAGCACCACCCAGTCCGGCGTGACGCCGCCCGGGAAGGCGAGGGTGGTACGCTCGGCCAGCCACACGGCCAGCCCGCGGGCCACGCCGAACATCCCGAGCGTGGCGACGAACGGCGGCAGGTCGAGTCGGGTGACGAGGAGCCCGTTGACGACCCCGCACAGCCCGCCGGCCGCGACGCCCGCCGCGACCGCCGCCAGACTCGCCTCGGGGCCGCTCCCGGAACTGGCGAGGACTGCCGCGTACACGCGCATGGTCACGACCGTGACCAGGGCCACGACCGCCCCGACGGACAGGTCGATCCCGCCGCTGATGAGGACGAGGAGCATCCCGAGCGCGACGACCGCCGGGATAGTGCCCTCGTGGAGGAGGACTTCCAGGTTGCCGACGCTCAGGAACGTGCGGAGCCCCCCCTCGTAGCCGATCAGGGCGGCGAACAGGAGCAGCACGGCCACGAACCCGGCCCACGGCCCGGCGGGGAGGGAGAGGCGCTTGGGGGCGGTGTCGGGCATGGTGGGAGGCTGGGGATTAAAGACAGATCGGGTTGCTCGGTAGGCCACCCGGGGCGTTGCCCCGGGCGGGCTGCGGTTAATTCCGGTCCTGCTCGCCGCCCGTCGCGGCGGCGATGACCTGCTCGGGGGTCCACTCGGCCGCGGCCCGCGCCGGGCCGAGGACGCCGCGGGTCATGACGGCGATGCGGTCGCAGATGCCGAACAGTTCCGGGAGGTAGCTGCTGACGACCAGCACCGCCTTCCCGGCCGCCGCCAGCTCGCCGACGAGCCGGTAGATGTCGGCCTTGCTCCCCACGTCCACGCCGCGGGTCGGCTCGTCGAGCAGGAGTACGTCCGCGTCCTGGTGGAGGAGGCGGGCCAGAGCCACCTTCTGCTGGTTCCCGCCGCTCAGCTCGCCGGCCGGCTGGTCCGGGTCGCGGTGCTTCACGCCGAGCCGCGCCAGCTGGGCGGTGGCCGCGTCCCGGACGCGGGCCGGCCGCAGGAAGCCGAGCCGTGCCAGGGGGCCGAGCCTGCTGAGGGTCAGGTTGTCCGCCAGGCTGCGGGCGAGGGCGAGCCCTTCCTCCTTGCGGTCCTCGCTGAGGAGGCCGAGCCCCTGGCTGATCCGCTCCGCGGGCGTCGCGCTCGCGCCGGCGACCGTGTGGACCTTCACCGTCCCCCGGCGGACGGGGGCGAGGCCGTACACGGCCCGGAGGAGTTCCGTCCGCCCCGACCCGACGAGCCCCGCCAGCCCGAGGATCTCGCCGCGCCGCAGGGTCAGGTTGGCCGAGCGGGGGAGCGGGTCGCCAGCCAGTTCGCTCAGGTCGAGTACCGGCTCCCCGGGCGTGTGTGGCACCCGCGGGTACTGCTCGTCCACCGACCGGCCGACCATCAGCTCGACGAGCCGCGCCCGGGTCACGTCCCTCACCCGCCCGGTGCCGACGGCGGCGCCGTCGCGGAGGACGGTGAAGCGGTTTGCCACCGCCTCGATCTCTTCGAGGAAGTGGCTGATGTACACCACCGTCACCCCGCGGGCCTTGAGCCGGGCGATCAGCTCGAACAGCCGGCGGGCGTCCTCCTGGGTCAGGGCGCTGGTCGGCTCGTCCAGCACCAGGAGCTTCACGTCGGTGAGCAGGGCGCGGGCGATCTCGACCACCTGCCGCGCTGCCGGGGACAGATCTGCCACCGGGGCCACGGGGTCGATCTCCGGGTGCCCGAGTTCGGCCAGCGCGGACCGCACCCGGCCGCGGTCGACGTCTTTCCGCAGGAAGCCGGCGGCGGACGATTCGAGCCCGAGCAGGACGTTCGCCTCGACGGACAGGTGCGGGCAGACGGCGAGTTCCTGGTAGATCATGGCCACGCCGCGGCGGCGGGCGGCCTGCGGCCCGGCCGGCTGGTAGGACGCGCCGTCCAGTTCCATTACGCCGGCGTCCGGCGCCTCGGCCCCGCTCAGCACCTTCATGAGCGTGGACTTCCCGGCCCCGTTCTCGCCGACGAGGGCGTGGACCTCGCCGGGCGCCAGCTCCAGGTCCACGCCGCGGAGGGCGTGGGTGGGGCCGTAGCTCTTGCGGACCCCGGTCATGCGGAGGCGGGGCGCGGTCACGGCGTCGCCCCCCGTTTCGGGAAGTGCGGCGGGTCGATCACCCGGCGGGCCTGCAACTCCGGGTCGAACAGCCCGCGGACGGCCTCGCTCTCCACGTTGTCGCGGGTGACCACGTACTCGCCGGTGCTGAGGTCCATCTGCGTGCGATGGGCGTTCACGTCCTCCCCGAGGCGGTGGCGGACGCAGCACCACGTCGAGAGGTAGCCCATGCGGTAGGGGTCTTGCAGCACACTCCCGACCACGTCGCCGCTCTGGATCGACTGCAACAGCGGCTTGCTGGCGTCGAAGCCCATCACCAGCACCTTCCCGTTGAGTTCCTGCGACCGCAGCACGTCCACCATCCCGCTCGCCGACGACTCGTTGGGGGCGAAGATGCCGTCCACCCGGTCGCGGAACTGGAGCACCAGCGGCCCGGCCTCGCGCATCGCCGAGTCGCGGGTCGCCCCGGCGTAGCGGTCGGTCGATAGCCACACTGCGTCCGGGCAGAGCCGCTTGGCGGTGTCCTCGAAGCCCTTCTCGCGCTGCTCGGTGCTCTCGGAGCCGACGGCGTAGCGGAACAGGATCAGCTTCGGCCGGTCCTTGCCGCGCTTCTTCAACTCGCCGATCAGGTGCTCGGCGGCGAGGCAGCCGCCGCGGTAGTTGTCGGTGGCGACGTACTTCACGAAGTGGTCCGGGTCGGCCAGCCCGGAGTCGATCACCACCACCGGCAGGCCGGCGTCGGCGGCCCGGCGGACGCACGCGGTCATGGTCCTGCTGTGCTGCGGGGCGAGGACGAGCCCGTCCGCCCCGGTGGCCACCCGCCGGTCCACGATGCGGATCTGTTCCATCGCGTCGCGCTCGCGGAGCGGGCCGTCGAAGATGATGCGGACCCGCCGGCCCTCGGAGGCGGCGAGGTCGGCCGCGCAGCGCTCGGCCCCGCGGCGGACCGACTGCCAGTGCTCGTGGGTCATCCCCTTGGGGATCACCACGATCACCAGCTCGTCCGCCCGCCCGCCGCAGCCGGCGGATAGGGCGGCGGCGAGTAAGACCGTGCGGGCGAGCCGGGGCATGACCGACACCGGGGGGAGGGCCGGGGCGCGTTGGGCGAACATTAAGCGGCCGGCGGGCGCGGGTCAAGTTGCGAGGTCCGTTTTCCCGATACAACCCCGATGACCGGTGCCGCACGCGCCGGGCCACGGGGAACGCGGCCGATGCCGGACCGTCCGCCGGTGAACCTGATCCGCGTGTTCGACTTCTACCTGGCCCTGATGTTCGTCATCAGTCTGGTCCGGCGGTGGGAGGTGTACTGGGACGCGGTGCGGATCGTGGTGGCGGTCCGCGGCCGCTGGCCGCGGCTGATGTCCCGCCTCGCCGACCACGGCAGCCTCCTGCTGAACTGGGAGTTCTTCCGCCCCGCGGTGCTGGCACTCGCGCTCACGCTGATCCAGATGGTCTGCTCGCGGGTCATCTGGCCCCAGGCCACCCTCACCGGCCCCGAGGTGCGGGCCGAGTGGGAGTGGTGGCCCCTGCTGCTCCTGGCCTTACTCCCGATGCTGGCCGTGGACCTGTACTTCGTCGTCCGCGTCGGCCGGTTCGACCACTCCGAGACGGTGAAGTACCTCGACCAGGCCGAGACCTGGCTCGGCTGGCGCGGGCCGCTAGTGCGCATCGCCACGCTCGGGATGGTGGACCCGACGCGGATGGTGGACGCCGAGGTCCGCAAGAGCATGGCCGAGCTGGGCACGACGGTGCAGTCGTCGCTGTGGTGGGTGTCGGCCCAGATCGGCTGCCGGGTGGCGTTCGGGCTTACCCTCTGGCTGGCGTGGCTCGCGCGGGGGTAGACTGCAAGTCCCTCCCCGCCCCCCGGAGCGCCACCCGTGACCCCCGACCGCCGCCGCTTCCTCGCCGCCTCCGCCGCCGCACTGGCCGCCCCCGCGCTGACCGCGCCCGCTCAGGAGCCCGCCCCGAAGGCCCGGCCGAACCGGATCGCCGTGGCCAGCTACTCCTTCTGGCAGTTCAAGAACACCGACTACCGCGACCTCGGCCGCTGCATCGACCTCGCCGCCGAGATGGGGTTCGACGCCGTCGAGCCGCTCCACCGGCAGATGACCGACGACACCCCCCCGACCCTCCGCGCCCTCAAGCAGCGAGCCTTCCGCAACGGCATCAGCCTGTGCGGGTTCTCGACCCACCAGGGGTTCGTGTCACCGTCGCGCGAGGAGCGGCAGCGGAACATCGACCACACCGTCCGCTGCCTCGGCATGTGCCACGAGATGGGCATCCCGACCATGCGGGTGAACACCGGCCGGTGGAACACGACCCGGAGCTTCGACGAGCTGATGCGGAACCGCGGCATCGAGCCGAACCTGCCGGGGTTCAGCGACGACGACGGGTTCAAGTGGGTGATCGACGCCCTGACCGAGTGCCTGAAGCCGGCCGAGCGGTACGGGGTGGTGATGGGGCTGGAGAACCACTGGGGTCTGGGCCGCACCCCGGAGGGGGTCATGCGGGTCGTCAACGCCGTCAACTCGCCGTGGCTGCAAGTCACGATGGACACCGGCAACTTCCTCGAAGACCCCTACGACAAGCTCGACCAGCTGGGGCCGAAGACCTGCCTCGTGCAGGCCAAGACGTATTACGGGGGCGGGCTGTGGTACAGCCTGGAGCTGGACTACGACCGGGTCGCCCGGATCACCCGCCGGCACCGCTACGCGGGGTACGTGTCGCTGGAGTTCGAGGGGAAGGAAGACCCGAAGACGGCCGTGCCGCGGAGCCTGGCGCTCCTCCGCCGGGCGTTCAGTTGACGGAGCCGAACCGATGGAGCAGCCCGCCCCGCCGGACCCGGACGTGGCCAACCGCGTCTGGCAGCACGGCATGCACGAGGAGCGGCTGTTCCACGACCGGCTGAACTACTTCTCGTTCCTCGAAACGGGCCTGTTGTCGATCTGCGCCATCCTGTACAACAAGGAGCCGTCGGTCGGCGTGTTCCTGCCGCTGACCGTCGTCGGCCTGCTGTTCACCCTCCTCTGGCTCCTCATCCAGACCCGCCACTGGGCGTACTGCGAGCACGTCCACGCCCGCACCCGCGAGATGGTCCCCGACTACCGCGTCACGCTCGCCACCTGGGGCGGGCCGGGGGCGCGGGCGGGGTGGTCGATCTCCCGCCCCCTGGCCCTGGCGGTGCCGGTTCTCTTCGCCTGCACCTGGGTCGGGTTCATGACCTGGCTCCTCCTCCGCGCCGAGGCTCCGGCTACGGCGGCGACCGTGACCCCGGAGCGGGCGGCGATCTTCGTCCTGGCGGTGGTGCTGGGGTGGGTGGTACTGCGGCTGCGCCGGGCCGAGCGGCGGGTGAAGGAGTTGCGGCGGCGGGTCGAGGGGGAGCCGCCCCTGCGGGCTCCGTAGGCCGGGTCGCGTGGGTCTGCCCCCTCCGGGACCGGGGCAATAACCGTTATCAGCGGTCCGGCCCCCGACGGGGGCGATAACCGTTATCACCGCAGTCCGGCAGCGGGCGACGGTCACAGCGCCGGGCGCTCCTCGAAGCGGAGGTGCTTGACCGACTCGCCGCGGTCGCGCAGTTCGACCAGCGCATCAATGCCGATGTCGAGGTGCGTGCGCACGTACCGCTCGGTCACGCTGGCGTCGCTCCGGGAGGTCTTCACGCCCTCCGGCGTCATCGGGTTGTCGGACACCAGCAGCAGCGCGCCTTTCGGGATGTGGTTGGCAAAGCCGACCACGAACACCGTCGCCGTCTCCATGTCGATCGCCGACGCCCGGATGTCGGTGAGGTACTGCTTGAACTTGTCGTCATGCTCCCACACCCGGCGGTTCGTGGTGTAGACCGTGCCCGTCCAGTAGTCGAGGCCGCGCTTGACGATCGCCGCGGACACCGCCGCCTGGAGGCGGAACGACGGCAGCGCGGGGATCTCCGGCGGCATGTAGTCGTTGCTCGTCCCCTCCCCGCGGACGGCGGCGATGGGGAGGATGAACTCGCCGACGTTCGTCTTCTTCAGCCCCCCGCACTTGCCCAGGAACAGCACCGCCCGGGGCTCCGCGGCCGCGAGGAGGTCCATCACCGTGGCGGCCATCGCGCTCCCCATCCCGAAGTTCAGGATGGTGAGGTTCTCGGCCGTCGCCGACTGCATCGGCCGGTCCCGCCCCAGCACCTCGACGCCGAACCGCTCCGCGAACATCTCCAGGTAGTTGGTGAAGTTCGTGAGGAGGACGTACTTCCCGAACTGGTCGAGCGGCCGGCCGGTGTAGCGGGGGAGCCAGTCCTGCACGATCTCGGCCTTCGTCTTCATGCCGCGGCCCCCGGGTGGTGTCGGGTCATTCTGCCCGCCCCCCGGCCGGCCCGCCAGCCCGGCCGGGGGCGCGTAACGGCGCCGTAACGAGCCGGCCGATGTGGGCTGACGGGGCCGCGCACGCCGGGGTATGATCCTCCCTATCCCGGCCCCGGCGGGGCCACTCCTGGGAGGGCGGGCGATGCGGATGCGAAAGCTGGTGTGGGGCGTACCGCTGGCCGGGGCGATCGGCAGCGGGGTGGCGGCCGACCGGTGGCTCGCGGCCGAGGCCGCCGCCGAGGCCAAGCAGGATCTCCGCCCGGCCGTCAACCTGCCGATCACCCGGGTGGTCATGTTCAACAGCGGGGTCGGCTACTTCAGCCGGGGCGGGGAGGTCAACGGCGACGCCCGGGTCGACCTCACGTTCCAGGAGGCCGACGTCAACGACCTGCTCAAGAGCATGGTCCTCGAGGACTTCGGCGGCGGTCGCGTCGCCGCCGTGTCCTACGACAGCCGGGAGCCCATCGCCCGCACGCTCGCCAGCTTCTCGATCAACCTCAACGGCGAGCCGACTTTCGCCAACATCCTCCAGCAGGCCCGCGGCGAGCGGGTCGAGGTCACCACCACCCCGACCGCCCAGAACCAGCCGGGCAAGCTGACCGGGGCCATCGTCGGCATCGAGACGCAGGCGACGCCCGCCGGCCCGAACCAGCCGCCCGTCCCGGTGCCGGTGCTGAACATGTGGTGTGCCGAGGGGATGCGGGCGGTGAAGCTGCCGGAGGTGCAGCAGCTGCGGTTCCTCAACCCGGTGATCGAGAGCGAGTTCCGCCGGGCGCTCGAAGTCCTGGCGGTGAACCACGACGCCCAGAAGAAGGCGGTGAGCCTGCACTTCGCGGGGGACGGGAAGCGGCGGGTGCAGGTCGGGTACGTGGTCGAGGCTCCGATCTGGAAGACCAGCTACCGGCTCGTGCTGGACGCCGAGGGGAAGGGGGCCAAGCCGTACCTCCAGGGGTGGGCGATCGTGGAGAACCCGACGGACGAGGACTGGACCGGGGTCCGCATGGCCCTCATCAGCGGGCGGCCGATCTCGTTCAAGATGGACCTGTACAACCCGCTCTACGTGCCGCGGCCGACGGTCGAGCCCGAGCTGTTCGCGTCCCTCCGGCCCCCCACCTACGACGGCGGATTCAACCGGCGCGGCACGCTGGCGGAAGGCGTGGCCACGCTGGGCGACGCGAGGGAGCTGCGGGACCAGCAGAACGCCCTCTCCCGCGCCCGCGCCCCTGGTGCCCCGCCCGGAGCCACGCCGATGTCGGCCGCGGCCCCCGGTCGCGGCGGGTTCGGCGGCGCCGGAGGGATGCCGGGTGGCGGCCCGGTGGCCGCGTTCGGATTGCCCGCGGACAGCCCGGCCCAACTGGAAGCTAAACGCCTCTACGCCGCCGACGTGGGCCGCGACCTCGCCGGGCGGCTCGGGACGGCGGCGGTGGGGAGCGCGGCGACGGCCGGGAAGCTGGGGGATTTCTTCCAGTACGCGATCGACCACCCGGTCAGCCTCGCCCGGCAGAAGTCCGCAATGCTGCCGATCGTGGGGAAGGACGTAGAGGGCACCCGGGTGAGCATCTACAACCCGGCCGTCCAGCCCAAGCACCCGCTCCTCGGGCTGCGGTTCAAGAACACGTCCGGCGTCCACCTGTCGCAGGGGCCGATCACCGTGTTCGAGGGCTCGACCTACGCCGGCGATACCCGGGTGCTGGACGTCCAGCCGGGCGAGGAGCGGCTCGTCTCCTACGCCATCGACCTCGGGACGGAAGTCGACCCGCAGAACGGCCCCGGCACCAGCCGGATCACCAACGTCCGGGCGGTGAAGGGGATCGTCACCACGACCACGAAGGTGCGGGAGGAGCGGAAGTACCGGATCGCCAACCGGAGCCAGACCGACCGGACGCTGGTGATCGAGCACCCGAACCGGACCAACCAGCAGTTCAAGCTGGTCGAGACGGCTGCCCCGGTCGAGGACACCAAGGGCGTGTACCGCTTCCAGATCGCCGTGAAGGCGGGCGAGGAGAAGACTTTCCCCGTCACCGAGGAGCGGGATGTGGCGAGCTCCGTTCAGCTGACGAACAACCCGGACCAGCAGATCCGGTTCATCCTAAACCTGAACGAGGCGTCCCCGGCGCTGAAGCAGAAGCTGGCCGAGGCGCTGAAGATGAAGGCGGCGTGGGACGGCCAGCTCCGCGACCTGACCCAGGTGAAGGCGGACCTGGCACGGGTAGGGGCGGACCAGGACCGGATTCGCAAGAACCTGGCGGCGACGCCGCGGGAGGCCGAGGTGTACCAGACCTACCTCCGCCGGCTGGCCGACCAGGAGCGCGAGATCGACGGGCTGACGACCCGCGAGAAGACCCTCATGGCGGCGGAGTTCACCGCCCGCAAGGGGTTCGAGGACTACCTCGCCAACCTGTCGGACTGATGCCGCTCGCCCGGACCTTCTGGCTCGGGTGTTTTGGGAGCCCGGAGGGCGTCGGGGTGCAACCCCGGGCTACACGCCGACGCCCTCCGGGCTCCCAAAACACCCGAGCCACCGGCCAGACGCCGCGCGCACCACTGCCATCGATTCGACCGAGCACCCGAGGGGCGGAGCCCCAGGCGGCCGCAGTCAGCTGTGGCCGCCGCGCCGTTGAGAGGCCGGTGAAGCCTTACGAGTGAGGCCGGGTTGCGGCTCGCGCGACTGTTCCAGGAATTGCGACCCGCCCCTCTTGCGGGCCGACTGCACATCAAATAATATCATCTGCCAGATGTCGGACTCAATTCGTCTATCGCATTGATGCCAAACGTCGGCGCACGGACAATTGCTCTTCCGCCGAGGCGGGACAGCCTGAACCGTCGACGGCACGCGCGGGTACGACCTGTCTGCCGGGGCCGTGGGCCGGAGGGCGGATCACGCCCCCGGCCCGGCCGCGGGACAGGACCGACATCGGGGCCGGCACCCGGCCGGCCTCCGTTCCCACCCGGGAAGTGAGGTGCGTGATGGGGTACGGTCCGGCCCGAAGGTTCGTCGCCAGGCTCCTCGTCGTCGCGGGGGCGGTCGGGGTCGGGGTTTGGGTGTGGTCGCAGTCGTCCGCGGCGGACGACCCCCCGACCCCGCAGGTGTGTTCCACGGGGAAGACGGTCGCAATGGTCGTCGCGAACCCGAACGGGACGGTACTCAAGGTGCCCAACGTCCCCTGGGTCCAGAACATGAACGTCCACCTCGCCATGCGGAACGCCCAGTCGGTCAACCCCAAGTTCACCTTCGCCGCCGCGTACTACTGCCCGTACGGGTCGTACGTGACCACGATCAACGGCTTCTACGAGGGGGGGAGCAACTACTGGGCGTTGTTCGTGAACGGGTCTTACGCCCAGTACGGAATCGACACCCAGTTGCTGAACGCCGGGGACACGTTCTCCTGGGTCGTGGAGTCAACGACCGCCGTGCCGAAGGACAATCGCCAGGACTCCCACCAAGAGCGGCTGCGCGTCCTGCACGCGGCCAACCGGCTCGACAGGGTCGCGCCGGCCGTTCCGAAGAACTGACACCCCGGCGGGCCGGGGCCGGAGTCACCGGCCGGCTCGTAAGATGCCCGAGCCCACCCGTCGCGGCGGGCGGGCCTTTTTCGTTTCCGGTGCCCCCAATGCCCCTCCGCCTCTCCGCCTTCCCGAAGTGCTACCTGGAGAAGATCGCCGGCGAACGGTCCATGACCGTCTTCGAGTGGATCGAGATGGCCAAGCAGCTCGACGCCGACGGGCTGGAGATGTTCGACGGGTTCTTCACGTCCCTCGAACCCGGCTACCTCGACACCGTGGGCGAGGCCGTCCACGCGGCCGGGTTCGTGGTGCCGATGCTGTGCTGCTCCCCGGACTTCACCAACCCCGACCCGGACGTCCGCAAGCGGGCCGTCGACCGCGAGGCCGCGCTGATCGCGGTCACCCGCCGGCTCGGGGGGCCGCGGGCGGTCTGCCGCGTCCTGAGCGGCCAGCGCTACCCCGGCCTCGACCGCCGCGAGGGGCTCGACCGCGTCGTCCGCTGCATCGAGGAGGTGCTGCCGGTCGCGCGCGAACACGACATCGTCCTCGGGCTGGAGAACCACTACAAGGACAGCTTCTGGGCCTACCCCGAGTTCGCCCAGAAGCAGGATCTGTTCCTCGAACTCCTGGCCGCGGTCCCGGACACCACGCACTTCGGCGTGCAGTACGACCCCTCGAACGCCATTGTGGCCGGCGACGACCCGCTGGACCTCCTCCGGCGGGTGGCCCCGCGGGTGGTGAGCATGCACGCCAGCGACCGCTACCTCGCCGAGGGCGCCACGCTTGACGAGCTCCGCCAGACCGACGGCACCCTCGGCTACTCGCCGAACCTGCGGCACGGCGTCACCGGGAAGGGGCTCAACGACTACGACGCGATCTTCCGCACGCTGGCGGCGGCCGGCTACCGCGGCTGGGTGAGCATCGAGGACGGCATGAACGGCATGGGCGAGATGGCCGAGTCGCTGGCCTTCCTGCGGCGGAAGGTGGCGGAACACTTCCCGGACTGAAGGGGCGCGGCGACATTTGCCCACCCCGGTCAGTCACCGGGCCTAGCGTATCGAAGCCGGGAAACTATCCCGCCTCCCGGCCCGCACGGGTCACGCTCAGATCCAGCCCAAGGCGTGGGCCGCCGCCAGGAAGAGCCCAACGGCAGCGCCGCCAGCGGCGCCTTTGCTGATTTCCAGACAGACCTTCCCCGTTGGGGAATTGGAATCCACAAGTGCGATGACGACGGCGACGACCGGGCTGGTCAGAGCCAGCCATTGGGCTCCGCGGCCCCACCAGTTGCGCCGATTCGAGTCCGGGCGCTGATGACTCATGGTTACTCCCTAACATTGGGCGATGGGTCGGAAAGAACTTGCGACAACCAGGCATGGAAGGTAAACTGCGTCACGACAAAGATAATTGTCACCGCTTGAGGCCGAATCCTGAAGGCACCCCAACTCACCTTCTCAGCGCACCGAGGTCGCACTATGGGGAAAGGCGTCGTAAAGCCAAACGGCGACAAGATAAAAAGACTGAGAATGGCAAAGTTGCTGACCCAAGAGGAGTGCGCGACGAAGGCGGACTGCTCCAAGCGGACCATTGAGAAGCTTGAGGCGGGTCACCCAGCGACATTCCCAACAATCCGGGCGATCGCGCGTGTACTTGAGGTTGAAGCGTCGGCGATCATGGCATCCCCCCTCTCGGCATCACCCGAACGCGGTGGCGACATGGAAGCGAAGGATCTTGTACTCGACACCGGGAGTCCGCCGGCAGAGGCGGTGCCTCGCGGGTTAGCCGCCGTGACGAACGCCGCGGACATCGAAATTACCATCAACTGCGAGTTCGACAAGTTCACCTCCGAGCAGCAGGAACAGCTGCTTGCGGCCATCAAGAGGCTGTTGGAAACGACACACGAGATTAGGGTAATCAAGAAGCGCAGAGGGAGTGTCAAGTTGACGATCCGGCTGACTCCCGATGAGGCCGAGAAGTTGCAGTGGGCGATTAAGGCGGAGAGACTAGCCCAGTTCGGCGTGACCGACGCCCGAATCACAGCCACCCACACCACGGCAGCTTCTACCGACACCCCCTCCGCACCTGGGGACGCCCCGCCCGCCCGGCCGGGAGACTCGAGCCCCGACCCGCAGGCGACACCCCGCGAGGCTCAGGCAGTTGCGTCCCTTATCGATCTTGGCGTCGAGCTCGTAGAGAAGAAGCAGTATCACGATGCGCTGGCGTGCATGAATCGGGTCATCGAACTAGACCCACACGACGCGGGCGGCTGGTCGGGCAAGGCGGCCGCCCTGCTTGCGATTCATCGCCTTCATGACGAGGGTTCCAGCCGTGACCAGCACCTGACTCAGGCACTGCGCTGCGCGCGGAGGGCGAACGAGCTGTCCACAAGTGATCCCGCGACTTGGGCCAACTTGGGCATCATCCTGTTTGAACACGGGTCGCATAGTGAGGCACTGGTCAGCATCGACCATGCTCTTGGCATCGACCGAGACAATCAGTTTGCCTGGTTTAATAAGGGAGTGATGCTCTACCGCCTCGGGAAACATGAGGCAGCTATCGCGGCACTGGAAGTCGCCATGAAGCTTGGACATAGTGAGGCGGCGTTCGCCATTTCTGAAGCGCGGGCGAGGAAGTGGAAGCCGCGGCAGTGGTGACGACTACTCACCCACACCGATGCCCAGGAAGCCTTGGTGGCTTCGGAGTGAGAGCCGGTCCTGCCGGCCGCAGATGTCAAGGCTCCTCGACCCCGGGGCAGCTCCTGTCTGTTCAGCCCGGTCGAGTACCGCTTTGGGAAAGGCCTTCTTTCCCGGATTGAAGGGGCGCGGCGTGGAACCGGTGCGGGTCGGGGTCGTCGGGTGCGGGAAGGTCGGCGGGCTCCACGCGGCCGCACTGCGGGCGGTCCCGGAGGCCGCGTTCGTCGGCGCGTGTGACGCGGACCCTGCCCGGGCGGCGGCGTTCGCGGCGAAGCACGGCGGGGCCGCGTTCCCCGACCTGGACGCTCTGCTGCGGGCCGGCGTCGAAGCCGTGGTGATCGGCACGCCGCACCCGGCCCACGCCGCGCCGGCGGTGCGGGCCGCGGAGGCGGGCGTTCACGTCCTGGTCGAGAAGCCAATGGCGGCCACGCTGGCCGACTGCGACGCCATGCTCGCGGCCGCGGCCCGCACCGGCGTGCGGCTCGGCGTCATCAGCCAGCGGCGCTTCTACGAGCCCGTCCGCCGCGCCAAGGCGGCCCTCGACGCCGGCAAGCTCGGCACCCCGGTCCTGGGGATGTTCTTGATGTATTCGTGGCGGGATGCCGCTTACTACACCTCCGACCCGTGGCGCGGCCGCTGGGACACCGAGGGCGGCGGCGTCCTCGTCAACCAGTCCCCGCACCAGCTGGACCTCCTCCTCTGGTTCCTCGGCCCGGCCGCGGAGGTGACGGGGATGTGGGCCAACCTGAACCACCCGACCGTCGCCGTGGACGACACCGCCGTGGCCGCCATCCGCTTCCGCAGCGGCGGGCTCGGGTCGGTGCTGGCGAGCGTGGCGCAGAAGCCGGGGGTGTACACGAAGATCCACGTCCACGGGGCGAACGGCGCCTCGGTCGGCGTCGAGACGGACCGCGGGTCCACCTTCATCGCCGGGGTCACCGGCGTGACGGAGCCGCCCCTGACGGACCTGTGGACCGTCCCCGGCGAGGAATCCCAGCTGGCGGCCTTCCAGGCCGCCGACCGGGCCGCGTTCGCCGGCGTTGACGGCACGACGTACTACCACGCCCTGCAAATCCGCGACTTTGTCCGGGCGATCCGTGAGAACCGCCCGCCGCTGGTGACGGGGCACGACGGGCGGGCGGTGGTGGAGTTGTTCACCGCGATCTACCAGTCGAACCGCGAGGGGCGGGCGGTGACGCTGCCGCTGTGAGCGGCGGGGCTCGGGGCGCCCGGGGAGTGATAACGGTTATCACGCCGTGGGCGAATCGGGAGTGAGGGGCACGGGTGCGGGTCTACCACTACGAGGCGTTCGCGGCGGTCCCGGGGCGGGGCAACCCGGCCGGGGTCGTGCTCGACGGCCCCCACCCGGACGCGGTCATGCAGGCCGTGGCCCGGCGGGTCGGGTTCAACGAGACGGTGTTCGTCACCTCGGTCCGGCCCGGGGCGGTGGCCCTGCGGTACTTCACCCCGGGGCATGAGGTCGACCTGTGCGGCCACGCCACCGTCGCCGCCTTCGCCGCCCTCCGCGAGTGGGGCCAGCTGATCCCGCACCCCGACCGCCCGTCGGACTACCAACTCACCGCGAAGGCGGGCGAGTTGGCGGTGCGGGTCGGGGACGGGGAGGCGGGCCGGGCGGACGTCTGGATGGACCAGCCGGCCGCCCGATTCGTCCCGTTCGAGGGCGACCCGGCCGCCGTGGCGCGGGTGCTCGGCGTCACCCCCGCGGACCTCGCGGCGGACCTCCCAATCGTGTACGGGAACACCGGGCTGTGGACGCTCCTCGTTCCGGTCACCGGGCTGGCCGCCGTCCGGCGGATGCGCCCGGACACGGCTGCGTTCCCGTCCGCCCTCGGGCAGATGCCGCGGGCGTCCGTCCACCCGTTCTGCCTGGAGACCGTCGACCCGTCGTGCCAGATGCACGGGCGGCACTTCTCGTCCCCGTACTCGGGGACGGTGGAAGACCCGGTGACCGGGACGGCGTCCGGGGCGATGGGGGCGTACTACGCCCGGTTCGTGTCCCCGGCGCGGTCCCACCGGCTGCGGGTCGAGCAGGGGCACGAGGTCGGGCGGGACGGGCGGGTGGAGGTGGACGTCCGGGAGGAGGGCGGCGAGTTCCGGGTCCGGGTCGGGGGGACCGCCGTGTTCGCCGCCGACCTGGACGTGCCCATCTGACGGCCCCCGGCGGCGGGGGCGGGGGTGGGGCGGGGTCACTTCCGGAGGGTCAGCTCGTAGACCCGGTTCAGCACCGCATCGTTCTTGAGGTCCGCCGGCGGGGTTCCGCGCACCACGGCCGTGCCGCCGCGGAGTTCGTAGGCGAATGCCTTCCCCGTGAACGGGTCGAGCGGGACCGGCAGCCGGGTCTGGTCCAGGGCCGCCGGGAGCGCCCCGCCGTTCGCGGCGGCGTGGGCCCGCAGCGCCTCGACCGCCTGGAGCATGCCGATCTGTTGCTGGAGCCGGTTCCGGGCGACCGACACCTTGAGGACGGCCGGGGTGAACGAGGTGAGCAGGCCCGAGGGGCGGGCGACCTCAAACTTGGTCGGCAGCTGCCACGCCGGCACGCTCAGCCACTTGAGGAGGTCGTCCCGGACGGCCTCGAACCGGTTGACCTCGTCGATCAGGATCACCTGCATGGGCGGGAACTTCTCCACCCGCAGGTCGCGCGTCGGCGGGGCCGGCAGGAGCTTCGCCCGGGCCTCGGCCACCTGCTTCGGGTCGGCCGCCCGCTCGCCGAGGTAGGTCGCGGGCGTCTTCCAGGCGGGGGCGGGCTTCGGCGCGGGGGCGGGCTTCGGGGGGGCGTCACCCTTAAAGGTCTGAGAGGGGGCGAGTCCCTCCTTGAGGGTGGTCAGGTCGATCAGGTCGGTGACTTTCGTCACCGCCCAGGCGATCTGGGCCTCGGTCATCGGGTTCTTCCGGTCCAGGTATGGGTAGATCTCGGCCGTGAGGAACGTCCGCTCGCCGTGCGCGGCCTTGCGGAGGTCGAACAGCGGGGCCGGCAGGTCCGCGAGCGCCCAGAACAGGTTCGGCGCCCCCGGCTGGGCGATGAACTCCTCGACCGACGCCAGCGCCTGCGCGGCGGTGGCGAAGCCGACCAGTGCGCCGATCATGGTCGGGTGGTCGTTGAACGTCCGGGCCAGGGCGAGGTGCGTCTGGATCGTCTCGACCGCGCCGGCGAAGTCGCCCCGGGCGATCTCGCCCCGGGCCCGCACACGCAGCACCCGGGCCAGATCCCTCAGCTGTTGGATGTCCGACAGGATCAGGTTGATGCCGTCCAGCCTCATATCGCCGAGCAACTGCCAGTCCACCGCCTCCAGCTGGGCCGCCCGGTGGGCCTGCACGTAAGCGTGCCCGCCGTAGTTCTCCAACTCCTTCTCCTGCGCCAGGTCGGCGAGGGGGGCGGTCAGCCACCTGTTGCGCTTGTCGGCCTCGTCCTTGTCGAAGAACAGCTTGCCCTGCTCCATGAAGCACTTGTAGAACGCCGCCACCTGATTCCCGGGCCGGGCGTCGCGGACGGACGGCAGGAGCGTGTAGCGGAGGGCCGGCACCGGCGGGGCGGCCGGGGTCGCCGTGATCGGGAGCAGGAACTTCCCGTCCTTGACCTGCGGGCCGGGCTGGGAGCGGGCAGGCGCGGCGAGCAGGACGGCGAGGGCGAGCGCGCAGGGGGGTACGAGTAACCGCACGGGCTACCTCCTTCGGGGGTGAGCAGGGGTTCAGTCGATTTCGCCGCGACCGGCGGCGAGCGGGGTCAGCGGGGGGGCGGGGGCCACCACTCGCGTGAGGGTCGGAGTCGCCGGCCCGAGGTCCAGCCGACGGCGGAGGGCGCCAACGCTCCACGGGTCCAGCGGCGGGCTCGCCGGCGCCGCGGGCGGCGCCGGCACGGGGACCGGCACCACCACCGGCACGACGACCGTGACGACCTCCGGCGCCGGGGCCGGAGGGTCGGGGCGGGCGGCGACCCAGATGAGGGCGGCCGCGTTCGCCGCCGCCAGGGCCAGCACGGCGAGCTTCCAGCGGAGGCGGGTCGGGGCCGACGCCCGGCCCATCCGGAACAGGAGTTCGGCCGGGTCGGGGCCGGCGGCCGGCGTGAGCCGGGCGAGGCGGTCGGCGGGGTCGGGGGTCATACGGTGTCCCTCACGCCCAGGCTGGCCCGGAGCGCGGCCAGCCCGGCCTCGTAGCGGCGGAACGCGGTGCTGACCGCACACCCGCCCGCCGCCGCGGCCTGTTCGAGCGTCAGCCCGCCCCACAGCCGGGCCACGATCACCTCGCGCTGCTCGGCCGGCAGGCGTTCGAGCGCCGCCACCGCGTCGGCCGCGTCCAGGCCGTCCACGGACGACTCGACGAACCACCGGTCCGGGCGGGCGGCGGACTCCTCGCGGCGCTTCCGCCGGCGCTCGGCCCGGCCGAGGTCGACGGCGGCGTTGCGCGTGGCCCGGTACAGCCATGCGACCGGGTCGTCCGGCGCGGCGCGGAGGCCGGCCAGGCGGCAGAACGCCTCCTGCACGACGTCGTCCGGGGCCGCACACCACGTCCGGGCGTACAGGGCGAGCGCCGGGGCGTGGGCGGCGACCAGTTCGGCGAGGAGCCGGGGCGTCATGTCAGGGGGAAGACGACACCGCCCGGCGGATTTTCCGCGGGCGGGGGAAAGGGGGAGGGAATCTCAGCCCCGCCTGGGGCGTTGCCCCGGGCTCTGGTGTCCCAGCCCGTCGGGCTGAAGAGGGGCACCCTGGTTTTCAGGCCAACGGCCTGGGATTCGATAGCCCGGGGCAACGCCCCGGGCGGCCTACCGAGCAACCCGATCGCGTGTGGCATCCCAGTCCGGGGCCAGCACTTCGGGCGGCTTGGGGTTAACCCGGTCCGGTATCACTTCTTGGGCGGCGGGTTCGGCCGTGGCGGTCCACCCGGTCCGCCACCACCGCCCAGACCGCCGGGGAACCCGGTCTGCCAGGCGTTCAACTCCCGCCGGGTTCGGTTGGCGGCCTCGGTGTCCCCGAGTCGGTCCTGCACCCCGATCAGCTGTTGGAGGGTGAAGACGGCGGCCTCCCGGTTGAGCCGGACGGGGCCACCGCCGGCCGGCCGCAGGTCGGCCGCGGCGGCTTCCAGAAGGCGGCGGGCGGCCGGCAGGTCGCCCTGGGCGACGAGGAGCGAGGCCAGTCGCTGTCGGGCGACGACGAACTCCACCATGACGTGAGGCGGCCGGGGCTCCCGCGGCGGCCCGGGGGTGAGGTGGGTGGTCGCCGCCCGGTACGCCTCGACCGCTCCGGCGGTGTCTCCCGTCTGCTCCCTGGCCCAGCCGAGCTTCAGTTCGACACCGCCGACCGCCCACCGCCGGGAGGGCTCTGTGAACCCGGCCCCCAGCGCGGCCGCCTGGGCGAGCTGCTCGACCGCCGCCGCCCCACCCCCCGGCGGGGTCGTCTGGGCGAGGAGTTGCATCCGCTCGAAGCGGACCTCGGGGTCGTCCGGGTACTCGGCCGCGAGGCCGTCGAGGAGGGTGGCGGCCCGGCGGAACGAGGTGGCGGCCTTCTCCTGGCGGCCGGACCGGCGGTCCAGGTAGCCGAGCCACTGGTGCATCTCGGCGACCCGGCGGTGCGCCTTCGCCGCTTCGAGCTGGAGCTCGGGTTGCGTGGCGTTCCGCTCGGCGAACTTGTCGTAGAAGGACAGTACCGCCTCCAGCACCGCCGCCCGGTCCGCCGCCTCCCCGGCCATCGGCCCGCCCGGGCCGTCCTTCGGGCCGAACTCCTCCTTCGGGCCGAACTCCTCCTTCGGCCCCGGACCGCCCCTCATCCCGGGGCCGTCCTTCGACCCCGGGCCGAAGCCCCTCCCCAGGCCGAAGATCAGCCCGGGCGGGCCGAACCCCACCGGGCCGAAGCCCGGGCGCCCGTCGCCCCCGCCGGCCGCCGCCTCGAAGACCCGCTCGAACTCCTGGAGCGTCAGCCTCAGGTTCGCCTCCAGCTTGTCGGAGGCGTCCTGCGCCTCCTTCCGCCGGGCCTCGACGTCGGCCTTGGCAAGTCGCTCGTCGGCCAACGCCTGGGTGGTCCGGGCGTAGGCCGCCCAGCCCACGACCGCCGACAGCAGCAGCGCCGCGGCGGTGACGACGGACAGGCCGGCCACGGCCGGGTTCCGCCGGCAGGCGCGCCACACCCGGCCGGCGAGGGACTCCCGCCGGGCGCGGATGGGGCGGTCGTCGAGGAAGGCACGCAGGTCGTCGGCCAGTTCCCCGGCGGTGGCGTAGCGGCGGCCCGGCTCGCGGGCGAGGGCGGTGAGGACGATCGTCTCCAGGTCGCGCGGCACGGCCGGGTTAACCCGCCGCGGCGGCGTGGGGTCGCCGTCGGCCAGCTGGCGCATCAGCTCGGCCGGGGTGCTGCCGGCGGCCGGCGGGCGGAGGGTCAGGAGCTCGTACAGCGTGGCGCCGAGGCCGTACACGTCGCCGCGCGCATCCACCGTGCCGCTCAGGCACTCGGGGGCCATGTACTGGAGCGTGCCGAGGACGTGGCCGGTCGCCGTCAGCCCGCCGAGGTCGTCCAGCTTGGCGAGCCCGAAGTCGGCCACCCACACCTGCCCGCGGTCGTCGAGCAGGAGGTTCGCCGGCTTCACGTCGCGGTGGAGGACGCCCGAGTCGTGGGCGTACTGGAGCGCGTCGGCCACCTCGGCCCCCACGGTGGCGACGAACCGCCAGTCGCCGTAGGCGGGGCCGGTCGGCGTCCCGGCCGCCTCGATCACCTCGAATGCCTCGAACGCGGGCGGCGCGGCGGGCTCCGGGGCGGCGAACGACCAGGTGTCGTCGGCCCGGCCCGGGAACGGCCCCGGCGTGACGGCGTGGACCGCGGACTGCCACCCGGACACGAGCGCGTTCAGCCCGCGGCCGGGGATCAGCTGCATGACGTAGTAGGGGAGCCCATCGTACTCCCCGGTCCCGAACACGGGGACGATGTGCGTGTGGTGGAGCCGGGCGGCGGCCTTCGCCTCGCGGACGAACCGCTCGCGGCGGTCGGACTCCAGGCCGGGGTGGGCGGCGAGCACCTTGAGCGCCACCCGCCGGCCGAGCGACTCCTGCACCGCCTCGTACACCACACCCATGCCGCCGCGGCCGAGCTCGCACACGATCCGGAAGTCGCCGAACCGGTCCGGCAGGGAGACGGGGCGGCCGGCCGGGGCGGCCTGGCGGTGCCGCTTCAGGAGTTCCATCTGGGCGACGGCCGGGAGGAGTTCGCGCAGCTCGGCCGCGTGGGCGGGGTGGGCGGCAGCGTACTCGGCGACGCTGGGTCGTTCCCCGCGGCGGAGCCGGGCGGCGAACTCCTCGGCGAGGAGGTCCAGCGGGTCGCGGTCGGCGGGGGGCATTGGCGGGTTCCGTCCGGGTTACAGGCCGCTGGACGGCCCGAACCCCGGCACTTCTTCGAGAACCTGTTTGAGCCGGGCGAGCGCCCTCACGTAGCGCTTGCTCGCGGCCGGCGGGAGGATGCCGAGCAGATCGGCCGTGTCGGCGTTGCTCAACTCCTCGAAGTGCCGCAGGGCCAACACCTCGCGGTCGAGCGGGTCCATCTGCGCCAGAGCCGTTTCCAGCTGGGCGAACCGCTCGTTGCGGTCGGCCGCGTGGCTCGGCGACGACCCCTGCGCCGCCAGACAGGCCGCCATGCAGGCCGAGTCCGCCCCGGCCGGGTTGGCGTGGATGCCGACGTCCCGGCCGGCGTCCCGCTTGCCGGCCAGGTGCTCGCGGTGGACGTCCGCGAGTCGCTGCCCCACCACCAGCCGGAGCCACCCGAAGAACGGCTGGTCCGGCTTGGCGAAGTAGTGCTCGACCCGCTTCAGGGCGTCGATGTACGCCTCTTGTAGCACGTCCGAGGCGGACACGCGGCCGGCAAGGCGGGAGTCGAGCCGGAAGGCCACCATGCGGCGGAGCTTGTCGCGGTGGCGGTCGAACAGCTCCCCGAGGGCGGTCTGGTCCCCGCCGCGGAGGCGGTCCACGAGGGCGGCGATCTCCGGCTCGGGCTCGGGCGGCATCGGCAATACCTGGGGGTCGGTTCCCCCTCATCGTAAACGGAACCCGGCCGACGGCGAAGACCGTGGCGGGGCGGCCGGTGTAACCGGCGGCCGTTTTCTCATTCCGTTCTCCCCCCCTCCGGGACACAATCGCACGGGCGGACACTCTCCGGGAGGGCGTGCGATGAGGTGGGTGACGAAGGTACTCGCGCCGGCCGCAGTAGCAGCCGGTGTGACGGGACTCGCGGCGGCCCAGCCGCCGGGCGGAGAACCCCAGACGGAGAAGGCTCCGGTCGAGAAGAAGGAACCGACGGCCCCGAAGAAGGCCAAGGAGAAATCGGGGTTCGGTCAACCCGGCGGGTTCGGCCAACCGGGCGGCGGGTTCGGACAGCCGGGTGGGTTTGGGCAACCCGGGTTCGGTCAGCCCGGCGGATTCGGGCAGCCTCCGGGCAAGGGGTTCGGGCAGCCTCCCGGTGGGCTGCGCCCCGGCGGCGCGGACTTCTCCCCGCGGGTCGCGCCGAACGCGCCCCAGCTCGACGCCTGGGTCAAGACGCTGGTCGAGAAGATGAACGACCCCCACGACGCCATCCGCGACAGCGCGCGGGCGGCACTGACCGCGGTCGGCCCCCCGGCCCTCCCGGCCCTCCGGGATCTGGTCGGCGGCAACGACGCCAAGGCGTTCACCGCGCGCCGCCTCATCGAGCAGATCCAACGCAACGCCGTCAGCCCGCCGCTGGGCGGCCTCAGCGGGGCCGGCCCGTTCGTCCAGCCGGTTGCGCCCCCTTCACCGCCGGGGGGTGGTGGAGGGGGCGCACGACTGATGACCGACGAGGAGGTCACCCAGGCGTTCCAGCAGAGTGACCGGGACCAGGACGGCAAGCTGTCCGCGCAAGAAGCCTCCGACCGGACCCGGCAGAGCTGGAACGAGATCGATACGAACCGGGACGGGTTCGTGGACCTCGACGAGTACCGGGCTTACGTCCACCGGCGGCAGGGAGGCTCCTTCCCGCCAGGGCAGCCCGGGCTCGGTGGTCCGGGGGGCCGCCCGGCAACCGGCACGCCGGACAACCCCGCCGGCCGACCGGGGACCGGCGAATCCGGCACCCCCGGCCGACCGGCGACCGGCCGCGACACGGGTAAGGGCCGCGACACGGGTAAGAGCCGCGACACCGCCCCGGGCAAGGCCCGCGACGCCGCGCCCGGCGCGCCGCCCCTCGCCCGGTTGCTGGGCGAGCTCGGCCTGTCCGACCCCCAGCACGCCCAGGCCGAGCGCATCGTCGCGGGGTACGCGACGAAGATGCGGGAGGTGCTAGAACGGGTGCGGGAGGGGGCGGCCGACCGGGGCGACCTCCGGGAGATGATGACGAGGCTGGCAGACGACGCGACCGCCGAGCTGAAGCGCATCCTCACCCCGGACCAACTCCGCCGCTTCGAGAGCCTCGCCCCGGCCGGGCGGCCGCTGTTCCCGGTCCCGGGCGAGGCCGCGCCGGCCCGGCCCGAGCGGAAGACCCCGGACGGCCGCGACCCCCAACCGATCCCCCGGGGCGAGCGGTAGCCGCTACTCCTTCGGTAACGGCTGGCCGTTCACCGTCTTGACGCCCTCGCGGGCGACCGACTCGATGGCGTAGCGGAACCCGGGGCGCAGATCCCGGGTCGAGATGGCGACCACCTTCAGATCCCCGCCCTCCACCCGCGGGGTCAGCTTCAGCTGACTCCCGCGGGTGGTGGCGACCACGAGCAGGGTCTTCCCGAAGTCCACCTTCGGGACATCCTTGATCCCCCACGCCTTCGCCAGCGTCTCCCACCCCTTCGCGGACACCACAACTCCCTGCGGGGGAGCCTTCTCGATCAGCTTCTCGTCGTCCACCGAGCCCTTCAACTTCACCGCCCCGGGCGGGTCGTCCGGCCGGCCGGCGGCGACGGTCACGGTGCAGGCGAGGAACGCGGCGGTCAGGGTCGTTCGGACGCGCATGGCAGGGGTTCTCCGGGCGAGAGGTGGGCTGCGGGCATTGTCCCCCGCCCCGGCCGGTAGACAACCCCCCCGCCGTTCGTAAACTGAGCGGAGTTTGCGCTTGACTTGCCCGCGCCAGCCGCTCCTCACGTGCCAGGTTCCATGCCGAAACGCACCGACCTCAAGAAGATCCTGTTGATCGGCTCCGGCCCGATCGTCATCGGCCAGGCCTGCGAGTTCGACTACTCCGGCACCCAGGCCTGTAAGGCGCTGCGGGAGGAGGGCTACGAGATCGTCCTGGTGAACTCCAACCCGGCGACGATCATGACCGACCCGGAGACCGCCGACCGGACGTACATCGAGCCGATCACCTGGCAGGTGGTCGAGAAGATCATCGCCAAGGAGAGGCCGGACGCGCTCCTCCCGACGCTCGGCGGGCAGACCGCCCTCAACACCGCGATGGACCTCGTCAAGCACGGGGTGCTGGCGAAGTACGGGGTCGAGATGGTCGGCGCCCGGGCCGACGTGATCGACAAGGCGGAGGACCGGCAGAAGTTCAAGGACGCGATGATCAAGATCGGCGTGGACGTGCCGAAGAGCGGCGTGGCCCGGTCGCTGGCGCAGGCGCTGGAGATCGTCGAGTGGGTGGGGCTGCCGTGCGTGCTGCGGCCGAGCTTCACGATGGGCGGCAGCGGCGGCGGCATCGCCTACAACCGCGAGGAGTACATCGACCTCGTGACCAAGGGTCTCCAGCTGTCGCCGGTGGGCGAGACGTTGGTCGAGGAGTCGGTGATCGGCTGGAAGGAGTTCGAGCTGGAGGTGATGCGCGACAAGGCCGACAACGTCGTCATCATCTGCTCGATCGAGAACCTGGACCCGATGGGGGTCCACACCGGCGACTCCGTGACCGTGGCCCCGATCCAGACGCTGTCCGACAAGGAATACCAGCGGATGCGGGACCAGGCCAAGGACATCATCCGCGAGATCGGGGTCGAGACGGGCGGGTCGAACATCCAGTTCGCGGTCAACCCGGCCGACGGCCGGATGATCGTGATCGAGATGAACCCGCGCGTCAGCCGGTCGAGCGCGCTGGCGTCGAAGGCCACCGGCTTCCCGATCGCCAAGATCGCCGCCAAGCTGGCCGTCGGCTACACCCTCGACGAGCTCCGCAACGACATCACCCGCGAGACGCCGGCCAGCTTCGAGCCGACGATCGACTACGTGGTCACCAAGGTGCCGCGGTTCGCGTTCGAGAAGTTCCCCGAGGCCGACCCGGTCCTGACCACACAGATGAAGTCGGTCGGGGAGACGATGGCGATCGGCCGGACCTTCAAGGAGTCGCTCCAGAAGGCGCTCCGCGGGCTGGAGGTCGGCCGGTTCGGGCTGGGCTGCGACCGCCGCGACCGCTGGGGCTCGAACGACCCGCCGACGACCGAAGAAATCGCCCAGAAGCTGGCCCGCCCGAACAGCGAGCGGCTCTGGTACGTCCGCTACGCCCTCAAGTCGGGCATGACCCTGGAGGATCTCCACCAGCGGACGGGGATCGACCCGTGGTTCCTGCGCGGGATCGCCGACCTGGTGGCCGTCGAGGACGAACTCCAGGCGCTCGGGTCGCTGGCGGCCGTCACCCCCGAGCTGATGTTGAAGGCCAAGCAGCACGGCTTCGTGGACCGCCAGCTGGCGAACCTGTGGAACTGCCCGGAGGGGGAGGTCCGCAAGCTCCGCAAGGAGTTCGGCATCGAGGCCGTGTTCAAGAGCGTGGACACCTGCGCGGCCGAGTTCGAGGCGTACACACCGTACTACTACAGCACCTACGAGTCGCCTTCGGCGCGGGTGTCGGGTGCCGGGGATCGGGTGTCGGGAGAGGCCGGGACGTCTTCGACACCCGACACCCGATCCCCGGAACCCGAGGACGAAGTCCGCCCCGCCAGCGGGAAGCCGCGGATCATGATCCTCGGCGGCGGGCCGAACCGGATCGGCCAGGGGATCGAGTTCGACTACTGCTGTGTGCAGGCCGCGTTCGCCCTCCGGGCGGCCGGGTACGAGGTCATCATGGTGAACTCGAACCCGGAGACGGTCAGCACCGACTACGACACCTCCGACCACCTGTTCTTCGAGCCGCTGACGGTCGAGGACGTGCTGAACATCCACGACCGGATGAAGCCCGAGGGGGTGATTGTCCAGTTCGGCGGGCAGACGCCGCTGAACCTCGCCAAGCCGCTGGAGGCCGCCGGCGTGCCGATCATCGGCACCAGTGTGGACTCGATCGACGTGGCCGAGAACCGCAAGCGGTTCGCCGTCCTCGTGGACCAACTCGGCCTGAAGCAGCCCGCCAACGGCACCGCCGTGGACGCCCCCGCGGCGGTCCACACGGCCCGCAAGATCGGCTTCCCGGTGCTCGTCCGGCCGAGCTTCGTGCTCGGCGGGCGGGACATGAAGATCGTGTACTCCGAGGCCGAGCTCGAAGAGTACATGGCCCGGGTCGGCCCGGACGTGAACAAGGACCGGCCGGTCCTCATCGACCAGTTCCTTGAGAACGCCACCGAGGTGGACGTCGACTGCCTGTCGGACGGCACCCGGACGGTGATCGGCGGGGTGATGCAGCACATCGAGGAGGCCGGCATCCACTCCGGCGACTCGGCGTGCGTGATCCCGCCGTACAGCCTGCCGGCGGCGGTGATCGACGAGATCCGGGTGCAGGCCCGGAAGCTGGCCGCGGCCCTGAACGTGAAGGGGCTGATGAACATCCAGTTCGCCGTGGCCGGCATGCGCCCGGGGGCGCCCGGCGAGGGGCGGGTGGTGTACATCCTGGAGGCCAACCCGCGGGCCAGCCGGACCGTCCCGTTCGTCAGCAAGGCGACCGGCGTGCCCCTGGCCCGGCTGGCGGCGCTGGTGATGGCCGGGAAGACGCTCGACGAGCTGGGCGTGGCGGACGAGGTCGTGCCGACGCACTACTCGGTGAAGGAGAGCGTCTTCCCGTTCAACAAGTTCCCCGGGGTGGACATCATCCTCGGCCCGGAGATGAAGTCCACCGGCGAGGTCATGGGGATCGACGACCAGCTCCCGATGGCGTTCGCCAAGAGCCAGATGGCCGCGAGCGCCCCGCTGCCCCGCTCCGGCACGGTGTTCGTGTCGGTGGCCGACCGCGACAAGGAGGCGGTGGCCCCGGTGGTGAAGGCGTTCGCCGAGATGGGCTTCAAGCTGATCGCCACCCGCGGCACGGCCAGGTTCCTGGGCGAGCGCGGCATCCCGGTGGAGGTGGTGCCGAAGATCGCCGAGGGCCGGCCCAACCTGCTCGACAAGATGAAGAACGGCGAGGTGGCGCTGGTCATCAACACCCCGAGCGGCCGGGGGAGCTCGGGCGACGAGCGGAAGATCCGGGCCGGGGCCGTGGCGAACCGCGTGACCTGCATCACGACGCTCTCCGCCGCCGAGGCCGCCGCGGACGCCTGTCGGGCACTGCGTGAGCAGGAGTTGACCGTCGTCCCGCTCCAAGAGCGGTTCCCGACGAAGAAGTGATCCCAGGCCACCCGCGCCCGGAATGCGGTGTGGCCGCCGAACGTTCTAACGAGCCCCGGGTGCGAAGTTCCGCACCCGGGGCTCGTCTGCATTTGAGACCGAATCCCGGCGGGGCGAAAGCCGTTATCACCCCGGTCACGTCGAACGCGAACGGCCGGGGACGTTGGGCGCCGTCCCCGGCCGTTCTGTTGGTTCAGTTCTGTTCAACCGGTCTGCGCCGCCCGACCTCTACGCGGCCCGCGGGAACAACTCCCGCAACCCCTGGACGTGCTTGCACCGGTGGGCGTGGCGGTTCTCGCCGTGGTAGACCGCGTCCGGGCATGTGCAGTGCCATTGGGTGTGGCCGTCTTCGGTGCGTTCCAGGGCCACCTGGTACGGCTCGCGGCCGCCCAGCACGTCCCACGTCATCAGGCAGCCGGGCTCGGTCGGGTCCGGGTTCCGGTAGGTGACCCGGAAGTGGTAGGGGCTTGGGCGCCGCTTCCGGTCCGGGCCGGGGAGGATGAGCGTGATCAGGGCGAACGACGGCTTTGGGGTAGTGGTGGTCATGGCTACAGGTTGGAGTGGTCGTTCGGGGCGTAGGATTCAGCTTACCCGAACGGGCGTTCAGACCCATGTCGGTAGCCCCCGCGGGCGGTACACTGCCGACTGACACCCACGCCCCCCGAGGCCCGTCATGGCCGACGACCCGCAGGCCCGCAAGGCCGCCATCCGCGAACAGGCCCGCAAGAACCGGGTCGCCCAGAAGGACAAGGACGAGCTCAGCAAGGCCGTCTGCTCCCGCTTCACGGCCCTCCCCGCCTACCGGGCCGCCAGGACGGTGATGTGGTACGTGGACGCCGGCAGCGAGGTCCGCACCCGCCACACGCTGCCCGAGGCTCTCACCCACGGCAAGCGGGTGGTGGTGCCGTGGTGCGTGGTGGAGACGAACCAGCTGGAGCTGTTCCTGCTCGAAGACATGAGCGAGCTGGTCGAGGGGGCGTACAAGATCCTCGAACCGAAGGACGAACTGCGGAATCTCCCGGCCAAGAAGGTGCAGCCGGAGGAGTTGGATCTGGTGATGGTCCCCGGCACGGCCTTCGACCCCCGCGGCGGCCGGATGGGCCAGGGGAAGGGGTATTACGACCGCCTCCTGTCCCGCGCCCGGCCGGACGCGCCGCTGGTCGCCCTCGCCTTCGACTGCCAGATCTTCGACGAGATCCCGGTCGCCGCGCACGACGTGTTCATGGACGAGGTGCTGACCGAGACGCGGGCGATCCCCGGCCGCGGGCGGGGCTGACCCCGATGGCCCGCCCCCCGGAAGAGCCGCCGTTCTGGGGCTGGGTCGCGGTCCGGCTGGCGGGGCTACTCGTGGCCGGGCTGGCGCTAGTCGTGTTCTTCCGCGAGGTGATGGTCCCGATCCTCCGCGGCGACGCCGCGCAGCACCAGAAGGAACACGCCCCGGCAGACCTGCCGGGGCGCTAACGGCGGGCCGCCCTTGTTACCCACAGGGGCATAACTCTTCGGGCCGCAGCGATTCCATTACCTCGAATCGAATGCCAGACCACTCCACCAGTCCGACCGGTTCCCGCAAGTGGGCCGGTAACTCGCCGACACGCACGGGCCGACTGGGCGTTGCGACCCGCCGGTAGGGACCGAACCAGTGATGCCAGTCGTAAGCGAACACGCCGCGTTGGGCCACCGCCAGCCAGTCATCGATCCTGCCCGGCAGGTGGCCCGTTGCGGTGCCGACCACTGGCGCTTCAAGTAGCCGGCCGGCGAGCCCACGCAACTCGTCCACTCGCGCAAGCACCGAGATCGGTACGGCTCCGTACCCGGCCGTCGAAAATAGGCCGACATGCCCCACGCCGTCCACGGCGAACCAGTCGAACTCCGATCCCTCGAACGCTTCCCGGCCCACGCGGCCTCCACACGTCGCCGAAGGGTGTGCTGGTCCTCCGCGGCGACGCCGCGCAGCACCAGAAGGAACACGCCCCGGCGGACCTGCCGGGGCGCTGACGGCGGACCGTCACGGTGGCTCGGGTGTGTCGGAGCCCGGAGGGCGTCGGCGCGTAGCCCGGGGTGCAACCCCGGGCGGGCCTCCGGCGAAGGTCGGGGTGCATTTCCCCACGTCACACCGCCCAGGCCGCCCGGGGTTGCACCCCGGGCTACGCGCCGACGCCCTCCGGGCTCCGACACACCCGGCCCTCACCACCGTACCGGATCAGCACCGCACCGGTCAACGGTACAGCAGCCCCGGGTCGGTGACGCTCTGCTCGGCTACTGCCCGGGTGATCTTCCCGGCCAGGAGTAGCTGCCGCACCGACTCGTCGAACGTCACCATCCCGTCGGCCCGGCCGGTGACGATCAGGTTGTCGATCCCCTCCACCTTCCCGAGCCGGATCGCGGCGGCGACCGGGTGGGTCACCCACAGCACCTCCAGCCCCAGGTGGCGCTTCTCGCCGCGCTCGACGCCCGGCAGCAGCCGCTGGCTCACCACCGCCCGCAGCCCGAGCGCCAGCTGGGCGCGGACCTGGTGCTGCATGTCTTGCGGGAACAGGTCGGCGTAGCGGGTGACCGCCCCCTTGGCGTCGCGGGTGTGCAGGGTGGTGAAGACGAGGTGGCCCGTTTCGGCGGCGCTCAGGGCCATCTGCGCCGTTTCGCGGTCGCGGACCTCGCCGACGAGGATCACGTCCGGATCCTGCCGCAGCCCGGACCGCAGCCCGTCGGCGAAGGTCAGGACGTCGACCCCGACCTCGCGCTGGCTGACCACCGAGTTCGCCGCCCGCGGGAAGACGTACTCGACCGGCTCCTCGACGGTGATGATCCGGTAGCCGCCGCCCCGGTTCATCCGGTGGACGAGCATCGCCAGGGTGGTCGTCTTCCCCGACCCGGTCGGCCCGGTGACGACCACCAACCCGTCGCGGAGGGCCGCCAGTCGGTCGGCGAGGGGCGTCGGGAACCCGGCCCAGTCGAGGTCCGGGACGGCCGCCGGGATGACGCGGAAGCACGCCCCGACGTGGCCGCCGGAGTGGAATAGGTTGGCCCGGAAGCGGGCCGGACGACCGCCGACGGGCAGGTCGAACGAGAAGTCCACGCTCTTGTGGGCTTCGAGCCGCTCGAACGCGCCTGGCGGGCAGAGCGTACCGAGGAGCGGCTCGACCGCCTCGGCAGTGAGCGGGGGCTCGGGGAGTTCGGTGAGGTCGCCGTGGAGCCGCAGGACTGGAGGGTAGCCGGCGATCAGATGGAGGTCGGACGCCCCACCTTGCACGGCCAGTTCGAGCCACCGGCCGAGTTGCTCGGGGATCGCGGCGGGCGGTGGCGTGGGGTCGGGCATGGGGCACGCCGGCGGGAAGGGGCAAAGCCCCCGGCCGGCAGTGCGGCGCCGGCCGGGGGCATGAGCCGTGTTCGTCCGCGGCTAGCGGTTGAACAGGAACGACGGCGTGTTGATGAGCGCCCAGGCGAGATCCTGTACGCCCAGCACCCGCGGGTCGGCCGGGGGCACGTCCGACGCCTCGGCGGCGAGGCGGGCGTACTCGCGGTCCTGGGCCAGGTACAGCTGGCGCAGCCGGGCCTTCTGTGCGTCCGTCCGCTGGGCCTCGGGCGTCTCCAACAGGGCGAGCTCCTCCGGCGACACCGGGCTCGCCAGCCTCGGGTTGGCGTCGGATGTGACTGACAGGCGGAACTTACCGATCACGTGCTTCGACCCGAACCGCTGGTCGAAGACGGCCGTGAACGTCACCCCGTCGGTCGCGGCCGGCACCGGGCTCTGGAAGCGGAACAGCGCTGACTGGTTCTTGCCCAGCCCGTTCGCCACCGCCCAGCCCGTCCCCGGGTTGTTGTCGATCGCGTTCGCGGCCGGGAACCCGTCCTGCTGCACCGTCGCCTGGGGTGCCGTCAGCCGGACCGCGGCCGGCTTGGCGTCGTCCTTCGCGCCGGCCTTCTGGTAGGTCAGGCGGAACTCGTTCAGCACGAAGTTCCCATTCTCGGCCCGGCCCGGCCCGCGGTTCGGCAGGGTCGGGTCGGCCAGCGTCTCGATGCGGATCGCCGTGACCGGCCGGTTCAGCTTCGCCTTGCCGACGACCGTGTACAGGTCCACCGCGTCGGACTTGCCGGTGGCCAGGATCGAGCCGTCCGGCTGGACCGTCAGGGTGGCCCCGTCCTTGGCCGAGGCCGCGTTGGCCCCGTGCTTCGACCCGGCCTTCTCGACGTCCAGCGTCACCCACGCGGTCGGCTTCTCGGCGAGGCGGGCGGCCTCCCAGGCCTTCTGCCGGCCGTCGAGCGTGGCCTTGTAGGCGTTGAGGGCGTCCGCCCGGGTCTTGTGGACCGCCACCATCGCGGCGTGGTCGGGGCCGGCGGAGCGGAGGGCGGCCACCCCCGCCTCTTTCTCCTTCGCCGACGGCATCCGGGCCAGGACTGCCAGGTACACGTCCTCGACGACCTTCCCGTCGTCCTTGCTGGCGGCGACGAGCTTGGTGAGGCGGTTGTTCGGGTCTTTCAGGGCGTCGGCCACGATCGGGCCGTTCACCATCGCCAGCACCGGGCCGAGGTTCATCCCCCCGGTCCGTTCGCACTCGCAGGCGCTCTCCCGGACCGGCTTGCCGAACAGGTCGAGGAACCCGCCGGGCAGGTCCACGTTGCTGTCCGGCAGCTGGGCCGCCCGCGCCCCCGGCGGCAGCCCGGGGAGCCGGCTGACCGACCCCGTCACGCGGTGGATGCTGTCGTACAGCACCTCGGCCGGGAGCCGGCGGGCGGTGGCGTGCGAGTAGTTGATGTCGTCGTCGCGGTTCCACTGGGTCGTGGCGATCGACAGCTGGTACGTCCGGCTCTTGCAGATGGTGCGGATCATGTGCCGCACGTCGAACTTCGACTTCACGAACTCGGCGGTCAGCCGGTCGAGGAGTTCGGGGTTGGTGGGCGGGTTGCCGGCCCGGATGTCGTCGATCGGCTCGATCAACCCGACGCCGAGGAGGTAGCCCCACAGCCGGTTGGCGTAGCTCCGGGCGAAGTACGGGTTCTCGGCCGACGTGACCCACTTCGCGGCCTGCCCGCGGCGCAGCTCGGCCGGGCCGACGTCGGTATTCACCGTGAACGGGAAGCGCGGCGGGGCCACCTCGCCGGTGCGGTCGTGCTTGATCTCGCCGCTCTTGGCGTCCGACACGACCTCGACCAGCGCCTTGGCCCCCTCGACGGCCGTGCCGCCGATCCGCTGGCCCTTGTAGGCCGGGTCTTCGCCGAGCCGCACCTGCGCGAAGTAGGCGGCGAGGTTGTAGTAGTTGTCCTGCGTCCACCGCTCGAACGGGTGGTCGTGGCACTTGTTGCAGTTGAACCGGATGGCCAGAAACAGCTGGGTGGTGTTCTCCATCACCGCGTCCGGCGCCCGCAGCACCTTGTAGTACGAGGCCGGCGGGTTGGCGACGTTCGACCCCGACGCCGTGAGGATGTCGTAGGCGAACTTGTCGTAGGGCGTGTTGGTGGCGACGGCGTTGCGAATCCAGCCGCGGAAGGCGCTCGCCCCCACGTCGCCGAGGAACTTGCGGTTCACCTGGAGCAGGTCGGCCCACTTGTTCGTCCAGTGCTCGATGAACGCCTCGCCGCCGACCAGCTGGTCGATGAGGGCGTCGCGCTTGGCCTGGCTCGGGCGGGCGTCGGCCAGGAAGGCCCGCACCTCGTCCGGCTCTGGCGGCAGGCCGGTGAGGTCGAGGTAGACGCGGCGGACGAACTCCTCGTCGGTACAGAGCGGGCTGGCCTGGACCATCACCTGCCGGAGCTTCCGGTCCACCAGCTCGTCGATCCAGTTCTGGACCGACCGCTGCTCCCAGGTGAAGCCGGCCCGGTCGCCGAGGACGATGACGGTCGAGGTGGCGTAGGCGCCCTCGTAGCGGGCGAGCATGGTGGCCTCGCCGCGGCGGACGCTGGTGACGATCCCCGCCCGGTCCACCGGGGCGACCTCGGAGTTGCTACTCTCGACGAACGCCTCGGCGGTCACGTCGCGGGTCGAGCCGTCGGCGTAGGTGGCGACCACGGCGAACTGCTGCCGGGTGGCGAGGCGGGTCAGCGTCGGGTTCTTCGGGAACACCTCGATCGACTTCACCCGCACGGCGTCGAGGTCGAGCTTGGCCCCCTGGGCCACCCAGCGGCGGATCACCTCGTAGTTCGGCTCGCCCGGCTGGGTCAGCACGCCGCCCTGGTGGGGCACCGCGCCGGCGGTCTTCAGCAGTAGGAGGCTCCGCTCCGGGGCGGCCCGGTTGATGCGGCGGCTCTCCAGGTCGTCGGTCAGGGCGCGGTAGTCGAAGACCGCATCGTACCCGCGGAGCGAGAGCTTGAACCCGTTCTTCCCGGCCTGGGAGCCGTGACAGGTGCCCGCGCTACAGCCGAGCTTGCCCAGCACGGGCTGCACGTCGCGGACGAAACTCACGGGCGGGTCGGCCTTCGCGCCCCGCACGGTGACCGGAACCTTGACCGTCTTCCCGGCGAGGGAGACGGCGATCTCGCCCCGGCCGTCCGCGGCCGCGCGGACCAGCCCGGCCGACTGCGTGACCAACCCGGCCGGCAGGGCGAAGGCGGCGAGCCGGGTGGCGTCGATCACCTCACCGGATTCGAGCCGGGCGGTGACGAGGAGCTGCGTGTACTGGAACGGGCCGCCGAGGGTGACGGCGGCCGGCCGGGTTTCCAGGGCGGCAACCGCAGCCCCTGGCGGGAGGGATTCGGCCGGGGGCCGCTGCTGGGCGAGCGCCGGGGCGGCGGCGAGCAGGAGGGCCGCCACCGCGGGGAGGGTGCGGGTCATCTCGGGTGCCTCGGAGGGAGGAATGTATCGGTCGGTGCCCGGGGCGGCGCCCCGGGCGATTCTGTCTCATACCAGGTCGGGTTGATCCGCCGGCCACCCGGGGCGTTGCCCCGGGCTATCCCATCCCAGGCCGTTGGCCTGAAATCCGAAGGCCCGTCTTCAGCCCGAAGGGCTGGGATTCCATAGCCCGGGGCAACGCCCCGGGCCTACTTCGCCGGCGGGGTGGTGGGGCGGGCGACGAACTGCCGAACCAGCTTGCCGGTGGCCGCCTCGTGGAGCCAGACGGTGCCGTCGAACCCGGCGGAGGCGATGGTCTTGCCGTCCGGGTGCCAGGCGACGGCGTAGGCCGGCCCGGTCACGCCCTCGCAGACCACCTTCTTGCCGGTGTCCGTCTCGTAGACGCGGACCTCGCCCTTGCCGTCCAGGCTGCTGGCGGCGGCGAAGAACTTGCCGTCGGCGTTGAAGGCGAGGCCGGACACGCGGCCGGGCAACTTCTCGTACTCGCGGATCTTGTTGGCGTCGTCGCCGATCTGGCGGATGGCCTCGCGGTGCATCTTGTACAGCCGGGGGGCGCCGTCCGCCCCCGCCACGACCAGCTCGTCGTACACCCTCGGCGGCACCCCCGGCGTGTCCTTGGGCACCACCTGCATCTTCTTGTCCTTCGTCGGCCGGCGGTCCACGGACATCAGCCCGCCCTTGAGCGCCCCGGGCGTGATGCTGGTGACGTTGTCGATGAACCGCTGGGTCGGCACCTCGGTGAGCCGGACGCTCATGTCCCTGCTGACGGAGGCGACGTGTTCCCCGTCCTGGCTGAAGACGGTGCCGAGTACCCAGTCGGTGTGCGTCCCCATCTGGAGGGTCTGCCGGCCGGTGGCCGGGTCGATGGCGCGGACGGTGTTGTCGATGCAGCCGAAGGCGATGGCCTTCCCGTTCGGCGACCAGCTGACGCCGTAGACGGTGTCGAAGGTCACCGGGACGGAGGTGACGAGGTCTTCGCGCTTGTGGTTCCAGACCTGGATCTCGCCGAACCGGCCGGGCGAGCCGCCGGCGACGGCCAGCCGCTCGCCGTTCGGGCTGAAGGACACGGCGTTGATCCGCTCCGAGATGCCGACGAGGCGGGAGGCGAGCGTGTAGTCCTTCGCGGAGTACAGCAGCACCTCGTGGAACCCGCTGACGGCCAGGAACTCGCCGGCCGGGTCGAAGGCCAGTGACGTGACGGTCGGCGGGGCGGCGTAGGTCGGCGGGTTGGCCATGTCGATCGCCACCCCCTTCGCGGAGGCGGGGGTGTCGTCGGTGGCCCCCTGGGCGATCCAGTCGGTGATGAGTTTGACCTGGGCGGGGGTGAGCGGGTCGCGGCCCTTCGGCATCTGGGCCTTGCCGTTGTGGACGCGGACCTGCTCGGCGAGGTTGCTCTGGGCGACCTTCCCGGCGACCACGCCGGGTTTGCCCTGCTCGCCGGCCTTGAAGAGGTCGGCGAACCCGGTCATCACGTACCCGCCCTGGGCCTTGGCCGGCTGGTGGCAGCCGTTGCAGTGTTGGGCGAAGACCGGGCGGACGTCCTTGAAGTAGCTGATTTTGGCCGGGACGTCGGCCGGCTTGGCGTCTTGCGTGACGCCGGCGGTGCCGCCGGCAATGGCGAGAAGGAGCGCGAGGAATGCGCGGGGGAGGGTCATGCAGCTGGCCCCGGGAGAACTCCGGCTGGCCCGGGATCGGGCCGGGTGGGTAGGACTACTCTACCGCCACGCCCGGGGGAGGTTCAACGGTTTTCCCCCGCCCGTGGGTGCCTCGTGACCAGCCGCGCCCGGGCATAACTCTCATACGTTCACCCACGAGTCCCCAACGGGTCAGTGGTGGAGAGCCTGAATTGCCCCAGCCGGGGCGGCATCGGGGCGATAACCGTTATCGCCCCGATGCCGCCCCGGGCCGGTCACACCGTCCAGGCACGACGGCTCACCAGGGTTCGGGGCGGATCAACCGTCGATGACGGCGACCACTTCGACCTCGATCAGCCAGTCCGGGGCCGCCAGCGCGGGGACGCCGACCAGGGTGCTGGCCGGCGGGCGGTCCGGGTCGAGGTACTTCCGCCGGACTTCGCGGACGACCGGCACGTGCTCCGGCTTCAGGTCCACGACGAAGTAGGTGACCTTCACCACGTCGCGGAAGGTCGCCCCCGCGGCCGCCAGGGCGGTCTTGAGGTTCTCGAAGGTGTGCTCCACCTGGGCGCGGAAGTCGCCCTTCCCCACGACCTCGGCCTTCTCGTTCACGCTCACCTGACCGGAGACGTAGACCGTCTTCCCACTGGTCGCCGTCACGACGTGGGAGAAACCGTTCGGCGGGTTCAGCGAGGTCGGGTTGAGGAACTGCTTCGACACGGGCGGATTCCTCGGCGGGGTCGGGGCGGCGGGGGCCGGGTCGATTGTAGCGGGGCACCGGGTCGCGTTCCGAGCGGCCGGGGTCGTATCCTGGTAAGGACGACCGTGACCGGACCGGGGGGGCGGGGGATGCGAACGCTGCTCGCAGGGCTGCTGGCGGCCGGGGTGTGCGCCGGCGGCCGGGCCGACGACGCCAGGCCCGTCCGGGTGCTGCTCCGCACCGACCAGGGCGACGTCGAGCTCGAACTCGACCCGAAGGCTCCGAGGACCGTCGCCAACTTCCTCCGCTACGTGGACGGCGGGTTCTACGAGGGGGGGCGGTTCCACCGTACCGTCACCCCCGCCAACCAGCCCGCCAACAAGGTGAAGATCGAGGTGATCCAGGCTGGGGTGAACCCGGCCAAGGTGAAGCAGGAATTCCCTCCGATTCTGCTGGAGCGCACCCGGGACACGAAGCTGTTCCACAAGGACGGCACGGTCTCGATGGCCCGGGACGGGCCGGACACCGCGACCGGCGACTTCTTCGTGTGCGTCGGGGACCAGCCGGAACTCGACTTCGGCGGGAAGCGGAACCCGGACGGCCAGGGGTTCGCGGCGTTCGGCCGTGTGGTGAAGGGGATGGACGTGGTGCGGAAGATCCAGGGCTGCCCGGCCGACGGGCAGGCGCTGACACCGCCGGTCGCCATCACGTCGGCCCGCCGGCTGCCCTGACCACCCGAGGACGCCCGATGCCCGCCGCGTTCACGGTCCCCCTGCTCGTCCGCGACGACGACTTCGACCGGCAGGGGCACGTCAACAACGTTGCGTTCGTCCGCTACGTCCAGGACGCGGCCGTGGCCCACTGGACGGCGGTCGCCCCGGCCGAGTTCCAGGCCGCGTTCACCTGGGTGGTCCGCCGGCACGAACTGGAGTACCTCCGGCCGGGCCTCCCGGGCGATCAGCTGGTCGCCCGCACCTGGGTCGGCGAGCCGTCCGGGGCCACCTGGGAGCGGTTCACCGAGGTCGCTCGGGCGGACGGGCCGGTGCTGGTCACGGCCCGGACCGTGTGGGTGCTGCTCGACTCCGCCACCGGCCGGCCGCGGCGGGTGGACCCGCGGATGGTCGAGAGCCTGGCCGGCGGGGCCGCCGGATGACCCCGCTCCACCGCGACCCGCACTTCACCTTCCCGTTCGCCGACGACCGCGTGGTCGGGCGGTTCCACCTGGGCGGGGTCGAGCCGGGCCGCCGGGTGGCGGTCTACTGCCTCGCCCCGGACGGCCCCCGCTGGTCCGACCGGCTGGCCGAGGCGGTCGTCGGCGACGCCGGCTGGGTGGACCTGCCCGAGCCGCTCGTGGTCCGGGCCGGGGGCGGGTTTGTGGCTGTGCCCGAGGCGGCCCGGCCCGGCTGACCGGTCGGCCACCCGGGCCGACCGTCACCCCGCGCGGTACTCGGACGGCCGGGCCCGCCCCTCGGCCAGCAGGTCGCGGTACAGCCGGTCGAACACGTAGGCTCCGAGCTCCAACCCCTGCTCGACGAAGTAGCGCCGGCTGCCGTCCGCCCACCCGGGCTCGACCACGGCGAAGAACTCCTCGGCGTGCCGCTCGTCGATCTCGGCGTGCAGCTTGTAGTGGACGAGGTCGTCGGCCGCCACCCAGCTGCGGTCCACCACCGCCCGCCCGATCACCGCCGAGATGCCGGCGAACGCCTGCTCGATCACCCCCATGCAGGCCACGCCGACCTCCAGGTCGTCCAGCACGCAGGAGGCCGTCAGCACGCTGTTGAACGCCCGCACCGACGGCCAGATCACCAGCGCGTCCAGGGTGGTCGGGTCGGCGCCGATCGTCCGGAGGAAGCGTTGGAAGGTGGTGTGGTGGAAGCGAGCCTCGTCGAACTCTCCGTGCTCCTCGACGACGTTGTGCAGGACGTCGAGCCGCTGCCGCGGGTCGGGGATGCGGCCGACGAGCGCGGACATCGGACGCGGGAAGAAGGTGACGGCGAAGAAGAACTGCTCCTGCGTCCGGCGGAACAGCTCCGCGGACATCGACCCGTCCCGCAGGGCCGTCAGGTACGGGTTGTTCGTGATCCCGACGCGGTCGAGGACCGCACTGGCGCGGGCGGTCACGCCCGGCGCCCGGCCCGGCTCGCTTCCCATCGTCAGACCTCCGCGGCGTTCACGACCCACCCGGCCCCCGGCCCCACGCCGGCCGCGTACACCGAGGCCGGCGCGACTACCGCCCCGGGCACGGCTGTCGCGAACCGGCCGGCGTCGGCCTCCGGCACGGCGGCGAACACAGCTGGGAACCCCAGCGCCGCGGCCCGCGACCGGGCGGTCGCCATCAGGGAGAGGCCGGCGGTGTCGGTCGTGTACGCGAGACAGGACAGGTGGGCGCTCACCATCTCGCCGCCGTCGTCGGAAATCAGCCGTTTCGCCCGCCGCGTGTCTTCGAGGCGACCGCACGCCGACCCGTCGGGGAGGGACAGCCACGTCGGCGGTGTCTCGGACCGCTCGCTCGGGTTACCCCCGGCCGCCGCGTACCGTCCCGCCGTCAGCTGGTGGAACAACGCCTCGCCGATGCCCGCCCGCACCTCCACCGCCCTGCCGGAGGCCGCCCCCACGGCCGGGAGGCGGAGGATGGCGACCCGCGCCACCTCGCGGAACGCCGGCAGGCCGAGCCGACCGGTGTAGTGGTCCGGGGTGACGGCGGTGCCGCCCATCACCACCGCGAACCCCGTGTCCACCCGGCCGGTAGCCCAGGTGGTCGCGGCCTCGGCGAGCCGCACCAGCACTCGCCCACCGCGGGCCGCTGGGGCTACCTTCATGTCCCCGAGGTAGACCGCCGGGCGGACCGTGCCGTCCGGCCGGGCGAGCGGCCGGATCGCGGCCGCCAGCACGCCGGCGACCTCGCCGTCCCGCTCCGCGACGAAGCAGACCGCCTCGCCCATCGCCCGGTAGAACCGCGGGTAGTCGTCGCCGTGCGAGATGCGGAACGTCCGCCCCGGGCCGAGCGGGTAGGTGAAGCCGGCCTCGAACCGGGCCAGGGCGGCGGCCAGGGCGGGGGGCGGGCAGGTGGTCAGGGGGTGGATGGTCACCGCTTCCGCCCCAGGTGAAGCGCCCGGTAGAAGAAGCTCCGGTCGCGGGCGAGTAGTTCGTCCGACTCGCCCGCCTGCCAGTCGAACATCGGCCCGCGGGCGCGAACATCCAGTGTCGAGTTGAGCTGGCGCACGAACACCCACCCGCCCGGCCGCAGAGCCCCGGCCGCCGTCGCCAGGGTGGCCGACGCGGCCTCCGGCGTCAGCCAGTCGAGGACGTTGGACAGGTGGGCGAGGTCGAACGCGCCCGGCACGTCCGCGAGCGCGGCGGCGACCGGCCGGCCGTCGAACGTCGTTTCGGGGAGTCGGGCGGGGGCCGGGACATCGAACCACGGAACCCGCGTGTCGTCCGGATACCGGCCGGTGAGCATCTGCCACAGGTACGGGTTGTCCGCCGCGGGCAGGGTGGCGAAGGCGTGCCGGACCCGGCCTGCGAAGTGGCGGGCGAACGGTGCGACCGGGTTATTCGTCGCCTCCGCGCCGAACAGGCGGACGAGGTTCGGCAGGGCCAGGACCGTGTCGAGGGCGGCGTCGAGCCGGTCGCCGAGGGGCGTACCGGGAGCGACCCGTCGGGCCTGCTCGGCCGGGTCGGTGAGGCGGAGCGCTGCACCCAACTCGGCGGCCACGTCCGCCAGCGCCGCCTGGAGGGCGGCGAACAGCTGTTCGTACCGGCCGGCGTAGTCCGGGCCTAGCGCGGCCACCACGCCTTCCGGCCCGAGTGTGCCGGCCGGGAGCCCGAGGGATCGCCACTCGTCCGCGAGTCGAGTCTGCCGATCCGCCGGCGTCATCGGCGCGTGCCCGAGTACGGCGAGCCGGTCGGCCGGCGGGGCCGTCGTGAGCAGCCGGAGCTTGAGCCGGGTCAGGGCGAGCTGGGCCGGGTTGGCGTCGATCAGATGGAGTCGGCCGACGGTCGGCCGGGTGGCCAGGAGGGTGGCTGTGCAGCCGCCGGAGGCGATCATGGCGACCGCCGCCCCGGGGTCGAGTCGGTCCACGACGTGCTGGTCGAGCAGCGGGTCTTCCCGAACCTGGGCGAAGGCGACCGGCAGGGCGGCCGCGTCCCGGAGCCACGGCGGGTCGGCGACGGTCATGGGGGCGAGACTCGGAGGGGAACGGTCTGACCGAGCAGTATACCGCTCGGCCGAGCGGTCCGACCATCGGCAACTGTCGCATCAGCGGTAGTCGTCCGAACCGGCCTCGGGGCTCCCCGTCACGCCCCATCCTTTCCGGCGAGGCGCGCGGCCACGAAGGCCGAGTACTCGTCGCCGACCGGCAGCTCTCGATCCTCGCGGACGCGGCGGCGGGTGGTCGGCACCTGCGCGCCGGTCAGCGGGTTGCGGCCGACGTGCGGGACGGTGTCCCACCACAGCCCGGTGCCGCGCCGCTGCCACGCCGGCAGGTCGTTGAAGTTGACCCCGCGGCGGAACAGCAGCTCGTTCTTGTCCGCCACCGACAGGCCGGCCAATTGGCCGGTCGCCGCCCGGGCGTCGAGCCCGTCCTTGCGGAGCGTCCAGTAGCACCAGCCGTTCAGGGCGCACCGGGCGGCGTCCGCCTGGCGCCAGCGGAAGTAGTCCACGACCTGCACGTCGGTCGCGGCCACGATGGCGCGGGCGTCGAAGTGGGCGGCGGCCCCGCACGCGAGCGCGAACGTCGCGCTCGCCAGCCCGGCCGACACCGACACGGCCTTCTCGACCTCGCGGTCGAACAGCGCCCAGCTGCGGGGGAGCAGGAGCGACACCTCGTCGCTCTCGGTGTAGGCGTACAGCCCGCCGAAGTCGTCCAGCACGGCCCGCGCGACCGCGACCATCCAGCTGTGGAAGCGGTCGTCGAACGGCTTCTCGCAGCGCTCCTCGGTGAAGCGGGTGAAGCCCCGGCCGTCGAGCCGCAGGATGGCCCACGCGCCGTCCGGACAGCGGAGCGCGTGGAACGTCTCCAGCCGGCGCATCCGGCCCTCGAAGTCATCCGGCCGCATCGCCCTCTCCTCCGGTCTCCGTCACCTCGAAGCCGCGCCCGTCCACCAGCTGAACCCGATAGACCCGGTCGAAGCCCTCGGCCCGGGCCGGCGGTGTCAGCTGGGCGGCGGTGATCCGGACAGCGTGGTCGGGCACCCGGGCCTTCCCCTCCCGCCGGGCGTTCCGCCGCAGGCTGGCGTCTACGTCCGGGGGGAAGAAGTAGCAGACCACCTCCGCGCCGGCGGCCCGTCCGAGGGCGACGAGTTCGAGCCGGTCGGCGGCCGTCGGGTTGGTGTTGTCCACCACCACCGACCGGCCGGCCGCGAGCGCCGCGGCGATCAGCTGGCGCTGCCGGCGGGCCGGGCGGGGGTTGCTGCGGAAGTTGTCCTTCGAGACGTGATCGTGGGTGGTCGCGAACCGCTCGCGGAAGAAGGTCGTCTTCCCGGACCCCTGAAGCCCGACCAGCACGACCAGTTCCATGACTCACCCCCGGGGTTCCGCGACGAGCGGACACGAGGCGAACGAGGTGGGTTCGCTGGGGTCGGCCCGCTCGGATCGGTCAGTCCTTGGGGAGCGGGAGGGGGTCCGGGATCTTCTCCGACAGGGGTACATCGCCGCGGATCATTCGCGTCGCCGCGCCGGTGAGGCGGAGGTAGTAGTCCGAGGGGAGCCCCTCGAAGGTGACGAAGTGCTTCCCCACCGGGGTCTGGTCGGCCACCTTGTAGATCGCCGTGCCCTCGTCCACTTCGTCGAACATGCCGACGAACGCGGTGCGGACGCCGAGAGCCTTGAAGGCGGCGAACTGCCGCCAGTAGAACTCGCCCTTGCGGCGGGGGATGGTCGTCGCGCCGGGCGGAGCCTTCTTCAGGTTGTCCCACGAGAAGCCCGGGAACGCTGTGGGCACGTAGCCCATGCCGGCGGCCTTCAGCTCGGCGACGTCGCCCTCCCACACGTCCTTGCGGACGCGGTCCATCGAGGCGTCGTCCCGGTATCGCCCGGCGTCCCACGGGCTGATGGCGTCGAAGGACCGGTACACCTTCGCCCAGGCCGGGTCGGTCCGCGACGCCCCCTTGAGCGTCCGCCAGTGTGCGTCCACGCCGCCGATCAGGTAGACCCCGCCGTAGGTCGGGTCGGACTTGAAGAAGCTCACCAGTTCCTCGCCCTGGGCCGGTGTCCACGGGCGGTCCTTGAAACCCAGCCCCCACAGGAGTACCACCGGCTTGCCGTTGTGGCGGAGGTAGCGCGAGTCCTCCCGGACCCTGACCTTGTCACAGAGGAACTTCCAGTCGTTCACGACGGCCGCCGTCGTGGCCCGGCCGCCCACCGACAGGTCGAGCATCAGCGCCCACACCCGGCCCTCGCGGTGGCACCCCTCGCGCACGTTGGCGAGTACCTGATTCACGTGGCGGGACCGCGCCGGGCTGGCCGCCTCGCCGACGAACCGGCTGAGGAACACGCCGTCGATGCCGTACTGCCGCATCCACTTGTGGTGCAGCAGCACCGGCCCCTTGCGGAAGGCGCTGTAGAGCTTCGCCGGAGACCCGTCGGGCATCTTCAGCCCGGGCACCTCGCACAGGTCGCGCGGGTCGTACTCGGACACGTCCGGCCACATGTCCACCGTGAACCGCCCGCCCCCCGGCCGGTCGAGCCCCTGGCCCCAGTGGGTGAAGCCGAAGTTCGTGCCGTCCCCGGGGGTGTTGAACCACCCCTGGTAGCCGCACAGCACCTTGCCGTCGAGCGTGGTGGCGTCGACGTCGGCGCGGGTCGGGCCGGCATAGGGCCGCAGCCACGGCTCGGCCGGGTCGCCCGCCGGCGGGTTCTGCGCCACGGCGCCCGCCACGCCGAGCAGCGCGGCGGCGGCGGCGGCCAGACCGGCCGGGAAGAGTCGGCGCAGTCGCGTCATGGGCTCATTCCTTGGGAAGCACTCCGCCACATTCGGGGCGTCACGGCGGAACCGCCCCGCCACCCGGGCGAACGGGAACACCAGCCACGTCCTATCCGGGGCGGACCGGCACGACCAGGATGGCGCGATGCGAGGGGAACACGGGCGGTGCGTCGGTCGCCCCGGGCGGCCGACGGATCTACCCAGTCACGCCCGAGGGCCGGCCGGCGAAGCCCACGCCCGGGGCCGGCGACTCGTTCACCGACAGGGTGAACACGTCCGGCCGGGCGTAGTGGCCGACCGGGTCGAAGTCGAACCGCGCCCGCGGGAGTTCGTCGGGGTCGAGGTCGGCGGTCAGGACGGCCTCCTCCCCGAACACCGGCCCCGCCAGAACCTGCCCGAGCGGGCCGACGATGCAACTCCCGCCCCGGATCAGGACGGCGGCCGGGTCGTCCCCGTACCCGCCGGCGTAGTCGGCCGGGGCGTCCGCGCGGGTGAGATACTGGCACGCCGAGAGGACGAAACACCGGCCCTCAAGGGCGATGTGCCGGACGGTCGGGAGCCAGGTGTCGCGGTCGTCCACGGTCAGCGCGCAGTACACCTCGACTCCCTTGGCGTACATCGCCGTCCGGAGCAGGGGCATGTAGTTCTCCCAGCAGATCACCGCGCCGACCCGCCCGGCCGGGGTGTCGAGGACCGGGAGGGTGGAGCCGTCCCCCTGGCCCCACACCAGCCGTTCCAGGGCCGTCGGCACGAGCTTGCGGTGTCTGGCGAGAAGCGACCCGTCCGGGCCGAAGAAGAGGGCGGTACAGTACAGCGTCGAGCCGGCCCGCTCGACCACCCCGACGACGAGGTGCATGGCGTGGGCGCGGGCCGTGGCCCCGATCGCCTCCGTCTCCGGGCCGGGCACCACGACCGCGGCGTCGGCGTAGCGGCGGAACTCCTCCCGCCCCTCGGGGGTCCGCGAGCCCATGCGGGCGCCGAACCCGAGCCCCTTCGGGTAGCCGCCGACGAACGCCTCCGGGAACACGGCGAGCCGGGCGCCCCGGCCGGACGCGTCGGCGGCGAGGGCCGCGAGCCGGGCGAGGGTGCGGGGCGTGTCGAAGAGGACCGACCCGGCCTGAACCACGGCGACGCGGACGGGCGGCATGGGACTCTCGGTACGGGCTCGGGCGGCCGACCCGACCGCCACCCGGATTACGATACGCCCGGCCCGGGTGGGGCGGCCGTCGGGGCGCGGGCTCTACACGGGTTGGTGGAAGCAGAAGCAGTAGCCGTTCTCGGCCTCGCGGAGGAAGAACACGCGGTACGTCTTGCCGCCCCACTCCTCGGTCCGGACGTCGCCCAGGTCGAGGCCGCGCCCGTCCAATTCCCGGCGGGCGGCGTCGAGGTCGGCCACCGCGAACGCGCACGACCCGGCCTCATCCGGCCGGTGGTCCGGCTTGCAAACGAGGCCGATCCGGGCCGCGTCCCGCGTCACGACGGCCGCCCGCTCGTCACCCGACTCGGCGGTGAAGCCCAGCACCGTCCGGTAGAACGCGACGGCCGGGCCGATTTCCTTCACCGGCAGCGCGGCCAGGTCTTCGCCGGAGATCGGGTACACGCCCTGGAACATCATCGGCCCTCTGCTCGGTTGGGAGGGCAGGATACGCGGCCCGGGTCGAGATGCGAAGCACAGTAGGCCGCCGGGCGAGAGGTCGTGGGAGGCCACGTCGCGGTTTGTAATGGATCTGGTACCCCAAGCGGTGAAGGTGGGGAGTGCGCCTCACGGATTCGTCGCCACCGCTGGGCCGGACGCGTCACAAGCACACCGCGTTCTACGGCCGAGGAACTGGATCGGCTTCGGGAGTGAGCGTCCGAGTGGGGCAAGATCGTGTCCAAGCGTGCGCTCGGTGGGGACGGGCCGGGGTTGGACGTGGGTTCCCGAACGGTGGCGCCAATCGCCACCGCCGCGGCACAAGGGCTCACCGAAGGGGCGCGGCAACAGATGCTTCAGCCGCAAGCCCGGAAGGCGCCCGAGCGGTACCCGCGTCCCGATTGCGGCACCGCGTGCCCCACCGAGCCGCACACGCGGACCCTGGCCGCACACGGGGCCGCGATCCAGCAGACCGAACGGATCGCCCACCGCCCCGTCTGCCGGCGGAACCTTTTCCCCTGCGGGACCGCCCGACGGGGTCCAATGCCCGCGCCGGGTGCGCCGCCTGGCGTGGCAGATGAAGGGATCGGCGGGTGGGGCCGCGGCCCCAGAAATCCGGGTGAATCGGCACCTCCGGTGCCCCCCGGCGGCGACGGCCTGGAGCGCCCGCGTTGGCCCCCGAAGCGGCTGGCGGGGACGTGTGTGGCGAGCATGGGAGCGAGCGCCTCGTTCGGCCCGGCGACGGCGGCGGAGGCCCAGGAGCGGCACTTCTAGGCGGCCCTCCGTCGGGCACTCGTGGCCGACGGGAGGGCGTACCACGGGCCCATCATGGGGGGTACTTCGGGGGCGTCGAGCCGGTCACCGACGTCCTGCACGCGGTGTGCGACGTGTCCTCGTCGGCCACGGCGGCGAGCCCCGATGAGGCGTCCGGTTGGTCCCAACACCAGGTCTGGATGCGTGCGTGTCGGCCGGGCCGGGTTGGGGACGTGCTCACCGAGCTGGGGCCGTGGCCGGCGCGTCTGGGTGAGCCCCCGCCGGGTGAGCCGGCGACGTCGGAGGAGCGCCGGGCTCCGCGCCGGGTGGCGACCCCGGCGCGGACCGAGTTGGGGAACACTCGGGACCGCGTGGCGTACCCGCGGTACCGCCGGGACGGGTTGCCGGCGACCCGCCGCTTGGTCGAATCGTTGGTAGGCGAAGTGGGCGCACGGGTGAAGAGCACACGGGCTCGGGAGCCTGGTGGTCGAGTCCCACGCCCGCAAGAACCCCGGCCGGGTGTGGGACCGGAGCCGGGACGACGACCTCCAGGACGTGCTCCACCGCCGGCCCCGGGAACTCGGCAAGCCGACCACCCCGTGGACCCTGGCCCTGGCCGCCGAGGTGTGCGACGAGAACTGGTCTGGGACGACACCGCCTGGCACGTCAGCCAGCGGGTGTGGGCCTGGATCGACCGGCACAACCGGCAGGTGCGGCGGGCCAAGAGCGGGTATCGCATCCGGGTGTGCGGGCTGCCGGTCAAGGCTCCGTGGCGGAATGCCATCGGGCCGAAGTGAGTCCACGGCAAGCGGTGGTGGTCGAGCCCGACCGGAAGCGCACCGCCGACGAACTCCAACAGCGAGTGTGCGATTACTTCGACTGCCCTCGTGAGCCTCCATTACCTCGACTGGTGCCGATTCTGAGCGGCCGTCCGCGGCGAATTACCATGAGGGTTGTTGATGCTCCCGTGGCCCTCGCCCGCGGACGGCCGCCAGGATTCGACCACCCGAGGCCCACCTGCTAGTCCAGGTACTCGCCCTCGGGGCCGACCGGGCTGAGGCATATCGCCGCGGACGGGAAGGCGGCCCGGCCGGCCCCGAGGGCGACGTTCAGCGGGTGCCTCCACCTGGTCAGTGCGTGGGCGGCGGAGAACCGCCTGATCCTCGGCCAGCAGGCGGTGGTCGACGGGAGCCACGAGATCGCCGCCATCCCGGCGTTGCTCGGAGTGCTGGACCTGAAGGGGGCGTTGGTCACGATCGACCCGCCGGGTGCCAGAAGGAGATCGCCGAGCCGGTCCGGCAGCAGGACGGGCACGACCTGCTGGCCGTGAAGGGGAACCAGCCCTACCTCCGCGACGCCGTGCATGCCGTGTTCGACCGGGCGTGCGAGAGCGACTTCGCCGGGGTCGAGCACGACGGGCACGAGTCGGTCGAGGACGGCCACGGGCGGCACGAGGAGCGGTACACGACCGCCATCTACGACCCGCATGGCTTACCACCTGGGTGGCCGGACGTGGCGGCGGTGGTGCTCGTCGGGCGGGGGCGGGAGGTGAAGGGCGAGCGGACCGAGACGGCCCACTACGACATCACCAGCCTGCGAGGCACGGCCGCCGAGCTTGCGAGCCTGATCCGGCGGCACTGGGCGGTCGAGAACGAACGGCACTGGTGCCTGGATGTGGCCTTCCGGGAGGACGCCAACAAGACGGCGGCTGGGTACGGCGGGGCGAATCTGGGTCTCGTCCGGCGGGTGGCCGCGTCACTGCTCAAGCAGGATTCGGGCAAGGGGAGCATCAAGGCAAGCGGTTGAAAGCCGCTCTCGACGAGGAGTACTTGTCCCAAGCCTTACAGGGATTCATAGAGGATTGGATGCGTTCGCCCTGCGGGAACCTGTCACCATGCGGTACGGGCCGGGGAAGGCCCGCCGGTTGCCCCGGTGCTCGACCGGCACGGCCCGGTTCTCCGAGCGGAAGGGCACCCCCTGTTCGACGTCCGCCTCCCGCCCGCCCCCTCGGTCGCGGTCCCCGGCCACGTGGCCGAGGGGGTGGGCACCTGGAAGACTGCCCGGCTGGTCGGGGTCCACCCGGACGCCGCCACCCGGTACCTCCGGCTCGCCGGGCCGTTGCACGAGGAGCTCGTGGCTTTTCCCCCGGCCACGGCCGATGTTTTCTGTTCGATGAGAAGTGGGCGCTCGTCGGCCGGCAGGAGAAGAACCGCAGCTCGGGTGCTCCGGCCGGGGGGCTGCTGGGACCACGTGGCCCTCGACCCTGAGTCCCGGTTGGTCGGGAGCCTGGTGGTCGGGAGGCGGGCGGCGGACCGGCGCCCTGCGCTAGCCGCGTCGGTGGTCCGCCGGGTGGTCAACACCGGCTCCGTCGAGCGGCACAACGGGACCGACCGGAACCGGTCGAGCTGGAAGGTGCGGGAGGGGGGATGCTCTCGAAGGACTGGGACGCCCACCGGGCGGCGACCCAGTTCAGGTACTTCGGCGACAACTTCTGCGGGCCGGTGCGGGCGCTCCGGGTGAAGGAGGATGGGTGGTGGCGCCCACGGACCCCGGCGACGGCAGCGGGGCTGACGGATCATGTGTGGCCGCGGTCCGAGTGGCTCGTCTACCCCGCCGTACAACGGAAGTAGGTCACCACCCATTGATGCCATCCTGTACATCAACCGGACCGGGTGCCAGTAGCGGATGCTACCTCACGACTTCCCGAAGTGAAAGTTGGTGTCGGTACTACTTCTACACTCGGCGGGACGCCAAGCTCTGGACCCGGCCCCACGACGCCCTCCTCACTCCGGGCTTGCGCACTACGTTCGGCGGGGAATCTCTGGAGGACTTCGAGTAGGAACTCATCGTCCCACCCCGCCATCAGCCGGCGGGTGTTGATGCTCCCCTTGGCCTCCGCCCGCTTCAGCCGCGACACGGCCACCCGCTGCAGCAATCCCAGGTTGGCTCCGGCATCCAGATCCCGTGTCCGGCTCTGGTCCTCCCGGAATGCCACGTCGAGTACCTAGTGCCGTTCGTTCCCTCCCCCCGTGGCCCCGGACCACGTCCGCGAACTCGGCCGCCGCCCCCGGTGGCTGGTCACGTAGTAGTGGGCCGAACTCACGCTCGTGCCTCCGGCCGCCCGACCAGCACCACCGCCGCTCGTCTCGGCCGCACCGGACGCCCGCCGCGCACGCCGGTCGGAGGCAGCGGACGGCGGCCCGCAACCCGGGCCGGTCTCCCTTCACGGCCAGCAGGTAATGCTCGCCCTGGCACCGGATGGCGGCCGCGGTCCCGACCTGGCACCCGGCCGCGTTGATCGTCACGATCGCCCCGGCTATGTCGGGGGTCCGGGGCGGGTCCGGGATTGCCCCGGACTCGTTCGTCCCGTCCGGCACGGCCACCTGTCCGAGGAACCCCCCGGGCGGCGGTGGCTCCCGCGCTGACCGTCCACAGGCACCCGGTGGCGTTGGCCCGGCAAGCGGACTTCCCGTCGATTGCGATCGGGGTCAGCCCGGTGCCGTCACCGGCGGCCGCCGTTCGCCGCCCCCGGGTCGCTGGGCGAAGGCGCTCGGGTCGAGGGCGGCGAACACGCCGTAGAACGCGTCGTGGCTCGGGATGCCGTGGGCCAGTGCCAGGAACCGGCGGAAGAACGCCTCGTTCCGGCGGCCGTACTCGGCGACCTGCTCACACCCGTCGGCCCGGCGATGACCGCGCACACGGCGACGACCAGGATGTCGGTCCGGGCGTGGGGCGTGTTCGCAGTTCCGACCCGAGGGGCGGGCCAGTCGGCGAACGCGGTCGCGATCGGGAGCGGCGTCGGGCATCCCCCACGGTACCCGTGGTGTAGCCGCAGCCTCGACCCAGTCGGCCGTTCATACTGCACCCACCCTGTCCGTAGTCGTGGGCCGGCTCACCGCAGCCACGTCACCCCGGCCCCGGTCATGACCGCCGTCACATCGCCGTGGAGGCAGACGGTCACGCCGGGGCCGCGGGCTGGGAGCGTCAGCTGTTTCAGTAGCTCGCCCGTTCCCGGGTCGAGCACGAGTACCGGGACGGTCCGTTCCGTCCAGGTGTCGGCCAGTGTCTCGGCCAGGAACGGCACCCGCCACGCCAGCGGCGCCCGGCCGAACGACCGCGTCACCCTCTCCCACACCCCCTCCACCGGCTCGCCCGGAACCGCCTCCGTAGGGTAGGCGATCACCGCCCGCCGCCCCGCCCGCACCCGCCACCCGGCCGCCCCGTTCAGTCGGGGGAGAGTCACCCCCCACGCCTCCGACCCGTCCTCCAGCGACAAGGCCGTCAGCCGGCCGCCGGCCGGGACGTACACCCGCTCCGCGTCCGCGTCGGCCGCCGACAGGTCGATGTGGGCCGCGTCCAGGAACGCGGGCTCGTCCCACCGCGACGTGCCGTCCGCGGGGTCGAGGTGGTCCAGTTCGCAGCCGTGGTTCCGACGCACCGCGACCATCACCGCCCGCCCCCACGCGCGCGCGCGCGGCGGTTCCCCGGACAGGCTCGCCGTCCGCCCCGCAACGTACTCCCAGACCGTCTTGTCGAGCTCCGGAGCGACCGCCCGCACCAACCCCGGCCCGTCCGAGAAGGCGATCCGGTTCCCGTCTAGCGGGGCGGGCGGCTGCGCCCACCTCGCGCCGGCTGTCCGCTCGCCGTACCCGGGCGGGGTCGGTCCCGCCAGCGACCGCCCGCCGCAGTCGCACACCCGACCGGTCGGAATCTGGACGAACCAGCGCCGGCCGTCCGCCAGCTGGGCGGCGGCCAGCGACCCGACCGCGTACAGGTGCGGGCCGAACTCCGGCACGCCGGGGAACGTGACCGGCTCGTACCGCGGCCGGCCGTGCCCGCCCAGCACCCACCCGGCCCGCCGGCCGGCGAGGTCGAGGCCGACGAGGTGGCAGCCCCCGAGTCTGGCCAGGAGCCAACCCCCGGCGAGGGTGAACGCCGACAGCTGGGGGGGCGGGCCGGGCTCGCCGGCGCGGAAGGGGACGCGGCCGGGGGAGTCCGGGAGGGGGTCGGTGTCCGGCACGCGGAACACCCACTCGGGGTCGGCCCCGGCCCCGTACACGGCCACCGCGAACGGCCCGGCCGCGACGAACCCGGCCGGGAGGTCGGCGGCGTGGGTGAACCGGTCGGCCGCGAGGCAGGGGCGGGGAGCCCCGCCGGCGAGTGGGACGGCGAACAGTCGGGCGGGGTCGGCGGCGAAGAGGTGGACCGACGGGGTTGCTGCCCCGGGGAGCGGGATCAGCGGGAACAACCCAGGCGGGAGCGGGAGGGTGCGAGTAACGCGGGCATCTGGCGCAAGGGCGGGCGTCTCATCCGGCTGGCGGGCCGGCAGCGTCGCGGGCGGCGGACGGGCCGGGGCCGCCCGGCCGGCGTGGCGGTCGATCAGCCCGGCGAGCGTGAGGAAGTCGCCGCCCGCGGTCAGCACCCACTCGGAGCGGACCGCCCCCTCCACCACCGCCCGGAGGTCGGCGGGGTAGTTCGCCTCGTCGGTCCCGGGCGGCGTGAGCAGGACGAGGCGGGCCGCGGCCCAGGCGCGGGAGGCGGGCGGGAAGTCGCCGCGGGCCGCGGCGAGCAGCAGCTGACGGGCAGCGGGTTCGTCGCCGGCCGCGAGTCGGGCCTCGGCGGCGTCGGCCACGAGGTCGTACCGCCGGCTCGGGTCGGGGGCCGGCCGGGGGGGCGGCGAGGGGCCGTCGGCCACGTAGCCCCACACCTCGGTCGGAGTCACCACCACCAGCACCCCGTCCGCGTAGGCGAGGTTCCCGAACAGCCCCTCGCGAGTGCCCGGCGCCTGGAGCGGGGCGGCGACGGGGTAGCCGGTGGCGGGGTCGAGGATGAACAGCCCGCCGCGGCTCGGCCAGAAGACGGCCCGGTCGGCGACCAGCCCACGGCCGTAGCCCAGGAGCCCGCCCCCGTCGTGCTGCGCCCACCCCCCGGGGGCGTGGTGCGAGCCGGTCACAACATCCAACCCGCGGATGCCGCGGACCGGGCCGGTCACCGTCACCACCACCCGCCCGCCGGTCACCCCGAGGATCTGCGCCCCGCCCACCGGCGTGCTTTCCCACAGCAACCGACCGGTCTCGGCGTCGAGCGCGTACACCCGGTCGGCGTCCGCCGGAGCGACGAACACCCGCCCGCCCGCCGCCACCGCCGGGGCCGGGTCGGGCGAACGGTTGGCCTCGGCCGCCCGCTTCGCCGCCCGCGGGTAAACGAAGCCCCAGGCCCGCTTGCCGGTGACGGCGTCGAGGGCCACGACGGTGCCGGCGTTGGTGGCGAGGACCACGTTCCGCCCGGCGCGGGTCACGAGTTCGTGCCGGCCCCGCCCGTCGGCCCCGGCCGCCAGCGGGCTGTCGCCCACCTCCACGACCCAGACCGGACGGTCGGGCGCCTCGACCGCGGCGGCCGGGTCGAAGCACGCGACCCCGTGGGCGACCCGGCCGCCGTCGAACCGGGCGAACGCGGCCCACAGCCGGCCGTCGGCGGCGAGCGGACTCCCCTCCCACACGGCTGGCCCGCGGCCCTCGGCGGCGGCCGGCGGGCGGACCCGCCACAACTCCCGCAGCGGCGGTGAGAACCGCCCCACCTTCTCCGGCGGGGCGAAGCAGACCAGCGCGGCCTCTTCCGCCTTCCCAAGGCCGGGCCGCGCCTCCGGGGGGCGGACCGTCGTCGGTCCGATCCGGGCCAACACCCGGTCGGCAAACGTGCTGAGCGTGACCCCGCCCTCGGCCTCGGCCGACCGCGGCCCGCCGAACGGGAGGGTCTTCTCCGGAGCCAGCGTCGCGTTGCCGCGGCTCCCGGTCCGGAGGTCGAACGCCACCACCCGGGAGCCGTCCGACACGACCACCTTCCCCCCGGCGATGACCGGGTGCCCGAACGGCGGACGGGTCGGGGCCGTGGGGAAGCGTTCCCGGTCGACCGGGAGCTGTTCCCGCCAAGTCGGCCGGCCGGGCCAGTGGTACGGGATCGGCCCGGCCACCCGCCCCGCCCGGGAGTGGCCGCCGCCGAACGCCGGCCACTCCCGGGCGGGCGCCTCCGGCGGGAGGACCGGGGGGCGGTCGAGGAACGCCCGGAGGGCCGCGGCGTAGGGGCCGGTGCGCCCCGCGAACGGGCCGGCCGCGGTCGGGTGCTTCGCCGTGAACGCTTCGAGTTCCTGGGTCGCCCGGTCGAGTTCGAGCTGGAAGCTCACCGCCAGCACGACCCGCGCCCGGACCCCGGCCGGGTCGGCCGGCGGGAGCGGGTGCGACACGTCCGCCCCGCCGTCCGGCAGAAGGCGCCGCCACACCAGTTCCGCGGCCCGGAACTCGCCCCGCTCGAAGAGCAGGTCGCCGAGTACCAGCCCGCCTTCCTGCGCCGGGCGGGACACGAAATACCGGTCCATCAGCTGCCAGAGGGGGCGCGGGTCGAGAGCCTTCTTCCCGGCATCGAGCAGCTGTTTCGCGGGGGCGTCAATCCGGGCCTGGTACGCCTTCAGGGCATCGGCCGGGAGTCGGGCCAGGAGGCCGTGGGCCACCAGTCGGGCCGGGCGGAACTGCTTGCCGTCGAGGCCGACGAGGTCGTCCCCGGCCTCGTCGAGGACGCGCTGGAGGTCGTCGGCCGCGTCCGCCGCCTTGCCGGCGAGGAGTTTGGCCTCGGCCTCGGCCAGCCGCTTGCGGGTTTGGGGGGAGTCGCCGCGGAGCGAGGCGGGTTCGGGGGCCGGCTGCCCGCGCGCGGCCGCGGCGGCGAGGAGCAGCACGGCGGCGGCGGCGAGGCGCGGCATCGGCGGTGGGGTCCGGGGGGCGGCGGGCACTCTGCTATTCTTGACATTCCGGTCCGGAACACAAGAATGACCGGGAAAAAAGCCGCCCGCCTGCCCAGCCCCCGGGGCCGCCCGGGATTCCATTATGCGCTACACTCCGCTGCTGCTCCCCCTCGCCGCCGCTTCCGCCGGGTGCGGGGGGATCGAGGTGTCGGCCGAGGCGTCCCCGGTCGTGACCGTGGTCACCGCCCGGTACCCCGTCCGCGCCGACCTGATGCCGGTGGGCGACCTGGGGGTGCCGCCGAAGTGGTACTCGCCCGGGTCACCCCCGCTCCGCGCCATCCGGCTCGGGGACAAGGCTCCCGACCCCGAGTTCGCCAGCCAGCTGAGGCCGAAGGTCGGGAAGGCGATCCTCGACCCCGAGGCCGCCCTCACCCCCGCGCAGCGCGACGACATCGGCCGCTTCCTCGACGCCGTGTTCGGCACGCCCGCAGTGCCGACCGTCCGCCCGGCCGCCGCGAAGGACGCCGAGCGGGTGAAGCTGGAGGAGGCGTTCTCGGAAGGGCTGCCGAAGGGGAGGACGGCGAAGGACGTGGCCGCCGAGGTCGTGACCGAGGCCGCCGCCGCCGCCCGCACGCTCGGGCTGACGGACGAGGCTCTGGCCCGCGGCGGGGTACTGTACCGGCAGTGGTGCGCCCAGTGCCACGGCCCGACCGGGGCCGGCGACGGGGCGCACGCGGTCTTCGCCGCCGCCATGCCCCGCGACTACCGCCGCGGCGTGTTCAAGTTCGTGACCGCGTTCCCGGACGGCACCCCGCGCAAGGGCGAGCTCGGCAAGCCCCGCAAGGACGACGTCCGCCGCGTGGTCCGCAACGGGATCGACGGGTCGATGATGCCGCCCTTCCCGAACCTCACCCCGGCCGAGGTGGACGACCTGGCCGGGTACGTCATCCACCTGAGCGTCCGCGGCGAGGCCGAGTTCGACACCATGACCCGGGTGATCCAAGTGGTCACGAACCCGTCCGAGACGGACCCGGAGTACACCCGTGAGTTCGCCGAGCAGACGTTGACCCAGAAGTCGTTGCTGGCTCTGGGGAACTGGGGCCGGGCCGAGGCGAACCCGATCCGCGTGCCGCCCGAGAACACCCCGACCACGGCCGACCGATTGGCGTCCGCGGCGCGCGGGTTCCGGCTATTCGGCGGCACCTGCGCCGGGTGCCACCAGGACTACGGCCGCGCCCAGCAGCTGAAGTTCGACATGTGGGGGACGGTGGTGCAGCCGAGGAACCTGATGCTCGGCGTGTACCGCGGCGGCCGGCGGGGCGAGGATCTGTACGCCCGCGTGTACGCCGGGATCTACCCGTCCACGATGCCGGACTCGAAGGCCAAGGCCGGCACCACCGACACCGGCCGGCCGGACGAGATCTGGGACGTGGTCCACTTCCTCCAGGCGCTCGGCGACCCCCGCGAGCGGATGCTGCTCCAGCAGTACGACCCGGCGATCCGGATCGAGTAGGCCATCGGTCGTCGATCGTTTGGGAGCCCGGAGGGCGTCGGCGTGTAGCCCGGGGTGGAACCCCGGGCGGGCCTCCGACGGAGGTCGCTCCGCCTCGCCCGTCGTGATGCACCGGAAGGCGATCGAGCGCGGACCGCACCGGGTCGCTCCCCTAACACCGCCAACGCCCGCCCGGGGTTGCACCCCGGGCTACACGCCGACGCCCTCCGGGCTCATACCGAGTGGCGTTGACCCGTATCGTCCGGCCCCCGGGTGATAACCGTTGTCATCTCCTGGAGCCGATCCACCGGCATGACGGATCGACGCGATCCGGGCTCACAACCCCGCGCGTGTCCTACTTCGCCGCTTTCTTCAGCTCGAACGCGAACCCGCTCTTGCCGGAGAAGTCGGCGGGGCGATTCTCCTTGTCGAGCCCGTAGGCCAGCTTCAAGGTGTCGCCCTTCAACGCGACGATCCCGTAGCCCTTCGCCCCCTTGGCGTCGGCGAACGCGCCCGGGGCTTCAAGGATCACCATGTCCACCTTCGCCGGGGTGGCCGAGTCGTCGAGCTTGTAGGACATGACGAACTTCTGGTCCTTCTCGCCGAGGACGATGGTCTTGGCGTCGATCGCCACCGGGGTCTGCTTCTTGTCGTTCTCGGTCATGGCCTTCACGCCGTCCTTCACCCCGCCGACGATCACGTAACTCCCCTCGATCTTCAGGCCGGCCTTGTCCTGAGCCGCCGCCCCGAGCACCCCGCCCAACCCGGCCAGGCCGGCCAGCAGCACCGCGAGCGTCGTCTTCATCGCCGCCCCCTGTTCGCGTCCGCGGTCGTCCCGGCGGCCCCCCCGCCGCGACCGCGGCCGTGATACTATGTCCACTATCCCGCCGGTGCAATCAGATTCCCGGATATCGCCCCGCAGCCCCGCCCCGCCCGGCGTGGCAGCGATAAAATGCCCACGACCCCCGCCGGAGCCTGCCGATGCGCCGCTGGTTCGCGCTCTCCCTGTTCGCCGTGCTCCCCGCCGCACCGGTCGCGGCCCAGGAGCCGGACTTCAACCGCGACGTGCGGCCCATCCTGGCCGGGAAGTGCTTCAAGTGCCACGGGCCGGACGAGAAGTCCCGCAAGGCCGACCTGCGCCTCGACTCCCGCGACGACGCCGTGAAGGCCGGCGCGATCGAGCCCGGCAAGGCGGACGCCAGCGAACTGGTGAAGCGAGTCTTCTCCACCGAGCCGACGGAGGTGATGCCCCCGCCCGCGGTGAAGGCGCCGCTCACCGACCGCGAGAAGGACATCCTCAATCGCTGGGTCGCGGCCGGCGCCCGCTACGAGCCGCACTGGGCGTTCACCCCCGTCCACCGTCCGGTGCCGCCCGTCGTGGCGCTCAAGGCCGGGGTCCGCAACCCGATCGACCTGTTCGTCCTCGCCGAACTGGCCCGCCGCGGCCTCACCCCGCAGGCCGAGGCCGACCGGGCCACCCTGATCCGCCGCGTCTCCCTCGACCTGATCGGCCTGCCGCCGACGCCCGAGGAGGTCGAGGCGTTCGTCGCCGACGCCGCCCCGGACGCCTACGAGAGGCTCGTGGACCGGCTGCTGGCCTCGCCCCACTACGGCGAGCGCTGGGCGCGCCGCTGGCTCGACCTGGCTCGCTACGCCGACACGAACGGCTACGAGAAGGACCGCACGCGTTCGGTCTGGCTGTACCGCGACTACGTCGTCCGGGCCATGAACGCCGACCTCCCCTTCGACCGCTTCACCATCGAACAGCTCGCCGGCGACCTCCTCCCGAGCCCGACCCAGGACCAGCGCGTCGCCACCGGCTTCCACCGCAACACGATGCTGAACGAGGAGGGCGGCATCGACCCGCTCGAATTCCGCTACCACGCCGTGACCGACCGGACGGCCGTGACCGGCACCGTCTGGCTCGGCCTCACCGTCGGCTGCGCCCAGTGCCACACCCACAAGTTCGACCCGATCTCGCACACCGAGTACTTCAGCCTCCTGGCCTTCCTCAACAACGCGGACGAGCCCGACCTGGACGTCTACACCCCCGACCAGGAGCGGCAGCGGGACGCCCTCCGGGCAAAGATCACCGACCTGGAGGCGAAGCTCCCGGAGCGACTGCCCGCGGCCGAGCGCGATCCGCTGTTCGCCGCCTGGCTGGCTGCCGAACGGCCGAAGGCCGTTCGCTGGGAAGTCGTGCGTCCCACGCAAATGGAAGCCGGCCCAACCAAGTTGGCCGTTCAGCAGGACGGCTCGGTCCTGGCCACGGGTGACGCCCGGAAGCGCGACGTGTACACGCTGACGCTTCCCGCCCTCCCGGCCGGGGTGACCGCGGTGCGGCTCGAAGCCCTGCCGCACGACAGCCTCCCGGCCCACGGCCCCGGCCGGGCCTACTACGAGGGGCCGAAGGGCGACTTCCTCCTCAGCGAGTTCGTGCTGACCGCGGACGGCCGGGCGGTGAAGGTCGGCGGCACGAGCGAGTCGTTCGGCAAGCCCGGGCTCACGGCCGCGCAGGCGGTCGACGGCCACCAGCACACCGGCTGGGCCACGCCCGGGAAGGAAGGGACCGCGAACCAGGCCGTGTTCGCCCTCGCCGGGCCGCTGACGGCCAAGGCCGCGACGCTGGAACTCGCCTTCGAGCGGCACTACTCAGCCAGCCTCGGCCGCTTCCGGCTGGCGGTGACCACCCACGCCGGCGGGGCCAAGGCGAGCGCGCACGCCGCCGAAGTCGAAGCCCTGCTGACCGCCCCGGACGATCAGCTGACCGCGGACCAGCGGCGGACCTTGCTTGCGGCCTGGGCGAAGACGGCACCGCAACTGAAGGCGGCGCGCGACGAGATCGAGGCCGCCCGCAAGCAACTCCCGCGGCCGACGACCACCCTCGTCTTCCACGAGCGCCCGGCCGACCACCCGCGGCCGACGCACCGCCACCACCGCGGCGAGTTCCTTCAGCCGAAGGAAGAGGTGCGGCCCGGCGGGCTGGCCGTCCTCCCGCCGATCCCGGCCGGCGCGCCGCAGAACCGCCTCGTCCTGGCCCGCTGGCTGGTGTCGGCCGAGAACCCGCTGACCGCCCGCGTGACCGTGAACCGCCAGTGGCAGGCGTTCTTCGGCCGGGGGCTCGTCCGCACCACCGACGACTTCGGCTACCAGGGCGAGGCGCCCTCCCACCCCGCACTCCTCGACTGGCTGGCGAGCGAGTTCGTGAACCCCGGTAACTGGTCGATGAAGAAACTCCACCGTCTCATCGTCACCTCGGCGACTTACCGGCAGTCGTCGCACGCGCCCGCGGAGCAGCGGGCGAAGGACGCCGAGAACGTGTACCTCGCCCGCGGCCCGCGCGTCCGGCTGGAGGCCGAGCAGATCCGCGACTCGCTCCTGCGGGCGAGCGGGCTGCTCTCGGCGCGCATGGGCGGGCCGGGCGTCTTCCCGCCGCAGCCGCCGGGGGTGACGACCGAGGGCACCCACGGCCAGCTGGCGTGGCGGCCGAGCGAGGGCGAGGACCGCTACCGCCGCGGGCTGTACACGTTCATCAAGCGGACCGCCCCCTACGCGATGTTCGGCACCTTCGACGGCCCGAGCGGCGAGGCGTGCGTGGCGCGGCGGGAGGTGTCGAACACGCCGCTCCAGGCTCTCACGATGCTGAACGACTCCGTGCTGACCGAGGCCGCCCAGGCGCTCGGCCGCCGGGCGTTGGCCCACCCGGGCACGACCGAGGCCAAGGTCGCCCACCTGTTCCGCCTCGCGCTGGCCCGGGCGCCGCAGCCCGGCGAGCTGACGCTGCTCGTGCGTTTCCACGCCGCCCAGCACGACCGCTTCGCCGCCGACCCGGCCCGCGCCGCGGCGGCCGCCGGCCCCGGGGACGGCCCCGCCGCCGACCGCGCCGCCTGGGCGGCGGTCGCGCGGGCGGTGTTCAACCTCGACGAGTTCGTGACGAAGGAGTGACGGTCGGCATGAGCCGGCCGTTGGCTTGAGCCCGGTAGGGCGTCGGCGTGTAGCCCGGGGTGCAACCCCGGGCGGGCCTCTGCGGAGGTCGCTCCCCTGACGCCGCCGACGCCGCCCGGGGTTGCACCCCGGGCTACACGCCGACGCCCCTCCGGGGCTGAGAACATAAAGCCGATGGAGACGCCGATGGACCTCTCCCGCCGCCACTTCTTCCGCGACTGCGGCTACGGCGTCGGCAAGGCCGCGCTCGCGTCGCTCCTCGCCGGCTCGGCCCGCGCGAGCGCGCAGCCGGCGGCCGGCCCGATGGCCCCGAAGCCGCCGCACTTCCCCGGGAAGGCGAAGGCCGTCATCCACCTGTTCATGGCCGGGGCGCCGAGCCAGCTGGACCTGTTCGACCACAAGCCGGCCTTGGCGAAGCTCGAAGGGAAGCCGCTCCCGCCGGAGGTGATCGGCGGCCAGCGCTACGCCTTCATCCGGCCGGACGCCGCCGTCCTCGGGCCGCGGTTCCGGTTCGCCCGCCACGGCCGCAGCGGGGCCGAACTCTCCGAGATGCTCCCCCGCCTCGCCACCGTGGCGGACGACATCGCCATCCTCAAGGCCGTCCACACCGACCAGTTCAACCACGCCCCGGCGCAGATCTTCTTCAACACCGGGTTCTCGCAGCCCGGCCGGCCCAGCATCGGCTCGTGGGCGGTGTACGGCCTCGGCTGCGAGACGCGCGACCTGCCCGCGTTCGTGGTGATGAGCACCGGCGCGGGCATCAGCGGGGGCAGCGCCAACTGGTCGGGCGGGTTCCTCCCGACCGTGTACACCGGGGTGCGCTTCCGCAACGGCGGCGACCCCATCCTGAACCTGTCCCTCCCGCCCGGCGTGGACGACCGCCAGCAGCGCGACACCCTCGACCTCGTCGGCGAGCTGAACCGCCACCGGCTCGGCGCCGTCGGCGACCCCGAGATCGCCTCGCGCACGGCCGCCTACGAGATGGCCTTCCGCCTCCAGTCCGCCGCGCCGGAACTCACCGACCTGACCCGCGAGGCGAAGAGGACGCTCGACCTGTACGGGGCCGACCCGGCGCGGCCGAGCTTCGCGCGGGCGTGCCTGCTCGCCCGCCGGATGGTGGAGCGCGGGGTGCGGTTCGTGACCATCTACCACGAGGGCTGGGACGCCCACTCGGACGTGACCGGGAACCTGCGGAACAACTGCGGGGCGACCGACCGGGCGAGCGCGGCCCTGGTCGCCGACCTGAAGCAGCGCGGGCTGCTCGACCAGACGCTGGTGGTGTGGGGCGGCGAGTTCGGGCGGACGCCGATGGTCGAGACGAACCCGACCCTCGGCCGCAGCCTGGGCCGCGACCACCACCCGCAGGCGTTCACGATCTGGATGGCCGGGGGCGGCGTGAAGCCCGGCGTCACGTTCGGCGCGACCGACGAGTTGGGGTTCCACCCGGCCGAGAACGCCGTCCACGTCCACGACGTGCAGGCGACGCTGCTCCACTGCCTCGGCCTGGACCACGAACGGCTGACCTACCGCCACGCCGGCCGGGACTTCCGCCTCACCGACGTCCACGGCCGCGTCGTCCGCGAGGTACTGGCCTGACCCGGCCGTCAGCGTCACCCCGCCGCCGGCGTGCGCGGGTCAACGCTTCTTCTTGGGCGGGGGTGACGGCACCGGCGTGTCGCCGACCGTCAGCCAGAGGTCGGGCGTGGGGTCGTCGAACTCGCCGTTCGGGGCGCGGGCGGGGCGGGTGAGGGCCGGCTCCCCGGCCACCCGGCCGGCCAGCCGGAACGCCCCGGCGACCCCGGCCTTCTCGGCCGACAACGTCACGGTCACGGTGTTCGGGTCGGCCTTGCCCGCCGGTGGCTTCGTCTCCAACTTCACGCCCTCCGGTAGCCCCTCGGCCGCCACCTCGACCGGCTTCGTGAACCCGTTCCGGCGGGCCACCTTCACGGCCACGTCCACCGACTTCCCCGGCGGGACCGCGACCCGGTCGGCCGGCACGGTCAGGTCGTAGTCGGGCTCCGGCGGGGCCACCTTGAGCAGGAACACCGACCGCGGGCCGGCCGTCCCGTACAGGTCGGCCACGGTCACGCGGTAGTCGCCGTCGGCGGGCGGCGTGAACGACAGCGTGGTGTCGCCGTTCAGCTTCACCGGCTCGGCGCGGGCGAGTTCCTTCCCGTCCGGTCCGGCCACGCGGACGACCGGATTCACCTCCAGCCCGAACCCGCGGCTCTCGACCCGGGCGGCCAGCGCCTGCCCCTTCTTCGCCGGGACCGTGACCTCGAACGGCGTGTTCGCCTTCCCCAGCCGGCCGGTCAGGGCGAACGGCGGGGCGAGGGACTTCGGGCGGTCGGCTGTGCCGTCGTGGCACGGCACCGACTCCCGCCGCACCCGGAAGACGTTCCCGAGTCGGATGTGGAACACGTCCGTCAGGCCGGGTTCGCCCTTCGGGACTGTCAGCTGTTTGCCCGCATCCGGGACGTTCCAGCCGACGACCCCGACTGTCCCGCCGGCCGGGCCGACGGCCAGCGGCGTGGCGAAGTCGGCGAACCCGTCGGTGGTGAGGGTGAGACGGTAGATGTAGGCGTCGCCGCCGGCCAGCCGGATGGTCGCGTCCGGCATGGCGGGAAAGGCGTACAGCCGGACGACGTAGACGCCGGCGGTGGGGGCGGTGAACGCCAGCTGGGGGTCGAGGCCGTGGCGGTCGTGGTTCTCGGCGACAACAGCCCCGGCGGGCGACACGACTTGCAGGATGCCGTCCATCGGGGACTTCAGGCCGGTGTTGGCCTCGACGGCCGCCACGAGGGTCTGACCGGCACGCAGGTGGACGCCGAAGCAGTCCACGTCGCCGGCCTTCCCCAGCCGGCCGTTCATGACCACCCCGGGCACCGACACCGCCCGCGCCTGCCGGGGCTCGTCGTTCGGTTCCTCCTCCACGAGTTCCGGCAGGGTGCCGACGACGAACGGGCGGAGCGGGCCGGCCCCGTCGGCGTTGTGGGGGCGGAGCCAGTACACGCCCGGGGCCGCGTCGGTCGCGGCCAGGACGGCGAACTTGCCCTTGTCCTTCGCGGGGGTGACGGTCAGGCCCGGCCGGCTGACCCAGACCTTCGCCGGCCACGGGTCGAGCGTGCCGGCGGCGGTCACCTCGGCGGTGGTGCCGCGCTGCACGCCGGCCGGGAAGAAGTACGTGACGGCCGGTGGAGCTGCGAGGAGGGGGGACGGGATAGCCGCAAAGAAGCACAAAGAGCACAAAACGAAGCCAGAAGGACGAGCCGATCGGCGGTTCATTTTTGTGCTCTTTGTGCTTCTTTGCGGCCAACCTCCGCCTACATCAGTTCGCGGATCGGCGTCGGGTCGCTGACCAGGTGGGCCGGGCGGCCGTTCGGCTGGTAGAGCAGCTTGCCGGGGTCGATGCCGAGCTTGGCGTACACGGTCGAGGCGAAGTTCTCCGGCGACAGCACCCGCTCGACGGCCGCGAACCCGCGCACGTCGGTCGCCCCGACCACGCGGCCGCCGGGGGTCCGGCCGCCGGCGAATAGCACGCTCATGGCGTTCGACCAGTGGTCCCGGCCGCCGTCCTTGTTGACCTGCGGGGTGCGGCCGAACTCGCCGAGGGCGATCACCATCGTGTCGTCGAGCATCCCGCGCTGGCCGAGGTCCTCGATCACCGCCGACACGCTGTTGTCCCAGGCCGGGAGGCGGGTCTTGAGCGAGTCGAACAGCTTGGAGTGGTGGTCCCAGCCCCCGTCGTACACCGTGACGAACGGCACCCCGGCCTCGACCAGCCGGCGGGCCAGGAGGAGCCGCTGGCCGAGGGGGTTGCGGCCGTAGCGCTCGCGGGTACGCTCCGGCTCGCGGCCGATGTCGAAGGCGGCCTGGGCCTCCCTCGAGTTCATCAGGTCGTGGGCCTGGACGTAGTGCTCGTCGAGCGCCACGGCCGGGTCGGCGGCGGCCCGGTCGGTGTCGCGGCGGAAGGTATCGACCTCGCGGCGGAGGTCGGTGCGGGTGGCGAACCGGTCGTCAGTCAGGCCCGCCGGCAGGGCCACGTCGCGGACGCGGAAGGCGGCCTGGTTCGGGTTGCCGTCCACGACGAACGGGGCGTACCGGGCGCCGAGGAAGTTTGGCCCGCCGGACCGGCTCATGGAGGGGATGGAGAAGTACGGCGGGAGCCCGGCCGGGGCGCCCTTCTCGGCCGCGACCACCGACCCCATGCTCGGGTGGAAGCTGACGAACGCCCCGCAGCCGACGGGGATGCGCGGCGGGGCGCCGGTCATCATGTAGTGGTTGCCGGCGCCGTGGTTCCCCTGGTCGTGGCGGATCGAGCGGACGAGGGCGTACTGGTCGAGCAGCCGGGCCAGCTTCGTCATGTGCTCGGAGTACTGGACGCCGGGCACGGCGGTGGGGATGGGGCGGAACTCGCCCCTGATCTCGCTGGGGGCGTTCGGCTTGGGGTCGAACATCTCGTAGTGGGTGGGGCCGCCGTCCTGCCAGATGAGGATGCACGCCTTGGCCCGGGCCGGGAGGGCGCCCGACCCGGGGGCGGCGTGGGCCTTCGCCCGCAGCGCGGTCGCCAGCCCGCCGCCGAGCAGGGTGCCGAGCCCGAGTTGGAGGCAGTCCCGCCGGGTGACGCCGGCGCAGTTCGTGTGGGCGGGCATGATACACCTACTTGCTCAGGCCGGCTCGGCCGGTGGGGTCAGGTTCTTGGACGCCAGTTCCGCGAGCTTGATCTGGATCGCCTTCCAGGCGTGGCGGTCCGCCTTCGCGGCCGTCACGTTCAACTCCGGCAGGACCGCGTGTCCGGATACCGCCTCGATCCTGGCGGGTCGGACGGTTAACCCGAGTGCGGTCAACTCGGCAACGGGGAGAACCGCGATTGCATAACTGCCCCGCTTCTCGGCGTGTATCGCGGCGAGAGCGTCCCGGGCGCCCGTCAGACACGCGAGTCGGAAAACGGAAATCCCGTCGGCCTCATCCTCCCGCGGCTTGAACGCGACCGGGAGGACCGGTAGCGGTTCTCCCGGTCGGAGGAAGTCCCGCCAGACCAGCCGGACGACCAACTCGTCCGGGGTGACGGGTTCGTCCTCGGGCTTCATGCGGCTTCCCCGTCACCACCGGCCTGAAGTTCCACATGCTTCAACGGCAGGCCGGGTTCGTGAACCCACAGGTCAGCCGTGTACGCCCCCGTCACCTCTAGCTCCAGGTACTTTCCGTCCGGCCACTGCCAGTCGAACAGCACCTCGCCGGTCACCCCCTGCACGACCCCGGTCGGGGCTTCCACCCCTTCCGTGCGGAGGAGCAGGGCCAGTACGAGGGCACTGTCTACGACCTCAACCCCAGGGGCGGGTGTGCCTTGCCCATCCCAGTTGTCCTCCAGGCGGCGGATGGCGAGTAGTTGGTCGATCCGCCGGTTCCAGACGCGGTCCGCAAGGCCGTCCACCCCTTCAGGCCGGCTAGGCGATTGCCGGGGCAGGCCGAGTCGGGCCGACAGGTCGGGGTGCTTGGTCGCCCAGGTCAGCACGGTCAGCCCTCCGTCGGGAGTCGATCCTCCGACATTGTAACTCAGTCGTTGAACACGAACTCCGGGGTGTTCATCAGCGCCCACAGCAGGTCTTCGGCCGCCTGGCGGCGGGTCGCGCCGGGGCGGTCGAACCGGCGCACGGCGGCGGCCGTCTCGGTGGCGGTCGGCGGCCGGCAGTAGGTGAGCAGGTACAACTCCTCCGCGACCGCCGCCGGCGTCTTGTCGCCCTTGGCCAGGGCCGCGGCCCGGCCGCCGTCCGCCGTCACCTTGCGGTGGAGGTTCGGGCTGTTCATCAGGTGGAGGGCTTGCACCACCGTCGTGTCCGAGGTCCGCTCGCAGGGCGGATCCTGGTTCGGGTCGGGGCGGCCGAAGCTGTCGAGGAACTCGCTCGGGGAGCGGGCCGTCCACACCTCCACCGCCCGGCTCCCCGGCGGCATCGCGTCGAACCGCTCCGGCACCCCGGTCACGTCGCTCGCCATGTCGAGCAGCACCTCCGCCCGGAGCCGCTGGCGGTAGTGCCGCGAGTAGTTCCGCAGGTCGGCGGCGTTGCGGTCGTTCGGCGCGGTCGAGAGCCCGTAGGCGTGGCTCGTGGCGATGGTGCGGATCAGCTTCTTCAGGTCGTGGCCGTTCTTGCGGAAGTCGGCCGCCAGCGCGTCGAGGAGTTCGGGGTTCGACGGCGGGTTCGTCGCCCGCAGGTCGTCCACCGGGTCCACGATGCCCCGCCCCATCAGGTCGGCCCACACCCGGTTGACGATCACCTTCGCGAAGAACGGGTTCTCCGGGGCGGTCACCCAGTCGGCCAGCACCTCGCGCGGGTCGCGGTCGGGCGGGATGTCCAGCGCCTTGCCCAGCAGTGGCGTCGGGGCCATCACCCGGCCGGTGAGCGGGTGCCGCACCGCCCCCGCGGGCGCGGCGAAGACCGTCTCCTCGCTGCCGGAGATGGGGGCCGAGATGCCCGTCCCCCGGCGGCCGATCCGGCCGAAGAACGCCGCGAAGCTGTAGAAGTCGTCCTGCCCGTAGACCTCGAACGGGTGGTGGTGGCACTTCGCGCAGTCGAGCCGGACGCCCAAGAAGATCTGGCCGACCAGCGTGGTCAACTCGGCCGGGTCGCGGCGGTCGCGGTACATCACCACGGCGCCGTTCGTGAACGTGCTCCCCCGCGCGGCGATGAGCCCGCGCACGAACTGGTCGTAGGGGCGGTTCTCGCGGAACGCCTCCCGCAGCCAGCGGTCGAGGTTGTACGTGGCCTTGATCCCGACGTGGTACGGGTTCGGCCGCAGCAGGTCGGTCCACTTGTTCGCCCAGAAGTCGGCGTACTCCGGGCGGGCCAGGAGCCGGTCGATCAGCTTGTCGCGCTTCCGCGGGTCGGTGTCGGCGAGGAAGGCCCGCGTCTCGTCCGGGGTGGGGAGCCGGCCGATCACGTCCAGGTAGGCCCGGCGGTGGAAGGCCGCGTCGGCCGCCGGCCCGGACGGGGTGAGGCCGAGCTGGCGCAGCTTGGCCCACACCAGGCCGTCGATGAAGTTCCGCCGCGGCAGCCCCTCGTAGACCGCGGCCGGCACGGCACCGGGGAGCGGGATGACGATGGGGGCGACGGCGAACCGCTCCATGAAGCGGGCCATGACCGCCGCCTCGCCCGGGACCGGCCCGGCCGTCACGAGGCCGTTCGGGTCCACCGCGGCGTACACGCTCTCGCTCGACGAGAACGCCGCCAGCCGGGTCACGTCCTCGGTGCTGCCGTCCGACCAGTGGGCCGTCACCCTCAGCTGAACCGTCTCGCGGAAGGCCAGCTGCTTGGTCGGCGGCGTCACGCTGATGCGGGCGATCGTCGGGGCGCCGGCCGGGGTGCGCGGGGCGCCGGCGGCGACCCAGTCGAGCAACGTCTGGTAGGCGGGGCCGTCGGCCGAGAGCTTCTTCCCGCCGCCGTGGGGCACCTGCCCGGTGCCCTTGGTGAGGAGCAGGCTGTTCGCCGGGCTGGCCGGGAACACGCGCCGGCCGCGGGCCTCGGTGGTGAGGGCGGCGTAGTCGGCGTCGTGGTCGAAGGCGAGGAGCGACAGCTGGAAGCCGTTCTGGCCGCGCGCCTTGCCGTGGCAGGCTCCCTGGTTGCAACCGAACCGCGTGAGGATCGGCTGGACGTCGCGCTCGAACGTGGGCGGGCCGGCGGCCGCGGGGCCGGCGAGGACGAGCGCGCACAAGGCGGACAGGCGAAGCGGCATGGCAGGCGGGACCGCGGGGAGCGGTGTAGTGGTAGGCGGGTACAGAATAGCCCGAGTCGGTCCCGAATGCCAGAGAGTTCCGCCCGCGGCACCCGAGTTGCGGCACCGAGGCGCGGTCCGATCCCACCCGGCGGAGGCACGACGATGGCACACGGCGAGACTGGCACGCTGGACTACCCCACGACCCGCCAGGGCGTTCGTGACCTGGACCACCCGATCCGACCGGGCTCGGGAGCGGGAGTGAACGTCGGCCCGGCCGAGCGGGCGGCCTCCACCCTGGGCGGGGCGCTGCTGGCCGGGTTCGGGCTCGGCCGGGCCGACCTGCTCGGGCTCGGGCTGGTGGCGGCCGGGGCGGCGCTCGTCTACCGCGGTCACAGCGGCCACTGCACTGCGTACTCCGCCCTCGGCATCAACCACAACCGTAGCTGACGGCCGCTGGCACGCACCGGACGGGTGGGGTAGGATGGGCGCGTCCCGCCGCCCCATCCGCGCCGGCCCTCCCCTCATGCGGTGCTTCAACCCCTCCGTCCGCCGCCGCGAATTCCTCCGGGCCGGGTCGCTCAGCCTGTTCGGGCTCGGCCTCCCGGACCTGCTCCGCGCCGCCGATCCGCCGGCCCCGCGTGTCGGGCGGGCCAAGGCGTGCATCGTCCTGTTCATGTGGGGCGGCCCGGCGCAGACCGACACCTGGGATCCCAAGCCGGACGCCCCAGACGTGTACCGCGGCGAGTTCTCGACCATCCCGACCGCCGTCCCGGGCCTGCGGGTGTGCGAACACCTGCCCGAACTGGCCCGCCGGGCCGATCAGCTGTGCGTGATCCGGTCGATGACGCACCCGGACGTGAACCACCTCACCGCCACCCACCACCTCCTCACCGGCCGCCCCGCCCCGGCCGGCCCGCTCTCCGACGACTGGCCCAACTACGGGGCGGTGCTCGCCCGGCTCGGCCGCGGCGTGGGGGCGCTGCCGCCCTACGTGTCGATGATGCCCGTCGTCCCCAACGGGGCGCCGCGGTTCGTGGAGGAGAGCCACGGCCAGGGGGCCGGGCTGCTGGGGCCGGTCTACAACCCGATGCGGATCGACGCCGACGCCTCCGCGCCCGACTACAAGGTCGGCGAACTGGCCCTGTCGGCGGGGACGGACCCGGTGCGCGTGTCCGACCGGCGTGGGCTCCTCGACGCGCTCGACCGGAAGGTCCGGCGGATGGCTGCGGCCGAACTCGACGCTGCCGAATCGAACCGCCGGCGGGCGTTCGACCTGCTCGCCAGCCCGGCGGCCCGGGCCGCGTTCGACCTGTCGCGGGAGCCGGTGCGGGTGCGCGAGCGGTACGGGATGAACCGGCACGGGCAGTCGGTCCTCCAGGCCCGCCGGCTGGTCGAGGCCGGGGTGCCGCTGGTCACCGTGTTCTGGCCGAACGACGGCATCACCAACGTGAGCGTCTACTGGGACACCCACAGCAGGAACTTCGTCGACCTGAAGACCCGCCTCTGCCCCGTCACCGACCAGGCCTTCTCGGCCCTCCTCGACGACCTCGCCGCCCGCGGGATGCTCGACGACACGCTGGTCGTGTGGACCGGCGAGATGGGGCGGACGCCGAAGGTGGGGCAGTCGGTACCGGGCGGGGCCGGTGCCGGGCGGGACGGCCGCGACCACTGGGGGAAGCTGTTCACGACCGTCCTGGCCGGGGGTGGGGTGCGCGGGGGAACGGTGTACGGGTCGAGCGACCGCTACGCCTCCGAGCCGGCGTCCCTGCCGACGACCCCTGCCGACCTGGCCGCGACCGTGTACCACTGTCTCGGGGTGGACCCGCGGACCGAGATCCACGACCGTCTCGGCCGGCCCCTGACCCTCTGCGACGGCGAGGTGATCCGCGGGGTACTGCGCTGACGAACGAGGAGCGATGACCTTCACCCCCCGCCGCCCGCTCGGCCGCACTGGTTTCGTCGCCACGCAACTCGGCATCGGCGACCTCGCCGACCGCAGCATCCCGATCGAGACGTGCGTCGCCACCGCCCGCCGGGCGCTCGACGCCGGCCTAAACGTGATCGACACCGCCCCGAACTACGAGGACGGCTACTCCGAGCAGATCGTCGGCCGGGCCGTCCGCGGGGTCCGCGACCGGGTGTTCGTGATCGACAAGATCGACCACCCCGACGCCTCCGTCGCGCCGCAGGTCGCCGGCTCCCTCGCCCGGCTCGGGCTCGACCACGCCGACCTGTTGGTCTTCCACAACCTGTCCGACCCGGCCGTCTTCGACCAGCTGAGCCACCCCGGCGGCGGGTTCGACCAGCTCGCCGACGCGGTCCGGGCGGGCCGCTGCCGGTTCCGCGGCATCAGTTCCCACAGCCCGGACGTCTTGCACGCCGCGCTCGACGCCGGCGTGTGCGACGTGGTGATGTTCCCGGTGGGGCCGTTCGTGGACGACCGCTACGTGACCGACGTCCTGCCCCGGGCCAAGGCGGCGGGCGTCGGGACGGTGTGTTTCAAGACGTTCGGGGGCGGGAAGTTGCTCGGCGACACGAGCGGCTACAACCAGCCGTTGAAGACCCGCCCGCGGGGAAAGGTGTCCAGCGGCGGCACGGACGACGGCACGGCCGTGCTGCCCCGGTTGAGCGTCGAGGACTGCCTCCACTACACGCTGACGCTCGACCCGGATGTGGCCCTCCTGGGGCTGAGCTACCCGAACGAGCAGGACGCCACCTTCGCCGCCGCGCAGTCATTCCGGCCACTCGACGAGGCCGCACTGGCGGACGTCCGCCGGCGGGCGGTCGAGGCCCGGCAGGAAAAGGGGCCGTGCTGGTGGAACCCGAACCCGGAGGCGTGAGGGCTTGTCCGCGCGAAGCCTGGACCCGAGACGTGAAGCGAACCGACTTGCCCGCGTGGGCCGCCCAGGGCGGAAGCCCTGGGCTATGCAACGTCGCCGCTCCGCGGCTCAAGACACAGTTGGGCTCGGGGGCTTGGAGCCCCAGACGGGGCGATGCTTCGTAGCCCAGGGCGGAAGCCCTGGGCGGCCTACGCGGTGTTTCGCTCACCTCTGCCGGCCGCTCACCCGTCACACCCCCGTCGTCGCCAGCCAGCCGAGCGCCTTCGCCAGCGACTCCATCGGCAGGCCGATCACGTTGCTCACCGTCCCGTCCTCGACCGTCAGGATCGGGTCGTGCGGGAGTTCGACCGCGTAGGCGCCGCTGCACCCCTCCCACTTCCGCGTCAGCAGGTAGTCCTCGATCTCGGCCGGAGTGAGAGCCTTCATCCGCACCAGGCTCCGCTCCTGCCAGCACAGCTGGAAGTCGCCCGGCCGGCGCCACAGGCACACGCCCGTCCAGAGTTCGTGGACCGTGCCGGCCAGCGCCGTGATGATCCGCCGGGCGTGGTCCTCGTCGTCCGGCTTGCCGACCACTTTGCCGTGCTGCCAGCCCACGGTGTCGGCGGCGACGACCACGCCGTCCGCGACGTGCGGGGCGACGGCGGCGGCCTTGAGCCAGGCGAGCTCGCCGACGTAGTGGCGGCAGTCGCCGAGGCGGGCCTCGGTGGGCTCGTCGATGTCGGCCGGCCGCACGTCGAAGGCGTAGCCGGCCTGCTGCATCAGCCAGCGGCGGCCGTGCGAGCCGCTGGCCAGGGTCAGGCGGAACGGGAGGTTCGGGCCCATGCGTCGAGCGCCTCGGCGAGGGGCGGCCAGAGCCGGTCGGGGGTGAGGTCGGCGAAGCAGACCGTGCCGCGCGGGCAGGTCTTCAGGTAGCTCCCGCCGCACGGCACCGTCGTCTCGACGCCGCCGGCCGGGGAGCCGTAGGGGCCGTGCCGGGCGGCCCGGGTACAGGTATACGGGGCGACGCACGGCCGACCCAGGGCCGCCGCCAGGTGGAGTGGGCCGGTGTCGTTCGAGACCATCACGTCGGCCGCGGCCAGGGCCGCCGCCAGCTGGGGGAGCGTGGTCCGGCCGGTGAGGTCGAGCGCCGGGCCGCGGAGGCCGGCGGTGGTCTCCTGTGACAGCGGGCTGTCCTCGCCCCCGCCGACGAACACCGCCGTGCCGCCGAAGTGGCCCTGCGCCCGCCGCAGCAGTTCGGCGAAGTGCGCGGGGGGCCAGCGCTTCGTCACCCAGCGGGCGCCGACGCCGACCGCGACCAGCGGGCGCGGGTACGCGGCCAGCATGTCCACCGCCCAGGCCACCGCGTCCGGCCGCAGCGGCACGTGGAAACGCTTCGGCCCGTCGCCCGCCCCCACGGCTTCGGCGACCCGCCAGTAGCGGTCGACGGCGTGGAGCCGGTCGGCGTCCGGCACCGGCACGCGGCGGGTGTAGGCGTGGCGGGCGCCCTCGCGGGCGTTGGCGAAGCCGACCCGCCGTCGCGCGCCGGTGGCGAGCGTCATTAGGCCGGAGCGGAGGAGCCCTTGCAGGTCGAGGACGAGGTCGAACCGCCGCCGGCGCAGCTCGGCCGCGAACCGGGCCGAGTACGCCGCCGCCGCGCGGACGCCCTTGCGGAAGGCGCCGCGGTCGAACGGGAGGGTGTCGGTGAGGTCCGGGTGGCCGGCGAGGAGTGGCTCGTAGCCCGCGTTCACGACCCAGGTGATGCACGCCGCCGGGAACGCCCGCCGCAGCGCCGACAGCACGGGCAGGGCGTGGACCACGTCCCCGAGGGCGCTCGGCTTGATGAGGGCGATCCGCTCGGGGGTCATGGGAGTCCTTCCCGTGGGCGAAGCGTGAGCGAGTTCTCCGCAGGTGGTTCGCCCCCTCACCCCGCCGCGAGGCGCGGCGACCCTCTCCCCCGAGGGGAGAGGGTAACGGCCCACCGACCCATCCCACAGACTTCCGGCCGGCACACGTGGGTCGAGTGGAGTGGTCCCACAAACCCCACCCTCTCCCCTCGGGGGAGAGGGTCGCCGCGCCTCGCGGCGGGGTGAGGGGGGAACCACGCTCGACTGGAGCTAAGAGGACATACGCCTCTGTTCCGCTACGCCCCCTGCCGCACCTTGGGCAGCAGCGCCGCCACCAGGATCAGCAGCACGACCGCGACCAGGTACGGGGCCACGCGGCTCGGGTCGGCCTCGAACAGCACCAGCCCGAGGAACGGCCCCAGGATTCGCCCCAGCGCGGCGAACGACTGGTTCACGCCCATTACCTCGCCCTGCCGGGCCGGGTCGCTCCGGCGCGACACCAGCGCCGACACCGACGGGTTCACGAACGAGAACCCGGCCACGGCCAGCGCCGTCACCGCGAAGAAGGCGGCGAACCGCCCGCCGCGGCCGACGTCGAGCGGGTCCGCCGCCACCGCCGCCACGCCGCCGAGGCCGAGGAGCATCATCACCACCCCGGCGGCGAGCAGCCGTTCCACCGGCATCTTCCCGGCCAGCCGGCGGTAGATCCCGCCCTGCACCAGCATCAGCACCAGCCCGACGTAGGCGAAGATCAGGAAGTTGTCGCGGTCGTCAATCACGCCGAGGGCGTCGCGGGTGAGGAGGGCCAGCGTCCCCTCGAAGTTGGCGAACCCGAAGATCACCAGGAAGTAGATCAGCACCAGCGCCCCGACCGTCGGCGTCCGCAGTACCTCCGCCGTCCGCGACAGGCTGAACCACTCCTTCCCGGCCGCGGCCCCGCCCGGCGTGCGGGTTTCCGGCAGCAACCGCACCGCCAGAACCAGCGCCACCAGCGACAGCAGTGACGCCGCCGCCCCGGGCGCCCAGGGCTGCCCCTCGAACAGCTCCAGCCCCACATACCCGATGAGCGGGCCGAAGGTGAAGCCGATCCCGAAGGCGGCGCCGATCAGGGCCATCCCCTTCGCCCGGTTCTCCCGCGTCGTGCAGTCGGCGATCACGGCCGCGGCCGTACTCACGCTCGCGCCCGCCACGCCGGCACCGAGCCGGCTCACGAACAGCAGGCCGAGGGCGAGCCAGGCGGCGTCGGCCGGCAGGTTGGAGGCGAACCCGAACAGCGCGTAGAAGACCACCGAGCCGGCCAGCCCGAGCATGAGGATCGGCCGCCGGCCGACCCGGTCCGAGACGCGGCCCCACACCGGGCTGAACACGAACTGCATGAGCGAGAAGATGCTGTAGAGCAGCCCCAGCGCCGCCCCGTGGGCCGCCTCCGGGAGGACCGGCAGGAACCGCTCGGCGTAGCGCGGCAGCAGCGGCAGGACGATGCCGAAGCCGAGCAGGTCGATGAACACCACCAGGAAGACGATGAACATCGCCCGCCGCGGCCCGGGGGCGGGTGGCCCGGTCGGGGCGGGCTGCGCGGTCGGGTCGCTCGGCGGGGCGGTCACCTCGGGCGTGTTCATGCCGAGAGGATACGGCCCCCGCCGGGCGGTGGATAGCCCGCCCGTGTCGCCGGCGCAACCCGCGCATCCCGACCCGCCGCCTCACCCGCCCGACCCCTTCTCCCGGCCCCGCCGTTGCCCGGCAAGGTTGGCGCGGAAAAGCTACAGGTTGGACCGCTCCGCGAACCGGAGGCCCGGATGGCGACCGCCGACCCCGCCCTCCGACCCCCCGCCGCCGACCCGTCGGCCCGCACCGCCTTCCTGGTGGTCGACACCGAGAGCGTCCCGGACGGCCGGCTCCTCGCCGCCGTGAGGTACCCGGGCGAGAAGCTCTCCCCCGGGGAGGCGACCGAGCGGGCCCGCCGCGAGCAGCGCGAGGCCACCGGCGGGGCGTCCGACTTCCTCCCGGTCAGCTTCCAGGTGCCGGTCGCGGTGTGCGTCCTGCGGGCCGCGGCCGACTTCTCCCTCCAGGCGTTCACCTGCCTGGACGCCCCGCACTTCCGGCCCGCGGAGGTGGTCCGGAAGTTCTGGCTCGGGGTGTCGTGCTACAAGGCCCGGATGGTGACGTTCAACGGCCGGGGCTTCGACCTGCCGCTGCTGGAGCTGGCCGCGTTCCGGTACGGCATCCCGGCCCGCGACTACTGCCAGTCCAGCCGGAACCGCTTCAACGGCCCGATCGACCTGATGGACTGGATGACCAACTTCGGCGCCTACCGCCTCGCCGGCGGGCTCGACCTGCTCGCCAAACTGATCGGCAAGCCCGGCAAGATGGGGCTGACCGGCGACCGGGTGTACGAGCTGATCCGCGAGGGTCGCACCCAGGAGGTGAACGACTACTGCCTGTGCGACACCCTCGACACGTACTTCGTGTTCCTCCGCACCCGCGTCTTTACCGGCGACATCGCCCCCGACCAGGAGGCCGAGCTCGTGTGGAAGGCCCGGTCGTTCCTTGAGACGAAGGTGGCCGAATACCCGATCCTGCGGGCCTACCTCGACAGCTGGGTGGACGACCTGGCCTGACCCGGCGTCCGGCCGACGTTCTTGATGTGGTGATCGGTCCGACCCGTTCACGCCGGCCCGTTCCCGGGTGTGGGGTGACCGCGGGTCGGGGCCGATAAGCGTTATCACCCGAGTGCGGATCGACACGACCCGGCATCCGGCGATAACCGTTATCGGCCGACTTCTGGTCACGACAGCCGGTCGGGTGATACCGCTTATCGCCCCGGCGGGTGTCCGACGTCCGTAGAATGGACAGACGGGGCCGCGGCGCGCGAACCCCGGGGTTTTAAGGTCCGTCGGGACATCATGAACGAGAAGATTCAGATTCGGGTCGTGGCCGGCTCCCTCCGCGGGCGCCGGCTGACCGCGATCGTCCACCCCGGGATGCGGCCGACCCCGCAGATGGTCCGCGAGGCGCTGTTCAGCATCCTCGGCAACGCCGTCCCCGGGCGCGTGTTTTACGACATCTTCGCCGGCACCGGGGTGAACGGGCTGGAGGCCGTCAGCAGGGGGGCGAGCGGCACCCGGGCCATCGAGAAGGACGGCCGGCTGGCGGCCGAGATCCAGCGCTACGCCGCCGAGTTCCACGTCACCGACAAGCTCCACGTCCTGAAGGCCGACGTGTACCGCTGGGGCGAGCGGTGGATTCCGCCCGGGCAGGAGCCGGTGAACCTGTTCCTCAGCCCGCCGTTCCCCGACCTGAGCGAGCGGGGCGACGAGTTCCTGGCGCTCGTCAATCAGCTGCTGGACAAGGCGCCGACCGAGTCCGTCCTGGTGATCCAGGCCGAGGACGGCTTCCCGCTCGACCGCCTCCCGGACCTCCCCGCCTGGGACGTGCGGAAGTACGGGCGGAACCTCCTCCTGTTCCGCGTCAAGGGCGAGCCCACGCCCACCTCGTCCGAACCGCTGCCGGAGAACTCGACGTGAGCGCAGTTGCCGCAGAGCGGACGGCCCTCGACCGCCTCCTCGACCCGGTCCGCGACTGCCTGACCCCGGAGGTCGCCCGGCGGATCGCGGGGCTCCGGGCCGACGCCGACACGCAGGCCAGACTCGACCGGTTCGCCGAGAAGAACGCCGAGGGGACGATCACCCCGGCCGAGCGGGCGGAGTACGAGGCTCTCGTCGCCGCCGCGAACCTGATCGCCGTCCTCCAGGCGAAGGCCCGTGCGGTCGCGGCCGGGTGACGCGATGGACGAGGCCACGAGACAACTGGTGCGCACGCGCGCCGCGGGGCGGTGCGAGTACTGCCGGTCCCACCAGGACGACGAGCCGTTCACCCGGTTCCAGACCGAGCACGTCGTCGCCCGCCAACACGGCGGCTCGGACGACGAGTCGAACCTCGCCCTCGCCTGTCCTCATTGCAACCTGCACAAGGGACCGAATCTGGCCGGCCTCGACCCGTTCGACGACACCCTGACGCCGCTGTTCAACCCCCGCACGCAGCGGTGGGAGGACCACTTCGCCCGCCGCGGCCCCCCTGATCATGGGGCAGTCGGCGGTGGGCCGGGCGACCGTTCGCGTGTTGAACATGAACGACCGCCTCCGGGCCGAACTCCGTGCCGCCCTCGACGCCAGCCCCAGCTGAAGCCGGTGCGTACCCCATGACCCACCCCCTCCCCCTCCTCCGGCAGCGCGAGATCGAGGCCGGGGTGGTTGCGCCGCTGGTCGTGGCCTTCGCAGCCGAGGTCGGGGCCGACCGGGCGCGGGAGGTGGTCGCCGGGGTGGTGCGCGAGCTGGCCCGGCAGGGCGGGTGTGCCGCGGCCGCGGCCCTCGGCGGCAACGGGCTGGCCGAACTCAAGCAGGCCGTCGAGCACTGGACCGAGGGCGGCGCCCTCGAACTCGACGTCCTCCGCGACGACGACGGGGCGTTCGAGTTTAACGTCGTCCGCTGCCGGTACGCCGAGATGTACCGTCGCCTCGGCCTCGCCGACCTCGGGCCGGTCCTGTCCTGCGGGCGCGACGCGGCCATGATCGAGGGGTTCAACCCGTCCCTCGTGTTCCAGCGCACGCAGACCCTCATGGAGGGTGCCGCGTACTGCGACTTCCGTTACCACACCCCTCCCAGCTAGCACCTTCGACGCAACTCTCGGCCGAATCGAACCCTATGACCCCGTGGCCGACTGCCCCCCGGCCGGCCACAATGACTCCCGGGTCGGTCGGTGCGTTCAGGGGCGCCTGTCGCCGTGCCCCGGGAGCCACCGGCCAGGGAGCCGTTCACCCCATCCGCCGGGTCCGGAGCCGACGGGACCGGCGAACCGCGCGAACCGCGGGGCGGGGGTGTTCGTATCCGGTAGTGTCACCGTTCGTTCGGCCCGGAGACCGCCAATGGCCCAGGATCTCGTCGTCGAAACCCGGAGCCTGACGAAGGTTTACCGCGACTTCTGGGGCCGGAAGAAGAAGACCGCCCTCAACGCCCTCGACCTCACGATTCACAAGGGCGAGATCTTCGGCCTCCTCGGCCCGAACGGGTCCGGCAAGACCACCACCATCAAACTCCTCCTCGGCCTCCTCTTCCCCACCGCCGGCGACGCCTTCGTGTTCGGCGAGCCGGCCGCCAAGGTCGAGAAGAACGAGCGGATCGGCTACCTGCCGGAGGAGTCGTACCTGTACCGGTTCCTCAACGCCGAGGAAACCCTCGACTTCTACGGCCGGCTGTTCGACATCCCCGCGGCCGTGCGCCGCGAGCGGGCGGCCAAGCTCATCGACATGGTCGGCCTGTCCGCCGACAAGAAGCGCATCCTCAAGGAGTACTCGAAGGGGATGCGGCAGCGGATCGGGCTGGCCCAGGCGCTCATCAACGACCCGGAACTGGTCATCCTCGACGAGCCCACCAGCGGCCTCGACCCGCTCGGCACCCGCTGGATGAAGGATCTCATCCTCGACCTGCGGAAGCAGGGGAAGACGGTCCTCATGTGCAGCCACCGGCTCGACGACGTGCAGGACGTCTGCGACCGGATCGCCATCCTCTACAACGGCGACCTCCAGGAGCTCGGGGCGGTCACCAAGCTGGTCGAGGACCAGAACCGCATCCAGGTCCGGGCCACCCAGGTCCGCGAGACGGCCGACCTCAAGGCCGACCTGGAGGCCGTCCTCCGCAAGCACGGCGGGACGCTGGAGGCCGTCGGCCACCCGACGACCACGCTCGAGGAGCTGTTCCTGAAGATCGTCGAGGAGTCGAAGGCCCGGCCCGGCCGGCGCTACCTGCCGCCGACCGCCGACGCGGCCAAGTGACCCCCGCCCTCCTCCCCGCACCGCGAGCCCCGAGGTTGATCCCGTGACGTCGCCGGCGCTCTTCGGCATCCTCCAACTCGACCGCGGCGAGCCGCTCGGGTTCGCCAACGTCCCCGGCCTCGTCCAGGCCTGGCTCCAGGACGCCGGCGGGTTCGCGGCCGTCGGGCTGGTCGCGTACCTGCTCTACGCCCGCTCCGTCCCGACCGACAAGTCGCAGTCCGAGAAGATGCGCGTGCCGGTCCCGTCGTTCATGCTCCTGTGCGGGCTGCTGGCGGCGGTGTGCTACGCCGGCGTGCTGGCGCTGCTCCTGCTCAACCGCGGGGCGGCGCCGGAGCCGCCCCCGCCGCCCCCGGGCACCTCCGTCGTCGTCCCGCCGCCCGCCTGGCACTGGGAGCCGCGCCCGCTGCTGCTGATGGCCGCCGGGCTGTTCGCCCTCCTCGGCGTCGGCCAGCCGTTCGCCCGCGACCTGGCGAAGCTCCGCTTCCGCCGCATCTGGGCGCTGTCGAAGCTCGGGTTCAAGGAGGCCGTCCGGTCGAAGTTGCTGTGGCTCGGGCTGGTCATCCTGCCGATCCTCATGTTCCGCAACGTGTGGATGGCGAACGTCCGCCCGTCCGACGAGTTCCGCATCCTGGTCACGGTGTTCTCCGTGGCCATCATGCTGCTGCTGCTGGTCACGGCCGGGCTCCTGACCGCGTTCAGCATCCCCAACGACATCAAGAACCAGACCATCCACACGGTCGTCACCAAGCCGGTCGAGCGGTTCGAGATCGTGGCCGGGCGGTTCTTCGGCTACACCGCCCTCATGACCATCGCCCTGGCCGCGCTGACCGCGTTCAGCCTCCTGGCGCTCAACACCGCGACCATCGACGAGAAGGCCCAGGACGAGTCCGCCACCGCCCGGGTGCCCGTCCGCGGCAAGCTGGAGTTCAAGAGCAAGAAGGTGGACTTCGAGGGGACGAACGTCGGCCGGGAGTTCGAGTACCGCAAGTACATCGCCGGCGACCCGTCCTCCCCGCAGCGGGCCGTGTGGCAGTTCGCCGCCTTCCCGGCCGGGCTGACCAAGGCCGACGGCGACCTCGTCCCGGTCGAGTTCACCTTCGACGTGTTCAAGCTCACCAAGGGCGAGGAGAACCGCGGGGTACTCACCAGCTTCCGGGTCGTCACCCACACCTGCCCGCAGGTGCCGCCGAAGGACACCAGCGGCGAGTGGGAGTGGCAGGACAAGGAGGCCCAGGCCAAGTACAAGGCCGACGTGGAGGCTCTCCGCAAGGCCGGCCGCAGCCCGGACGGCGCCCGCCCCGGGACCGAGGGCTGGAAGGCGGCCAACGAGCTGGCCGAGAAGTACGGCTACTACGAGATCCGCGGCAAGGAGGTGTACGACTACGCCGTCGCCGGCGTCCCGCTCCCCGCCGGGCTGTTCCGCAACGCCCAGCAGGGCAAGCCGGGCGACGTGACCGACGCCGAGGGGAAGGCCCGCCCCGGCCCGCGGGTGTCGGTGTACGTCAAGTGCGAGAGCCGCGGCCAACTGCTGGGCATGGCCGAGCCGGACCTGTACCTCCGCGAGGCGAACCAGCCGTTCAGCGTCAACTTCGTGAAGGGGATGATCGGGCTGTGGTGCCGGCTGTGCATCGTGGTCGGGCTGTCGGTGGTGTGCAGCACCTACTTGAGCGGCGTGCTGAGCCTGCTCGTCACCGCCCTGATCTTCCTCACCGGCTACGCGACCGAGCACCTCTCGGACCTGGCCCTCAACCGCAACGTCGGCGGCGGCCCGTTCGAGTCGATCTCCCGGCTGGTGAAGGCCGAGCAGCCGACCGCCCCGTCGGGCGAGACGGCCGGAGCCCGGGCGCTCCAGTTCTTCGACCGCGGCTGGGCGTGGGTCGTCCGCCGCATCCAGAACATGATCCCGGACGTCGAGTCGTTCACCTGGACCGACTTCGTGTCGGAGGGGTTCAACGTCAACACCGAGTACCTGGTGGTGAACCTCCTGGTCACCGCCGGCTACCTGCTCCCCTGGTTCGTCCTCGGCTACTACCTGATGAAGTCGCGGGAAGTGGCCAACTAGAACCCGTTTCGAGTTCAGGGTTTCGAGTTCAGGGTCAACGCTCTGGCACTCGAAACCCTGAACTCGAAACCCTGAACTCGAAACTCTGACCCCGAACTCGGCCGCACATGAACCCGCTCCAACGCGCCGCGGTCCGGCGGAAGCTCTGGTACCTCGGGGCCATCCTCGGGCTGTTCACCCTCAGCATGTACTGGCGGGGGATGATCGACGTGCCGCTCGCCGGCCGCGCCGACTTCGCCGACCGGGTGGCCGCGCTGACGATCCGCAACCAGGCCACCCGGTACGAGCTGCGCGAGCTGGAGCAGGGCGACCCGGAGATCCTCGGGTCGGTGGCCCGGCTCGGGCTGGTCGGCTCCCGCGGGGTGGCCGTCACCGTCCTGTGGTACAACGCGATCGAGCAGCAGAAGCGGAACGACTTCCACAAGTTCGAACAGCTGGTGAAGGCGGTCACCACCCTCCAGCCGCACTTCATCACGCCCTGGATCTTCCAGAGCTGGAACATCGCCTACAACGTGTCGGTCGAGATGCAGTCGATGGGCGACATGTACTTCTACATCGCCCGCGGGATCGAGCTCCTGAGCGAGGGGGAGCGGCGGAACAAGCGGTCCCCGGACATGCGCTACCAGATCGGCTTCTACTACCAGAACAAGTTCGGCGTCTCGGACCAGGTGCAGACCCTCCGCTGCCTGTTCGACCTGAGCAACATCCCGCCCGCCGAGCGGAACCCGGACGAGCTCATCAACCAGCAGGACGGGACGGTGGACCTGCGGCGGTTCCAGGCGTTCTGCGAGAAGAACCCGATCCTGGTCCGCCGGCTCCGCGGCGAGGAGCGGCGGGAGCGGGACCGGAAGGGGCCGCAGAGCTTCGAGCACCTCCGCGCCCGCGCCCCGGCCGACGTGGTGGACTTCCTCCGCGCCAACAAGAAGCTCCCCAGCCGGTACAAGAACGCGACCGAGCTGGCCCCGCGCGACCAGCAGTTCCCGGTCCTCCCGGACCGGTTCAACGAGGGGCCGGACGAGGCGTGGCCGATGATGACCCCGGACCCGGCGTTCAGCGGGTTCCTCGCGGCCCGGGCCTGGTTCGCCTACGCCAACACCCTGGTGCCGCCGAACTCCAAGGACGAGTTCGGCAACCCGGTCCCCTCCGCCACCCCCCGGCCGGGCGAGTTCGACCCGTTCAAGTACCGGGTGCCCCGGCTGCCGATGCTCATCATTTTCCGCCAGGGGCCGCCCCGGGCGCAGACGTACCAGGCCGAGCTCATGCAGAAGGACGGCTGGTTCGACGGCGCCGGCTGGGACGTGGACGGGCAGGTGGACGAGGCCAACGCCTGGTTCACCGAGCCGGGGACCGGGGGCGGGGCGCGGAAGCGGACGGTCCTGGTCGGGACCGGGCGGGAGTGGTCGCGGGAGGCGTGGGAGAAGGCCGCCGAGCTGTGGCGCGTCCACGGCCAGAACTACGGCCTCACCCTCGACGCGGCCCGCCTCCAGCGGCTCCGGGAGGACGCCCGCATCCCGGCCGGGGCGCCCGACTTCGTCCCCATGCCGCCGGACATCACCCCCGAGCAGAAGGCCGACGCCGGCTACGCCCGCTGGCACGCGGCCAACACCGCGCTGTTCTTCTACCACCAGAACCGGTCGGTCACCAACTTCCCCTACTACCTGGCCGGCGCCCAGGCCGAGGCCCAGCCCGGCACCGTCCGCGCCCGCAAGACCCTGTGGGAGGCCGACCAGGCCCGCCGGGCCGGCAACCGCCTCGCGGCCACCCGGCTCTACAAGGACGGGCTGGCGCAGTGGAAGGAAGTCCTCCTGGCCAACCCCGCCTTCCACCGGCCGGAGCGGTTCGACAAGGCCGAGGAGGAGACCTACGAGTACGAGCTCGAGTACCTCCGGCTGCTGGCCCAGGACGACCAGGCGGTACGGGACAAGGCTCGCGACGAGTACCGCGCCGCGGTCGGGGCGGTGGTCCCGTTCGTCGCCGCCGCGCCGCCCGTCCCCGCCGCCGCCCGCGACGCCCTCCACAACCGGGTCGCCGAGGCGTACTTCTCGCCGTTCAGCGGCACCATGCCCACCACCCTGACCGACGGCCGGGCCGGCACCCCCTGGGTCCGCGCCGACGTGAAGCAGTCGGTCCTCACCCGCCAGGGCGTCGTGGTGAGCACCCCGACCCCGCCGCCCCCGGGCGGGGACGCGCCGCCGCCCGCCCCGTGATCGCCCGTATCAATCCGACCGAAGCTCGAAGCACGAAATTCGAACAGCCCCGTTGTTTCGAGTTTCGTGCTTCGAGTTTCGACTTTTGAGTGCCGACATGCCCGACACCGCCCTGGCCGTTCTCGCCCACCCCGACGACGCCGAGTTCCTCTGCGCCGGCACCCTCATCCGGCTCCACCGGGAGAAGGGCTGGGACATCCACGTCGCCACCATGACCCCCGGGGACTGCGGCTCGGCCGAGCACACGCCGGAGGAGATCGCCCGCATCCGCCGGGCCGAGGGGACGGCCGCGGCCGCGGCGATCGGGGCGACGTTCCACTGCCTGGAGGAGCGTGACCTGCGGGTGGTCTACGCCGAGCCGGCGCTGGAGAAGGTGACCCGGCTGCTGAACAAGGTCCGCCCGCGGGTGGTGTTCACGCACAGCCCGGACGACTACCACCTCGACCACGAGCAGACGAGCAAGCTGGTCCGGGCCGCCACCTTCGCCGCGCCGATCCCCAACTTCCTCCACAACAAGCCCGGGGCGGACGAGCGCCACCCCCCGCTCGGCCACATCCCGCACCTGTACTACTGCGACCCGCTGGAGGGCGTGGACGCCTTCGGCCGCGCGATCACGCCGGGCTTCCGGGCCGACGTGTCCGCGGTGATCGACGACAAGGGGCGGATGCTCGCGTGCCACGAGAGCCAGCGCGCCTGGCTGCGGAAGCACCACGGCGTTGACAACCTGGTGGACTCGATGCGGGAGTGGGGTGCGACCCAGGGGAAGGCCGCCGGGGTCGCCTACGCCGAGGGGTTCCGCCAGCACCTCGGGCACAGCTACCCGGCCGACAACCTCGTCGCCACCCTGCTGGGCCGGGTCTGAACGCGGCCCCGCGGGACCGGGGCTGCCGGTCACGCTGACCCGGTCGGCTGACAACCGTTATCACCCCGCCGGGGGCGGTCAGGGGCCGAGCACCCGGGCGGCCCGGGTGCGGACCGCCTCGTCCGGGTGCGACCGCAGGGCGGTTTTCTGGTCCGCGGTCAACCAGGCCGCGTCCGCCGTCCGGGCCTCCAGAGCGCCCAACAGGGCGGCTGTCCGGTCGGGGGTCCGCAGCAGCCCGGCCAGGGCCAGGGCGCGGTTGCCCGGGGTCAGGTCCGGCAGCGCCGCGAGCAGCAGCGGGCCGACCTCCGGCCGGTTCACGTCTGCCAGCCCGCTCACCGCCCCCATCTGCAACTCGGGGTGCGCCCCCTTCGCCAGGTACTTCGTCAGCTGGGGGCGGGCCGCGTCCCAGTCGGCCAGAGCGACTAGCCGGAGCGCATCGTAGCGAGTCCCGGTCGGCACCTTGGCGTTGTCCGCCATCGCGTGCGCGGCCGGCAGCACCGCCTTCCAGCGGGCGGCCAGGGCCGGGTCGTCCTTCACCAGCTCCGCGACCCGCGCACCCGGCCACACGCCCTTCTGGCTCAGCCCGTTCACCACCCCGCCGCCCAGCGCCACGGCTTCCCAGTCTCGCAGCGGTGCACCCACCTTCGGCAGGGCCACGTCCAGCACCGCCCGCAGGGCCGCGGCGTCGTCGGCCTTGCCGGCAGCGAGCGTCACGGTGAACACCCGCGGGATGCGGCGGTACTCCTCCGCGGTGTCGCCGGCCTTCAGGTCCGCGACGAGCGCCCTCAGCTGGTCCGCCGGGGCCGCCGCCTTGCCGGCCGCCGGCACCTGACCCGGCGGCACGAGGTAGACCTTCCGCAGGTCGAACAGCGCCCCGCGGACCGGGCCGTCGGGGCGGACCGTCACCCGGACCGGGCCGGCCGGGAGCGTCACGGTGCCGACCTTCGTCAGCTGGTAGCGGTCCCACCCGCCGGTGGCGGCGGCCTTGCCGCGGAGGGTCTGGTCGGCTGCGTCGAGGGCGAAGGCGTTGCCGGCCGAGTCGTTCGCGCAGGCGGCGTCGAGGTACACGTCGAAGGCGGCCGCGGCCGGGGCGCGGACGTGCCACACGGCCCGGTCCTTCTCCCCGTGCCAGTAGCCGAGGTTGCCGAACTCCGCCTCGAAGGTGATCGCGCCGCCGTACACGAACGCCCGGCTCGCCGGCAGGGTCGCGGCCCCGCGCTCGACGGCGACCTCGGCCGGGGCGTTGCCGGCCAGCTGCTTGGCCGGCGGGTCGGCGCCGATCAGGTAGGCGAGCAGGTCGGCCAGATCCTGCGGCGGCAGATCCTTTTCCAGCCCTTCCGGCATCAGCGACTTCGACGTGCCGCGCAGGGCCGCCAGGTCGGCCCGGAGGATCGTGTCTTCCTTCCCCTGCTGGCCGCGGAGGGTGACCGCCGCCGCCGTCTCGGCCGACAGCAGCCCGGCCACGGTCCGCCCGTCGGCGGTCTCGGCCCGGTACTCGACGTAGCGCGAGTCCACGTTCCGGTTCGGGTCGAGGATTTCGGTCAGAAGGTAGAGCGACGTCTTGTTCGCCAGGGCGGCGAGGTCCGGGCCGACCGGGCTGCCGGCCCCGTCGAGGACGTGACAGGCCGAACACACCCGGCCGAACACGGCCTTGCCGCGGGCGCGGTCGCCGGCCAGCGCGAGGGCCGGGCGGGCGGCCTCGACCACCTTCACCCGGTCCGGGTCGGACCCGCCGGCGAACCGCTTCGCGGCCCGCTCCCGGACCTTCGGGTCGGGGTGGTCGGTCAGCTGTTGGCGGCGGGCGGCGTCGATCTGGCCGGCCGGGATCACGCCCTTGTCGATGGCGTCCAGCAGGGCCGGCGCCCACGCCGGGCGGCCGACCAGCGTGTCGAGTACCCGGCCGCGGAGGGCGGGCGACGCGCCCGGCCACGCCTCGACTAGCGCGGCGGGTACGGCGGCGTCCGGCAGCCGGGCGAGGGCCGCGAGGGCGGCGGTCTGTACGGCGGCGGGGCGGGTGGCGGTGAGAAGCCCGGCCAGGAGGCGGAGGTCAGCCGGGCGGGCGGCCGGGTCGCGGCCGAGGAGCGGGGCGGCGGCTAGCAGGTCGGCCTCCGCGGCGGCCGGCGCCTCGACCGCCTTCCGCGCCGCGACGATCGGTCCGGCCAGCGCGGCCCGGGTCGCCTCGGGGAGGGTCGCCCAGCCCTTGCCCCGGCGCTCCAGGGTGTCCAGGGTGGCGGCCGCGGCCGTCAGCTGCCACGGCCGGTAGACCCCGTCCGGCGCCTTCGTGGCCGCGTCCAGCAGGCCGGGGAGTGCGGCCCCGTCGGCGGCCGCGGCGGCGGTGGCGAACAGGTCGCGGACGAGCGCCGGGGGTGGCCCCTTCGGCCCCGCGGCGGCGAACACCGTGGCGGCGAACGGCGGCAGATTGGTCGCCGTCAGGCTGCTCACGACCGCCGCCGTCAGATGGGGGTCGCCCTTCGCGCTCAGCGCCAGCTGGGCGAGCTGGGCGCCGGCCTTGGCGTTCGTCCAGGCGCCCAAGGTGTAGGCCACCTGCACGCGCACCGGCACGTCCGGGTCGGCGGCCCGCCTCACCACGGCGGCGACCAGAGCCGGGTCGGCCAGCTGGGACTCGGCGGCGCGGACGGCGTGCCGGCGGACGGCCGGGTCGGCGTCGGCCAGCGCCCCGGCGAGCGCGGTGGGGGAGAGCTTGCCGAGCACGTCGAGGGTGCAGAGGGCGTGCAGCCGGGCGAGCGGGCGGGCGGCCTTCACCAGCGTCGTTTCCAGCGGGTCGACCGCGGCCGGGTCGGCGCGCCACAGGAGTTCCATCGTGGCCGCGTCGCGCTGCCAGCCGTTCGGGCTGTCGAGCGCGGCCACCAGCCCGGGGGCGTCCAGGCCGCGGACGCGGACCCACGGGCGGAGCGGGCCGGCCGCCGGGCGGACGCGGTACAGCCGGCCGAGCCCGGCGCCGGCCCGGACGTCGATCTTCGCCCGCTCGGCATCCGGCAGGAAGCGCGGGTGTTCGATCAGGAACCGGTACATGTCGGCCACCCACAGCGCGCCGTCCGGGCCAGTCGTCGCGTGGACCGGGCGGAACCACGGGTCGGTGGAGGCCAGGAATTCGCTGTCGGCCTCGGCCGGCGCGCGGGTGGCGGTGAAGGTCGCCCCGGCCGGGGTCAGCATGCGGCGGTGGACGAGGAGGTTCACCGGCTCGCAGGTGAAGGCGTTGCCGGTGAATCCCGGGCCGAGGAGGTCGTCGCGGTAGACCCCGAGCCCGCACGCCGCCGTGACCGTGTTCGGCGGGCCGGACAGGGCGAAGCGCTGGGCGTCCGCGGCCAGCGGGAACAGCCGGGCGCCGCCGGCCAGCACGGCCGTGCCGTTCGGGAAGGCGACGGCCGGGTTCCGCGCCAGGTAGTGGTCGGTCAGGGCGTAGTGGCGGAGCAGGGTGCTGTTGTCGCACCCGAACCAGTTCCCCGCATCGTCCCGGACGCGGCCCTGCTGGGTCCGGCCGGTCGCCGGCTCCAGCTCACCGGTGTCGGGCTTGATGCGGAAGTCGCGGTCGCCGAGAGCGTGCTTCTTGCCGGTCTTGTGGCTGACGATGGTGCCGCCGAACAGCCCGCACGAGCCGTACACCCAGCCGTCCAGGCCGTAGTGGAGGCCGTTGACGCGGCCCTGGAAGTTCTCGGTGCCGAAGCCGGAGAACAGCTTGGTGACCACGTCGGCCTTGCCGTCGCCGTTGGTGTCCTCGGCGTAGAGGATGTCGGGCGCTGCGCACACCAGCACGCCGTTCCGCCACGGCAGCACGCCGGTGGGGAAGGGGAGGTTGTCGAGGAACACGGTGGACGTGTCGGGCGTGCCGTCGCGGTCGCGGTCTTCGAGGAACACGACCCGGCCGCCGGCATCGTACTTCCCCTCGGTCCGGCCGGTCGGGTAGTCGGCCATCTCCACCACCCACACCTTCCCGTCCGGGCCGAAGGCCACGGCCACGGGGTCGGCGACGAGCGGCTCGGCGGCAGCGAGCTCGACCTTCAGCCCGGCGCCGACCCGGATGCGGGCGAGCGACTGGTGCGGCGACAGCGGCCGCGAGCCGCCGTTCAGTTTGGGGTCCACCGGCGCGGCGAACGCCTTGCCGAGCTGGTCCTTCACGGCACCGACGATCCGGTCTTCGAGGCCGGCTTTGAAAGGGACGGGCTGGTCGTAGTAGATCATCGCCCCGCCGCCCTCGTAGCCGCCCTCCTTGAGGACGCGCTCGCTGGGGATGTAGCAGGGGGCGTGGTTGGCGTAGGCGGTGACCCACAACCGGCGGCCGTCGAGTTCGGCCTTGAGCCGGCGCGCGTAGTCGACCACCACCTCGCCCGGGAGGTGGACCATCGCCAGCCCGTCGCCGAACGCCCACGTCTGAACCGGGTACGGGACGGCGGTCGGGACGGGCTCGCCGCGGTCGAGCCGGGCCAGGTTGACGCGGGCGTGGTGGCCGACCGCGTCGGCCCGCTTCGCCCGCTCCTCCCACTGCGCCCGGGTGAGCGCGTCGGTCAGGGGCAGGTCGAGGGTGGCGACGCGGGCGGTGACCGGTCCCGCGATGCGGGTGAGCGGGTTGGCGAGCAGTCGGCGCACCTCGGCGGCGACCTCGCGGCCCTGCACGCGGGCGGCTTCGAGGTTGTCGCCGGTCACGCCGGAGGTCGGGTTCTGGTCGGCGCCGCAGCCGACGGCGACGAGGGCGACCGCGCCGGGGTGGTCGTCCTCGACGGCCGCCGCGGCGTAGCCGGGCCAGTCCCCGCCGAGCCGGTTGAGCGACAGGGTGACGGCGTGGCAGGCGTAGTTCAGGTACACCGCCCGCACGGCCCCGGCCGGGTCGCGGACGACCAGCACCGGGAGGTCGTGGTCCACCGGCCCGCCGCGGGTGCGGCGGTTCGTGGCGAACGTGGCCGAGCCGACGCCCCATTCCACGCGGGCCGGCTTGAGGTCCTTGAGGGCGGCGAGGGCGGCTTCTTCGAGCTTGTCCACGAAGACGGGGGTGTAGCGGTCGATATTCGCCTGATGCTCCTTCGGGATGGGGGTGCCGAAGAGGGTCGGGTTCGCCCCTTTGAGCATCGGCCCGGTGTGGGTGTGGGTGGCGGTGACGGCGAGCCGGGCCTTCGGCAGGCCGGCCTTTTGCTCCAGCCGGCGGGCGAGCGAGTCGTACACGTCGGCGGGGATGCCGAGCACGTCCACGGTAAGGAGGACGACCGGGGCGGTGCCGTCGTGGAGGGCCAGCGCCCGCGCCCAGAGGCGCTGGTACACCCCCTCGGACTCGGCCCGCCGGCCGCCAAAGCCGTTCAGCCGGATCGGGTGGGCGGGGGTGATGTCCGCCTTGCCGGCGCCGGCCTTGTACGCGGGCGTCGGGTCGGCGGCCGGGGCGCCGGTGGCGGTGAGCGCGGCGACGAGAGCGGCGAGGAGTGCGGGCCGACGCATGACGAGATCCCGGGTGCGAGGGGAGCCACGGGCGGGGCAGGCGGGGGCCATTTTACGCACTCCCCGGGAGTCACGCGACCGACATCCGTGGTGCTGGAATGGACAGTCGGCGGAGGCGGGGTGGACGCAATCCGCGGAGGCGCACCAACGCGAGCAGAAGTGGGCTGAGGATGGCGGGCCGGCGGTGTCAGTCACCGTCGCCGATGGCCACATCCCAGATGGCGGACAGGACCAGGTCTTTCAGTTCGCGCGTGGCGGGGGTGTCGGTAGGGTCCGGGCGGATGACTTCGGCCAACCGTTGGGCGAGTGCCTCGGGGAGGAGCACTCGCTTGCCTGGCTGGAAGTTCGGCAGCTCGGCCGCCAGCACCGCTCCGTCGGCCGCCAGGAGGCGTGGTAAGGCGTGCCGGAACACAATGGTCGCTCCCCACTGCCTCAGCGTCCGGGCCGCCGCCAGCCGGATGTCGAGGTTGTGGTCGGCGAGGAGCGCGGCCAGGGCCGGGACGGCCGCCGGCTGCGGTCCCCACTCCCCGAGCATCCGGGCCGCCTCCTGCCGGGTGAAGACGTTGGCATCGGTGAGGAGCGCGGCCAGGGTCGGGGCGGCCGCCGCCCGCTCTCCCCACCCCCCCGAGCGTCCGGGCCGCCTCCAGCCGGACGGAGGGGTCGGGGTCGGCGAGGAGTGCGGTCAGCACCGGTGCGGCCGCCGGCTGTGGCCCCCACTGTCTCAGCGTCCGGGCCGCCTCCAGTCGGACGGAGGGGGCGTCGTCGGCGAGGAGTATGGCCAAGGCCGGTGCGGCCGCCGGCTGCAGTCCCCAAACGATGAGAATCTTGGCTGCCGATAGCCGGACCCTCGAATCGCCGGCTGATCTCAACAAGTCATTCAGCCGGTCCTTGTGCCCCGACAGTGCTCCCACCAAGTTGCCCGTCAGTGAACTTTTGATTCCCTCGGCCAGGCGCTCCAGTACGTGTACTGTTTCCGCCTCCGGACTCGCTTCGAACTCGAACAGCCCATGTGCTAACCAGGCACGGATGTCCGAATACTTCTCGGCGTGAAGTTGTTCTGCGAAGAGGGCCGCCAACACCGGATCACGCGGCAGGCACCGCCCCAAGAAGCGGGCGGCTTGCATTCGAGCTCGCCAGTCGTGCTGACCCGTCAGCAGCTCCTTGAGTACGGTCGCGGCCGTCGGACTCGGCGTTGCCGTTTTCAGCCGGCCAAGTGCCCGGATCAGTGCTGCCCGGACCGGTTCGCAGGTCGTCTGTCGGTAGGCATCGCACACCCCCCTCAGGATGGCGTCGGCGGTGGTCACACTGGCCCGCACGTCGTCGGCCAGACAGGCGGCGGCCAGACGCAGCCCGGTGAACAGGTACGGCCCCAGCGGTCCGGCCGGGCACTCTGCCAGAGCCTCCACCAAGTCCGAAACCAACTCCTCGTCCTCGCGGATGACGCCGATGTACCCCGCGGCCAGTCGGACGACCTCGTGCCAGCGCGGGTCGTGACAGACGGCGGTAATCTCGGCGATGGCCTTCTTGGAACTGCGGGTGAGGTGGCGGGCGGCCAGGTATTCCTGGAACGTCTGGTGCAGGAAGGCGAAGGCGTTCGCACCGCGCGCTTCCAGCAACCCGACGCCCTCGGAGGCGACCTTCAGGTAGCCCTCGGCTGCCTGCGTGGCGCCGAACTCGTCGCCGGTCGAGGCCGTGATGAGGGCGGTGAGTTCGTCCATCAGCCAGCTGCGGGTGACCGTCCCGGTGTTCTTGGCGTGCATGGCGTGGGCGACCGCCGCCCAGACTTTTCTCGTTTCCTCCTGGCTCAGCGGCACGCCGAGGGGAATCCCTTCGAGGTTGCGGGCTCTGTTCCAGCTGATGATGAGGGTGTTCAGCACCGTCTCGTAGAGCTGGGCGCGGCGGTCCGGCAGGGTGATCTGCTGGTGCTTGATGAGGGCGACGATGGTGAGCATCAGCGGGTTGCGCGCCAGGTCCGCCACCTGGGGGTTGCCGCGGATCTCGGCCAGCAGGGCGGCCGCGTCGAGCCTGGCCTGCGCGGGCTGAGGGTGCTCGCGGTGGGCCGCCCGGTCGTAGGCCTCGTGCCAGCGGTAGGCGAACGCCTCGACGTCCTCCGGGCCGAGCGGGGTGAGCCGGGTGTGGGTGAGCCGGACCCCCGCCGGGGCCGCCAGCCGGCACTGTCGGTACCCCACCGGGCGGGACGACACCACCACCCGGTTCGCACCGCACGCCGCGATCAGCTTGTCCGCCTCCCCGGCACAGGCCACCCGGTCGCCGGCGTCGGCGATCTCGTCCAGCCCGTCCACGAGGACGAGGCAGCGGCCGGCGGCCCAGTGGCGGTCGAACGCGGTTTCGAGCGCCGGCCCGCCGGCCCTGGCGAGCTTCTGGCGGAGGAACGGGAGGAGCGCCTCGCCCGCCCGGCCCGTGGCGAACACCGCCGCCGCGACCGCGACCGGGAAGCACCAGGGGATGTCCGGGTAGCGCGCCCGCGCCTCGGCCTCCCCCAGCGCGAACGAGCGGGCCAGCCGCTTCACGAAGGTCGTCTTCCCGCTCCCCGGCCCGCCCAGCACGACTAGCACCCCCGGCCCGGCCAGCGGGGACGCGACCGGGACCGGCTCCGCCTTGTCGGCCTTGTCGGGCGGGGCTTGCAGCTCCTCGGCGAGGAGTTCCTCCCCCACCCGCCCGCGGAGGGCGGCCGGGGTGGCTTCGAGCCGCCGCCGCGCCGCGGCGGGGTCTGCGCCGCCGTCCCCGTCCCGCTCGGGGAAGGCCCGCAGGTCGATGAACACGTCGTCGAGCGGGAGCGACTGCCACTTCTCGGCCTGCTCGATGCCGCGGAACTTGAGGTACAGGTACTCGCCGGCCAGGTCGCGCAGGTACTTGGCCTCGGCCGCGCGGACCGCCTCCTCGGGGGTTTGGACCGCGGGCACGACCGGCCCCCACTCCGGCCGGGCCTGCACCCACCGGTCGAGCGGGACCATGAACGCCGAGCGGAGGTCGTCGGCGCCGGCCCCCTCGACCGACGACACGACCATGCCGACCACGGCGTTGAGCGTGTCGTCCCACACCGGCCCGCCGCTGAACCCGCCCTGGACCCGGAACCCATGCGCCTCCTTCGCCTGGAGGTGGTAGCGCCCGGCGCCCTGCCGGCCCAGGACGGTCGCGCCGGCGTACATGCCGTCGTTGAACCCGGCCGGGAAGCCGAAGGCGGTGACCGGGTGGTTCTCCAGGCCGGCCGTCCGCACCACCGGCGCGGCGCCGGGGACGGGCCGGAGTGACAGGACCGCGAGGTCCGCGTCCGGATCCCACCACTCGAACTCGCCCACGGTCTTCGGCGTGCCGTCCAGCAGCGGGAGGTCGAGTTGGAGGGTGGACCGGGGCGGCACGGGCTCACCCCTTCCCAGCCCGAGCGCATCCCGGACGACGTGGGCGCAGGTGGCGACCCGGTCGGCGGTGACCAGGAAGCCCGCGCCGACCACGCGGCCGGCGGTGGCGCGGACGCGGACGACACACGCGTGGAGCGCGGCGACCATCGGGCGAACCTCGGCGGGGTGGGGCGGCGGGCGGTCAGGCCGCGGGCTTCGGGGCCGGGGGCCGCGACCACTTCAGCGCGACCTTGAAGTTGGCCTCCGCGCCGACGGTCGCCAGCACCAGCCCGGTCGACCCGCTGAGCTTGACGGCAAACTCCACGGACACCTCGCTCACGTCGGCGATGGCCGCGGCCGTGTCGCGGACGGCGGCGGCGATCGGCTGGAGCTTGCCCAGCGCCTCGACCAGCGACCGCCCGGCCTTGTCCGCCAGGTCTTTCGGCCGGGCCGCCTCGTACTCGCCCGCCGCCGCCGGGGGTTCATGGACTTCGGCAACGAGGTCTTCGCCGTCCGGAAGACGGAACGCCACGTACTTCATGGGATTCCTGGGCGAGGAAGGGGGGACTACCCGGCCCGGCGCGGGGGACGCGCCGGGTTGGGTAGTCCTTTGCGAAGTGTAACGGCCGGGCGACGGAGTGTCACGCGCCAAAAGCGGGTAGACCGTCCGACACGGGGGGCGCGGCTACGGCTTCGGCGGCGCGGGGGCGAACACGTTCTCCCGCTCCAGCGGCAGCTGAAAGCCGTCCGACACGCGGGTCATGTACAGGCCGCGGCACAGCCACCAGAACACCGCCATCGCCGGCCGGGGGCCGAGGTCGGCCTCCAACGTCCGGTAGTCGGCCGCGGTCAGCGCCCACGGGGTCGCGCTCAGCGTGCGGGCGTAGGCGAAGGCCCGCTGCTCGGCCGGCGGGAAGTACGACCAGTCGGCCCCGCCCAGCCGGCGCGTCCGCTCGGCGACCGCGCCCTTGTCCAGCCCCGCCACCTCCAGCAGCATCTCGCAGTGGCCCATGCAGTAGTTGCAGCGCACCGCCCGCGTCTGGACCCAGAACAGGCTCTCCTCGAACACCCGGTCCTGCGGAGCCTCGGCCCACATCGTCCGCGTGGCCGTCGTCCACGGGACTGCCAGCTCCGGGCAGTAGCCCATGCCCACGAGGTTCCACACGATCCTCGTCGGCCGCGCGGCGAAGTCGGCCGGGAGCCCCTTCCTCACCTCGTCCCAGGTCGGGACCGGCAGGCGGGGCGTGCGGTCGCGCTGCCGCTCCAGCCGGGCCTGGAGCTCATCGTAGCCGAGCCCCGCCCACTCCGGGTCGGGGGCGACCACCGCGCGGCCGCCGTCGAGCAGCTTCGGCAGGGAACCTTGCGGAGGCATCACCGGCGCGGCCTGGAGCGTGCCGGGGGCGAACTTCACCGCCACCGGCGGGAGCGGGCCGCCGGCTTCGAGCGGGACGCCGAGGCCGAGGAGGACGCGGTCCTGGAAGTTGCCGTAGGCCGCGAGGAGGACCATCGCCGCCACGCCCTTATCGCCGTGGCTGCGGCGGAGCGTCTCGAACTGCGCGTCGGTCACCTCCGGGGCCGACACGGTGAGGAGGCGGGCGAACTCCAGCGGCCCGCGGACGGCTTCCGGCCACCGCGCCGGGTCGCCGGTCAGCACGGCCGGGTCGCCGCCGGCCCGCCGCAGGTCGGCCAGGGCCGTGGCCTGGGCGTACCCGCACCGGTTGGCCGACGCCACCACCCAGCGCATCATCGCCCTCAGCTGGGGGTCGAGCGGGCTGGTTACCCGCTGGGCGTGGTCGAGTTCGAGCATGGCGGCCGCGGTCCGGGGCAGCTGGGCCGCCACCGCCTTGGCCCAGTTCGGCACCGGCCCGCTGCCGCCCGCCGCGGCCTTCGGCAACGCCGCCCACGCCTCCTCGTCGGTCATCAGCCGGCGGCCGGTCGGGGCGGGCGCCGGGGCCGATTCGAGGAGGCACATAGCGAGAGCCTGCTCCAGTTCTCCGGCTTTGAACCCGAACGGCCCGCGCCCGCTCTGGTAGGCCACCTTGCCCCGCGGGTCGACCACGTAGAACCGGGCCGGCATCCCGCTGTAGGCATTCCCGACGGGGTCGCCGATCTCGTCCACCAGCACCGGCATCCCGGGCTTGAGCCGGTCGCGGAACTGCTCGCACACGGCCACCCGCTCGGCCGTCGTGGTCGGCTGCTTGACCGCCACCCCGACCTTCGTGTTCGACTCCATCTTCCACCCGTCGAGCGGGTGCGCCTCGCGGACGTAGACCATCACGAACGTCGCCCGGTCCTTGTACCGCTCCCGCAGCGCGTCCGCCTCCGGGAAGATGGCGCGGAACGGGCCGCAGGTGAAGTTGCCGAACACCAGCACCACCGGCTTCGGGCCGACCAGCTTCGACAGCGTCACCGTCTGTGTCCCGTCCACCGTCTTCAGCGTGAAGTCCGGCGCCAGATCGCCGACCCCCGGCCCCTCCTGGAGCGACCCGACCTCGCTCCCGTACAGCCCCTTCACCAACATCGGGATGCTCGGCCCGTCGCCCGGGAGAAAGCCGCCGCCGGGGCCGGCGGACAGGAGCGCCGCGCGCAGGTCGTCGGGGGTGAGGTGGTCCTTCCCGCCGCCGGCCCTCTTGAGGAACGCCTCGAAGTCCTCCCGGCTGATCTTGGAGTTGCCGTCGGCGTCCATCCGGCGGAAGAGGCGGGACACCATCGCCGCCTGCTGGACGTAGGGGCTCTTGTCCGACCAGTCGAGGTCGGCGGGGGTGACGGCCCCGTCGCCGTCGCGGTCGAGGCGGGCGAACAGGTCGGCCGGCCCGCGGAACGCGGCCCGAGAGACGCCCTTGGCCTTGGCGTCGAGCTCGTGCTGCTTGGCCAGCCAGGCCCAGGTGTAGCGCGTCCGGGCCGGGCCGAACCAGCCCTCACCCGGCCCCATCTGTGACCCGCGGAGGACGGCCAGGAGCATCCGCACGGCCTCGGGCCGTGCATTGTCGGCGTACTGCTTCTCGATCTCGGCGGCGGTGGCAGCCGCGGCCTTCGGGTCGGCGTACTGCGCCTCGGTCAGCGGCGGCAGCGTGACCACCCCCTTGGTCGGCGGCGGCTGGCCGCCGGCGGTCGCGGCGGCCGCCAGGAAGACGGCGAGGGAGAGGCGGGCTCGCACGGGCGGTTCCTCCGGGGGTGGTCGGGGGGAAGCGTGGTCGGGGCGCTCGGCGTCCGCCCCGCGTCATTCCAGGGCGCGGAACACGGTCAGCTTCGGGTCGGTGCCGACGACGTAGGTCACGGTCTTCTTGGTCGGGCCGCCCTGGGCGGGGCGGACGGTGAGCTGGACCCTCACGCGCAGGTTGGCGTCCTCCGCCTTGCCGTCGTCGAGCAGCGTGTACGCCTCCAGCTTCGCCCCCGCCATCCAGTCGAAGTCCTGGGCGACGACGGGCGGGGTGTCCCGCGCGAGCGAGTCGATCGGCCGCCCGGCCTTCCAGGCGTCGAGGGCGGCGGCGAGGGCCGCCCGGGCGCGGCCCGGCTCGACCGGGGCGGCCGTCTGCGGGCCGGACGAGCAGCCGGCGAGGGCGGCCGCCGCGAGGGCGGCCGCCAGGAGGGGGCCGGGTCTAGTTGTCACTGGCGACCTCGCCCCCGTTCCGGGTGCCCAAGGCCCGCCACGCGGTCAGGTCGATGCTGTTGCGGGCGAACCGCACGGTCCCGTCCCCGTACAGCACGTTCACCCCGCCGGTGTGCCGGCTGCTCGGCGGCATGGTGGACTTGCCGACCGTGAAGAACCCGCACGACCGGCCGTTCGGGGGCGAGATGTGCTGGTAGCGGTGCTGGTGGCTCAGCCACGGGGCGCCCATGAACAGCGGGAACTGGTTGGCCAGGTTGGCCGTGTCCACCCCCTGGCAGGTGGTGTGGGCGGCGTTCGTGTCGGCCGGGTCGGCCGGGCTGAAGAACACGTCCTCGACCGGGCTGACGATGCCGTTGCTGCCGTCGGCCAGGAGCCGCTCGCTGTAGAAGGCGGTGTTGCTCGTGCCGTCGGTGACGTCGGCGAACCGGGTGAAGGCGTTGATGTAGAACGGCCCGTTGGAGAGCCCCGTCCCGGGGATGACGAAGAACGGCAGGGTGCCGGTGTTGGCCATGTAGTTCGTGGCGCCGCCCGACGCCGGCATGGGGTTGTCCCGGTCGGACGGGCAGCGGAACCCGCCGATGACCGTGTTCCGGGCGGCGTCGTTGGCGGCGTCGGTGACCGGCTTGGTGAAGTCGATGAGCCGGTAGACGTTGTCCTGCTCCATCTGCGGGAGAACCTGGGCGAGGGGCGAGAACACCCCGGACGGGGACGGGGCGATGGGGAGCCCGCCGTTCGGGAACCGGTTGTTGACGTCGTGGAAGTTGTGGACGGCCAGGCCGATCTGCTTGAGGTTGTTCTGGCACTTGGTGCGGGCGGCGGCCTCGCGGACCTTCTGGACCGCGGGCAGGAGCAGCCCGATCAGGATGGCGATGATGGCGATCACGACGAGCAACTCGATCAGCGTGAACGCCGTCGAGCGGGGGGAGCGGGGCATGAGGCACCCGGGGTCGGCGAATGCGGCGGCGGAAGCGACCGGACCCCCGCGCGTCGGGGGGGCGGCCGAGGGCGATGACCGGGCGTGCCGCGGGGCACGGGTTGCCGTCGGGACGGGTTCGGGACGTGGCGCGGACCGGCCCACGGGTGGTCCCCAGGGGCCGTGCCTTCTGACCCGATACCGGGTTAGCCGGGGCGTGGGGGGTGGAAGATGGCGGCGGCGGTGCCGGGCGGGCACACGTCGGAGGCGGGGATCGGGAAACAGGATCGGCGGCTTGCTGGGTTGGGCGTGTTTCCGGCGGGCGTCACGCCGTCCTTCACGCTGCCGTGGGTGACCGGGGGGACGACCGGGGCGAACGGGTCACGGGCGGGGGAGCCGGAGCAGTTCGGCCCGTGGCACGGGGTCGGGTCGAGGGGGCGGCCGGCGTCGGTGTGGTCGCCGGGCTCGCCGTCGGCGGGGCGGATGGTGACATAGTCCCCGCACGCGGCCGCCGCCGGGGAGGGCGCGCAGCAGACCGCCGCGACGAGCAGCAAGGCTGCCCGCCAGCAGCGGAGCGGGGGGGGCGGGAGAGGGGGCATCTGTCCATCTGTCGGGAGCCAATGCTCGCAGCGTATCCCCCCGCCGGGGTGGAGGCAACGACAAAGTCGCCCGGGGCGGCACGCCGGGCCGCGTCAGTTGGCCGCGGCGAGGAGGGACGTGAGGGTCGTCGGGTCGGCCGGCTTGGTCAGGTGCTCGTCGAACCCCGCCTCCCGCGCCCGGCGGCGGTCCTCCTCCTGGCCGTAGCCGGTCAGCGCGATCAGCTTGGAGGCGGCGGTCGCCGGGTTGCGCCGGAGGGCGGCGGCCACCCCGTACCCGTCGAGCCCGGGCAGGCCGATGTCGCAGATCACCACCTGCGGGGGTCGCTCCCCGGCCGCCCGCACCCCGTCCGGGCCGGTGTAGGCCACGTCGACCTCGTGCCCCAGCAGGTCGATGAGCATCCGCAGGCTGTCGGCCGAGTCGCGGTTGTCCTCCACCACCAGCACGCGCAGGCGGCGCGCGCCCGGGGCGGCCGCGGGCGGCGGCCCGGCCAGGGCCGCCGGCTCGGCGGCGGCCGGCAGGGTGACGGTGAAGGTCGCCCCGCGGCCCGCCCCCGCGCTCTCGGCGAGGACCGACCCGCCGTGCAACTCGGCCAGCCCCTTCACGATCGCCAGCCCCAGCCCGAGCCCGCCGGCGCTCCGGTCGAGCGTCCGGTCGGCCTGGTGGAACGGCACGAACAGCCGGCCGACCACGTCCGGCTCGATCCCGGCCCCGGTGTCGCGGACCGACAGGACCGCCCGGCCGCCCGGCCCGGCCGCGACCGCCAGGAGCACCTCCCCGCCCTCGGGCGTGAACTTGAGGGCGTTGGCGAGCAGGTTGTCGACCACCTGGGCCAGCCGGGTCGGGTCGCCCGACACCCACACCGGGACGCCCGGGAGGGGCGGCCCCAGGGTCACCCGCTTGGCGTCGAACGCCGGGCGGTGGTCGACCGCTGCCTGCCGGGCCAGCCGGGCGAGGTCCAGCCGTTCCGGGCGGAGCTTCACCTTGCCGCTGGTGACCCGGGACACGTCGAGCAGGTCGTCCACCAGCCGGGTCAGGTGGGTGACCTGCCGGTCCATGATCGCCCGCACCCGGCCCGTCACCCCCGGGTCGCCGCCCCCGAGGGCCAGGATCTGCAGCGCGTTGCGGAGCGGGGCGAGGGGGTTGCGGAGCTCGTGGGCCAGCATGGCCAGGAACTCGTCCTTCCGCCGGTCGGCCTCCTCGGCCCGCCGCCGCGACGCGGCCTCGCGCTCGTACAGCTCGGCCGTGCCCAGGGCCGCGCCGGACAGGTCGGCCAGGGCCGACGCCACGCGGACCGTCACCTCGTCGAAACGCCGGCGGGTGCGGTAGTAGAAGACGAGCGTGCCCGACACCGCGCCGTGGACGCGGAGCGGCGCGGCCAGGAGGGACGCGATCCCCTCGGCCCGGTAGGCCGCCCGCCGGGACTCCAGCCCCGCCGCCCCGACGACGTCCTCGGCCACGATCGGCCGGTCCGGGACCGGGACCACGCCCGGGGTGCGCCCCTGGTCGCGCAGGTAGGCCGCGGACAGCCCGGCCGACTCCGCGATGGCCCACTCGCCCGTTTTCGGGTCGAGCCGCCAGATGGCGTGGGCGTCGGCCGCCACCAGCCGGTGGGACAGGTCGAGGACGGCCGCCCGGACGGCGGCCGGGTCGAGCGAGCCGGTCAGCCGGCCGGACGCCTCGACCAGCAGCCCGAGCAGCCGGAGCGCCTCCTGGCTCTCGCGGAACAGCCGGGCGTTGTCCACCGCCAGGCCGGCCCGGCGGCCCAGGTCGATGGCCAGGTCCAGGTCCGCCGGGGTGTAGTGCCGCCCGGACTCGGCCGCGGCGAAGGTGATGGCCCCCAGCGTCCGGCCGCGGGCGGCCAGCGGGACGGTCATCGCCGAGCGGAGCCCGAGCCCGCGCAGGACGGCGAGGTGGGCCAGGTCGCGGGCGCCGGCCGCGAGCATGTCGTCGGTCACCTCCGGGACGAACTCCGGCTCGCCCGAGCGGACGACCGCGGGCACGCCGCGGGGGGCGTCCGGGGCGGGGGGGTAGCGGCGGGCCAGGTTCTCGGCCCAGGCGGTCTTGGCCTGGTCGGCGTGGGCCACCGCCAGCTGGCGCAGCCGGCCGTCCGGCTCGGCCACGTGGACGCCGCACCAGTCGGCCAGCCGGGGGACGACCAGCCGGGCGACGGCCGCGAGCGTGGCCTCGTAGTCGAGGGAGGCGGCCAGAGCCTCGCCGGCCTCGGCCAGGAACTGCCGGGCGGCGGCGGCCCGGTTCCGCTCGGTGACGTCGCGGGCGACCTTCGACGCGCCGACGACGCGGCCGGCCGCGTCCCGGAGGGGGGACACGGTGATCGAGACGTCGATCGGCCGGCCGTCCTTCGTCACCCGGACCGTCTCGAAGTGGTCGATCCGCTCCCCGCGGACGAGCCGGGCCAGGATGTCCCGCTCCTCGCCCAGCCGGTCGGGCGGGATGACGAGGGTGATCGGCCGGCCGACGGCCTCGCCGGGCGGGTAGCCGAACAGCCGTTCGGCGCCGGCGTTCCACGAGCGGATGACGCCGTCGAGCGTCTTGCTGACGATGGCGTCGTCGGACGACTCCACGATCGCCGCCAGCTGGGCGCGGGCCTCCTCGGCCAGCCGGGCGTCGGTCACGTCGTCGAGGGTGCCGACCCACTCCCGGACCGCCCCGTCGGGCAGCCGGACCGGGACGCCGCGGGCGCGGACGTGCCGCCACCCGCCCGCGGGGGTCCGGACGCGGTACTCCGCGTCGTAGGGGGCGCCGGCGGCGATGGCGGCGCCCCAGGCGGCCGCGACCCGTTCGCGGTCGGCCGGGTGGACGGCGGCCAGCCAGCCGGCCGGCCCGCCCGCCGCCAGCTCCTCGGGGGTCTGGCCGGTCAGCTCCGTCCACCACTGCTGGGTGCGGGCGCCGTCGTCGCGGCCGCCGGCCGGGGACCAGGACCAGACGGCCTGGCTGGTCGCCCCGACCAGCGCCCGGTACCGCTCCTCGCTCTCGCGCAGGGCGGCGGTGGCCCGCAGGCTCTCGGTCACGTCCACGGCCACCCCGCCGACCAGCGCCGGCCGGCCGGGCGGCCCGGGGATGGGGAACTTGCTCACGAGGGAGTGGCGGACCTCGCCGCCCGGGTGGGTCAGGGCTTCGACCTCCTGGACCCCGGCCGGGGTGGCCGCGGCGCGCTCGTCGTTCTCCCGGAAGCGGGCGGCGGTGTCGGCCGGGAAGACCTCCCAGTCGGTCCGGCCGTAGAGGTCGGCCCGGGGGGTGCCGAAGGCCCGCTCGGCGGCGTCGTTGGCGTACAGGTAGCGGCCGGCCTCGTCCTTGATCCAGGCGAGGCCGGGGAGGTGGGCCATGAACCGGGCGAAGCGCTGCTCCGTCTCCCGCAGCGCCTCCTCGGCCCGGGCGCGCTCGGCCTGCTCCAGCGCCCGCAGCCGCTCCCCCTTGCGGAACAGGTCCACGAACACCGCCACCTTGGCCCGGAGGACGTCCGGCACGAGGGGCTTGACGAGGTAGTCCACGGCGCCCAGCCGGTACGCCTCGACGACGGGGAAGTCGGCGGAGTCGTCGGCCGAGAGGAAGATGACGGGGGTGTGGCGGGTGCGCTCCGACGCCCGCATCCGGCGGGCCGTCTCGAACCCGGACAGGCCGGGCATGCGGACGTCGAGGAGGACGACCGCGACGTCCCGGGCCGCGAGCACGGCCAGGGCTTCCTCCCCGGAAGCCGCCCGGAGGAGGGCGTCCCCCAGGCCGGCGAGGACCGCCTCCAGGGCGAGCAGGTCGGCCGGGCGGTCGTCCACGAGCAGGATGTCGGCCCCCGGCGGGGGCGGGGCGGGCTCGGCGGGCATGCAGCGGCGGCCTGTCGGGCGTGCGGGCGAGTGGGTCATCTTACCCCCTCACCCCCGCGTGGAACACCACAGCTGCGAACGGCCGGTCGTCACATGGTGGGCACACCCCGGCGGACGGCGGCTTGACCCCGGCGTCGGCCCCGACAGGATTAGGGCTTGCGGCAGCCCCACGACCCGGAGGGAGGCCATGTCACGCCCCCGATCCGCCCTGCTCGCGCTGCTGGGGTTGCTCGGCTGCGGGCTAATCGCCCTCCGCCCCACGACCGACCGGCCGGCCACCCCGGCCGCGCCTCCGCCGGCCGACCCCGAGGACCGGCCCCGGCCGCTCGACCTGTCGTCGGACGACCTGCCCGACCCGGTGCCCTACCGGGACGGCGAGGTCGAGTGGGGCGTGACCCGGTTCCGCCTGGTCGTGCCGGCCCTCACCCGCCGTGGCGGGGTCGGCATCCTCGCCCTCGGCACCGACACGCCCGCGTTCAACGACTACGGTGACGCCCGGGGCGGCTGGCCTCCCACCGCGGTCGTCCCCGTCACGCTCTACGGGTGGGAGGACACCAGCCTCGACGGCACCCTGTACGAGGTCCGGCTGCCGGACCCGCGGGCGGCCGGTCGGCTGTGGCTATTCCTCGTGGCCGAGCCGGCGGACGAACACCGGCTGATCGCCTGGCCGCCGGGCAAGGGCCGGCGAACGGACCCGTCCAAGTGGCCGAGGTGGGGCGAGGGGAATCCCGAGCGTGTGCTGGTCCTCCGCCCCCCGTCCCTCCCGCCAGACCCGCTCCCGGCCGCCCGGGCCGAGACCCGGCCACGACTGTCCGGGCTGGTCCACAACCCGGCCCCCGCGCCCGGTCGTCGTGAGCCGGACCCCCAGCAGGTCCGCGTCACCGGCGACCCGGCCGCCGGCGGGCACCTGGACCTCGACCCGAACTACCTCTTCCTCGGCCCCGACGGCCGGGTGGGTGGGAGTACGCTCATCGGCCGGTCGGCCATCCCGGTCGTCTTCCGGCCGGTCGGCCCGGACCCGCTCGGCTACGGCCGGCAGGCGTTCGAGTTGGTCCCGACGGACGCCGGGCGGGTGTGGTACGATGGGCACGCGGACCGGTCGGGTGGCCGCCGGACCTACGTCGTGGTGTACGGCGCCGGTGCCCGCGGCCCGCACCGACTGGTCGTCAAGGAGGGAGACGTCGTCCGCCAGGTGGTGCCGCTCACCGACTTCGACCGGGAGACCCGTCTCGGCCCCATTCGGTCCCGGAACCGGCTTCCGCCCCGGGAACGGGCGGCGGTCGACGCGCTGGCCGCCCTTTGCGGCCCGGGGTTCTCGTTCCGGGCCGCCGGCCGGCACGTTTGGACGGTCGCGGTGTCCGGCGACGCCACCCGGCTCGACCCGGTGCTGGCCGGCCTCCCCCAGCTGGCGGACCTGGACTACGAACGCGCCGTCCTCCCACCCGCCGGGCTGACGTGCCTGGGCCGGTTGCCCGAGCTGAGGTCGGTCCGGATCGTCGGCGACATCTCCGACGACGGACTGGCCTCGCTGGCGGCAGCCCCGAACCTGACAAGCGTCCAGGTGCGTGCGACGGCCGGGCTCACGCTCCGCGGGCTCGTCCACCTGGCCCGACTGCCGAAGGTGGCCGTACTCGACGTCGGACTGCCGGACCCGGTCCTCGACCCGCCGGCCGCGGACGAAGCCCTCCGGACCCTGGCCGCGGCCCCGGCCGTCGAGCAACTCCACATCTGGAACGTCCGGCCGGCTGCGCTCCCTGGTCCTGTCGCACAGCGACCGACTCACCCCGGTCAGCCTCCGCCACCTTGAAGACCTGCCCCTACTCCACCGGGCTCAGCTGTTCCGCGCCGCCCTGCCGGCCGGGGCGACGACCGAGTTCCGTGCCCGTCGGCCGAAGGTCGAACTGCTGACCGAGGGGCGGTAGCGGGGGTTGGTGCGGTGACGCGGACCGCGTATGGTTGGCGATAACGGTTATCGCCCCGGCCCGACAGGGCGACAACCGTTATCACCCCGCGGCCGGAATGCGGACCCTAACACCGGCTCGTCGCCGGCATCACGGGTGTGGGCATCCTCGCGGCACTGTTGGCAGCCCTCCTCGTGGCGGCCGTCAAACGGTTGACGCCCAGCTGAGCTCCACGCCCCCGCCGGGCGGGCCGCCCGTCACAGCCTCGGGTCCACGGGCTCGCTCTCCAGGGCGAGGACGCCGAACACGCACTCGTGGACGCGCCGAAGCGGCTCCCGGCGGACGAACCGCTCCAGCCCCTCCAGGCCCAGGGCGAACTCCCCCAGGGCCAGCGCCCGCTTGTGCCCGAGCCCCCGGCTCCGCAGCCGGGACAGGTTCGCGTCGGCGGTGTAGTCCGGGCCGTAGATGATCCGCAGGTACTCCCGGCCCCGGCACTTCACCGCCGGCTGGGCCAGGCCGCGCGGGCCGCGCGCGAGGAAGTCGAGTGGCTTGACCACCATCCCCTCGCCGCCCCGGCCTGTCAGGTCTGTCCACCACACCACCCCTTCCGCCACGCTCGCCGGGTCAGTCACGTCCACCACCTGATAGGCCGTTACTAACAGCAGTTCCGGGTCCGCCCGGCAGACCGCCGCCAGCGTGTCCATGTGCCAGCTGTGGGTCTTGTCCGCGTGGACCGCCCCCTCCGAGGCGAGCAGGTGGAACGGAGCCAGCTTCAGGTCGGTGAGGGCGGTCACCGGCCAGCAGTACTGGCGGTAGGCGGCCGTGAACCGGTCGATCTGGGCTTCTCGGTCGCGGCAGGCCGCCAGCGCCCGTTCGGCCTTCGCCTGCTCCTCGCCCGCCAGCCGGTCCGTCGCGCGGGCGAGCATCTCCGTGGCCCGTGGCAGCGCCGCCCGGCCCGCCGCTCCCACCGCCGCGTACTGCGTCTTGAGGAGATCCTGGGCCTTGGCCGACCACGGCATCAGCTCGCAGTCGAGGCACACCCACGTCGTCGCCAGCGTGCCCCACACGTCCGCCGCGGTCAGCGCGGCGCGCACCCGGTCGAGGAACCGAGCCTCCAGCTTCGGGTCGTTGAAGAAGTGCCGGCCGGTGCGCGTGGTGACGATGCCGGCCTCGCCCCCGCGGACGCCGAACCGCTCCCGCGCCGCCCCGGCGTCGCGGCAGACGGTGACCACCGCCCGCGACCCCATGTGCTTCTCCTCGCAGACCACCCGCGGGACGCCCTGGTTGCGGTAGTACGCGAACGCCTCGGCCGGGTGCTCCAGCAGGCCCGGCTCGCCGCTGGTTTCGCACGGCGACATCGTGGGCGGCAGGTAGATCAGCCACTTCGGGTCGGCCGCGAACCGGCTCATCACCTCCAGCGCCGCCGTCGCGTGGGCCTCCCGGATCGTCACGGTCCCGCGCAGCCGGGTCGAGACGAGCCGCTTACCGAGCACGTCCCCGGCGTCGAGCACATCGTCATGCTCCTGCTGGGCCGTGAGCCCGGGGGCCAACTGTGCCGCGGGGAGGAATGGCCGGGCCGGCTCGCAGTACGTCCGCGCCGCCGGGACGGACACGAACTCCCGCTCCGGGTAGCGCAGGGCGGTCAGTTTGCCGCCGAACACGCAGCCGGTGTCGATGTTCACCGTCCGGTTCAGCCACTCCGGCTCGGGGACCGGCGTGTGGCCGTACACGACCGCCGCCCGCCCCCGGTACTCCGCCGCCCAGTTGTGCCGCACCGGCAGGCCGAACTCGTCCGTCTCGCCCGTCGTCTCGCCGTAGAGGGCGAAGTCGCGCACCTTGGACGAGCCGCGCCCCTGCAACTCGGCCTTCAGCCCGGCGTGCGCCACCACCAGCTGGCCGCCGTCGAGGACGTAGTGGCTCACCAGCCCGTCGAGGAACTGGGCCAGCCACGCCGTGAAGGCCGGGCGCACGTCGGCCGGGAGGGCGTCGATCTCGGCGAGGGACTGGGCCAGCCCGTGCGTGACCTGGACGTCGCGCCCGCTGAGCTTCTTGAGCAGCTTGACGTCGTGGTTGCCGGGCACGCACAGCGCGGACCCGTGCGCCACCATGTTGCGGGCGATGCGGAGCACGTCGAGCACCCGCGGCCCCCGGTCCACGAGGTCGCCCACGAACACGGCCTTGCGGCCCTCCGGGTGCGCGTAGCCGACGGTCGACCACCCGGGGCCGGGGTCGGCGACCTCGACCCTCGCGTAGCCCAGCAGCCCCAGCAGCTGTTCCAGCTCGTCCGCGCAGCCGTGGACGTCGCCGATGACGTCGAACGGGCCGCGGTCGTGGGTGCGGTCGTTCCACAGCGGGACGCGCTCGACCACCGCCGCCTCGACCTGCTCGGGCGAGTTCAGCACGAACACGTGGCGGAAGCCCTCCTTCTGGAGCCCCCGGAACGACCGCCGCAGCTGCTGGAGCTGGTTGCGAATCACGTGCGGGCCAAACGCACGGTCCGGGCGGGAGCGGTTCCGCTCCTGGCACACCGCCTCGGGGAGGTCGAGGACGACCGCCACCGGCAGGCAGTGGTACTTGCGCGCCAGGGCGACGAGCGGTGCGCGGGACTCGGGCTGGACGTTGGTGGCGTCCACGACGGTCAGCCGGCCGAGGGCGAGCCGGTGGGCGGCGACGTGGTGGAGCACGTCGAACGCCTCGGCCGTCACCGTCTGGTCGTTCTCGTTGTCGCCCACCATCCCCCGGCAGGTGTCCGATGACAGGACTTCCGTGGGCAGGAAGTGCTTGCGCGCGAACGTACTCTTGCCCGACCCGCTCGGGCCCACGAGGACGACGAGGGAGAGCTTGGGAATGGAGATCGTCATGGCCGGGTGAACACCCCCATCTGCGTCGGCGGGCCGTACTCGGGGTGTTCCGGCCCGACCGGGACGTACCGCACCGCGTAGCCGAACCGGGCGGCGATGCCACCTGCCCACTCCTGGAACTCGGGCCGCGTCCACTCGAAGCGGTGGTCGGCGTGCCGGAAGTGGCCGGCCGGGAGCGTCTCCCACGCCGCGTTGTACTCGCGGTTCGGGGTCGTCAGCACCACCGTGCGGGGGCGGGCGAACTCGAACAGCACCCGCTCGAAGGCTGCCAGCCGGGGCGGGTCGAGGTGTTCGACCACCTCCACGACCGCGGCGGCGTCGAACCCCTCCAGTCGGCTGTCCCGGTACACGAGCGAGCCGTGGAGCAGCTTCACCCGGCCGGCCTGACGGTCGGGGAGGCGGTCGAGCCGCAGCCGGCGGGTGGCGATTTCGAGCGTGCGCACCGACACGTCCAGGCCCAGGACGTCCACGAACTGCGGGTGCTTGAGGAGTTCGCGGAGCAGCTTCCCCTCGCCGCAGCCGAGGTCGAGGACGCGGGTGGCGCCGCTCGCGCGCAGCGCGGCCACGACCGTCATGAGCCGCTGCTCGTTGAGGCTCAGCGGCCGCTCCAGCGACTCCTCGGCCTTCTGCGGCGCGGGCGTGTCCTCCTCGCCCTCGACCGGCTCCTCCTCCGCGACCAGCCTGCTGAGCGCCAGCCGGTACAGGCTCGGCTGGAAGCGCAGGTAGCGGCGGGCGATCTCGTCTTTCAACGGGTGCGCGGCCAGCCAGCCCTCGCCCTTGGCGAGGAGCTTTTCCAGCTCGTCCGCGCCGACGTAGTAGTGCTTGCGGGCGTCGAACACCGGGACCAGTACGTACAGGTGGGTCAGCAGCTCGGACAGCGTCGTCGTCTTCCGCACGGTGACGGAGTAGTACGGGCTGTCGCCCCACTCGGGGAACCGCTCGTCGAGCGGGTGGCGGGCGGCCTCGACCGCGTACCCCAGCGGCTCGAACATCGCGTGCAGGAACGACTCGCCGCCGCGCACCGGCAGGACGCTCAGCTGGGCTTCGAGCGGGATCGGCGTGGCGGCCAGTTCCGGGCGGTCGGGGCACTTGCCCTGGAGGGCCGAGCCGAACACCTGGGCGACGGCGACGCTCAGGAACGACGAGGCGGCGTAGGGCCGGTCGTTGACGTACTGGCCGAGGAGGAAGCTCTGGTCGGGGTTGCGGCCGCGCACCAGGCCGACCGCGTCCACGTCGAGCATCAGGCAGGCCGTGCAGCGGTCGGCCGCGGCCTCGGGGTAGTAGACGTGGGCCGCGCCGAAGCTCAGGTCGAACGACTGGAACCGGTCGGGGTGCTTGTGGAGGAGGAAGCCGAGGTCGGTGGCCGGGGGGTGGGTGGTCGTGATCGTCAGCAGCATTCGTTCGGACCTCCCGGGGCGGCACAGCCCCGAGGTTACAGCAGCGGTGGCGGGAGGGACAGCGCCCGGGGCGGGAAGGTTCGACCCGCCAGCCGCCGCCCCGCGGGGTGGCCGGGAAGTCGTCCCCGCCACCGGGTATCATGGCGGAACCCCTACCCGCCGGTCAGGTGGTTCGGCCATGAAGACCTGGGCCAGCTCGGCGCTGACCGCGGACCGTTTCGCCGGCTGTCTGCTCGGCCTTGCCGTCGGCGACGCCCTCGGGGCGCCCTACGAGGGGTTGACGGGGTTCGACATCTTCCACGGGTTCGGCCCGCCGGACGCGGTCGTGAAGAACCCGTCGGGCGACACCCTGTACTACACCGACGACACGGAAATGATGATCGGGGTGGCCGAGACGCTCGGGGCGTGTGGGACCATCGACGAGACTCAGCTGGTGCGGTCGTTCGCCGAAAACTACCACCCGGAGCGCGGCTACGGCCAGGGGGCGCGGAAGGTCATCGAGCGGATGTGCCGCGGGCGGGACTGGCGGGCGCTGGCCGCGACGATCTTCCCGGGCGGGTCGTTCGGGAACGGGGCGGCCATGCGCGTCGCCCCGGTCGGGCTGGTATTCGCGGGCGACCCGGACGAGGTGTGGCGGCAGGCGGAGGCGTCGGCCCTCCCGACGCACACGCACCCGGTCGGCATCGAGGGCGCCCAGGTTCTCGCGCTGGCAGTGGCCCTGTTGGTCCGGACCGAGGTGTTCGACCGCAAGGCGCTCTACCGCGCCCTCCGCGCCCGGGCGGTGACCGAGGAGTTCCGCTGGCACCTGCGGGTCGCGGCCCGGCTGCGGCCGGGCGACCCGGTGTCCGGCCTGGGGAGTACGCTGCACGCCCACCGGTCGGTGGTGACCGCGCTCGCCTGCTTCGCTAACACCCCCGGCGACTTCGAGACGGCGGTCGGGCTGGCGATCGGGCTGGGGGACGACACGGACACGGTGGCCGCGATGACCGGGGCGCTGGTCGGGGCGTTCGCCGGCACGGCGGCGGTCCCGCCCGGGCTACTGGAGAAGCTGGAGGACGGGCCGGCGAAAGGCCGGGCCTACATCACCGCCCTCGCGGCAACGCTGTTCGAGCGCCACACCCACCGCCAGGGTGGCGCGGCCCCGGCGTGAGCGGCGTTCTTCCTACCGCCCGTTGTGCACCCCGGCGACTACGGACCAGGTGCGACACCCCCTCCGCGGGGGTGGGTATACCCGGCCGGTGGCGTCGTGTCGAACAGCCCGTCCGCCTTCACATTCCACTCGAACGCTTCCAACTGGACGCCGCCCGCCGCGGCCGTCACTTCGCCTTCGGCTCGACCGACAAGGTTTGCCGCGGCCGGTCGGGGCGGGTGCCGCCCGCCCCCGCCGGTGAGCCGTCCCGACCCGCGCTGCGGACCAGCCCCAGGACCGCCCACGCGCTGCCCGCGCCGGTGATCGCCACCCCGCCCTTCGCCCCCTGGCCGCCCGTAGTAGTCGGCCGCGACGTCATCGGCCACGAGCCGTCGTCGCGCTGCGTCCGCACGAGGAAGGCCCGGCCGCGGGCGACCGCCCCGTCGTCGGGCCGGACGCCGGCCTCGGCCAGGGCGTACAGCTCCTGACCGGTCGCCCAGGCGTCGCCCGCCATGCCCGCCGACTGGCTCCAGCTGCCGTCGGCGTTCTGGCGGTCGCGGACGTGACGAACCAGGGGCTCTCGCTCGCCGGCCGGCCGGCCCAGCCGACTCCACAGGACGAGGCGCATCGCCACGGACTGGGGGTCGTTGTCGGACCGGGTTTCGACCAGCCACCTGACGCCCCGGTCGCGGACCGCCCTCACGGCGGCGTCGCCCGCGGCGGGGAGGGTGGCCAGGGTGGCCAGCGCCGTCATGCTCTCGTCCGAGTTGCCGAAGATCGGCGGCCGGGTGTCCGGCCACGCGGCCCACGAGCCGTTCTCGGTCTGGTCGGCGGCAACGGTCTTGAGCAGGAGCGTCAGCCCCGCCCGGGTGGCCGCGTCCGGGGCCGGGTCGGCGCCCAGCGCGAGGGCGAACCACACCGCCTTGGCGTTCAGCGCCCGGGGCACGCCCGCCGGCCGCGGCACGCCGGTCCGGCCGTCGCCCGACTCCGCCACCCACCGCGCGTACTCGGCGAGGAACGGCTCGTCGACGGTGCGGCCGTGCCGCTTGGCCTCCCGCACGGCCCAGACCACCAGCGCGGCGTGGTGGCACGAGGCACAGCTGTGCTTCTCCTTCCAGGCCCGCGCGTCCCGGACGAGGAAGTCGAGCCCGCGGGCGACGGCGGCGTCCACCGCCGGGGCCGGGACCGGCCCGCCGGCCGGGAGGAGAGACGCCACGAGTGCTGCGGTGAGTGACATGCCGGCGCCCCGCTTTGCCTGATCGGTACGATCCGGACAACCGGAGTCTGCCACGGCCCGCGGGCACACACAAGGTGCGTCCCGGGCGAGATTCTGCGGCGCGAACCCGGAATTCCTGGGAATATCCCGGCGCCGGTCGTATCTGTTGTGGTGAACGGAAGGCGGTGTCGGCCGCCGGTCACACCCCAACCCCGAGAGAACCGCGGCCGGATCGCCCGGCCGTGCGGCCGCCCTCTCACACACACCGACCCCTCAAGCGGAGTCCCCCATGAAGAAGATCGTCACCGCCCTGGTTCTCGGCGCCGCCCTGGTCAGCACCGTCGTCGGCTGCGGCGGCGCCGGCAGCCCGACCAAGGCCACGACCGGCACCAACAAGGCCAAGTAAGTCGCCCCGAGGCTTCCTCCGGACCGGGCCGGGGCCACCCTACGGGGCAGCCCCGGCCCGGTCTGTTCGTACACCGTCGAACGCCCCGGGTGGGAAAACCTGGACCGGTTTGCCGCCCCGTCCGATCCCGCGTGGCTCGCGCTGCCGTTTCGTGACGACCACCACCTCCCCCGTGAGCCGCGCCTCGGGCGTTCCGTTCTCCGACCGATTCTCGCGCCCCCGCCCTCTCCCCCGCGGCCGCTGAAAGCCCGGCGCCGCTCGCTAAGTATAAACACCGACCACCCCCTCCGAGGGCTCGCCGATGCCGACCCGCGCCTACGCCGCGACCGCGCCGAAGGGACCTCTTGCTCCCCACACGTTCGACCCCGGCCCCATCGCCCCCGGGCAGATCGACGTCGCCGTCTCGCACTGCGGCCTCTGCCACTCCGACCTGTCCATGCTCGACAACGACTGGGGCATGACCGCCTACCCGTTCGTCCCCGGGCACGAGGCCGTCGGCACCGTGAGGGCGGTCGGGGCGGGCGTGACCACCCACAAGCCGGGCGACCGCGTCGGGCTCGGCTGGTACTCGAAGAGTTGCATGAGCTGCCGCCAGTGCATGCACGGCGACCACAACCTCTGCCCGACCGCCGAGCAGACCATCGTCGGCCGGCCCGGCGCGTTCGCCGACACCGTCCGCGCCAGCGCCGAGTGGGTCACCCCGCTGCCGGCCGGGCTCGACCCGGCCACCGCCGGGCCGCTGTTCTGCGGCGGGATCACCGTGTTCAACCCGTTCGTCCAGTTCGACGTGCGGCCCACCCACCGGGTCGGCGTGGTCGGCATCGGCGGGCTCGGCCACCTGGCCGTGCAGTTCGCCAACAAGTGGGGGTGCGAGGTGTTCGCCTTCTCGTCGTCCGCCGGCAAGACGGACGAGGTGAAGCGGCTCGGCGCCCACCACGTCGTCAACTCGCGCGACGACGCCGCGATGGCGAAGCTGGCTGGCGCCCTCGACTTCATCCTGGTGACGGTGAACGTGGCCCTGAACTGGCCGGCCTACGTGGCCGCGCTGGCCCCGCGGGGCCGGCTGCACCTCGTCGGCGCGGTCGGCGAGCCGATCCCGGTGGCCGCGTTCCCGATGATCATGGGGCAGAAGTCGCTGTCCGGCTCCCCGCTCGGCAGCCCGGCCACCACCGCCGACATGCTCGCCTTCTGCGCCCGCCACGGGATCGCGCCGGTCACCGAGACGTTCCCGCTCTCCAAGGTGAACGAGGCGTTCGACCACCTCCGCGCCGGGAAGGCCCGGTACCGGATCGTGCTGGAAAACGACCTCCCCGTCTGACCCCGGAGCCCCGATGCCCGCCGCCCCCGAGTCCGTGCTGGCGCCGCTCCGCTGGCGCTACGCCACCAAGGCGTTCGACCCGGCGCGCAGGATCGACCCCGCCACCTGGGCCGCGCTCGAACAGGCGGCGGTGCTGGCCCCGTCGTCCTACGGCCTCCAGCCGTGGAACTTCGTGGTGGTCACCGACCCGGAGGTGCGGAAGAAGCTCCACCCGGCGTCGTGGAACCAGCCGCAGATCCTCGACGCCTCGCACCTGGTCGTGTTCGCGGCCAAGAACCCGCCCACGCCCGCCGACGTGGAGCGGCACGTCGCGCGGTCGGCGGCGGTGCGCGGGGTGCCGGCCGAGAGCCTGGACCCCGTGCGGCAGAAGATGCTCGGCGCGCTGTCGCGCATGTCCGCGGCCGACGCCCACATCTGGGCGGCCCGGCAGTGCTACATCGCGCTCGGGGTGTTTCTCAGCGCCGCCGCCCACCTCGGCGTGGACGCCTGCCCGATGGAGGGGTTCCAGCCGGAGAAGTACGATGAGATCCTCGGCCTGCCCGCGAAGGGGCTGAAGGCCGTGGTGACCGCCACCGCCGGCTACCGCGCCCCGACCGACAAGTACGCCGGCGTGGCCAAGGCGCGCTTCCCGGTCGAGGAAGTGGTCATCCGCATCTGACCGGCGAACGGCCGGCGGGGTTCCCTCCCACCGGCCGGCGCGCTCCCCGAACCTCCCTTCCGGCCGCGTGTCCCTCCCCGCACCCCGATCCGACCCCGGGTGCGCCCGTGACCCCGATCCGCAAGTACCCGCGCACCCGGCACCTCGTCGGCTCCCGGCTTCAACCGGGGGACGAAGACCTCGACGCCGTCCCGATGGCCGAACTGGCGGGGCGGCACGTGGTGGTCGAGGAGAAGATGGATGGGGCGAACTGCGGGGTGAGCTTCGGCCCCGACGCCGACCTCCTGCTCCAGAGCCGCGGCCACTACCTCACCGGCGGCCCGCGGGAGCGGCAGTTCGACCTGTTCAAGCAGTGGGCCGGCGCCCTCGCTGATCAGCTGTTCGACCGGCTCGGCGGGCGGTACGTCCTGTACGGCGAGTGGCTCTACGCCAAGCACACCGTCTATTACGATGTCCTCCCGCACTACTTCCTGGAGTTCGACGTCCTCGACACCGACGCGGGCGAGTTCCTGGACACGCCGCGCCGCGCGGCCCTGCTCGCCCGCCTGCCGGTCACCCCGGTGAGGGTGCTGTACGCCGGCCCGTTCCCCGGCGAGGCCGCGCTGCGGGCGATGGTCGGGCCGTCCCACTTCGTCAGCCCCGGCGCCGCCGACCGGCTCCGCGCCGACGTGTCCCGCCTCGGCTGGGACGCCGACCGCGCCGTCCGCCAGACCGACCTCTCCGGGGTGATGGAGGGGTTGTATGTGAAGGTCGAGGAGGGCGGGGTGGTGACCGGGCGGTACAAGTTCGTGCGGAGCGAGTTCCTGCAACTCGTCACCGCCGACGGCCACTGGCAGGACCGCCCATTGATCCCGAACCGGCTGGCGGCGGGCGCAGAACTCTTCGCCTGACCCGGCCAGCCTTGAGCCCGGAGGGCGTCGGCGTGTAGCCCGGGGTGGAACCCCGGGCGGCGTGGGCGAAGATCGAACCGCGTCGCGCCTCGTGACACCGCCCGGCCCCGCCCGGGGTTCCACCCCGGGCTACACGCCGACGCCCTACCGGGCTCGGACCCACTCCCTCACTCTCCCATGTCCGCCCCCTGGACCTTCCCCGGTTGCCCCGAGCCGCCCGACTGGCGGGTGGACATGGCCGCGCTGCGGGCGCGGTTCCCGTGGCTCGAACCGCTCGCCGACTGCCCGCAAGACCCGGTCTTCCACGCCGAAGGGGACGTCCTCACGCACCTCGGCATGGTCCTCGCCGAGTTGGCCGCGCTCCCGGCGTTCCGCACGCTGACCGAGGCCGACCGGCACGTCGTCTTCGCCGGCACGGTCCTGCACGACATCGCCAAGCCGGCCTGCACGCGGGTCGAGGAGGACGGCCGCGTCCGCTCGCCGGGTCACGCCGTCCGCGGGGTGTACCAGGCCCGCCGCATCCTCGCCTTCGACCCGGCGTTCGGGCCGGACGGGACGCCGTTCGTCGTGCGCGAGCAGGTTCTCTCGCTCGTCCGCTGGCACGGCCTGCCGGGGAATCTCTTCGACAAGCCCGACCCGCTCCGGGCCGTCGTCCTCGCCGCCGTCACCGCGCGGACGGACCTGCTGGCGGTCCTCGCCGAGGCCGACCACCGCGGGCGGGTCTGCCGCGCGCCGAACGACGACACGTTCACCCGCCTCGGGCTGTTCCCGGACTTCTGCCGCGAGGCGGAGTGCTGGCCGGGGCCGCGCGCGTTCGCCAACGACCACTCCCGCTTCGCCTACTTCCGCGACCCGGCCGCCCACCCCACGCTGCACCGCTTTGACGACACCCGCTGCGAGGTGACCATCCTTTCCGGCCTCCCCGGCAGCGGGAAGGACACCTGGGTGGCGGTGAACGCGGGGGGCCGGGCGGTCGTCAGCCTCGACGACCTGCGCGAGGAGCTGGACGTGGACCCGACCGACAACCAGGGGCCGGTAATCGCCGCCGCGCACGAGCGGGCGCGCGGGCTGTTGCGCGCCGGGGAGTCGTTCGTGTGGAACGCCACGAACGTGTCGCGGGTGCTGCGCGAGAAGCTGACCGGGCTGGCGGCCGCGTACAACGCCCGGGTCCGTGTCGTCTACCTGGAGCCGCCCCCGGCCCAGGTCCGGGCGCGGAACACGGCCCGCGCGAAGGTCGTGCCGCTGCGGGTGTGGGACCGGATGTTCGACCGCCTCGACGTGCCGACGCCCGCCGAGGCCCACGCGGTCGAGTACCACACCGGCTGACGCGGCGGTACACTCACGGGAACCGTCCCCCGAGGTTCCCGCGATGCTTCGCCGTCTCCCCCTCGCGTTCGCCCTCGCACTCCTCCCCGCCGCGGCCCGCGCGGCCGACCCGCCGGCCGGGGCGAAGCTGTTCGAGGCGCCCAACCTCGTGGCGTGGTGCATCGTCCCGTTTGATGCCAAGAAGCGCGGCCCCGAGGAGCGGGTCGCCATGCTCAAGCAGCTCGGCTTCACGAAGTACGCCTACGACTGGCGGGCCGAACACCTCCCCACCTTCGACCGCGAGGTCGGGCTGCTCAAGGGCCACGGCATCGAACTCACCGCGGTGTGGTTCCCCGCCAACCTCGGGCCGGAGGCCCGCACGCTCCTCGACGTCATCGCCCGGCACAAGGTCCGGCCCCAGCTGTGGGTGACGATGGGCGACCCGCCCGGGAAGGAGCAGGCCGACAAGGTGGCCGCCGCCGCGAAGGTGATCCGCCCGATCGCCGACGAGGCCGCCAAGCTCGGCTGCTCGGTGGCCCTCTACAACCACGGCGGCTGGTTCGGCGAGCCGGCGAATCAGGTCGCCGTCGTCGAGCACCTGAAGCTGAAGAACGTCGGCATTGTCTACAACCTCCACCACGGGCATGACCACCTCCCCCGCTTCGCCGATCACCTGAGGGCGATGCGCCCCCACCTGCTGGCGCTCAACCTGAACGGGACGGAGCCCGACGGGGATAAGATGGGGAAGAAGATCCTCCCGCTCGGGTCGGGGAGCCTGGACCTGAAGCTCCTCCGCGACATTGCCGCGAGCGGGTACGCCGGGCCGATCGGCGTCCTCGGCCACACCCAAGACGACGCCGAAGCCCGGCTCCGCGACAACCTCGACGGCCTCAGCTGGCTGGTCCGCGAGCTGAAGGGGCTTCCGCCCGGCCCCCGGCCGACGTACCGCACGCAGCCGGCGCGGCCGTAGCCACCGGCACGGCTTGCCCCGGCCGCACGACCGCGCCGGCCACCCGATTTCATGAGGCTTCCTGCCGGCGGGGCGCTGCGGGTGCGGGGACGGGGGCAGTAGATTGACGCTCCCGGGAAGGGGTGCGGGGGCACCCCTTCCCGGGAACGGGGTCGATCCAATGAACACTCAGGTGGACCAGCTGCCGGCGGACGTGTTCGCCGGCCTGTGGAACGCGGCGGGGTCGCTGGACGAGGCGGCGACCCGGGTGAAGGAACTGGTGAGCGGGCGGGCGCCGCGGTGGGCGGTCCTCGCCCGCGCGACCGCCCTGCGGAAGGCCGGGGCGGACCTCAAGCGCTTCCCGCCGGCCGGCGAGCAGTCGTAGGCCGGCACGAAAGGGTCACCGATGACCGCCGACGAGCGGGCGGAACTGGCTGCGATCGCCGACCAGCTGAGGATCGGCCGGTTCCACCGACACGTGTTCCTGTGCATCGGCCCGACGTGCTGCGCCGCCGAGGCGGGCGATGCGGCCTGGGACGTACTCAAGCGCGAGCTGAAGGACCGCAGCCTGTCGCTGGCGGACGGCCCGGCGGCGTGCTACCGGACGAAGGTGGGCTGCCTGCGGGTGTGCAAGGGCGGCCCGATGATGGTGGTCTACCCCGAGGGGACGTGGTACGCCGGGATGACCGCCGACCGCATTCCCCGGTTCGTGGAGGAACACCTGATCGGCGGCCGCCCGGTCGAGGAGTGGGTGTTCGCCCGCAACCCGCTACCCAGCAGCTGACGAGTCGGACGAAGATCAGTCAGCCGGCTCGCTCGACTTCTCCCTCGATCGAAGCCAATTCGGCATGAGGTCAGCCGCGGCCCGGATTTCCTCATCGGTCGCCGACGGTCCTGTGACCTCACGGACGACTACGACAACGTCCCACTTCGTGTCCGTAGCCGCCTCTCGTGCCGTGCGCAGCTGGGTTGCCAGCCACTTCTCTTCCCGAACCTCGTCCCGGCAACGCGCGGCCCAGGTCACCGCTTGTTCGGGGCTCATAACCGTGGCCTGGAACTGGCGCGCTTCGACCGTTCCGGGGCCGGGGACCAGGTCGCCCATCAGCCAGCGGTCCACCCACTCGGCGAAGTAGGCCACGGCGAGAGAAGGAGCGTGATCCCGGAGGCCGAGGCAGAACTGGTCCACGGCGACCGGGTTGGGGGTCGTTCGCCACCCGGCGAATTGATCCGCGACTGCCTCAGCAGCTGCGCCGGTCAGGGTTGCCACCGTCAGTCGTTGCGTGGCCACCCCGCCGCCCTCGCTCGCTCCGCCAGCCAAAAGACGTGATCGGGGAAGCCGGGTCAGTGCCCGACCGGCTCGCCGGTGGCGTGGAACTCGGCGGCCCGCACGGCGCCGGCCGGCCAGTCCACCCGGAGCAGGCGTTTGAAGCCGTAGTCGCCGCCGACGTTGTAGCCGCGGGTCGGGCCGAAGGTCGCCTCCCGCGCGAAGTGGGTGTGCCCGCAGAACGCCAGCGGCACCCGGCCGGCGTACTTCGTCAGCACTTCTTCCAGGTCCGCGTTCCCGCTGAACGCCTCCCACATCAGCGAGTCCAGGTCCGGCGGGTCCGGCTTCGGGTAGTTCAGCCGGCGGAACGGCGGGTGGTGCGTCACCAGCAGCGCCGCCGGCACCGCCCCCAGCGCCTCCCGGAGGTGGTCGTCCAGCGCCTCCACCGCGGCGTGCGCGAAGCCGGCGTCGTCGAACTGCCAGCGGACGAAGTTCGCGTCGTTGTGCCGGCCGCGGGTGAACCGCTTGGTCCGCAGCCGGTCGGCCCAGTCCGGGGTGAACTGCCGCAGGCGGTCCACGCCCCACGAGTAGTCGTACCAGTTGATCGACCCGACCACCGCCAGCCCGAACTGCGGCAGGACGAGCGGCCCCTGGTCGAGGTAGTGGAACCCGCGGGCGGCCGCCTCGGCGGGGAGGTGGCGGCGGTACACGTCCAGCGAGTCGCCCCGCGGGTCGTCCGACCGGACCCAGATGTCGTGGTTCCCCGGCACGAGCGCCTTCGCGCACGGCAGGTCGGCGAAGAGGTCGAGGCAGCGGCCGAACTCGTCCCCGGCGCCGACGTCGCCGGCGATAATGAACACGTCCGGGGTGGTTCGGAAGAGGTCGTCGGCGAGGGCGAGGGTGGCGGAAAGCCCCTCCGGGTGGCGGGAGCCGAAGTGCAGGTCGGCGGTGACAGCGATCCGGACCGGGCGGCCGGGTCCGGCGGGCCGCGGGATGGTCGTCATGGCCCTATTCTACCCCACCACTTCAACCGGCGCGACTCCTCCTCACGCCCCGCACGGCATCTTCATTAGAGCTTCGCCCGCACACCCGACCCAGGCCGCTCAACCGGACGACTCGTACCGGATCGCTGAGACGGTCACGCCCCGGCCGGAGGCGATCGGCCCCGGCGGCGATAACCGTTATCACCCCTACCTCATGACGGCCGCGACGGGCCTGCCGCCGTGCGAGATGTGCGTCGGCCGGTTGGTGTGGTCGGGCACCATCGCCTCCGGGTCCACGCCCACCAGCTGATACATCGTCGCCACGAGGTCGCCGGCCGAGACGGGGTGGTCGGTCGGGTACGCGGCGATCTTGTCGGACGTCCCGTGGACCACGCCCGGCCGCGTCCCGCCGCCGGCGAACAGGCAGAACCCGCACTGCGGCCAGTGGTCGCGGCCGGCGCTGGCGTTCACCTTCGGCGTCCGCCCCATGTCGCCGGTCACCACCACCAGCGTGCTTTCGAGCAGCCCGCGGTCGTCGAGGTCGTCCAGCAACGCGGACAGTGCCCGGTCGAGGAACGGCAGGAGGACGTGCCGCAGCATCTTGAAGTTGTTGCTGTGGGTGTCCCAGTGGCCGTTCGGCTTGGCCTCGGTGTGGACGGTCACGAACGTCACCCCGGCCTCGATCAACCGGCGGGCGAGCAGCACGCTCTGGCCGAAGAGGCCGGCGCCGTAGCGGTCGCGGGTGCGGGTCGGCTCGCGGGACAGGTCGAACGCCGAGCGGGCCTTTGCGGACAGGAGCAGGTCGAAGGCGGCGTCGCGGCGGGCGGCGTGGTTGCGGGCGTCGATGGCGGCGGCCGCCGCGTCGATCTGTTGGGCGAGGGTGCGGCGGGCGTTCAGCGCGTCGAGGGTGAGCCCGCCGTCGAGCTTGGGCAGCCGGGGCTCGCCGCCGGGCGTGACCGAGTGGCTGTAGAAGTCCTTGTCCTCGCCGATCGAGTCGCGGCGGTGCTCGTCGGCCGCGCTGAAGACCGGGTCGAAGGCGGTGCCGAGGTAGCCGCCGTAGGGGCCGGCGCGGCGGAGACCCTGGGTGTAGCCGGGGGCCGCCGGGAGCATGACGTACCCGGGCAGTTCGGTGCCGCGGCCGAGGCCGAAGTACCGGCACACGGTCGCCACGCTCGGGTGGTTGGTGGGTCGGGCGAAGTAATCGGTCTGGTCCTGGCCGCCGTCGAACCCGGTCATCACCCCGTAGGGGTTGTGCGAGTTGTACCGATGGCTGACGGTGCGGACGGTGGCGAAGCGGTCCATCCGCCGGGCGAGTTCGGGGAGGTGTTCGCAGATGCGGATGCCCGGGAGGGCGGTCGGGATGGTGCCGAACTCGCCGCGGATCTCGGCGGGGGCGTTCGGCTTGGGGTCGAACGTGTCGATGTGGCTCGGCCCGCCGAACAGGTCGAGGAGCAACACGGCCTTCGCCGGTGCGGCCCGCGAATCGGTGGCGGCCCGGGCGGCGGGCGCGCCGAGCAGCGCGAGCGACCCGGCGCGGAGGAGGTCGCGGCGGGTGACTTGCATACGGAGCATGAATGACTCTCCGAGCCAAGACCGAAGAGAGTGGCCACAAAGAGGCACAAAAAGACACAAAAAGACACAAAAAGTCGAACAACGCGGGTCAGGCGGGCGCGGGTCGGCGGGCTCTCTCTTCGTGTCTCTTTGTGACTGTTCTCCGCCGGCCGTCACGTCCGTGTGTCGCGGACGATCAGACCGGGGTGAAGGACGGCGGTCACAATACGACACACGACCGGACGCACAAAGTCGAGCAGAAAACAGGCGGGCCGTCGGTGGGGCTCTCCCCTTCTGGCGTTCTGTGCCTCTTCGTGGCCATCACTCCGCCGCCGTGTCACGCCAGGATGTCGCGGACGATGTTGCCGTGGACGTCGGTGAGCCGGTAGTCGCGGCCCTGGAAGCGGTACGTCAGTTTGGTGTGGTCCAGCCCCATCAGATGGAGGATGGTGGCCTGGAGGTCGTGGACGTGGACGGGGTTCTCCGTCACGTTGTAGCCGATGTCGTCGGTCCGGCCGTACAGGAAGCCGCGCTTCACCCCGCCGCCGGCCAGCCACATGGTGTAGGCGTCGATGTGGTGGTCGCGGCCGACCGTCTCGCGGTTCTCGCCCATCGGCGTGCGGCCGAACTCGCCGCCCCACACCACCAGGGTGTCGTCGAGCAGCCCGCGCCGCTTCAGGTCGGTGACGAGCGCCGCGCACGGGCCGTCCACCTCGCGGCAGATGTTCTCCAGCGGCCGGCCGAGGTCGAGGCTGCCGCCGTGGTGGTCCCAGTCGGTGTGGTAGAGCTGGATGAACCGCACCCCGCGCTCGACCAGCCGGCGGGCGAGGAGGCAGTTGGCGCCGAAACTCGGTTTGCCCGGCTCGGCCCCGTACAGGGCGAGCGTCTCCTTCGACTCGCGCGACAGGTCCGTCAACTCCGGGGCGGCGGTCTGCATCCGGTAGGCCATCTCGTAGGCGGCGACGCGGGTGTCGATCTCGGGGTCGCCGGTGGCGTCGCGGCGGAACCGGTTCAGGTCGCGGACGGCGTCGGTGAACTCGCCCTGGCGGCGGGCGTCGAACCCGGGCGGCGGGGCGAGGTCGAGGATCGGGCTCGGCCCGCGCAGGAACGGCACCCCCTGGTAGACGCTCGGCAGGAACCCCGCGGAGTACAGTGCCGCCCCGCCGCGCGGCCCGCGCGGGCCGGACTGGAGGACGACGAACCCGGGGAGCGAGTCCGACTCGCTGCCGAGCCCGTAGGTGAGCCACGCCCCCATGCTCGGCCGGCCGAACTGCGGCGAGCCGGTGTTCACGAAGCACTTGGCCGGGCCGTGGTTGAACACGTCCGTCTTCATCCCGCGGACCCAGCACAGGTCGTCGGCGACCTCTCGGTGGCGGGGGAAGAGTTCGCTGATGTCCATGCCGCACTGCCCGGCGCGGGCGAAGGTGCGGCGGCAGCCGAGAACCCGGGCGTCGCCCTTGATGAAGGCGAACCGCTTCCCCTCGGTGAACGACTCGGGCACCCGCTGGCCGTTGAGGCGGTTGAGTTCGGGCTTGGGCTCGAACAGCTCCAGCTGACTCGGCGCCCCGGCCATGAACAGGAAGATGACCGACTTGGCCTTGGGGGCGTGGTGCGGCGGCCGGGGCGTGAGCGGGTCGCGGCGCGGCGGGCGGGGCTCGGCGGCGCGGGAGTCGCGGTTCAGGAGGGCGCCCAGCGCCATCGCCCCGACGCCGACTCCGCAGTCGCGGAAGAAGTGCCGGCGGGTGGCGGCGAGGGTGAGGGCGTCGTCGAGGCTTTGGGGGGGCATGCCGACGGTCTCGTGGTCGGTCGCGGGTTACCAGGGGCGCGGGATCGAGGGCGGAGGCGGACCGTCGTGTCACGAGCTGCGGCCGCGAGTACCCCGCCCGGGGCGTTGCCCCGGGCTATCGGATCTCAGCCCTTCGGGCTGAAGACGGGCCGTTGGGTTTCAGGCCAACGGCCTGGGATTCCGCCGCCCGGGGCAACGCCCCGGGCGGCCTGCGGGTCAACCCGAGCCCGGCTCACTCCCGGGTGATGAACTCGTCCAGGTTCATCAGCACGCGGGCGGTGGCGGGCCAGGCGGTGGCCGGGTTCGTCTTCCGCTGGGCCTCCAGGTAGGCCAGCACGCGGGCGGCCTCGGCCGTCTCCGGGTCGCGGGCGAAACAGGCGCGGAAGGCGAACCGCACCCTGGCCTCGTCGTCCGGCCCGCCGTCTCGCTCGACGCGGCGGCCCAGCGCCTCGGCCAGTTCCACGAACACCGGGTCGTTGGCCAGGTGGAGCGCCTGGAGCGGCGTGTTGCTCCGGTTGCGGCGCGTGCAGGCCGTCTGGGCGTCGGCGCCGTCGAACGTCGTCAGGAGGGGGTGCTGGCTCTGCCGCCAGATGTACGTGTACACCCCCCGGCGGTAGCGGTCCGGCCCCTTGCTCTCGGGCCAGTTCCGCTGGCTCTGGGTGAACGCGAACACCTCCTTCGGCTGCGGTGGGTATACCCCCGGGCCGCCGACCTTGGTGTTCAGTTTGGCACTCGCCGTCAGCGCCGCGTCGCGGATCACCTCGGCCTCCAGCCGGAGGCGCGACTGCCGCCCGAGGAGCAGATTCCGCGGGTCGGCCGCCGTCAGATCGGCGCGGTGGAGCGACGCCTGCCGGTAGGTCGCGCTCGTCACGACGAGGCGGTGGAGCTTCTTCATCGACCAGCCCCCGCCCTCCATGAACTCGGCCGCCAGCCAGTCGAGGAGGTCCGGGTGCGTCGGCAGGTTCCCCTGCATCCCGAAGTCGTTCTCGGTCTCGACCAGCCCCCGGCCGAAGAACTTCTGCCACTCGCGGTTCACCGTCACGCGGGCCGTGAGCGGGTTGTCGCGGGAGACGAGCCAGCGGGCCAGGTCGAGGCGGCTCAGCCGCTTGGCAGGCGCGGGCGTGCCGGGCGGAACGAGGGCCGCCGGGAAGGCGGGCTGCACCGCGTCGCCCTTGCGGAGGAAGTCGCCCCTCAGCTGGACGTGCGTCGGCCGCGGGGCGGGCCGCTCGCGCAGCACCAGCGTCGTGGTGACCTTCCCCTGCACCCGCTTGATCTCGGCCCGGATGACGTCGATCTCCTCCCGGCTGCCGCCGTTCTTCTGGATCCAGAACTCCATGTGGTTCAGCTTGGCGATCGTGTCTTCCAGCCGGGGCGAGCCGCCGATCGGCACGGTCGGCTCGTCGCACGAGTCGAAGAAGGCGTAGAGGCGGAAGTAGTCGTGCTGGGTGACCGGGTCGTACTTGTGCGTGTGGCACTGGGCGCAGCCGACGGTGAGCCCGAGCCACACGGCCCCGGTGGTGTTGGTCCGGTCCACCGTCCGCTCGACGCGGAACTGCTCGGGGTCGGTGCCGCCCTCCTCGTTGAACGCGGTGTTCCGGTGGAAGCCGGTGGCGATCTTGTGGTCGGTGGTCGCGCCCGGCAGGAGGTCGCCGGCGAGCTGCTGGGTGGTGAACTGGTCGAACGGCAGGTCGGCGTTCAGCGCCCGGATCACCCAGTCGCGGTACGGCCAGATGCTGCGCGGGCCGTCGATGGTGTAGCCGTTACTGTCCGCGTAGCGGGCCAGGTCGAGCCAGTGCCGGCCCTGTCGCTCGCCGTAGTGCGGCGACGCGAGCAGGCGGTCGACTAGCTTCTCGTAAGCGTCGGGCGAGTCGTCCTTCAGGAATGCCTCGACCTCGGCGGGCGTGGGCAGCAGGCCGGTGAGGTCGAGCGTGACGCGGCGGATCAGCGTCGGGCGGTCGGCCTCCGCGGACGGCGCCAACTTCGCCTTCTCCAGCTGAGCGAAGACGAAGGCGTCGACGGCGTTTCGGGTGGGGTGTTTCGTGGCGGGTGTTCGCGGGCGAGTCACCCGGCTGAAGGCCCAGTGCGGGGTATACTCGGCCCCCTGGGCGATCCAGGTCTTGAGCGTCTGGACCTGCGCGGGCGTGAGCCGGGGGGCGGCTTCCGGGGGCGGCATCCGGCCGTCGTCGGTGGGGTCGCAGATGCGCTCGACGAGGCTGCTCTTGTCCGGCTGGCCGGGCACGACCGCGCCGGCCTTGATCGCTCCTTCGCGGGTGTCGAGGCGGAGTTTCCCCATCTGGGAAGCCGGGCCGTGACACTTGAAGCAGGCATTCGACAGCAGCGGCCGCACGTCCCGGGCGAAGTCGACCGGGTCGGCCCGGCCGGTGGCCGGGAACAAAAGCAGTACCGCCGGGGCCAGGCGGGAGAGGGGTGCGGCGGGCATGGTGGGTTCGGGTGCGGCGGGTCGGCGGGCCACCGCCAGTCTACCCGACCTGGGGGGCGGTGGAAAACGATTTCGGTGCGGGGGAGGAACCGAAGCCGGGGAACTGGACCAATTCGTTCCACCCCCCACTCCTGCGCTCCCACACGGTTCTGCCGCTCCCCCTCTCCTTCTCCCACAGAATCCGCTACCGGCGCGCGAAAAGGCCCGGGGAGTAACCCCCGGGCCTTCAGGTCGTCTTGGTCAGCCGGCGGGGCTTACGCCGACCGCTTGCGGAACAGCCGGAGGGCCGGCAGGCCGATCCCGGCCAGGAGCAGCGTGGTCGGCTCCGGCACGCCCGGGGTCGGATCGACCGGGCCGGGCGGGGCCGGGGCGATGGTGTCCACGATGTTCCGGTCCAGGTTGCCGCCATTCACCTGCGGGTTCTGGGCGGTGAAGTCGGTCTTCACGCTCGTCCCGACGGTCGAGGTGGCCCCGAAGTTGCCGATCCCGAGTTGGCCGGACGGGATGCCCGCCCCGACGTACCGGAACACCAGGTTCTCGATGTCCGGGTTGTCCTTCGGGTTGAGCCCGTTCGGGATCGGGCCGGTCTTGGACACCTCCATCACCCAGTCCGAGGCGGACGAGTTCTGCGGGTCCACGAACTGCGAGCCGGCGACCAGGCCGCCGAAGTCGTAGATGGTGAAGTAATCCCCGGCCTGGAGCTTCATGTCGGTCGGCAGGACGACCGAGTACTGCCACCGGAAGTTCTGCCCCTCCGGGGTGATGGTGACCGACCCCGGGATGATCCCGGCCGCGGCGGTGCCGCCGGCAACAACGACCGCGACGGCGGTGGTAAACAGGCGGGCGACCCAGGTGCGACGAATCATGTGGAAACCTCCGTGACAGGCGACTCGGTCGTGGACCCCGGCCACTGGCCGGGGTCCGGGGCGGCGGCCGGATTTCCCTCCGTCCGCCGACAGCCGCCCCTCAAGACGGCGGGGCTTTTAGACCGCCCCGCCGGGGCTGTCAACCGCAACCACCCGGACGGCGCGGGTGCGGCGGGCGCCCCGCCGGGCCAGGGCTGCCAGCGGCAGCCCGAGCCCGGCGAGGGCCAGCGTGGTCGGCTCCGGCACCCCCGGCGGAGCCGGGACCGGGACCACGGTTTCGGTGATGTTGCTGTCCTGCCGGGTGCCCCCGGCCAGGTGCGTGCGGGCGGTGAAGTACGAGTCCCCGGAGGAGCCGTACTGCGACGCCGCCGAGAAGTTCCCCATCCCCGACTGCCCGGGGTCGAAGTCCGGGCCGGTCCAGGTCCAGGTCAGGTTGATCAGGTTCGGGTTGTCGTCCGGGTTCACCCGGTCGGGCGTCGGGCCGACCAGAGAGGACGAGAACACCCAGCCCTCGGGCTGGCCGCTCGAGCCGGAGACGAGCCCGGCGAAGTCGTAGATGGTGAAGTAGTCCCCGGACCGGAGCATCGACCCGGTGGGGAGCATCACCGCGTACATCCAGAGCTGGTTCGGCCCCTCGGGGGTCACCGACACCTTGGTGGGGACGAGCCCGGCCGAGGCCGGGGGGGGGGCGAACAGGGCGGCCAGCGCCACGAGCGCGGGCGGGACGAACCGACGGGCCATTTCCACCTCCTGCGGTACCGGCGGCCCGCGGCGGTGGAGCCCGGGCCGCCGCCGGAACGGGGCGGATGGTACGCCGGTTTTTCGGGGGGGGTCAAGCCGGGTTGGGGGCGGCGGCGGGCGAAGGCGGAGGGGTGAGGAAAGAGATGAACGCGGGCCGCCGGAGGTCAGGCCGGGTTGGGGCCGGCGTCCGGGACGGCAGGGGGGACGACGGCGGGGCGGACGACCGAGCCGGTCGGGTCTTCGGCCACGCCCGCGGGCTTCGCCACCGGGACGATGATCGGCCGGATCTCGCCGGTGGCGAGGTCGAGGACGATGCACGTCTTCGGGTTGGCCCGGAACAGCGCGCCGGGGTTGGCGACGAGCGTCCGCCCGGTGCGGTGCTGCTCGCGGACGTGGGTGTGGCCGTAGAAGACGTAGTCGAAGAAGTCCGAGTGTTCCAGCTGGCGGAGTTGGTGCCGCTCGTGGCTGTGGACCCAGGCGATCCGCTTGCCGGCGAGCTCGATCGCCCCGAACGACTCGTAGTGGGTGCCGCCGGCGTCCTTGATCGCGGCCGCCAACTTGGCCCGGTCCTTGTCCCAGTTGCCGAACACGAAATGGGTTGGGACCGGCTTGAACAGCCGGACGGTCTCCGGCGACTCGATGTCCCCGCAGTGGAGGACGAGTTCGACGCGATGCTCCCCGAGGAGGCGGACTGCCTCCGCCACCGCCTCCCCCCGGTCGTGGGTGTCGCTGACGACCCCGATCCGCATCGTGTACCCGTCCCGGTCCGTGCCCGATGATCCCGCCGTTCCCTCTACCTTAACAAAGTGAGCGTGTCGCGGGTATGCCGTGTATCGGGTGTCAGGGGGTCGGGATGCGGGGATTGGGGCGGGGATGCTGGGTGTCGGGTATGTCGGGTGTCGGGGATGTCGGGATCAGGTATGCCGGGTGTCCAGTGGTCAGGTATCGGACGGAGTCCGCCCCCGGCACTCGAATACCCCCAAACACCCGACATACCCGACCCCCGACATCCCCGATCCCCGATCCCCGCATCCCCGACCCTGAATCACCGCCCGAGCACAATGCCCGTCGCCAGCCCGGTGTCCCGCCCGGCCAGGGCCGCCGCCCGGTCGGCCGGGGCCACCACGGTCACCACCCGCTGATCGCCCCGCGGCCCGGCCACGAGGTACGCCACCCGCAGCACCGGCACGTCCTGCGACCGCCCCTCCACCGCCAGCCGGTACACCCAGTAGCCGTCCGCGGCCGGCACCTCGGCGTCCGCCAGTACCCGCAGCGGCACCCAGCCCGGGGCGGCGGAGGCCGCCTTCTTGAACTCGTCCGCCGGGGTGTGCTGCCCGGCCGCGGCCTTCGTCCACGGGGACACCGTGGCCTGGGCCACGAACTCGCCCCCGTCGAGGAGCCGCAGTACCAGATGGGTGTCGGTCTGGCCGGTGACGTGCCAGTCCCGCGGGTGAACCAACTCGTACTCGTTCCGCGGGCCGTGCTGACGCAGCCGGCCGGCGGTCGCCGGCGGGTCGGCCGGGATGGCGGCCAGCGCCTCGGCCGACAGCTCGGCCGGCACCCCGGCCCCGAACTCGCGGCGGAGGGTGATCGTCGCCTCCACCTTCGCCGCCGGCGTCACGGGGCCGGCCGACCGGTCGTCGGTCTGCTTCCAGGTGAGCTCCACCACCCGCCCGGCGGCCACGTCGAACGTCCCGGTGGCGCTCACGGCGAGTGCCACCTTGGCGCCGTTCTCGACCCCTTCGAGGGTGCCCGATACGGCGAACGTGGCCCGCCCGTCGGCCGCCGCGGTGAGCTTCCCCTGGAGGGCGTTCTTCGTCAGCATGTCGAACAGCCCGGCCGCCTGGGCGGCGGGGTCGGCCACGACCCAGGTGTCGCCCACGGCCACCGCCTTCCCGGGGAGTAGCCCGGCGAGGCAGTGCGGGTCGAAGTGCTCGGTGACGAGGTCGAGCTCGTCCCGGGTGACGGGGCCGGCCGGGCAGTAGCCGAACACGCCGTCCGGGTTCCGCCGGGCGACGACGAGGCGGCGGTCGGCGGGGAGGGTGCGGTCGGACTTCTCGCCGCCGACGGTGGCGGTGGCGGTCGCCTCGTCGTAGAACCGCGCCGACCGCGCCGGCAGCCCCTCGGCCACGGCCAGGGTCTTCTCGGCGAAGCGGTGGCGGGCGGCGGCCTCCAGCCGGACGGGCTGCTTGGTGCCGTTCTCGGTCAGGACGAGCTGACCGGTGAGCTTCAGGTCGAGGGTGTAGCGGGCGGAATCACCGGGGCGGGGCGTCTCGGCGAGTGTGACCGGTTGGGCTCCGGCCGGGCCGGCGAACACGAGTACGGCGAGTACGGCGGCGCGTCGGGCGGTCATGGCAACTCCCCGGGCGGACACGGCGGCCGGGGATACCCGCGGCCGCGGGCGAGGGTCAAGTCGGACCGACTCGCGCGATCAGATGGCCTCAAGCCGTTGGAGGGGTTGCGATTCCGTCGGGTAGATGGGGTTTTCAGTCGCCACCCGGCCGGGGGAGCGGGTAGACTGACGGTCCCCCGCCGGAGCCCCCTTTCATGCTGATCTTCGACTCCCACCTCGACCTCGGACTGAACGCGGTGGACTGGAACCGCGACCTGCGGATGGCCGTGGCCGAGATCCGGGTGCAGGAAATCACCCACAACATGACCGACCCCGGCCGGCGGACCAACACGCTGAGCTTCCCGGAGTTGAAGCGGGCGCAGGTGGGGGTGGGGGTGGCGACGGTGCTGGCCCGGCAGGAGCGGCAGATCAACCACCCGTTCGGGTACACCACCGCCGAGGCGTGCTACGCGGTGGCGATGAGCCACCTGTACTACTACAAGGCGATGGAGCGGGCCGGGTGGATGCGGCCGGTCCGCACCAAGCGCGACCTCCAGCAGCACGTCGCCGACTGGCGGGCCGACCCGGCCGCCACGCCGTTCGGGTACATCCTGAGCATGGAGTGCGCCGACCCGGTACTCGACCCGGACAACATCCGCGAGTGGTACGACATGGGCCTGCGGGCCATCGGCATCACCCACTACGGCCCCAACCGCTACGGCGGCGGGACGCAGTGCGAGGTGGGGCTCGCCGTGGACGCCCTGCCGCTCCTGCGGAACATCGAGGAGCTCGGCATCGCCCTGGACATGACGCACCTGTCCGACAAGGCGTTCTGGCAGGTGGCCGACCGGTTCGGCGGGAAGGTGCTGGCGAGCCACCAGAACGCCCGCAAGTTCTGCGACTGGCAGCGGCAGTTCGCCGACGACCAGATCAAGCACGTGATCAGCAGGGGCGGGGTGCTGGGGGTGGCGTTCGACGCGGTGATGCTCCAGCCCGGCTGGGTGCGCGGCCAGAGCAAGCCGGAGGTCACCATCGAGCGGGCCGTCGAGAACATCGACCACATCTGCCAGCTGGCGGGGAACTGCCGCCACGCCGGCGTCGGCAGCGACCTCGACGGCGGCTACGGCAAGGAGCAGACCCCCGCCGACCTGGACACCATCGCGGACCTCCAGAAGATCCCCGACCTGCTCACGAAGCGCGGCTACAAGACCGCCGACATCGAAGCCGTGATGCACGGCAACTGGCTCCGCTTCTTCGCCGAAGTGCTGCCGGCGTAACCCGGACCATTTCACCACAGAGTCACAGAGGGCACCGAGGAAGACAGAGAACCGGGAGAGGACGGTTTCCAACCGGTTTCCTCTCCGCCTTCTGTCTTCCCCGGTGCCCTCTGTGACTCTGTGGTGAATTTCTTAACCACAACCGGCCCATGCCCCAACGCTATCTGGTCGTCGGGATCACCGCGGTCGCGGCCCTGTGGCTGTACATCGACCGCGTCAGCTTTTCGACCCTCGCCACCCCGATCACCGTCGAGCTGGTTCTCCCGCTCGCCCCGGAGCCGTCGGCCGGGGACGAGTTGTCGGACGAGCAGATCGACGCCGCGAAGAGGAAGAAGCGCGAGGCCGACCCGGCGCTCGGCGAGAGCGTCGAGCTCTCAGCTGAGGAGGTCGCCGCGCTCCAGAAGAAGAAGTGGGCCGACGGGCGGATGAGCTACGTACTCGGGGCGTTCTTCCTCACCTACGCCCTGTTCCAGATCCCCATCGGGACACTGGCCGACCGGTTCGGGGCGCGGGCCGTGCTCACCGCGTCGATCGCCGCGTGGTCGCTGGTCACGGCGGCGACGGGGCTGGCCGAGTCGTTCGCCTTCCTGCTGGCGGCCCGGCTGATGCTCGGCGTCACCGAGTCCGGGGCGTACCCGGCGGCCGCCGGGCTCATCAAGCGCTGGGCCCGGCCGGAGGAGCGGGGCCGGTTCAGCAGCGCCGTCGCGCTCGGCGGGCGGGTCGGCGGGTTCGTCGCCCCGCTGCTCACCGCGTGGCTCGCCGTCAGCCTGGCCGGCGTCGGCCCGACCGGCTGGCAGGGCAACCCGTCCGGCCAGAACTGGCGCGGCGTGCTCGTGATCTACGGGCTCTGCGGGCTCGCGGTCGCCGCGCTGTTTTGGGTCATGGTCCGCGACCGCCCGCCGGTCGCGGCGGCCGACGGGCCTGCCGCCGAGCCGGCCCCGGACCCCCCCCCCTCGCCCCCCGCCGGCGTGCCTGCCCCGACGTTCGCCCGCAGCCTCGCGCTCCTCTGCCGGAGCCGCAACATGTGGTTCTTCGGCAGCCTCCAGTTCGGGGTGAACCTGGGCTGGGCGTTCCTCGTCACCCTCTTCCCGATCTACCTGAAGGAGGTCTTCGACCTCCCGCCGAAGCAGATCGGCCTGATGCAGACCGTGGTGCTCGGCATCGGCTGCCTCGGCATGGTTTCCGGCGGCCTGGTCACGGACGCGGTCCGCCGCCGGCTCGGGCCGAAGCTCGGCCGGTCCGTGCCCATCGGCGTCGCGCTCGGCGGGTGCGCCCTCGCCCTCTTCTCGGTCCCGGCACTCGACTCGGTCTGGCTGGTCGTCGTCGTACTCGGGCTGATGGCCTTCCTCGTGGACATGCACAACCCGTCGATCTGGTCGTTCGCCCAGGACGTGGGCGGGCGGAACGTCGGCGCCGCGCTCGGCTTCGGGAACATGTGGGGCAACCTGGGGGCGGCGCTCTCCCCCGTGCTGCTCGTGGCGGTAAAGAACGCGGCCGGTTGGGACGTGGTGTTTCTCGTCGGCGGGTCGGCGTTCGCCGCCGCCGCCGCGTGCGGCCTGCTGCTCGACGCCTCGAAGCCGATCGAGCCCGAGGCGGCGGGCGATTAGCGGGCGAACGCCCGCAGCAGGAAGCCGGCCCCGAGCATCGCGGCGGCCGCCACCGACCCGCCCGTCACCAGGAGTGCCATCGGCGTGAGCCCCCGGCGCCGGGGGCCGGTCGCGGTCGTACTCCCGGTCCCGGACGCCGGCTCCTCGTGCGTCAGCTGGACCCACGGGGAGGGGTCGGGGAGCGTGTCCCCCGGCCGGGAGTGCGCGCTGGTCGGGGCCGGCGGCTGGGCGATCATGCCGGTCAGGTGGCCCGAGTGGTACGAGAGCGGGTTGACCGGCTCCGGCACGTCGAAGTGGATGAACGTCCCGTCCTCCTCCACCGCCACCGACCCGGACGACAGCCCGTCCAGCCGGGCGGCCAGGGCGGCGGCCGACTGGAAGCGGTGGTTCGGGTCTTTGGCCAGCAGCCGGTGGACGATCTCGGCCACCTGGGGCTGGACGTCCGGGCGGACCCGGCCCACCGGGGCCACCGCCTCGGACCGGTGCCGCCGCGCCTTCGACTCGGGCGCACCGCCCGGGAACGGGGGCCGGCCGGTGAGCAGGAAGTAGAACACGCACCCGAGCGAGTACAGGTCGGCCCGGTGGTCGCCGGCCGGCTCCGGGGCGGCGTAGTCGAGGGCGCCCGCCACCTCCGGGGGGAGGGCGTCGCCCGCGGCGGGGTCGGCGGGCGGGGTCAGACGGGCGATGCCGAAGTCGGCGACCTTGACCACGCACCCGGGCATGGTCTTCGACGCCCGGGTCACGAGCAGGTTCGTCGGCTTCACCGCCCGGTGGGTCATCGCCTGCTCGTGGGCGTGCTGGAGCCCGACCGCCACCTGCCGGACGAGCTCGCACGCCTCGCCCACCGGCAGCGGCCCGCGGTCCCGCACCAGCTGATCCAGGTTGGGGCCGTCCACGAACTCGGTCACCACGTAGGCCCGCTCGCCCCGCTCGTGCGCGTCGAACGCGGTCACGACGTTCGGGTGGTTGAGCCGGGCCGCCGCCTGGGCCTCCCGGCGGAACGCCGCCCGGTCGTCCGGCGTGCGGGTCAGGTCGGAGGAGAGCACCTTGATCGCCACCGTCCGGCTCATCGTCCGGTGGATCGCCCGGTACACCCGCCCGGCGCCGCCCCGCCCGATCTGCTCCTGGATCACGTAGGGGTCGATCACGAACCCGTCGGTCCGGCCGGCCAGCAGCCGGTCGGCCTGGAAGCGGGTCAGGAACCCGGTGGCGACCAGAAACTGCGCCGCCTGGGTGGCCGCGACGGCGTGGTCGGGCAGGGCGGCCGTCGCCTTCGCCAGCTGGGACGCGGTGAGCAGGCCTGACGCCTTGACGGCCCCGAGGAAGGCGGCCCGGTCGGTCAGACAGGGGGAGACGGCGGTGGGTGAGGTTGGCGACATCGGAGCATCCGTGGGGCCGCGGCGAAATAGGCTGGGCGACCGCGACAAGGGGCGCGAGGTGTCCGAACCTCCGACCCCAATCTAGGTGACGAATCTGACCGCGTTAGCCCTTTCCTGGGGCACGGCGCGATTCGCTATCAGGTAGACGACCCGGGCTCGCGTCTCTGGCGTAACGTTCCGGTAACGGCTCAATCCGAACCACGTCCGTTCACGCCCCTCTGGTGGATTCGGGCGGCGCGTCGCTTCCTTTCCCGGAAGAGTCCGACCGGACCGGAAGCCGACCCGAGTGAGCCGCTCCTCCGGACCGCTTTGTGCCCCTAACCGGTGACCCCGGTAACCTTTTCGTTCGCATCGACGCGAGGGCGGGGGTTGTGCGGGCGGTTCGGACGAGGCGGCAACCACTCCCACCGGGTGCGGAAGCCGGGCCGTCGTTCGCTCGAACGGTCCGCGCATCGGCTACCGGACCGCGTTGAACCGTCCCGTTCCGGTGGGGATCGGCCCGGGGTGATAACGGTTATTGTCCTCCCGGGCTGACAACCGTTATCACCCCGTCAGCAGGCCCACTACCTCCGGGTTCCGAACGATCACGGATCGACGCCACTCGGTATGAGCCAGACGACACGCACCCGTGAGCCGGACTTGCGCACGAAGACGGGGGCGGGAGGGGAAAAGGCCGTGCGCCGGGTGACGAACAACTCGTGACCGCCCGGCCGGTCGCTATACTGAGCCGCGCCACAGGCCGAGACGCCCCGCCGCGACGCCCACGCGGCCGACCCCCGATCCCCATTCCCGCGTGGAGGACCGACGATGGCCGACTGGAAGAAGCTGGCGAAGGATCTGCTCCTGGCCGACGGCTACATCGAGCGCAAGGAAACCGAACTCGTCCGGAAGGCCATCCTGGCCGACGGGGTGGTGAGCAAGTCCGAGGCGGAGTTCCTGATCGAGCTGCGCAAGGAGTGCCCGAAGGCGGTGACCGAGTTCCACCAGTTCGTCTTCGAGGTGGTGAAGAAGGCGATCCTGGCCGACGGCGACGTCAGCGCGGTCGAGGCCGCCTGGCTGGACAAGTTCCTCACCGCCGACGGCAAGGTGGACGACTCGGAGAAGCAGCTGTTGAAGGATCTGAAGGCCGGGGCGAAGGCCACGAGCGCCGAGTTCGACGCCCTGTACAAGAAGTACGTCGGCTGACCGGCCTACCCCCGCAGCTTCTCCAAGTCCTGCCAGAACCCCGGGTACGTCTTGGCCACGCACCCGGGGTTGCGGACCACCACCCCCGGCACCCTCAGCCCGACGAGCGCCAGACTCATCGCCATGCGGTGGTCGTTGTACGTGTCCACGGCCGCGCCCCGGAGCGGCCCGGGGGTGATGGTGAGGCCGTCCTCCCGCTCCTCGACGGCCGCCCCGAACTTGCGGAGCTCGGTCGCCAGGGCGGCGATGCGGTCCGTCTCCTTGTGGCGGATGTGGGCGACGTTGCGGATGGCGGTCGGCCCGTCGGCGAACAGGGCGACGGCGCCGAGCGTCATCACGGTGTCACTGATGTCGTTCATGTCCACGTCCACGCCGCGGAGCCGGCCGCCGTGGACGGTGATCCCCGCCCCGCACTCCTCGACCCGGCAGCCCATCCGCGCGAGGACGTCCACGAACCCCACGTCCCCCTGGAGGGACTTGCGGGTCAGCCCGGCGACGGTGACCCGCCCCCCGGCGACTGCCGCCGCGGCCCAGAAGTAGGACGCCGCCGAGGCGTCGGGCTCGACGTCGTACCGGCCCGTGATGTGCCGGCCCTGGTTGGGGGGGAACCGGTAGCGGTGCCCCGGCCCGACCTCGACCCGGTAGCCGAACTGCTCGATCATCGCCAGGGTCATGGCGACGTAGGACTCGGACACGAGGGGGCCGTCGATCTCGATCACGGTTTCGGCCGGCGTGAACGGCCCGACCATGAGAAGGCCGCTCAGGAACTGGCTGCTCCGGTCCCCGCGGATGCGGGCCGTCCCGCCCATCCTCCCGGTCCCCGCGACGACGACCGGCGGGCAGCCGTTGTCGGCCTCGCTCCGCGCGTCCACGCCGAGTTGTCGCATCCCGTCCAGGAGTTCCTCGATCGGCCGCTCCCGCATCCGCGGAACCCCGTCCAGCCGGAACCGGCCGGTCAGCGTCCCGAGCATGGCGGTCAGGAAGCGGATGGTGGTTCCCGAGTTCCCGACGAACAAGTCGGCCGCGGCGGGCGCGTCCTCGTACCGCTCGGGGTGAGAGATCAGAATGGCGGTCGGGTCCGCCGGGTCCGCCGCGACGTCGCACCCGAGCCGTTGCAAGGCCCGGATCATCACCTCGGTGTCTTCGCTCTGGAGGGCTCCCCGGAGTTCACAGGAGCGAATGCCGCCCATCGCCGCGAGCACGAGCGCCCGGTTGGTGATGCTCTTACTGCCGGGGACCGTGACGGTCGTGGCCGGGGCGGCGGTCAGCGGGGTGACGGGGAGTTCGGCGGGGTAGGTGAGGTCGTGCATGTGATCCGGACGGCGTGCCTCGGCGGGAGAGTGACCAGTGACACCGTATCGGCCGCCCAGGGCTCCCGCCCTGGGCTAAGCAACGTCGCCCCTTCGGGGCTCAAACCCCGGCTCGGGTCTTAGCCTCGGAGGGGCGCCCGTACTTAGCCCGGGGCTCCCGCCTTGGGCGGCGTCGGCGGGTCGGTGTGGCCGGTGACCTCCGGGTACGTCACCCGCAGGAGGAACAGCCCCTCGGGCGGCGCCGTCGGGCCGGCGCGGCGGCGGTCCATCGCCCGCAGCACGGCCGCCACCTCGCCCTCCGGCCAGTAGCCCCGGCCGACCTGGGCCAGCGTCCCGGTGATCGCCCGCACCATGTTGTACAGGAACCCGTCCGCCTCCACCTCGACGCGGACCGTCCCGTCGGCCCGCTCGACCGTCAGGTCGGTGATGGTGCGGACGCTGGTGAGGCGGTTCGGCCACTCCGTCTCGAAGCAGCGGAAGTCGTGCCGGCCGACCAGGCAGGCGCTCGCCCGCCGCATCGCGTCCGCGTCCAGGTCGGTGCGGACGAACCAGGCGTACTTCCGGAGGAACGGGTCCGGCACCCGGCCGGTCTGGATCACGTAGCGGTAGCGCTTGCGGGCGGCGTCCTTGTTCGCGCAGAAGCTCTGCGGAGCCTCGGCCACCTCGCTCACGACTACGTCTGGCGGGAGTTTGGCGTTGATCGCCTTCCGCAGCGTGTCGCACGACAGCTTCGTCGCCGTGTACACGTTCGCCACCTGCCCGAGCGCGTGGACCCCGGCGTCCGTGCGGCCGCTGGCGTTCGCCCGCACCCGCCGCTCCTGTGTGATCGACGCGATCGCCCCTTCGAGCGTCTCCTGCACCGTCCGCCGGCCGGGCTGGGTCTGCCAGCCGGAGAAGTCGGTGCCGTCGTAGCGGATCGTGAGCTTGAGGTTCCGCATGGCGACCGGGCAGTCCGCGTGAGCCGCCCGGGGCTTCCGCCCTGGGCTCAGCGCGGTCGCCGCTCCGCGGCTCGACGCCTTGGCTCGGGTTAAGCCCCGGAGGGGCGTCGGTTCTTAGCCCGGGGCGGAAGCCCCGGGCGGCCCACGCAAGCGGCTACTTCACGATCCCCCGCTTCACCAGCTCCTCCGCGCACTGCACGGCGTTGCTCGCCGCGCCCTTGCGGAGGTTGTCGGCCACCACCCACAGGCTCAGGGCGGTCGGACAGCTCGGATCCTGCCGCACCCGGCCGACGTAGGTGTGGTCGGTGCCGGCGGCGTGGAGCGGCTGCGGGAACTCGCCCTTCGTCTCGTCCATCAGCACCACGCCGGGCGCCTTCGCCAGCGCCGCCTTCGCCTCGGCGACGCTCACGGCCCGGTGGAACTCGACCGTGATCGACTCGCTGTGGGCCACCTTCACCGGCACCCGCACGCACGTCGGGCTCACGCCGATGGAGGCGTCGCCGAGGATCTTCTTCGTCTCGTTGATGACCTTGTTCTCTTCCTCGGTATACCCGTTCGGGTCGAGGGTCCAGTCGAGGGTGACGACGTTCCCCGCCAGCTGGGCGCGGTGGGCGGTCGGCGCCGGGACCGGGCCGCCGGCGGCGAACGCGGCTAGCTGCGACTCGAAGTCGGCGAGCCCCTTCGCCCCCTTCCCGGACGACGACTGGTAGGTGGACACGACGATGCGCTTCACCCCGCCGAGGTCGTGCAGCGGCTTGAGTGCGACGGTGAGCGGGATGGCCACGCAGTTCGGGTTGGCGACGATCCCCCTCTTGATGTGGTGCAGCTGGTCGGCGTTCACCTCGGGGACCACGAGCGGGCAGTCCGGGTCCATGCGCCACGCGGACGAGTTGTCCACGACGACGGCGCCGGCCTTGGCGGCGACCGGGGAGAACTCCTTGCTCACGGAGCTGGGCGTGCTGCTGAGGACGATCTGCACGCCGGCGAACGCCTCGGCCCGGATCGGCTCGACGGGGTAGTCCTTGCCGGCGAAGGTGACGGTTTTCCCGGCGCTCTTCTCGGACGCCAGGAACTTGATCGTTTTGACCGGGAAGGCGCGCTCGGCGAGCACGCGCCGCATGAGGTCGCCCACCGCCCCGGTTGCCCCGACCACCGCCACGTTCACGGCCACGGCGTCACCATCGTTGAGAGGAAGCGCGGCCCGGCGGCCGCAGGGAAAAGATACGGAATCTGATTGACACCGGCCGACGGGTCGGGTTCGGTGGAAGGCTTCTCCCCTGGAGCGGAGCGGGCGCCATGCGGATCGCGGTCGGCGGGTTCATGCACGAGTCGAACACCTTCTCCCGGTCCCCGGCCGACCTGGCCCGCTTCCGCGAGGGGAGTCTGACCTACGGGGCGGCACTGGTGCCGGTGTGGCGGGAGGCCCACCACGAGGTCGGCGGGTTCCTCGAAGGGGCGGGGCGCTACGGGTACGACGTGGTGCCCCTGGCGATGGCCTGGGCGACGCCGTCCGGCCCGGTGACGGACGCGGTCTTCGAGCACGTGGCCGACGCCCTCGTGACCGGCGTGCGGATGGCGAAGGCGGACGGCGTGCTGGTCGCCCTGCACGGCGCGATGGTCACGCCGACCTACCCGGACGCCGACGCCGAGCTGCTGCGCCGGCTGCGGGCCGCGGTCGGGCCGGGGGTGCCGGTCGCCGCCACGCTCGACTTCCACGGGAACGTCTCCCCGCAGATGGCGGAGACCGCCGACATCCTGGTCGGCTACCAGACCTATCCGCACGTGGACCAGCGCGAGCGCGGCCTCCTCGCCGCCCAGTTGCTGACGCAGGCGGTGAGGGGCGAAATCCGGCCGGTGGTTCACGTCGCCAAGCCGCCACTGATCCTCAACCTCCTCGGCCAGGACACGGCCCGCGAGCCGATGTACGGGCTGCTCGGCCTCGCCCGCCAGGCCGAGTCGTGGCCGGGGGTTCTGTCGGTCAGCCTGATGGCCGGCTTCCCCTACGCGGACGTGCCCGAGATGGGGCCGAGTGTGATCGTCGTCGCGGACGGCGACCGGTCGAGGGCGCGGGCCGCGGCCGACGAGCTCGCCGGGGCGATGTGGAACGTCCGCGATCAGCTGTACGTCCCCTGTCCGACCCCGGCGGAGGCCGTGGCCCGGGCGGTCGCGTCGCAGCAAGCGCCGGTCCTGCTCGTGGACCTGGGCGACAACATCGGTGGCGGCTCGGCGGGCGACGGGACGGTGCTGCTCGCCGAGCTGCTGGGGCAGCGGGCGAAGGGGTTCGTGGTGGCGCTGTACGCCCCGGAGGCGGTGCGGGTGGCGAAGGCGATCGGGGTCGGCGGCGTGATGGACGGCCCGCTCGGCGGCACGGACGGGATGCACGGCGAGCCGGTGACCGTCCGCGGCGTGGTGCGGTCGCTGCACGAGGGGAAGTGGGTGGAGACCGAGGCCCGGCACGGCGGCCGGCGGCAGAACGACCAGGGCCACGCGGCCGTCCTCGACCTCGGCGACGGCAGCCTGGTGGTGCTGACCTCGCTGCGCACCCCGCCGTTCAGCCTCGGCCAGCTGACGAGCCTGGGGATCGACCCGCGGGCGGCGTCGATGATCGTGGTGAAGGCGGCGGTGGCGTACAAGGCCGCCTACGCGCCGATCGCCGGCGAGGTCATCGAGGTGGACACGCCCGGGCTCACGGCGATCAACCCGGCACGGTTCGCGTACTCGCACATCCGGCGGCCGATGTTTCCTTTGGATGTCAGTTGAAGTTTGTTGGTTGCAATTTGGCTTCGTGGGGGCGATGCCGTTGGTATCTCCGGGAGGAGCCGCGGTGGCCAAGGCGAAGTTCCTGGAGTTGCGGGTGTATCGGCTGGCCGAGGAGCTAGTGGACGCGGTCTACGAGGTCGTGCTGCCGTGGGATCGGCTCGACCGGAATACCGTCGGGGAGCAGTTGATTCGGGCGATCGACAGTGTGGGGGCCAACATTGCCGAGGGGTACGGCCGGGGGAGCTTCGCGGACAACCGGCGGTTCGTCCGGATCGCCCGCGGGTCGCTCAACGAAACGCAACACTGGCTCCGCCGCGCCTACCGCCGCAACCTGTTGACCGAGGAGCAAACCGCACGGCTCAAGCCCCTCCTCGACGAGCTCGCCCCGAAGCTGAACGCGTACCTCAAGTCGATCGGCCGCTCGGCAAAGTCAACCGACCCGAAGTCACCCCCGCCAAAAGGCTGACGGGGACGTGCCGAGCTGGCAATACTGCACCGACACACTATCTGCCAACCACCAACCACCAACTCCGAATTACGAGCTGCAAGCTACCACTAATTCCAAACTGCAAACTACAAATTACAACTTGCAAATTGCCAGCTACAGAATCCCGAAGCGAGCGAACGCCTCCGTCGTCGTCATTCCCTCCGCCAGCGCCTTCCGCACCAGGTTCTCGCCGCTCACCTTCTCCTCCGCCAGCCGCAGCGTTTCCTCGGCGGCGGTCAGGGGCACGGCGACGACCCCGTCGTGGTCGGCCAGGATCAGGTCGCCCGGGTGGATCAGCACGCCGCCGCAGATGATCGGCAGGTCGTGGCCGACCACGTCGAGCCGGCCGAGGCTGTCGGCCGGGTGGAAGCCGTGGTGGAACACCGGGAAGCCCATGTCGCGGATCGCCAGCGAGTCCCGGGTCGGGCCGTCGAGGACGACGCCGCGGCAGCCGCGGTACCTCGCGGCCGTCGAGAGGAGTTCGCCCCAGAAGCTGCACGCCGACTCGCTCACCACCAGCACGTCGCCGGGCTTGAGCGCATCGACCGCCGCCAGCTCGCCGGCGTAGGGGTGCGCCGGGGCCACGTCGCGGGCCGGGACGGTCTGCACCGTCAGGGCGAACCCGGCGGCCTTCGCCTCCGGCCAGAGCGGGCGGAGGCGGGGGTGGAAGGACTGGTTGCGGTAGCCGAGCTTGTCGAGGACGTCGGCGACGACCGGGGTGTAGAGGCGGGCCAGGCGGTCGGCCCAGGCCAGGGGGCGGGGTGCGGGCATGGGAAGAGACTCGGGTGGCGGGGTCTGGTCAGGGATACGGCCCCGCCGGGCCGGAGTCAGCCTCGGGGGCGTGCGGAATTTCACCTTGACCGCCGCACGACAGTCGGTATAGCCGCCGGATTCCGCGGGCTCGGTCGCAGGTCAGGGGGTGCCGCATGGACGCGGACGACAAGCCGATTTCACTCCGCTCGGTCGTCACCGGGTTGGCCGTGTTCGCCGCCCTCGTCGGCGGGCCGCTCGGGGTGTCGCTGTACGTCTACGCCGGCGACACCGGCCCGGCGCCCGGGGCGGCGCCGGTCGTGCCCGCCGCGGCGAACATCCCCCCCACGCCGCCCCGGAACCCGCTCCTGCCGCACGGCGACGGCACCCGCGACCTCCACAACCCGAACTGGTCCACCGACCCGACCGACCCGTTCCCCATGCCGCCCGAGTGGGCCAACGTCCGGCTCATGGAGCAGACGGCCGATCAGGCGGCGGCGAAGTCGGCGGGCTGCATCGCCTGCCACCAGAACGTCGGCGACCCGCACTGCAAGCCGACCCTGCGCATCGGTTGCACCGACTGCCACGGCGGCAACGCCACCTGCAACGTGAAGGAGCAGGCCCACGTCGCCCCGCGGAACCCGCACCTGTGGCCGGCCGGCGGGGCCAACCCGGCCCGGTCGTACACGCTGCTCAACCACGAGTCGCCCGAGTTCATCCGCTTCATGAACCCCGGCGACTTCCGCATCGCCCACATCAGCTGCGGCACGTCCGGCTGCCACCCGAAGGAGGTGCAGACGAACCGCAAGCAGATCATGGCCACCGGCTGCATGCTCTGGGGCGCGGCGGCTTACAACAACGGCACGCTGCCGTCCAAGCCGTCGCTCCTGGGCGAGGCCTACGGCATGACCGGCGCCCCGCTCATGATGAAGACCTACCCGCCCCCGACCCCCGAGGAGCAGAAGAAGGGCGTCATCGCCGCCCTCTACCCGCTCCCGCGGTTCGAGATGAGCCAGCCGGGGAACATCCTGCGCATCTTCGAGCCGGGCGGGCGGTTCCTGCCGGAAATCGGCATCCCCGAGCGGATGGAGGAGCCCGGCCGCCCGCGGACGCGGCTCAGCGTCCGCGGCCTCGGCACCAGCAACCGGACCGACCCGGTGCTGGTCAGCGCCAACAAGACCCGCCTCTTCGACCCGACGCTCAACATGCTCGGGACGAACGACAACCCCGGCGACTACCGCTCCAGCGGGTGCTCGTCGTGCCACGTCGTCTACGCCAACGACCGCTCCCCGGTCCACTCCGGCCCCTACGCGAAGTTCGGCAACCGCGGCCACAGCGCGAACCCGGACCCGACGATCCCGCGCAACCAGCCCGGCCACCCGATCGAGCACAAGTTCACGAACAGCATCCCGGTCAGCCAGTGCATGACGTGCCACGTCCACCCCGGCACCACCGTCATGAACAGCTACATCGGCTACATGTGGTGGGACGAGGAGAGCGAGGCCCACCTCATGTACCCGGCCAAGCAGAAGAACCCGACGGGCGAGGAGCTCGTCCGCGCCATGCTGCGGAACCCGAACGAGTCGGCCGCCCGGGGCCACCTGGCCGACCCCGAGTTCACGGCCGAACTCACCCGCCTGAACCCGCACATGAGCCGGGTGCAGTTCGGCGACTTCCACAGCCACGGGTGGGCCTTCCGGGCCGTTTTCAAGCGCGACCGGTACGGCAACCTGCTCGACCACAAGGGGGCGTTCGTCGGCCCGCCGACGCCCGAGAAGCTGATGGCCGCGACCGACTGGCCGAACAAGGCCCGCGAGTTTCAGAAGGAAGAAACCCAGAAGAAGTTCGCCGACCCGGTCGCCGGCCCGGCCGCGGCCGTGAAGGCCGAGCAGGCGCACAACGACTGCCGCAGCGGCATGCCCGTCCACCTCATGGACATCCACATGGAGAAGGGGATGCACTGCGTGGACTGCCACTTCTCGCAGGACGTCCACGGCAACAACCGCCTCCACATGGAGGTGCGGGCCGCCGTCGAGATCGGCTGCGTGGACTGCCACGGCACGGCGACGGACTACTCGAAGCTGAAGACGAGCGGCCCGGCCTCGTACACGTCGTCCCCCGACGGGAAGGGGCGGAACCTGCTCGCCCTGAAGACGCCGTTCGGCCGGCCGCGGTTCGAGGTGCAGGATCTCGGCGGCGGGCGCGTCCGGGTGTTCCAGAACTCGTGCGTCGAGCCCGGCCTGCGCTGGGAGGTGGTGCAGACCCGCGACACCGTCGACCCGACGCACCCGCGCTACAACGCCAAGGGGGCGCTCGCCAAGACGGTCCGCTGGAACCCGAAGACCGGCCAGCTGGAGTGGGGCGACATGGCCGCCCTGGAGGGCGGGGCGGCGTGCGCGGCGCACGGCAACGAGAACATGAGCTGCATCGCCTGCCACTCGTCGTGGAACCCGAGTTGCTTCGGCTGCCACCTGCCGCAGCGGGCCAACGTCAAGGCGCCGAACCTCCACGCCGAGGGCGACGTGGGGCGGAACTACACCGCCTACAACTTCCAGACCCTCCGCGACGACGTGTACATGCTGGCCCGCGACGGCGACGTGACCGGCAACAAGATCAACCCGGCCCGGTCCAGCTGCGCCATCCACGTCACCTCGCAGAACGGGAACCGCGAGACGATCTACATCCAGCAGCAGACGCTCTCGGCGGAGGGGTTCAGCGGGCAGGCGTTCAGCACGAACGTGCCGCACACCGTCCGCGGCAAGGGCGCCCGCGAGACGAAGCAGTGTACCGACTGCCACCTGTCGCGGCAGAACGACAACAACGCCTGGATGTCCCAGCTGTTGATGCACGGGACCGGGTTCGTGAACTTCGTCGGCAAGTACGCCTGGGCGGCGGCCGGCGAGGAGGGGCTGTTCGGTGTGGCGGTGACCGAGTCGAGCGAGCCGCAGGCGGTGTTCGGCACGGACCTGCACCGGTTCGCCTTCCCGGACCACTACCGCAAGCACGTCGAGCGGGGCGGGCTGCTCGAACACGCCCACGAGCACCCGGGCCGGGACATCAGCATCGGGCTGGGCCGGCCGTTCAAGAAGTCCGAGGTGCTGATGGTGCAGAACCGCGGCGAGTTCCTGTACGCCGCGTGCGGGGAGAGCGGCGTGCGGGTGTTCGACATCGCGTTCATCGACCACAAGGGCTTCGCCGAGCGGATCACCACCGCCCCGGTGTCGCCGGCCGGGCAGAAGTTCTACCTGCCGAGTCGGTACGCCACCTACGTGGCCGCCCCGTGTACGCCCGCGGTGGACCCGACCCGCAAGCGGATGGAGGCCAACAAGGAGCAGCCCATCCACCCGCTGTTCGGGTACCTCTACATCTGCGACAAGTACGAGGGGCTCATCGTCACCGGCGCCGCGTCCACGCTGGACGGCAACCCGGTGAACAACTTCCTCCGGCGGGAGGTCACGTTCAACCCGAACGGCCTGCTGTGCGGCGCCCGCCACGCCCACGTGGTCGGCACCCACCTGTACGTGTCGTGCGACGCGGGGCTGGTGGTGATCGACATCGACAAGCCGTGTGAGCCGCGGGTGGTGTCGGTGACGGGCGAGCCGTTCCTGAAGAAGCCGAAGATGAGCGCCACCCAGCTGCGCTACTGCTACGTGTGCGACGAGGAGGGCGTGAAGGTGCTGGACATCACCGACCCGGGGAACCCGCGGCCGGTGTCGATGATCCGGATGCCGGAGGCGAACAGCGTGTACCTGGCGCGGACCTACGCCTACGTGGCGGCGGGCTCGCGGGGGCTGGTGGTCCTCGACATCGCCCGGGCGGACGAGCCGAAGGTGGACCAGGTGTTCAACCCGGGCGGGTGCATGAACGACGTGCGCGACATCAAACTGGGGATCACGTACACGAGCCTGATCGGGTACGTCGCCGACGGCAAGAACGGGATGCGGGTTGTCCAGCTGACGTCGCCGGACACGCCGGGCTACGAGGGCTTCAGCCCGCGGCCGACGCCGCGGCTGGTGGCGACGTTCCGGCCGCACGAGGGGAAGATCCTGTCGATCGCCCGCGGCCTCGACCGCGACCGGGCGGTGGACGAGGCGGGGAACCAGATCGGCGTGTTCGGCCGGGTGGGCGCCCGCCCGCTAAACGGGACCGAGCAACGGAAGATGTACCTGCGGAACGGCCAGCCCTGGTTCGTCAGCGACGACCCGGGTGACAGCGCGCTGTACCAGCTCCGCCGCCAACAGCGGTAGGACGGGGGTAGGTAGCTGAAGAAGAGGAGTTCACCACAGAGGGCACAGAGAGAAGGCAAAAGGCCGAGGGAAGACAGGTGGTTTCTGTCCTCCCTCGGCCTTTTGCCTTCTCTCTGTGCCCTCTGTGGTGAACTCCTCTTTATGTCTTCTCAGCTCCCCCTGTCCCCTACCGCGGGCGCATCGGGTTGACCGGCACCGGGGTCAGCCCGAGGTCGGCGGCCGGCGGCACCACCGGCTTCACCTGGGCGGCCAACTCGAACGGGTCGGGGAGCGTGACCCGCAGGAACTCCGCCCGCGTGTAGGCGGGGTTCACCGAGCGGTTCACGATGACCGCCCCGCTGGGTTCGGCCGACGGGTCTTCCAGGCTGGCCCGGTCGGGGAGTTGCTTGCCGAGCGCGGCCAGTGGCGGGGGGATGGTGACATCCTTCGCCCGGATCGGTTCGCTCGGCGCCACAGCGAACGTCGGCCGGGCGGGGACGGCCGCGGCGCCCGCACCGAGATCGAACGGCACCCGCTCCGCCGGGGCGTGTGGGAGGAACCCGGCCGACCGGGGCGGCAGCAGCGGGGGCGGCGTGACCGTCACCTTCCCAAGCGGCTCCGGGCTCACGACCCGCGCCGGCGGGGTGCGCTCCTTCGGCGCGGTTCCGAAACGCTCGATCGGCAGCGGCGCCGGCGGCCGGGGGGCGACGACCTTCGGCAGTTCCTTTCCGGCCAGGTCAGCCGGGAAGGGGAACACCGGCGGCGGGGCGGGCGGTGGAGGGGGAGTTGGGGGCTGGGCGGCGACAGGTGTCGGGGGGGCGGGAACAGGAGGGGTGACGTCTGGCTGTGGTTCCGGAGCGGCCACCGCGACCGCACGGGGCACGGCCGGTTCACGGCTACACCCGGCCGTCCCGACGATTCCGGCGACGAGACCGGCCCACAGCCCGCGGCGGACGATAGCCATCCCGCTCCCCCCGGAACACACAACCGCCCCAGCTTACCTGGGGGGGCGGGGCGTTGCCAGGGGGTAGCCGTCACGGGATGCCGCGGACGATCACCGGGCCGAGGAGCTTCGTCAGGCCGACCGGGAGCCGCTGCCACATGCGGATGGCCCGCTGGTAGCGCGGGTTGTCCGGGCGCATCTCGGCCGCCGTCCCGTCCTCGTTCACCGCGTACTGCCAGACGGCCGGGTGGGGCTTGGCCCCCCACTGCTTCTTGAAGCGGAACGTCGGGCCGTCGGCCGTCGAGCGGCCGAAGTCGAACTCCGCCTGCCCGCGCTCCACCGCCCGCTTCAGGAGCAGCCAGTACATCAGCATGTTCACGCAGGTCGGGTTCAGCTCCTTCCGCGCCGACGCGGTCGGCACCTCGGTCGTCCCCCAGCCGTGCAGGAGCAGCGCCGCCGCCGCCGGCCGGCCGGCGGTCGTGAGGAGGCACACCTCCGCCGCCCCGGGGAACGCCGCCAGGATCTCGCGGAACAGCGCCATCCCGTACACGGGCGAGCCGAGGTCGCGCATGTTCTCGGTGAGGACGGCGTAGAAGCCGTCGAGCAACTCCTCCCTGCCCCAGGTCACCGCGAACCCCTGCTTCTCGCCCTTGCGGATCTGGTTGCGGACCTTCGGGTCGAAGCCCTTCCAGAGCGCGTCCACCGTCTTCGGCAGGGCCAGCCGGAAGTGAACCTTGCTCGTCATGGCCGCGGTCAGGTCCGGGTGGTCGAGGTGCGTCTCGTGCCGCAACTCCAGGTAGCGGACGTTCAGCTCGTCCGCGAGCGTGACCGCCCGGGACACCAGCAGCGCCTGCACGTCCGGCGAGGCGGCGACCACGCCGTTCGAGTTCAGGTACGGCAGGCTGACGAGGAACCGCCCGAACAGCGGGCCGCTGATGTGCGCGAGCGGCAGGAACCCGTGGGTGCGGCCGCCGCTCGTAGCTTCGAGCGCGAACACCTCGTGCCCGAGCGCGGCGTGCAGCACCCCGAGCCAGGCCGGGTGCTTGCCGAGCGGGACGGCCGGGGCGGACGCCCGAACGAAGTCGGTGAGGGCCGGCAACCGGCCGGCCAGCGCGGCCCGCGGGTGTACGACGACGGCCAGTTCCGGGGCGGGCGGTGACATGAGTCGGATCATGGGCGCGGGGCTCCGGCGGCGTCCGGAAGACACACGACTCTAGCACCCGAGTCGGCCGGGCGACCCAGAAGCTCGTCGTACAGCTGGCTCAGTTTCCGCATCCGTGCCTCGAAGCTGAACCGCCCTTCGACCGTCTCGCGCCCCGCGGCCCGGAAGGCGGTCTGGAGGTCGGCGTCGGCGAGGAGGTGGTCGAGGGCCGCGGCCAGCGGCGCGGGGTCGCCGGCCTCGACCAGGAGCCCGTTCGCCCCGTGCCGCACGAGCCGCGGTACGCCGTTCACCCGTGTGGCCACCACCGGCACCTCCAGCGCCATCGCTTCCAGTAGCACGTTCGGCAGACCCTCGCGGAGGCTGCTCAGGGCGAACACGTCCATCGCCTCGAAGTAGCCCCGCACGTCCGCCTGCCAGCCGGCCAGCGTGACGCGGTCCGTCAGGCCCGACTGGGCGATCAGCTGTTCGAGCGCCGGCCGGTCGCCGCCCTCGCCGACGATCACCAGCCGGACGTCCCGGCCCCGGCCGCGGAGGGCGTGGACCGCGCGGATCAGCACGTCGAACGCCTTCTCGCCGGACAGCCGGCCGACGGCGCCGATCAGCTGGGACTCCGCGGGGAAGCCCAGGGCGGCCTTCGCCTCCGCGACGGTGCGGCGGCGGGCGTAGTCGGTGGCGTCGATGCCGTTGTCGAGCAGCACGAGTTTCCGCTCCGGCACGCCGGCGGCCGCGCACGCCTCGTACAGGTCGGTCGAGACGCAGATGACCCGCTCGTAGCGTGGCAGGCACCAGCGGTCAACGCGGTAGTACAGCGGCGTGCGGCTCGTCTGCTGCACCCAGCCGTGGGCGGTCGTCACCAGCCGCATCCGGTGGAAGCGGGCCAGGAGCAGGCCGAGGGCGTTCGTCTTGTAGTCGTGCCCGTGCCACACCGCGACCTTGTGCTCGCGGCACGCCCGGAGCAGCTGGCGGACCACCCTCCAGTCCCAGAAGCCGCGGTCGGGTATGGACACCAGGGGCGCACGCGCCTGCCCGGCCTTGCGCCGGATCACCTCGTACCCCGGGTCGCCGGGCGGGTGGAGGTAGCCGCACAGCATCCGGTAGCCGAGCGGTTCGAGGAACCGCGGCGAGTTCAGGATCGTCTTCTCCGGCCCGCCCCCGGCCCCGGTCACGACCCGGGTGTCGAAGACGACCGGGGCGTCAGCGGTGGGCGACATCGGTGGGGACGACCTTGTTGAGGAAGGGTTCGAGGCACGACTCCCAGTGGTGGTGCGTTTCGACGTAGCGGCGGCCGGCGGCCCCCAGTTCGTTCCCCCGGCCGTGGTCGGCGAGCAGCCCACAACACGCCTCCACCCACTCATCGGGGGTTGCAGCGCGGAGCAGGTGGCGCCCGGGGACAGTCCCCAGGGCGGCCAGCGCCGGCGGGGCGGCGACCACGGGGCGCCCCAGCGCCATCGCCTCCAGCACCTTGTTCTGGATGCCCCGAGCCAGTCGCAGCGGCACAACTGCCGCCGCGGCCGACGACACGAACGGCCGCACGTCCGGCACCGACCCGAGCACCCTCACGCCGGGCAGGTCGGCCAGCCGTTGCACCTCGGGCGCCGGCTTCCGGCCGACGACCCGGAACTCGGCCGCGGGGTGTCTCGCCCGGACCGCCGGCCACACTTCGCGGGCGAACCACACGGCCCCGTCCACGTTCGGCAGGTAGTCCATCGCCCCCACGAACGCCAGCGCCGGCTCGACCGGCACGTCCCGCGGCCGGAAGTAGTCGAGGTCGACGCCGTTCGCGGCGACGGTCGCGGCCCCGGCCTGCGTGAACGAGTCGAACACGTCCGCCTCCGCCCGGCTCACCATCGCCACGGCCTCGGTCCACGCCGGGAGGCCGCGTTCGAGTTTCCGCACGCGGGCCGCCTCGAACCGGTACAGCCACCGCTTCGGCCCGCGGGCCGCGGCGGCGAAGTCGAGCCACTTCTGGCTGTCGACGTCCACCAGATCCACGAACCGCGGTACGCCGTCGAGCGACCGGTCCTTCAGGTACGGCGCCAGGCTCGACGCCGAGATCACCGCCGCGCCGAACCCGGCCTCCCGCACCCAGCTGCGGACCACGTCGAACAGGCCGGGCTCGGCGAACGCGCCTTCCGAGATGCTGCCACCGGTCAGTACGCTCCGCCCGGCCCGCAGCCAGCGCTGCTTCCCGCTCACCGGCACCACCGCCACCCGCTCGCACAGCCGGTCGAGTTCCGCCCGCACCTCGGCCGTCACCGGCTCGTCCGCCAGACACCCCAGCCACACCCGACCGCGGCGCGCCAGCTGGCGGAGCAGGTGGTAGTTCCGAATCCGGTCGCCCTTGTCCGGCGGGAACGGGACGCGGTGGGTGAGATACAGGATGGTGGGCAGCGGCCGGGCAAATGACGAATGACCCACCAATGACCCACCAATGACCAAGGAAGACGCACCGGCCGCCGCGGCCGCAACCTCAAGGGCCGATCCCGCGCCGCGCTCCCCGGCTGGTGTGTCTTCCTTGGTCATTGGTGGGTCATTCGTCATTCGTCATTCCGCCCGCCGCGGGCGGTGGTGGGCCACTCGTCATTTCGAGATCAGGCCGGCTGAAAGGAGCCGGAGCCGTGGGAGAGGGACGACAGGCCGCGGCGAAAGTCGGAGGCCACGGCGTCGCGGTGGGGGAGGAGGAACACGCGACGGATCACCCGCGGGCCGGCCCCGGCCGCCTTCAGGGCGGTCGCCAGCACCAGCCGGGCGTCGAGGAGCAGACCCTGGTTGCGGACGTAGTAAAGGTCGTAGGCGACCTTGTGCCGGACGCTGGTGATGTCCTCGTCGGGCGGCAGCTGCACCTGGGCCAGGCCGGTCACGCCGGGCTTCACCAGCAGCCGGTGGGGGTAGCCGGGGACGAGGTGTTCCAGCCCCTTCGCGGCGATCACCTCCGGCCGCTCCGGGCGCGGGCCGACCAGGCTCATGTGTCCGAGCAGCACGTTGAACAGCTGGGGCAACTCGTCCACGTGCGTCTTGCGGAGGATCTTGCCGACGCGGAAGACGCGGTCGTCGTCCTTGCCGGCCCACTTGATCCCGGACTTCAGCTCGACGTTGTGGTGCATGGTGCGGATCTTCACGATCCGGTACCGCCGGCCGCCGAGGCCGAGCCGGGTCTGGGTGTAGAACACCGGCCCCGGGGAGGAGAGCTTCACCGCCGCCGCCGCCACGCCGATCACCGCCAGCACCGGCAGGAGCATCGTCAGCGCGACCGCGTAGTCGAACAGCACCTTGCCCGCGTTGTACCACGTCGGGCAGAGCGCGACCTCGACCCCGGCGTCGGCCGCGAGCCGGTCGATCTCCGGCCACGGGTTGCGGGCGGCGGGCGCGTCGACCGGTCTGGGTGGGTGGAGGCTCATAGACGCCGGGCGGGGGTGAGGGTGGGACTCACTGCGCGGGGCAGGGCGTGGCGGTGCCGGGCCGCCGGGCTAGCCGGGGCCGGGGTCGAGCGCGGTACGCACGACCGGCAGGAACTCGGTCAGGAAGTCGTGGACGGGGTCGGGCTCGGGCGCGGCCGAGCGGATGGCGGTCGGGGGCGGCAGCCCGCGGGTGGCGTACAGCTTGTAGAGGACGTTGTGGCCGGCGAACTCGAGCCGCGGCGAGTCGGCCGCGGCCCAGGTGCCGTCGCCGTTCCCCCAGGCCCAGTTCACCTCCAGGCCGGGGTCGGTGCGGTCCTTGGCGAACCGGGCGGACCAGTAGGTCGTCGGGCCGGCCGGCGGCGGAACCGTCTTCCGCACCGCGCCGCCGTCCATCCCGTACCCCGCGCCGGCGTAGCAGACGTCCGGCGTGTGGGAGGCGATCGGCCCCGACGGGCCGCACAGGATCATCACGCTCACCGTCGCCCCCGTCCTGGAGTGGCGGTAGACCCGCGACACCACGCCGACGGCTTCGGCGCGGTCGAGGATCTTCTGCTCGATCGGTGACTCGGTACTCGCCCACTCGCCGAACGTCGCGGGAACCCGGTCGAGGCGGACGGCGGCGGCCTTCAGGTCGTCCGGCACGCCCCAGCGGTTGGCCCGGATTCCCTCGAACACGGCCGCCGCCACGAGGGAGGCGAGCCCGAGGGCGACCAGGGCGACGCGGCCGGCCATCGCGCCTCGGGATAAGGGCGGGGGCGGGGCTTCCGGGCGAGGGCGGTGTGGGCGGGGCGACATTGGTTCTTTGGGGCGATCGGCCTGTGTGCTGTACAGGCACGAGTGGTTACTACTGGAAACACCAAAAGCTTGCGGATCCCGCCAAAGATTTCATCTTTTCTCTCAACGGCCGGCGGAGGGACGTTGCCGGCAACGGGTTCGGGCTACGACCCCCGCCGCCGGGTGAGACGCCGGGAGTAGTCAAAGATCGGTCACATCAGGCCGGGAGTTGCTTCACGTAGTTGTACCCGTAGGCGTAGTACGCGCTGCCCATGTTCACGCCGTTCACCACCGCCCCCAGCAGGTTGATGTTCAGCTGGTACAGCTTCTCGGACGCGACCATCACCTTGGGCAGCTGGCTGATGTCCTGCATGATCGAGAACACCACCCCGTCCACGTGCTGGCCGATCAGCAGGGCGTCGGCCACCGGGAGGACCGGGCAGCTGTCCACGACGATGAAGTCGAACTGGCCGCGGAGCCGGTTGAACAACGTCTCCAGCGGGTGCCCTTGCGCGAGGGCGGCGATCACCCGCGTCGAACACTGGCCGGCCGGGATCACCCACAGGTTCGGCACCACCGTCGGCTGGACGGCGTCGCTGGCGTCCGACTCCTGGCACAGCACCTCACTCACCCCGGGGGTGAGGGTCAGGTCGAACAGCTTGTGGATCGACGGGTTCCGCAGGTCGCAGTCCACGATCAGGGTCCGCATTCCGGCGGTCGCCATGCTGCTGCCGAGCTGGCTGGCGAGCGAGGTCTTCCCCTCGCCCTGGGTGGCGCTGGTGACCATCACCACCTGCATCGACTGGCTCCGGGCCGTGTGCAGGAGCATCGTCCGGGTGGAGTTGATCGACTCGTTGAGGATGAACCGCCAGTTGGCGTTCCCGGCGGCCTCGGCGGCCTTCAGGCTGGCCTTGTTGGGGAACGCCGGGACGGTGCCGATCACCCGCATGCCGAGGTCGGTGACGACCTGGTCGACCCCGTCCACCCGGCGGGTCCGCCACTCCAGGAAGGCGATCAGGGCCAGCACGCCGAGGAACCCGGCCACGCCGGCCGCGCCGGCCATCATGGTCTTCTGCTTGAAGTTCCCGTTGACGATGAGGATGGCCGGCTCGCGGACCGTCACCCGGGCCTCCATCCCCTTCTCGATGGTGATCTGGACCCGCTGGTCCTCGATCTGGTCGAGCCGCTTGCGCATCGGGTCGAGGCTCTTCATCAGGGCGGTGATGTCGAACCCGGCCCGGGCCACCTTCCCGGCGCTGTTCTGCAGCTCGGCGAGCATGGCCTCCTTGCCCTTGAGGACGTCCGCGTCGTGCTTGAGCCGCTCGGTCAGGTCGTCGCGCTGGCCGTTGAGGAGCTGCTCCCCGACCTCCAGGATCGTGGCCTTCACCTCCGGGGTGACGTCGTGGCGGGCGGCGGCGACTTCCTTCTCCAGCCGGGCGATCTCGTCCTCCAGGACGCGGACCGTGGGAGCCCCGGGGGCGGCCACCGTGCGCTCCTTGGTCAGCAGCAGTTCCTTCGTGGTCTTCTGGGCGAGGACGGTCGCCACGCGCGGGTGGCCGTTCACCAGCTGGCGGAGCAGGACCGGGTCGGTCGCCAGCTTGGACTTGTCGCCCTCGGCGGCCTTCACCTTCTGCTTGAGCCGCTCGAGCGTGATCTCCTTCTCGTGGTTCGCCAGCTTCAGGCTCGTCACGTCGGACACCAGCTGCTGCTCCATGAGCTTCAGGGCGCTGACCTTGGCGTTCGTCTCCTCGGTGCCGACGGTGCCGTTGAACTCGGCCATCCGCCGGATCTCGCGCTCCTTGGCCTCGACCTGCCCGCGGAGCTCGTCGGCCAGCTTCTGGAGCCGCTCGCCCCGGTCCATCTGGCTCTTGCGGACGCCCGCGTTGGCGTCGTCCACGTACTTGCCGACCAGCCCGTCCACGATCTTGACGAGGTCGTCCTGGTTGTCCCCGCTGAAGCTGACGGTCATCATGTCCGGCGCGCCGGAGCCGTCCACGCGGACGCCCGTTTCGAGCATCCGCACCGGATCCTCGGCGGCCTTCACGGTCGGGAGGCTGCCGACCTTCGGGTCGGCGAGGGTGCGGTTGATGAGGTCGCGGGTCTTGACGAGGAACATCTGCGAGCGGCGGAACGACTCGAAGTCCTCGGCCGCCCGGTTGCCGACCTCGATCGACGACGCCCGGAGCTGGACGGTGGACTGGGCGGTGTGCTTGCCGCTGGGGAGGACGAACCACACGGCCACGCCCGCGGCGGCGCCGGCGAGGAGGCCCAGGAAGGTGGCGAGCACCCAGCGGCGGCGGAGGGCGTTCAGGAGCCCGAACGGGGTGGGGCCGGACTTCGCCGGCGGCCCGCCGCCGGGGAGAACGACCGCCGGCCCGTAGGGGCCGGCCGGGGGCTGGGTCATGCCGCCCTGGGAAGCGTGGTACGGCGCGAGCGGCCCGGTCGGGGGCTGGGAGTCACCGGAATTCGGGCGGGCCATGCGCGGGTCTCCCGGCGGGGGCGGCGGCGGTGGGGAGCGGGGCAGGTGGTACGGCCCAGGAATCCGGTCCCGAACGTCGCGGCCCGGGTACTCTCTCGCTCGGCTGGGGGTTCAACTCGTCTCCCCGGAGCATAGCACCCGGAATGCCGGAACGCCGAGGCGTCCGAAGTGCCCGTTCGGGCACTCCCAAGAGTCGAGCGAAAGAGCCAGCGGGGTTACAGGTTGCGGCGTTTGGTCAGACCGACCGGCCCCCCGGCTTCAGTCGGTTCTGTCCGGCGAGAATCGGGCGACGCACGGGGTCACGTCAACCCCGGCTAACGTCCGTGTCCCAACCGTTACGGCCCGTCCAACCCGGCTTACTGTACCGAATCAACCACAGGATATGAAAGGCCACCTGTCAAGCCGAGCCCGCCCCAGACCGCGGAATCCTCACAGAATTGGCTTGGCCAGGCACGTCGAGGCGTCCGGAAGGCTCATCGCTCTCATGCGGTGGCCAACAATTGGTCTCGGATGCGACCCGCAACTGACAGATGGTGCAGCTTTGGCAGGATCGGCGCGATCCGGAAAGGGGGTAGGTCAACTCGGGCTGGGCAGAATCCGGTAGCTCGGGGGGCAGGGGTGTGGGGGAAGTTTTGGATGTAGCGAGAAGCCGGGTGGGCCGATGAAGAGGGCTAGTACGGGTGGACCGGGCACACCGGATGGGCGGCGGCCACCTGCGGGGTCTACTCGTTCCGATTCCGAGGAGAGAAGCGATGGTCCGCCAAGGCTTATGGAGGCGGCTGCTGGCCGGGGTGGCGGTCGCCGTTCTCGCGGGCGGGAGCGGGTGTCACAGCCTCCCGAGCGGCAACAAGTGCTGCAAGCCGCCCAAGTTCGACCCGTGCTGCCTGCCCGAACTCCCGGTCCCCCGGGAGCTGAACAAGGTCAGCCTCCCCCCTTACGTGATCGAGACGCCGGACATCCTCATCATCGAGGCCACCCGGCTGATCCCGCTCCCGCCCTACCGGGTGGAGCCGCTGGACGTGCTGTACGTGAGCGGGCGGGGCGTGTTCGAGACCGAGCCCCTGAACGGCCTGTACCCGGTGGACCCGGACGGGACGATCAACCTCGGCCCGGCCTACGGCGGCACGATCCGGGTGGTGGACATGACCACCGACCAGATCCAGAAGGCCGTCCAGGACCAGGTCCGCAACGTGGGGAAGGCGAAGGGGGCTGAGGTCACCGTGTCGCTGGCCCAGTCGCGCGGCGCGCAGCAGGTGTCCGGCCAGCACATCGTCCGCCCGGACGGGACGGTCGGGCTCGGCAGCTACGGGAGCGTGTACGTGGCGGGCATGACCATCGCCCAGGCCAAGGCGGCGGTGGAGGCCCACCTGTCGCGCTACCTGTACCGGCCCGAGGTGACGGTGGACGTCTACGCCTTCAACAGCAAGTTCTACTACGTCATCACCGACTTCGCCGGGGCCGGCGAGCAGGTGGTCCGGCTCCCCCACGTGGGGAACGAGACCGTCCTCGACGCCATCTCGAACATCGGCGGCCTGTCGGCGGTGTCGAGCAAGAAGATCTGGGTGGCGAGGCCCGCCCCGACCGACTGCGCGGCCGACCAGATCCTCCCGGTGGACTGGTGCGGCATCACCCAGCGGGGCCAGGTGAAGACGAACTACCAACTGTTGCCGGGCGACCGGGTGTACATCCTGAGCCAGCCGCTGACCAAGTTCGACACCTACCTGGCCCGGGTGTACGCCCCGATCCAGCGGACGATGGGCGTCGCGATCTACGGGGCGAGCACCTACCAGACGTTCAGCAACATCGGGCGGAACAACGGGAACAACGGGGTCCAGCCCTTCATCCCGATCCTCCCGTAAGGGTTGTAGCGGACCTGCCCGGGGCGCGGCCGCCGCCCCCGGGGAAGCCGCGGTCGGCGGCGGCGGGCCTGTGGAGTCGGGCCGGCCGCCGCCGATCACGTTGGGGCGGTCGCCGGCAGCGGCCGCGGCCGGATAGCATGGGGGTAGGCCGGGGCTGCCCGGCCGGAGTCGCCCCAACCCCCGGAGCCGACACCGATGACCCTCCGCACCCCCATCGCCGCCGCGGTCCTGCTCGCCGCGGCCGGCGACGCCCTGGCCCAGCCGATCGCCCCGCCCCGGCGCCCGACGTACTCCTCGTACTCCAGCCTCTACTCGCCCGGGGCGGGGTACTACGGCTACGGGTACGGCGGCCCCGGGGTCGGCTTCAACCCCTACGGGTACGGCGGCAACGCGGCCCAGCAGGCGCTCGTCCTCCAACAGCTGAACCAGACGAACCTGGCCGTCTCGAACCTCCAGCAGTTCATGGCCTACGGCGCGAACCCGGCCTACGCCCCGACCGGCCGGGGCGGGGTGTTCAACAGCCTGGGACACTGGTACCCGACGTACCGCGGCGGCGGCTCGTCCGTCGGGGCCGGGGGCGGCGGCGGGTTCGGCGCGGTCGGCCCGGTCGTCGGCGGCCCGCGGATGGGCGCGACCGGCCTGATGGGCGCGGCGATGACCGGGGCGGCGACGGTGAACGCCTTCGGCGGGGGTGGCGGGGGCGGCGGCGGTGCAGCCGCCCCCCGGACTTCCGGGAACGGCATCCCGCTCGCACAACCGAAGCGGTAACGGACCGATCACACGGACAAGGATGTCCTGTCCCCCCAAAGGAGTGTGGGTGATGAACGTCGGACGTGTCCTCGGGCGGCTGGCGGCGCGGGCCGCGGTCACCGGGCTGGCGGTCGGGTACGTCGGGCTGGCCGTCGCGGCCGACACGCCCGTCCCGGTTTCCCCCGCAGTCCCGGTTACGGTCGACCCGTGCCCCACCTGCGTGGCCGGCCCGGCCGGAGCCCCGTGCGGGTCGGCCGGGTGTCGCAGCTGTTCGCGGCTCGGCCACCGCGCCGGGTGCAACCCGGCCAAGCCGGTCGCCGGCCAGCTCCGCCCGGGCGCCTGCTTCGGGTACTTCCAGACCCAGTGGCACCGCTGGGAAGACGTCTGCCCGCTCCCCTACCAGGGGGTCGGGGCGAACGACGTCCCGCAGCGCGCCCCGGTCCCGGGGCCGCTGCCGATCGTCCCGGGTAGCCCCAGGAGCGATGCGCCCGTCCCGAAGACCATCCCGATGGCGGTGCCGATGGGAGCCGACAAGGGCGGCATCCCGATGGCGGTGCCGATGGGCACGGAGAAGGGCGGCCTCCCGCCCATGACGGTGCCGATGGGCAAGGGCGCCATTCCGTCCATCCCCAACGTCCCGCCGCCGCCCGTGGTCCCGAACAAGTTCGGGATGTAAAACACCACCGGTAACAGACGTGAGCCCGGGGACGGTGTCCCCGGGCTTCGCCCGTTTCACGCCCCGCGCCCGAGGTCCGTCCCATGCCCGGCGTCTCCCTCGTCACCGGCGGCGCCGGCTTCATCGGCTCGCATCTGGTGGAAGCCCTGACCGCCGCCGGGACGCGCGTCCGCGTGTTCGACGACTTCAGCACCGGCCTCCGCACCAACCTCGCCCATCTGACGTCGGTCCCCGAGGTCGTCGAGGGCACCCTCACCGACGCCGCCGCGGTCGCGCGGGCGGTGGAGGGCTGCGAGGTCGTGTTCCACCTCGGGGCGCTGGCGTCGGTGGCCAAGAGCGTCGAAGACCCGGGGCTGAACCACGCGATCAACGCCACCGGCACGCTGCACGTCCTCGACGCCGCCCGCAAGGCCGGGGTGCGGCGGGTGGTGTACGCCGGCAGCGCCAGCGCCTACGGCGGCGCCGACGACCCCGCCGGCCAGGGCGAGGACACGCCGCTCTGCGCCCTCTCGCCCTACGCGGCGGCCAAGCTGGCGGGCGAGTTCTACTGCCAGTCATTCGCCGCGAGCTACAGCCTCGAAACGGTCCGCCTGCGCTTCTTCAACGTGTTCGGCCCCCGCCAGCGGCCCGACAGCCCGTACTCGGGCGTCATCGCCATCTTCGCCTCACTGCTCGGCGCCGGCCGGACGCCGGCCGTCCACGGCGACGGGCTCCAGTCACGCGACTTCGTGGCCGTCGAGGACGTGGCCCGGGCGCTGATCCTAGCGGCCGAGACGCCGGGCGTGTCCGGCCGCGTCTACAACGTCGGCACCGGCCGGAGCGTCACGCTGCTCCAGCTGATCGACGCCCTGAACCGGCAGCTCGGCACGTCCGTCGTGCCCACGCACGGCCCCGCCCGTGCCGGCGACATCCGCCACTCCCGGGCGAAGATCGACCGCATCACCGCCGACCTCGGCTTCACCCCGAAGGTGGGCTTCGAGGAGGGGTTGCGGCGCACGCTGGAGTGGTCCCGCGGCTGACCCCCCGGTCAACCGGCCTTTCACTCCCCCGGTGGCGCTGGCACAATCCCCTCATGTCCATCGCATCGATCCTCGGCCCTGACGGGCTGGTGGCCAAGAACTACCCCGGGTTCGAGTCCCGGCCGCAACAGCTGGAGATGGCCGAGGCCGTGTCCGAGGCCGTCGACGGCCAGCGCAAGCTCCTCGTCGAGGCCGGCACGGGCGTGGGTAAGAGCTTCGCCTACCTCGTGCCCGCCATCCTGGCCGCGGCCAAGAAGGATCTGAAGGTCGTCGTCTCGACGCACACCATCGGCCTCCAGGAACAGCTGGTCCGCAAGGACATCCCGTTCCTCGAAAAGGCGCTGCCGTTCGACTTCCGCCCGGTGCTGGTGAAGGGCCGCGGCAACTACCTCAGCCTCCGCCGCCTCCACACCGCCCAGGCCCGGGTGAACACCCTCCTCGACACCCCCGGGGCGATCGACCAGCTGGTGCAGATCGGCCGCTGGTCGCGGAAGACGCGGGACGGCAGCAAGTCCGACCTGCCCATCCAGCCGTTCGAGAGCGTGTGGGATCTCGTCCAGAGCGACGGCGGGAACTGCCTGGGGCGCAAGTGCCCCAGCCACGGCAGCTGCTTCTACTACCAGGCCCGCAAGCAGGTGTTCGGGGCGAACGTCCTGGTCGTCAACCACGCCCTGTTCTTCGCCGACCTCGCCCTCCGCCGCTCCGGCGGCGGGCTGCTCCCGGACTACCAGGTCGTGATCTTCGACGAGGCCCACACCCTCGAAGACGTGGCCGCCGACCACCTCGGGCTGTCGGTGTCGCAGGGCGGGGTCGATTACATCCTGAACCAGCTCCTCGCGCCGCGGAGCCACAAGGGGATTCTCACCACGCTCGGCACGCCCGAGACGGTCGCCCAGGTCGAGGTCACTCGGCAGGCGGCAGACCGGTTCTTCCTGGCCGTCCACGAGTGGCACCAGCTCCAGCCGAAGGGGACGGGCCGGGTCCGCGAGCGGAACGTCATCCCCGACCACCTCTCGGAGGAGCTGGACAAGCTCTCGACCCGGCTGACGGCCGACGCGGAACGGCTGAAGGCCGACGAGGAGAAGATCGAGCTGACCAGCCGGGCCGACCGGCTGCTGGGCACGGCCCAGAGCGTGCGCGAGTGGCTGGGGCAGGAGCTCCCCGGGCAGGTGTACTGGGTGGAGGTCCGGGCCGGGCGGGTGCCGCGGGTGTCACTGGCGAGCGCCCCGATCGAGGTCGGCTCGGCGCTGAAGAAGCAGCTGTACGACCGCGTGCCGACGGTGGTGATGGCCAGCGCCACGCTGTCGGCCGGGGGGAGCGAGGGGTTCACCCACTTCCAGCGCCGGCTCGGCCTCGACGGCGCCGACGCCCGCCAGCTCGGCAGCCCGTTCAACTACCGCGAGCAGGTCGAACTCCACCTGTTCCGCACGATGCCGGACCCGTCGGCGGCGGCCGCGAAGTACGAGGACGAAGTCCTCGCCAAGATCCCCGACTACGTGGCCAAGACGAAGGGCCGGGCGTTCGTGCTGTTCACGAGCTACACGTTCCTGAACCGCGCCGCCGAGCGGCTCGGCCCGTGGTTCGCCCGCAACGGCTACACGCTGCTCGCCCAGGGCTCGGGCCTCCCCGCGCCCCGGCTGCTGGACCAGTTCCGCGAGGCGCCGCGGGCGGTGCTGTTCGGCGTGGACAGCTTCTGGCAGGGCGTGGACGTGCGCGGCGAGGCGCTGAGTAACGTCATCATCACCAAGCTGCCGTTCGCGGTGCCGGACCGCCCGCTAACAGAAGCCCGGCTGGAGAAGATCGCGGCGGACGGGGGAAACCCGTTCATGGACTACCAGGTGCCGCAGGCGGCGATCAAGCTGAAGCAGGGCTTCGGCCGGCTGATCCGCACCGCTACCGACCGCGGGATGGTGGTGCTGTTCGACCCGCGGGTGCTGACCAAGCCCTACGGCCGGGCCTTCCTGGCCGCCCTCCCGGACTGCAAGCGCTTCGTGGACGGCGTCGAGGCGCCGCCCGCCGGCCGGGTGAAGGCGGGGTAGCCCCGACCCGCCGGGCGGCTACGCCGCCCCGAGCCACTTCCCCAGCTCCGCCTCCAGCTCCGCCACGAACTTGCTCCGCGGCAGCACCCGGTCGCACCCGGCCTGCCGGGCCGCCCGGAGCGTCTCGGCCTCGACGTGCGAGCCGAACGCGACCGTCGTCGGCATTGCCGGGCACGCCTCGCGCAGCCCGGCGAGCAGCGCCGGCACGTCGAGCCCCTCGGTGTGCAGGTCGAGGATCACGCCGCCGGGCGGCTCCTGGCGGGCGAGGTCGAGCAGGGCGGTGGGGGTGCGGGCCTGCCTCACGGCGAGCCCGGCGGCCCGGGCGGTCGCGGACACCCTGCTGAAAAAGATCAGGTCGTCGCACAGCATCAGGCCGGCCGCCATCGCACGCCTCCCTTACGTCCGACGCCCATCTTATCCGCCCTTGTCGAACCCGGCCGGCGGGCCGAAACTCTCACTACTGATCCGATGGTTGTTCGGCTTCTGCGTGCCGCAGACCGGTTCGTCTCGGTGCGTGGTTCGCCCCCTCACCCCGCGTGCTTCGCCGCGACCCTCTCCCCCGAGGGGAGAGGGTGGGGCGCGACCGGCTACCGTGTTTGCCCCCTGCCAGGGGAGCGCGGCCACCGACCGAGGGGGCCGACCGCCTCCCACCCTCTCCCCTCGGGGAGAGGGTCGCGGCGGAGCACGCGGGGTGAGGGGGTTAACCACCTACCACAAAAACCCGGGGCTGATCCCACCCGGCCAACCCGCGGATCGGCACCCCCCACCGGCCGAGACTCTCCCATGCCCGAACCGCTCCGCCGCGTCCCCCCGACCGCCCTCGTCGCCGGCTGGGACTTCAGCACCGGGGCCGTCAAGGCGCTGGCGTTCGACCTGTCCGGCAACGTCGTCGCCGAGGCCCGCTTCCCGACCGACCTGTGGACCGAGGGCGGCGTCTCCGAACTCAACCTGATGACCCTCGAAGGCCAGGCCCGCGCCAGCACCCGCGCCCTCGCCGCTCGTCTCCGCGAACTCGACCGCCTGACCGACTGGGTCGCCGGCGGCATCTCGGCCACCCACCACACCGCCGGCCGCACCGACGCCGACCACAACCCGGTCCGCCGCGCCATCTGCTGGAACGACCAGACGCTCGCCGCCTACCACGCCGACGGGCTGAAACGCCTCGGCGGTCCGGGCGTGCCGCGCGAACTCACCGGCGGGCCGTGGGCGGTGCGGTACTCGCTCAGCCACCTCGTCAAGGACGAGCAGACGTTGCCCGAGGCCGACTGGAGGCGCACCCGCTGGGTGCTCGGCCACGGCCCGCTCGCGGCGGGCTACCTCACGGGCCGGTTCGGCGTCACCGGCGTGTCGAGCGCGGCGTCCACGGGCCTCATGGACCTGCGAACAAACCAGTGGCGGAAGGAGATGCTTGGGGCGCTGGCCCGCGCCGACTACCGCGACCTCGCCTGGGACAGCCTGCCGCGCATCATCGACATGAACGAGCCGGTCGGCCCGCTCGCCGACCACATCGCCCTCGAAGCCGGCCTCCCGCCGGCCGTCCGGCCGCTGGTCTTCCCGACGCTCGACGACCAGGCCGCGGGCCTCGTCGGCGGCGGGGCCACGGACGCCGGGCAGGTGGCGGTCATCCTCGGCAACTCGGCGGTGGTCAACTCGTCGTCCTCGGCGCTCCCGGCCGGCGGGTCGCTCGACGCGATGAAGCTGAACTGGGGGCCGTACCTGTGGATGCGCTGCTACTCGAACGGCGCGCAGTTCCTCGACCGGGTGGTCGGGCCGAACCCGGACTGGCCGGCCCTCGAAGCCGCCGCCCGGGCGATGCCGCCGGGGTGCGGCGGGACGGCGGTGCTGCCGTTCGTGCTGGCCGAGCCGTCGATCGGGGTCCACGCCCCGCGGGTCGAGTGGTTCCCGGTGCTGCCGGCCGACGCCGGCGTCCGGGTGCGGGCGGCGTTCGAGGCGATCGCCTACCTGATCGCGCTGGGCGTGAAGGAACACGAGGCGGCCGGCCAGCGGGTCAGCCGGGTGACGGTGAGCGGCGGGATCGCGCGGTCGGCCCTGATGGTCGAGATCCTGGCGAGCGTGCTGAACCGGCCGCTGGAGCTGCTGGCCTCGGCGGAGGGGCCGGCCCTCGGGGCGGCGGTGGCCGCACTGGCCGGGTACGAGACGAGCCTGCGGGCGGCGGCCGGGATCGAGACGCCCTTCACGGCCGCGGACGCGGTGGCGACGATGGTGAAGTTCCGCGGGCGGGTCGAGCCGCGGGCGGAGTGGGCGGGTGCCTACGCGGCCGGGCTGACCGCGTTCGCGGGGCGGGTCGGAGCCTGAACCGGCTCCCGAGAGGTAAGGACCGCGTATGAACCGCCCCCGGACATCCCACCGGGGGGCGACGGCGGGCAGGCACTTCGAGAGTGCTACCGGGTGCGAAAAGCCCGCACCCGGAGGCCGTCAGAACGCGGCGGGGGCGATAACGGCTATCACCCCGTTGCCGGCGTGATAACCGTTATCGCCCCGTGGCCGATCGCGTCCCACCCGGCGTGACGGAGCCGTGCGGTGTGGGACCACACCCTACTGCTTCGACTTGGGGAGCGGGGCGGCCGGCGGGGTCGGGGGCGTCGAGCCGGCCAGGGCGCGGGCCACGGCCACCCACCCCGCCGCCCGGTCGCCCGCCGTCGGGACGATCGCCAGCGCCAGTCGTTTCTCCACGTCCGTCGGCAGCCGGCTGGCCGTGGCCAGCGTCAGCGCCTCCAGGATCTGCTCGTCCGACTTCCCGGCCCCGATCAGCTCGCGCACCAGCGGCGACCAGCGATCAGCGCCCCGCACGGCGAGCGCCCGGACCGGCGGCGCGGGGGTGGCGGGCACTGCCGGGATCACCGCGACCCGCGGGGCGACCACGCCCGGCACCGTCGCGGCCGGGGGAATCGCCTTCGGCGGGCTCGGCGGCGCGGGCGGGGTCGGAGCCTTCGGGGCCGACGGGGTCTTCGGCGCGAAGAAGTCGTTGTTGCGCGGGAAGGCGAACTCTACCTTCCCCTTCGGCACGACGTAGTCCTTGGCGGCCGGGTAGGGGACGACCTCGACCTTCCCCGTCGGCTGGACGGGCGGGTTCGGGTAGCGGAACAACTGGAACGCCCCCTTCGTGCCGTCCAGGTTGTTGTGCAGATCGAACACCCCCTTCGCGCCGTCCGGGGTGAACGGGACCACTTGAGGCTGCGGCCGGGCCGGGGCGAGCATCCGCTGCTTCCACGCCTGTCCCACCCGCCGGGCCGCGGCCGGGTCGGACAGGATGGCGTCGAGCAACTTCTCCCGCTTCCGCGGGTCGGTGTCGGCGGCGAAGTACCGCTCCTCGATCGCCGTGGGCGGCGTGCCCCGAGCCTCGGTCACCGCCCGCCGCAGGAACGCCGCGTCGGTGTCGGTCCCCTCGGCAGTCGCGCCCCACACGACCGTTTTCCGGCCCCCCTCGGCCTGCACGCCGCCCGGCTGCGGGGTGGCCGCCCAGAGCCGGAACGCCCCAGCCTGTGGGCTCTCCCAACCCCGGACCGTGCCGGCCTTCAGCCCCTCCACCTTCTTGCCGCCCCCCGGGATCACGAGCTCGTAGTAGAGCGTCCCCGGGGTTCCCTTCACCTCCACCTTCTTGCCCGTCACCTCGACCCGCTCGACCTTCTTCTCGGCCTGCTTGCCCGGCTCGGCCTTCTTGGCCGCGTCGGTTTGATCGACCACCACCTTGTACCGCACCCCGCCCTTCCCGTCGTCCTCGGCGGTCACGACCTTGAGCCGGACGGGCTGGCCGGCGGCCGGCGCGGCCGGAGTCACGACCGCCTTCTTCACGACCGCCGGCGGCTGGGTGTCGACCACCACCTGAACCGCCACGGGCTTCCCGTCCGCGGTTCCGAAGAGGCCGACCTCGGCGCCGGCGGCCGGGGCTTTCTTGTCGGCGTCCGCGGCGAGCCGGACCCGGCGGGTCAGGGCTCCCAGCATGGCGTCGTCCGCCTTGACCGTAGCGCCCGCGTTGACCGCAGCGACCCCGTCGCCCACCATGAGCACGCCGGCCGCAGGCGGGTGCTTCCCGGTCGTCGGGTTGAAGACCTCGTAGACGAACGGGGCAGGGCCGGGTCGGGGGGCGAACACGTCCGTCAGGACGGTCGCGCCGGTGGCCGGGCCGTCGCCGGGGCGGGCCGCGGCGTCCGCGCCCTCGCCCAGCCAGTTCATGACCTTCCGCCGCTTCGCGGCGTCCGCGTCGGCCGCGAAGTAGGCGTGCTCGACCTCGGTCCCCTTGAACCCGCGGGCGGCGAGGCAAATCTGGTCCAGGAAGGCGGCGTCGTCGGACCCCGCCCTCGGGCCGACGGCCGCGGCGCCGGCCACCGCCTTCGGGCCGTCCCCGGCCCGGGCCGTGACCAGCCCGGGGCCGACGCCGACGGCCACCACGACGGCGACCGCCGCCGCGGCCGCGGCCTTGAGCTTGGAAAGGAAGATCATCCGCATCACCCCGTCGCAGAGTTGGAGGGCGTTCGCGGACACGAGCCCGGAGGCGGCCCCGCCGGCGGCCAGTACCTCGGCGGCCTTCACCACGCCGGCGGCCAGGGTGGGGGTCACCACCGCGGCCGAGGCCCGCTCCCCCAGGAGGGCGGCGAGCGCCCCCGCGGAGAGCGCCACGCCCCGGCGGGTGAGCCGGGCGGCGAGGGTGCGGCGGGCGTCGGCCAGCCGGCCGGCGAGGGTGGCCGGGGCGATCCCCAGCTGACCCGCCACCGCCCGCTGCGGGCGGCCTTCCAGGTCGCAGAGCACCACCGGGACGCGGAGCCGGTCCGGCAGCCGGGCCAGCTCCTCGTCCAGGATCGGCTTCAGCTCCGCCCAGCCGTCGGCGGCGGGCGGGGCGGCCGGTTCGGGCATGGCGTCCACCTGCGACTCCCGGGTCCGGCGGCGGGCGCGAACCGCCCTGGCCTTCAGCGCGGTCCGGTAGGCGACCCCGTACAGCCACGCCCCCACCCGGTTCCGCGGCCGGACCGCCCCCGCCCGCCGGGCCAGGACCAGGAAGGTGGCCTGGAAGGCGTCGTCGGCCGCGTCCGGGTCGTGGACGACCCGCCGGCACACGCCCAGCACCATCGGCCCGTGCCGGCGGACGAGGGCGGCGAACGCCTCCGCGTCGCGGTCGGTGACGAAGGCGGTGAGCAGGTCGGCGTCCGTGGCGTCGGCGACGCCGCGGGCGGCAATCACCCGCCGCAGGGCGGGTATCAAACTGAGGGGAGCGGTCGGCATGGGCCGGCCTCCGGGCTCGTGTCCACCAGTGTATTTCCTGGCGAATGCCCAGCGCTCGGACGAAATCTCGGAAATCGGGGACGGGAGACCGGAGACGGGGATGGTAGTGGCCGCCCGGGGCGTTGCCCCGGGCTATGGTGTCCCAGCCCTTCGGGCTGAAGAGGAGTCTCTGGCTTTCAGGCCAGCGGCCTGGGATTCCATAGGGCAACGCCCCGGGCGGGCAACGGCGTGAGGCGTGCTACCTCCGCCACCGTGGTGCCACGGCCCCGCCTCCCGTGACACTGCGGACGCCACCCAGGGCGTTGCCCCGGGCTATGGTGTCCCAGCCCTTCGGGCTGAAGAGGGGTGGTTGGTTTCAGGCCAACGGCCTGGGATTCGATAGCCGGGGCAACGCCCCGGGCGGCCTACCGAGCAGCCCGACGGTCTGACTCGCAACATTCGACCCCGGGCTGAATTCGGTCCCGAATGGGGGATTCTTGGCGGACGGCGCCGGGGGACAGACTTTCAATTCTAGATTGCCAGTGGCCGGCTCGCCCTCTGGTGGTCTGGAGATTCTAGATGTCGTCCTCACGATCCGGCGATCCGACCTTCCCCCACCTGCTCGGCCCGGCGGCGAACGTCGGGGTCGGGGAGACGACCGAGGCGCCCGCGCTCCCCGACCTCTCGTTCCTCCTCCCGCCCCTGGAGCCGGGCGAGCTCGGCCGGCTCGCCCAGTACCGAATCCTCCGGCTGCTCGGCGCGGGCGGCATGGGCATCGTGTTCGCCGCCGAGGACACCCACCTCCTGCGGCCGGTCGCGCTGAAGGTCATGCGCCCGGAGCTGGCCGCCTCGCTCACCAACCGCACGCGCTTCCTCAAGGAGGCGCGGGCCGCCGCGGCCCTCACCTCCGACCACATCGTCACCGTCTTCCAGGTCGGGCAGGACAACGACGTCCCGTTCCTGGCGATGCAGCTGCTCCACGGCGAGCCGCTCGACGTCCGGCTGGCGCGCGAGCCGCGGCTCCCGGTGGCCGACGCCGTCGTCGTCATCGCCCAGACCGCCGCCGGGCTGGCCGCGGCCCACGAGAAGGAACTGGTCCACCGGGACATCAAGCCGGGGAACCTGTGGCTGGAGGCGGACCGGCCGGGGGGCGAGTTCCGCCGCGTCCGCATCCTCGACCTCGGCCTGGTCCGCGGCACCGGGTCCGGGTCTCAGCTGACGACCGCCGGGGTCGTCGTCGGGACGCCGCACTACATGGCCCCCGAGCAGGCCAGCGGGCTGCCGGTCGACGCCCGCGCCGACCTGTTCAGCCTCGGGTGCGTGGCCTACACGATGCTGTCCGGGGAGCTGGCCTTTCCGGGCCGGTCCACGATGGCCGTGCTGATGTCCCTGGCCAGCCACACCCCCGCCCCGCTGGCCGCGCGGAACCCGGCGGTCCCCCGGGAGCTGTCCGCGCTGGTCGCCCGGATGATGGCCAAGTCCCCGGACGACCGGCCGGGCTCGGCCGCCGAGGTGATGGAGTGCCTCGACGCGGTCCTGGCCGCGGAGCTCCAGCGGACGCCGGCCCCGCCGGTCATCCGCGCGTCCGGGGCCGTCAGCTGGCCGGTCCGGCGGCTCCCCCCCGCCACCCCCGCCACCCCCGCCCCCGCGGCGGTGGTCACCCAGATCGCCCCCCGCCCCACCCCCGTGCCGGTCGAGCCTGTCGCCCCGGAGGCGGCGCCACCAACCCGCGTTCCGGCGCCCGCCCCCGCCGAGCCGTCCGCGGCCGACCTCGCCCCTCCCCCGGAGCCGGCCCCGGGCCGCGGCCCGCTTATCGGGGTCGGCGTCGGGCTGGTCGCCGTCGCCGCGGCCCTGATCGCGCTCGGCGTCCTGGCCTTCGGGAGGCGGGGCGGGAATCCGTCTCCGGTGGCGGGCGGGGCGGCCGAGCCGGTCGTCGTGGGGGTGCTCCACTCGCAGAGCGGGACGATGGCGGTGAGCGAGAACCCGGTGGTGGACGCAACCGTTCTGGCGGTCGAGGAGGTGAACGCCGCGGGCGGGGTGCTCGGCCGGCCGGTCCGCGCGGTCCTCGTGGACGGGAAGTCCGAGCCCGAGGAGTTCGCGCGGCAGGCCGAGAAGCTGCTGACCGAGGACCGGGCGGCGGCGGTCTTCGGGTGCTGGACGAGCGCCAGCCGAAAGGCCGTTCAGCCCGTGGTCGAGCGGAGCCAGGGGCTGCTGTTCTACCCGGTGCAGTACGAGGGGCTGGAGCAGTCGCCGCGCATCGTCTACCTCGGCCCGGCCCCGAACCAGCAGCTCCTCCCGGCGGTCGACTTCCTCACGGGCACGCTCGGCAAGAAGCGGCTGTTCCTGGTCGGCTCGGACTACGTGTTCCCCCGGACCGCGCACGAGATCATCCGCGACCGCGTGCGGGCGCGGCCGGGCGCGGCCGTGGTCGGGGAGGCGTTCGTCCCGCTCGGCACGTCGGCCGTCGCCGGCGTGGTCGGGCAGATCAAGGCGAGCGCGCCGGACGTGATCGTGAACTCGCTCAACGGGGGCACCAACGTCCACTTCTTCCGCGAGTTGCGGGCGGCCGGGGTGACGGCGGACCGGGTGCCGACGCTGTCGGTGAGTATCGCGGAGAACGAGGTCGAGGGGCTGAACCCGGCGGCGCTGGCCGGCGACTACCTCGCGGCGGCGTACTTCCAGACGGTGGACCGGCCGGAGGGGCGGGCGTTCGTCCGCCGGTTCCGCGCCCGGTTCGGGGAAGGGCGGGTCGTGTCGGACCCGATGGCGGGGGCGTACAGCGGGGTCCGCCTGTGGGCCGAGGCGGTCCGGGCGGCGGGGACGACGGACCCGACGGCCGTCGTGGCCGCGCTGCGGGGCCGGCACTTCGACGGCCCGCGCGCCCGCGTGACGATCGACGCCGACACGCTGCACACCTGGCTCCCGGTGCGGATCGGCCGAATCCGGGCGGACGGCCAGGTGACCCTCGTGCCGGGCGCCGGGTCGGACGCGCCGGTCAAGCCCGAGCCGTTCCCCCCCTCCCGGACCCCGACCCAGTGGGAGCAGCTCCTGCGGGGGTTGCAGTTCGGCTGGAACGGGAAGTGGCAAGCCCCGACGCGCCAGTAGACAGCGGCATCGGATCGGGTGGCGGGCGCTCGGCGCGGCACGAGGCGGTGCGGGACTGCCCCGCGGATGGTACGATCGGCGGGTCGTCTGTTCCCCGCCGTCGTCCGCCCCGGAGCATGTGCATGCGCTGCGCGCTGCCCCTCGTCGCCCTAATACTCGGTGGCCCCCCGGCCGCCGCCCAGCTGCGGCCGATGACGCCGGAAGACCTCTGGGCCGTCCGCCGGGTCGGGCCGCCGAGCGTCTCCCCGGACGGGAAGTGGGCCGTCGTCGAGGTCACGACCTGGGACGTGCCGAAGGACGAGAGCACGTCCCAGCTGTGGCTCCTCGCCACCGACGGCACGCGGCAGGTGCCGCTCACCCACGCCCCCGGCAAGAGCACCGGGCCGAAGTGGTCGCCGGACGGCCGGCTCATCGCCTTCACCAGCAAGCGGGGGGCGGACGAGAGCCCCCAGGTGTACGTGATCTCGCCGACCGGGGGCGAGGCCCGGCGGGTGACCGACATGCCGATGAGCCCCGGCGGGCTCAAGTGGTCCGGCGACTCCAAGACCCTCTACACCGTCGGCTGGACCTGGCCCGACACCCCGGACGACGAGGGCTACCGGAAGCGGGACAAGGCCGAGCGGGAGAAGAAGGCGAAGGCGGTGGTGATCGACGACACGGTCTACCGCTACTGGGACCGGTGGCTGACCGACGGCAAGCGGCCGGTGGTGTTCGGGATCGACGTGGCGACCGGCAAGCACGCCAACCTGCTCGCCGGCGCCGGGCTGCACCTGCCCCCGTATGAGCCGTCCGCCGACGACTTCGACGTGTCGCCCGACGGCAAGGAACTCTGCTTCGTCGCCGACGCCTCGAAAGACCCCGGCCGCGACCCGAACCCGGACCTGTTCGTCCTGCCGCTCGGGGGCCGGGGCGCGCCGAAGAACCTCACGGCCGACAACCCCGCCGCCGACACCAACCCGGTCTACAGCCCCGACGGCACATCAGTCGCGTTCCTGCGGCAGACGACCAAGTTCTTCTACGCCGACCGCCGGCGGCTCATGGTCCACGACCGCGGCACCGGCGGGTCACGCGAGCTCACGGCCGCCCTCGACCGCAGCTGCGGCAACCCGCGCTGGCTGCCGGACGGCAAGCGCCTGGCCGTGGAGGTCGAGGACGGGGGCTACGTGAAGGTCGGCTTCGTGGGCCTCGCCGGCGGGACGCCCGCTGCCGACCCGGTCGGCGCCTCCGAGCGGGCGATCGACTTCGCCCGCGACGCCCGGCTGGGGGTCTACCTCCGCACCAGCTTCGACGAGCCGCCGACGGTGTTCGCCCACGGCCCGGGGGCGAAGGAGCCGCGGCAGATCTCGCACTTCAACGACGACCTGGTGAAGTCCTGGAAGCTCGGGAAGGTCGAAAGTGTGACCTTTAAGGGGGCGGACGACGAGGACGTGCAAATGTGGGTCTTCTACCCGCCCGACTTCGACCCGGCGCGGAAGTGGCCGCTGGTGCAGGTCGTCCACGGCGGGCCGCACAACGGGATCGTGAGCGAGTTCAGCTTCCGGTGGAACCCGCAGGTGTGGGCCGCCCGCGGGTACGTCGTCGGGGTCGTGAACTTCCACGGGTCGAGCGGGTTCGGGCAGCGGTTCGCCGACTCGATCACCGGCGACTACGGCACCAAGCCCCTGGCCGACGTGATGAAGGCGACCGACTGGTTCGAGGCCAAGCCGTGGGTCGACCGGACCCGGATGGCCGCGGCCGGGGGGAGCTACGGCGGGTACATGATGGCCTGGCTGAACGGCCACACCGACCGGTTCAAGGCCCACGTCTGCCACGCGGGCGTCTACAGCTACCACAGCCAGATGGCCTCCGACGTCGTCGCCGGCCGGCAGCGCGCCCTCGGCGCGTTCCCGTGGCGGGATCTCGACCGGGTCGACCGGCAGAGCGCCCAGCGGTTCGCGGCGAACTTCAAGACGCCGACGCTGGTGCTGCACGGCGAGAAGGACTACCGGGTGCCGGTGACGCAGGGGTTCGAGTACTACAACACGCTGCGGCAGAAGGGCGTGCCGGCCCGGCTCGTGTACTTCCCCGACGAGAACCACTGGGTTCTCAAGCCGCAGAACGCGCTGGTGTGGCACCGCGAGGTGTTCGGCTGGCTGGAACGCTACGTCGGCCGCGGCCCGACCCCGTAGCCCCAGCCCCGGTGAGGCGGTCGGCCGGTGCGGAAAGGACCGCCGACCGGCCGACCCTGCCGCGGCGACGGGCCGCACGTCCGCGGCTGCTGGGCGATCGATTTGCTCCTCGGGAAGGGGTAGGTCGTGTGGGCCGAGCCGTGAGCCCGGTCCACACGACCTCCGGCCCGTCACGCCTTCACGAACACCGCCCCCTCGCCGTTGCGAAGCGTCACGCTGCTCACCACCGGGCCGAGGGTGCCGTCGGCGTTCACGCGGCGGTAGTTGCCGCCGAGTTGGTGCGTCGTCGCCGTTTGGTCGTTGGCCGTCCCCTCGCCGATCCCCTGGGTGTAGCTCAGCGGCTTGTACAGCACCAGGCCGTTCGAGTAGTCCCGGGCGAACACCTTGTACGTCAGCGACGGGCTAAGCGGGTCGATCCCCGTGGCGAAGGTGCGGAACTCATCCGTCGGTTGGCCCACGTCCACCGCTGCCGCCGGGCTCCAGTGGTCGGCCCACGTCGAGGACGGGTTTTCACCACCGAAGAACATCAAGAACGTCTGGTCCGGGTCGGCGAGCAGGTAGTAGTAGGCCAGCGTCGCCAGCTGGGTGCGGGGGTCGCGCGGGCTGCCGCCGTCGGACCGGCTGTCGATCACCACGTAGGGGTCGCCGTCCGCGGCCAACCGGCGGGCGACGAGGTTGGCGGTGTCGCCGAACTCCGTCCAGCTGTGCGACAGCGGGCGGATTAGGAACTCCTCGATCACCGCCGCCGCCCCGCCCGCCACCGCGTCCGACGAGTTCCCCCCGCCGGCCGTGTTGGCCATCACCCACCGCGGGGCGATGGCCCGGTTCACCGCCGCCACCAGCGACCCGGAGTCGGCGCTGTAGGTGGCCGTGGCCTCGATCACCGGCGTGCCCGCGAACGGGAGCTTGCCGGTGGCGTTGTCGAGGAAGATGCCGTCCGCCAGCGGGTTGTCGCCCAGCAGCCGGACGTGGAAGTCCGCCGCCCACTTCCGCACCGCTGACCCGCTCGGGTTGGTGACGAATCGCATCTGCCCGTAGTACGGGTAGAACAGCCGGGACTCGTAGACGAACCGCGCGTCCTTCCCGGCCGCCCGGGTGGCGTACTCGGCGTCGTTCAGGTAGCCGTCGTGGTCGCGGTCCGCGGCCGAGTCGAAGGCGGGGATGACGCCCGACTGGCCGCCCGCGGCGCGGACGTAGTCCCGGCCGAACACCGTCTTCAGCTGGGCCGCCTGGGCCGCCGTGCCGCTGGTGACGCGGAAGCGGACGTAGAACTCGCGCACGCTGCCGCCGATCGTACTCGCCTTCCAGTCGGCCGGCGGGTCGAAGGTGACGGTGCCGGAGCGGGTGAGGCCGGCGGTCCCGTCCTGCCCGGCCGGCAGCGTCGTCCAGGCGGTCGGGTTCCCGGCCGCGTCGGTGGCCGACACGTACTCCCACACCCCGCCCCACCCGGCAGCCGGGCCCGCGGCGAGCGTCACGTTCATCTCGCGGAACTTCTCCAGCGAGCCGACCGCCGTCCACTGCCCGGCGCCGCCGAAGGTGACGCTGCGGCCCGTCCCCCCGCGGGCCGCCGACGTGACGTTGGTCGCCGTCTGCGGTGCCCCGTCCGACTGGTACGTCCCCCAGAACCACGTGACCGGTTGGGACGATGGGCTGGTGCCGACGAACGGCGTGGCCTGGGACACGTGGTAGAACGCCAACTCCCGCGGCGCCCCGACGCGGTCGGCGTAGGCGAGCCAGTCGGCGAGGAGCCCCTGGTACAAGTTCGAGACGTTGCTGTAGAGCAGCTGCGGCGTGGCGGGGGCGACGCCGTCGATCGTCGGCATGAACTTCTCGTTCGGGATGACGACGTCGACGCTGGTGCGGAGCAGCTCCTGCTCGACCGGCCCCATCGGGTTGCCGGAGTAGGCCAGCTGGGCGATGCGGATGTGCGAGTAGTGGCGCGGGATGGTCGGCTTCGGGACCGGGTCGTTGTCCGGGTTGGACACGGTGAAGGTGCGTTCCACCGAGCCGACGTTCCCGGCCGCGTCGAACGCCCGGACGGTGAGCGTGTACGTCCCGTTCGGGACGGTGGTGGTGTCGAACGTCCACTCGGCCGGGCTGCTGTCGGACGCGGCCCGCACCTGCCCGCCCAGCACGAACTCGACCCGCGTCGGGTTCCCGGTGGCGGCGGCCTTGAAGGTGATGTCCCCGGCCGACGAGCCGTTCTCGTAGATCACGCCGGTGATGGTCACTACCGGCCCCGCCACCGCCGACGCCGGGGTGGCGGTGAAGTCGTCGAACGTGACCGTGCCCGAGTACGTCGCCGCCCGGCCGACCCCGGCCCGGCCGCCCGCGGTGACCGAGCCGTCTCGCAGCTCCAGCGCGAAGTCCGGCGTGCTCGACCACGCGCCGGCCGGGGTGAGCCACTGCCGCGTGTCGGCGCGGTACAGCGACACCCGCAGCCGGTCGCCCTCGGCCGTCAGCCGGACCCGCAGCCACTGCGAGCTGAACCACGACGCCGACTTCACGGTGCCCAGCGTCGTCTCGACGCCGTTCACCACCTTCACGAGCCGGGCCTCCAGCCCGCGGGTGACGCTCACGGCGTAGTACGTCGGCGTCGCCGAGTCGAGGCTCGTGCCGCGCACGAACACCTGCGCCGGGATGAGGCTGTCGAGGTACACCGCGGCGGAGGCGTCCACGTCGGCCGGGAGGACGGTGTCGCTCCAGCCGCGGGCCGCCGACACCGACCCGCCGGTCGACGCGAACCCGTTGGCGGTGCTGACGGACCGGGCCGCCGACGCCGCGAAGTCGCCGGTCCCGTTCGCCGACCACCCGGACCAGCCGGTCGGCCGGGCGCCCACGGCGGTGGTGTCGAAGTTCTGCGTGACCGAGACGACGGGGGCGGACAGGATCTCGAAGTTGTCGAGCGCCACCGGGCCGGCGTACTTCGCCGCCCGGCCGATGCCGACCGAGCCGGCGCCGGTCACCGTCGTCCGCGTGGTGATCGCGTCCACCGGCGCGGCCTGCCAGGAGCCCCGGGAGGTCAGGTACTGGCCGGTGTCCGCACGCTGGACGCGCACCGCGACGGTGTCACCGGTCGGCACGAGCGTCACCGTGGCCCAGTCGCCCGAGAAGTACGTGGAGCCCGCCCCCGCGACCGAGGCCCGGATCGTCGTCCGCCCCCCCTGCACGTCCCACAGCTGAACCGTCGCCCCGCGGCCGACCGACACCGCCAGGTAGTTCGCCGAGGCCGCGTCGAGGTCGGTGCCGCGGGCGAACAGCAGTGTGGGCACCAGCGAGTCGAGCTTCACCCGCACCGCGACCCCGGTGTCGGCCGGAGACGCGGCCGTCCGCCACGCCCGCCCGGCGCTCAGGCTCGTGCCGTCCGAGACGACGCCGGGGGAGCCGTTGAGTCCGGCGCCGGCGGCGACGGTCAGCACGTCGCCCCCGTCCGCCGACCACTCGGCCCAGCCGGTGCCGAGGGTCGGGCTGGGGGTGTCGAACGTGTCGAGGAACCCGGTCGGGGTGTCGCGCGACTCGAGCTGGTGGACGGCGAGGGACGTGCGGCGGGCGCCGGTGCGGCCGGGCATGAGCGGTTGTTCCTCAACGGTGTTGGTCTGGCCCGCGGGCCGGGCTTGGCGGGAAGCCCGCGGGCCGTCCGTGACGGATGGTTGGCGAGCGTGAGATCGGCCGGGCGCCGGCCGGGCGCGGACGAATTGCGCGCGGAAGTGGGGGCGGGTACGAAACGCCGGCCGTCAGCACCCGGACGACGGGCGCGACGGGTCGAACGCGAACGGCTTCACACTACTTGGGCGGGGCCAGCACGGCCCGGAGGGCGGCGAGCCCGCCGGCCCGGTCGGCGGGGGTGTCGAGGTAGTCCCAGTCGCCGGCCTCCCCCGCCGTGCCGCCCTGCTGCCGGAACGACTCCCGGAGCAGTTCGCGCGCCGCCGGGGTGGCGCCGCGGGCCATCACCCGCAGCGTCGGGCCGTCCGTGAGGGTCAGTCCGGCGGCGACGGCCCGCACCCGGGCCAGCCCGGGCTGCCAGTCGGCCTTGCCGCCCGTCGTCAGAAGCAGGCCGACCGATTTCTTCGCACCCCAGTCCGCCGAATCGGTCATCAGCCAGATCGCGGCGTTCGGGGGCAGCGTTTCGGTCAGGGTCGCGCGCACCCGGTCCGACAGCCCGTTCCCGGCCGGGGCCACGTCCGGGTCCGACCAGCCGACGAGCCACACCCGGTCGGTCACCCGGGCGAGTTTGACCGGGAGGTTGGCGAAGTCGGCCTCGTAACGCGCGGGCGCGCCCTTGGCCGGGCGGGCCTTCAGCGCGTCGAGGAACTTGGCCTCGTCCGGCACGGGCTGGCGGAGCACGAGGGCCACCGCCAGGCGGAGTTGGCCGAGATCCTCGTCCGGCACAGTGACCCCGCCGGCGATGTGGTCGATCCCCTGGAGCGTCACCCCGCCGCGGCCGAGCGCGGCCAGGGCGGACGCCGGCACGCCGGCCCCGGTCAGCAGGTCGGTCGGGCTCTGGTTCGTGCGTGCGGCGTAGTCCAGAACCGGGCCGGGCTGCACGGCGAACACGACGTTCGCGTCGGACGGGAGGTACGTCAGTCCGCGCAGGGCCGCCGGCGCGACCACGGTCCCGGCCGGTTCCGGGGGGGCGGGTGTGGGGACGGGTTTGCGAAGGGCGTAGTAGCCGGCTCCGGCAGCGACCAGGACGGCAACCACCAGCACGACCGGTAGAACCGGCCGGCGGGGCGGCCCGGGCGGGGGCGGTGCGACCGCCACGGCCGGCAGGTCCGCCCCCTCGCGCCCGCGGACGGGAACGGCCTCCCCGCACCGCGGGCAGGCGACCCGCCCCGCGGGCGACGGCTCGAACGAGGAGTTGCAGAACGGGCAGGAGATCCGCGGCACCGGGGCGCCTCCGTGCGGGCTACCCCTCAGTGTACGCCCGGCGCCCGGCCCGAATCACGCGAACCCGTGCTGGCGGCGGTGGTACGGCCCCTCGAAGTCGATCGTGCTCTTGAACCGCTCGTGCCGCCCGTCCCCGGCCTGGGGGCGGACCTTCGCCAGCAGGGCCGTCAGCTCGGCCGGCTCGAACGGCCGGTACGCCCGGCCGATCCGGAGGTTCTGCTGCAACACCTCCATCGAGTCGATCCCCGTCACCACCGACGCGACCGGCTGGCTCAGGGCGAAGCGGATGCACTCCTCGGCGGTGGCCACCTTGTCCTTGACGATCTTGCCGCCGCCCCCGGCCCGGCTCCCGCCGCCGAGCGTCTTCATCCCGATCACCCCGGCGCCGATCTTCTGCGCGGCCGGGATCACGTCCTTGGCGAAGCTGCGGTAGAACTGGTCGCACACGTTGATGGGCATCTGAACGGTCTGCCAGGCGTGGACCGGCATCATCTTCAGGTGGATGTGCGGCGACTTGTGCCCGGTGAACCCCACGAACCGGACCTTCCCCTCCTTCTGGATCTTCAGCAGTTCCTCCAACCCGCCCTGCTCGACCACCCACTCGGGGTCGTTGTCGAAGTTGATCTCGTGCATCTGCATCAGGTCGATCACGTCCGTCCGCAGCCGGCGGAGGCTGTCCTCGACCTGGGTGCGGAGGGTACGGGCGTCGCGGGCGCACACCTTGGTCATGAGGAAGCAGGCCCGCCGCCACTTGCCGCCGTCGGCGGCGAGGGCGCGGCCCATGATCTCCTCCGCCCCGCCGTCGTGGTAGTCCCAGCAGTTGTCGAAGAAGGTCATCCCCTCGGCGAGGGCGGTGTGCATGATGCGGACGGCCTCGGCCTGGTCGCGCACGTCGCCGATGTGCCAGCCGCCGAGGCAGATGGCGGAGACGTTCACCCCGGTCCGGCCGAGGGGGCGGGTCGGGAGCCCGCGGGCGGCGGCGTCCTGGCCGGCGGCCGGGTCCGCCAGGGCGGCCGCGGCGGTGGCGGCGACGCCGGTCTGGAGGAAGCCGCGGCGGGTGTCATCGGCGGGAAGGTCGGACATGGCAGGTTCCGGATGTGGGGAGGGCGGACGACCCGCGCCAGGATACCGCAACCCTCGGACCGGGGCACGCGCATTCCCCCTCTCACGCCCGGACCGCGCAGGTCCGTCACGCTCGGGTGGGGGGACCGGCCCCCGGGATAACCGTTATCACCCCAGGTCCGAACGAGACGGATCGGCGCAGCTGGCTTACCCTTCGGCGCACTCAAACGCCCGGGGCGGTGGCGGCGGGGTGTTCGACCCCACCGCCACCGCCCCGGATTGTGCCGAGCGTCCCGATGCGGCTACCACCGGTAGTGGTAGAACGAGCCGGCGTAGGGGGGAACCCCGAAGCCGGGGGTGTAGTAGCCCCGGGAATACCCGCCGTAATACGGGTTGAACCCGGAACTCCGGTACACGGTCGTACCCCAGGGGTTCTGGTAGGCGTACCGCTGGACGGACGCGCCGGTCCACGGGTTCACGTACTGCGTCGCGGCCTGGGCGCCGAACGGCGTGACGTACCCGCCCTGCTGAACGACCCCGCCCGTCCACGGGTTGACCGTGGCGTAGCGGTACACGTACTGGGCGTCGGCCGTATGGGTGAACGCGGCGGTCGCCCCGAGGGCGAGGGCGGCGGTGAGGAGGAAGCGGGTCATGGTGATGTCTCCTGGTGACCACAGGAGACAATACCGTCGCAATCGCCGTGCCTTACCGGGCGGCGGCTTCCGCGGCCACCGGCCGGCGGCCGCGGGGGGGCGGGACGTTGCCGGCCGGGGGCGGGCCGCGCCAGCCGGCCCGGAGGAGGAGAACCCGCTGCCGGGTCTGGCCGCCGGCCTCGGCCGTGAACGCCGCCTCGCCGAGCGTCCCGGCCGCGGCGGCCGGCGAGCCGATCACCAGGTGGTCGTTCGGCCCGAGGACGACCTCGAACCCGAGCCCCGGGAACGACTCGGTCGGCACCTCGCCGGTCACCGTCAGCCCGGTCCCGTCCTCCGTCGGGTGGTAGCGGTCCACGCGCTCGCCGTGCTGGACCTGGGGCTCGCACCACACCCGGATCTTCCCGTCGCCGGCCCAGGCCGGCCGGACCAGCACGCCGCACCGGGCGTCCTGGAGGGACAGCTCCCGGCGCTCCCCGGCGAGGTCCGGGAGGACGCGGAAGGTGGCGCGCGGGGGGAGGGTCGCGGTCGGGACGACGGCCTCCGGGCGGCCGGCGAAGGTGAGGCCGTGCGGGTCCACGCCGTCGGTGTCGAGGAGGCGGCGGAAGGCGGGCGGGAGGTTGCCGCCGATCACGCGGACGCGGACGCCGTTCTCGGCCAGGAGGACGTCCGTCTCGGCCGGGACGGGAGCCCCGGCGGAGGCCCACAACTCGTGGTCGAGGACGGCGTCCCCGACCGGCCGCTCGACCAGGACGGACTCGACGTAGGCGCCGTCCGGGAAGGCGGTCGGCAGGGTGGCCCGCGCCGGCCCGACGCGGTCCGGCCGGGGCCACCCGTGGCACCCGACCGCGGCCACGCACGCCACCACCGCCCACGCCCCCGCCGTCCGGCGCATCCGGTCCCGACCTTCCTGGCAAGTCCCACGAGTGGCCGGGCCATACCCGCCCGTCGCCCCGGGGTCAAGTCCGGCGCCCGCCGCGGCGCCCCGGGCTCGCGGGTTGTGGGCCGACCCCGGCCGGTTCAAGTCGCCCGGCCCGCGCGACCGATACCACCCGGAAAGTCCGTGGCCGCGGGGGGAGATCATGGGCGTGCGGGCGCTGCTGGCCGGGGTGGGGGTCGCGGTGGCGGTCGGGCCGGCGGCGGCCCAAATCCGGGAGCCCGGCCGGTTCCCCGCCGCTCCGCTCTCGCCTGCCGCGCCGTTCTCGCCCATCGCCCCGCCCCGCGCGCCCGCCGCCCCGGTCGGCATCCCGGCCCCGGTCGCGCCGGCCACCCCGCCCCGCACGCCCGCCGCGCCGTTCGGCGTCCCGACCCCGCTGGGGCCGTCCGCCCCGTTCACCCCGCCCGCCCCGGTGGCGCCGTTCACCCCCGCCCTCCCGGTGGCCCCGCCGGCCGCCGTCGCCCCGCCCACGCAGCTCTCCGCCCTGCCGCGCCCCGAGAACGCGGCCCCGATGGACGCCGGCCTCCTCACCGCCCGGCGGGGCGGGGGCGGCTGGCAGGTGGCACTCGGGCCGCGGGTGTTCCGCGAACTCGGCGAGGACGAGGGCGGGGCGAAGGACATCGTCCGCACCCTCCGCGAGCTCCGGCCGACGGAGTGGGCGGCGATCGGCACCGGCCGGCCGGTGGTCGAGTACGGGCTGGCGAACGGCCGGCCGCTGACCGTGGGCGGGTTCCCGCGCTCCGCCGCCGCGATCGACCTGCGGACCGTCCGGCTGGACGCCGTCCGCGGGGTGTGGGTGGTCCGGGACGACGCGGCGATCCACTTCAACTTCGGGCTGCACCGGGCGGACGCCGAGCAGGCGGTGGCGGTGATCCGGCGGTACGGGTTCAACCGCGTCGGGCTGCTCGGCTCGAACCCGGCCGCCCCGGCGATGACCTACCTGTTCGCCGCCCTCGACGGGGACGGGGCGACGGTGGCGGCGGCCCACCCGCTCGCCGCCGCGGTCCAGGAGCAGACCCTGGCGCGCGTCGGCATCCCGGTGCCGGGCGTCGGCTACGTCGGCGAGGCGGTGCGGATCGACCCGCGCCGGCTGGACGTGCGGCGGGAGGGGAGCGAGTGGGTGCTGGCGAGCGGGGCGGAGGTTCTGGGGCGGTTCGGGCCGGCCGAGTACGCCGCGCGGGAGGCCGCGCGGACCGTCCAGGAGGGCCGCTACACCGAGTTCTGCCGGGCGGGGGGGGTGACCTTCTTCCTCGCCAACGGGAAGGCGCCGGCCCGGGTGCCGTTCTCGGCCGTCGGCCGCCGGTTCGACCCGGCCGGGCTCCGGGCCGCAGCCTACGGCAACCGCTGGGCGGTGACCGAGGCCGGCCGCCACCTGTTCGACGCCGCCGACCAGGCCGAGGCGGATGGGCTCATCCGGCTGGTGCGGCACTTCGGGTTCGACACGGTCTGCCAACTCGGCAACCCGCCGCGGGCCGGGATCACCTTCCTGGCCAAGGGCCGCTGACGGCCCGCCGCGGGCCTACGCCGGCGGCACCCGCTCCGCAACGACCGCCACCGCGCGGCCGCCGGCGCGGGTGAGGATCAGGTGGCGGTGGGCGCCCGCGCCGGCGAGCTTCAGCCCCTTCCGGACCGCGTCCGCGTCCACGTCGAGCGCCCGCTTCAGCACGGTCACCCGCCCGACCCCCGCGGCCCGCAGGTGATCACGCAACTTCCTCGCGTCGAGCGGGGCGACGTGCTCGACCCGGTACGCGTCGGCGAACGGCGAGGCGGCGGCGTCCGGCCCGGTGAGGACGGCCACCCCCGGCTCGACCGGCGCGGCCCCGAGTTGTGCCGCCAGCAGGCCAACCAGGTCGGCGCGGACGACGGCCGGGTCCGGGTCGAAGAGGTAAGCGCCGACGGGCTCGGCGAACGGGATCTCCTCGTCGCCGTCGGCGGCGAGCGTGTGCGGGCCGGGGAGAACGGTCGTCCGGCGGGCCGCGGTGCGGAGCGGGCCGAACCACAGCACACACTCCTTCAACTCCCCGCCGGCCGACACGAACTCGGCCTCGGCGTCGAACCGTGCGAGCGCCTCCCGCGGCACGCCGGGGGCGATCTTCGCCGCGACCGGGAAGCCGGCCGGGAGGCGGGCGAGCAGCGCCGGCAGCGGCGGCTCGTAGCGGTCCGGGTCGAGGACGCGGCGGTCGCCGGCGCGCCGGCCGGGGTCGGTGAACGCGGCGTCGGCGGGCGGCAGCGGGAGCGTGAGGGCGTCACCCTGGTGGACGCGGACGCGGTCGGCGACCCCGAGGGCGCGGGCGTTCGCCCCGGCGAGAGCGACCCGGACGGGGTCGGCGTCGATCGCCTCGACGTGGCAGCCGGCCGCCGCGAGAGCCAGGGCGTCGGCCCCGACGCCGCAGCCGAGGTCGAGGACCGTGCCGAAGGACTTCAGCCGGCCGGCCCGGTGTCCCGCCGCGAGGTCGCCGGACGACTGCTCCAACGCCTCCCGCGTGAACCACATCCGGTCCGCGGCGGCGAACTTCGCCTTCGCTCGCGTGCGCAGCAGCACCGTCTCCACGGCCGCCGTGGCGAGGTCCGGCGGGAAGCGTTTCCGCAGTGTGGCGATGGCGGCGAGGACGGTTGCGTCCGTCGGGCAAAGGGCGACGGCCGCGGCGACGGCGGGCTCGCCCTCGGGGCCGAGCAGCCGGCGAGCGGTGGGTAGGTCCATATCCGAATGCGCCCTCGCCGTTCGCGTCCGACGGTGCTACACCAGAGAGAATACGATCCGAAATACCCCTCCCGCGGAGGCGATCATGGGGAATCCGGCCGGCGACAAGCGGAAGTTGAAGGAGAAGCGGCGGATGCGGCAGGAGCAGCGGCTCGGGCCGGGCGCCTACCTGCCGAAGGACCAGCGCGCCGAACTCCAGGCCGCGATCAAGGTGGGCGAGGCCGAGGTGAAGGCCGCCAACGAGGCCAAGGCGAAGGCCAAGGCTGCCGCGAAGTAAGTCCATAAACGAGCGAGAGTTCGGCGAACGGCCGGCGTGGGCCGGCGGTTCGGGGCTTTCGGCTCGGGTTCGGAGCCCGGAGGGCGTGGGTGCGTAGCCCGGGGTGCAACCCCGGGCGGACCTTCGGCGGAGTCCGAAGCGCATTGCCCCCGCGACGCCGCCTGGGATCGCACCTCGGGCAAACCTTCGGCGGAGTCCGACGTATTGCCCCTGCCGCCCGGGATCACACCCTGGGCGGACCTCCGGCAGAGTTCGAAACGTACCGCCCCCGCGGCACCGCCCACGCCGCCCGGGGTTGCACCCCGGGCTACACGCCTACGCCCTACCGGGCTCCAAACACCCAAGCCCGGAACCAGCTGACTCACGACCGAATTGAGCCGCGGCGGTAGGTCGGCCCGGCAGCGGGTCAGATGAAGTTCGGCTCGGCGTCCAGGTCGGGCGGGGCGAACTCGCCGCGTTTCCACTTCTCGACCGCCAAAGCGGCCATCGCCGCGTTGTCCGTACACAGGTTCAGTGGCGGGATGAACAGCTCCACCCCCTCCTTCACGCACATCGCCGCGAGCGCGGCGCGGAACGGGCCGTTCGCCGACACCCCGCCGCCGACCGCCAGCCGTTTCAGCCCCGTCTGCCGCAACGTCTGCTTGCACTTGCCGACCAGCACGTCCACCACCGCCGCCTGGAAGCTCGCCGCCAGGTCGGCTCGCCTCTGGCCCGGGCCGGGCGGCGTCGCCCTGGCCACGTCCTGTCCGTGGCAGGCGTAGAGGACGGCCGTTTTTAGCCCGCTGAAGCTGAACTCCAACCGGCCGTCGCCGAGGAACGGCCGCGGGAAGGCGTGCGCCTTCGGGTTCCCCGCCGCGGCCTCGCGCTCGACCGCCGGCCCGCCCGGGAAGCCCAGGCCCAGCACCGCCGCCACCTTGTCGAACGCCTCGCCGGCCGCGTCGTCCCGGGTGCCGCCGAGGAGGTCGAGTGACAGCGCGGTGTCGCAGCGGAACAGCGCCGTGTGCCCGCCGCTGACCACCAGCCCGACGCACGGGAAGATGTCCCGCCCGGCCGCCAGCCGGCAGGCGAACACGTGCCCGGCGACGTGGTTCACGCCGACCAGCGGCACCCCCAGCGCCAGGCTTAGTGCCTTGGCCGCGGTCACGCCGACGAGCAGCGCCCCGACCAGCCCCGGCGTGTGGTGGACCGCCACGCAGCCGACGTCGGCGATGCCGATGCCGGCCCGCGTCAGAGCCTCGTCGATCACCGGCAGGAGGTTCCGCAGGTGCGCCCGCGAGGCGATCTCCGGGACGACCCCGCCGAACCGGGCGTGCAGGTCGGTCTGCGACGCGACGACGCTCGCCTTCACCGTCAGGTCGTCGGTGAAGACGGCGGCGGCGGTCTCGTCGCAGCTGGTCTCGATGCCGAGGAAGTGCGTCACGTCGTTGCTCGGTTGAAATCCGGGTGGGCGGCGGGGGGCTGCCCGCCGGTAGCTCGGAGCTTCGGGCTCGGGTGTTCGGAGCCCGGAGGGCGGTCGGCGTGTAGCCCGGGGTGCAACCCCGGGCGGCCGACGCGGTGTCACGAGGGGTGATGCGCCCCGACCTCCGCCGGAGGCCCGCCCGGGGTTGCACCCCGGGCTACACGCCGACCGCCCTCCGGGCTCCGAACACCCGAGCCACCGGTGGGCGGACGTCCCACCGCCCACCAACGTCGGTCGCGGCGCGCGTCAGTTCCCGAGCAGGTGCCGCTGCACGAACAGCGCCGTGGCGGCGGCCTGGAACTCGCGGTTCTTCTGCTTGGCGAAGCCGTGGCCCTCGTCCTTCGCCAGCAGGTACCACACCGGCGTGCCGCGGGCCTTCAGCGCCCTCACCATCTGGTCGGCCTCGCCCGCCGGCACCCGCGGGTCGTTCTGCCCCTGCACGACGAACAGCGGCCGGCTGATCTTCGACACGTTGTTCACCGGGGCCGTCCGCTCCATGAACGCCCGCGTCTCCGGGTCGCGCTCGTCGCCGTACTCGGCCCGCCGCAGGTCGCGGCGGTAGGGCTCGGTGTTCTCCAGGAACGTCCGCAGGTTCGAGATGCCCACCACGTCCACGGCGCAGCGGAGGCGGTCCGGGTAGTAGGTGGCTACCGCCAGCGTCATGTGCCCGCCGTAGCTCCCGCCGGTCACCATCACCCGGTCGGCGTCGAGGTCCGGGCGGGTCTTGACCCAGTCGAGCAGCGCGGCGACGTCCTTGTAGCTGTCCTCGCGCTTCGTCCCGTTGTCGAGCTTCAGGAACGTCTTCCCGTACCCGGCCGACCCGCGGACGTTCGGAAACAGCACGGCCACGCCCAGCTCGGTCGTGTAGTAGTTGCTCGCCCCCAGGAAGCCGGGCCGGGCCTGGCTCTCCGGGCCGCCGTGGATGTTGATGATGACCGGCCGCTTCCCCTTGAACTTCGCCGCCGGCGGGTAGAGGAAGCCGCTGATGGTGCGGTCGTCGAACGACTTCCACTTCACCAGCTGGGGCTCGGCGAAGGCCGCCGCGTTCAGCCCGCCGGTCTCGCTCTCGGTCCACCGCACCACCTCGCCGGTGCCGACGGCGAGCGAGAACACGTCGCCCGGCACCTTCGCCGAGGTCAGGTTGAAGCCCAGGAGGTTTCGGTCGAGCTTGCTCAGGTCGATGCGCGACACGGCGGGCTCCACCCCCTTCGGGTGGAACTTGAGCCCGGACACCGACCCCGGCGGCAGCTTCGGGCGAGCCCGCTCCTTGCCGGCGGCGGTGTCGAGCAGCCGGAGCGTGCCGACGCCGTCCTCGTTGGTGACGAACGCCAGCGTCTTCCCGTCCGGGGACAGCTCGAACTCCTCCACGTCCCACGCGACGTCGGCGGCGAACTGCGCCTGCTCCTTCGTGGCCACGTCGACGCGGGTGAGGCGGCGGAACTCGGCGCCGCGGTCGGTGGCGGTCCACACCGCCTTGCCGTCCGGGGTGAACTGCCCGCCGGAGTACGCGGCCGGCTCCCCGCCCTTCGGCGTGAGCGCGGCCTTCGCGCCGGTCTTCACGTCCACCGCCCACAGGTAGCTCTCGTTGACCGACACGTACTCGACGGCCAGCACCGCCCCGTCGCCGGGCGCCCAGTCGAGGACCGACCAGCCGACGCCGAGGGTGGTCACCTTCGCGTCGGACTTGGGGTCAGTGGGGTCGGTGACGTACAGGTCGTTGTCCTTGCCGTTGCCGCGGGTCGAGGTGTAGGCCAGTTTCGTCCCGGACCGGGACCACACGCCGAGGCTGTTCCGCGACTTGCCGTCGCTCAGCAGGGTGGCGGCGCCGGTGTCCGGGTCGAAGCGGAAGTTCTGGTAGCGTTCGTTGCCGCCCACGTCCCGCCCGAACACGAACGACTCCCCGCCGGCCGGCCGGAACCGCGCGCCGGTGACCTTCTCGGGGAAGAACGTGAGCTGGGACCGGTCGCCGCCGGGGGCGCGGACGCGGTGGACCTGCGCCGTCTGCCCGAACCGGGTGCTGACGATCATCTCGCGGCGGGTGGGGTGCCAGTCGAGGAGGGCGGCGGAGCGGAACTCGGTGTACCGCTTGACCTGCTCGGCCAGCTCGGCGGGGACGGGCGGGAGCCCGTCGGTGACGAGGTTGTCGCCCGGCGCGAGGACGTCGGGCGCGGCGGGGGCGGGGAGTGCGGGCACGACGAGGGCGGCTACGAGGAGGAGGCGACGCATCGGAACCCTCCGGGGCGGGACGGGGGTGATTCTCCCCCCGGAGGAGGGCCGGGGCAAGTCCGAAGGGGCCGCGCCGCGTCGCCGCGCGAGCCCCCGCAACGCCCGGATAACGCCACGAGCCGCGCCCGGAAGGCGCGGCTCGTGGCGTCCCCGGCCCGGGGCATGAACCCCGGGGGCGGTGTTACTTCGCGGCCACGGCCACGGCGGCCTGTGGCTTGGGGAGCTTCTCGCGGGCGATGGCGACGAGCTGGTCGAACGTCGCCGGGTCGTGGATGGCGATCTCGGACAGCGACTTGCGGTCCAGGGCGATCAGCGCCAGCTGGAGGCCGTGGATGAACTCGCTGTAGCGCATGCCGCGCATCCGGCAGGCGGCGTTGATGCGGATGATCCACAGCCGGCGGAAGTCGCGCTTGCGGACCTTCCGGTCGCGGTAGGAGAACGCCCGGGCGCGGATGAGCGTGACGATCGCCTGCCGGTACAGGTTGTGGCGGGCGAGCCGGAACCCCTTCGTGAGCTTCCGCGTCCGCTTCTTGCGGCGCGACGTGGTGGCTTTACTACGAGCGCGAACCATGACCGATGCTCCTGAGCTTACGCGGTGCCCGGCGGCTGCGGGCCTCTCGCGTCAAGGTGTGTGGGGGGTAAGGGGTTAGCTGATCCCGAGGGCCAGCTTGTATTTCTTGAGCACGCTCGGGCGGCCCTCAATGACCCCGGCGCGGCGCAGCTGGCGCTTCCGCTTGGTGGTCATGTGGGCGTTCAGGTGCCGCCGCCCGACCTTGGCGTACTTCAACTTCCCCCCGCCGGTCACCTTGATCCGTTTCTTGACGCTCTTGTTCGTCTTGTTCTTCGTGGCCATGTCGTCGCTCCGTGCGGGGGGGCGGGAAAGCGAGTTCGGAGTTTCGAGTTCGGAGTTTCGAGTTGGGTACGGTGCGATTCCCGACTCGGAACTCCGAACTTTGAACTCGTAACTGCTTCTCCCGGCTTAGGGACCGCCCCGTCACCTGGGGTTCCGCCCCGGCCGGGTGCCGGGGGGGGAACGCGAAACGCCCGGAACCCGGGTCATGAACCCGGGCTCCGAGCGGCGTTCGTTCGGTAGTTGAGGATTCTAGGGCGCTGGCCGGGTGGCGGGTAGTCACGGGCGGCGGGTTCGTTGCCGCGGGCCGCCGGTCCTACCAGAATCCGACACCCTCACCGGGCCGCGGGTTAGGGTCGGGCCGGTCCGTTCGCCCGGGTGGGAGACGCTCAGCTGCCGGGTGGCGACAACCGTTATCACCCACCGGGGTGCCCGGTGCGGACCTTCCACACCGGACGCTCCGGTCGAGCGTCCGGCCAGTGTTTCGGAGGGTACGGGCCAACGCGACGTGGTGTCACGGCGGGCCGGGCGAGGGGGCCGGCCCGGCGGGCTCGTGTGCAGGTCGGACCGGGGTCACACCTTCGTCTTGTCGGCAGCGACCGGGGCCGGGGCAGGCGCGGGAGCCGGGGCGGACGCCGGGGCCGGGGCCGGCTTCGGGGCGGCAGGCTTCGCCTCGGCGGCCGGGGTCGCCGGCTTGCCGTCGGCGGCCGGGGCCGGGGCCGGCTTCGGCTTGGGCTTGTCGGCCTTGCCGGTGCTCGGCTTGGGGGCCAGCAGCGCCACCATCCGCTTCCCTTCCATCCGGGCCGGGGACTCGACCTTGCACAGGTCCACGAGGGATTCCAGCACCTCGTTCATCACCCGCTGCCCTTCCTCGATGTGCTGCATCTCCCGGCCGCGGAACAGCACGTTCACCTGCACCTTGTCGTTGTGCTCCAGGAACTGCCGGGCCTGGTTCACCTTGGTCTGGATGTCGTGGCCCCCGGTCTTCGGGCGGACCCGGATTTCCTTCAGCTTCTGCTGGTGGGTCTTCTGGTGACTCTTCTTGGACTGGGAGTACTTGAACTTCCCGTAGTCCATGATCTTGCAGACCGGCGGGCGCTCCTTGTCCGCCACCTCGACGAGGTCGAGCCCGGCCTCGCGGGCCATCTCCAGCGCCTGCTGGGTCGGGACGATCCCGTGCTGCTCGCCTTCGGCACCGATGAGGCGGATGGGGCTGATGCGGATCTGCTCGTTCATCCGGGGGCCGGCCGGGCCTCGGGGGGGGGCGTTGCGGTCGAACGGTGGGATGGCCGTGTCTCCTGTGGGTCGGGATGGGAACCCGCGTCGCTCCCGCGACCGGCGTTCCGGGAAGAATCCTTAACTTCTTATCGTTACCTCTGGGTGCCCGCGTCGTCAACTGCTTTTCCCTGCCGTTGACGCCGGAACGCCCGGGGGGCTATCACACATCTTACCCCCAGTCCGGGAGAAGCCGATGCGGCCGGCCGCGGTGCGGTGGTCGGCGTACACCGCCGTCCTGTACGCTAGCTTCGCCCACAACCTGTTCTGGGTGCCGGACGGGACGCTCGGCTACGGCCCGGGGTTCCGGGTCGGGTACGTCGGCTACGACTCGGAGCTCGTCCTCAACCGCCTGAAGGCCGCGGCCGACGGGACCGCCTGGTGGCACCCGCTGGTGATCGCCCCGGACGGGCGGCCCGCGTGGTATCAGTCGCAGTTCGGCCTTCAGGGGGTCGTACTCGGCGGCGTGTTCCGGGCGTGCGGCGGGTCGGTCTCCGCGTTCGGGGCGGTCGCCGCCGGCGGCACGGCGCTGGCGACGGCGGCCCTCCTCGGGCTGTTCTTCGCCGACCTCGCCCGGCGGGTGTCGCCCGCCGCCGGGGACGCCGGGGCCGGGCTCACCGCCTGCACGCCGGTCCTCCTCCCCTTCGCCACTTCCCTGTACTGGGTGCCGCCGCTGCTGTTCGGCCCGTTCGTCGCCGCCTGGTTGCTCCTCCCCTGGAGCTTCGGCTCGGGCCGGCGGTTCGCGCTCGTGGCCGCCGCGGTCGGGGGGCTGGCCCTACTCAAGGGTCTGTGCGGGTACGAGTACCTCTCGACGGTGGTGCTGGCTCCGGCGGCGGCGGTCGTGTACCACCGCCGGGCGGCGGGGCTCAGCTGGCGGTCGGTTGTGGCCCCGGCGGCGGGGCTGGTCGCGGCCGGGGTGATCGGCGCCGCCGTGGCGATGGGGCTTCACGCCGTCCAGCTCGGCGCCCTGGACGGGGGCGGCGGGTTCGACCGCATCCGCGAACGCGCCGCCACCATGACCGGCGCCGGGGCGATCGACCCGGCCCGCTTCTCGCTCTGCGTCGCGCCCGACCCGACGTCCCTGCCGGCCCCGGTCCGGGTCCACGCCCGGCACGTGCTGAACGCCTTCTGGCTCCCGGCCGCCGGCACCCCGACGACCTGGGGGCCGGCCCGGGCGGCGGCCCCGCTCGGGGTGGTGGTGCTCGCCGCCCTCGCGGCCGGGGTGTGGGCGTGGCGGCGGGCGCCGCGGGAGGTCGCCGCGCTGGCGCCGGCGGCCGTGGTCGGGCTCGCCGGCGGGCTGTCGTGGCACGTCCTGGCGCCCACCCACACCTGCCTCCACGCCCAGTTCAACCTCATCACCTACTGCGTCCCGTTCCTCCCGCTCGCCTACGCCCTCGTCGGGACGGCGGTCGCGGCCCGGTTCCGCCGCGTCGGGCGGGAGTGGGCCTACCGCGTGCTGGCCGTCGGCGTCGTCGCCGTCGTCGCCGGGAACGTGATGGCGACGGCCAACCGGGCCGACGGGGCGGGCGCGGCGCGGGCCGCCGACCGGGTCGCGGCCGTCCTGCGCGAGGGGCGGCCGGTGCCGATCGTGCGGACCAACCTGAGCGAGTACCGGCTCGGCTTCCGGCCGGCGGACCTCGCCTCGGCCCCGTGGGGGAACTGCCGGGCCGTGTTCGACCTGGAGGACCGCGACGGGCCGACGCGGGTGGTGACCGGCTGGCTGGTCCGACCGGCCGCGAAGGCGGGCGGGCCGGTCGGGCGGGTGGTGGCGGTGCAGGGCGGGCGGGTGATCCCGGCGGCGGTGGCCTACGAGCGGGTGACGGTCGTGGAACACCAGCTGGGCGGCGCGATGACCTGCACCCTGTTCCGGGTCGCCCTCCCCGACGACCCGGCCGACCCGGCCCAGCTGTTCTCGGCCGACCCGGACGGGACGGTCGCGCGGCTCACCGGGCTGGCGGTTCCCCCCGCCGCCGCGCCCGCAGCTCCTCCAGCCGGGCCTTGAGCTGGGCCTCGAAGCCGCGGTCGGTGGGCTCGTAGTACACCGCGTCGGTCGGCACGTACTCCTGCCCGACCCACCCGCCGGCGTGGTCGTGCGGGTACTGGTAGCCCTCCTGGTGGCCGAGCGCCTTCGCCCCCTGGTAGCTGGCGTCCCGCAGGTGCTTCGGCACCGGCAGCGTCCGCCCCTCGCGCACGTCCTTCAGCGCCGTCTCGACGGCCACGTAGCTGGCGTTCGACTTCGGCGCGCAGGCCAGGTAGCAGACCGCGTGCGACAGGTTGATGCGGCACTCCGGCAGCCCGACCCGCTCGACCGCGTCCCAGGCCGCGTTGGCCACCATCACCCCGCGCGGGTCGGCGTTCCCCACGTCCTCGGCCGCGAAGATCACCAGCCGGCGGGCGATGAACCGCGGGTCTTCGCCGCCCTCCAGCATCCGGGCCAGCCAGTACACCGCCGCGTCCGGGTCGGACCCCCGCATGCTCTTGATGAACGCGCTGGCCACGTCGTAGTGCGAGTCGCCGGTCGGGTCGAAGTCCATCACCTTGCGCTGGACCGAGTCCTTCGCCAACTCCAGGTCGAACACGACCGGCCCGCCGCGCCCGCCCCCGGCCTCGGGGGCGAGGGTGGAGCGCACGCCGATCTCCAGTGCCGTCAGCGCCCGCCGGGCGTCGCCGTCGCACACCTCGGCCAGGAACGCGAGCGCCTCGTCGGTCACCGTCACGTTCATCCCGCCCAGGCCGCGCTCCGGGTCGGCGACGGCGCGGCGGACGATCGTCTTGACGTGGTCGCGGGTGAGCGGCTCGAAGGTGAAGATCTGGCTGCGGCTCAGGAGCGGCGTGTTCACGGCGAAGAACGGGTTCTGCGTCGTCGCCCCCACGAGGATGACGGTGCCGTCCTCGACGTCCGGGAGGAGGACGTCCTGCTGGGTGCGGTTGAAGCGGTGGATCTCGTCGAGGAACAGGATGGTGCGCTCGCCGGCGTCTTCGAGGTGGGCGCGGGCCTCGGCGAGAACCTCGCGGACCTCCTTCGTCCCGGCCGTCACCGCGTTCATCGGCCGGAACCGGCTCTTGGTGTGGTTGGCGATGACGTGCGCGAGGGCGGTCTTGCCCGACCCGGGTGGTCCGTAGAAGAGGACGGAGTTGAGCCGGTCGGCGAGCAGGGCACGGCGGAGGAGCTTCCCGGGGCCGAGGACGTGCTCCTGACCGACGAACTCGTCGAGCGTCCGCGGCCGCATCCGGGCGGCCAGCGGCCGGGCCTTGGCCCGGTTGGCCTCGCGCAGGTCGGAGAACAGGTCCACGGAACACCCGTACTTCGAGTTCAGAGTTCAGAGTTCAGAGTGCTCGGTTGAATCGATGACGTTGGCGAGCGCGGCGTGAGCCCGCCGGTGTTTCGGAGCCCGGAGGGCGTCGGCGGGTAGCCCGGGGTGCAACCCCGGGCGGGGCTCCACGGGGTTCGGGGGGCATGTCCCCTCGTGACACCGCGTCGGCCACCCGGGCGGTCCGAGGGTGGAGGCCGGGGGGCATGTCCCTTCGTGACACCGCGTCGGCCACCCGGGCGGGACTCCGCGGGGTTCGGGACGCATGTCCCTCGCGTGACACCGCGTCGGCCGCCCGGGGTTGCACCCCGGGCTACCCGCCGACGCCCTACCGGGCTCCGAACCACCGGCGGGCACCACTCACCCGGATTTCAACTGCGTAATTCCATCGCTCAAAGCAAGCGGTGGCATTGTACCTGACCGTACTCGGTAAACGGAAACGCCCGGGAGATCCCCCGGGCGTCGGCCGCGAACTCTGAACTCTGAACTCGAAACTGTGAGGCGTCGAACTACGGCCGCCGCAGCTCCACGACCTCCACCGACCGGAAGTACACGATGTTCCCCTCGCCGACCGAGTGGTTGTCGATCGTCAGACGGACGGGCGTGTCGGCCTGCCGCTCGAACGCCAGGGCGGCGGTCCGCCACGCGCCCGCCTGGCCCTCGAACCGGGTGGCCGCCAGATCCTTGAAGTCGGTCGTCTGGGTCGTCATCGACCCGGCCGCCTCGTTGCGGGTCAGGTACTCGACCTTCACCCGGTACGCCGCCCCGGGGCGGAGCGTCAGCCCCATCTCCCGCTCCAGCTCGAACGCGAACTGGCCGCTCTTCTCGTCGGAGAAGTTCGTCACCCCCAGGGCCGCGACCCCGTCCGTCTCGTCGCGGCGGAACTCGGCGGTGGCCCCCTGCTTCCAGCACCGGGCCGACACGCCGTTGGGCAGCTGCTCCGGGTCGCCGGAGGTGCGGGTGTAGGACTCCTTCGTCACCCGGAAGGTCGGGACCGCGGCCGCGTCCAGCCGGTAGACCCGGGCGCCCTCCGCCCACCCGGCGAACGGGTCCGCCGGCGCCGGGGCGACCCGACCGGCCCCGGCGGCGGGCGCCAGGGGCGTCGGCTGCGTCCCGGCCGGGGGCTGGCTGACCGCCACGGCCCGGACCCGCAGGACCGCGTCCTGGGCCGGGTCGTTGTTGTGGAGCTCGAACAGCCCGCTGGTCGCGCCCTTCAGGTCGAACACCACGTCCGCCGCCGCCCAGGCGCCGGGGCCGGTCGCGGCCGGCCGGGCGACGTCCCAGGCGCCGCGCTTGTCGTCCGGCTTGAACCGGACGACGAACCCGCCCTCCCGCACGGTGGAGGAGTACTCGAACCGGAGCCGGCCCAGGCCCGTCGGGATCACCACCTTCGGGCTGAACAGCATCGCCGACCCCGGGCCGCGGAGGTTGCGGATGCCGACCCCGGGCTCGGCGTCGGCAAAGAACTCCATGTGCGTGTCCTTGTTCCAGCAGCGCCCGGTCCACCCGGCCGGCGGCTCGCCCGGGCCGGTCCGCCCCAGCTGGCGCGGGCTCTTCACCCCGTCCGGCCGGACGTCCACGGTGCTGCGGACGGCGAACGGGGTCAGCCCGGTGAGGTCGAACCGGGCCAGGACCGGCTCGGCCGACTCCGGGGCGTCGGTCGCCTCGAACCCGGCCAGGAAGACGCCGGCGTCGTCCCCCTCGTCGAAGGTGTGCCACTCGAAGAACGCCGTCCGGTGGCCGCGCAGCGGGACAGTCTGCTCGAACGCCCGCCACGCCCCGTCCGTCCCGGGGAGGTGGCCGATCTCGAACAGCCCGGTCCGGTTGTCCAGCCCCGGCACCTTGAACTTGAGCAGGACCACCTTCGGGTCCGCGGACCGGGTGAGGTAGTGGAAGCGGACGCGGGCGGCGGGGGTCTGGAACGTCACGTCCGGGGAGATCAGGAAGGCCGACCGCTTCGTGACGTTGCGCACCCCGAGGGCCGGCCGGCCGGCCCGGGCGCCGACCGAGAACTCGGCCTCGGCGTCCTTGTCCCACGTCTGCCCGGACCACCCGTTCGGGAAGTCGCCGACCCCGACCCGGCTGCCGGGCAGGAACCGCAGGTCGCGGCCCTGCATCCCGTTCGACTCCGACGTGCCGCGGGTCGTGAACGGCTCCGCCCCGGCCAGGTCGAGCCGGTAGGCCACCCGGGCCTCATCCCGCACCGGGGGCTCGACCTTCTTCGGCAGGGTCGGCGGTGTCTCCGTCTTCTTGGGGGGCGTGGGGTCGGCCTTCTGGGGCTCCGGCGTCCCCCCCGGCGGGGGCGGCGGCGGGGCTTTCGCCTGCTCGCGGGCCGGCGGGCCGTCGAACGCCCCGAGGGCGAAGGCGATCCCGGCCGCGGCGGCGGCGACCGCCACCGTCCCGGCGAGGATCGGCAACACGGGCCGCCGGCCCTTCCGGGCGGCCTTGTTGAGCCGCTTGGGCGTTTCCGACCGGGCCGTCTGGGCGGACGCCACGGCCCCCGTCTCGGCGGCCGGGTCGGCGGGGTTGATGACGCCCGAGTCCGGGACGGCCACCTCGCTCGACCGGCCGAGCCGGCCGGTGCTGTTGGCCTTGTCGTGGAGCTTGGCGTGGAGGTCGGCCCCGGCGGCCAGGTTGGTGCGGGACAGCCCGGCCAGCACCCGGGCGCTGTTGCCCAGCCACGGGGCCAGGGCGGCGATCACCTCGGCCGGGGTCTGGAACCGCTCGACCGGCTTCTTGGCCAGCATCTTGGCCACCACCCCGGCCAGCCCCCGCGGCAGGGTGGCGTCGATCTTGCTGAGGCTCGGGGCCGGCGCCATCTGGTGCTGGAGGAGCTTCTGGGTGGTGTTCCCCTCGAACGGCGGCTTCCCGGACACCAGGGCGAAGAACGTGGCCCCGAGGCTGTAGATGTCGGCCCGGGTGTCCACGTTCGGGCTGTTGAGAGCCTGCTCGGGGGCGATGAAGTCGGCCGTGCCGACCACCGCCCCGGCGTCCAGCCGCTCGGTCAGCTTGTCCTCGCTGGTGGCCGACCGGGCCAGCCCCATGTCCAGCAACTTGACCACGCCGGACCGGTCGCGCATCAGGTTGCCGGGCTTGATGTCCCGGTGGACGAACCCCTTCTCGTGGGCGTGCTGGAGCCCGGCGGCGGCCTGCGCGACGGCGTCGGCGGCGGCGGCGTAGGGGAGCGGGCCTTCCCGGTCGAGGGTCTGTTGGAGGGTCTCCCCCTCCACGTACTCCATGACGATGTACGGGGTGTCGTTGTGCCGGCAGACGTCGAACAGGCGGACGATGTTGGGGTGGTCGAGGGCGGCGGCGGCGCGGGCCTCGCGGAAGAACCGCTCGGCGGCCAGCCGGGCGTCCTCGTCCTTGCCGACCACCAGCACCTTGATCGCCACCTTGCGGCGGAGCTCCTGGTGCTCGGCGAGGTAGACGACGCCCATCCCGCCGCGGCCGAGCTGCTCCAGGATGACGTGCGAGCCGAGCCGGAACCCCCGGTGCCGGCCCTGCATCAACTGTTGCGCCTGGAACTTCGTGATGACGCCCCGCTGCACCAGCACCCCGGCCGCCTTCCCCGGCTCGGCCGGGAGGGCGGCCGGGTCGGGGACGGCGGCCGCGAACTTGTCGGGGGGGGCGACCCCACTCTTCTGGATGAGGCTGAGGAGTTCGGAGGTGGACGCGGGGGCAACGGGCATGGCCGCTCTCTTTCCTGCCGTCAGGCGGGGGGCCAGAAACTACCGGGGAAAGGGTTCGGGAAAACTGTAGTTCACAATCAGACAACGGGCGCTAACCACTCGTTCAGATGGGCTCAGAATTCAGGTTACGGCCGAGTCGGACCCGTGTAAACGGAAATCCGGGTCGCGGTTGTGCGGCCGGGGTCGGCATAGAACCTCTGAGCGGGTGGCGGTATCATACCGGCATGCGCCCGTAGCTCAACTGGACAGAGCACCCGCCTTCTAAGCGGGATGTTCCGGGTTCGAGTCCCGGCGGGCGTATTGGCCTAACACCAATCGGCTACACTACTTAGGTGCCCGCCCTTCGTGAGGCGTGCGGCCCGGCCCAAAAACGCCGTCTCCGTCTACTCCAAACACCTTACGAAAGCGGTGGGGTTCGGCGGGACGCCGGTCCCGCCGAAAGCAAACCGGACGCCGCCAACCGAGCTGCGGCCGGGCGAGGACCGCCGGCCGGGCCGCGCTGGTATCATGTCGGGATGCCCACCCTCGCCCTCTTCGCCAGCCGTGGGCCGTTCGGCCCGACCTATGCCGGCTGCCTGCTCCTGCCCTTGCTCCTCCTGGGGCCGTTCGCCCTGCTCGCCGCCGTCGCCCGGTCGCTCCTGAGCGCGGAGCCGCTCCCGCGGTGGCTCCTCGCCCTCGCGGTGCTGGGCGCGGCGGGGGTGGGCTACGTGGTCTGGCGGGAGGGGCTCGACCACAAGGTGTCGGGCTTCTGGCTGGTGTGGCGGTGGGCGGGGGTCGGGGCCGCCGCCCTGGTGCCGGCCGTCCTCGTGCGGGAGGGCCGTAAGCGGGACTGGTTCGGCCGGGCCGGCCAATAACCCGGCCCCGCCCGCGAATCCTCGTCCGACGGCCCCGCCCCGTGGCGGCCGGGCCGGGACGCGGGGACGACCAGCCCATGCCGGCGCACGAAGAGGAAGCGTACTGCGGGCGGTGCGGGCGGTACGTCCTGGCCCGGAGCCAGGGGCCGAACCACCTGCTCCACGCCCTGATCACCATCTTTCTGTGCGGGTTCTGGCTCCCGGTCTGGGCCGTGATCGCGCTGACGGGCGGCTCACCCCTACGCTGTACCCGGTGCGGGACGACGGACCTACGGTAAAACACTCCGGCCGCGGCCGTTGACACACGCCGGCCCGGCCGGTATGACCTGGCGATCGTCCGGTGGAGGGCGGGGTGATGCGACGGAGGCTTCGTGCGGCGTGGCTCGTGCTTCTCGCCGGGGTCGGGTGCGAGAGCATCGACAAGGCTGGGCGGACCGGGGCGCGCGAGCAGGAACTACTCAAGCTGAATGAAAGCATGAGTCCCGACCGCCAGGTGGTCCCGCGGACGGCCCGGGAGCAGAACGACCCCCTCCTGATCGACCCCGCGTCGTGGGCGGCACAGGAGGGGCGGCGGCGGCCGTAGGGGGCACACGGGGTGACCCCCGTGCCCGACCCGGGGAGCGAGAACCGTTATCACCCCCAGACGGCGGGGAGTTCACCCGTCAGGCCCGCCCAACCCCACTCCGCCGGTCGGCCCGGGGTTGGGATTCCGGTTGACTCGCCCTGCGTGCGCGTTATCCTTCCAGTGGGCGACGAATCTGTCGCCCGGAATCCCCATTACTTCAGTCAGTAGGTCCATGAACGGCCGACGCTCCCCGTCCACCTCACCCCGCCCCCGCCGCACGACTAGCCCCACCAGCCTCGCCCTCCAATCCTCCACCGCGGGCTGGTACGCCGAGTGGAAGGCCCGCCGGCAGGCCGCCGCGCCGGTCCAGCCGGCCGAGCCCCAGCAGGACGCGCCCGGCGGCGACGCCGAGGCTCTGGCCCAGTGGCTGATCAGCGGCAACCAGAAGTAACAGGCCGGCCCGTGCCCGATTCCCCGGGACACGGCCGGCGGGGCGAACCCGCTCGCGAGTCCGCGCCCCGCTCCCCCAGCTGATTCACTCCCGATCCCGCGACGCCCGCGTGTCGGCCCGTCACCGCTTCGGCGGTGCGAGCAGCTCGCGCATCCGCTCGCGCTCGCGGTCCCGGTCGGTGAACGGCACCCCGTTGGTCATCCACCCCGGCGCCGGCCTGCCGCGCAGGTGGTACTCGAAGAACTGGAACATCCGGGCCGCGAAGTCCCGGGCGTTGGCCTTGCGCCCCAGGTTGTGCCGCTCGCCGTTGTAGTTCAGCAGGTAGCACTCCTTGCCGAGCCGCCGCAGGGCCAGGAAGTACTCGATCCCCTGGTACCAGGGCACCGCGTCGTCCTGGTCGTTGTGGATCATCAGGAGCGGCGTCTCCACCCGGTCGGCCATGAAGATCGGCGAGTTCTCGATGTAGCGCATCGGAGCCTTCCACAGCGTCTCCCCGATCCGGCTCTGGCTCCGCTCGTACTGGAACTGCCGCGGCAGGCCGGTCCCCCAGCGGATGCCGTTGTACGCGCTCACCATGTTCGACACCGGCGCCCCGGCCACCGCCGCCTTGAACCGGTTCGTCTGGGTCACCATGTAGGCGATCTGGTAGCCGCCCCACGACTGGCCGTTGATGCCGATGGCCGCCTCGTCCACGCAGCCGCGGTCCACGACCGCCTGGATCGCGGGCAGGACGCACTTGACGGCGCTCTGCCCGGGCGAGCCGACCTTGTAGGCGATGTCCGGCATCAGCACCAGGTAGCCGTTGCTGGCGTAGAAGGTCGGGTTGATGACCTGCCCGCGGGTGACGTTCGGGACGCGGAACGTGTGCAGCCCGTCCGACAGCCGTTCGTAGATGTACACCACCAGCGGGTACTTCTTGGCCGGGTCGAAGTTCTCCGGCTTCACCAGCACGCCGCTCAGCGCGGCGCCGTCGGCGCTGCGGTAGCGGACGAGCTCGGCCCGGCCCCAGTTGTACTCCCTGACCGCCGGGTTGACGTCGGTCACCCGCTTCAGCTCGTGGAAGTCCGGGCCGGTCGCGTAGTAGTCCGGGTAGTCGGCGAAGGTCTGCACGGTCAGCAGGTACACGTCGGCGTGCTTGGCCCGCACCGGCGGGCCGTAGCGGCGGGCGCCCATCACCAGCAGCTTCGGCCCGGCGCCCGGGTCGAGCCGGAAGATGCCGGTGTCGCGGGTGTCGAGGTTCTCGGCCGCCAGCAGCATCGGCCGGGCCAGGTTCACCCCGCGGCGGCCGTCGCCGTCCTCGTCCGCCTCCTCGGCGTCGGCCGGGGCGGCCAGCCGGCGGAAGCGGACGCGCTGGTCGCGGCCGGACTTGGTCAGGTTCTCGGCCCCGCTGCCGTCGGCGGCGGCCTTCCACAGGTCGTAGCGGTCGTAGAGGAGGACGAACCGCCCGTCGCTGCTCCACCCGGCGCTGCCGTAGGGCGGGGGGTCGGCCGGGTGGTCGTCGTCCTCGTTGAAGAACTTGGCCGGGAGCGCGGCGGTCAGGTTGATGCGCTTGCCGTCCGCGACCGCGGTGGCCGACCAGTCCTTGCCGTCGAACGTCAGGACGTGCCGGCCGTCCGGGGACAGCCCGGACGAGCCGCCGAACCCGGTGAGGAGCGGCTTCCGCTCGCCGGTGCGGACGTTCACCAGGGCGAGGTCGCGCGGCAGCGGGTCGGCGTAGCCGGTGAGGGGGAGGTACTTCCGGTTGTCCGACCCGAGCGCCCAGTCGCCCGCGGGCGGCGGCCCGACCTGGAGCGTCTCGTCGCCCAGCTGGCGGAACTGCTTCGTGTCGAGGAGCACGACGGCGGTGTGCGTGCGGGTCCGGTCCGCGTCCCCGCGGATCTTCTGCATGGGCTGGATGTACCCGTCCTTCCAGTGCCACAGGTCGAGCTCGACCCGGTCCGCCGCGGGGCCGGTGCGCGGGCCGCCGGGGCCGCCCGCGCCGCCGGCCACGGCGGGGGCCGGCGCCGGGCTCGGGGCCGGGGCGGGCTCCCGGGCCGGGCTGGTGGCCACGAACAGCCGGGTGCCGTCCGCGGAGAAGGCGAGCGTGGTGCCGTTCATGCCCCAGCCGGCCGGCATCCCGGCCGCCTTCGGGCCGGCCACCTCGACCGCCGGCGGCACGCCCCCGCCCGCGGCGACCTGCGCGACCCGCTCCCAGATGTAGGCGTGCCACTCGGCCGGGACGGGCGCCGGCGTCCAGCCGACCGGCCGCGGGGGCGGGGCGACCTTCGGGTCGTCCGACACCGCGGCCCCGTCGTAGAAGAAGGCCAACTTGGTCTGCTTCTCGTCCCACACCAGCCGGCCGTACCGGCCCGGCCCGGCCTTCAGCGGCACCCCCGCCGCGGGCGACCGGGGGTCGGTCGCGTACACGCCGTTCGCGTCACCCTTCTTCGAGGCCACGGAGTACACGAGCAGCCGGCCGTCCTTGCTGAGGACGTAGCCGGACACGTCCGCGATGACCCGCTCGGCGCCGGTGGCGAGGTCGCGGACGATGAGATCCTTGCCGAACACCTGGGCCGGCCGCGGGGGCGGGGCCGTGGCCGGACCGGTCGGCGGCGGCCCGCCCTTTCCCTTCTGGAAGCCGCCGCCCTTCTGGAACCCACCGCCCCTCTGGAAGCCACCCCCGGGGGCCGGCGGCTCGGCCCCCGGGGGCGTGTCCGACTTCGGCTCGACCTTCGACGCCTTGTGGTAGAGCAGGACGCCCGCCCCGTCGCCGCCGACCACGAACGCCCCCTCGTAGGGGAGGCGGGCGCTAACCTGCCCGGACGGCAGGTCCATCACGGCGAGGACCGGGCGGGGCGCGTCCTCGGCCTTGGCCTTGGCGGCCTTGGCCTTGTCCAGTTCGGCCTTGGTGGGCGGGAGCGGGAAGACGACCCGGGCGGCGTCCGGGCTGAAGCGCGGGCCGCCGGCCGCGGCCGGGAGCTCCGCGGCGGGGCCGGGTTCTTCGGCCGGCCGGCCGCCGCGGGCGACGCGGACGTCCTTGCCCGTGGGGACGTGCCGGACGACCACCTCGGCGTCGCCCGGCGCATCGGTCAGGCCGACGACGTAGGCCACGTAGCGCCCGTCGGGCGACAGGGTGACGCCGGTGGCGGACTTCCACACGTCGTAATCAGCGTAGGTCAGAACCTTTTTTGCGGGCGGGGGCTGCGAGGCGGCGGGGGCGACGACGGCGAGCAGTCCGAACAGGACGGCCGCGACCGCCGCCGGTCGGCGGGACGGGAGCGCAGGCATGACGATTCCCAGGGGTAGGACCGGGTTCGGAGATGGCCTCTATTATTCCCCGTCCGCCGCCGACTGCCAGACTCTTCTTAACCCTCTCGGTCGGCCCAGGTCGCTGGACCGGCATAACCCGCACGACCGGATGTGATGAGCGACCGGCCGACGCCGGCGCGGGCGTCACGGCACCGGCGGCCCCTTCGGGTGGAGCTTCACCCGGGCCTCGTACTCGCCGGTGAGGACGTCCCGCACCAGCCCCTTGGCGATCAGCTCCCGCTCGGGGGTCGCCCCCAGATCCTTCGTGTCGGCGACCCATGTGTCGAGCGCGGCCCGCATCGTGCGGAGGGTGGCGGCGTGGGCCGCGTCGGCGGCCAGGTTGCGGACCTCGTGCGGGTCGGCCTGCGTGTCGAACAGCTCCTCCGGCGGCTTCGTGCGGGCGAAGAACTGCATCTGTGTCGCGCTCAGCTGGCCCGCGAACGCCAGCCGGCGCCAGTCCCGCATCACCGGCATCTCGTCCATGTAGTTGAGGTACTGGGCGTAGGGCAGCTCCGGGTGGTAGTTGCGGATATAGCGGAACCGCGCCCCGCGCACCGCCCGGACGCGGTCGTAGGTCTCGTCCATCCGGTCGCGGGCGCTGAACACGTACTCGGGGGCGGGGCGCGTCCGCGGGCCGAGGAACACCCGCCCCTGCATGTGCGGCGGCACCTCGGCCCCGGCGGCGGCGAGGAAGGTCGGGGCCAGGTCGAGGAAGCAGGTCAGGTCGTCGCGGACCGTCCCCGGCCGGACCTGCCCCGGCCAGCGCACCAGGAGCGGGACGCGGGTGCCGCTGTCGTAGCACCAGCGCTTGCCGCGGGGCAGCCCCCAGCCGTGGTCGCCGAAGAAGACCACCAGGGTGTTGTCCGTCCAGCGCCGCTCGTCCAGCAGGCGGAGGACGTCGCCGACGAGGTAGTCGAGGGCGGTGATGTTGTCGTGGTACTTGCCCACGCACTCGCGCACGGCCGGGGTGTCCGGGTAGTACGGGGGGAGTGCCACCTTGGAGCGGTCTCGCTTCTCCCCCGGCCGCAGCCGGGCGGTGTTGCGGGCGTACTGTTCGGGCGTGGCCCGCACCTGGCTCTCGTGGGTGACGGTGAAGTTCACGTAGGCGAACCACGGCCGGTCGGCCGGCAGCACGCCGGGGTTCCGCGTCCAGTCCTGGGTGGTGTCGACCCACCCCTTCGGCAGGTCGAAGTTGAAGTCGGTCTTCCCCGGCCAGGCGACGAAGTAGCCGGCCTTCCGCAGGAAGTCCACGAACCGCGCCGGCGTGCGGACGAGCTTCGACCGCATGTGGTGGGTGCCGAGGGTCGTCGGGTAGACGCCGGTGATGAGGCCGCTGCGGCTCGGCGCGCACACCGGGGCGTGGGTGAACGCCCGCGTGAACCGCGCCCCCTGCGCCGCCAGCCGGTCGAGGTTGGGGGTGACCGCGTCCGGGTCGGCGTAACAGCTGAGGCTGGGGGAGATGTCCTCGGCGCCGATCAGGACGATGTTCGGCCGGGCCGGTGCCGGGTCGGCGGCCCGCGCGGTCGGGCCGGCGGCGAGCAGGGCGGCCGCGGCGAGGGGGAGGCAGCGCATGGGGGACTCCGGGGAGGGCCGTCGTCACTCTACCGACCGCCCCGGCGAGCCGCACCCGGGATTCCGTCCGGTGAGGGCAGCGCACCGGGCGGACCGGCCTGGAAGAACCCCGCGGGGCGGGTCATGATGAACCTTCGCCAACGGATTCGTGTCTGGTGGGACGCCATGCACCCCGACCTCCCCGCCGACCACGCCGACCGCCTCGCCCTTGCCCGGGTGGCCCTTGAGGGGCTGTCCGTCGGCGACGCCCTCGGGCAGACGTGCTTCGACCACGGCAACTACGCCGCCCTCCTCGACGACCCGCGGGCCACCGCCCGCGCGCCGTGGCCGTACACCGACGACACCGAGATGGCGCTCGGCATCCTGGAAGTCCTGACGCGGCACGGCCGCATCGACCAGGACGACCTCGCCGCCACCTTCGCCCGCCGCTACACCCTCCTGCCGTTCCGCGGCTACGGCGGCGGCGCCCACGAGCTGCTCGGCCAACTCGCCGCCGGCGCCGACTGGCGGGCCGCGGCCGAGCTCCTCTTCCAGGGCGGGTCGTTCGGGAACGGCTCGGCCATGCGGGTGGCGCCGGTCGGAGCCTACTTCGCCGCCGACGGCTACGCCCGGGTCGCGGAGCAGGCGGCGCTGTCGGCCGCGGTGACGCACGCCCACCCGGAGGGGATCGCCGGCGGGGTCGCGGCGGCGGTGGCGGCGGCCTACGCCTGGCTGAACCGCGACGCCCGCGCGAGCGCGGCCGTGAAGCGCGGCCTGTTCGACGCCGTGCTCGCCCACACGCCGTCCGGGGAAGTGCGGGACGGCATCGAACGGGCCGCGGCCCTCCGGATCGACGTGCCGGCCGAGCCCGACGTGCGGCTCGTGGCCTACGGGGCGGCGGTGGTGCCGTTCGACACGTCGCTGGAGCCGGTGGTGCGGGAGCTCGGCAACGGCAGCCGGATCATCTGTCAGGACACGGTGCCGTTCTGCCTGTGGGTGGCGGCCCGCCACCTGGACGACTACCAGACCGCCCTGGTGCAGACGATCCGCGCCCGCGGCGACATCGACACCACCGCCGCGATCGTGGGCGGGATCGTCGGCCTGGCGGTCGGCGCGGACGGCATCCCGCCGGACTGGCGGGACGACCGGGAAGACCTGAAGTGGTAGCCGGGGCGGCGGGCGCCACCCCGGCGCGGGCGCCGGTTACTGGAGTTGGAAGTCGAGGACGTTCGTCCCGGCCGCGACCGTCGCCGTGAGGCCGGACGTGTCCGCCGCCGCGTACCGCGCCGGGAGGACCGACCGGCCGTCGACCGTCCGCGCCACCGTCACCGTGTACCGGCCCGGGACCAGGTTGGCGGCCGTGTAGCCGCCGTCGGCGTTGGTCCGCGCGGTCACGACGGCCGCGGCCGGGCGGTCGAGCGACACGAACCGGACGTCCGCGCCGGCGGCCGGCTTCCCCTGGTACACCACCGTCCCCTTCACCACCGGCCCGCCCGCCTTCGGCTCGGTCCCCTTCTTGGGCGCGTCCGGCGTCTTCAGAGGTGCCTCGGTCTTCTTCGGCTCCGCGACCTTCTTGGGTTCTTCGACCTTCTTGGGCGTTTCCGTCTTCTTGGGCGAGTCCGTCTTCTTGGGTTCTTCGACCTTCAGGGGCGTCTCGGTCTTCTTGGGTGTCTCGGTCTTCTTGGGCGCTTCGGTCTTCTTGGGCTCCCCGGCGGCCTTCAGGGTTTCCTTCAGGTCGGCGCGGACCTTCTCGATGGCCTCGTGCAGGGCGAACGCCTTCTTGGCCGGGTCGACCTCTTTGGCGGCGGCGGCGAGGCCGTCGTCGATCGTCTTCTGGGCGGCCGGGCGGTGGGCCAGCAGCGGCCGGGCGGTGCGGAGCGCGCCCTCGTACATCCGGTACGCCCCGGGGTAGTCCTTCCCCTGGTTGTAAAGGTCGGCCCCCTTGTTGTGGACCTCCGCCAGCGCGTCGCGGAGGGTCTTGTCGAAGGTGGTCGGGTCGGCGGCGCCGGCGGCCCCGGCGATCAGGGCGGCCAGGGCGGCGGTGGCGAGGAGGCGGCGGGAGGCGGGACGGGACACGGGCGGCTCTCCGGCGGGGACGGACACTCCGGCTGGGTTGAGGGGCATGATACACCCCCGCCGGGGTCGGTGTCCAAGAGTGCGGGTGCGAGTGTGAGTGCGAGTGCCGGTGGGGCAGGGTGCGAGTGTGGGTGTTCGGGGTGTGAGTGTTCGGGGTGTGAGTGCGAGTGCGGGTGCGGGTGTGAGTGCGGGTGGCTCGGGTGTCCGGAGCCCGGGAGGGCGTCGGCGGGTAGCCCGGGGTGCAACCCCGGGCGGGCGGTGGCGCGGCCCGTGGGTCGTCGCGCGCCGTGACACCGCACCCGTCGCACGGTTGCACCCCGGGCGGGCCTCCGGCGGGGTCGGGGTGCGCGGCCCCGCGTGACACCGCGGACGCCGCCCGGGGTTGCACCCCGGGCTACCCGCCGACGCCCTCCCGGGCTCCGGACACCCGAGCCGCCGGCGCCCGCACTCACACCCACACTCGCACTCACACCCGCACACTCCCTCCCGGACCGGACCGCTTGCCGGGCCGGCCGCGGCGCGGTCCAATGGCTGTCCCTCCCCGCCGCACCCCCGGAGGCCGCCGTGCCCGTCCGTTCCGCCGCGACTCTGCTCGTACTCGCCGCCGCGCTCCCGGCCCGCGCCGCGGACGCCCCCGTCCGCCTCGCCGTAGACGTGTCCGACGTCGCCGGCCGGGTCATCCGCTCGCGCGTCGAGGTTCCCGCCGCCCCCGGGCCGCTCACCCTTTACTACCCGAAGTGGGTTCCCGGCACCCACGGCCCCACCACCCCGCTCGCCGACGTGGCCGGGCTCCGCGTCCGCGCCGGGGGCGCCGACCTCCCCTGGGCCCGCGACGCCGCCGACCCCCACGCGCTGGCCGTCACCGTTCCGGCCGGGGCGGCCGCCGTCGAGGTGTCGTTCGACCTGCTCCTGCCGGGGCTCAACGAGCCGCCGGTCCGGCAGAACACCGTCGCGTCCGGCCGGCTGGCGGTGCTGAACTTCTGCGACCTCCTCGTCTACCCGAAGGCCGCCGGCGCCCAGGCGACGCCGTTCCGCCTCACCCTCACGCTCCCCGAGGGCTGGGCGCACGGCAGCGCCCTGGAGGCGGTGAAGGAAGCGGCGAACACCACCGAGTTCGCCCCCTGCACGCTGGAAACACTCATCGACTCGCCGCTCCTGTGCGGGCTCCACACCCGCACCGTGCCGGTCGGCCCCGCGGGCGGCCGGCACCGCGTCTTCCTGGCCTGCGACAGCGAGGCCGGGCTGGACGTGCCGCCGGAGCTGAAGGCCGGCTGGGACAACCTCGTCGGCCAGTCCGAAAAGCTGTTCGGCTCGCGGCCGTTCGGGGCGTACACGTTCCTGCTCGCGCTGTCGGACCGCGTCCGCGTCCGCGGCCTGGAGCACCACGAGTCGAGCGACAACCGGCTCCCCGAGCACGCCCTCCGCACGCCGCACGTCCGGCTGTACGCCGCCGCGCTCCTGCCGCACGAGTACGCCCACGCCTGGTGCGGCAAGTTCCGCCGCCCGGCCGGGATGGTCGTCCCCGACTTCCAGGCCGCGCCGGACACCCGCATGTTGTGGGCCTACGAGGGGCTCACCAACTACCTCGGCTGGGTGCTGACCGCCCGCAGCGGGCTGACCACGGCCCAGGACGCCCGCGACGACCTCGCCGCCACCGCCGAGCGGATGCGCAACGCCCGCGGCCGCAGCTGGCGCCCCCTGGAGGACACCGGCGCCAGCAGCCACGTCCTCGCCGGCTCCCGCGGCGCCTGGGGGGCGTGGCGGCGCTCCCTCGACTACTACGACGAGGGGACGCTCCTGTGGCTCGAAGCCGACGCCGTCATCCGCAAGGAGACGGGCGGCGCGAAGTCGCTCGACGACTTCTGCCGGGCCTTCTTCGCCTGCCCGGCCGGCCGGCCGGCGGTGAAGGGCTACACGTTCGACGAGCTCGTCGCCGCCCTGACGGCGGTCTGCCCCTACGACTGGAAGGCCCACCTCACCCGCCGGGTGGCACTTCCGGCGGCCGACGCGCCGCTGGAGGGGATCGCGCTGGCGGGCTGGTCGCTCGGCTACGCGGACCGGCCGAACGAGGCGCACAAGGCCGGCGACGCGGTGGCCAAGACGACCGACCTGACGGCCTCGATCGGCGTGAAGGTGTCGGGCGAGGGGGTGATCGGCGACGTGGTGCCGGACAGCCCGGCCGCGAAGGCGAAGCTCGCCCCCGGGGCCAAGGTGGTGGCGGTGAACCAGCGGAAGTTCACGCCCGAGCTGTTGCGGTCCGCGGTCGCCGCGACGCGGGCGGGTGGGAAGCTCGACCTCCTGGTCGAGAACGGCGACTGGTTCTCGACCGCCGCGATCGACTACCGCGGCGGCGCCCGCTACCCCCGGCTGGAACGCACGGCCGCCGAGCCCGACCGGCTCGGGGCGATCCTGGCCCCGCGGCGGTGACCCCGGCCGTGGCCTTGGTTTGGTCTGGTGGGGCCGGCGTTCCGCCGGTCGTCCGGGAAGACCGGCGGGACGCCGGCCCCACCAGACCCGACACCCCCACCCGGATTTTGCTGAAGAACCCGGTGACATCTGCCCCCCGGCTCAGCGGCGGCGGGGGCGGTCGTCGTAGTCGTCGTCCTCGTCGTCGTAGTCGTCGTCCCGCCGCCGGCGCCGGCCGGTGTCGGACTCGTCCTCGTCGTCGTAGTCGTCGTCCCGCCGCCGGCGCCGGCCGGTGTCGGACTCGGTCTTCACGATCTCCTCGCCACCCCGGTCCAGGTACTCCAGGTACAGCTGAACCATGAGGTGCTGGCCGGCCATCGTCAGCAGGACGCTCGCCGGGTAGACGCCGACGAAGCAGAGGAGCATCCCGAGCAGGCTCACGGGCACCGACAGGATCACGAACACGACGTAGGTGACGACCGCCCGGCCGCCGACCAGCTTCAGGAAGGAGGCGGCGAAGCGGAGTGCTCCGCCGAGGTCGAACCGGTTGGCGAGCTCGGCGTGGAACATCATCGGCGTGAGGACGGCGGTCAGTGCGAGCGTCACGAGCAGGAAGAACCCGAACAACAGCCCGAACACGACCAGGGCCGCGGCCGGGTCGTTCGCCCGGCCCGCCACGAGCGGGACGGCGAACATCACGACGAAGACCAGCGGGACGGTCACGACCGCGCCGAGGAGGTTGATCAGGAACGGCCACAGACCCCGGGTGAGGAGGTCCATGAACCGGTCGAAGGAGAAGTCCGGGTAGCGGCGGAGGTCGGGGTCGCGGGCGAGGCGTTCGGCCACCTCGGCCCGGTAGCCGAGGAGGACGAGCACGCCGACCACCGGGATCAGGATGCAGACGGTGGCGAGGAGGAGGTTGGTCCAGCCGGTCGGCTTCTTGCCGACGAAGTAGCTGAACGCGAGCTGGTACTGCACGGGCGCCCCCGGGGGTTGGTCGGTAGCCCCACGCTAGCCGGCCGCCCGGCCGGCGGCCAGGGGTCAGGGGGGGCCGAGCACCCAGTTCACCGCCTGGTCCACGAGCCCCGGCTCGGGGGCGACGGTCACCCCGGCCTGGACCACCTCGTTCCACCGGGCCGGGTCGGCGGGGAGGCGGTGGCCGGTCAGCCGGACGAGGCCGTCGTGGGCGCGGCCGGTCACCGCCGGGTCGCGGCCGGCCTCGGCGCTGAGCACCTGGGCGAGGGCGGTCACCGCGTCGGGGTGGCGGCACTGGCCGAGGCCGCGGACGGCGGCGAGGCGGACGCCCCGGTCGTCGGCCCCCTCCGGCCCCTGCTTGCCGTCCGAGCCGGCGGCGACGGCGGCCAGGAACGGGACGACGTCCGGCCGGCCGGTCCGGCCGAGCGCCTCGACGGCCCGGCTGCGGACGGCGGCGGTCACCTCGGGGGCGAACCCGGTCGGGGCGGAGAGGGGCGCACGCACGCCCGGGGTGCGGGCGGTCGGGAGCGCCGGGCCGTCGTCCGACCGGCCGTGGGCGTTCTGGTAGGCGAGCATGAGGATGCCGCCGACCCGCTGGTCCTGGAACCGCCCGAGAGCCTCGACGGCCGCCAGCCGGACGACCGGGCTGGGGTCGCCGGTGGCGGCCTTGGCGAGGATGTCGACGGCCGCGTCCTGCTCCTCCTGCCCGGCCCCGGCGGCCAGCGGCTCGCGGAGGCGGAGCATGGCCCGGGCCCGCTCGTCGCCGGAGCGGGGCGGGTCGGACCGGAGGACGGCCAGCGCGTCCTCGGGGTGGATGGAGCGGTAGGTGGTGGTGAACGGGTCGGCCCGGAACCGCCTACTGGTGACGGTGTCGAGAGCCCCCGCGCAGCCGGTGAGTGTGAGCGACACCCCGACGAGTCCGGCGATCGGCAGCACCCGGTTCACCGCTTCCCCTCCCGGCCGGTACCCGACGCGATTTCCCCGCCGCATAGCCGCGGCGCGGGCGGGGGTCAACCGGAACCCGGGGCGTGAACCGGAAGGGGGTGGCGGGTGTCCGGGGTGGTAGGTAGGATGAGGGTGTGAGCGGGGCGTAGCGCAGCCTGGTAGCGCGCCTGCCTTGGGAGCAGGAGGCCGTCGGTTCAAATCCGGCCGCCCCGACTTCGTGACCCCTGGGATGTCCAGGGGTTGCGTCGTTTCTGGTGGCTCTTTCGAGCAACCCTGGTGTTGCGTCGTGAGACGCATTTGGCTCCCCGGACGACGGCAATTCCGCCGTGCGGCCGGTTCGTGTGCCTGCTTTCAGTGCGCCCGCCGGAGTATCCGGCATGCCACGTCCGCCCCGCCAACCCGCGCTCAACCGCGAAACTTTGCCCCACCCCGCGGCGGGGGCCGTCCCGGCATCCGTGGTCGCGGCGTTCCGGGAAGTCGAGTCCTTGAGGGCCGGTCCGGCCGCCGACTCCCGCCGGGAATAAACCCCGGCCGGTCGGGATCACGTCTTCTGACCGCCCCCGTCGTCCGTCGCCCCGCTGCCCGAACCCAAGGTCCGCCATGTACGGCTATTTGGCCGATCTCCTGGTATTCGTCCACGTCCTCTACGTCGGCTACGTCGTCCTCGGTCAGCTGGCGGTCATCGTCGCCGCCCCGTTCCGCTGGGAGTGGGCGCGGAACCCGTGGTTCCGGTTCAGCCACCTCGCCGCCATCGGCGTCGTCGCCTACGAGGCGCTGAACAACATCCGCTGCCCGCTCACCGTCTGGGAGGAGCAGCTGCGGGAACTCGCCGGCCAGAGCGTGTACGCCGGGCAGTCGTTCGTGGGCCGGCTGTTCCACGACCTGCTGTTCTGGGACGGCATGCCCGAGGTCTTTTTCAACACCCTGCACGTGGCGATGTTCGTCCTGGTCGTGCAGGGCGTGGTGATGTTCCCGCCCCGGCTCCGGCGGCGGGCCGCCGGGCAAGGGGTGCCCGCGGTGGGGGTATAATGGGGCAACCGGCCCCACCCTCCCCGAGGCCCGCCCGTGCCCAACGCCGCCCACGCGCCCGCCCCCGCCCACACGCCCGCCAACCTCTACGAGGTCTCGCCCGTCTACCGCATGGCCGCCGAGCAGCTGCGGGCGGTCGCGGCGGCCATCGACCTCGACCCCAACATCGCCGGCCGGCTGGCCGTCCCCAAGCGGTCCCTCGTGACCGGCTTCCCCGTCCGCATGGACGACGGCCGCACCCGCGTGTTCATGGGCTACCGGGTCCAGCACTCGCTCACCAGCGGGCCGAGCAAGGGCGGCCTCCGCTACGCCCCGTCGGTGGACATCGGCGAGGTCGCCGCCCTGGCCATGTGGATGAGCTGGAAGTGCGGCATCATGAACCTGCCGTTCGCCGGGGCGAAGGGCGGCATCGCCTGCGACCCGGCCACCCTGAGCACGGGCGAGAAGGAGCGCCTCACCCGCCGGTTCACCGAGGAGGTGCTGTCCATCATCGGCCCGCGGGTGGACGTGATGGCCCCGGACATGGGGACCGACGAGCAGACGATGGCCTGGATCATGGACACGTACTCCATGAAGATCGGCTACGCCTGCCCGGAGGTGGTGACCGGCAAGCCGGTCGAACTCGGCGGCTGCGTCGGCCGCCGCGAGGCCACCGGCCGCGGGGTCGTGTACTGCGTGCGGGCCGCGCTGGAGGAACTCAAACTCGACCCGGCCGGGGCCACGGCCGCGGTCCAGGGGTTCGGGAACGTCGGGTCGGTCACCTGCGAGGAGCTGAACAAGATCGGGGTGAAGGTGGTGGCGGTCGGCGACCGGTACGGGGCCGTCCGCCACCCGAAGGGGGTGGACGTGGCGGCGCTGCAGCGGCACGTGAACGCCCCGGGGAACGCCCGCAAGACGGTGGTCGGCTTCCCGGGGGCGGAGGAGATGGCGCCGGCCGACCTGCTGACGACGCCCTGCACGGTCCTGGTGCCGGCGGCGATGGAGCAGGTCGTCACGGCCGAGAACGCCGGCCGGCTCCGCTGCCGGGTGCTGGCCGAGGGGGCCAACGGCCCGACCACCCCGGACGCCGACGCGGTGCTGGCCGGGTCGGACGTGTTCGTGATCCCGGACGTGCTCTGCAACGCCGGCGGCGTGACGGTGAGCTACTTCGAGTGGGTGCAGGACATCCAGCAGTTCATGTGGAGCGAGGAGGACGTGAACAACGAACTCCGCAAGCTCATGCTGAACGCCTTCGCCCGGGTGCGGAAGCAGGCGGTCGAGCGCCGGCTGTCGAACCGCCTCGCGGCCCTGAGCCTCGGCGTGCAGAAGGTGGCCACCGAAAAGCTGAAGCGCGGCCTGTTCCCTTAACCGGACACCGGGCTTCCCCCTGAAGGGTTGGCGACCTCTGTGCCCGGGTGCGCGACCGGGTTGACCCGCGGCGATCGGGTCTCATGCCACGTACGATAACTGTTATCACCCCCGGGGCCGACCCCCACCCGGGCGTGACGGATCAACGCAATCCGATCCATTCATTTCCCAGCCCGTGCCCGAACAACCGCTCGCCGGCCGGCCGGCGTCGGATTCCGGGCACGTCCGGATCGTGATCAAGACGCGGTCACGGTCCCCCCGATAAGGAGCATCTCCACGACTGTAATGACAAAACGATGAGGGGCTGACCGTGAGTGGTGCGAACGATGTGGCCGCGTCCCTCGTCACCGTCGCCGACCAGATCGCCAGGCTACACGGGGCGATGTCCGCCGCCCCCTGGGTGGTGACCCGGACCGGGGGCGACGCGGTCATGCCCGAAACGCTCCAGGTCGAAACCGGCTCGGACCACTGGGTCGCCTTCCCGAACGAGGACGGGGCCGTTCCGTCCGACGGCGGGGCGCTCTGCTACGCCGAGCCGGTCGGCCGGCGCCTCCAGCTCGACGCGAGCGGCATCATCACCTGCCGGAACCGGCTGGGGGACGTGGTCACCCTCCTCCGGCTGGCGGCGGCGGAGATCCATCGGCTGGAGGGTCACCCCCGGCCCGACCGAGGCCGGGCGTGACCCGGGCCGCTCGGTGTTGGCAGAATGGCCACGAAAAGGCACAAAAAAGAACGCCTCTGCTCCCGCCTGTCCGACCGGCGACGCCCCAGCCGAGACCGGCAGAATGGCCACGAAAAGGCACAAAAAGACACAAAAAGGACGGCGACCCGTTGCGCCACCGGCCGGGTGAAGACCAGATGGGGGCCACCGGGCAGGCGGGAGCAGAGGCATTCTTTTTTGTGTCTTTTTGTGCCTTTTCGTGGCCATTCTGCCGGTCTCGGCTGGGGCGTCGCCGGTCGGGCAGGCGGGAGCGGGAGCGGGTTCCCTTCTTTGTGTCTTTTCGCGCCTTTTCGTGGCCGTTCTGCCGGCCCGCCCGCCCGACGCTACGCCGCCCCGCCGCATATGCTAACCGCCACGGCCCGGGGCACCCCGGGCCTTCGCACTCCTCCTACTCCCCCGCACGCATGACCCGCCCCCTGGCCCTGGTGACCGGCGCGAGCGCCGGGATCGGCAAGGAGATCGCCCGCGCCCTCGCCCGGGACCACGACCTCGTCCTGTCCGCCCGCCGGGCCGACGAGCTGAACGCCCTGGCCGCCGAGCTCCGCCCCCTCGGGGCCGACTGTCGGGTGGTCGTCGCCGACCTCGCCGACCCGGCCGGGCCGGGCGTGCTGCTCGCGGCCGTCGAGGCGGGCGGGCGGCCGCCCGACGTGCTGGTCAACAACGCCGGCTTCGGCGACCTCGGCCCCTTCGCCGCCGCCGACCTGCCGAAGCTCGTCCGCATGATCCGGGTGAACGTGACCGTGCTCACCGAGCTGACGCACCACGTCGTCGCCGGGATGAAGGCGCGCGGGCGGGGGCGGGTGCTGAACGTCGGGTCGGTGGCCGGGTTCCAGCCGGGGCCGCTGATGGCCGTCTACTACGGCACGAAGGCCTACGTCAACTCGCTGTCGCAGGCGCTGGCCAACGAGCTGGCCGGGACGGGGGTGACGGTGACGTGCCTGTGCCCGGGGCCGACCGACACCGAGTTCGCGGCGGCGGCCGGGATGCAACACACGAAGGTGTTCAGCGTCGGCCACCGGATGACCGCGCGGGCCGTAGCCGAGGCCGGGGTGGCGGGGATGAAGCGGGGGGCGGTGCTGGTGGTCCCGGGCTGGCGGAACAAGCTGCTCATCGCCCTCCAGCGCCTCGCCCCGCGGTCGGTCGTGGTGCGGGTGGTGCGGTGGATGCAGCAGAAGCGGACTTAGGTTGTTGTAATTTGCAGTTTGTTGTAATTTGCAGTTTGTTGTTGTTTGTAGTTTGCTTGTTGTAATTTGGAGTTTGGCGGTTGCGACTTGGGGTTGGGGGTATGGCCGTCCCCGCTGTCGGGACGGGGTGGGCGACCTGACCCAATCGCCAAACTCCAAACCGCAACAATCAAACTGCAAATTACAACAAACAAACTACAAATTACAAACTCGCCACCAGCACCCCGACGGGGGCGGGGGTGTCGTGGGGGGCGGGGGTGTGGGTGAGGGCTTCGCCGGCCCGGCGGCGGACCTCCTCGTCGTCGTCCTCGGTCATCAGCCGGAGGGCGGCGGCCACTTGGTCGTCGTCCGGGGCCATCTGGCCGAGCAGGGTGGCGCAGCGGCCGCGGAGCTCGGGGTCCATGTGGCCGAGCCCCTGCACCACCGCCCCGACGGCCGGCCGGCCGACCCGCCGCAGGGCCGCCGCGGCCACCACCCGGGTGCGCGTCTCGGGCTCGCCGAGCATGGTCACCAGCCCCGGGGCCGCGGTCTGGGCCGCCGGCCCGAGCCGGCCCGCCGCCCCGGCCGCGTCGCGGCGGACGCTCGGGTCCGGGTCGCGCAGGCAGCCGACCAGGGCCGGGAGGGCGGCGAGGGCGTGGGAGCCGAAGTCGCCCAGCGCCCGGGCGGCCCGGCGGCGGACCCGGGCGTAGGGATCCTTCAACGCGTTCGCCAGGGCCACCACCCGCTTCGACGGCGACACCGACAGCTCGGACAGGGCCACCACCGCCAGCTCGCGCACCTGCCCGTTCGGGTTCTTCTGGGCCTCGGTCAGCACGTCCAGGGCGATCCCGGTCTGCGCGTCCGGCAGGCCGTGCACCAGGATGGTGAACACCAGCTTGTGCATCACCTGCGGCGAGAGTGGTTCCATGGCGGTCGCTACGGCGTGGGGCGGGCGGCCGGGCATCCGGCCGGGTGTGCAACCCTAGTTCACCCCGCCCGGCCGGGGCGCCCGTGGCCCCCAGATTTTGCCCCACCCGAATAACCGGACCCCCGCATTTCCGGCCCGGCCTGACTCCCCCGCCCGCTGACCGCCCCCCGGCCGGTCGGTACAACAGCCGGCACACCGACTACTCTTGGGGGGCCGTCATGGCCGAGGGCCAGCTGTACGTGGGGTTGGACGTGGGCGGCACCACGATGAAGGCCGCCGTGGTGGGCGACGACGGCTCCCCCCGCTCCCGCCCGGTGGTGATGGACACCAGCCCCGAGCGCGGGCAGGAGGCCGGGCTGGAGACGATGTGCGAGACGATCCGCCGCGCCGTCGCCGCCGCCGACCTGACGATGGCCGGCGTCGCCGCCATCGGCGTCGCCACCCCGGGGCTGATGGACATCAAGGCCGGGCTGATCCTCGACCCGCCCAACCTCAAGCCGTGGAAGAACGTCCCCGTCCGGGACCACATCCAGGGCGTGTTCCGGAAGCCGACGGTCTACCAGAACGACGCCAACGCGGCGGCCTACGGGGAGTTCTGGGTCGGGTCCGGGCAGGAGGCCCGGAGCATGGTGCTGTTCACCCTGGGCACCGGGGTCGGCGGCGGGATCATCATCGACGACGTGATCCTCTCGGGCGAGCACAGCCACGGCGGCGAGCTGGGGCACCTGCGCATCGAGCTGCCGGACCGCGGCCGGCTGTGCGGGTGCGGCGCCCGCGGCTGCCTGGAGGCCTACGCCAGCGCCACCAACGTCACCCGCCGCGCCCGCGAGGGCATGGCCGCCTACCGCGGCCCGACGAAGCTCCGCGACTACTACACCGCCAACGACGACGTCCTCACCGCCAAGGTGGTGTTCGACCTGGCCCAGGCCGGCGACGAGCTGGCGACGGCGGTGGTGGACGACACCGCCTACTACCTGGCCCTCGGGGCCACGGCGCTGACGGCGGTGGTGGACCCGGAGATGGTGGTGTTCGGCGGCGGGATGGTCGGGTCGGGGGAGTGGTTCCGGGCCAAGATCGAGGCCCAGGTGCGGCGGCTCGGCCTCCCCTTCCCGACGCGGACGCTGAAGGTCGCCTTCGCCTCGCTCGGGTCGGACGCCGGCTTCATCGGCACCGCCGGCTGGGCGCGGGCGGTCACCCGCGGGAAGGCGTAGGGCGGGCGCCCCCGCACGACCGGGGGGCACACCACCCGCGCCCCCTGGTTACCGGGTTCTCAGACGGTCGCCCCGCCCGGGCGCGGCCGAGGAGGTTTCGCCCCGGAGGGCGGGGGTTAGAAGCCCTGGATACTCACGACGACCCTGGAGCCAAGGATCACCACCCAGATGAGGGCCAGGATGGCGATCACCGTGAACATGGGAATGAAGCCCAGCTTCCGGGTGACTTTCAGCCCCCCCTCACGGCGGCAGCCGACGTCGGTAAGTGGTTGATGGTACAGCTTCGCCAACACCCCCTGGTAGAAGCTCCGCTCCCGCTCCAGGTGCCAGATGACGGCCTGGGCCGCCCCGACGCCCAGCAGTGCGGCAACGACAATGGCGAGGGAGAGGCCGGGGATCGCGTAGAGCAGGATGGTCGCCGTGGTGGCGACACTTTCGGGAAGGTCTTTCCTGGCGAGAAGGATGAGACAGAACGCGGCGAACAGGATCGACTGAGAGGTCATCATCCAGCTGACCCGGTCGTTCTGGAGCTTGAACTCCTTCTCCAGCAGGCTGTCGTTGAAGCTTGCCAGCAGCACCCAGTCCGCGACCGTCGGCTCGGCACCGGGCTTCACCGCCGCGATCCGCTTGTCAAGCTCGTGGGCGGGGTGAATGGTCGGAGGCACCGCCGGGGCGGCGCCCTCAGTCGATGCCGGGGTGGTCGGAGGCGTCACACTGACGGCGGTCGTAGTCGACGCGGGGGCGGTCCGAGTCGGCTTGCCCATGAGCAGCCTCGCTGGGGACGACGGGTCCGGATTTCGCGCGGGACGGGAAGGAAACTAATCGACAGACCGATTTGCGCCAACGGTCAATTCAGAAAAATCGGCCAACAGTAGACTCGGCCCGACAACGGCTGTCTCGTCCCCCGGTACGTCCCACACCGGGCGGTATCGAGGACGGGAGTCGGTAGGCACTCCGGCTACTGCCGGCCGTTCGTCCGGTCGTCATTCCGCATACGCCGTCGGGTCCGCCACGCCGGCCTCGGCGAACCCCTTCCGCCTCAGCTGGCACGAGTCGCACCGGCCGCACGCCCGGCCGGCGGCGTCCGGGTCGTAGCAGCTGAGCGTCGATGCGTAATCGACCCCGAGCCGCATCCCGTCGCGGATGATCTCGGCCTTCGTCAGCTTCAGCAGCGGGGCGTGGACCCGGAACCGCCCCGTCCCCTCGGTCCCGGCCTTCGTCGCCAGGTTCGCCAGCCCCTCGAACGCGGCCAGGAACTCGGGCCGGCAGTCGGGGTAGCCCGAGTAGTCGAGCACGTTCGCCCCGATGAACAGGTCGAACGCCCCGACCGTCTCCGCGTACCCGAGCGCGAGGCCGAGGAGGATCGTGTTCCGGGCGGGGACGTAGGTGACCGGGACGCCGTGCCCCATGTCGTCGGCCGGCCGGTCCTTCGGCACCGCCACGTCGGCCGTGAGCGCCGACCCGCCGATCGCCCGCAGGTCGAGCGTCACCGTGCGGTGGTCGGCCACGCCGAGCGCGCGGGCCACCGCGGCGGCGCGGTCCAGCTCGACGCGGTGGCGCTGGCCGTAGTCCACGCTCAGGGCGTAGACGTCGAAGCCGTCGGCCCGGGCGACCGCGGCGGTCGTCGTGCTGTCGAGCCCGCCGCTCAGGAGAACCACCGCCCGCGGCCGTGCCATCGTGTACCCTCGCACTGGAACCCGGCCGGCCCCGGGCCTATCCCTGACAGGGACGCCCCGCACCCCGGACCGCACATGGAACCCACCGAAACCCCGACCGCCGACCAGCTGGAAACCTTCCCGAACCCGAAGCCGGGGCGGGAATTCACCATCGAGATCGTCTGCCCCGAGTTCACCAGCGTGTGCCCGAAGACCGGCCAGCCGGACTTCGGGACGATCACCTACCGGTACGTGCCGGGACCGAGCTGCGTGGAACTGAAGTCGCTGAAGCTGTACCTCCAGCGGTTCCGCAACCAGGGGATTTTCTACGAGCAGGTGACGAACCGGCTGCTGGACGACTTCGTCGCGGCGTGCTCGCCGGTCCGGTGCGAGGTGGTCAGCCGGTGGACCCCGCGGGGCGGGATCACCACGAACGTGACGTGCGTGTACGAGCAGTCGGCTGGGGGGTGAAGGGGAGGGCGGGTGCGAGGGGAGGCGGGATGGGTTTGCTCGGCAGGCCGCCCGGGGCGTTGCCCCGGGCTATCCCATCCCAGGCCGTTGGCCTGAAACCCAGCCACCCGTCTTCACCCCAACGGGGTGGGATTCCGTAGCCCGGGGCGTTGCCCCGGGCGGCCTAATCCACCACGATCGCGTTCTCAAGCCGCAGGGTCGGGACGACCTCGCGGACGCCGTGCTGGGCCAGCTGCTTGACGTGGAACGACCCGGCCCGGCCGCGCAAGGTGATCCGGTCGGTGGCGACCTCGACGGCCAGATCCCGCACCCGCCGCCCGGTCAGGGTGGCGACGCGCTGCAGGACCAGTTCGCTCAGGGTCGGCGGGGTCGTACTCATAGTGGCGTCCGGCTCCTCGGTCGGCTGCCCGGTCTGTGGGCAGGTTCGTTCAGGGGTTGGGCGATTTTCGTGTTCTCAAGCAGGTTCCCGCACCAATGCAAACCGCGCACCAACCGCCGGTCGCCCGCCGGGTTCGGTTCGAGGTCTGCCTGTCCGTGGTCATCGCCACGGTCCGCTGGCAGTCGGCCCCGCACGACACATCGACCCCGTGGCAACGGCTGTGGTTCGGGCTCCCTTACGCGGCGGCCAGTCTGCTCCTCGGCCCGTGGGGCATTCCCTGGGGGCCGGTCTGGACCGCCGTGTCGGTGTGGCGCAACCTCACGGGCGGGGTCGCTGACGGTGAGGGTGGTGCCGAAGGGAGCGTAGAACGGGTGGGCGCAATCTGACCGATCGCGGCAGCCTTTTTCAAACCAAGTCACCACCGTCCCGGGTGACATTGCGGTCTGGGAAGACCTTTGCGTGTGACTGCCCACTAGAATGCCTCGGACATTGGGAGGCATGTTGTGGGTCGTGTCGTCCTCGTCGTCGCGGTGGCGCTGGTCGTCGGGGTCGTGCCGGGGCGTGGGGCGCTGTACGCCCCCGACGACCCGATGGTCGTGCCCGTGCGCCCCGACGGCACCGCCGAGGCGCTCCCGTTCGACGAGTTCCGCCGCCGCTTCGCCCAGCTCTCCAACATCGCCGACCCGCGCCCGGGACCGGACGGGCAGCCCAACCCCGACCGCGCGAAGGTGCTGGCCCGGGTGAAGGGCCGGCCGCCGGCCAAGACCGGGGACGACGAGGCCGCCCACGCCGCCGACCTGATCCGCCTGGGCAACTCGGACGGCGGGTTCTTCGTCAACGACGCCCTCAACCGACTCACCCCGCGGACCCGCGACCGGGTGCCGAGCTACTTCGCCCACACGGCGCTGGCCGCCGCCCGCGCCGCCCGCGGCGAGTGGGCCGAGGCCGAGACGTACCACGGCGCCGCCCTCTTCGACTGCGAGATGCCCGCCCGGGTGAAGGGCTGGGACGACGCCCAGCGGAACTGGCAGAAGACCTTCGACGACACCTACCTGCCGCACTACTACCACCTCCGCCGGCGGGAGGCGGAGGCCCGGCCGAAGCCCGACCCCGAGGCCGAGGAGCCGACCCCGCTGTTCCCGCTCCCGGCGCGGGGCGCTGCGCCCGTCCCCCCCGTGCGCTTCGTGAACGAGGCGGGCGTCTACGAGCCGGGGGTGCTCGCCGCGGCCGAGCGGGCCAAGCTCCCGCCCGACGCCGTGGCGGTGACGCAACAGCTGTTGATGCAGTTCCCGAGCGACACCCGGCTGTACTGGCTGCTGGCCGAGCTGTACGCGGCGGACGGGAGGCTCGACGAGGCGCTGAAGATCCTCGACGAGTGTACGTGGTCGCGGCAGTACGGGAACCGGCGGGCGCTGATGGACCACCGGGCGGCCCTCGCCCCGGCGATCGAGGCCCGGAACGCCGCCGCCGACCAGCAGGAGGCGGACAAGTACCCGGTGAGCCTGCGGACGGTGTTCGTGTACTTCGGGGTGGTGGCGGTGGTGGGGGTGGTGGCGGTGGTCCGCGCCCTGCGCCGCGGCGGCCGGGGCGGCGGTTGTGCCGCGCCCGGGTGCGGCTGACCGGCGGGCGGGCAACAACCGTTATCACCCCACCCGCACCCCGCCGCGGGCGATACCCGTTATCACCCCGCGGCCGCGGCGCCGGCCCGGCGGCGCGAAAGTTCTTGCGACCCTACCCGGGGCCGGGTAGACTCACTCCCATCCCACCCCCCGCCGTCTCCCCTCCCGGAGTCCGGTCATGCTCGTCGTCCCCGGTCCCGCGTCCGCCGACACCTGCGACGGCGTCACCCGCCGCGACCTCCTCCGCGTCGGCGGCTCGGGCGTCCTCGGCCTCTCCCTCGGTCAGCTGTTCGGCCTCCAGTCGGCCGCCGCCAACCCCACCCCCGCCGGCGGCGGCCCCGGGTTCGGCAAGGCCAAGAGCGTGATCTTCATCTACCTCCAGGGCGGGCCGAGCCACCTCGACCTGTGGGATCCCAAGGACAACGTCCCCGACCGGGTGAAGAGCGTCTTCCGGCCCATCCCGACCAAGCTGTCCGGGGTGAACGTCACCGAGCTGCTGCCCAAGGTCGCGCAGGTGCTCGACAAGACCACCCTGATCCGGTCGGTGAGCTACACCCCGGTCGGGCTGTTCAACCACACGGCCGCCATCTACCAGATGCACACCGGCTACACCACCGACAAGGTGAGCCCGTCCGGCCAGCTGGAGCCGCCCAGCCCCAAGGACTTCCCGACGTTCGGCTCGAACGTGATCAAGTTCAAGCCGCCGACCGTCCCCATGCTGCCGTTCGTGATGACGCCCCGGCCGCTCCAGGAGAGCAACGTGGTGGGCAAGGGCGGGTCGGCCGGGTTCCTGGGCAAGGCCTACGACCCGTACCTGCTCTACCCGGCCGGCGACGACATGGACATGGCCAAGATGGACCGCATCCGCACCGACGACCTCCGGCTGCGGGAGGAGCTCACGACGACCCGGATGGAGCGGCGGGCCACGCTGCGCGAGACGATCGCCCACGGGATGCCGGAGGTCGAGGCGGCGGTGGCCCGGCACGACCTCGACGACTACTACGGGCGGGCGCTGGGGCTGGTGGTGTCCGGCCGGGCGCGGCGGGCGTTCGACCTGACGGCCGAGCCGCCGTCGGTCCGCGAGCGGTACGGGCGGAACACGTTCGGCCAGTGCTGCCTGCTGGCCCGCCGGCTGGTCGAGGCCGGGACGCGGGTGGTCGAGGTGGTGTGGCCGAAGGTGGCCAACTCCGACAACCACTCGTGGGACGTCCACACCGGGCTGAGCCAGCGGATGAAGAACCAGGCCGCCCCGATGCTCGACGCCGGCGTGAGCGCCCTGATTGAAGACCTGGACCAGCGGGGGCTGCTGGGCGAGACGCTGGTGGTGGCGGTGGGCGAGTTCGGGCGGAGCCCGCAGCGCGGGGTGAGCACGTCCGGCAACCAGAACTCGGACGACGGCCGCGACCACTGGCCGTACTGCTACACCGGGCTGGTGGCCGGGGCCGGGGTGCGGCGCGGGCTGGTGTACGGCCGCAGCGACGCCACCGGCTCGGCCCCGGTCGAGAACCCGGTCCACCCGACGGACCTGCTGGCGACCGTCTACCACAGCCTCGGCATCCGGCCGGACACGATCGTCTACAACCACCTGAACCAGCCGCGCGAGCTGGTGAAGGGCGAGGTGGTGAGCGGCATCCTCAGCTGAGCCGGCACCCGCCGGCCTGTTGGACGCGGCGCGGGGGGCGAACGCCCCCCGCGTGCGTTTTTGGGGGAGCCCCGGGTGACCTCACCCCCTCCGGCCCCCCTTCCCTCTTAGGAAGGGGGGCCGGAGGAGACGGCTTGCCGGGCCGCGGGGAGGCGTGGGACGGGGGCGACGGGACCGGGACGATAACCGTTATCGCCCCCGCTCGGTGGGGCGTGGGGCGGGCGTCCCTGGTCGTCTCGTGAGGTGGTTCGCCCCCTCACCCCGCGTGCTCCGCCGCGACCCTCTCCCCCGGGGGGAGAGGGTGGGCGCTCACCGGCCTACCGCAACCGCCCCCGCCAGGGGAGCGCGGCCGCCGACCGAGTGGTCCGGCCACCCCCCACCCTCTCCCCTCGGGGGAGAGGGTCGCGGCGGAGCACGCGGGGTGAGGGGGTTAACCACCTCCCGAGACGACCCGGGTGCGGCCCGGCCACTGCGGTGCCCGAGTCGGGCGCGGGCCAGTCGGTTCGGCCCATCTCCCCCCTTCCCTGGGAGGGAAGGGGGAGCCCGCGCCGCGACACTTGCCGGGCGGTGGTGAGACGTGACCCGGGGGCGGGCGTCCCGGGTCGTCTCGTGAGGTGGTTCGCCCCCTCACCCCGCGTGCTCCGCCGCGACCCTCTCCCCCGAGGGGAGAGGGTGGGCGCTCACCGGCCCGCCGCAACCGCCCCCGTCAGGAGAGCGCGGCCGCCGACCGAGGAGTCCGGCCACCCTCAACCCTCTCCCCTCGGGGGAGAGGGTCGCGGCGCAGCACGCGGGGTGAGGGGGTTAACCACGATACGAGACGACCCGGGTGCGGCCCGGCCACTGCGGTGCCCGAGTCGGGCGCGGGCCAGTCGGTTCGGTTCATCTCCCCCCTTCCTTCCCAGGGAAGGGGGAGCCCGCGCCGCGACACTTGCCGGGCCGCGGGACGGGTGCGGGCGTCCCGGGTCGTCTCGTGAGGTGGTTCGCCCCCTCACCCCGCGTGCTCCGCCGCGACCCTCTCCCCCGAGGGGAGAGGGTGGGCTCTCACCGGCCCGCCGCAATCACCCCGCCCGCTGCCGTAGCACCTCGCGCCAGCTGAGGGACAGCTCGGGCACGGCCGCGAGCGCGGCGTTCTCGCCCGCGTCGGCCCGGTGGAAGAACATGACCCGGTGCGCCCGCTCCACCGTCCACCCGGGCCGCCGCCGGTCCACCACCTCGACCGGCTGACCGGCCTCGATCAACCCCTCCTCGACCACCCGCAAATACCAGCCGGAACGGCCGGTGTCGATCACCCGGGCGGGGAGGGTCTTCACCCGCCAGCGCCGGGCCAGCTTCCAGCACGGCTGCCTCGGCTGGCTCACCTCCAGCACCGCCCCGCCCACCCGCCACACGTCCCCGATGCACACGTCCGGCTCGGTCAGGCCGCCGACGGTCAGGTTCTCGCCGAACCCGCCGTGCGGCAGGTCGGGGACGGCGAGCTCCTCGCGCCACCGGGGGTAGTGGGCGGCGGCGTAGGCCAGCACCGCCTTGTCCGCCCCGCCGTGGTTCTCCAGGTCGGCCTGGCCGTCCCCGTCCAGGTTGGTGGCGCGGACCATTACCGGCCCGGCGACGGGGTCTTTCCAGAAGCCGGTGGCGAAGGCCCGGTCGAACGGGTCGGCGGCCCCGGGGGTGCCGTGCCACCGCGGCCGGCCGACCTGGACCGAGGCGAGGACCGCGGCGGGCATGGGTCGCGTCTCCTGGGGTGTGTCGGGGGGAAACGGCACGAGCCCACCCGATCGGGTGGGCTCGCGGCGGCCGGCCGGGCGGCGGGGGCGGTCAGCGCGGGTAGGCGAGCTCGTTGGTGATGCGGCCGACGCCCGGGGTGAGCCGGACCAGTCCCTCGACCAGCCGGGCCTCGTCGGCGTCGCGGACGTTGCCGCGGAGGAGGACGGCGTTGCCGTCCACCTGCACCTGCACCCCGGCGGCGTTGGTGAGCGTGGGCGCCCGGCTGAGGATGTCGCGGAGGTTGTTCTGGAGCCGCGGGGCGACGACCGGCGCGGGGGCGAACTTCAGCTGGGACGTGTAGGCGATCTGCCGCGGCAGCGTGACCAGCTGGCCGCCCGTCTCGCTGACGACGCTGCCGGTGCCGCCGGCCCGCCCGGTGGCGCCCGCCGCCCCGCCGGTCCGCGCGGTGGCGCCGGTCCCGGTGGTGGTGGTGGGGAACACCTGGGTGCCGAGCGCGCCGGGGGCGAAGCTGGCGTTCCGGCTGTTCGCCAGCAGACCCTGGAGCCGGAGTTCGACGGCGGTCGGGCCGAGGAAGTTGGACGCGGCGACCTTGCTGTTCGTGGTCACGTAGGCGGACGGCGCGCGGATCTGCGGAGCCTGTTCGACGACGGCGAGGGGAGGGGGGGTGAACGTTTCGCCGGACGACGACCCGTTGGTGCCGCCCGTGGTGCCGCCGCCGGTGTTGATCGTGGTGCCGCCGGTCGTGCCGTTGCCGCCGAGGTTCCCGCCCGTCCCGCCCGTCGTCTGGGCCGCCGCGGGGGCCGCCGTCGCCGCCGCGGCTACCGCCGCCCAGGCCAGCTGTCGCAGGTGCCGCATCGCTCCCCCCGGTTTTCGCTCGCCCCGGCCCCCGCCCCGTCCGTATGTTGGCGGACGTCGGCCCGGGTCACGTCTTCCGACAGTATCGACCCTAGCGGTCCGGGAATCCAGTCGGGTCGGCGGGAGAAATCGATGAGACCGCGGGGGGTGGCGGTGGCCGGGACCGGCTTCATCGGCCCGGTCCACGTCGAGGCAGTGCGGCGGCTCGGGCACCGGGTCGTCGGCGTCCTCGGCTCGACGCCGGCGAAGGGCCGGGCCGCGGCCGACGCCCTGGGCGTGCCGGCCGCCTACGACTCGCTCGCCGCCCTCCTCGCCGACCCGGCCGTCGAGGTCGTCCACCTGGCCACGCCGAACGGCCTCCACTTCGAGCAGGCGAAGGCGTGCCTCGCGGCCGATAAGCATGTGATCGTCGAGAAGCCGCTGGCGATGACGAGCGCCGAGACGGCCGAGCTGGTCCGGCTCGCGGCGGCCCGGCCGGGGCTGGTGGCGGCGGTGAACTACAACGTCCGCTTTTACCCCCTGTGCCTGGACGCCCGCGAGCGCGTCCGGGCCGGGGAGGTGGGCGAGGTGTTCCACGTCACCGGGTCGTACCTCCAGGACTGGCTCCTGTACCCGACCGACTTCAACTGGCGGGTGGACGCCGCGGCCGGCGGCGAGCTGCGGGCGGTGGCCGACGTCGGCACGCACTGGATCGACCTCGTGTGCTTCATCGGCGGCCTGGAGGTGGAGGCGGTGTGTGCCGACCTGCGCACGGTCTACCCGGTCCGCGAGCGCCCGGCCGGCGGCTCCGAGACGTTCACCGGCTCGGCCGGCCGGGGCGGGGCGCCGGTGGCGGTGACGACCGAGGACTACGGCTCGATCCTGCTGCGGTTCAAGGGCGGCGCCCGCGGCTGCGTGACGGTGTCGCAGGTGACGGCCGGGCGGAAGAACACCCTCCGCTTCGACCTGGCCGGGAGCCGGGCGTCGCTGGCCTGGGACAGTGAGGAGCCGAACGTGCTGGACGTCGGCCACCGCAGCCGGTCGAACGAGCGGGTGTGTCGCGACCCGGCCGCGCTCGCCCCGGCCGCCCGCCGGTTCAGCGACTACCCCGGCGGCCACGCCGAGGGCTTCCCCGACTCACACAAGCAGCTGTACCGCGCCGTGTACGCCGCCGTCGGCGGGGCGGCCGACCCCGGCCCGTACCCGACCTTCGCCGACGGCCACCGCGAGGTGCTGGTCTGCGAGGCGGTGCTGCGGAGCCACCGCGAGCAGCGCTGGGTGACCGTCTGACCCGCGGTCGGGTTGACCGGTCGCCCGCCCGGGGCGTTGCCCCGGGCTATGGAATCCCAGCCCTTCGGGCTGAAGAAGGGCCGCCGGGTTTCAGGCCAACGGCCTGGGATTCGATAGCCCGGGGCAACGCCCCGGGCGGGCGACCCCCGTCACCAACCTCGCCACGAGGGACTCCCCATGCAGCTCGGGTTCGTGTCCGCGATCCTGCACGACCTGCCGCTCGAAGAGGTGCTGGCGTTCGCCGCCGACGAGGGGTTCCCGGTCGTCGAGCTGATGTGCTGGCCGCCCGGCAAGGCCGACCGCCGCTACGCCGGCGTGACCCACCTGGACGTCACCGACTTCACCCCCGAGCGGGCCGGGCAGGTCCGCGAGCTGCTGCGCATCCACGGGGTGCGGGTGTCGGGGCTGGGGTACTACCCGAACCCGCTCGACCCGGACCCGGCCCACCGGGCGCTGGTGATGGCCCACCTGCGGAAGGTGATCCGGGCGGCGCCCCTGATCGGCGTGGGCGTGGTGAACACGTTCATCGGCCGCGACCCGGCGAAGCCCATGAGCCGGAGCGTGGCCGAGGCGGTGGAGGCGTGGGCGCCGGTGGTGGCCGAGGCGCGGGAGGCGGGGGTGCGGCTCGGCATCGAGCACTGCCCGATGCTGTTCGGCGAGGACGAGTGGCCGGGCGGGAAGAACCTGGCGGTGAGCCCGGCCGTGTGGCGCGAGCTGTTCCGGGCATTCGACGCGATCTCCCCCGGGACGGTGGGGCTGAACTTCGACCCGTCCCACCTGGTGTGGCAGTTCATCGATTGCGGGCGGGCGGTGCGGGAGTTCGCCCGGCACCTCGTCCACGTCCACGCCAAGGACGAGCGGATCGACCGCGACCGGCTGTACGAGGTGGGCGGGCTCGGCCTGGGCTGGCACGTCCCGAAGCTGCCCGGCCTGGGCGACGTGGACTGGGGCGGGTTCTTCGCCGCGCTGACCGACGCCCGCTACACCGGCCCGGTGTGCGTGGAGGTCGAGGACCGGGCCTACGAGGGCTCGCTGGCCGACCGCCAGCGCGCCCTGCGGCAGAGCCGCAACTTCCTCACCCGCTACTTCGGCTGACCGCTCAGGGCGTGGCCCCCGGCCCCGGCCCCGGGGCCGGCACGACGACCGCGGCCGCGCCCGACTGGACCGTGCCGGTCCAGTAGCGCATCAGGGCCAGCCCGCGCGTGTCGTCGTTCGTCCGGCCCACGCCCTCCCCGGCGAACACCGCCGCGACCGAGTACCGGCCGGCGGGGAGCGGGCCGGTCGGGCCGCCGGCGCTGTCCTGGACCTGCGTCGTTCCGGTGGCCGGGTCCACCCGGAGCTGGCCGATCGGGCCGGCGGCGGCGAAGTCGGCCAGCGCGACCGACAGGGTGTAGCGGCCGCCGGCCGGGAGCGGGACGACGAGCGGGTCCACCCGGCCGGCGACCCCGGGCGTCCGGTACGCGAGCGGGAGAGCCCTCCCGCCGTCGTCCGTGACGGTCAGCCGGACGGCCGTGGGGAGCTGCCTCCTCCCGTTCGCCAGCATCGTCCCGAGGTTCAGCACCACGTCGTCCCGGCCCGCGTTCTCCAGCACGACCGACAGCCGGCCCGGCGCCCCCGCCGCGACGCCGAGGCGCAGCCCGCCCTGTTCGGCGCCCCACGCCGGCCCGCCGCCGGCCGCCGCCGGTTGAGGGCGCGGCCCCTCGAACACCTCCCGCCAGGCGCGGCTGTCGAGCTGGGTCGGCGACAGGGGCGAGCCGAGGGTCTGCCGCCGCTGCGCCAGCGGCAGCGCGGACCACTCGGACCGCGCCTCCTTGAACTCCCACCGCCCGTCCCGGTGGGAGAACGTCCCGGACCAGTCGCCCCGTGCCCGGTCGCCGGGCGCCAGGAGGAGCGCCCGGTCCGCCTCCTCCCGGGTCGCGCACGCGGCGCTGAACGCGGTCTCGCACCGCCACGCCATCTCGCCGCTGAGCGGGTGGACCAGCGAGTCGGTCCGCCTCACGTCCACGAGCCGGACCCCCCGCGCCGCCACCCGCGCCCGGTACCACTTCTTGTCGTCCGCCTCGTAGGTCCAGGTGTGGTTCGCGCCCTCCGCCGCCTGGACCAGCTGGCGGAAGCTGGCGACCGGGTCCAGGGCGGCCGCCTTCGCGGCCGGGGCGGGCAGCTCGACGGTGGCGGGGCCGGTGCTCAGGACCGGGTTGGCGTTCCCGCCCGCGACGGCCTTGAGTACGTCGTGGGCGGTCACCCGGTACGTCCCGGAGGGAAGCCCGTTCGAGACGTTCTCCTCCCCGGCCCGCTGGTGGTAGATCCCGACCGAGCCGACGCGCACCTCCCGGCCGGCCGGCACGACCCGCTGAACCTCCTTCTGGCCGGCGGTGTTCGCCCAGAGGAGGTACGCCGTGCCCGGCGCGCCCGACCGGTGCAGGGCGAGTTGCTTCCCGGCCTGGTCCGTGAAGGGGACGTCCCGGTCCGTGTGGTTGAAGACGACGACCTCCAGCTGGGCCTGCGTGCCGGGCGCGACGCGCCGGCCGGCCCCGCCGACGACCCGCAGGCCCGCCCGCAGGCCGCCGACGGCCTCCCCCCACGCCACGTCCCGGTCCGGGGCGGGTTGCTCGGGGTCGGCCGGTGCGGCGCGGCCGACTCCCGCCCCCGGCAGCCGCCGGAAGGTGAGGAGGTTGCTGCCCGCCCCCGCCTTGCCGTCGGAGCTGAACTGCACCGGCCGGGCCGACTCCCGCCCGAAGTCGGCAAGGCACAAGACCAGCGCGTCGCCGTCGACGCGGTAGATGCCGCGGACGACCGTCGCCGGCCGGCCGCCGTCGCCCGGGGCTTCCAGGTCGATCTGCCGGGGCGTCTTCCCCGGGTCGAGGCGGTAGGACGTCAACACGACCTGGCCGGGCAGGTCCAGGAGGAAGTAGGTGGGGGTGACCGTGAGCCGGCGTTCGCCGAGCCAGTCGGAGAGTGTCTTTCCCCCCAGGGTTTCCGCGGATTCGAGGCGCCAGTCCCCCAGCAGCTCCGCCGCGGCCGGGGGTGCCTCCCGGCGTGCGGGCGGCGGAGGCGGGGCCGCGGGGCGCGCCTCCGCCCCGGGGTCGCCCGGCACCGCGGCCGGCCGGCCGGGCTCCTGCCCGGTGGACCGACCGAGCCCGGCCGCCCCGCCCAGCCCGGCGGCGCCGAGTAGCAGTACCAGGGTCATCGTCTTGAGTTTCGCGTGGAGCATGGCGCGCAACACCCCGTCAGTGAGAGTGGTAACGGCGGGGGGGACGGTATCCGCCAGTGCCGCGCCGGCGGCGGCCAGCCCGGCCGCCTCGACCGTCGCGGCCAGGAGCGGGGCCGGCACCCCGACCCCGGCCGCGTTCTGGGCGAGCAGCGGGGCGAGCGCCCCCGCCGGGAGCGTCACCCCGCGGCGGGTCAGCCGGCGGGCCAGCGTGGCCCGCGCCCGGCTCAGCCGGCTCGACACCGACCCCTCCGGGCAGCCCAGGTGGGCGGCGGCGTCCGCCCGGGTGCGGCCCTCGACGTCGCAGAGCACCACCACCGCCCGGTAGTGGTCGGGCAGGCGGCTCAGCTCCTCGTCCAGGACCGCCGCCAGGTCGTCCCAGCCCGCCCCGGGGGCCGCCGCCGGCTCGGGGGCCGCCCCGCCGACCGCCTCCCGCCCGCGCCGCCTCATGGTGACCGCCCGCGCCCGGAGGGCCGTCTGGTGGGCCACGCCGTACAGCCAGTTCCCCACCGCGTTCCGGGGCACGACCGTTCCGGCCTTCCGGGCGAGGACGAGGAAGGTGGCCTGGAAGGCGTCCTCGGCGTCCTGGCGGTGCCGCAGCACCCGCAGGCACACGCCGAGGACCATCGGCCCGTGCCGCCGCACCAGCTCGGCGAAGGCCGCCGGGTCGCGGCGGTCGAGGAACGCCCCCAGGTGGTCCCCGTCCGTCGCCCCGCCGGGGGTCGGGTCGAGGAGCGCCCGGACGAGCACGTCCGACATCGCCCTGGTTCGGCCGGTCGCCATCCGCCCCTCCGCTCGCCGGCCGGTCCGCCCGGCCGTCACCCTCTATTCCGCCCCCGCCCGGGAACCCATCCGCGACTTTCCCGCCCCGGGCGGACGGGGCGGGCATTGTACCCGCGCGTGGCCCCCGGGGCGGCCGACGTCGAGTCGGGGGCGCTGGCCCGGGCGCGGGTCGCCTTGGGAGGTGACTCGCCCCCCTCACCCCGCGTACTGCGACGGCTCCCGCCAGGGGAGTGTGGTAGCTGACCGAGTGGTTCGGTCGCCCCCGCCCTCTCCCCCGAGGGGAGAGGGCGGGGGCGACCCGCGGCGGGGTGAGGGGGAACCACGTCGATACGGCGCGCGGACGGTGAGCCCCCTCACGCACCGCCCCACCGGTCCGCTCCCCAGGTGGTTACCCCCTCACCCCGCGTGCTCCGCCGCGACCCTCTCCCCCGAGGGGAGAGGGTGACCAGCGACTGGCCGCTTCGCCGCGCGAGGCCCGCCCGTGGCGGGGACCGGGTGCCCCCGCCCTCTCCCCTCGGGGGAGAGGGCCGCGGCGGAGCACGCGGGGTGAGGGGGTTAACCACCTCCCGAGACGACCGGGGCCGCCCGACCGCCGCAATGCCTGATCCGGGCGCGGGTCAGTTGGCTCGGCCCATCTCCCCCCTTCCCTCGTAGGGAAGAGGGGCCGGACGGGGCGGCGGGCCGGGGGCGATAACGGCTTTCACCGCCGCTCAGCGGGCGCGGGCTGGTCGTCTCGGGAGGTGGTTAACCCCCTCACCCCGCGTGCTCCGCCGCGGCCCTCTCCCCCGAGGGGAGAGGGCGGGGGCACCCGGTCCCCGCCACGGGCGGGCCTCGCGCGGCGAAGCCCGGGGAAGCGGTCGGCCGTTCTCACCCCGGGAGAGGGGGTAACACGACTGGCTGGCGTGGGACCGGGCGGCCCGCTCACCCCGGCCCGGCCGCGTCGAGGCGGGCGAGGCGGTCGGACCGGGCGAGCCTCTCAAGTGCCTTGGCTTCGAGCTGCCGGACGCGCTCCCGCGTGATCTCGAACGTCTCGCCGAGCTCGCGGAGCGTCCGCCCGCCGCCGCCGTCCAGGTCGAACCGGGCGGCCACCACCTCGCGCAGCCGGGCGGGGAGCGTCTGGAGCACGTCCGCCACCGCCGCCCGCCGGGCCGGTTCCAGCTCGGCGGCCGCCACCGCGACCGCCGGGTCGTCGGCCCGCGGGGCGGGGTACGACCGCGGCACCCGCGCGAACTCCCGGTAGGGGGCCAGCTGATCCCGGGTGAGCCGCCGGGGGCCGCTCTGGAGGTGGACGGGCAGGCGGACCAGCCCGCCGGCCCCGACCGCCGCCCGGGTCAGGCTCTGGCGGACCCAGTGGAGGGCGTAGGTGGCGAACCGCACGCCCCGGGTCGGGTCGAACAGCTCGACCGCCCGGGCCAGCCCGAACACGCCCTCCTGCACGAGGTCGGCCCACCGCAGACTGCCCGACCGGGCGAACAGCCGGTCCCGGCCGATCAGGTACAGGACCAGCCGGAGGTGGGCCTCGACGAGGCGGTTGCGGAGGGCCAGGTAGTGCGCCCGGTCGGCGGCCGGGACGGCGCGGCGGAGTACCCGGCCGTCCCGCACCACCGGGCCGAGCGCCGCCACCTCGGTCAGCAGGGCCAGCGTTTGCTCGGCCGACACCCGCGGCACGCGCCGGACGGCCCGGCTCCGCTCGGTGTCCCAGTTCGTCGGCGCCGGGGCGGCCGGGGGCCGGTGTTTCCGCCGGCGCGGCGGTCGGCCGGGGGCGTCCGGGCTGCGGAAGAACGGGGTGCGGCGGAGGGGCGGGTCGGCCGCCTCGCGGGCGTCGGCGGCCCGGTCCGCGAGCGGCGCGAACGCCCCGCCCAGCGCGGCGGGCGGGTAGGCCCGGACTTCGACCGGGGCGAACCCGGCGTCCCGGCCGGCCACGCCCGGGGGGAGCCAGGTCGCCGCGACCGCCGCCGGCGGGATCGGCTCCACCCGCTCCCGCCCCACGGCCGCCCGCCCGGCCCGGTCGGGGCCGACGGCCGGCGGGGCGAACGGCTCCGCCCCCGCCCCGCCGACGGCCGCGGGGCGGAAGCGGGCCAGCCAGCTGCGGCCGGGGAGCCACACGCTACACCGCCTTCACGACGGTTTCCTCCTCGTGGACGGCCTTGACCGCCTGAGGATGCGGGCGAACGGTTCGAGCGGGTGGACGGCCCCGGCCAGCGGGCCGAGCAGCACCGCGGCCAAGTCCAGGTCGGCCGGGTGGGCGTCGGCCGCCCCGGCCCCGGGCGTTGCCCCCGGGGCGGCGGCGCGGCACAATCACCACCACCACCCGGCGAGGTCTCCGATGGGTCTGCTCACCCGGCTCCGCCGGCTTCCCGGCCAGCTGGGGGGGACGAACCCGTTCCCCGGCACCCTCCGCGCCCGCCCCGTCCCCCTCCTCGACACCGGCTTCGCCACCCTCCGCCACTTCCGCACCCCCCTGCGCATCCTCGACTTCGTGTTCCGCGACGGCGGCCACCTGAAGTACCTCGACGTGCCCGGCTTCCCGCCCATCCTGTTCGTCCGCGACCCGGAGGTCGTCCGGCAGGTCGCCCTCCGCACCGCCAACCAGGGCGACTTCGACCGCGACACCCTCCCCACCCAGGGCATCGCCCGGGTCGTCGGCGGGCGGAACCTCCTCTACGCCCAAGGCGAGGTGTGGAAGCGGCACCGCACCGCCGCGGCGCCGCCGTTCGGGGCCGGGGCCGTCCGGTCGGCGGGCGTGTTCCACGACATCGAGCGGGCCGTCCGGGCGGCCGCCGAGCCGGCGCTGGAGGAACTCGCCCTGCGGGTGCGGAAGGCCGGCCGGCCCGCCGTGCGGGTGCGCCTCGAACCCGAGATCCAGGCGGTGATGCTCGACGTGCTGGTGAACGTACTGTTCGGCGCCGCCGTCCCCGCGGCCGAGCTGCGCGAGACCTACCTGCCCGCGATCCGCAACGTGATCCGCTACATCCTCGTGGACACCTTCGCCAACCAGTTCCGCCTCCCGGTCCTCCGGCTGCCGGCCGTCACCCCCGGCCACGCCCGCCTCAAGCAGGACGCGCAGCGCTTCGAGGAGTTGGTGGACCGCGTCCTCCGCACCCGCTCCGACGGCGCCGGGTTCTGGCCGCTCCTCACCGCCGCCGGGCCGGAGGAGGCGATCCGCAGCAACGTCCGCGTCTTCCTGGCCGGGGCGCTCGAAGCCACATCGTCGTACCTCAGCTGGGCCATCGTCCACCTCGCCCGCGACCCCGCGGCCCGGGAGACGGCGTACCGCGAGGCGGTGGCCCACGCCGACCTCACCCCCGCGGCCCGGGAGCAGTCCGCGTACCTCCAGCAGGTGCTCGCCGAGAGCCTCCGGCTGAACAACGCCCTGTACTTCCTCCCGCGGGTGGCGGTGCGCGACGCGACGGTGACGACCCCCGCCGGCTGGCTGACCGTCCCCGCCGGCACGCACCTCGTCCTCGCCACGTACCACGCCAACCGCTGCGAAACCTTCTGGGGCGAGGCCGCCACCGGCCACCGGGCGGCGGTGTTCGCCCCGGCGCGGTGGGACGCGGCCGCCCTGGCGGCCCGGGGGCGGGCGGCGAAGGATTTGCTCCACTTCGGGTTCGGGCACGGCCCGCGGGTGTGCATCGGCAAGCACTTCAGCGAGGCCGAGGCGTTCGTCTGCCTGACGCTGTTCCTGCGGCGGTTCGACTTCCGTGCCGCCGGCCCCGCCCCCGAGGCTGACTCCGGCATCTCCACCCGCCCGCGCGACGGCGTGGACGTGGAACTCTCCCTCCGTGACCCCGCCCCGGCCGGGAGCGCCTCGTGATCGCGGTCGAAGGACTGACGGTCCGGCAGGGGGCGTTCGCCCTGGCGGGCGTGTCGTTCGCCGTGCCGGCCGGGGGGTACGCCGTCCTCACCGGGCCGACCGGGGCGGGGAAGACGACGCTCCTCGAAGTGCTGACCGGCCTGCGCCCGCCGGCCGCCGGGCGGGTGGTGGTCGCCGGCCGGGACGTGACCCACTACCCGCCGGCCGCCCGCGGGATCGGCTACGTGCCGCAGGACGCGGTGGTGTTCCGGACCATGACCGTGGCCGAGAACCTGGGCTTCGCGCTGGCGGTGCGGAAGGTGCCGAAGGCCGACGTGACCGCGGCCGTGACCGGGCTGGCCGACCAGCTCGGGTTACGCGGCCTGCTCGGCCGCCGGGCGGAGGGGCTGAGCGGGGGCGAGGCCCGGCGGGTGGCGCTGGGCCGGGCGCTGGCGTTCGCCCCCCCGGTGCTGCTGCTGGACGAGCCGCTCACGTCCGTGGACGAGGCCACCCGCGACCGCCTCGCCGCCGTCCTCGCGGGGGTGAAGGCTGGCGGGCGGACGACGGTGCTGCACGTCACCCACGCCCCGGCCGAGGTCGGCTTCGCCGACCACGCCTTTCACCTCGACGCCGGCCGGGTGACGGCCGCCCCTTCAGATGGGGCACCGGGATGATAGCCGTTATCACCCCGCCGGAATGACCGGTGGGGTGATAACGGTGATCGCCCCGCCGGCCGGAGCCGTCACGACGCGGTCGGGGCGGCCGCCGCGGGCCAGGCGGCCGCGGCGGGCCAGTTGTCGATGACGGCGTCGTGGACCGCGGCGTCCGAACCCCAGGCGACGCCGTCGCTACTGGTCATGTAGTGGAGCAGGTCGCCGCCGTTCCCCTTGACCGGGTAGAAGCAGTACAGCTTGCCCTTAAACGCGACCGCCCCCGGCCCGGCCTCGATCACCTGGCCGGCCCCAACCACTTTCGGGGGGGTGTCCCAGGTGTCGCCGTCGGACGAGGAGGTGAAGTAGAGCTGCTCGCTGGTTTCGTCCTGGAAGAAGCAGTACAGCCGGCTCGGCGGCGGGGGTGGTGGGGGCGGGGGCGGGGGAGGAGGCGGCCCCGGTGGCGGTGGCGGGGGTGGGGGCGGGGGCGGCGGGGCCGACGCGGCGAACGACACCAGGGCCGGGCCGTACTCGGTCGTTCCGGGAACCTGGCTCTTCCCCTGCCAGTTCCCGTCCACCTCGTAGTCGCGGAAGAGTTCGCCGGCGGGGTCTTCCCCCAGGAAGGCGGTAAAGAGCTTCTGGCCGAGCACCGCGGCCCCGGGGTTCCGCGCCATGTTCACGCCCGGCACCTGCTTCAAGTCCCACGGGTCGGCCGTGAAGACGTAGTTCAGGTCGCCGCCCGTGTCCTGGAAGAAGCAGTAGACCTTCTGCCCGAACGTGGCCGCGGCCACCCCCCGGTTGAGCTCGGGCATGCCCTTCGGGTGCACCTTCACCGGCCCCGCGAAGGTGCTGCCGTCGGCGGAGGTGACGACGTACAGATCGCTGTCCTGCTGGTAGAAGCAGTAGAGCAGGCCGTCGTACACGGCGGCCCCCGGGCCTTGCTCCATCTCCACGCCCTTCCCCCCCGCCGTCACCTTCGCCGAGGACCAGCTCACGCCGTCGGTCGACTTCGACATCCACAGCTTGTCGTCACGCCCCTGGTAGAAGACGTAGACCCCCTCCGGCAGTGACATCGTCAGACCCTCCCCGCCGGGGCTCGCGGGCGGCCGGGTCCGGCCGCGCCGGGCCGCCCGTTCAGCGCCCTTCCCGGGCGTTGACCTCGCCGCCCTCGACCTCGCCGGCAGGACATTGGATCAAGACGAGCCATCGATAGCAAATGAATAACAAATCGTCAGGCGTCGTTGCTTCACCGGCCGCGGACGCCACCCGGGACGTCGCCCCGGGCTATGGTGTCCCAGCCCTTCGGGCAGAAGAGGGGCCGCGGGTTTTCAGGCCAACGGCCTGGGATGGGATAGCCCGGGGCAACGCCCCGGGCGGGCAACGGTGTGAGGCGTGTTACCTCCGACGCCGGGGTGCCACAACCCCCACCCCCGTGACACCGCGGACGCCACCCGGGGCGTCGCCCCGGGCTATGGTGTCCCAGCCCTTCGGGCAGAAGAGGGGCCGCGGGTTTTCAGGCCAACGGCCTGGGATGGGATAGCCCGGGGCAACGCCCCGGGCGGGCGACAGTGTGAGGCGTGTTACCTCCGACGCCGGGGTGCCCCCCGTCCGATCCGATTACGGGCGGGCATTCGACCTCAAAACTTCTTCAACTCTACACACGGCAGAATGACCGGCGGGCTGATAACGGCTATCGCCCCGGGCGACCGGAGAGGCCGCCCGGGGCGTGCTCTTTGGCGACGCCAGATCGGTCGCATCATCTTGGGTGGTCAGCTTTTTCGACGGATGTGACGGTGCGTCCGCGGTGCGAATAGGTTGAGGCAACTTGACCTAGTGCACATCTCTGATCAACTTAGTGGTCAATACCTCTTGATTAGCCACCCGGTCTGCGCATAATAACGGCATACCGCAGCGGGGATCGTTCCACCGGAACGTGTTCCACCCCGCTGCGGGAGTGGCTCACTCACCGACTCAGTGCGCCCGCCGACGGGAGAGGCGGCGCGGCCACGCGGGTCGGAACGAGAACCCCACTCGGGCCACCCGGGCGACTCGCCAGATGGGAGAGACTGGCGACCGCCCGGGTGGTTCCTGTTTTCGACGGACGGCCTGCCGAGCAACTCACCCCGCCCCGCCCACCCGGATCACGCCCACCAGCACCCCCACCACCTGCGGGTCGTCGGCCGCCCCCGGCTCGATCGGCGCCGCCTCGGGGTTGAGGGGCTCCAGCCACACCTTCCGCCCGCGCCGCCGGAACCGCTTGAGCGTGTGGCCGTCGCCCACCCGGCACACCACCGTCTCGCCGGGCTGGGCCGTGGAGATCGACCGCAGCACCACGTAGTCGCGGTCGCCGATCAGCGCCCCCACCATCGACGTGCCGCGCACCTGCACGACGAAGTGGTCGGGCCGGTCGAAGTACTCCGAGAAGCTGAACCGCTCGCCCGCGGCCTCGGCCGGCAGCGGCGGGCCGGCGGCCACCACCCCCAGGAACGGCAGGCTGAACCCCCGCGGCCCGTCCGGCAGCTTGTACGGCCGGGGGCCGCCGGCGTCCTCGGCCAGCAGCCCGTGGCCGATGAGCCGGCGGATCTCGACCTGGGCGTTGGCCGGGGTGCGGTAGCGGAGCAGCCGCCCCAGCTCGCGCACCCCGGGCACCACCCCGTGCCGGGCCGCGTACTCCCGCACGGCCGCCAGCGCGGCCCGGTCGCGGTCGGTGAGCTCCACGATCCGAGGCCGGCCCACGGCACCCTCCGGGATTCCGAATCACCCGTGTAGATTACCCCTTGACCGGCCGCCGCGGCTAGTCTAAACATAAGTGTAGCTTATTCACCCGGGGCGTTCAACCCGCCCTGCGTCCTCACCGGCCGGTCCCGGCCCGCCCGCCCCCTCCCTCGCCGGGGACCACCCATGCCACGCCGGCCCGACCCCGAGATCGCGCGCGCCATCGCCCGCCTCAGCCGGGAGACGCAACTCTCCCTGGAGGAGGTGCAGGCGGAGCTCCGCGAGCACCCCGTCCGCCTCGCCGGGTTCGACGCCTCCCCGTCCGCCGCCTCGCTGCTCCGCTGGGGCCGCACCGGCCGCGGCGGCGCCTACCTCGACGTCCTCTGGTGCCGCCGCCGGCTCACCTGGGTCACCTCCCACGCCGCGCTGGAGCGGTTCGTCCAGGCCGTCGCCGGGCTCGCCCGCCCGGCCGCCGCCGCCTCGGACTGACGCGGCGCGTCATGCCCTGTTGAACCGACGGCCGTGCCGAGCGCGGCGTCCGCCCGCCGGTGGCTTGGAGCCCGGAGGGCGTCGGCGTGTAGCCCGGGGTGGAACCCCGGGCGGGCGACGGCGTGGCCCGTGAGGGCGTCGCATCCCGTGACCCCGCGGACGCCGCCCGGGGTTGCACCCCGGGCTACACGCCGACGCCCTCCGGGCTCCGAGCCGCAGGCGGGGAGAGGGCCACGCGCGGGCTCCCCCTTCCCTCCCAGGGAAGGGGGCTGGGGGGTTAGGTGGCTCGGGGCTTCACCGCCTACCGGAGGACCGCGCGTGACCGCCGACCCGCCCGCCGCCCCGTGCGGCTCGTTCAAGCGCCCCGGCGGCTACGTGCTGGACACCCTCGCCGCCCACGAGGCCGGCGGGCCGACCCCGCCCGCCGTCGTCCTCGCCGCCGTCCACGCCGACCACGTCGTCCTCGACGCCCTCGGCGCGCCCGGCGGGGTGGTGGCGGTGTCGGCCGGCGGGTCGGCCCCGCTGCCGGGGCACCCGGGCTGGTCCGCCCGCTGCGCGGGAGCCTGCCCGCGCGACGACCCGCGCGAGTCGGTCGCGTGGGTGTGGCTCGTGTTCGCCGGGGGCCGCGCCGGCTGACGCCCCCGCCCCGGCACCCGCAACCCCAAGGACCGCCCGCCGTGGCCCGCCTCTGCCTCACGCCGATCCGCCTCCGCGCCGCGCGGGCGTTCGTCGGCGCGCACCACCGCCACGCCCGGCCGCCCCAGGGCGGGCTGTTCGCCGTCGGCGTCACCGCCGGGGGCGAGCTCGCCGGCGTGGCCATCGCCGGCCGGCCCGTGGCCCGGCCGCTCGACGACGGCCGGACCGTCGAGGTCACCCGCGTCTGCACGACCGGTCAGAGGAACGCCTGCTCCATGCTCTACGGGGCCATCTGCCGGGCCGCCGCGGCCCTCGGCTACGAGCGCATCGTCACCTACACCCGCGCCGCCGAGCCCGGCTCCAGCCTGCGCGCCAGCGGGTTCGCCCGCGTCGCCGCCGTCGAGCCGCGCGAGTGGTCCTGCCCGGCCCGCCCGCGCGGCGCTGCCGCCGTGCCGGGGCCGAAGTTCCGCTGGGAGCGCCGGCTCGTCGCCCGCGACACCCCGCCCACCACCCCTCAGCTGACCGCCCCGCCCGACACCCAGGAGGCCGACTGTGACAACTGACCCCGCCGCCCGCCGGCTGCTGCTGAGCGCGATCCGGATCGACCCCGCGGTGCAGTCGCGGGCCGACGGGCTCGACGAGGCCACCGTCGAGGAGTACGCGGAACTGATGCGCGCCGGGGTGGCGTTCCCCCCGGTGCGGGTGTTCCGCAGCCAGGGGGGCACGCTCTGGCTGGCCCAGGGGTTCCACCGGGCCGAGGCGGCGCGGCGGGCGGGGCTGACGGAGATCGCCGCGGAGGTGGCGGCCGGCGAGCGCGACGACGCCGCCTTCGACTCGGCCTGCGCCAACGCCGCCCACGGGCTGCGCCGCACCAACCGCGACAAGCGGCGGGCGGCCGAGGCGGCGCTTCAGCTGAGGCCGGGCTGGTCGGACCACTCGCTCGCCGCGGCGCTCGGCGTGAGCCAGCCGTTCGTCGGGAAGGTCCGGTCCCAGGTGATAACGGCTTTCGCCCCCGTCCGGACCGGCCGCGACGGGAAGACTTACGCCGTCCCCGGCGCGGCCGACGACGACGGACCAGGGGAACCGGCCGGGCGTGGGGTCGAGGCCACCGGGGAGGACTCGCCCCCGGCCGTCCGCGACGGCGGCCCCGCGCCCGGCCCCGACCGGGCACCGCCGGCCCCCGCGGCTGCGGCCCCGCTCGACTCGGCGGACCGGCTGTTCCGCTCGTGCCTCGGCCACCTGAAGGCGGCGGCGGCGGACCTGGAGCTGGTGCTGGGCTCGCGCGCCGGGGCGTTCCTGCGGAAGGCGACGGCGGGGGGCGAACTCCTGTTCCGCGAGGCGCCCCCGGCGGTGCGGGGCGGCCGGCTGTCGGCGGGGCGGTGGGCGTGCGGCTACCTGGCGGCGGTGGCGGCGGCGGTGCGGAAGGCGGCGCCGGACCACGCCTGCCCGTGCGGCGGCGCGGGCTGCGGCTACTGCGCGGACGCGGGGTTCATCCCGAAGGGGTGGGCCGACCTGAAGGCGGACGACGTGCGCGCGCTGGACCTGGGCGACCCGTGGTCGGCCGGGGCGATCCCCCTGGGGGCCGAGTGACGGGCCGCCCGACCCGCGTGCCGCGGCCTCCCCCCGCCGGCGGCTCGGAGCCCGGAGGGCGTCGGCGTGTAGCCCGGGGTGGAACCCCGGGCGGGCGACGGCGTGGCCCGTGAGGGCGTCGCATCCCGTGACACCGCGGACGCCGCCCGGGGTTCCACCCCGGGCTACACGCCGACGCCCTCCGGGCTCCGAGCCGCCGGCGGGAAGGGGGGTCGGGGGGTTAGGTCGCTCGGGCCTTGGCGGGGTCGGACCGGGAGCGCGTGATGACCCGCGAGGCGTTCATCGAGCTGCACCGCCACGAGCTGGCCGGGTACGTGGCGGACGCGGCGCTGTTCCAGCGGCAGGGCGGCGAACTGGCCCTGTGGCTGCGGACCAAGATGCGGCAGATCGACCAACGGCTGGGCGAGATGTTCGACCAGCTGAGGGCCGCCGACCCGGCCCCGAAGGGGAAGGACGGCCGGGCGGGCCGGAAGGACGAGGGGTGACGCTCCGGTCGCCCTCGCCCTCACCCCGCGTGCTCCGCCGCGGCTCACCGCCCCGCCGCGATCGCCCCCGACAGGGGAGCGCCGCGCCCGTGCCGTCCCGCGCCCGCCTTCACCCGTCATCCTTCTGGGAGTTCCGACCATGACGCCCGCCCCCGCCCCGCCGCTGTCGCTCTCGACGCCGCTGGTGAGCCCGACCGAGCTGGCGGCGGTGATCCGCTACCTGAACTGGCTCGCGGACGCGCTGCCGGCCAGCACCGCGCCCGGGACCGGGCCGTGGCTCCTGGGGCAGGTCTTGTGCGGCCTGATGGGGGCGACGCTGGAGGCCGTGTTCGGGCGGAACGGGAAGCCGCTGGCCGAGCTGTACGACCTGGCGAACGAGTGGGCCAAGGCCCAGCCGACCGGGATCGCCGGGCTCACTGTTGGCGAGGCGGTGCGGCAGCGCGTCGACGTGCCCGGCCGACTCGGCACCGAGCCCGACCGGAACTGACCACCCCGGGCCGCCCCGGCCCCCCCGCCGTCCCGACAGCCCCCGACTGGCACACCCGTACCCCCGAGGGCGCATACCCGGCGACGGCCGGGCGGGCCGCAAGGCCGGAGCGTCGGGGGCGATCCCCCGCCGATCGAGAGGTGCGGAGTCCGCAGACCGGGCGAGGTGTCCGACGAACGGCCCGGGGGTCTGTCCCGCTTCGGCGGGCGGGCTGGCGGCGCGGCGAAGGGTGAAACCCTGGTGGACCGCGAGACCAACGACGCACCAGGGCGGTTCGGCAGACCGCGGCTCCGGCCGGGAATGACGACCGCTACCGGCCCCGCCGCGGGGTCGGTGTGCACCCGCCCACCAACCAGGGAATCTGCCGCCGGCCTCACTTCTTCGGCACCACCCTCTTGATGCGGTAGTCGCGGCCGGGGCCGTCGAGCCACGCCACGAAGGCGTCGCGGCTCAGCTGGGCGTAGTCCGGCGCGGGCTGGCCGGGCACGGGCCGGGGCGGCCGGGGCGGGGTCCAGCCGTCCTGCGGGGTCAGGCCCAGCTGGCTGAACGCGACCATCGGCCCCACGTCGAACCGCCGGCCCTGCTTCCAGTCGCCGCCGGCCAGCCCGCGGAGGATGAGCCGGCTCTCCTCGGCCCCGATCGGCACCTCGGCCGTCGCGCCGCCGGTCTCCGGGAAGGCGCGGTACTTCATCACCAGGGCCGCCGCGGCGAACGCCCGGTCCTCGGCCTTCGCCGCGGTCAGCGCCTTCTTCGGGTCGGCGACCACCGCCAGCGCCTTCCGCACGTCCTCCAGCTCCGCCTTGCCGGCGTCGGTCTTCGCGTCGACCGGCGGGCTGGCGAACGGCATCACGTAGAACGCCCCGTCCGGGTGCCGGTTGAGGAAGAAGACGTACTGGTCGCCGGCCTTGAGGTCCGGGAGGCCGAACCGGCGCGGCAGGAGCGGGCGGGGCGGGAGGCCGGGCTGGGGGACCGGCGGCGGGGGCTGGGCGACGAACCCGACCTTCAGGTGGGTCAGGTTGTCGGCGCCGGCCAGCGGCTGGTCGACCTTCACGACGGCCAGCGTGAACGCCACCTTGTTGGGCGCGCCGGGGGCGGGGGCCGCGTCCACGGTGTCCTTCCCGACGGCGGTGACGGTGCCGACGACGACCACCTCGTTGGTGAGCGCCCGCTGGGCCGGGGGCTTGGCCGCCATGACCAGGGCCAGCGCCGGGCCGGCGGCGAGGAGAAGGACGGCCGCGGCGGCGGGGAGGGTGCGACGGGTCATAAACGCTCCGGGTCGGGGCGACCCGGGGATTGTAGCCGCGGGCGGGTAACGCCCGTGTCACATCCCGCCCGCGCGGGGGACGGCAACCCCGAGCGACCGAACCCCCCGGTCCCCTTCCCTGGGAGGGCAGGGGGAGCCCGCACCGCACCGCTTGCCGGCTGGTGGTGAGGCGTGGGACGGGCGCGGGCGGGTCGGGGGTGATAACGGTTGTCGCCGCACCGCGGTGAGACGTGACCCGGGCGCGGGCGGTCCCCGGTCGTCTCGGGAGGTGGTTATCCCCCTCACCCCGCGTGCTCCGCCGCGGCCCTCTCCCCCGAGGGGAGAGGGCGGGGGGCACCCGGCCCCCGCCACGGGCGGGCCTCGCGCGGCGAAGCAGCCGGTCGCTGGTCACCCTCTCCCCTCGGGGGAGAGGGTCCCGGCGGAGCACGCGGGGTGAGGGGGATAACCACCTCACGAGATGACCCGGGGGCAGCCCCACCGCTGCCATGCCTGCGCCTCGGCGCGGGCCAGTCGGCTCACCCCCCGGCCCCCCTTCCTTCTCAGGGAAGGGGGGCCGGGGGCGGTCGCTCGGGGCTTCACGCACCCCCCGGCGTCACTCGATCGTCCGGATCGGCTTCCCGTCCGGGTCGAGGAACTCGATCTTGGTGACGGTCAGGACCGTCCGCCCGCCGGCCGGGGCCGGCTGGTCGGGGACCACCGCGGTGACCCGGGCCGGCAGGATCGTGCCCGGCCGCATCCCCTGACCCACCGCCTCCTGGAGCCGCTGCCGCATCGACCCGGCCACGGTGAAGGACAGGTTCCGCGGCCCCATGTGGCTCGGGAACAGCACCGTGAACTCGTTCGCGTCCGCCGGCCGCCGCGTCACCGGGACGGACGACACCGACAACTCCAGCGTCTTGCCGGCGAACCGCTCCGGGTTCCGGTTCAGGGCCGCCAGCTGGTCGTCCGGGGCCGGGGCGGACGGGATCGTCCGCACCACCCGGTCGCCCCGGCCGACGAAGTCCAGCCGGGCCACCCGGACCGGCACCACCCCGTCGGCCCCCCGCTGGCCCACCAGGCACACCAGCCGGACCGGCAGCGGCTGCTGCTCCGGCACCACCTCGTCGAACTCGGCCGCCGCCGCCCGGTCCACCAGGAACCGCATCCGGTCCGGCCGCCGCCCGTCCAGCCCCACCACGAGGAGATCCTGGACCGCGTCGCGGGTGACCGGCGGCGCGGCCACCCGCCCCTTGACCACCACCACCTGCCCGGTCAGCGCGTCCGGGTTGGTGGTCAGGTCGGTGAACGGCCGGGCGTCGGCCCCGACCGCCTGGTCGCCCACCGACAGGGTGTACCCGACCGGCTTGGACGCGGCCGTCAGCCGGGCGCCGGTCTGGAGGTTCGGGCCGGTCTGCGAGGCCACCTGGATGAGCACCTGCCCGGCGTCCAGCGGCACGTCCATCTCGCCCAGGGCGATCCCCAGTCCGGACGCCGACCCGCCCTCGGTGCGGAACTTCCGCAGCGGGAACTCGTCCACCCCCGGCAGGTTGGCCTTGCCGTCCTTGCGCATGCCGAACGGCTTGTACCCGGTCTGCGCGTCCTTGACCGCCTCGGGCGGCGCGCTGGCCCCGGCCCAGCGGCGCACGAACACCGTCTCCACCCGGTCGAGCGGGTCCATGACCGGGACGAACACCAGGAACCGCGCCCGCCCGCCCTCGATCCCGGTGGGGACGAAGACGGTGGTCACCAGCCGGCCTTCGAGCAGCGCGATCAGGTCGTTCACCGGGACGGCGAACCCGATCCCGGTGCCGATCTTGGGGTTGATGATCGACACCGCGATCCCGACCAGCCGGCCGTCCGTGTCCACCAGCGGCCCGCCGCTGTTGCCCGGGTTCATGGTGCCGCTGATCTGCACCCGGTCGAGCTTGCCGCTGGTGGTGTGCCGGAGGCTGGCGACCGTGCCGCTCCCGAGGGTGATCTCCGGGTTCCGCTTGCCGCTGGAGAGGATGTCGCCGAGCGGGAAGCCCCAGAACTGGACGGGGACGCCCTCGGTCACCTTGGGGAGGGCGAAGTACGGGTTGATCGGCTTCGGCCACGGGCCGCCGCCCCCCTCGACCCGGAGGACGGCGAGGTCGGCGACCGGGTCGTAGGCGACGATCGCCGCCTTGGCCGACCGCTCGTCCGGCTGGCCGCTGTTGAACACGGCGGTGACGCTGGACGTCCCGGTGCCGAACCGGGGGCTGGCGGCGGCCTCGATCACGTGGTAGTTGGTGGCCACCAGCCCGGCCGTGCCGTCCTGGGCGATCAGGAACCCGGACCCGGTCCCGGACAGGTCGCCGGCGTCCACCTTGATGTAGGCGCACGCCTTCTTGACCTCGTCGATGGTGAGCTTGGCCCCCTTCGGGGGGGCGGCGGCCACGCCGGCCGCGGACTTCCGCGCCGCCAGCAGGCTGTGGAAGGTCGGCACCTCGGGCACGAGGTCGGCCGCGGTCGGCCGGAGGGAGGCGGCGCGGATGGTCCGCGGGGGCGCGCTGACCGGCTGGCGGAACAGCTCGGCGTACTGCGCGGGCACGGCCGCCTGGTGCGGCACGACGGGCACCGCGGTCGGCTGGGAGACCTGGCCCGGCACGCCCTGCCCGGTCCCGGGGGCCGGCGTGCCGCCCGGCACCTTGATCGGCTGGCCCTGGGGCACCGTCGGCTGGACGGCCTGGGGTTGCGGGCGGACGAGCGGGGCCGGCGCGGGGGCGGGCGGGGCCGGCGCCGCGGCGACCTCGGCCGGCTTGTCCGGCTTCGACCCGGACATCACCACGACCACGACCCCGACCACGGCGGCCACGGCGACCACCCCGCCGGCCACGGCCCAGGGCAGCGCCCCGGACGACTTCTCCGCGGGGCGCGTCTTGCCCCCCTTGCGGCCGCCCTTCCGGGCCGGGCGGGGGTCGTCGTCCTCGTCGTCCGGGTCGGGCGGCATGAACTTCTTCCGGCACTCCGTGCACCGGATCGGGGTGTCGTCCTCCGGGGGGTCGTCCAGGCGCAGGCGGGCGTTGCAGTGCGGGCACTCGATACGCATGGACCCCTCGGGCCTTCGCGGAAGTCGGGCTGAGTCCCTGGTGCGGGAGAGAGACGGTGGATCATACCCCCGCCCCGGCCGTCGGACAACGAAATTCTGTGCTGCGGTAGACCGTGTAGGCGACGCCGGTCGTGAGGGTGGCGGGGGCCGCCCCGGCCGGGACGGTCGGAGGGGCCGGAGTCCTCACGGTCGGGACACCGTTCGGGGGAGACGGGTTCAGGGGGTCGGGCGGGGCTTCCTGGAACCTAACCCCCCCCGACCCCCCTTCCCTGAGAAGGAAGGGGGGAGATGGGCCGAACCGACTGGCCCGCGCCGAGGGCAGGCATTGTGGCGGTGGGGCCGCCCACTGGTCGTCTCGTGAGGTGGTTATCCCCCTCACCCCGCGTGCTCCGCCGCGACCCTCTCCCCCGAGGGGAGAGGGTGACCAGCGACCGGCCGCTTCGCCGCGCGAGGCCCGCCCGTGGCGGGGGCCGGGTGCCCCCCGCCCTCTCCCCTCGGGGGAGAGGGCCGCGGCGGAGCACGCGGGGTGAGGGGGATAACCACCTCCCGAGACGACCGGGGACCGCCCGCGCCCGGGTCACGTCTCACCGCGGTGCGGCGACAACCGTTATCACCCCCGACCCGCCCGCGCCCGTCCCACGCCTCACCTCGGCCCGGCAGGTATTGCGGCGCGGGCTCCCCCTGCCTCCCAGGGAAGGGGGCCGGGGGGTTCGGTCGCTCGGGTGTTTCGGAGGGCGGAGGTCGGGACGCATGGCCGCGTCGGCCGGTCGGGGGGTGGCGGAGCCCCAGCTGCGCCCCAACCAGGATCGTGGTCGAGTTCCGCGGCCGGAAGACCTCGGTCGGGAGTCCGGGCGGTCAGACGTCGCCGAACAGGGCGGCGACCATCCAGCCGACCGACAGCAGCCCGACCGCGGTCAGGACGCCGGCCCGGACCTCGTGGCGGGCGGCGTCGCGGGCGAGGGCGGCCCGGAAGCGGGCGGGGTGGGTGGCGATCCGGCCCTGACAGCCCTTGCACACCGCCAGCGGCCGGCCGGCGGCCGACGGCAGCGCGCGGATGCGGCTCAGGTGGGCGGGCTCGTCGAGCGTGGCGGTTTCGACCAGGAAGCGGAACTCCTGGACGGGTTCGAGCGGACCGGCGCAGAACCGACAGGGACAGGCAGGCACGGGTGGTCCTCACCGCGCGGGACGGCCGACCGGGAGTCGGCCCGGGTGGGTCTGGTGGGGTGGGAGAAGGTTGTCGGGGGTAGCCTACCGCGGCTTTCACGCCGCGTCAAACCCGACTGTGCGGGTCGGGCGGAATGGGCAGTCAGTGCCCATCGACCACCGCCGCCCCGAAGGTGGCGGCCGCCCGGGCGGGGTCGAGGTTGAACACCACCCGGCCGTCGGTGTGCCAGTGGCCGCGGGCGAAGGTGAACACCGCCGTCGCCGGGCGCGGCTCGGTCGCGGCCGGGTTCGTCTCCATGTCGGACCCCGCCACCGGCTCGAACCGCACCTCGACAGGGACCAGCGCCAGGATCGCCCCGGCCGGGCCGCGGGCCAGCACGGCGTCGCCGGTGATGGCGCACGCCGCCCACGTCAGGTCGCGCGGCTTCCCGGTGGCGGCGGCCGCCGTCAGGGCCATCTCCTCGAACCGCTCGTGCTGGAGGCGGAAGAGTTCCCGCGCCCGCTCCACCTGCACGGCCCGGCCCAGGTGCCACAGCCACCGGCCGCCCAGGGCCGCCAGCACCACGGCCGCCGCGAGGGCCAGCCACCACGGGTCCACGTCCGGCATCGGCTACCGCTCCGCGACGCAGTACAGGAACTTCTCCCCGCGCAGGAACAGCTCCCGGCCCACCGCCGCCGGGCTGGCGTCGATGGGGTCGTCGAGCCGGTTCACGGCCAGCACGTCCAGGCCGTCGCCCTCCTTCAGCACCACGGCCGTGCCGGCGCGGTCCACGAGGTACACCCGCCCGGCCGCCACGACCGGCGAGGCGTAGAAGCCGCGCACCTGCGGCACCCGCTCGCGGTCGAGCCGCACCCGGCCGGTGGCGGCGTCGAGGACCGACAGGAGCGGGTCGTTCGCCTGGGTGAAGTAGAGGCGGCCGTTGGCCAGCGCCGGCGACGGCACGTAGGGCGCCCCGGCCGCGTGCCGCCAGTTCCCCTTCACCGCGGCCCCCAGGTCGCCGTGCGAGTCGAGCGGGATCGACACCGCCACCGACTTGCCGTAGCCGCTCATGGCCACCACCGCGTCGCCGACCCGCACCGGCGACGGGATGGGGTTGGTCGTCATCGCGCTCCCCGCCCACAGTTCCTCACCGGTGGCCAGGTCGTAGGCGCGGACGCGGGTGGTGCCGTTGGCCACCACGACGGTGCGCCGGCCGGCGGTCGTGATCAGCGGGGTGCTCCAGGTCGTCTTCTCCTCGCGCTTCACCACCCAGCGGGTTTGGCCGGTCCGGGCGTCGAGGCAGAACAGCTTGGCGTTGGCCTCCTGGTCGTGGTTCACGACCAGCGCGTCGCCGTGGACCACGGGCGTGACCGCCTCGCCCCAGGCGAGCCGGGTGTTGAGCCGGCCGAGGTCGCGCGACCAGAGGAGCTTGCCGTCGAGGTCGTAGCAGAAGGTGCCGGCCGAGCCGAACGAGGCGTACAGCCTCTCGCCGTCCGTGGTGGGCGACCCGGCGGCGTAGGAGTGGGTGGCGTGGTGCCCCTCGTGCGGCACCTTCTCGGCGGCGACGCGGTCCCAGCGGAGCCGACCGGTGGCCCGGTCGTAGCAGCGGACGAGGAACCGGTAGAAGTGGGTCGGCGGCTCGGTCTTGCGGTCGAACCCGGGGTCGGGGACCGGGAGCTCGGCCGCGGTCGCCTTGCGGTCGGTCTTCTCCGCGGCCAGCACGAACACGCGGTCGCCCCACACGATCGGGGTGGCGCTGCCGCGGCCGACGAGCGGCGCCTTCCAGCGGAGGTTCTTGTCCGGCCCCCAGGTGGTCGGCGGGTCGGCCTTGGCGGCGAAGCCGTTGGCGTCGGGGCCGCGCCAGTGGTGCCAGTTCTGCTGCTTCTCGGCGTCGAAGTCGGCGGCCGGCGCCGCGGCGGCGAGGCACAGGGCCGACAGGCAGCACAGCAGTCGCGGCACGGCGGGAACCCTCCGGGGCGGGGCGACCGTGCCAGTGTACCCGGCCGGGCCGGCCGCGGTGAGGGGCGCTCTACGCCTGTACAAACACCGCCGCCCACGCCCTCCGGTCCCGGACCGGAGGGCGTGGGCGGCGGTGCCGCGGCGGCGACCAGTTACCGGTTCGGCAGCGGCACCGGGAGGCGGTCCGGGACGGACTTGGGCGCGCCGCCGGTCGTCCCCCCCGAGGGGGGGATCGGGGCGGGGGCGCCCGACAGCCCGGGGGCCGGGGCGGTCGGGTACGGCGAGCTCGGGGGCGTGATGACGGCGTCGGCCGGGTGGGCTCCGCAGTCGCACTTCCCACCGACGTGCCGGCAGCCGAACCCGGCGGCCAGCACGCCCACAACGGCACTCATCAGGATTCGGCGGCGCATGACCGGGTCCATCCGTGGTTCGGGCGAGGCGGCCCCGCCCCGCCGGCGGGGGGCGGGGCGGGTGAGTGCCCCGGCCCCCCGCCGGCGGACCGGGGGGGTGCGTCGGCGGCCCGCGTCCGTGCGCGTCCCGCCGACGACCGGGCCGGGTGCCGGCTCCGCCGACTCCCGACCCGACGCCGTTTACATCGGCCGCGGGGGTTGCCCGGGTTCACCGGTTCCCGCCGGCCGGGGCGGATTCTCCCGTCGCACTCGTTACACTGACCCCTCCGGGAGGGGGGGATGACTCGTTCGGGACGTGGCCGCGGGGCGACGGTCGTGGCGGTCGTGCTGGCCGCGGCGTGGCTGGCCGCGGCCGTGGCGATTCACGTACCACTGGTCGTGCCCGTCCTGACCGACCAGACGCCGCCCCCCGGGGCGGTGGCCGACTTCCTCCTCCGCGGCGGCGCGGCCCTCACGTTCCTCGGCGTCCCGGCGCTCGTGGCCGGGGCCGTCGGCGTCGGGGCGACCCGGCACCCCGGCGTCCCCCGCCCCCGGCGGGTGCTGGCCCGGGCCGCCTTCCTGGTCGCGCTGACCGGGCCGGCGGAGGCCGCCGCCCTGGCCCTCCTGGCGGTCGTACTGTCCCTACTCCGCTGATCCGTGAGGACCGTGAACGGATGGACGCGATCATCCTGGCGGCCGGCAAGGGCACCCGCCTCCGGCCGCACACCGAGACCTGCCCGAAGCCGCTCCTGCCCGTCCGGGGCCGGCCCATCCTCGACTGGATCATCGGCGCGCTGCCCCCGGTGGACCGCCTGATCGTGGTCGTCAACTACCTCGCCGAGCAGGTCGAGGAGTACCTGAAGGGCCAGACCCACGTCCGCGACTGGACGACCGTCCGGCAGGCCGTGCCGCGGGGCACCGGCGACGCCCTCATGAGCTGCAAGGGCGCGGTCCGCTCCGACCGGGTGATGGTGCTCAACGGCGACGACCTGATGGGCCGGGCCGACCTGGCGAAGCTGGCCGCCACGCCGATGGGCATCCTGGCCCGGCCGGTGGACCACCCCAAGGAGTACGGCATCATCTTCCGCCACCCGGACGGGTCGCTGAAGGATCTCATCGAGAAGCCCGACCTCCCCGGCCCCCAGCTGGCGAACATCGGGGCGTACCTGTTCCCCCGGTCGGTGTTCGACCTGACGCTGACGGAGTCGCCCCGCGGCGAGTACGAGATCACCGAGGCGGTGGCCCAGCTGGCGGCGCGGGGGCGGTTCGAGGTGGTGGAGGCGACCTACTGGCTGCCGATCGGCAACATCCCCCAGTGGGAGGGCGCCCAGACGGCGGACGTGGGGCCGGCGGGCGGGTGAGGCGGCCCGGACCTCGTTCCCGATCCGGTCGCCCGGTGGGCCGCCCGGGGCGTTGCCCCGGGCTATCGCATCCCAGGCCGTTGGCCTGAAAACCAAGGATCCCTCTTCAGCCCGAAGGGCTGGGATGGGATAGCCCGGGGCAACGCCCCGGGTGGCGTCCGCGGTGTCACGGGGGCGGGGCCGTGGCACCACGGTGTCGGAGGCGACACGCCCCACGCCGTTGCCCGCCCGGGGCGTTGCCCCGGGCGGGCGACGGCGGTGTCATGGGGGTGGCCTGCCCCACGGGTGACCGCGGGCCGGGGTGCGATGCCGCGTCCGCACCGCTACAATTCCAGAACCTGACGACGCGGCGCAGTCCGGAGGGGTAAATGGGCGAAAAGTACGTCTTCACCATCGAGCACCTGACCAAGCACTACGGGAAGCGGGAGGTGCTCAAGAACATCAACCTCAGCTTCTACCCGGGGGCCAAGATCGGGGTGATCGGCTCGAACGGGGCCGGCAAGAGCACGCTCCTGAAGATCATGGCCGGGGTGGACAAGGAGTTCATGGGCGACGCCTGGCCCGACAAGGGCGCCACCATCGGCTACGTCCCCCAGGAGCCCCACCTGACCCCGGGCAAGACCGTCCTGGAGAACATCGAGGAGGCCGTCGCCGGCATCCGCACGCTCCTCCGCCGGCAGGAGGAGATCGGCACCGCGATGGGCGAGCCGGACGCCGACTTCGACAAGCTCTCCGACGAGATGGAGAGGGTCCAGGCCCAGATCGACGCCACCAACGCCTACGACCTCGACCGCACCCTGGAGCTGGCGATGGACGCCATGCGCCTGCCGCCCCCGGACGCGCCCGTGGAGCGCCTCTCCGGCGGCGAGCGGCGGCGGGTGGCCTTGTGCAAGACGCTCCTCCAACGCCATGATCTGCTGCTGCTCGACGAGCCCACCAACCACCTCGACGCCGAGAGCGTCGAGTGGCTGGAGCACCACCTGGAGAGCTACCCGGGCGCGGTCGTGGCCGTCACCCACGACCGCTACTTCCTCGACAACGTGGCCAAGTGGATTCTCGAGCTGGACAACGGCCGGGGCTACCCCTGGGGCGGCAACTACTCCGGCTGGCTGGAGCAGAAGCGGAAGCGGCTGTCGGTCGAGGAGAAGCAGGAGAGCGCCCGCCAGAAGATGCTCGCCCGCGAGCTGGAGTGGGCCAAGAGTTCGCCGCGCGCCCGCATGGCCAAGAGCAAGGCCCGCCTCGCCTCCATCGAGAAGATGCAGGATCAGGTGATCGACGAGGACGAGAAGGAGCTGACCATCCAGATCCCCGCCGGCCCGCCGCTGGGCGACCTGGTGGTCCGGGCCGAGGGGGTGAAGAAGGGGTTCGGCGACATCCTCCTGTACGACGACATGACCTTCAACCTGCCCAAGGGCGGGATCGTGGGCGTGATCGGCCCGAACGGGGCCGGGAAGACGACGCTGTTCAAGATGATCGTCGGCCTGGAGAAGCCGGACGGCGGGGTGCTGACGGTCGGCCCGACGGTGAAGGCCGCCCACGTGGACCAGAACCGCGACGCCCTGAGCGACAAGAACACGATCTTCGAGGAGGTCACCGGCGGCACCGACTACATCATGCTCGGCAAGCAGAAGGTGGCCAGCCGGGCCTACTGCGCGAAGTTCAACTTCCGCGGCCCGGACCAGCAGAAGCTGGTCGGCAGCTGCTCGGGCGGGGAGCGGAACCGCATCCACCTGGCGAAGCTGCTCCGCAGCGGCGGCAACCTGCTCCTCCTCGACGAGCCGACCAACGACCTCGACGTGGACACCCTGCGGGCGCTGGAGGAGGCGCTGGTGAACTTCGCCGGGTGCGCGGTGGTCATCAGCCACGACCGCTGGTTCCTGGACCGGATCGCCACGCACATCCTGGCCTTCGAGGGGGACAGCAAGGTGGTCTGGTGCGAGGGGAACTTCCAGGTGTATGAGGAGCAGAAGCGCGCCCGCCTGGGCGACGCCGCCGACCACCCGACTCGCATCAAGTACCGGAAGCTGCACGGGTAGGCGGGTCGTCACCCGGCCGGAGCCCGGAGGGCGGGAAGCGCGTAGCCCGGGGTGAAACCCCGGGCGGGCGACGGCGGTGTCCGTGTCGGGCCGACCACCCGGCTTCGGCTCGGGTCCGGAGCCCGGAGGGCGGGAAGCGTGTAGCCCGGGGTGCAACCCCGGGCGGCGTCCGCGGTACCCGTGTCGGGTCCGCCCCCTGGCTTGTCGCCACACGCCCGCCCGGGGTTGCACCCCGGGCTACACGCTTCCCACCCTCCGGGCTCCGGACCCGAGCCGAAGCTGGGTGGTCGGGTCACCGCCGGCCGTGGAGTGCCCGAGACCGGCCGGCGTCGGACGAATACGGACGGCCCGCGCCCCGCCGAAAGGCTCCTCATGCTCGAACTCATCGACGCCACCAAGACCTACACCCAGGGCCGGCGGACGGTCAGCGCCGTCCGCGGGGTGAGCCTGCGGGTGACCGGCGGCGAGTACGTCACCATCATGGGGCCGTCCGGGTCCGGCAAGTCCACCCTCATGCACCTGATGGGCGCCCTCGACACCCCGTCCACCGGCCGGGCCGTGTTCCAGGGGCAGGACTTGCAGGCCATGTCCGACCGGCAGCGGTCGCTGCTGCGGCGGGACCGGATCGGCTTCGTCTTCCAGGCGTTCAACCTCCTCCCCACCCTCACCGCGGCCGAGAACGTCGCCCTGCCGCTGCTGCTCGGCGGCGCCGCCCGGCGCGCCGCCCTCGACCGCGGCCGCGAGTGCCTCGGCAAGGTCAGCATGGGCCACCGGGCCGACCACTTCCCGGACGAGATGAGCGGCGGCGAGATGCAGCGCGTGGCCGTGGCCCGCGCCCTCGTGGCCGACCCCGAGGCGGTGCTGTGCGACGAGCCGACCGGGAACCTCGACACCGCCACCAGCCGGGAGATCCTCGCGCTGCTGGCGGCCCTCCCGGAGCCCGGCCGGCGGGCGGTGGTGATGGTCACCCACGACCCGTCCGCCGCCGCCTACGGCACCCGGCTGGTGCAGATCCGCGACGGGCTGGTCGAGGCCGACGGGCCGGTCGCGCGATAAGGGGTAACGCTCCGCGGTCAGGACAGGCCCACGAGAACGTTCATGACCGTCTACCGGCTCCTCGCGCTGCGGTACGCCCTCCACCGGTGGGACCGCGCCGCGCTGGTCGTCGCCAGCATCGCCCTCGGGGTCGCCGCGCTGGTGTCGGCCCGCGCCCTCAACCAGTGCCTCGAAACCGCCTCCCGCGACACCACCTCCCCGCTCGCCATCGCCGACCTGTACGTCACCAACGGCGAGGCGCTCGTCCCCCACCGGCTCGCCGAGAAGCTGCGGGCCGCGGCCGTCCCCGGGGTGAAGGCCGTCCAGCCCGTCGTCTACGACCGCGTCTCGCTGCCGCAGCTCGGCGACCGCGTCGCCGTCCTCATCGGCGTCGAGATCTCCTCGCAGCTGTTGGAGCCGGACAACGCCCTCAAGGTCACGGTGAAGCCGACCGCCGACGCGCCGATCTGGCAGTTGTTGCCGGTGTGGAAGGCGGTGCAGGACGGCAACTTCTCGGCCGTGCCCGCGCTGTGGGAGCGCGTGCCGGGCAAGCTCGTGATGGTCACCAAGCCGATCTACGACGAGTGGAAGAAGACCGCCGGCCCCGGCCGGCCGCTGCTCCTGAAGCACGCCGGCCGGGAGGTCGAGTGCCTGCCGGTGGGGACGGTCGAGTTCGCCCCGGACTCGCCGCTGGCCGGGCTCGGGGCGCACTTCGTGGGCATGGAGGTGGGGCAGGCGGCCGGGGTGCTGCGACCGACGCCCCCGTTCGCCGCCGCGCTGGGCGGGCCGGCGGCGGTCGGCGCCGCGGCCGACTGGGAGGCGCTGTTCCCCAAGAAGGTGAACCGGCTCGACGTGTTCCTCGAACCCGGCGCCGACCGCGCCGCGGTGGCGGCCGAGGTGGGGCGGGTGGTGGAGAACCCCGGGGCGGTCCGCACCCCGGACGCCCAGCGGCGGGCCACGCAGGAGATCATCTCGGGCATCCAGATCGGCTTCCTGGTCTGCTCCGCCGGGGCCATGATCGTCGGCCTGTTCCTGGTCTACAACGCGATGGCCGTGACGGTCGCCGAGCGCCGGGCCGACATCGGCGTCCTGCGCTCCGTCGGGGCGACCCGGACGCAGGTCGTCCTCCTGTTCGCGGCGGCGGCGGCGGTCCTCGGGGTGGCGGGCTCGGCGCTCGGCATCCCGCTCGGCGTGGCGATGGCCGAGGTCGCCCTCGGCCAGGCCGCGGGCGAGCTGTCGGCGATGTTCCTCAACCCGGAGGTGGACGCGACGCGGGTCACGGCGGACACCGCCCTACTCGCCTTGCTGGCCGGGGTGGGCACGGCGGTGTTCGCGGCGCTGGTCCCGGCGGTGCAGGCCGCGGCCGACGACCCGGCCCGGGTGGCCCGCCGCACCAGCGCCGGGGCCAAGGGCATCTGGCGGCGGGTCCACCAGCTGACGTGCCTGGCGCTGGTGGCCGGGGGGCTGGCCGGGGTGGTGTTCCGCCACGACCTGCCGCCGCGGGTGGGGTCGGTCGGCGGGATGCTGGTGGCGCTGGTGGGGCTGCTCCTGTCGGCGCCGGTCGTGGTCGGCGTGCTGGCGGGGCTGTGCCGGCCGGTGGTCCGCGCCACCTGCGGGGTGACGGTCCGGCTGGCCTTCGACAACCTCACCCGCGCCCCGGGCCGGACCGGCGTGGTGGTGGGGGCGCTCGGGGCCGGGGTGGCGCTGATGGTGCAGACCGCCGGCGTCGGGCGGAGCAACGAGGAGCCGGTGGTCGAGTGGATCGCCCAGGTGGTGCAGGCCGACCACTTCGTCTTCAGCGGCACGATGACCAGCGCCAACAGCTCGAACTCGCCGATGTCCGCGGGGGTGGCCCGCGACCTCCGCGCCCTCCCGGGGGTGGACCGGGTGATGACCGTCCGCTACGCCCGGCCGGAGTTCAACGACACCATCGTCTACCTCGTGGCGGTGGACGCCGTGGACTACGCCCGGGCCACCCGCGCCCGCGCCCCCGAGGGGCTGCCGGACCTGGAGAAGTTCCTGGCCCTGCCGGGCACCGACGACGTGCTGGTGTCGGACAACTTCGCCCTCCGGCACGGGGTCGGTGTGGGGGACACGATCCACCTCCCGGGGCCGACCGGGCCGGTGGCGCTGCGGGTGACGGGCACGGTCCGCGACTACTCGTGGAGCCGCGGGTCGGTGTTCATGGACCGCGCCCGCTACGCCCAGCTGTTCGGCGACGACCTCGTGGACATCTGCCACGTCTTCCTGAAGCCGGGGTCGTCGTCGAAGCCGGTGGAGGAGTTCGCGGGCCGGTACGGGCTGTTCGCCACCGACCGCGCCGCGCTGCGGAAGTTCCTGAGCGAGCTGATCGGCCGGGTGTACCTGCTGGCGTACATCCAGCAGATCGTGGTGGGGGCGGTGGCGGCGCTGGGGGTGGTGACGGCGCTGCTCATCTCGGTCCTCCAGCGGAAGCGCGAGCTCGGGCTGCTGCTGGCGGTGGGGGCCACGCCGGGGCAGGTGATGGGGACGGTGCTGGCGGAGGCGGTGCTGATGGGGGTGTTCGGCACCGCGCTGGGGCTGCTGATCGGCCTGCCGATGGAGTGGTACGTGGTGCGGGTGGTGCTGGCCGAGGAGACGGGCTTCGTGCTGGACGTGGTGGTGCCGTGGCGGGAGGCGTTCGCCATCGCCGGCGGCGCGATCCTGACGGCCACCCTGGCCGGCCTCCTCCCCGCCTGGCACGCCGTCCGCACCCGCATCCCGGACGCCATCCAGTGGGAGTGACCGGCCGCGGCCCGGCGCCAGGGGAACGGCGGTGAGTGGATCGCCCGGTCTGCCGGTCGGCCGACTCGTCCGGGATGATAACGGTTATCGCCGCCGGCCCCTCCGACTCCCCGCGGGTGGGCCTTCCCGGAACCTAACCCCCCCCGGCCCCCCTTCCCTGGGGGGAAGGGGGGAGATGGGCCGAGCCGACCGACCCGCGCTTGGGGTAGGCACCACGGTGGTCAGGCGGCGCGCTGGTCGTCTCGGGAGGTGGTTCACCCCCTCACCCCGCGTGCTCCGCCGCGACCCTCTTCCCCGAGGGGAGAGGGTGACAGGCGACCGACCTCTTCCCCAGGCTTCGCGGCGCAAAGCCCGCCCGCGGAGGGGACCGGGGGCACCCACCCTCTCCCCTCGGGGGAGAGGGTCGCGGCGGAGCACGCGGGGTGAGGGGGTGAACCACGCACGGAGGAGACGGGGCCGTCCGCATTCGGGTCACGCCGTGCGGCGGACCGGTAAGCGATGCGGCGCGGGCTCCCCCTTCCCTCCCAGGGAAGGGGGCAGGGGGGTTAGGTGGCTCGGGCCTTCGGCCGTCCGGGCGGGCCTACAGCGACACCCGCCGGTGCAGGTCGTCCACGACCCAGTGGAACGCGGTCAGGTGGATGCTCTCCACGATCCCCATGTCGTCGAGCGGGACGTGCAGGCCGTGGTGGGCCAGGCCCAGCAGCTTGCCGCCGGTGAACCCGGTGCAGCCGTAGGTGGTCAGCCCGTGGGCGTTGGCCCACTCCACCGCGCGGAGGATGTTGGGGCTGTTGCCGCTCCCGCTGATGGCGACGAGCAGATCCCCCGGCGACGCGAGGTTCTTCAGCTGTTCGGAGAAGACCCGGTCGAACCCCTCGTCGTTCCCCCAGGCGAGGATGTACGGGGTGTTGTCGGTGAGGCTGAGGATCTTGAACCGCTTCTTGGTGTCGTCGTCGAAGAACTTGCGGGCGAGGGTGCCCTTGCCGATGTCCTCGCAGAAGTGGGAGGCGTTCGACCCGCTCCCGCCGTTGCCGATCACGAAGACGAACCGCCCGGCCTGGTAGCGCTCCCACATCAGGTCGGCGAGCTTCTGGACCTCCTTGGGGTCGATCCGGCCGAGTTCGGCGGCCACCCGGGCCAGGAACTCCTTGGGGTTGAGCGTCGTGCCGAGCATCGGCGGTCCTCGCGGGGTGGGTCGGCGGGCGGCAGTGCGGTACGCCCCGCGGCGGCAGACCCGCCCGGGGCCGTGGGGGACAGGGGTAGTTTGTGGATCAACGCCGCGGCGGCAACGCGGGCGCCGGCGGCAACGCCCGGCCCGGGGCCGCCGGCGCGACGACCGTACCCGAACGGCGGCCCCGGGGGCTAGGTCAACCGGGGCCGCCCGCGCTACTTGGACAGCCCCTTGGCGTCGACCAGGAACGCGGCCGCCGCCGGGCGGGCGCCCGGGTTGACCGGGTCGATCAGCCCGTCCGGCGGGAGCCGCAACTCGACCGCGACGCACCGCTTCGGGTCGCCGGCGGCCGGGACGAGCGACCAGTGGGTGTCGAGGGCGGCGTGGAGCCCCTTGTCCTCCGGGGGGCGGGCCAGCCCCATCAGGGCGTAGCCGTGCTCGGCGTCGAACCACGCCACCGCCCCGTTCCCCGCCGCCAGCGCCACCACCTCCTCCCCGCACCACGCCGCCGCCGCCGGCTCGGCCGCGTCCGCCGGCCACCGCTGGGCCGGCCCCTTCAGCCCGCCGCGGAGGAAGGCCACCGCCCGCTCCTTCTTGCCGTCCGCGTCCGTCTCGAAGGCGTACACCACCCGCCCGGACGGGGCCACCGCCAGCGCCAGGGACCGGCCCACGTCCCCCCCCAGATCCTCGACCGGCGTGCCGGCCACGGCCCCGGCGGTGGCCACCTGGAACACCTTCCCGCCCGCCGCCACCACCAGCCCCTGCCGGTTCGGGGCCGGCGCCACCCCACGCCCGGCCGCCACCTTGCCCGGGACCGCCGCCGGCGGGACGAACTCCCCGGCCGGCGCCTTGGTCGCCACCTCCCAGACGTGGACCGCCCCGGCCGTGGTCACGGTCGCCACCCGGCCGGGCGGCTCGGTCAGGTACACCGCCGCCAGCTTCGCCGACTTGTGCTCGGGCTTGTCGGCGTAGGGGTCGAAGCCGTCGAGCAGCTTCTTCTTCTGGCGCGTGTCCCAGACGGTGACCTTCCCGCTGGCCCGGCTGCCGATCACGAACACCCCGCCGTCCACCGACAGGTCGCAGAGCGGGTCGGGGGCGCCGTCGCCGTCGGCCTCGACCTTCGTCACCTCGTTGCCGGTGTTGGGGCTGAACAGGGACAGCGTGATCTTCTCCCCGGTCCCCTGGAAGCCGGCGTTGGACCGCCAGGCCACGCCGACGTCGGCGTCGCGCTTGGCGGGGGGGAAGAAGCGGCGGGCCTCGGCGAACGGCACGGCGACCACCACCGGCGGGGTCACCGGCTGCTGGAACACCTTCGCCGCCGCGGGCCGGGGCGGGAAGGCGAGCGCCTTCCCCGGCGGGAGCACGAGCATCCCGCCCCCGCCCCCGCCGGCGGCCTTGGCGCGGGGAGCCTTCGCGTTGCCGGTGCCGCCCTTGTCCCCCGCCTTCGGAGTCTCCTTCTCCTTGAGGGGTGCGGCCCCCGCGTCGGCCGGGGCCGGCTCGTTGGACGGGGCATCGGCCTTCTTCTCGTCCTTCTTCTCGCCCGCGGCCTGCTCGGCCGGCTTGCTGTTGAGGAAGACCAGCGTCCCGGCGACGATACCGCCGGCGACGGCGGCGAACACCGCGGCCCCGACCACCACCTTGACCAGCCCGCCCCCGCCCCCGCCGGCGGCCGGCTTGCGGGCCGGCGGTCGGCGGTCGCGGCGGTCGGCGGGCGGTTCCTCGCCGCCGCGGGGGGCGCGGTCCCCCTTCCGGGCCGCCGGAGCAGCCGGCGCGGCAGGGGCGGCGCTGAACGCGAACGGGTCGCCGTCGGCCGCGGGCTCCGCGGGCGGGTCTTCCTCGGCCGCGGGGGGAGGCTCGGCCGCGGGCGGGTCTTCCTCGGCCGCGGGAGGAGGCTCGGCCGCGGCGGTCGGTCGGGCCGGCTCGGCGGGCGTGGCGGTGAAGGCGAACGGGTCGTCCGGGCGCGCGACGGGCGCCGGCGGGGTGTCCCGGCCACCCTTGTCGGCGCGGGGGGCGCGGTCCGCCTTCTTGGCAGGGGTCGGCTTCGCAGGGGCCGGCTTGGCGGCGGGCTTGGCGGCGGCCGGCGTGGCGGTGAACGCGAACGGGTCGCTGCTCTCGGGCGGCGGGGGCGGCGCCGGAGGGGGGGCGGGTTCGGGGCGGGGCGGGGCGGGCTTTTTCGCGGGAGGGGCGACGGCGGCGGGCGTGGGCTCTGGAGGCGGGGGGGTGGGTTCGGGGCGGGGCGGGCGGAGCTTCTTGGCCGGGGGCAGGGGGGTGGCGTCGGCGAACGCGAACGGGTTCTCGGCCGGCCCCCCGGCGGCCGGGCCGGGCTCGTCGTCCGGCACGGCGGTGGCCTCGGGGATGGCCACGGCCTCCGGCACGTCGGCGGGCGCCACCCTGGCCGCCGGGGTGGGGAGTGCCGCGCTCGGCCGCGGGGCGGTGTCGGCGGTGTCGGCCGGGCCGGCCGCGGGCACGCCGGGGATGCGGAACGGGGTGTTACACTTCTTGCAGCGGCCCTTCTTCCCGGCCATCTCTTCGAGCGCCTTGATGACGGTCTGACACCCCGGGCACGTGACTTGGAGAAAAGCCATACGGGCTCCCGACGCGGGCGGGCTGATGTGGACGGCGAGTGCTTACAGCCTACACCGCCGACCGCCGGCCGGGCAAGGGGCTGGGCCGCGGCGGCGGCCCCGGCCGGCCCGCCCCGCCCGCTGGACCCGCCCCCGCCCGTCTGCGACACTGGCGCCCGTCCCCGGAGGCCCGCCATGACCCGCCCCGCCGCCGTACTCGTGCTGCTCGCCGCCGCCGTCGCCGCGCCGGCTGACCCGCCCCCGCTGTTCCCGGCCGGGTGGCAGGCCGCCGCCCCGCGGGACGAGGTCCGCCCGGCCTTCGCCTACGACCCGGCCGGCGGGCCGAAGAAGGGCGGGGCGTTCGTCATCACCCACGACGCCCGCGACGGGCTGCACGGCTGGGTCCAGAAGACCTTCCCGGTCGAGGGCGGGAAGCACTACCGCTTCCACGCCGTCCGCAAGGCCGCGGGGGTGGAGACGCCGCGGCGCAGCGTCGTCGCCCGGGTGCTGTGGCGGGACGACGCCGGCCGGGGCGTGCCGATGGGCGAGCCGCCGGCGAAGGGGTATCTGGTCGGCTTCGCCGGCCGGGCCGAGGCCGAGCACCCGACCGACCGCCCCGCCCGCCCGGACGGCTGGACCGAGGTGTCCGACACCTACCAGGCGCCGCCGAAGGCCACGCGGGCGGTCGTCGAGCTGCACCTCCAGTGGGCGCCGGGCGGGCGGGTGGAGTGGGCGGACGTGGCGTTCGCGGCCGCCCCGCCGCCGGCCCCCCGCCCGGCCCGGCTGGCGACGGTCCACTACCGCCCGACGGGGAAGTCGGCCCGGCAGAACTGCGAGGAGTTCGCGCCGCTGGTCGCCCAGGCCGCGCGGCAGAAGGCCGACCTCGTGGTGCTGGGGGAGACGGTCACGTACTTCGGCCTGGGCAAGTCGTTCGCCGACGTGGCGGAGCCGGTCCCGGGGCCGTCCACGCGGTTCTTCGGCGGGCTGGCGAAGGCGCACGACCTGTACGTCGCCGTGGGGCTGGTCGAGCGGGACCGGCACCTCGTCTACAACGTGTGCGTGCTGATCGGGCCGGACGGCGAGGTGGTCGGCAAGTACCGGAAGGTGTGCCTGCCGCGGGGCGAGGTCGAGGGCGGGGTCGCGCCGGGGGGCGAGTACCCGGTGTTCCGCACGCGGTTCGGGGCGGTGGGGCTGATGGTGTGCTACGACGGCTTCTTCCCGGAGGTGGCGCGGGAGTTGTCGAACCGCGGGGCGGAGGTGATCGCCTGGCCGGTGTGGGGCTGCAACCCGGACCTGGCCGCGGCCCGGGCGTGCGAGAACCACGTCTACCTGGTGAGCAGCACCTACGAGGACGTGGGCCGCAACTGGATGATCTCGGCCGTGTACGACCACGACGGCCGCCCGCTGGCCAAGGCCGAGCGCTGGGGGACGGTGGCGGTGACCGAGGTGGACCTGACGCGCCGGCTGCGCTGGAACAGCCTGGGCGACTTCAAGGGCGAGCTCCCCCGGCACCGGCCGGGGCGGTGACGGGGCCGCCCCCCCTCCCACATTTTCGCGCGACGCGCCCCGGCCCGGCCCTGCAACATACGCAGCGAGCCGCGTCGGCTCGTGACGGAGGTTCTGATGCCGCACGCCGCGCTCGCCGCCGCCATCGCCCGCGTCCGCACGGCCGTCGCCCCGGCGCCGGCCGAGACGGACGGCGAGCTGCTCCGCCGGTTCGTCCGCGACCGCGACGAGGCGGCGTTCGCCGCCCTGGTCCGGCGGCTCGGGCCGATGGTCCTCGGGGTGTGCCGCCGGGTCGGCGGCGACCCCCACCTCGCCGACGACGCCTTCCAGGCCGCGTTCCTCGCCCTCGCCCGCCGGGCCGCCGACGTGCGGCCCCGCGAGGCGGTCCGCAGCTGGCTCTACGGCGCCGCCGTCCGCACCGCCCGGCAGGCCCGCGCCACGGCCGCCCGCCGCCGCGCCCGCGAGTGCCCCGTCCCGGCCCCGCCCGACCGCCCGGCCGCCGCGGCCGAGCCGGCCGACGCGGACGCCCTGCGGGCTCTCGACGAGGAGGTCGCCGCGCTGCCCGACCACCTGCGAACGGCCGTCGTGCTGTGCGAGCTCGACGGCGTGAGCCGGCGGGCCGCCGCGGAACGGCTGGGGGTCGCGGAGGGGACGCTGTCGAGCCGGCTGGCGAAGGCCCGCAAGGTGCTCGCCGGCCGGCTGCGGGCGCGCGGGGTGGCGGCGCCGGCCGCGGGGCTGGGGGCGCTGCTCGCGGCGGCGCCGGTGTCGGCCCGGCTCGCGGCCCAGACCTCCGCCGTTCTCCCCGCCGCCGGCCCGGCCCCCGCCGCGGTCGGGCGGCTCACGACAGAGGCGTTCCGCACCATGCCCTTCCAGAAAATGGCCGCCGGCGGCCTCGCCGTCCTGGCCGCCTGCCTGTTCGCCGCCGCCGCCCGCCCCGGCCCGGCCGCGGCCCCCCGCCCGGCCCAGCCCCCGGGCGAGAAGGCGGCGCCCCCGGCCCCGCGGCCGGCCGGCCCCGGCGCCCTCGTGATCGGCCGCCGGGGCACGTACTGGGTGTTCGGCCCGGACGGGAAGAAGGCCGGCGAGCTGGCGCTCCCGGCCAAGACCACGTCCCACGCGCGGCCGGCCCTGTCGCCGGACGGGAAGCGGGTCGCGTTCGTGGTCGGCGAGGAGCTGCCGCCGATGCGGGAGCGGGCCGACCCGTGGCCGCTGAAGGTCGTCGTCCGGGCGCTCGACAACCCCGCGGCCGAGAAGGTGTGGGATCTGCCCGCCTGGGGGCTGGCGCTGCGGTGGACCGCGGACGGCCGGCGGGTCGTGGCGGCGAAGGAAACGGACATCGACGCGCGGAAGACCCTGTTCGAGTCCGTCCTCCTCGACCCCGAGACCGGCCGGACCGAGCCGCTGTGCGACCACCGCGTCCTCGACTGCGGCCGCGACGGCAAGACGTTCCTGGTCGAGTCGCACGAGCCCGAGAAGAAGCGGCGGGCGCTCGGCCTGTACACGGCCGACGACCGCCAGGTGCGGGAGCTCACGACCCTGTCCGGCCTCGCGGGCACGTTCGACGCCCGGCTCTCGCCGGACGGCACGAAGGTGCTGTTCCTCGACGGCGACCGCGGCCGCAAGGACGCCTTCAAGTGGAACCTCGGCCACCGGCCGTACCTGCTCGACGTGCGGACGAAGGAGCGGAAGGCGCTCCCCGAGTTCCCCGAGAACGGCCAGGCGGTCGGGGTCGCGTGGTCGCCGGACGGGCGGCGGCTCGCCTACGCCTGGAAGCAGCTGCACCCCGAGATGCTGGCGAAGGACCGGCTGGAGGCCGGGGACACGACGATCGAGACGGAGGGGTTCGTGGTCGTCGCCGACGCCGACGGGGCGAACGGGAGGACGGTGGCGACCGAGAAGGGGCCGGACGCCTGGAACCCGGTCTTCGGCGCCATCGACTGGCGGTGACGCCGGGGCGGGGCGGGCGGCGGCCTCTCGTGCGACCGTCCGGTGCGGGCCTCCCGCGCCGGGCGGTCGCTCGCGTTCGGGGCGGCGCGTGGGGGGTGGTAGCAGTTCTATCGGCCGACCCTTCCGCCGCGCGGCGGCGCTTCCCGCCGCCGCCGGTCCCCACTTGAATAAGTGGGACGGCGGCCCGACAATCATCCTGACGCCGCGGCACCGCCCGCGGGCCGGCCCGCGCCCGCCGCCCACACACACCGAGGTCCCTATGTCTTCGGGGGGTCCGGTTGACGGCCCGTGCCCCAACCAGGACGAACTCTCGGCCTACCGCCGGGGCACCCTCCCCCCCGGCGCCGCCGTCCGCATCGCCTCCCACCTCTCCCACTGCCCGGCGTGCTCCGCCCGCCTGGGCGGGCTCGGCACCCGCGCCGGCGGCGCGACCAACACCCCGCCGGTCACCGCCGTGCTCACCGGCCCGCCCCCCCGGCCCCCGGGGCCGGGGCCGTGGCGCGTCGGCCGCTACCGCCTCCAGGCCCGGATCGGCAGCGGCGGGATGGGCACGGTCTACAAGGCGTGGCACGAGCGGCTCAAGCGGTGGGTGGCGGTCAAGGTGCTGCCCCCGGCGCGGTCGTCGGACCCCACCTGGGTGGCCCGGTTCGCCCGCGAGATGGAGGTGGTCGGCCGGCTCGACCACCCGCACATCGTCCGGGCCACCGACGCCGGGGAGGACAACGGCGTCCACTACCTCGTCATGGAGCTCATCGACGGGGTGGACCTGGGCCGGCTCGTCCGCGAGGTCGGGCCGCTCCCCCCGGCGGAGGCGGCCGAGCTGGCCCGCCAGGCGGCCCTCGGCCTCCAGCACGCCCACGAGCACGGCCTCGTCCACCGCGACGTGAAGCCGCAGAACCTGATGCTCACCGCCCGCGGCGGGGTGAAGGTGCTCGACCTCGGGCTGGCCCAGTTCCGGGAGCCCGGGGCGGGGGCCGACGCGCTGAGCGGCGTCGGGCTGGTGATGGGCACCCCGGACTACATGGCCCCCGAGCAGTGGGACGACTTCCGCGGGGTGGACGGCCGGGCCGACCTGTACGCCCTCGGCTGCACCCTCTACCACCTCCTCGCCGGGCGCCCGCCGTTCGTCGGCCGCGGGTGGACCGGGAGCCGGGCGGGCGACGCCCTGACCCCGCCGCCCCTCGGCGGGAGCCGGGCCGACCTCCCGCCGCCCCTGGAGGCGCTCGTCGCCCGCCTGATGACGCCCGACCCGGCCGGCCGGCCGGCGTCGGCGGCCGAGACCGCCGGCCTCCTCGGCCCGCTCGCCGAGGGGGCGGACCTCCCCTCGCTCCTCGGCCGGGTGCCCCGGTCCCCGAGCCCGTCGGGGACCGAGGTGACGGGCGGGTGGCAGCCCGCGGTCGGCTCCTCGACCGCGTCCGACCCGCCCCGCCGGGCGCCCCGCCGCGCCCGGCTGGTCGCGGGGGCGGCGGTCCTGGCGGTCGTGGCGGCGGCCGCGGGGCTCCTACTGCTCGGGAACGGCCGGCCGGGGGACGCGGGCCAGGCCGCCGGGGGGCAGGTGCCGCCCCCGCCGGAGCCCGCCCCGCCGCCCCGCCCGCCCACCCCGAACGAGTGGACCAGGCTGCTCAAGGCCGCGCCCGCGCCCCGCGTGTGGAAGGCGATGCTGGGGGCGCGGCTCGACCACGAGCCCGGGAGCGAATCCCTCTCGATCCAGGCGTTCTCCCCGGCCCTCATCCCGCTCGGGCGGACCGACGCCCGCACGTACCGCCTCCAGGTGACGTTCCGCCAGGTGATCTGGACCGGGGGGGTGGGGGTGTACTTCGGGGGCCGGGAGGAGGCGGGCGGCCGGTTCCAGGCCCAGCTGATCGACCTCCGCCGGCACGTGCCGGCGGCGGGGCAGCCGTTCGCGCTCGTCCGGGAGGCGGTCACCGTGCCGGGGCCGGGCGGAACCCCGCTCACCCACGGGTTCGCCACCACGGTCCTCACCCGCCCGCTCGGGAGCGACGAGCACCTGGCGGAGCTCGTCGTCGGCCCGCACGGGCTGAAGGAGTTCCGCTGGAACGGCGACCCCTGCCCGGAGCTGGCGGCCGACGCGGCCAACGGCCAGGCCGGGGCGGACGCCTACGCCGGGGAGTTCGGGATCTACTGCTACGCGGGCGCGACGTTCGTGTCGGCCGCCCGGTTCATGCCGACGAACTGATAGGGGTCCGACATGCCGGCGCAGATCAGTTGTCCGAGCGGGGGGATACGGGTCGCGGTCACGGGGCAGTCGCCGGGGGGGCAGGGGACGATCTGCGTCCAGGGCAGTACCGTCGAGACGCAGCCGCACCCGCAGGGGCGGGCGGCGGCGGCGAACGGGCCGATCCTGCGCATCCGGGTGGTCGACCTGGTCACCAGCGCGTCCCCGCTGCCCAGCCCCGTCTACCAGCCGGGCGACGTGGACATCCCGGTGACGGGCCAGCGGTGGTGCGCCACGGCGGTGCCGGTCCCGACGTGTACGAGCATCGGGACGCCGCTGACGGCGGTCGTGTGGACGCTCGCGGGCAGCAGCCTCCCGACCCAGCCCGACGACATGCAGAGCTTCCTCGGCGTGTCGGGGGGCATGTCGGGCATGACCGACTGCTGCTTCGGGTGCGGCTCGGGGGGGCACGAGTCGGTCCGGGGGTACGCGGCGGCCGCCGACCGGCTCCCGGCCGACGCGGCCGTGCGGCTCACCGTCCCGGACGGCCCGGCCGCCGGCCACCACGCGGCCGGGCCGGTCGCCCGGCTGCTCTGGCGGGGGCGGGTCGGCGCGGCCGTCTGCGAGGTCCAGGTCTGCCCGGCGCGGGGGCTGCTCGTGCGGGTGGACGGCCGGCCCGTCGAGGCCGCCGGGGTGGCGTTCGAGCCGCTCTCCGCCCTCCTCCCGGGGGGGCCGTTCGGGGCCGCCGGCGACGTGGTGGTGTCCCAGGCATGACCACCCCCGCCCGCCCGTGTACCTGCGACCGGTTCGTCCCCGCCCGCCCGTTCGCCCCCGACCGCGACTGCGCGCCGTGCTGGCTGTTCGCCCACCGCCCCGAGGTCCGGCGGGCGTGGGGGGGCGACCCGGCCGGGTGCGCGGCCCCCGCCGTCGTCGCCCCCGACATGCCGGCCGCCGCGCTGGCCGACCTCTTAACCGACCCGCCGTACCTGATGCCCCCGGGGTGGCGGCTGTGGCCGGTCGCCCGGGAGGCCCACCGCCTCCTGGCCGACCGGTTCCTGGCCGCGATGCCGCCGTACCCCGAGGGCCGGTTCGCCGGCCGGGGCGCGGTGGTCTGCGGCGGGGGGCGGTACGAGGCCGGCGCCTACGTCCTGATCCGGATGCTCCGCGAGGTCGGCTGGCGGCACCCGGTCCAGGTGTGGCACCGGGGCGCGGCCGAGCCGGTCAGCGACCGGGTCCGCCGGCTCCCCGGGGTCGAGGTGGTGGACGCCGAGGCCCACCCGGCCCGCGCCGCCCGCCGGCTCCTGGGCGGGTGGGAGGCGAAGATGTTCGCCGTCGCCCACTCCCGGTTCGAGGAGGTGCTCTTCCTCGACGCCGACAGCTACCCGCTCTACAACCCGGACGAGTGCTTCGACCCCGCGCACAACCCGCACGGCGTCGTCACCTGGCCGGACACCCCGAGCTCCGACGACAACCCCCAGTGGGACTCCTACGGCCTGACCCCGGACGCCCAGCCGGCCCTGTGCGGCGGCTACTACGTGCTGACCAAGCGCCGGGCCTGGCCGGTGGTCCAGCTGGCCGCCCACTACGACGACCACAGCGACTACTACTACTGCCAGACCTGGCAGTGCGCCGGGGACGTGGGCGGGTACGGCGACCAGGACCAGTTCCGGGCCGCCCTCCACCGCCTCGGGGCGCCGTCGCACCGGTACGCCGACCGGCCGCTGGCCTGCGCGTTCGACTCCTACGTCCACGCCGGGCCGCACGGCCGGCCCCTGTTCGTCCACCGCCACTTCAACAAACTGGCCCCGCCGGGGGCGTTCACGCTCCCCCCCCGGTGGCACGCCGGGCAGCTGCCGATGGAGGCGACCGCCTGGCGGTTCTTCCTGGAGTGGATGACCGCCCCGGCCGGGTCGAAGGACGTGCCGGACGAGGTGCCCGGGTGGTTCACCCCGGCGGAGTGCCGGCTGTGGGCCGGGGCGTGCCGGGGGCGGCAGGTGCTGGAACTCGGCCGGTACCACGGCCGGAGCACGGCCGCGGCCGCCGCGACCGCCGCCCGGGTCGTGTCGGTCGACCGGTCCGACGAGGCGCCCGCCGACCTCTGGCTCCAACGCTACGGCGTCCGCGACAAGGTGTGGCTGCGGGTGGGGGAGTTCGCCGACCTGGCCCCGACCAGCGGCGGGCCGTTCGGCGCCTGCCTGATCGACGGCGACCACGACCGGGCCAGCGTCGCGGCCGACATCCGCACCGTCCTCCCGCTCCTGACCCCCGGGGCGGTGGTCGGGTTCCACGACTACGCCGACCCGGCCTTCCCCGGGGTCGCCGAGGCCGTCGGCGCCGCGGCGGCCGAGCACGGGTGGCGCCCCGCCGGCCGGGCCGACTACCTGGCCCTGTTCGAGACGCCGGGCGGCCCGTGAGGCCGGCCCGCGGTGGTCCGCCCCGCCCGGGCGGGGGGAGCGGCCCCGGGGTCGATAACCGTTATCACGCCCTCCGACTCGGGCCGGGATGGGGGGCGATAACGGTTATCGCCCCGGCCGTCTTCGGACGGAGTTCCGTCCGAATGCCCCCAACCCCGGGTATGCCACTCTGTCTGTCGTTATCTAATTAGTTGGGCACCCCTGTAAGCCCCCCGGTCGGGCCGTGTATCCGGGGAAAGCCGTCCCGCTTGCCCGGAGCGGGCCGGCGCGTAGACTGCCCCCGCCTGCCCGCCCGCCGGCCCTCCCGTGGGTCCGCATGCTCACCCCGGTCACGCCGCCCGACACGCTCAGGGACGCCCAGTTCGGGCGGCTCCGCGCCCTGCTCGCCGAGGTGCTGCCGGGGAACCGCTTCCTGGCCCGCCGGCTCGCCGGGGTGCGCCCGGACGACATCCGCGGCCCGGCCGACCTGGCCCGGCTGCCGTTCACCACCAAGGCCGACCTCGCCGCCGACCAGGCCGAGCACCCGCCCTACGGGTCGAACCTGAGCTTCCCGCCGGACCGGTACTCCCGGCTCCACCAGACCTCCGGCACCAGCACCGGCCGGCCGCTGCGCTGGCTCGACACGCCGGAGTCGTGGGAGGCGGTGCTCCGCTGCTGGCAGGTGAGCTTCCCGCTCATGGGGCTCGCGCCGCAGGACCGCGTCTTCTTCCCGTTCTCGTTCGGCCCGTTCATCGGCTTCTGGAGCGCGTTCGAGGCGGCGTCGCGGTTCGGGGCGCTGGTGCTGCCCGGCGGCGGGATGCCCAGCACGGCCCGGCTGCGGTTCCTGGTCGAGCACGAGGCCACGGTGGTGTTCGCCACGCCGACCTACGCCCTCCACCTGGCCGAGCTCGCGGCCAAGGAGCGGATCGACCTGGCCGGCAGCCCCGTGCGCATGCTCGTGGTCGCCGGCGAGCCGGGGGGGACGATCCCCGCCACCCGGGCGCGGATCGAGGAGGTGTGGGGCGCCCGCGTCTGCGACCACTACGGGATGACGGAGATCGGCCCGGTCGCGGTCGAGGCCGCGGACACGCCGGGGGAGATGGTCCTGCTGGAGTCCGAGTACGTCGCCGAGGTGCTGGCGCCGGGCGGGGCCGAGCCGGTGCCGCCCGGCGAGTTCGGCGAGCTGGTGCTGACCAACCTCGGCCGCTCCGGGTGCCCGCTGGTGCGCTACCGGACCGGCGACATCGTCCGCGTCGCCGCCACCCCGGACCCGGCCGGGCGGACGTGGCGCCGGCTGTCGGGTGGCATCCTCGGCCGGGCCGACGATATGATTCACGTGCGCGGCAACAACCTGTACCCCGCCGCGATCGAGGCCATCGTCCGCCGCTTCCCGGCCGTGGCCGAGTACCGGATTCACGTGGACCACACCGGCCCGCTGGCCGACCTGCGGATCGAGGTCGAGCCCGCCGACGGGCACGACGGCCCGGCCCTTGCTGACGCCGTGGGCCGGGCGGTGCGGGACGAGCTCCTGTTCCGCGTGGAGGTGACCGCCGCCGGCCCCGGGGCGCTGCCGCGCTTCGAATTGAAGGCCCGCCGGCTCGTCCACCACAAGTAGCCGGCCGGCGCGCGGCCGCTCCCGGGCGGCGCGCCGGTTCCTAAAACGACCCCCCGCCGACCGTCCCCGCCGTGGAGGACCGCATGACCCCCCGCCTCGGTTCGCTACTCGCCCTCCTCGCCCTCGCCGCGGCGCCGCCCGCCGCGTCCGCCGCCGGCCGGGACTGGGTCCACTGGCGCGGCCCCGAGCAGACCGGCGTCTCCCGCGAGAAGAACCTGCCGGCCGGCTTCGACCCCAAGCTCGGGGCCAAGGGGAACGTGGTCTGGCAGCAGCCGTTCGGCGGCCGCAGCGCCCCGCTGGTGCTGGGCGGGAAGCTGTACCTCATCCAGGGCGTCGGCGACGGGCTGCACGAGGGCGAGCAGGTCGTCTGCTTCGACGAGAAGACCGGGGCGAAGCAGTGGGCGTTCCGGGTGAACGTCTTCCACACCGACATCGTCTCCAGCCGGCTGGGGTGGACCACCCTCACCGCCGACCCCGAGGCGAAGACCGTCTACGCCCACACCACCGCCGGCCTCGTGCTGGCCCTCGACCCGGCCGGGAAGCTGCTGTGGCAGCGGAGCCTGACCGAGGAGTTCGGCCGGGTCAGCGGCTACGGCGGGCGCATCGTGACGCCGGTGTTCGACAGCGGGCTGTGCGTCGTCGGCATGGTCAACTCCGGCTGGGGCGACCAGGCCAAGGGGTCGAACCGGTTCGTCGCCCTCGACGGCAAGAGCGGCGAGGTGGTGTGGTGGGCCGAGGCGCCGGGCGCGATCAAGGGCACCTACTACAGCTCGCCCGTGGTCGCCGTGGTCGGCGGGCAGCGCCTGCTGGTGGCCGGCGGGGCCGACGGCGCGCTCCACGCCTTCAAGGTGCGGACCGGGGAGCGGGTGTGGAGCTACCGGTTCGGGGCCGGGGTCATCAACGGCTCGCCGCTGGTGGACGGCAACCTCATCTACTGCCACCACGGCGAGGAGAACCCCGAGGGCGGGGCCATCGGCCGGGTGGTCTGCGTGGACGGCAGCCAGGTCGACGCCAAGACGAAGCAGCCCAAGCTGGTGTGGGAGTACCGGCGGTCGAACCGGTTCGGGCTGGCCTCGGGGGCGCTGTACAACGGCAAGCTGTTCCTGCCGGACGACTCGGGCGAGCTGTTCTGCTTCAACGCCAAGACCGGCAAGCAGCTGTGGAAGTACCGCTACGCCAGCGAGGTCCGCGGCGCCCCGCTGGTGGCCGACGGGAAGATCTACATCTTCGACGTGAAGGGCCGGCTCCTCATCATCCCGATCGAGAACCCGGACGAGGAGCCCGACGAGTCGGCGGTGTTCGAGTACAAGTTCCGCGACCCGAAGGGGCTGCTCAACGAGACCAACGGCACCCCCATCGCGGTCAACAACCGCGTCTACTTCACCACCCGCACGGACCTCTTCTGCCTCGGCGTCCCCGACGCCAAGGACGAGTGCGGGAAGTACACGCCGCTGCCGGCGGAGGCGAAGTTCGACCCGGCGGCCAAGCCGGCGGCGCTGATGGTGTTCCCGGCCGACGTCACGACGACCGCCGGCGGGAAGGTGGCGTTCACCGTGACGGCGGTGGACGCCAACGGCCGGGCGCTGAAGGCGGACGGGAAGGTCGAGCTCAGCCTGCCGCTGCCGCCGAAGGCGCCGACCGGCGCCCAGCCGCCGGCGCTGAACGGGAAGGCGGAGGGGAGCGAGGTGGTCGTCGGGCCGCTGCCGAACCAGCACGGGTACGTCGAGGCCAAGCTCGGCGACCTGGCCGGCCGGGCGCGGGTGCGGGTGGCCGCCCCGGTGACCTACACCCAGAACTTCGACCGCGTCCCCGAGGGGGCGGTGCCGGGCGGGTGGGTCAACGCCCAGGCCAAGTTCGTCATCCGCCGGCTGCCGGACGGGACGGTCGTGCTGAGCAAGGTGAACACCGACAGCCGGCCGCCGATCGCCCGGGCCAACGCCTACATCACCGGCCCGGCGCTGAGCAACTACACCATCCAGACGGACGTGTTCGGCACGCGGGTGCGCGACCGGATGCCGGACATCGGGGTGGTGAACAGCCGGTACACGATGATCCTCGACGGCAAGCCGGACGCGGAGAAGAAGTCGCGCCAGCTGAGGCTGGTGTCGTGGGAGGCCCGCCCGCGGGTGTACCTGGCGGCCGACTTCGACTGGCAGCCGGACACCTGGTACACGCTCAAGCTGAGCGTCGAGCCGCGGGGCGAGAGGGCGGTGGTGCGCGGCAAGGCGTGGAAGCGCGGCGACGCCGAGCCGGCGGGCTGGGCGTTCGAGTTCGAGGATCCGGCCGGGAACACCGCCGGCGCGGCCGCTCTGTACGGCTACGTCTCGGACCCGCTCATCACCCCCGACAACCCCGGGGCCGCGATCTACTACGACAACCTGGTCATCGCCCCGAACGGGAAGAAGTAGCCGCCCGCCGCCCGGCCGGGGGGCGAGCCCCCGGCCGGCGGGCCGAGTATGGAGGGGTACGAGCCGGGGCTGGGAGCCCGGCGACCCGAGGCACCGCACACCCCCGGAACCCGAACCCATGACCCACGCACTCACCCCCCGCCGGGCTCTGGTCGGCGCCACCCTGGCCGCCGCCCTGGGGGTCGCCCTCTCCCACACGACGGCCCAGACCCCGGGGCCCGACCCGAAGGCCGCCCCGCGGGCGGCCAGCCCCGGCCCGAACGACCACACCATGTTCGGCGGCACGCCCGACCGGAACATGGTGAACCTCGCCGCCAAGAACGTCCCCGCGGCGTTCAACCTGGACAGCAAGGACGTGCTCTGGAAGGCCGACCTCGGCTCGCGCTCCTACGGCGGGCCGATCGTGGCCGGCGGCCGCATCTACGTCGGGACCAACAACGAGCGGCCGCGGAACAAGCGCGACGTGGGCAAGAACGCCGACGGCGACCTGGAGCCGGCCGACCGCGGCATCCTGATGTGCTTCGAGGAGAAGACCGGCGAGTTCCTCTGGCAGATGGTGTTCGACAAGCTCCCGTCCGGGCAGGTGAACGACTGGCCGAAGGAGGGGCTGTGCTCGACCCCGCTGGTCGAGGGCGACCGGGTGTACTTCACGTCCAACCGCTGCACCGTGGTGTGCCTCGACGCCAAGGGGTTCAAGGACGGCAACCAGGGGGTCCAGACCGAGAAGTACAAGACCGAGACGGACGGCGACGTGCTGTGGGAGTACGACCTGATCAAGGAGCTGAACGTCTTCCCCCACAACATGACGTCGGCCAGCCCGCTCGTCGTCGGCGACCTGATCTACGTGACCACGGCGAACGGGGTGGACGAGGGGCACTTCAACATCCCCAACCCGACCGCCCCGAGCTTCGTCGCGCTGAACAAGAACACCGGCCAGCTGGCCTGGGCCAAGGACTACCCGGGCCGGAACATCATGCACGGGCAGTGGTCGAACCCCACCTACGGGGAGATCAACGGCGTGAAGCAGGTGATCTTCCCGGGCGGCGACGGCTGGCTGTACGGCCTCGTGCCCGAGACCGGCGAGGTCATCTGGAAGTTCGACTGCAACCCGAAGGACGGCGTGTACGAGCTCGGCGGCACCGGGACCAAGAACGACTTCATCGCCACGCCGGTGGTGTACGACCAGAAGGTCTACATCGCCGTCGGCCAGGATCCCGAGCACACCGACGGCATCGGCCGGCTGTGGTGCATCAGCCCGAAGGGGAAGGGGGACATCTCGGACGAACTCGTGGGCGAGGTCAAGAAGGGGCCGGACGGCAAGGACGTGATCACCGGCAAGCCGAACCCGAATAGCGGCAAGGTGTGGGTGTACGGCGGCGAGGAGAAGCGGCCGTTCGCGGTCCGCGACTTCAAGTTCGGCCGGACCATGTGCACGGCCTGCATCGTGGACGACGTCCTCTACCTGGGCGAGCTGCCCGGCTACATCCACGTGTTCAACGCCAAGACCGGCGAGCACTACTGGCAGTACGACACCAAGACCTCGATGTGGGGGTCGTGCTACTACGCCGACGGCAAGGTGCTGGCCGCGAACGACAACGGCGACCTGTACATCTGGAAGCACGAGAAGAACCAGCCGGTGATCGAGGAGCTCAACCCGGCCGCCAAGGACCAGAAGGAGGCGCGGGCGTTCCGGCTGAAGCAGCGGGCCGAGGTCGAGAAGCGGTTCCTGCTCGCCAAGATCGAGTTCGACGCCCCGATCCGCAGCACCCCGACGATCGCCAACGGGGTGCTGTACGTGATGACCGAGAAGACGCTGTTCGCCCTGCGCACGCAGCCGGCGCCGTGACCGACGGCGGGCGGCGGGCGTGAGCCCGCCGCCCCGATCCCTCACCCCTCACCCTCCGAAAGAGCGGCCGTGAAAGACACCCCCGGCAAGCCGGCCCCGGTCACCGGTAGCACCCTCGACGAGCGCGCCAAGAACGCCCGGGTCGCGCTCGACGCCCAGGTCCGCGAGGTCGTCCGCTGGCACTTCAGCCCGGAGACGGGCACGCCGTTCTGGCTGGAGAAGGCCAAGACGTTCGACTTCGACCCGCTCAAAGACGTGAACGGGTGGGACGACGTGAAGAAGTTCCCCATCTTCGAGGACGACTGGCTCCGCGGCGGCCCGGTCCGCCGCTGGGTGCCGAAGGGGCTGGCCGACCGGGGCGTGTACGTGTTCGAGACGGGCGGCACCACCGGCCTGCCGAAGTCGCGGATCGTCATCGACGACTTCAAGATCGACTACGAGATGATGTCGGACACGCTGCCCGACCAGTTCTTCCCCAGGGGGGCGAACTGGCTGATGCTCGGGCCGAGCGGCCCGCGGCGGCTCCGGCTGGCGATCGAGCACCTGGCCCAGTACCGCGGCGGCATCTGCTTCTGCGTGGACCTCGACCCGCGCTACGTGGTGAAGTGCATCAAGGAGCGCAAGATCGCCGAGGCCAACGCCTACAAGCAGCACTGCATCGACCAGGCGGTCACCGTCCTGGCCGGCGGGCACGACATCAAGTGCATGTTCACCACGCCCAAGCTGCTCGCCGCGCTGGACGAGGCGCTCCGGGCCGGGAAGCTGGAGGACAAGTACCGCGAGCTGAAGAAGCCGGTGCCGCCGGGCGGGCTGCGGAGCATCAAGGCGGCCGGGATCACCGGGATCTTCTCGGGGGGCACGGAGTTCACCCCGCAGTTCACCCGCGAGGCCTACGAGGAGATGCTGGACAACGGCGAAGTCTACATGACCCCGACCTACGGCAACACCCTCATGGGGCTGGCCTGCTCGAAGCCGATCGGCCCGGGCGACGGGTTCAAGATCAGCTACTACGCCCCGCAGCCGCGGGCGGTGATCGAGGTGGTGAACCCGAAGGACTACAACGAGGTCGTCCCCTACGGGGCCACGGGCCGGGTGCTGCTGAGCACGTTCACGAAGGAGTTCTTCGTGCCGCGGTTCCCGGAGCGGGACGAGGGCGAGCGCGAGCCGCCGTTCGAGAAGTACCCGTGGGACGGGGTGAGCGGCGTCCGCCCGTTCAGCGAGCTGGCCGCGACCACCGTCGTGGGCGTGTACTGACCACACCCGGGGAGGGGAGTCGATGCCGTCGCCGTTCCCCGGGATGGACCCGTACCTGGAGAGCCCGGCCCTCTGGCCGGACGCCCACGGGGCGCTGATCTACACGATCCGCGCGGCCCTGGCGGCGGCCCTGCCGGACGGCTACACCGCCAGCACCGACCAGTACGCGTGGCTGGCCGCGGCCGACCCGGACGACCGCCCCCGCGGCGGCAGCCCGGACGTGTTCCTGACCAACGGCCCGTCCCCCGCACCCGCCCCGCCGGCGGGCGGGGCGGGGGTCGCCGAGCCCACGGGCCGGGTGGTCCTGGCCGGGGCCGCCGAGGTCCGGCGCAAGCGCTTCATCCGGCTGGTCGACGCCAGCGACCAGAGCGTGGTCACCGTGGTCGAGGTGCTCAGCCCGTCGGACAAGCTGCCGAAGAAGGACCGGACCCGCTACCTGGCCAAGCGGGACGAGTACCTCGGGGCCGGGGCGAACCTGGTCGAACTCGACCTGCTCCGCCGCGGCCTGCGCCTGCCGATGGGGGAGCCCGAGGCGGACTACTACGCGGTCGTCACCCGGGCCGACCAGTACCCGAACGCCGCGGTGTGGGCGTGGACCGTCCGCGACCCGCTCCCCGCGCTGCCGGTGCCGCTCCGGCCGGAGCACGGGGCGGTGACGCTGGACCTGCGGGCCTGCCTGGACAAGGCGTACGACGAGTCCCGGTACGGCAAGCGGATCGACTACGCGGCCGGCCCGGTCCCGCCGCTGCGGAAGCCCGACGCGGCGTGGGCGGCGGAGTTGCTCGCGGGCCGGAAGGGGGGCGGGTGATGCCGTCGCCGTTCCCCGGGATGGACCCGTACCTGGAAGACCCGGACCTCTGGCCGGACGTCCACGGCACCCTGCTCCCGCTCATCCGGGGGCAGATCACGGCCGCCCTCCCGCCCGGCTACGTGGCGAAGATCGACCAGCACGTCTGGCTCTCCGCGGAGGAGCCCGGCGAGACTGCCGTCCTGGGCCGCCCGGACGTGTTCGTGGCCGAGGGCGAGGGGACCGGGGCAACACCGCCTGCCTCGGCCGTCACGACCGGGCCGACGGAGTACGTGAAACTCGCCCCGCTGAAGCGGCGCCGGGGAGCCCGGTTCGTCCAGGTCGTTGACAAGCGGCGGCGCCGGGTGGTGACCGTCGTCGAACTGCTCAGCCCGTCGAACAAGGAGTACGGGACCGAGGACCGGGCACGGTACCTGGAGAAGCGAACCGAGTACCTTGGGACCGGTACGAGTCTGGTCGAGATCGACCTGCTGCGTGTCGGCGACCGAGTCCCGATGGGCCGCCCGAAGGGGTTCCCGGCCGACTACTACTTGCTCGTGAGTCGTGCCAGTGAGTTTCCGAAGGCGGCCATCTGGGGGTTCACGGTCCGCGACCCGATCCCGGTCCTCCCGGTCCCGCTCAAGACGGGCGACCCGGACGTCACGATCGACCTCCGCGCCTGCCTGGACGCGGCCTACGACTCGGCCGACTACGGGCACCAGATCGACTACTCCGGTCCGCCGGTGCCCGGGCTCCGCGCGGCCGACGCGGAGTGGGCGGCTGCCCTGTTGAAGCCACACGCCAAGAAGAAGCGACAAGGACCCTCGCACCCATGATCCACATCCCCGCGCTGCGGTTCGGCAAGGCCTACACGAGCCTCGAAAAGGCCACCCTCGTCCACCACGTCACCGGCGAGCCGGTCGCCGAGGTGTCGCAGGTGACCGGGAGCATGATCGCCCGCGACCTGGGCAACATGGAGCGCGCCCGCCAGGAACTCGCCGCCATCCCGGTCCGCGACCTCCTCGCCATGTACGCCAAGGCGGCCGACTACTTCCTCACCGCCGCCCTGCCGTGCGGCGACGCCGAACTCACCTTCGACCAGTACGTCCGCAACCTGTCGGCCACCACCGGCAGCCCGGTCGTGTTCTGCGACCGCAACGCCCGCAAGGTCCACTACGTCCTGTCCCACATCGAGGAGGTCATCGGCGGGCTGACCCGCGGGCTCCCGGTCGAGGCGCTCGACCAGGGGTACACCACCCGCGGCGGGCGGATGCAGGCCTTCTACCCGACCACCGACGTGTTCGGGGCCGTGCTGCCGTCCAACTCGCCCGGCGTGCATTCGCTCTGGGTGCCCGCGATCGCCTTCAAGATCCCGCTCCTCCTCAAGCCCGGCCGCGAGGAGCCGTGGACCCCGTTCCGCGTGCTGCAAGCCTTCATCAAGGCCGGCGTGCCGGCGTCGGTGCTGGGCTTCCTCCCGACCGACCACGCCGGCGCCGCCGACATCCTCCGCCTGTGCGGCCGGAGCATGGCCTTCGGCGACGACCGGACGATGGCCCCGTACAAGAACGACCACCGCGTCGAGATCCACGGCACCGGCTACTCGAAGTTCCTCTTCGGCGAGGACCAGGCCGACAGCTGGGAGAAGCACCTCGACGTGCTCGTGGAGGGGGTCGCGGCCAACGGCGGGCGGGCCTGCGTGAACGCCTCGGCCGTGTGGACGCCCCGCAACGCCGACGCCATCGCCGAGGGACTTGCGAAGCGGCTGGCCGGCGCGAAGGCCCGCCCGTGGGACGACCCGGCGTGCGAGGTCAGCGCCTTCGCCAACGCCTCCGTCGCCGAGGCGATCAACGCCATGGTGGACGAGGGGCTGAAGACGCCCGGCGCCGTGGACGTCACCGAGAAGCTGCGCGGCACGCCGCGGCTCGTGAAGGACGGCCGCTGCGCGTGGCTGCTGCCGACCGTCGTCCGCTGCGACTCCCCGGACCACCCGCTGGCGAACAAGGAGTTCCTGTTCCCCTATGCCAGCGTGATAGAATGGCCCCAGCAGGACGTGCTGAAGCGGATCGGCTACACCCTGGCCGCCACCGTCCTCTCCGACGACCCGGCCTTCATCGCGGCCGCCCTGGCCTGCCCGAGCATCGAGCGGCTGAACATCGGGCCGCTCCCGACCAACCGCCTGACCTGGGACCAGCCGCATGAAGGGAACCTGTTCACCCACCTCTACAAGCAGCGGGCGCTCCAGCACGCCCGCACCCCCGCCGGCGTTTGACTTCCAGCCGCTCGGCCGGGTGGTGTTCGGGCCGGGCTCCCTCGCCCGGCTCGGCGAGGTGGCCCGGGAACTCGGCGGCACCCGGGTGATGCTCGTCACCGACCCCGGCCTGGAGGCCGCCGGGCACCCCCGGCGGGCCGTCGCCGCCGTCCGCGAGGCCGGGCTGGAGGCCCACGTCTTCGACGGGGTGAAGGAGAACCCGACCGAGCGCGAGGTCGAGGCCGGGGTGGTGTTCGCCCGCACCCACAAGGTCGACTGCATCGCCGCCGTCGGCGGCGGCAGCTCGATGGACTGCGCCAAGGGGGTGAACTTCCTCCTCACCAACGGCGGCCGCATGGCCGACTACAAGGGCCACGGCAAGGCGACCAGGCCGATGCTCCCGTCCGTCGGCGTGCCGACCACCTCCGGGACCGGGAGCGAGGCCCAGAGCTACGCCCTCATCACCGACGAGAGGACGCACCTCAAGATGGCCTGCGGCGACAAGAAGGCCGCCTTCCGGGTGTCCATCCTCGACCCGGAGGTGACCCTCTCGCAGCCCAAGTCGGTGACCGCCGTCACCGGCATCGACGCCGTGGCCCACGCGGTCGAGGCGTTCGTCAGCGCGCGGCGGAACCCGCTGTCGCAGGTGTACGCGCTGGCCGCGTTCCGCCACCTGGAGCCGCACTTCGAGCGGGTGATGAGCCACCCCGCCGACCTGGCCGCCCGGGCGGCCATGCAGCTGGGCGCGCACTTCGCCGGCATGGCCATCGAGGCGGCCATGCTCGGGGTGTGCCACTCCTGCGCCAACCCGCTCACCGCCCACTACGGCATCACCCACGGCGTCGCCATCGGCGTGATGCTGCCGCACGTGATCCGCTTCAACGCCCCGGCCGCCGGCGACCTGTACGCGCAGCTCGCGGCCGAGACGGGCGGGGCGAACGGCCAGCCGGCGGCGGAGGTGCTGGCCGACCGCGTGACCGAGATGCTGAACGCCGCCGGCCTGCCGCGGACGCTGAAGGAGTGCGGGGTGTCGGACACCATCCTGCCGCTCCTCGCCGAGGAGGCCAACCAGCAGTGGACGGCCCGGTTCAACCCCCGCCCGGTGGACGAGGGCGACATCCTCCACCTCTACCGCGCGGCGTGGTGAGAGGGGTTGAGCGGTCTCGTGCGCGATCGGGTTGCTCGGCAGGCCGCCCGGGGCAACGCCCCGGGCGGCCTGCCGAGCAACCCGACTTGGTATCACGCCAAGCCGCCGAGAGAGCGAGATGAAGACGGTCGGGGTCACTTGGGTCTGATTTCTCTGCGGCTTCGCGGCCCGGCGCGAGGTCTGTTTCGGAGGCTCGTATGCGTCGGTGCCTTCTCGCGGCCGTCGTGCTGGGCTCCCTCACGACCGCGGCGGCGGCCGACTGGCCGCTGTTCCGCGGCGACCCGCTCATGTCCGGCGTGGGCACCGCCAAGCTCCCCGCCCGGCTCGCCGAGAAGTGGACGTTCAAGTGCGGCGACGCCGTCGAGGGCGCCCCGGCCGTGGCCGGCGGGGTCGCCTACGTCGGCTCGTTCGACAAGCACCTCTACGCCCTCGACGTCGCCACCGGCAAGGAGAAGTGGAAGGTCAAGCTCGGCCACGTCAAGGCGTCGCCGTGCGTCCGGGACGGCAAGGTCTACGTCGGCAACCTGGACGGCAAGTTCTACTGTCTGTCGGCCGCCGACGGCAAAGTCGCCTGGGTGTTCGAGACCGAGGGCGAGATCACGGCCGGGTGCAACTTCTACGGCCCCAACGTCCTCATCGGCTCGCACGACTCGACGCTGTACTGCCTCAACCCCGAGGGGAAGAAGGTGTGGGACGTGCGGACCGACGGGCCGGTCAACGGCTCGCCGGTGGTCGTCGGCGACGTGACCTTCGTGGCCGGGTGCGACAGCAAGCTGCGGGTGCTGGACGCGCGGTCGGGGAAGGAGCTCGGGAGCGTCGAGTTGGACGGCCAGGCCGCCGCCACGGCCGCGGTGCTGGGCGACGTGGCCTACGTGGGCACGATGTCGAACCAGGTGGTCGCGGTGGACTGGAAGGCCCGCCGGAAGCTGTGGGCGTTCGAGGCGCCGCAGCGGCAGCAGCCGTTCTACTCGTCGGCCGCCGTCACCCCCGGGGTGGTGGTGGCCGGGAGCCGGGACGCCAAGGTGTACGGCATCGACCGCCAGAGCGGGAAGGAGCTGTGGAGCTTCACCACCGACGGCGTCGTGGACGGCTCGCCGGTGGTGGTCGGCGACCGGGTGTACGTCGGCTGCCTGTCGCGGGACGGCTGGTTCTACGTCCTCGACCTGAAGACCGGCCGGAAGCTCCAGGAGCTCGACCTGGACGCGCCGGTGTCCGGGTCGGTGGCCGTCGGCCCGGACTGCTTGCTCGTCGGGACGGACCGCGGTACGGTGTACTGCCTCGGGGCCAGGTGAGGGCGAACCCATGTCGACCGCGGACGTCCCGGCGGCGGCCCTGCCGACCCACCGGGATCTCCCCTGCGAAGACGGGAAGCACAAGGAAAGCACCTACCACCCACTCCAGAGCGCCCTGCTCACCGCCGTACTCAAGCCTTGGCTGGACCGCCTGCACCCCGACGGGAACTACCTGATCGGGGCCGACAACGGGGTGTACTGGGAGGTCACCGACCCGCCGCTCGACGGGTGCCGGGCGCCGGACTGGTTCTACGTCCCCGGGGTGCCCAAGCTGCTCGGCGGCGAGCTCCGCCGGTCTTACGTGCTGTGGCAGGAGAAGGTGCCGCCGCTGGTGGTGGCCGAGTACGTGTCCGGGACCGGGGCCGAGGAGCGGGACCGGACCCCGCGGGCGGGGAAGTGGTGGGTGTACGAGCAGGCCGTCAAGGCCGGGTACTACGTCATCCGCGACCCCGACCGGGGGCTGCTGGAGGTGTACTCCCTGGTGAACGGCCGCTACCAGCCCGTGCCGGCGACCGCGGCCGGGCGGTTCCCCGTCGCCCCGCTCGGGATCGAGCTGGGAACCTGGGACGGCGAGTACCAGGGGAACCCGGCCGTCTGGGTCCGGGCCTGGGACCGGAACGGGACAATGCTCCCGACCGCGGAGGAGCAGGTCGAACGCGCCGCCCGCCGAGAGGCGGCCGAGAGAGTGCGCGCGGATGCCGAGAAGACTCGGGCGGACGCCGAGAGGGCGCGGGCCGAACAGCTCGCCGCCCGCCTGCGGGCGCTCGGCGTCGACCCCGACGCCCCCTGATCCGTTACGCCCCGGGCGCCGGCGGGTCGGCCAGCAGCGCCCTCAGCTGGGCCGGGTCCACGGGCTTCGTCAGGTGGTGGTCGAACCCGGCCTCCCGCGTCCGCCGGCGGTCGTCCGCGGCGCCCCAGCCGGTCAGGGCGATCACCGTTATCACCCGCCCCCAGTCGCGGGCGCGGACCGCCCGGCAGGCGTCGTAGCCGTTCATCTTCGGCATCCCGAGGTCCAGCAGCAGCACGTCCGGGCGGAACGCCTCCGCCCGCCGGACCGCCTCCTCCCCGTCCTCGGCCGTCCGGACCTCGTGCCCGTACAGCTCCAGCAGCGCGGCCATCGACTCCGCGGCGTCGGCGTTGTCGTCCGCCACCAGCACCCGCCGCCGCCGGCCGCCCGCCGGCCCGGCGGCCGACGGCGGCGGTTCCGCCCGGGGCTCGTCGGGCAGGGCCGGCAGGCGGACCACGAACTCGCTCCCGAGCCCCGGCCCCGGGCTGGCGGCCGTCACCGTCCCGCCGTGCAGCCCGACCAGCCCCCGCACCAGGGCGAGGCCGATGCCGAGGCCGCCGGTCGTCTTCTCCAGGCTCCGGTCGACCTGGCTGAACAGCTCGAACACCGCCCCCAGCTGGTCGGCCGGGATGCCGATGCCGGTGTCCCGGACGCGGACCACGGCGTCGGCCCCGTCCCGCCCGGCGCTCAGCGCGATCCGCCCGCCCCGCTCGGTGTACTTAACCGCGTTCGTCAGCAGGTTGGTCACCACCTGGGCGAGCCTGACCGGGTCGCCGTCCACCGCCACCGGGGCGGCCGGCGGCTCGACCGCGAGGGCGTGGCCGTGCCGCTCCACGAGCGGCCGGGTGGCCTCGACCGCCACGTCCACCACCGCCCCCAGCGACACCCGCTCCCGCCGCAGGTGGAGCTTGCCGCGGGTGATCCGGGAGGCGTCCAGCAGGTCGTCGATGAGCCGGACCATGTGGTGCAGCTGCCGCTCCATCATGTCCAGCTGGCGGCCGGTCGGCCCGCCGGCGGCGGCGCCCAGCTTCAGGATGTGGACGGCGTTGCGGATCGGGGCCAGTGGGTTGCGGAGCTCGTGGGCGAGCGTCGCCAGGAACTCGTCCTTCCGCCGGTCGGCCTGCTCCAGCCGTTCCTCGGCCGACTTCAGGTCGTGGATGTCGGTGGCGGTGCCGAACCACGGGTCGTCGGCCCCGGCCACCGGCACGCCCCGGCTCAGGTGCCAGCGGTACGCGCCGTCGGTCATCCGGACGCGGTGCTCGCACTCGTAGGGGGTGCGGGTCGCCACCGCCGCCTCCCACACCGCGAGCGTCCGGGCGGCGTCGTCCGGGTGGAGGACCGGCCGCCAGGTCCAGCTGCCGTCGGCCTCCTCCTGCACCCCGTCGAACCCGCGGGCGCGGGAGTTGTAGTACCGCACCACCCCGGCCCCGTCGGCCACCCACACCACCTGGGGCATCACGTCGGCCAGCTGGCGGAACCGGGCCTCGCCCGCCCGGAGCCGGTCCTCGGCCGCCCGCCGGTCGGTGACGTCGCGGATGATGCTGAGGATCACCCGGTCGTCCCCCAGGTCGGTCCCGCGGGCGCTCACCTCCACCGGGAAGGGCGTCCCGTCGGCCCGGCGGTGGGTCGTCTCGAAGGTGAGGCCGCCGGCGTCCGCCCGGGCGAGCTGCTCGTGGAGGGGGGCGTGGGCGTCCGGGGTGCGGAGGTCGGCGAGGGTCAGCCCGACGAGCTCGGCCCGCGTGCGGCCGTAGGCGGCCTCGGCGGCGGCGTTCGCCTCCACGATGCGGGCGGTGCCGGGGCGGACGAACAGGATGATGTCCCGGCCGTGCTCCGACAGGAGCCGGTAGCGGTCGAGGGCGGCCTCGGCCGCCTTCCGCTCGGTGATGTCGATCACCGACCCGATGTAGCCGAGGAACTCGCCGCCCGCCCCGGCCCGCGGGACGGCCGCGTCGATCATCCACCGGTAGGTGCCGTCGGTCCGGCGGAGGCGGTACTCCACCCGGAACGGGGCGCGGGCGGCGTTCGCGCCCACGAAGGCGTCGTGGGCGGCCGCCCGGTCGTCCGGGTGGACCGCCGCCGTCCAGCCGAACCCCAGCCCGTCCGCCTCGGTCTGGCCGGTGAACTCGTACCAGCTCTGGCTGAGGAAGGTGCAGGTGCCGTCCGGCTCGGTGACCCAGACCATCACCGGGGCGTGGTCGGCCATCGTCCGGAAGCGGGCCTCGCTCTCCCGCAGCGCGTCCTCGGCGACCCGCCGGTCGTGGATGTCGGTGTTCACCCCGTACCACCGGGCCACCCGCCCGGCCGCGTCCCGGACCGGAACCCCGTTGACCTGGTTCCACCGGTACGTGCCGTCGGCCCGGCGGAGCCGGCCGTCGAACTGGAACGGCTTGCCCTGCCGGCCGAACTCGGCCCACCGGCGGTTGTTCGCGGCCACGTCCTCGGGCGGGAGGACGCTCGACCAGTCGCCGGCCGCGCAGGTGGTGACCGCGGCCGGGCCGAAGTACTCCCGCCACCGGTCGTTCACGTACTCGATCCGGCCGGCGGCGTCGATCACCCAGACGGCCTGCGGCACGACCGCCGCGAGGTGCCGGAACCGCTCCTCGTCCGCCCGCCGGTCGCGGCCGACGGCCCGGGCCGCCCGCCAGCCGGCGAACAGCCCGGCGGCGGCGACGGCGGCGGACAGCACGGCGACCAGGTACGGTTCCATCGCGGCCTCGTCGGGCGCCGGCGCTACGCCGCGGGCAGCCCACACTCGAGCAAGGTCAGTTCCCCGTCCGGGTGGCACGTCGCCGCCCCGGCGGCCGCCGGGAGGAGGACCACGTCCCCGGGGGCGAGCGGGGAGCGGTCGCCGCCCCACTCCAGCGCCCCGGCCCCGGCGACGCACACCACCGCCCGGCACGCCCCGGCCGCCCCGACCCGGAACGGCTCCCGGCCCGCGTGCCGGTCGAGCGTGAAGTAGGGGCAGCCCACCAGCTGTTCCCGGCCGCCGGCCCGGACCGGGGCCACCGGCGGGCACGGGCCGCGGGCGAAGTCGGCGCACGCCAGCGCCGCGTCGACGTGCAGCTCGCGCGGCCGGCCGGTCTTGGCGTCCACCCGGTCCCAGTCGTAGAGCCGGTAGGTGATGTCGCAGGTCTGCTGGACCTCGAACATCAGAATATCGGCCCCGATGGCGTGGACCGTGCCGGCGTCGAGGAAGACGCAGTCGCCGGGGGCCGGGGTGAAGCGGTGGAGGGTCTGCGGGGCGGTCCCGCCGGCGAGGGCGGCGCGGAAGTCGGCGGCCGTCACCCCGGGGCGGAAGCCGGCGTAGATGCGGCTGGTGGCCGGCGCGGCGTCGAGGACCACCCAGGCCTCGGTCTTCCCGCTCGCCCCGGCGCAGGCGGCCGCGGCCCGGGCGTCGTCCGGGTGGACCTGAACGGACAGCTCCTGGCGGGCGTCAATGAACTTGAGGAGGAGCGGGAACCGCCCGTTGGCCGGCCTGGCGTCCCCGAGGAGGCCGACCGGGTCGGCGGCGAGCAGCTCGCGGAGGGTCTTCCCGGCGTGCGGCCCGCCGGCCACGCGGGAGGGGCTGCCGTCCACGTCGCTGAGCACCCACGCCTCGCCGACCGGGCCGGCCGCCGGCCCGGGGCGGCGGAGGAAGCCCGGCAGCCGCCGCCCGCCCCAGAGGTTCTCCTTGAAGACCGGCTCGAACCGGAGGGGCGGCAGGGCGGGGCGGGTCATGCGCGAAGGTTCCGGTAGGTGGCCCATCGGGTAAGGATACCGCACGCCCCGGCGGCATGCCAACCGCGTGCCGCCATATCGACCCCGCCGCCCCGCCACTCTTCCCCGGGCCGCTGTTTTCGGCGAACCGCTGGGTACAATTCCCTGTCGTTCGGCTACCGGCCCGATGCCCCCGTCGCCCACCCACGGAACTCATGCCGACTCCGCTCGAACTCTACACGGCCGACCACAAGTACCTCCTCGACGCGACGGCCCGGGCCGCCGGCATTGCCGACCCGGTCGCGGTTCAGCTCGACACGTACTTCCACCCCCTGCTGACCAAGGCCACCCGCGGGCCGGTCGTGCCGGTGGACGGGGTGCTCGTGCGGGACTGGGACCGGGACCACGTTAAGACGTGGCCGGGCATCAAGTTCGGCATCCGCACCTACCACCTCGACGGGGTCCGCTTCGCCCGCTGCTGCACCACCTTCCACTCCGACCTGTACGACCACGGCTACGACTTCGTTGCCGTCGCCCGGGCGGACTACCTGAAGCTGTTCCGGCTGGCCGTCCGGGCGAAGCGCGAGTCGGCCAAGTCCGGCCCGCCGCCGGTCCTGCCGCCCGAACACCTCGAAACCCTTCGGCAGAACACGCTCGGCTACCTCGACCGCACCAACCTCGCCCGGATCAAGGACTTGGGCGGCCGGGCCAAGCGCGGCCTGCTCCTGACCGGGCCGCCCGGGAACGGCAAGACGAGCGCCTGCCGGTGGCTGTGGCAGGAGTGCCTCCGGCTGCGCTACGAGTACAAGATGGTCACCCCGGACGCCTACCGGGCCGCCCGGGCGTCGTGCAACCCGGTGCAGGCGGTGAAGGAGCTGTTCACCGTGGACCGCCGCGGGCTGGTGTTCTTCGACGACATGGACATCGCCCTGCGCGACCGCAGCACCGTCCACGAGACGGACGACCAGGCGGTGTTCCTCAGCGCCCTCGACGGGATCGAGGTGAACGAGGGGGTGGTGTACGTGTTCACCACCAACTGCTCGCTCGACCTGATCGACCCGGCCTTCAAGCGCCCCGGCCGGATCGACCTGGTCCTCCACTTCCACCCCCCGGACGCCGGCCTGCGGCGGGCACTGGTCGAGCGGTGGACCGACGAGATCAAGGCCGGGATCGACCTCGCCGAGGCCGTCAACCAGACCGAGGGGTTCAGCTTCGCCGAGGTGGAGGAGCTGAAGAACCTGCTCATCCTGAACTACATCGAGGGGAACGGCTGGGACTGGAACTGGGCGATGACCCAGTTCGGGATGAACCGCCAGGAACTGGCCAGTCGGGCGCCCACCCGGCACGTCGGGTTCGGCGTCGCCGAACTGGCCCGGAACGGATTCTGACCGGCCGCGGTGAGAAGTTGGCGCGGTTCCAGGAACCCCGCCGGGGCTTGGGGCGGTATCCCGGCGGGGGTAACAACCGTTATCACCCGTCGAGGTCGTCCTCGGAGTAGACGGTGAACCCCTGGTTGGAGAGGGTGGCCATCGCGGCCTCGTGGTCCTCGACGTGCATCGCCAGGGCGGTGTGCCCCATCGGGCCGACCCCGATCATCAGCGGGTAGGCGTAGTGGATGTTGATCTCGGCCGCGAGCATGGCCTTGCAGATGGTCAGCAACGGCTGGTCGTTGTCCGGCAGCTTCACCACCAGCAGGTCGCTCTCGCTGAAGGGCAGCTTGGCCGCCGTGAGAATTTCGTAGGCCCGCTCGGAGTGGCTGGGCACGAGCCGGATGATGGCGCAGTCGGCCGTTTCGACGATGGTGAGGGCGACGATCTTCACGTCCGTCGTCTCGAACCGGCGGACCAATTCGAGCAGCGCCCCCATCCTGTTGGCCAGAAACACGTTGTACTGACGCACGCTCGGCCCGCCCCGGCCGCGGGCGGTCACATCGTCCAATGCCGACCCGTCGCCGAAACTCATGGGGCGCCCTCGGATGCGTTTGGTGGAGTGTACTGGGTGCGGGTGCGGCGGGTCAACGGGAAGCGCGTGGGGGGGAGTGAGGAGGAGGAGGGGAGTGAGGAGGAGGGAGGGGGAAGGGGACTGGGTTGCTCGGTCGGCCCGCCCGGGGCGTTGCCCCGGGCTATCGAATCCCAGCCCTTCGGGCTGAAGAGGGGAACTGGTCTTCAGGCCAACGGCCTGGGATCACATAGCCCGGGGCAACGCCCCGGGCGGGCCGACCGAGCAACCCTCCCTCCTCCCTCCCCAAGGTTGCCCCTCCCCGGTCGAACGGGTACGGTAGGGGCAACTGATCGCCCCAAGGCCCGAGAGGCGGCGCGCCGTGCCCCGACTGATCGTGCTGCGCGGGGTGGACGAGGGGAAGCAGTTCGACGTGTCCGGACCCGCGGTGGTCGTCGGCCGGCATTCGAGCAACCCCGTCTCCCTGCACGACACCCAGGTGTCCCGCCGGCACCTCGAACTCCGCCCCCTGCCCGACGGCGGGTACCAGGTGTTCGACCTCGGCAGCGGCAACGGCACCCTCCTCAACGGCCAGTCGGTCAAGGCCGCCCCGCTCCGCACCGGCGACCGCATCGCCCTCGGGCAGACGCTCCTCCTCTACACGACCGGCCAGGCCGACGCCTCCGGCCGGAACGACCTCACCGAGCGGGTCCGGATTCTCAACCGCGACCCGGGGTCGGACGTCCTCTCGGCCATCGTCCGCACCGTCGGGGCCGACGCCGGCAGCCAGCTGTTCACGCGCCCGGGGGCGGCCGGCTCCGACTGGGTGAAGGCGCGCCTCGCCGGCCTCGCCACGCTCTACGAGACGGCCGAGGCCGTCAGCCACATCCTCGACGTCGACGAGCTCCTCGCCCGGGTGATGGACCTCGCCCTCCGCACCGTGGACGCCGACCACGGCTGCTTCATGCTGCGCGACGAGGCCGGGAACCTCGCCCCGAAGGCGGCCCGGTACAAGGACGGGCTCAGCCGGCAGGAGGAGCTCGCGGTCAGCAGGACGATCGTGGACTACGTGCTGAAGGAGAACCAGGGGGTTCTCGTCACCGACGCCCAGACGGACGCCCGGTTCCGCGGCGGGGCGAGCATCCACCGGCACCACATCCGCGAGGTCATCTGCGTGCCGCTGAAGGGCCGGCGCGAGACGGTCGGGGTGATGTTCCTCGACACGCAGTCGAACCTCAAGCAGGTCGTGGCCGGCGGCACCGGGACGGGCACGTTCACCGAGGACCACCTCCACCTGGCGAGCGCGGTCGCCCACCAGGCGGCCACCGCGGTAGAGGAGAGCCGCTACCACCAGGCGCTGGTCGTCGCCGAACGGCTGGCGGCCGTGGGGCAGACGATCGCCTCCCTCAGCCACCACATCAAGAACATCATGCAGGGGGTGCGGTTCGGGTCGGACATGGTCCGGGCCGCCCTCGGCGACGGCGACCAGGAGCTCCTGGCGAAGGGGTGGAAGCTAGTCGAGAAGAACCAGGGGCGCATCGACCAGCTGATCCTCGACATGCTCAGCTACTCGAAGGAGCGGGAGCCGGCGATCGAGCCGACCGACTTGAACCGGCTGTGCGAGGACGCGCTGGAGGTGGTCCGCGGCCGGGCGGCCGAGCGCGGCGTCACCCTGGAGTGGCGGCCGGGGGCGAACGTGAACGCGGTCCCCTGCGACCCGGACGGGATTCACCGGGCGGTCCTCAACCTCGTGAGCAACGCCATCGACGCCCTGGAGGACCGCACCGGCGGGAAGGTGGCCGTGCAGGCGCTGCTGGAGCCGGACGGGGCGTGGGCGAAGGTGATCGTCCTCGACAACGGCCCCGGCATCCCGGCCGATCAGATGGACGCCATCTTCAAGCCGTTCATCAGCACGAAGGGGAGCCGCGGGACCGGGCTGGGGCTGCCGGTGAGCCGGAAGATCCTCCGGGAGCACGGCGGCGACATCCTGGTCCAGAGTGTCGCCGAGAAGGGGAGCAAGTTCACCTGCCGGCTGCCGATGCTGCGCTCGGCCACCGGTGACCTGTCGGGGACGACGCAGTTCCCGCCGATCCGTCCGGAGGACTGACGCCAAGACCGCCCGGGGCGTGACCCCGGGCTCTGTTGGGTCGATGGCGGTGGCGACCGCAGCGTCCGCCCGCCGGCGGCTCGGGTGCGGGAGCCCGGTAGGGCGGCGAGCGTGTAGCCCGGGGTGCAACCCCGGGCGGGCCTCCGGCGGAGTCCGAAGCGCATCGCCCCCGTGACACCGCAGATGCCGCCCGGGGTTGCACCCCGGGCTACACGCTCACCGCCCTCCGGGCTCAACACACCCGAGCCGCCGGTGGGCGGACGCCGCACCACTCATCCGGATCTCAGCCGTGCATCCGAAGGCTGAGGTCCGATCGCCCGGGGCAACCCGCTCACGGCGTCAGCCGGCGGAGCGACTCCTTCTTCCCGCGGGCGTCCTCCGTCTCCAGAGCCGTACTCGTCAGCTTGAGGACGACGAGTTCCTCGGTGATCGTCTTCTCGCCGAGCTTCACCGTGAGTTTCAGCTTCTGGCCCGTCACGGCGTAGGTGCCCTCCCACGTCTCCGTCTTCCCGCCGACCCCGGCCTTCAAAACGAGCTTCCCGCCGGTGCCGAACTCGACCAGCGCGGTGCCGTCCTTCTTCGGCATCACCGGCTCCCACTTGCCGACCAACTTCGCCGGGTCGATCGGCGAGTCCTTCTCCTGCCCGGCTACCCCGCCGGCGGCGAGAAGCATCAGCCCGCACCCGAGAAGCGTTCGCGTCATGGCTGGTCCTCCGGATTAACATCGTCCCCGTTCGATTCTGCAACTGTCGGGCCGCCCACCCCGAGTGCGCGGATCACGAGGGGGAGGGTGAGCCCCTGGCCGACGAGCGTGGCGAAGATCACCCAGAACGTCAGGAACTGGATCAAGTCTCGACCGGGGAACGGTTTGCCGCCGGCGGTCGCCAGCGGGAGGGCGAGGGCGGCGGCCAGCGAGACGACCCCGCGCATCCCGGTCCACCCGACCACGAACACGTTCTGCCACGGCGGGTAGGGGGTCGGGATGCCGAAGACGTGCCGGTCCAGCCAGCGGGGGATGTAGGCGCCGGGGAAGACCCACACCAGCCGGGAGACGATCACCGCCGCGCTCACGACGGCCACGTGCCCGAGGAGGTCGGTCGGCGTGTACGTCCCGTCGAGCCCCTCCAGGACCGGCCGGAGCTCGAAGCCGATGAGGATGAAGATCAGGCTGTTGAGCAGGAAATCGACCCAGTCCCACACCGCCCGCGCCTCCTCGTACAGCTCCGGGGTGAACACCGCCTCGCAGCGCGTCCCGACCCACAGGCCGGCGGCCACCGCGGCAAGCACGCCGGAGACGTGCAGGTGTTCGGCCGGCAGGTACACGGCGTACGGCGTGAGGAGCGTGATCGTGATGGTCAGCTTCGCGTCGGCTAGGTCGCGGCGGTCGAGCCAGTTGTGCAGGCGGATGGCGAGCCACCCGCCGGCCAGCCCCAGGGCGATGCCGCCGGCCGCGACCGTCACGAACTGCACCCCCGCCTCGGCGACCGAGAACGCCCCCGCGGCCACCGCCGCGACCGCCACCCGCAGCACCACCAGGGCGGTCGCGTCGTTCACCAGGCTCTCGCCCTCCAGCAGGGTGACGACGAGCGGCGGCACCTTGAGTCGGCTGGTCACGGCCACCGCCGCCACCGCGTCCGGCGGCGAGACGATCGCCCCGAGGACGAACGCGCACGCCCACGGCAGCCCGATCCAGTAGTGGGCCACGGCCGCGACGGCGGCGGTGGTGAACAGCACCAGCCCGACGGCCAGCATGCTGATCGCCCGCAGCTGGCCGCGGAAGTCGGCCCACTCGGTCTTGAAGGCGGCGGCGTACAGCAGCGGCGGCAGGAACAGGAGGAACACCAGCTGGGGGTCGAGTTGGACCGGGGAGAGCCACGGCTGGAGGCCGAGGACCAGGCCGCCCACGACGAGCAGGATCGGGTACGGCACCCGGACCCGGCGGGCGGCGACCCCGAGTACGACCGCGACCGCCAGCAGGGCCAGAACCAGTTCGACCGGGTGAAACACGCGCGGGCCTCGGGGTCGCTCGGGCGGGAGGGGTAGCAGCGGTTTACCGCCCGGCCCGGCCGCAGGGAAGGGTGCCCGGGCGGGTGGTAGTGTGGGCAAGCTGCGTTGCCTGGCGGGGTGGGGCCGGGCGGTTTTTCGGCCCGCGCCGGCCCGAAAATTGATGCGCCCGGCCGGGCGAGGTAGAGTAACCAGGTGGTTCACCGCCGCGCGACCCCGAGCCGTCCGGATGGCTTCCCCCCCACTCGACCCCGACCGCCTCGGCCCCCCCGCCGGCGACCAGACCGTCGCCCGCCCCCCGGCCGACCCCGCGCCCGACGACCTGGGCCGGACCCGGACCGTCGCCGCCGCCTGGCTGCCGCCCCCCGGCCACGGCCAGACGGCCACCTTCCGCGCCCCGCCGGGGCCGCCCCCCGCGTCCGGGTCGGGGCCGCCGTCCGGGCAGGTCATTCGCAACCTCGACCACTGGGTCGAACTCAACCGCGAGCGGATCGACGTCGGGGAGTACAAGCTCCTCCGGTCGATCGGCACGGGGGCGTTCGGGGCCGTGTGGGAGGCCCAGAACTTCGACACCGGCGAGCACGTCGCCATCAAGTTCCTGTCGGCCGGGGACGACCGGTGGGAGGCCATGCTCGGGGAGGTGAAGTTCCTCCAGGCGCTGGAGGGCACCCACGGGATCGTGACCGTCAAGCAGGTCCGCCGGGGGACCGCCGAGCAGCCGCCGTACTACGTCATGCCGCTGGCCAGCGCCGGGTCGCTGGCCGACCGCGTGCAGGCCGCGAAGGACGCCCCGGCCGCGCCGGGCCGGCCGGTAGTCCCGGTGGCGGAGGCCGTGCGGGTGTTCACCCGGGTGGCGGAGGCGCTGGCCGCCGTCCACCGCCGCGGCATCCACCACTGCGACCTGAAGCCGCGGAACGTCCTCCTCCACCAGCCCGACCCGGCCCGGCCCGCCGAGCCGCTGATCGCCGACTTCGGGCAGGCCCACCTCGCCACCGACGACACCCCGGCCCTCGGCACGTTCTTCTACATGCCCCCGGACCAGGCCGACGCGGCGCTGAAGAAGGCCCGGTCGGACAGCTCGTGGGACGTGTACGCCCTCGGCGCCCTGCTCTACGAGCTCCTCACCGGCGAGCCGCCCCGGCGCGACGAGGGGCTCGTCCGCACCATCCGCCGCACCGAGCACCTGGAGACGAAGCTGGCCGCCTACCGGGACGGCGTCCTCGCCGCCCCCGCCCCGGCCGGCCACCGGCCGTTCGCCGACCCCCTCCTGGCCGACGTCCTCGACCGGTGCCTCCACGCCGACCCGGGCCGCCGCCCGCGCGACGCGGGGGAGGTGGTCGACCTCCTCAAGAAGCGGGCGTGGTGGCGGCAGGTGCGCGGGCCGCTGACGATCGGGGCCGCGGCCACGCTGATCTTCGTCCTGCTCGTCGCCGGGATCAGCGCGTTCGCGGCCAAGCGGGTGTACGCCGGCACGACCGAGGAGGTGGGCCGGGAGATCGACGGCAGCCTGACCCGCACCGCGTGGTACGGGAAGGGGGCGGTCGAGCGCACCCTCTACGAGCACATCGCCTTCGTCGAGGATCACGCCGAGCTGACCCCGGACCTCCGCCGCCGGCTGACGGCGGCGGCCGACCGGGCGGCCGAGGCCGGGCCGGGCGGGATGCCCGGGGCCGTCCCCGACCGGGCCGCGTTCGACACGCTGGTGACCGGCGTCCTGGCCGACGCCGGCCGCCGCTGGCCGGGGCTGGAGGGGCAGACGGTGGCCCTCCTCCTGGTGGCCGGTGATCAACCCGGGGTCGGCGCCCCGGCGCGCGGGTACACCCTGGCCCGGGCGGGCGGGACGCACACCCCGGCCGAGGACCGGGCCGACCCGGGGCAGGCCAAGGGCTACCGGACCGAGTGGTCGTTCCGCGACTACTTCACGGGGACCGGGAACCGCTACGACGAGGAGGGGCAGCCCCACCCGGTGACCCGCCGGACGAACGTCTCACAGACGTACCAGTCCCGCCGCGACGGGGCGTGGCGGGTGGACCTGGTGACGCCGGTGTGGTCCGGGGAGAAGGCCGGGGAGGGGCGGGTGATCGGGCTGCTGTCGGTCGGGCTGGACGTGAACCGCCACCTGAAGAAGCTGATCGACATGCCGGACAACCTCCTGGCCGACCGGCAGGAGATCGCCAAGGCGCTCGGGGCGTTCGTGGTCAACGACCGCGGGGCGTGGGTGTGGCACGCGGAGGGGATGGCCGCCCTGGAGGCCGACGCCAAGAAGGGCCGCCACCGCGACCCGGACGACCTGACCAAGCTGGCCCGCGCCCTCGGCCCGGCCAAGGGCATACACCCGGACGACCTGGTCCCGTGGCCGTCGGTCGTCGAGGGGATGACGAACGGGCCGGACAAGTACGTGGACCCGGTCGGCCTGGCGGGGGGCGGGGACGGCCCCGTGCTGCTGTCCCACACCCTCACCTTCCACCCCTACGCCCACAGCCGATACCCCGAGTGCCGCGGGCGGGCCTGGGGGTTCGTGGTGCAGGTGCCGGAGGCCACCGCCCTGGCCCCGGTGGAACGCCTCCACTCCCAGCTGGCGTGGGCCGGGTCGATTCTGGTCGTCACACTCACCGGGCTGGCGATAGGATTGTGGGTGTGGCTGTTCCGACTGCTCCGCGGGTGGGAGTTCGCGGGTCATGGCTGAGCTGGAAGCGATCACCGACATCCGCCCGACCCCCGAGAAGCGGAACGTCCAGCCGGCCCAGTACTCCCGGCGGTTCGTGCTGACGTCCGGCAAGGTGTTCCGGATCGGCCGGGACGAGGCCAAGATGGACTTCGCCGTCCCGGAGGACGACCAGGTCTCGCGGTACTACGCCAACGTGTCGTTCGACGCCGGCAAGCTCCGGGTGGACCGCCGCCCGCCGGTGCCCCCGGACTACCCGGACGCGCCCGTCAACAAGATCGTGGTCCGCGACCCGAAGGCCCGCGACAAGTTCCTCGACGTGACCGGCTGGGACGTCGGCCCCGGCGAGTCGTTCTGGATCGGCCAGACGCAGTTCACCCTCCGCGCCGACAACGACCCCGGCGCCGAGTCGCCGATCGACGCCACCGTCGCCGCCCGCCAGGAGGAGCGCACCCGCGCCCAGCTGGAGGAGATCGCCTTCACCAACCCGGCCACGGTGTTGAAGGCGATGGAACAGCTGCCCAACACCATCCGGGCGGCGGTGAACGAGCAGGGGCTGTTCCGGCAGATGCTCCGGGTGGTGATGGAGGCGCTGCCGCGGGCCGACGCCGCCGGGATCGTCCGCATCCCCCCCGACTGCCCCCCAGCCGAGCGCCGGCTGGCGGTGGTGGAGTCGAACGTCCGCCCGAGCGCAGCGCTCGGGGGCGGGTTCGCCCCGTCCCGCCGGCTGGCGCACAAGGCCATCCAGGAGCGGCGGCGCAGCTGCCTGCACTGCTGGTCCACCGACCCGACCGACTCCGGCACGGCCCAGGAGATGACCCTGGCCGCCCCCCAGGCCGCGGCCAACCAGACGCCCTGGGCGGTGTGCACGCCGTTCCAGGACAACTCCAAGTTCGCGCTGTACGTGTCCGGCCGGGTGTCGGGCCAGTGGGGCGCCCTCGGCAAGGCCGGCCAGGACAAGGTGGTGGCCGACCTGACGCAGTACCAGAAGACGGTCGAGCTGATCGTGGGGCTGATCGAGACGACCCTGCGGACGAACCGGCTGTCGAAGCAGGTGAGCGTCATCAAGCAGGCGTGGCACCGCGAGCTGTGGCCGTTCATGGACCGGCCGGAGGAGCTGGAGCGGGTGCTGGAGCCGCAGGTCAAGGAGGTGACCATCCTGTTCTGCGACCTGCGGAACTACTCGACGCTGGTGTCGAAGGCGAAGGACGAACTCCTCCCGGCGTGGCGGAACATCTCGGTGGCCCTGGAGACGATGAGCAGCACGGTGACGGACCACGGCGGCGTGGTGAGCGGCTTCCGCGGCGACGCGGTGCTGGGCTTCTGGGGCTGGCCGGAGCCGAAGGACCGGCAGGTGGAGATGGCGTCCCAGGCCGCGTTCCGCATCTGGGACAAGCTGACCCGCAAGGGGATGAAGTGCGGCCTCGGCGTGACCCACGGCCCGACCCTGGCCGGGCGGCTCGGGGCGCACGACCTGGCGGTGGTGGACCTGTACGGCCCGGTGGTGAACCTGGCGTTCCGCCTGGAGTCGATGACCAAGGCGTTCGGGGTGGGGGCGATCGTCAGCCGGCCGGTGGCGGACCGCCTGACCCGGTCGGCCCCCTACGGCGAGAAGATCCGCACCCGCCGGCTCGGGCACGTCGTCGCCAAGGGCTTCCCGGAGCCGGTGGAGGCGTTCGAGTTGTACTCGACCGACGCCCCGCCGATCCAGGAGTACCAGGAGTCCGAGTGGGACCACGCCGTCGGCCAGTTCGAGGACGGCGTCTGGGCCGAGTCGTACCGGGTGCTGGAGGAACTCTTCCCGGACGACCCGGCCTCGCAGTGCCTCCGCCGGGTGATGCACGCGCTCGGCACCGGGGACGACCTCTCCCCCCCGCCCGACTGGGCCGCGCACCGGTCCTACGTGCCGGTCGAGCCGTGACCGCCGGCGCGATCCTCCGCCCGGGGCGTTGCCCCGGGCTATCGAATCCCAGGCCGTTGGCCTGAAATCACCTGCGCCTTCTTCAGCCCGAAGGGCTGGGATACGATAGCCCGGGGCAACGCCCCGGGCGGCCTCGGGCGTGAACCTCTCGCCGGTTCACCCCCTCACCCCTTCATGCGTCCGCCAGGAGTGCCCGCAATGACCGAGCGCCGGAAGTGGTTCCAGACGACCGCCATCGACTACCCGAACAGCCGGCCGCACATCGGCACGGCGTTCGAGAAGGTCGGCGCCGACGTCCAGGCCCGCTACCGGCGGATGGAGGGGTACGACGTCTTCTTCCTGATGGGGAACGACGAGAACACGCTGAAGGTGGCCGACCGGGCGAAGGAGCTCGGGCTCGACCCGCAGGCGTACTGCGACGACATGGCCCGCCAGTTCCGCGAGGTCTGGGACGCCCTCGACATCAGCTACGACGTGTTCGTGCAGACCAGCTCCGAGCGGCACAAGGTGTGCGCCCGGAAGTTCGCGCAGAAGGTCTACGACAACGGCCACATCTACAAGGGGCAGTTCGAGGGGTGGTACTGCACCGGGTGCGAGGAGTTCAAGAGCGACAAGGTGTACGCCGAGAACGCCGGCCTGTGCCCGAACCACAAGCGACCGCTGATCCGCCGCAGCGAGCCGTGTTGGTACTTCCGGCTGTCCGCGTTCAAGGACCGACTCCTGGCGCAACTGAAGGAGAACCCGGAGTTCGTCCAGCCGGAGAGCCGGCGGAACGAGATGATCGGCTTCATCGAGGCCGAGGGGCTGAACGACCTGAACATCTCGCGGCACGGCGAAGAGTGGGGCGTGCGCCTGCCGTTCGACCCGGAGTACACGATCTACGTCTGGTTCGACGCCCTGCTGACGTACATCACCGGGATCGGCTACGGCGACGACGAGGCGCTGTTCGTCAAGAACTGGCCGGCCGACATCCACTTCATCGGCAAGGACATCACCCGGTTCCACACCCACATCTGGCCGGCGATGCTCTGGGCGGCCGGGCTGGAGGCGCCGCGGCAGGTGTTCAGCCACGGGTTCGTGAACAACAACGGCGAGAAGATGGGGAAGACCCTCGGGAACATCGTGGACCCGGTGGAACTCATCTCCAAGTCGAGTTCGGACGCCTACCGGTACTTCTTCATGCGGGAGTGCCCGTACCCGTCCGACGGCGACTACAGCGGCCAGCGCTACGAGGAGGTGTACAACTCCGAGTTGGCGAACAACCTGGGCAACCTGTTCTCTCGTGAAATGACGCTGACGTGGAAGAACTACGGCGGTGGGTTTCCGGGTACGGCGGGTAAGACGCCCGAGCCGGTGGTGCCGGGGCTCGACCTTGCCGCGTTCGTGGAGACGGTCCGCGGGCACGTCGAGGGGTGCCGGTACAACCTGGCGCTCCAGGCGATCGTGCAGGACTTCCTGACCCCGACCAACCAGTACCTCGAAGCCAACGCGCCGTGGAAGCTGGTGAAGACGGACAAGGACGCGGCCGGGCGGGTGCTGTTCAACGCGGTGCAGTCGCTGCGGGTGGCGAGCATCCTGCTCAAGCCGTTCATCCCGCGGTCGGCGGAGGCGATCTACACGAGCTTCAACTTCCCGAAGTCATGGGCCGAGGTGCGGTACGCGGACGCGGCCGTTCTCGCCGCCCAGCCGGACGACCTGCGGGTGACCGCCGAACTGGTGGACGGCAAGCCGAAGCCACTGTTCCCGCGGATCGGCTGACCCGAGAGCTTATCCGCCCACGAGCCGCGACCGAAAGGGAGCGGCTGCGTTGCCCCTCCTTTCGCATACGCGACCCGGGGGTCAGCGCAGCCGCTCCCTTTCGGTCGCGGCTCGTATGGCGTGTAGCGGAGGGCGTGGCGCCACCGCTCGTGAAGCGTTCCGCTACAATTCCGCCACCCTCCCCGCACCGCCCCGGAACCCACCATGCCCACCCGCCTCGCAGCCGCGGCTGTGGCTCTCGTCGCCACGTCCGCACTCCTCGCCCAACCCGCCCCGAAGGCTCCGGCCGGGCTGCGGTTCGTCGTCTCGCTCGACCCGAAGCTCGGCGGGCCGGTCAGCGGGCGGGTGCTGGTCGCCCTCGGGCCGAAGAACGGGACGCCAGACTTCACCGAGTACAAGCCGCCCGTCCTCCCCGTCCTCGGCGTGGACGCTACCCTCGCCCCCGGCCGCACCGCCACGCTCGACGCCGCCTCGGACGTGTTCCCGCTGGCCCCGCTCAACGACCTGCCGGCCGGCGAGTACACGGCCCAGGCCATCCTCGCCACCAACCCGGACATCAACCTCCCGGACGCCCCCGGCAACCGCTACTGCGACCCGGTCCGGGTGAAGATCGACCCCGCCGCCGGAGCCACGGTGTCGCTCACCCTCGACAAGACCTTCGCGGAGAAGACCCCGAAGGACACCCCCACGCACCAGTTCCTCAGCCTCCCGTCGAAGCTGCTCTCCGACTTCCACGGCCGGCCGATGGCCTACCGCGTCGGCGTGGTGCTGCCGCCGAACTTCGGCAAGGAGCCCGGGAAGACCTACGGCCTGATCCTCGACGTCGGCGGCTTCGGCACCCGGTACACGTCGGCCCGCCGGGTGCCGCCCGACCCGCGGTTCGTGCAGGTGGTGCCGGACGGGGCCGGTCCGTTCGGCGACCCGTACCAGGTGAACTCGGCCAACAACGGCCCCTACGGCGACGCCCTCGTCACCGAGGTGATCCCGCACCTGGAGCGGGCCTTCCGCTGCGGCGGGGCCGGCCGGCGGTTCACCTGTGGCGCCAGCACCGGCGGGTGGGTGTCGCTGGCGCTCCAGGTGTACTACCCGGACGTGTTCAACGGCTGCTGGAGCCAGTGCCCGGACGCGCTCTCGTTCGAGCGGTTCGAGCTCATCGACATTTACACCGACCGCAACGCCTTCGTGAACCGCTTCGGCTTCGAGCGGCCGAGTACCCGTACCCTCGACGGCGACGTCGTCTCGACCGTCCGCCACGAGGCCCAGCTCGACCGCGTGCTGGGGCGGGGCGGGCGCTGGGAGCTCGGCGGCCGGGACTGGTCCAGCTGGAACGCGGTGTACGGCCCCCGCGGGGCGGACAAGCTCCCCGTGCCGCTCTGGGACGGCCGGACCGGGGCGATCGACAAGGCGGTGCTGGACCACTGGAAGCGGTACGACCTCACGAAGGTGGTGGTCGGCAACTGGAAGGCGCTCGGCCCGAAGCTGACCGGCGGGAAGATCAACATCTGGGTGGGCGACGCCGACGACTACTTCCTGAACGCCGGGGTCCACCGGTTCAAGGAGGCGGTGGGCCGGCTGCGCGAGCCGGCGTTCGACGGGCGGGTGCTGATCGAGATGCGGAAGACCCACACGAACGGCGGGTGGACGCGGCGGGAACGCCTGGACGCGATGGCGGCCCGGGGCGGATTGTAGGCGGGGAGAGCCAGGGCGGTGCGGTCGTCACTCGTCCGACGACGCCTCCGGCTCGGGCTCCTCCGGCGGGTTCCGGGGCATGTCGATGACGTGCCGGGCGAGGTGTTCCTTGATCTCGCGGTGCCTCGGGACCGGCTGCGAAACGCCGGTCGCGGGGTTGCGATACCAGTCGTGTCGGCCGCCGTGCCGGACGAGTTCGCACCCGAACCCTTCGAGCGTCCGGATCAGGTCGATCCGCTTCATGTGATGACCAACTCGTCGACCTTGCGGATGCCCGGGAGCGTGCCGCTCGTGAACTCCTTGTACAGGTCGGCGAGGTGGTCCTTCAAATCGTCCAGGTTCTCCCCCTGGGTCCAGTAGTCGGGGTAGTCAACGAGGTAGCCGAGGTAGGCGTCCCCGTCTTGCCAGTGGACGTACTTGACGGTCGTCATGGAGCCTCCGCCGCGCGGGATGCTGAAATTGTACCGCTCGGGCAAATCGCCCCGCAACACGAGCGGTCCGGGGCTGGCGGTGACCGCGGGCGGGGCGGATAATCGGGGCTTCTCTGCCGCCGGAGCCCCTTCCCATGTCCCGTCCCCACCTGATCGCGCTCCTTGCCCCGCTCGCCGTACTCCTCCCGGCCCGCGCCGAGAACTGGCCGGGCTGGCGCGGCCCCACCGGGCAGGGCGTCTCCGCCGACCCGAAGCTGCCGCTGAAGTGGTCCGCGAAGGAGAACGTCGCCTGGAAGATCCCCCTCCCGGACGTCGGGAACTCCACGCCGGTGGTCTGGGGCGACGCGATCTTCTTGTCGCAGGCCACTGACGGCGGGAAGAAGCGGTCTTTGTGGTGCCTCGACCGGGCCGACGGCAAGGCCCGGTGGGAGCGCACGGTCGAGTTCGCGGCCGAGGAACCGAAGCACGCCACCAACACCTACTGCGCCGGCTCCCCGGCCACCGACGGCGAGCGGGTGGTGGTGTCGCACGGGTCGGCCGGGGTGTTCTGCTACGACCTCGCCGGGAAGGAACTCTGGCGGCGCGACTTCGGCCCGTGCCACCACATCTGGGGGAGTTCGTCCACCCCCGTCATTCACCGCAACCTGGTGTACCTGAACTTCGGCCCGCACGAGAAGACGTTCCTCGTCGCCCTCGACAAGGTCACCGGGGCGGAGGTGTGGAAGGCCGACGAGCCGGGGAAGGCGGCGAAGGAGTACTTCGGGTCGTGGAGTACGCCGGTGGTGGCCGAGGTGCGCGGCCGCGACGAGTTGCTGATGAGCTGGCCCGGCGTGGTGAAGGCCTACGACCCGGCGGGCGGGTCGGTCCTGTGGACGTGCCGCGGGCTGGAGAAGGAGGGCGGGGCCGACCGGCTGACCTACGCCTCGCCGCTCGTGTCCGGCGACACGGTGTTCGCCGCGGCCGGGTTCGGCGGGGCGGCGGTCGGCATCAAGAGCGGCGGAGTCGGCGACGTGACCGACTCCCACCGGCTCTGGCGGGTCGCCAAGAACCCGCAGCGGATCGGCTCCGGGGTGATCGTGGGCGACCACGCCTACGTCGTCAACGAGTCTGGCCCGGCGTGCGTCGAGCTCAAGACCGGGAAGACGCTCTGGGAGGAGAAGATCCCCGGCGGCGCTTGGGGGAGCATCGTCCGGGCCGGCGACCGCTTGTACCTGACCGGCCAGACCGGGGTGACACTCGTGTTCGCGGCCAGGCCCGGGTACGAGGAACTCGCCCGCAACCCCCTCGACGGGGCCACCACCCGGGCGTCGATCGTGCCGGCGGACGGGGCGTTCCTGGTCCGCACCTACAAGCACCTGTGGTGCGTGGGCGCGGGGCGGTGACGGGAGAGCCCGGCTGCTGTCGGGTCATCCGGCCAGCGACCGGATCGCGGCGGCGGCCCGCTCGCAGTCGGCCCGGGACACGTCCAGGTGCGTCACCAGCCGGACCACGTTCGTCCCCAGCGCCGCGGCCAATACCCCCCGCTCCCTCAGCTGGGCGGCCACGGCCTTCGCCGTTCCCAGCTGAGGGGCCACCTCCGCCCACACCAGATTCGTTTCCACTTCCGGCGGCACCAGCGTCAGTCCCGGCACCTCGCGGACTGCCTCACCGAGCAACCGGGCGTTCGCGTGGTCCTCGGCCAGACGGGTGACGTGTCGGTCCATCGCGTACAGGCACGCCGCGGCCAGGAAGCCGACCTGCCGCATCGCGCCGCCGAACAGCTTCCGCACCCGCCGGCCGTGGGCGATCAGATCTCTCGGGCCGACCAGCGCCGACCCGGACGGCGCCCCCAGCCCCTTGCTGAAGCACACCGACAGCGTGTCGAAGTGCCTCGCCCACTCCCGCGGCCCGACCCCGGACGCCACCTCGGCGTTCCAGATGCGGGCGCCGTCCAGGTGCGTGGCCAGCCCGTTGGCCTTCGCCCACGCCGAGACCGCGGCGGTCTTGTCCAGCGGGTAGACGGTGCCGCCGCCGCGGTTGTGGGTGTTCTCCAGGCTCACCAGCCGGGAGCGGACGGAGTGCATGTCGTCCGGGTGGAGGTGCGGCTCCAGGTCGGCGACGTCGAGGATGCCGAACCGGCCGGGGATGGTGCGGAGGGTGACGCCGCTCAGCGCCGCCGGCGCCCCGGCCTCCCACAGGTAGACGTGGCTGCTGGCCTCCAGCAGCACCTCGTCCTGCGGCCGGCAGTGGACGCGGACGGCGATCTGGTTCCCCATCGTCCCGGTCGGGACGAACAGCGCTGCCTCCTTGCCGAACCGGTCGGCCACGCGGGCCTCCAGCTCGTTCACCGTCGGGTCTTCGCCGTACACGTCGTCGCCCACGGCCGCGGCCATCATCGCCGCGAGCATCCCGGGGGTGGGCTTGGTGAGCGTGTCGCTGCGGAGGTCGATCATCGGGGGTCGCAGGGTCGGGGATGTCGGGTGTGTCGGGTATCGGGGATGTCGGGTATCGGGGATGTCGGGTGTGTCGGGGATCGGGGATCGGGGATGTCGGGGATGTCGGGTGTCGGGTGTCGGGGATCGGGGATCGGGTGTGGCGGGGATCGGGGATGTCGGGTATCGGGGATCAGGGATTGCACAACTGGGGAGGGATCTCTCGACACCCGCCACACCCGATCCCCGATCCCCGATCCCCGACACACCCGACATCCCCGACATCCCCGACATCCCCGACATCCCCGATCCTAGTCCTTCTTCGGCTCGGGCACCGGCGGGGTGGGCGTCTTCTCGGCCGGGGGCGCGGCCGTCTTCTCCTCGGCCTGCTTGTTCTCGACGTACCACCGGCCGCTCATCCGCTTCAGGAACACGGCCCGGTCCTTCAGGTCGGCGAGTTCCACCTTCGCCGCGTCGCCGGGGGCGCCGGGGTCGGGGAAGGCGCCGCTGCGGGCGAAGCGGCGGAGATCCTTGAGCGCCTCGGGGTCATCGGCGAACTTGTCCTGCACGGCGCGGGCGAGCTGGACGAACGCGGCCGTGCGGGCGTCGGCGGCGAGCCGGTCGTCGAACTGCTTGGAGTCGTCGGGCACCCGGCGGGCGCGGGGCACGGCGTCCGGGCTCTTGCGCTGGAGGTCGCGGAGGCGGACGAGCTCGGCCTCGGCGGCCCGGCGGTACGGGTTGGCCGGGCCGCCGCTCATGGCTTCGAGCCGGGCGTCCACGAACGCCGGGTCGAGGAGGTGGGCGGCGAGGTAGGCGTAGTCCCCCTTCTCGGCCGCGGCGATGACGGACGCCAGCGCCTCCTTCGCCGTCCCCTGCGGGTAGGACTTGGGCCGGAACTGCTGCCCGTAGCGGGCCGGCACCTCCTCCGGCTCGGGCGGCTTCTGCTGGCCGGTGACCTGGGGGCCGGTGAGCAGCCCGGCCCCGAACAGGCCGAGGGCGACGACGGCGGCGCGCATCCGTTCTCCTCCGCGAGGGTGTCGCGGTTACTCTAGCGGAACGCCCACACCTCCGGCGACCGCACCCCGGGCCGGGCCTCCCCGGACGGCACCACCCACCGGTCACGCCAGCGGACGCACGGCACGGTCACCCGCGGGGCGGGGAGATCGCCGGCGGGTGCCCAGCGGTCGGCCGCGGCATCGTAGCGGAGGGCCGTGCGGGAGAACCCGGGGTGTCGGTCCGGCGGGGTCTGGGTCTGCGAGCCGTCGTCGCCGCCGAGGAGGTCGAAGCCGCCGCTGTGGGTCGGCGCCGGCGAGGGGGCGGCGACGACGGGATGGGGGAGGTCGGCGATCCGCTTCCAGCCCGCGGCGGGGTCGAGGCGGTAGCCGTCGCGGAGGTAGCGGCGGGTGGTGCGGTCGCCGTCGCGGACGAGTTCGGCCCCGCCGACGACCCAGAGCTTCCCGTCGAAGGCCGCCGCCGTGGCGAGGATGCGACCCGGGCCGGGCAGGGCGGGGGCGGCGACCCAGCGGAGTTCGGTGGCCGACAGGTCGAGCTGGAAGACGGTCTTCAGGCCCAGGCCGTCCGGTGTCTCCTGCCCGCCGACGACGAACAGCACATCGCCGACGAGCGCCCCACAGCTGTTGGCCACCGGGCGCGGCAACGGGGGGAGGGCGGTCGTCACCAGCTGACCGGCCTTCCATCCCAGCTGGAAGGCGTCGGCGTGGTGGCGCGTGGGGTCGCTCCCGCCGACGCAGACCACGCCGTCACGGTGGCTCGCACTCACGCCATAGCCGAGCGGGCGAGGGAGCTTCCCGGCGGGCTTCCAGCGGCCGTCCGGTTGCTCCAGCACGAACACGGCGTCGGTCCACGCCTTCGTGCCCCCCTCCCACGGCTTCTTCCCGGGGAAGTTCGCCCCGCCGGCCACGACGAGCGCCCCGTGGCTCACGCCCGCGAACGCGCCGGCGACGCCCTCGCGGTCCGGGAAGGGCGGCAGCTTCTCCCAACCCCCGACCGGTGGGGCGGTGCCGGCCGCGGCGAGGAGCAGAACACACGGGGCTCGCATCGGGAGACGCTCGGGAGAACAGGGGTGCCCAGATGGCGACGGGCGAACTCCGGCTCTGCTGAAACCAAACGTGGGTGTGGCGACAGAAACTGTATCAACCGACCCACCCTCCGGGCACTATGGTGTGTGCCCGGCCGGACCGGCGGGGCCGAACCCGGAAGGGGAGTTATGGCCACCACGCGACCCGTGCCGCCGCCACTCGCCGCGGCACTCGGGGGCACCGACCCGCTCGCGGCCGACGGGGACTTACTCGCCCGCTTCCTGCGCCACCGGGACGAGGCCGCCTTTGCGGCGCTGGTGCGGCGGCACGGGCCGATGGTCCTGGCGGTTTGCCGCCGCATACTGGTCGGCGCAGCCGATGCGGAGGATGCCTTCCAGGCCACCTTCCTCGTGCTGGTTCGCAACGCCGCCGCGCTGGCGTCTCGGCCGACCCTGGGTGACTGGCTGCACGGGGTCGCCCGACGGACCGCCCTGAAGGCCCGGGTGATGGCGGCGCGACGGCGTGACCGGGAGCGCGCGGCCGCCCGGCTGGGGGAACAGGCCGGGGGCGAACGGAACGACTGGCTGGGCTGGTTGGACGAGGAGGTCGGCCGGCTCCCCGCCCGGTACCGCCGGCCGGTCGTCCTGTGCGACCTCGAAGGTTTGTCCCGCCGCGAGGCGGCGCGGGTGCTGGGGTGGCCGGAGGGGACGGTGGCGGGCTACCTCGCCCGCGGGCGGGAGTTGCTGGGCCGGCGACTCCTGCGGCGGGCCGGGGTCGCCGGCGTGACGGCCGCAGCCGCGTGGGCCGCGGACCCGGTTCGGGCCGTGCCTCCCCATCTGATGACGGCGGCGAGCGCGGCCGCGCTCGGTGCCGCCACGCCGGCCGTGCTCGCCCTCGCGCGGGCGGCGGCCGGCGCCGGCCGCGCCTGGCTTGCGGGTGGCGTTCTGACACTGGTCGCCGGCGGTCTGCTGGCCGTCGGGGGTGCGTGGGCATCGGCCCCGGGGCCAGCGGACGGAACGGCGGTGCCCCCCGATTCGCCGACCGCCGGTCGTCCGCACGCGGAGTTGGCTGTCCCCACAGATGTCGGCCTCGTCCGGGCCGCGGCGCCGGTCCAACCCGCCCCGCCGGCCCCGCGACCGGACACCCGTGCGACCGCGGACGCCCTCCGCCAGGCCGCCGAGGCGCTGGACCTGGCGGAGGGGGATTACCTGACCTGCATCCGCCTGTGGTGCGACGTGGCCGACCTCCGGCACCGGCTGGGCGACCGGGACGGCGCCGCCGCAGCTGTCCAGAAGGCCCGGTCTGTCACCCTGCCGCTGAACCCGATTCCGGGGCCGGCGCCGACTCGAATCGCGGAAACGCTGGCGCGGTTCGGCGAAGCCAGGGCGGTCCTCGACCTCGCCGCGACGGTGCCCGAGGCGAGCCCGAGAAGCCGCGGCAATCCCCGTCAGATACTCCTCGAAGGGGCGGCGCGGGAGGCGGCCGCCGCCGGCCACGACAAGGCGGCCGGGGAGATCATCGCCGCGCTCCCGGACGAGGCGGCCCGGGAGGCGCTGCGCCGGTCGGTCCGCGTGCCGGCCGTCACCCGCTTGCTCCAGAAGGGCGACGTGGCCGCCGCACTCCGGGCCGCCGACGAGCTGCCCACCGCGGTGGAGAAGGTGTACGCCCTGGCCGGCCGGCCGGAGCTGTCGCGGGGGTACGATGACGCCCGATGGTGGGACGGCATTGCGGCCGCGCAATCCCGGGTCGGTGACCGGGACGAGGCGAAGCGGACGGCGGCGAAGGCGGTTTCGCTCCTCCCGGACGTGGAGCCGAAGAGGCGCCCGATCGCGGCCGCCGCCGTGGCCCGGGCCTTCGCCCAGCTCGACGACCTGCCGCAGGCCCGGAAGGCACTGGCGGAGGTCTCGGCTGCGGGCCAGAAGGCCGACAAGGGCGGTGCGGACAACGTGAAGGCGGCTGCGCTGTTCGCCACGGCGTGTGTCGGGGCGGCCGAGGCCCGGGCCGGGCGCGATGTCGCCGCCGCGGACCTCGTCAAGCACTTCGACCAGCCGGACGACCAGGCCTACCTCCTGCACACCATCGCCCTGGCCCAGGCCCGGGCCGGGCGGAAGGACGTGGCCGCTGCCAACTTCGCCCGGGCCGTCGCTTTCGCCCTCAAAGACCCGGACGGGGGTGCCCTGCACAACATCGCCTCCGCCCAGGCTCTCGCCGGCGACTTTGCCGGGGCCGCCCGGACGGCCGAGCAGAGGCCGAGCGGCGGCGTCACCTGGGCCAACATCGCCCACGCACAGACCCAGGCGGGCGACTTCGCCGGCGCGCGGCGGACTGCCGCGCGCGCCCGACCCGCCGACCGGGGGAGTCCGTACTGGTACGCGAGCATCTTGCGGGGCGTGGCCCGCCAGCAAGCCCGGGCCGGACAGGCCGCGGCCGTGCGGGAGCAGGCGGCCCAGCTGGACGACCGGCTGGTGCGGGCACACGTCTTGGTCGGGCTGGCCGAGGGGCTGTACCCGTAGGTGGTGCGGCACCCCACGCCGGTCGGGCGTGGGAGGTACGACGGGCGAGGCTCTGCATCTGAGGGACGCCGGCGTCAGGACTCGCCCGACGCCGGCGCCGGTCCACCGCCCGACCGGTCGCATCTGAGTCACGACCGGTCGGGGTTGGTGTCGTCACTTCTTGTCGGCCTTCGACCCGAGCTGCGGCAGGAGCTTCGGGTCGGCGTACTTCGCCGGGTCGGCCTCGAACTTCTTCTTGGCCCCGGTGCTCCAGAAGTAGACCTTGACCCCCTTGTACTCGGTCGACGGGTCTTTGCTGCTGACCACCTTGTCGCGGGTCACCGGGCAGTACACCTGCTCGGTCTTCCGCTTGGGCAACTCCTTCCCCTTCAGCTGGGGGAGGAGTTCCGGGAGCAGGTACGCCTCCGGCTCGGCCCGGAACTTCCGGACGCACGTGTCGCAGCACAGGCCGATCTTCACCCCCTGCCACTCGACGACCTCCGCGTCCGACCCGACCTCGGTCCGGGTCATGACCGGGCAGTAGACCTGCTTCGCGGGCGGGGCCGACTTCGGCTCGTCGGGGGTGCCGGTCGTACACACGGCGAGGGCGGCGGAGAGAGCCAGGACGAATCGCATGGGAACCTCGTAGCGGTGGAGGGATCGGCCCCGGGGGTGATAACGGTTGTCACGCCCCGGGGGCCGGTTGGTGTGGGGAGGTCACTTCCCGTCGGGGGCCAGCCGGGAGCGGAGTCGGTCGGCCACGGGCCGCATCTCGCCCTCGGCCGTGCGGTGTCGGGCCGCCGGGTTGTCGGTCACGCGCGGCTGGGCGTAGGGGTTCAGCGTGCTGACGCCGCGCGACACCGTGGACGTGTTGATGTCGGCCCGGTGGCACAGGGCGCACTGCCCGGCGAACGTGGTGTGCTTGGCCGACCCGTATTCGAGGAACAGACCCTGGGTCGTGTCCGGGACGAACCGGAAGGGCCGGCCGCCCAGCAGCGACCCGGCCCGCGACCGGAAGTAGATCCAGTGGTCGGCCCCGTCGTGCGAACTGGTCGGGTTGTCCGCCGCCAGCTGAAACGGCCCGGTCAGCCGGCGGACCCGGACCTCGTCCACCACCGGCGTCGCCACCGGGGTGAGGTCGGGGGCGAACCCGACCAGCGACATCACCAGGGCCACCTCCGTCCCGGCCGGGACGTCCGGCCGGCCGGCCTTCTTCCCGGCCGCCTGACCCGCCGCCCGGACGAGGTCGGCGGACCGCTCGCGGTCCCCGGCGTTCAGGAACACCCTGCTGGCGCGCAGCGCCGTGTCGCCGCGGAACAGCTTGCCGGCCTTCCGGTCCACCTCCACCCACCCGCCTTTCGGCTGGCCGTCGAGCGGCAACTCCGGCAGGTAGGGCCGGGCCGGCCCCGTCGGCCGGCCGTGGGCGGCGAACTCGGCGGTCAGGTCCGGTATCCCGGACGGGAGCCCTTCCAGCGTTGCACGCTGCTGGGCCAGCGTGCGGACCGCCTTCGCCATCGCGGCGAGCAGGTCGGCGTCGTCGAGCCCCCACTTGCGGTCGGCCTCCAGCCGCCACCAGACGCTCAACACGTCCCACTGGAGCAGGAGGCGGGCGAGCGGCGACCTCAACTCCGGCACCGCGGCCACGCGGTCCGCCGTCGAGAGGCGGTCGAGCAGCGCGAGCAACCGCTCCCGGCGGTCGGCCCCGACGGAGGTGAGGGCGGACACCCGCACGTCGCCGCCGAACACGGCCCGGTCGGCCGGCCCCCCCTTGCGCTTGGCGAACTGCCACCCCTTCACGAAGAAGTCGGCGTCGGCCGTCCCGGGGTGCCCGCCCGGCAGGACCGCCGCGACCTCCTCGGGAACCTGCCCCTGGGTGAACAGCAGCGCGTGCAGTTCGTTCAGCCAGTGGGCGGGGTCGCGCGCGTAGACGGGGGCCGGCGACTCCGCCGCGGGCAGTCCCTCGCGGGCGTGCCCGACCGGGAGCCGCGCGGCCGGCCGCTCCCCCGCCGGGGCGGCCGCGACCGCCGCCAGGGCGAGGATCCCCGCGGCGACGTCAGTTCTCACCGACGGCCTCCCCGCCTTGCACGGTGAGCAGGGCGGCGATGACGTTCGCACTGGTCGACTGCCGGAGCGAGTGGACCGACCCGTCCACCCGCCCGGTCGTCACCAGGCCGGTGTGGAAGCTGTACATCGCGTAGTAGTTCGAGCAGTTGATCAGGCACGGGCCGCCCCAGGTGACGCCGTCCGCCGTGTACCCGCGCACCTTGAACAGGTTGCCCTCCGCCCACGAACAGACGGAGACGTAGGCCGCCGACGCGGACGACTCCTGGCCCGACCCGGGGACCATCCGGCCCAGCTGCCACACTTCGGGCCGGGCGGCGGACTCGACGAGGACGACCGTGTTGGACGAGCCGTCGGTGATGTCCCGGTACTGCCGCCCCCGCTGGCCCGGCGTGACGGTGCCGACGAAGAAGCCGTCGGTGTTCGGCTGCGGGTAGCTCACGGCCGGCGGCGAGACCGTCCAGAGCCGCGCGTCCGGCCCGGCGCTGCCGGCGTAGTCGCCGGCGGCGGCCGGCCACTTGGTCTCGCCGGCCGGGACGACGGCGGGGAACTTGGTGTGCATCCGGGGGCCGTTCGGGGTGCTCGGGCAGAGCATGAACGGCAGCGGGGTCTGCACCGCCGCCCGGTTGGCGACGTCGTTGAACCGGACGGAGTAGTTGTAGATGTTGGCGAGCGGGTTCTGCTCCATGTACGGCAGGATCTGGGCGCCCCAGTAGTTGCTCGCCCCGGACCCGCTGACCGACGTGGGGAAGGCTCCGTTGGCGGACTCGTAGTTGTGGAGCCCCAGCACGATCTGCTTCATGTTGTTCTGACACTTGATGCGGGCGGCGGCCTCCCGCACCTTTTGCACCGCCGGCAGGAGGAGGCCGATCAGGACGGCGATGATGGCGATCACCACCAGCAGCTCGATCAGCGTGAAGGCGCGACGAAGGCGTAGACGGGCCGCGGCGCGGCGCATGGGAGAACCCTCCGGTTCCGGATGACGAAGACCCACGAGCTGCGTGCGTTCGGGGCTAGCCGGCCCGCGGGGGCCGGCCTCACGACGGAAGCGAAGCGTGCTCGGACTGGTCTTGTTGAGAACTGGTCTCAACAGTGCGGATAATGTTATTCGTTCCCGGGCCGCCGTCAATGGGGCCGGGGCCGACCGACACGCCCGGGATGCGCCGGTGCGGGGTGAGGCCGTGTGATTCCCCAGGTCGGGGACGGGCCGGCGTTTGCGACGGACCCTGCCCGGCGGACGCGGGGGTAAAAGGATTGCATTCGTCTGTCCCGCGGTGTCTACTGAGGAGGCCGGGATGATGATCAGAGAAATCGCGGAATTGCAAGATCGCAATTTCGTGTGAGTGATTCGCTCGGCCTGTCCCGCCGCGTCGCGTGCCGCCGGCGCGACGCCCCACCCCGAGCCCGGGTGCCCGCTCATGTCTCTGACTGTCAATCAGATCGAACTGCTCACCGAAGAGTTGAGCGAGTCGTTTGATGAGAGTGAGCTGGGCGTCTTCGTCAAGACGGAGCTGGGGCTCGACCTGTGGTCCGTGGTCGGGCGGGGGCCGATCACCAAGGTGGCGTTCGACCTCGTCGCGTACTACCTCCGCCGCGGCGAGGTCGCCCAGCTGATCCAGGCGGCGGCCGACGCCCGGCCGAGTCGGCCGGCGTTGCAGCGGCTCCGCAAGGCCGTCGGGCAGCCCTACCCGGAGCTGGTCGGCGCGGGCGAGCGCGACCCGGTGACCCCCGGCGCCGCCGGGGCGGCCGAGCTCGGCGCCGCCCAGGCCGGGGTTTTCACGCAGGCCGGGGTCGCCGGCCCGCTGGCGAACTCCGGGGTGGGCACGCGCGAGGTCGAGCTGGTCCTAAAGGGGCACCTCGATCAGCTGGACGCGAAGGCACTCGGCGAGGCGGTGCGGGCCTTGTGCCAGCTCGTGGGCACGGAGGGGGAGGTGCGCGTGCGCCGGATCGTGTCGGGGAGCATCCTTCTCGAACTGGAGATGACCCCGGAGGACGCGGAGCGGGTTCTGGCCGCGTTCAAGAAGGGTCGTCTGAAGCGGCTCGGGGTTCTGTCGGTCGCCGACCGCGGCGAGGTCGGCGACCGCGAAGAGACCCTTGAGGAGCCCGAGCTGGGTGACGACGGCCTGGAAACCGCCTGGGACGCTCTGGCGGCCGAGGAGCCCACGCTACCGGTCGCCGAAGCGGCCGGACCGCTTGTTGACCCGGTCGAGCCGCTGTTTGACCCGGTCGACCCGGTCGCCGACCCGGCCGAACCGGAGACCACCCCCACCAGGAGGAAGACCAAGAAGGACATCGTCAAGGAGGTCCACAAGAAGGTCTCCGACATGGGGCTTGTCACGGGCGGTCACCTGACGCAGAAGGCCGTGACGGAGATCGTGCAAGGCACGTTCGACGCGATCGTCGAGGCGCTCGTCAGCGACGGCCGGTTCGAGCTGCGGAACTTCGGCGTGTTCGGGGTGAAGGCCCGCAAGGCCCGCAAGGCCCGCAACCCGCGGACCGGGGCGCCTGTGACCGTCGAGGCGAAACAGGTCGTGACGTTCCAGCCGGGCAAGGAGATGGAAGAGCGGGTGCGGCAGTACGGGAGGCCGGTCAAGCCGCTGCCGAAGACCCGCCGCAGGAAGGCCGACATCGACGACGTCGGTGCCGTTGCGACCCCCGAGGTGGACGCGCCTCGTGCCGACTCGCCCGAGAGCGAGTCGGCCTACATGCATTCGGACCGGTAATAGTGGTTACTTCGCGGTAGCAACGGGCGTGGGAGGCGTGACTCGGCTACCGGGGTGGGGTCCAGGCCCGCACGGTCCGGTCGGCCGAGGCGGTGAGCAGCACCCGGCCGGACGGGTCGAACGTCGCCGCCCGCACCGAGTCGGTGTGCCCGGTCAGTACCGCCCGCAGCCGGCCGGTCGCGGCGTCCCAGACCCGCACGAGGTGGTCGTCCCCGCCCGTCGCCAGGAGTTGCCCGTCCGGGCTGAAGGCGGCGCAGAAGACGATCCCGCCGTGGCCCTTCAGCGCGACCAACTCCTTGCCGGTCTTCGCCTCGTACACGCGGGCGAGGCCGTCGGCCCCGACCACCGCCAGCTGATCGCCCTTGGCGGAGAACTGGAGCGCGACCACCTCCCGCTTGCCGAGCGCGACCGTTGCGACCGGGGCGGCGAGCTCATCGTCCCCCCGGGCCGACCGGTCGTGGACGCGCAGGTTCCCGTCCGCGCTCAGCGCCGCGAGCAGGGTGCCGTCCGGCGGCGAGAGGGCGGCGCGGACGGGCTCCGACTCGTACCGGGCGGACGAGAACTCGTCCCGCTCCTTCTGGCTCTCGTGCAGGTACGGGTTCGGGCGGACGAGGACGGTCTTGCCGTGCTTCTCGACCCAGGCGCCGGCGTCGGGGGCGAGGGCGAGGAAGGGCGTCCCGCCCCCGCCCAGACCCCAGGCCTTCTCGTCGTCGTCGCCGGGTCGGGTGAACATGACGCTCCCCCCGGCCCCGCGGATGAAGAACAGCATCTTGGCGTCCGGCGTGAACGCCAGCTGGTCGTAGTCCCGGAGGGCGTTCAGGGTGCCCTCCTTCGCCCCGCGCAGCTTCCGCACCCGGTTCTTGCCGGTCAGCGGGTCGCACAGGTACAGGTTCCCGCCCGCGTCGCCGGCGGCCAGCAGGCCGGGCGCGCAGGCCAGGGCGCTGAGCGGGTGGTCGTGCCACAGGACGAAGGCTTCGCGCCACCCGGCCGCGGCCGGGGGCGGCGCGGCCGCCGGGGCCGGTGGGGCAGTCGGTCGGGGCGGGGGGGTGGGGTTCTGGCCGGCGACGGTCGCGGCCGCCACCGCGGTCAGTGCGAGGCCGGCGGCGAGGGCGAGCAGGCGGGTCGTCGCGGTCGTGAGGCGGGTCAGGAGCATGGCGTTGGTCACCCGTTCGGAGAGCGCCGCGGCTCGGGGGGACACGGCCCCCCGCGGCGCGAACGGGGCGGTGTTCAACAGTGGTGCGGGCACCCGGGCGGCGGCGTCCCGGGCCAGCAGCGCGGCCGCCCCGCACGGCAGACCGACCCCGCGCCGGGCCAGCCGGGCGGCCAGCAGCGCCCGGCCCCGGGCCACCCACGCGGCGACCGTGCCCGCGGGGGCGCGGAGCAACTCGGCCGCCTCCCGCCGGGTCTTCCCCTGGAGGTCGCAGAGCACGAGGGCGACCCGGTAGCGGTCCGGGAGCCGGGCCAGTTCCTCGTCGAGGAGGGGGAGGGCTTCGTCCCACGGGCCGGGCGGCGGGGCGGGTGGCTCGGCGGCGTCCGCCAGGTCCGCCTCCCGCGCCCGCCGCCGGCCAGTCGCCGACCGGGCTTTGAAGGCGGTCCGCTGGGCCACCCCGTACAGCCAGTTGCCGAGCAGGTGGGGCGAGCCGATCGACCCGGCCCGGCGGACGAACACCAGGAACGCCGCCTGGAAGGCGTCCTCGGCGTCGGGGCCGGCCCCGGCGACCCGGCGGCAGACGCCCCACACCATCGGCGCGTGCCGCCGCACAAGGGCGTCGAGGGCCGTGTCGTCGGCCCCGCCCAGGTAGTCGTGCAGGAGTTGCTCGTCGGTCCGCCCGCCCCCGTCGGCGGCCGGGACCACCCGGCGGAGACGCCGGACGACCTCGCTGGTCATGTCGCGTTCCGTGTGCGGGCCTCGCCCGCGGCTACCAGGGTACTCCCGGCCGCGGGCGGATTGATGCGGCGGGTTGGGAATTTGCGGTTGGAAATTGGCTGGTTGCAGTTGGGAGTTGGGAAAGAGGCGCTGCCCGGGTCGGTTGTCTTACCCGATGTGGAGCCCGGGCAGCGGGGGGTTATGAGCGGGCCGGTGCCAGATGCGCCTCCACGGCCTTCGCGCCGACCAGCGGAGCCCGGCAGGTGAAGTTGTGGCAGATGTACGTGGTCGTGGCCCCACTCACGGTCGGGCGGTCGGCGAGCAGGGGCAGCACGTCGGACGGGGCGGGGGTGACCGGGTCGTGGTACGTCAGCACCTGATGCGGGCGGAACGCCCCTCGGAGCAGCGACAGGACCGCCTTCGTGTCCGGGTCGTCGGGCCGGCCGACCACCGCCACCTCGTCCACCGGGCCGAGGTGGAAGTCGAGCGCCACGAGCATCTGCCCGAGGGCCGTCGGGTGGTCCTCCATCCGGCCGCGGTAGCCGCCCAGCGTGGCCGCCGCCTTCGATGCGAAGTCGTGGCGGCCGGTCAGCTTGGCCAGCCGGAGCAGGGCCGTCACCGCCACCGACGTGCCGCTCGGGGTCGAGCCGTCGTGCTGCTCCTTCGTCCGGGCGATGAGTTCTTCGTGGTCGTCGGCCGTGAAGAAGAAGCCCACCCCGGCCGGGTCGGCGAAGTGCTTCAGCATCACGTCGGCCAGTTCGACCGCGGCGCGGACGTACTTCGCGTCGAACGTGGCCTCGTAGAGCGTCACCAGGGCGTCGGCCAGGAAGGCGTAGTCTTCGAGGTAGCCGGACAGCTTGGCCGTCCCGTCCTCGCTCGCCGAGCGGAACAGCCGGCCGCTGGCGTCGCGGAGGTGGGCGAGGCACCAGTCGGCGGCGGCGGCCGCGGCGGCGACGTAGCGGTCGTCGGAGAAGGCGGCGCCGGCCTTCGCCAGGGCCGAGATCATCAGCCCGTTCCAGGCGGTGAGGATCTTCTCGTCCCGCCCCGGCCGCACCCGGGCCGAGCGGACCGGGAGGAGCTTCCGCTTCACCTCGGCGAGTCTGGTCCGGAAGTCGTCGAGGGTCAGCCCGAGGCGCTGGGCGTCGTCAGCGTCCGGGCGGGCGCGGAAGAAGATGTTGTGCCCCTCGAAGTTCCCGCCCTCGGTGACACCCCACACCCGGCAGGCGAACTCCCCCAGGTCCGGGCCGAGCACGTCGCGGACGTCCTTCTCACTCCAGACGTAGAACTTCCCCTCCTCGCCCTCGCTGTCGGCGTCCTCGGTGCTGTAGAAGGCGCCCCCGCCGCTCGTCATGCCGCCCAGGACGTAGTCGAGCGTTTCCCGGGCGATCTGCTCGTAGAAGGGGTCGCGCGTCAGCTGCCAGCCTTCGACGTAGGCGGTGGCGAGCAGCGCGTTGTCGTACAGCATCTTCTCGAAGTGCGGCACCAGCCAGCGCTCGTCCACGCTGTAACGGGCGAAGCCGCCGCCGAGCTGGTCGTACATGCCGCCGCGGGCCATCCTGTCGAGCGTCAGCTTGGCCATGCTCAGGGCTTGCGGCTCGTGGAAGCGGTGGGCGATGCGAAGCAGCACCCGCAGTTCGAGGGCGTGGGGGAACTTCGGCGCGTGGCCGAAGCCGCCGTTCACCGGGTCGAAGTTCCGCTGCATCGACGCCAGCGCGGCCCGCAAGATGTCGTCCGACAGGTGGGTGTCGTCCGGGGCCAGTTCGGCGGCCTGGGCCAGGTGGGCCGCCACGTTCCGGCCGACCTCGGCGATCCGGTCGCGGCGGGTCTGCCAGGCGTCGAGGATGCCGGCGAGGAGCCGGCGGAAGCTCGGCTTGCCGTGGTGGGCGTAGCGGTCGTCCGGCGGGTAGTAGGTGCCGGCGTAGAAGGGCGTGAGGTCCGGGGCCAGGAACACGCTCAGCGGCCAGCCGCCCCCCTCGCGGGTGAGCACCTGGAGGGCGTTCATGTAGATGGTGTCGAGGTCCGGGCGCTCCTCGCGGTCCACCTTGACGCAGACGAACGACTCGTTCAGCGCGGCGGCGGTCGCGTCGTCCTCGAAACTCTCGTGCTCCATGACGTGACACCAGTGGCACGCCGAGTAGCCGATGCTGAGGAAGATGGGGCGGTCGAGCTCCTTGGCCCGCGCCAGAGCTTCCGGCCCCCAGGGGTACCAGTCCACCGGGTTGTTGGCGTGCTGGCGGAGGTACAGGCTTGTCTCGTTCGCCAGTCGGTTCGGGGGGGACATGCGGCGCTCCGGAGGGGGCAGGGGGATTGTAGCCGTCGGGAGGGGGGCGGAACCGAACCCCCCAGCCCCGAGCGACCTCACCCCCCAACCCCCTTCCCTGGGAGGGAAGGGGAGCCCGCGCTGCCGCGCTTGCCGGGTTGTGGTAAGGCGTGACCCGGGTGCGTGTCATACGTGATCGGGTTGACCCGTAGGCCACCCGGGGCGTTGCCCCGGGCTATCCCATCCCAGGCCGTTGGCCTGAAAACCAGAGGCTCTTCTTCACCCCAACGGGGTGGGATTCGATAGCCCGGGGCAACGCCCCGGGTGGTCTACGGGTTCGGTTCCGCGGCGGTCGGGCGACCGCTACCTGTCTTTTCCCGGACCCCCCTCTTCATGACCACCCGGGCGCGGGTTAGAATGGACCCACCCGCCGAACACAGGATACCCCGCCGCATGCCGCTGGATTGGGCTCCACTCACTGACTTCCTGACCCGACACGACCGTCCGCTCCTGATGACCCACATCCGGCCGGACGCCGACGGGCTCGGGTCCCAGCTGGCGCTGCACGACGCCCTCGCCCGCGTCGGCAAGCGGCCGCGCGTCGCCGTCGCCAGCAAGCTCCCGCCGCGGTACGACTTCCTCGACCCGAAGCGTGAGGTGATCGAAGACTTCCGCGGCGCCGGCGAGAACTTCGCCGACTGCGACTGCGTCGTGGTGCTGGACACCGGCACGTACAACCAGCTCGGCGACTTCGGCGACTACCTCAAGGCCCGCCCCGTGCCCCGCGCCGTGGTGGACCACCACCGCACGCAGGACGACCTCGGCGGGCTGCGGTTCGTGGACACGTCGGCCGAGTCGACCGGCCGGCTGGCCTACGAGATCACCCGGGCGCTGGGGCTCACGCCCACCCCGGCGGCGGCCAGCCACCTGTTCATGGCCGTGGCCACCGACACCGGCTGGTTCCGCCACCCCAACGCGACCGCCGCCACCTTCGCCCTGGCCGGCGAGCTGGTGGCCCTCGGGGCCAACCCGACCGACCTGTACGAACGGCTGTACGAGGCCGCCCCGCTCGCCCGGCTGAAGCTCACCGGCGTGGCCATCAGCCGGCTGACGACGCGGGCCGGCGGGCGCGTGGCGTACACCGAGATCCTGATGAGCGACTACCCGGCCACCGGCGCCCAGCCGGGCGACACGGAAGACCTCATCACCTTCCCGCGGAGCGTGGAGAAGGTCGAGGTGGCGCTGGTGTTCATCGAGCAGCCCGGCGGCGGGACGAAGGTGAGCTTCCGGGCCCGCGACCTGGACGTGTCGAAGCTGGCCGAGCGGTTCGGCGGCGGCGGCCACCGCCTCGCCAGCGGCGCCCGCGTGGACCGGCCCCTCCCCGCCGTGCGGGACGAGGTTCTGGCCGCCGTTGAAGCCGCCCTGGCGGGACAGTAGAAACGGAGCTCGGCGGCCCGAGTTCCGACCCCAAACCCCACCCCCCAGCCGGGATTCGGACGTCGAGTTTCGTGCTCCGAACGCCGGATTTCGTGCTTCCGCCCGGAGTGCCCCGTGTCCCACCAACCCCCGCGGCCCCCGTCCGCCGACCCCCCCGCCCCGCGGCTCACCCTGCGGCACCTCCCGCTCCCGGCCAAGCTCGTCCTCTCGACGTTCCTGCTCGCCGTGGGCGTCGGCTACACGTCGGCGATGGTCCAGCTGCACATGCAGCACTCGGACCGGGACGGGCGGCCGCTCCCGACCGCGGACAACGTCGTCGCCGTGTTCGCCGGCAAGGTGTGGAAGACGCCCGAGGACGCCGAGAGGGAGCGCACCCCGAGCAAACTCGAAGCCGTCATCACGGGCGACCCGAAGGGGGGGCTGGCCGGGGCGAACATGGCCCCGGCGTTCTTCGCCCACGACGAGGCCGACTTCCAGAAGCAGGCCAAAGACCCGGCCCGGCGGCCGAAGCTGGAGGAGGAGCGCGAGGGCGAGCGGAAGGCTCTGGTGGCGTGGATCAACTCGCCCCCCGAGCCCCGCGAGAAGGCGTACAACGAGGACCGGTTCGCCCTGCCGAAGGAGCTGGCCAAGCTCGCCGTCACCGCGGCCTACGTGGACAAGGCCAACCCCGGCACGGTCCTGGTCCGGTCGGTCCTCCGGGACCGGTGCGCGCGCTGCCACAAGCCCGGCGGCGAGAAGGGCGACATCCCGCTCAACAACATCGAGGAGCTGACCCAGTACATGCCGGCGACGGTGGCCGTCCCCCCCGGGGGCGGGTACGTGGACTCGGGCCGGCAGATGAGCCTCGAAAAGCTCACGCAGTCCACCCACGCCCACCTGCTCAGCTTCGCGGTGCTGTTCACCTGCACCGGGCTGGTCTTCGCCTTCACCGGCCTCCCCGGCCTCGTGCGCGGCACGGTCGGGCCGGTCGTCCTGCTCGCCCAGGTGGCGGACATCGCCTGCTGGTGGCTGGCCCGGCTCCCGGAGCCCTACGGGCCGGCGTTTGCGAAGGCCATCATCGGCACCGGCGCCGTGGTCGGCGGCGGGCTGGCCCTCCAGATCGTCTTCGGCCTGTTCGGCATGTACGGGCGCTGGGGGCGGGCGCTCCTCGTGGTCCTGTTCGCGGCCGCGGCCGGCGGCGGGGGGGCGGCGTGGAAGCAGGTCGTGGACCCGTACCTCCAGGGCGAGAAGGCCAAGGCGGCGAAGAAGGCCGAGGACGCCCGTAAGCGGGTCGAGGAGGAGAAGAAGGGCAAGGCCGACAAGAAGGACGACACGGCCAACACGAAGGACGACAAGAAGCAGGTCGTGGACGTGAAGCCCGGCCCGGTGCCGCCGGCGGGCGGGGCGTCCGGGCTGGAGCGGGTGCTGACCGGGGCGTGGAAGGACGGGCCGTGGGTCAAGGACGGCAAGGTGCCGGACGGCGGGATGGTGCGGGCCTTCTTCGACAAGGAGGGCGAGTTCAAGGCCGCCCTCAAGGAGGAGGACGCCGACCTGCTGGCCAAACTCGTCCCGCAGCGGGAGGCCGAGCGGGACGGGCTGCTCGCCTGGTCGAGGGCCGCGCCGGACGTGCGCAAGAAGGGCTACGACGACAACGCCTTCCCCCTGCCGGAAGCCCTGGCCGGGAAGGTGACCCCCGACTTCGCCACGCCGGACGGGGCCAGGCTGAAGGTGAAGGAGCTGATCGAGGCCCGCTGTGCGACCTGCCACGGCCCGGACAACAAGGTGCCGCTGGACAGCTACGACGGGATCGCCAAGTTCTTCGCCCCGGCGCCGGCGGCCGCACCCGTCCGCGGGCCGGGGGGCGGGGTCGTCATCCCGCCGGCGCGGGACTGACCGCCCCTGTGGGACCGCTCCGCGCGGCTCGGGCCGCCGGGGCGGGTGATAACGGTTCTCACCCCGACCGCCGGTGAGAACCGTTATCACCCGCCCCGGCGGCCCGAGCCGCGGTGGTGCAGGCGGCCAGCTACTTCTTCTTCAGCACCCCCGCCTCCTCCAGCACCGACCAGAGTTGCTCCCACACGGCCTCGACCGGGACTGCCGCGGGGCCGCGGTCGGCCCACGCCCGGGCGGCCGAGGCGAGGACCACCAGCGCGTCCTCGCGCACCCGGTCGTCCGTCACCGCCTTCTTCGGCGCGGCCGGTGCCGCCTTGGCCGGGGCGGCCGCCCCGGCCGCCGGGGCCGGCCCCTGGCCCGCCGACCGCTTGCCGTCGAGCGCCTCGTTGCAGAGGGCGTCGGCCCGCTTGTTGAGCTCGCGCCGGACGTGGGTGATCCGGACCGCCTCAAACCCCTTCCGCAGCTCCGTCGCCTCCTGGTACAGAGGTTGGAGGTCCGGGTGCTTGACCCGGTACTCCCCGGCCATCTGCTTCACGAGCAGTTCGCTGTCGCTGAAGACGTCGAGCCTCTTCAGCCCGAGCTCGGTGGCGAGGTGGAGGGCGTTCACGAGGGCGGTGTACTCGGCGACGTTGTTGGTGGCGGTGCCGATGGTGCCGGCCTCCTCGACCGCCGGCCGGCCGGGCCGGGCCAGGACGACGGCGTAGGCGGCGGGGCCGGGGTTGCCGCGGGCGCCCCCGTCGATGTGGATGGTGGCGGTGAGGTCGTCCATGCGGGGCCGGCCGGGTCGGCCGCTCGCCGGGGCGGGGGGGTTCTGACAGAATGAACGGGAATTGTAACCCCCGGGGCGACGATGGGCGAGAACGGGCTGGTGATCGACACCGCCGGCCGGGCCGGCCGGGTGGGGCTGGTCCGCGGCGGGGCGGTGGCGGGGGCCGTCGCCCTCGACGCCGCACGCCGCCACGCCCGCGACCTCACCACCGCGGTCGACGGACTGTTGCGGGCCGGGGGGCTGCGGCCGGCCGACCTGTCCGACGTGACCGTGAGTATCGGCCCCGGCAGCTACACCGGGCTGCGGGTGGGCGTGATGGCGGCGAAGGCGCTGGCCTACGCCACCGGCTGCGCCCTGGTCCCCGTGCCGACCTTCCTGGCCGTCGCCGCCCGCGCCCCGGCCGAGGCCGCGAACCTGTGGGTGATCGCGGACGCGCTCCAGGGGCAGGTCTACCTCCAGCGCTTCCGCCGCGCGGCCGGCGGCTTCGTGCCGACCGAGCCGCTGCGGATCGAGGCCGCGAGCGAGTCCCTGACCGGGGCGCCGGCGGACGCCTGGTTCACCGGCCCGGGCGTGGCCGTCTACGAGAGCACGCACATTCCGCAGACCTGCCGGCTCGTCGCGGAGGCCGACCGGGAGCCGACGGTCGAGAGCCTGTACGCGGCCGGCCGGGGGGTCGCCCCGGCGACGCGGGCGGAGCTGTTCGCGCTGGAGCCGCTGTACCTGCGCGGCAGCTCGGCCGAGGAAGCGGCGAAGAAGCGGGGCGGCTGAACCCGCCCCCGGTGTGATCACAGGTTGGCCGGACACGGTATCGTTTCGGGAGGCTCCACGATGGTGCGGATCGGGATCGTCGGGATCGGCTTCATGGGCCGCATCCACTACCTCGCGGCACAACGGCTGGGCGGCGCGAAGGTGGCCGCGGTGTGCAGCCGCGACCCGGCCAAGCTCGCCGGCGACTGGCGGAGCACTCGCGGCAACTTCGGCCCCGAGCCCGGGCAGGTGGACCTCACCGGCGTCAAGACCTACGCCGCCTACGCCGACATGCTCGCCGACCCGGACGTCGACCTCGTCGACGTCTGCACCGTCACCGACCAGCACACGCCCCTCGCCCTCCAGGCGCTCGCGGCCGGCAAGCACGTCCTGGTCGAGAAGGCCATCGCCCTGTCCCCGGCCGACGCCGACGCGATGGTCGCCGCCGCCAAGCGGGCGGGCAAGCTCCTCATGGTCGCGCACGTCCTGCCGTTCTTCCCCGAGTTCAAGTTCGCCGCCGAGGTCGTCCGCGGCGGGCGGTACGGCAAGCTCCTCGGGGCGCACTTCAAGCGGGTGATCGCCGTCCCCGACTGGTCGGCCGACATCGCCGACGCCGCCAAGACCGGCGGCCCGGCCGTGGACCTGCACGTCCACGACACCCACTTCATCGGCCTCCTCTGCGGCGTACCGAAGGAGGTGTTCGCGGTCGGCACCGTCCAGAACGGGGCGGTGACGTACCTGACCACCTCGTACCTGTACGGGCCGGGCGGTCCGGCGGTGACGTGTTCCAGCGGGGCGGTGTGCATGGCCGGTCGGCCGTTCACCCACGGGTACGAGATCTACCTGGAGAAGGCGTCGCTCGTGTACGATGCCGGCGGCCCGCCGCTGACGCTCCTCACCGCCGACGGGAAGGCCACGCAGCCGGAACTGGCCGGCGGGGGCGACCCACTCGCCGCGTTCACCGATGAACTCCAGACCGCGGCCGACGGCGTGCGGGCCGGGGCCGAGCCCGACCTGCTCAGCGGCCAGCTGGCGCGGGACGCCCTGGTGCTGTGCCACCGCGAGTGCGAGTCCGTGAAGACCGGCCGGGTCGTGGCGGTTTGACACCCCCGGGCGGGCGCCCCACCCCGGCCGGGTCGCCCGCCCCGCCACTTCGCCTTTCGTGCCGCCCCCCCGGCGGCTATCATTCACCCCTCTCTCGTGTCCGCCCGTTCACCGCCGGAAGCGTTCCCGATGGCCGACCGCAAGTTCGCCCACCTCCACCTCCACACGCACTACAGCCTCCTCGACGGGTTCAACCGCATCCCGACGCTCGTCGAACAGACGAAAAAGCTCGGCATGAACGCCGTCGCCATCACCGACCACGGCAACCTGTACGGTGCGATCGAGTTCTACACGAAGTGCAAGGAAAAGGGCGTCAACCCGGTCATCGGTTACGAGGCCTACCTCGCCCCGGGCTCGCGGACGGTGAAGAAGGCCGCCCGCCAGGGCGACGCCTACAGCCACCTCACCCTCCTCGCCAAGAACGAGCAGGGGTTCAAGAACCTCATCAAGCTGTCCAGCATCGCCTTCCTGGAGGGGTTCTACTACCACCCCCGGATCGACCGCGAGGTGCTGGAGGCCCACAAGGAGGGGCTCGTCTGCCTGAGCGGCTGCCTGGCCGGCGAATTCAACCAGTACATCCTCGCCGACAAGCCCAAGGAGGCGAAGGGTCTCGCCGAGTGGTTCGCCAAACTGTTCGGCAAGGACTTCTACGTCGAGATCCAGAACAACGGCATCGGCCTCCAGGACCAGTGTACCCCGGTCGCCGCCGACATTGCCAACAAGCTCGGCGTCCCGCTCGTGGCCACCGCCGACGCCCACTACCTCTGCGCCACCGACGCCGAGGCGCACGACGTGCTGTTCTGCATCAACACCGGCCAGAAGCGGGACCCGCGCAAGCGGAAGTACCCCGAGGAGCGGATGCCCAACCCGTACTACGTCCGCTCCCCGGACGACATGTACAAGCTGTTCCCCGGGTTCGAGGACGCCGTCGCCCGCAGCCAGGAGATCGCCGACGGCATCGACATCAAGCTCGACTTCAAGAAGCGCCACTTCCCCGTCTTCCAGCCGCCGCCCGGGATGACCCCGGAGGACTACCTGCGCCAGCTGTGCGAGCAGGGGGTGAGGGAGCGGTACGGCGACAACCCGTCCGACGCGGTGAAGGCCCGGCTCGAACACGAACTCGGCGTCATCACCCGGATGGGCTTCGCCAGCTACTTCCTGATCGTCTGGGACTTCGTCCGCTTCGCCCGGGAGACGGGCATCCCCAGCACCGCCCGCGGGTCGGGGTGCGGGGCGGTGGTGTCCTACGCGCTGTACCTCAGCCACGTCTGCCCGCTGGAGTACGACCTCCTGTTCGAGCGGTTCCTCGACCCGAACCGGAGCGAGGCGCCCGACATCGACATCGACTTCTGCCAGGACCGCCGCGGCCTGGTGATCGAGTACGTGAAGCGGAAGTACGGCACCGAGAGCGTCGCCCAGATCGGCACCTTCGGGACGCTGGCCGCCAAGGCCGCGCTCAAGGACGTGGGCCGGGTGCTGGACGTGCCCCTGGAGCGGGTGAACTTCCTGTGCAAGCTGGTGCCGATGAAGGGGGCCATCGCCGCCGACCTCGACGAGGCGATGGCGTCGCCGGACTTCAAGCGCGAGTACGACACCGACCCGCAGGTCCGGGCGATGGTGGACATCGCCCTGAAGCTGGAGGGGACCAACCGGAACGTCGGCACGCACGCCGCCGGGGTGGTGATCGCCAGCGGGCCGGTCACCGACTACGTGCCGGTCCAGCGGCCGCCCAAGAAGGGGGCCGACGGGTCGGAGGCGTCCGACGTGACGATGACGACGCAGTGGGAGATGGGCATCCTCGAGAAGGTCGGGATGCTCAAGATGGACTTCCTGGGCCTGCGGAACCTGACGGTCCTCGACAACTGCGTGAAGCTCATCAAGCGGACCCGCGGGCAGGACGTGGACCCGATGGCGTTCCCGCTCGACGACAAGCCGACCTACGACCTGCTCCAGAAGGGCGACGCCAAGGGGGTGTTCCAGCTCGAAAGCGAGGGCATCCGCGAGCTGCTCAAGCGGATGAAGCCGGACAACATCCGCGACCTGATCGCGGTGCTGGCCCTGTACCGCCCCGGCCCGCTCGAGGGCGGCATGGTGGACGAGTACATCGAGTGCAAGCACGGCCGCCGCAAGCCGGCGTACCCCCACCCCGTGACCGAGCCCATCCTGGGCGAGACGCACGGGGTGATGGTGTACCAGGAACAGGTGATGCGCATCCTGAACAAGCTCGGCGGCATCGAGCTGGCCAAGGCCTACGCCTGCATCAAGGCGATCTCGAAGAAGAAGCAGGAGATCATCGACGAGCGGAAGGTGGACTTCATCAAGGGGTGCGTGGCCCAGGGGCTGACCGCGGAGAAGGCCGAGGAGATCTTCAACCTGATCGTGAAGTTCGGGGGCTACGGGTTCAACAAGTGCGTGGTCGCCGGGACGGTCGTGTCCGACGCCGTGACCGGGGAGCGGGCGACGGTCGGGGAGCTGTTCGCCGGTCACCGGCCGTTCACCGTCCACGCCCTCGGCGACGACGGGAAGTTCCGCCCCCGCCCGGTCACGGACGTGGTCTGGAACGGCGTCAAGCCGGTCTTCCGCCTCACCACCGAACTCGGCCACCGGGTCGTCGCCACCGCCAACCACCCGTTCCGCACCCTGAGCGGGTGGACGAACCTGGGCGACCTCCGGCCCGGCGACCGCGTCGCCGCCCCCCGCCGGCTTCCCACTCCCGCCGGCGTGTCGTGGCCCCGGCACGAGGTCATCACCCTCGCCGGGCTCCTGTCCGAGGGGAACACCTGCCACCCCTCGACCCTGTACTTCTACGGCAACGACCGGGTACTCGTGGACGACTTCGCCGCCGCGGTGGCTGCCTTCCCCGACACGGCGGCGCGGGTCTACGCCCGCAAGGACGGCCGCCGGCTGGAGGTGGCGGCGAACACGGGGGTGGACGCCAAGTTCAAGCCGAAAGCGGAACGCGACGGCGGCTCGGCCACGAAGGCGGCCCCGCCCCGGTCCGGGGCGTTCGTCTGGGCGCGGGGGCTCGGCGTTCTCGACCGGAAGGCGACCGAGAAGCGCGTGCCGGCCCCGGTGTTCGGGCTGTGTGACGACGACCTTGAGCTGTTCCTCGGCCGGCTGTGGGCCGGCGACGGCTTCATCGCCAACGCCACCCTGAAGGTGCCGTTCTACGCCACCTCGTCCCCCCAGCTGGCGCGGGACGTCCAGCACCTTCTGCTTCGGCTCGGGATCGTCGGCCGGGTCCACGAGAAGGAGTTCAAGTACCGCGGCGGCACCCGGCCGGGGTACACCGTCCACCTTCTCGGCGACGGCGCGGCCGAGGCGTTCCTCGACCGGGTCGCGCCGCACTGCCTCGGCCGGGAGGCGGCCGTCACCACCCTCCGGGAGTACGTCGCGTCCACCCGCCGGGGGCAGACCAGCAAGGACACGATCCCGCTCGACGTCCGGGCCTGGGTGGACGAGGAGCGCCGCGCCCGCGGGCTCACCTGGGTCGAGTTGGAGGAGCAGGCCGACGTCAGCACCCAGGACTTTTACGGCGCGCCGGCGGCCGGGAAGGCCGGGTTCCGGCGGTCCACCGTGGCCAAACTGGCCGCCTTCTTCGGGTCGGCCCGGTTGACCGCGGCCGCCGACTCGGACGTGTTCTGGGACCGGGTCGTGTCCGTCGAGCCGGCCGGGGCCGAGGACACCTACGACCTGACCGTGGCGGAGGACCACAACTTCGTCGCCGACGGGCTGGTCGTCCACAACTCGCACACGGCCGCGTACGCGCAAATTGGTTATCAGACGGCCTACCTGAAGCGGCACTTCACCGCCGAGTACATGGCCGCGCTGCTGTCGTCGGAGATCGACGACGGGAACAAGCGCGACGTCATGGTGGACCACATCGCCGACGCCCGCCGGCTCGGGGTGGAGGTGCTCCCCCCGGACGTCAACCGCGGCATGGCCGACTTCAACGTCCACAACAACCGCATCGTCTTCGGCCTCACCGCCATCAAGGGGCTCGGCCGCAACGCCGCCGAGGAGATCGTCCGCGCCCGCGAGGCCGACGGGAAGTTCAAGGACTTGTTCGACTTCGCCGAGCGGGTGGACCGCCGCTCCGTCCAGAAGGCGGCGGTCGAGAAGATGGTCATGGCCGGGGCGTTCGACGCCTTCGGCCGCCGCGCCGCCCTGTTCGGCGCCATCCCCAAGGCCTACCAGTCGGCCGACGAGCGCGCCGCCGACCGCCGCCGCGGGCAGAAGAGTTTCTTCGACATGCTGGGCGACGGGGACGACTCCGGCGGCGGCGTGGTCGCCGCGGCGGCCGGCGACCACGGGCTGCTCGACGTGCCCGAGTGGCCCGACGCCGAGAAGCTCAAGTTCGAGAAGGAGGCGCTGGACTTCTACGTCAGCAGCCACCCCCTCGCCCAGCACGACGAGCAGCTCAAGCGGTTCCGCACCCACGACGCCATCCAGGTGCTCAAGCTCGCGGCCGGCAACCAGGTGCTGGTCGGCGGGATGGTCACCCAGCTCCAGCCGCGGACGGTGCAGAAGAACGGCAAGCGGTGGGCGATGTTCCAGCTGGAGGACTTCACCGGCCAGTGCAAGTGCATCCTGTGGTCGGACGAGTTCGCCCGGTTCAAGGACGTGGTGACGCCGGACGCGGTGCTGCTGTTCGAGGGGGTGGTGGAGTGGCGCGAGGGCGGCAGCAGCGGCGACCTGATCGTCAAGAAGGTGCTGTCGGTGGACGAGGCCCGCAAGGAGATGACCAAGAGCCTGCTGATCCGGATGCCGTACACCGACGACGAGGAGGTGCTGCGGAAGCTGGACGCGGTGAGCCTGGTGCTGAAGCGGAACCGCGGGCAGACGCCGGTGTTCCTGAGCGTCCGCGACGGCAACGGCAAGCAGGTCCAGCTGCGGGCGAGCGCCGAGTTCGCGGTCAACCCCACGACGCTCCGGGCGGAGGAGCTGGAGATGCTCCTCGGCCCGGGGGCGGTGCTGTTCACGCGGTAGCTATGTGGGAATGACGAATGACGAATGACCCGCCAATGACGAAGACGAAGGCCCGAGCGACCTAACCCCCAAACCCCCTTCCCTGGGAGGGAAGGAGGAGCCCGCGCCGCACCGCTTGCCCGACCACCGCCGGGCGTGAACCGGGGCGTGGGCAGTCGGCTCAGCCCATCTCCCCCCTTCCCTCCGAGGGAAGGGGGGCCGGGGGGGTTAGGTGGCTCGGGCCTGCGCCCCCGCTCCCGCCTCGCCCGCCCGTTTCCGAGATTTCTTTCGGACCCGGCAAAAATCCGTGATAGGATGCCGCCTCACCCGCCGTACTGATGGTGACACAGCCACCAAGCCCCGAACGGGCGACCCCCGTTCCCGACCCCTCCCAGGGAGCCGACGATGCCGATTTACATGAAGTACAACAAGGGCGCGATCAAGGGCGACGTGACCGCCGAGGGCCACACCGACTGGATCGAGCTGGGCAGCTTCCAGTGGGGCGTCGGCCGCGGCATCAGCAGCCCGACCGGGGCCAGCGCCGACCGCGAGTCCACCGCCCCCAGCATCAGCGAGATCACGATCACCAAGTCGATGGACAAGGCGAGCTACGCCGTCCTCAACGAGGCGCTCCAGGGTGAGGGCGTGGAGGTCCAGATCGACCTGTGCAAGACCGACAAGGGGGTACTCGTGACCTACGTCACGTACACCCTGACGAACACCATGATCAGCGGCTACTCGGTGTCCAGCGGCGGCGACCAGCCGAGCGAGTCGCTGAGCCTGAACTTCACCAAGGTCGAGTACAAGTACCTGGGCCGCGACGCGGTCGGGGCCGAGGGCGACCCGGTCACCGTCACCTACGACCTGGCCAAGGCCAAGGTGGTCTGACCCCACCCTCACGCTCGCGTGCGGCGCCCGGCCCCGCCAGGGGCCGGGCGTCCCCTTCCCGGAGAGGTCTATGCCGGTCTCGCTTTGGAATCACAGCCACCCCGGAATCTACATCGAGGGCGACACCGACTTCTTCAGGAAGGCGTCGGTCGACCTGAACGAGCTGAACTCCGAGCCGGTCGGCCGCGACCTGCTCAAGCTGATCTCGAAGCGGTGCCAGGGGATCGGGGCCACGGCCTCGGGCGACAAGGTGCTCAAGGTGGTGATCGCCCTGGCGGCCGACGTCGGGAGCACGGCCGAGAGCCCGGAGTCGTTCGTGCCCGGGAAGGACGCCCTGACCGACACCAGGAAGTCCGGCGTCCTCCCCGGCAGTGTGGTCCGAATGCCGGTCTCCCTCGGCGGGACCGGGTCGTACGCTCGGTACATGCCCGACGGCGCCATCAAGTACGCCCTCGCGTGTAAGATCCTGATGCCGCCGTACATCGCCCTCGGCCACGAGTTGGTCCACTCCTTCCACTCGCTCAACGGCGACTACGTGAAGGACTACAGCTGGTCGAACGGGACCGCGACCAGTTCGTCCGGGGCGATCATCGAGGAGGCCCGGACGGTCGGCCTCGGGCGGTACGCCAACACCCGGTTCAGTGAGAACGCACTCCGCAAAGAGCACGGGTACGCGCTCCGCACCTTCTACTCGTCCCCCGGCGACTGCGACAACATCCAGATCTGACCGCCGTCGCCCCAGCCGAGAGCCCCATGCCCGTCGTCGGCCAGACCGATCGGTTGATCACCTTCACCAGTCCGCTCGGGGCCGACGCCTTCCTGGTGACCGGCTTCCGCGGCCGGGAGGAACTCTCCCGGCCGTTCTCGTTCACCCTCGACCTCGTCTCCGAGAACGCGGCCGTCGCCCCGGCCGACCTCGTCGGCCAGCCCGTCAGCTGGGCCGTCAACCGCCCGGCCGACTCCCCCCGGTACTTCCACGGCTTCGTCAAGCGGCTCGTGGCCGGCCCGCTCGCCAGCCGGACCCTGCGCACCTACCAGGTCGAGGTCGTCCCCTGGCTGTGGTTCCTCACCCGCACGGCCGACTGCCGCGTCTACCAGAACAAGACCGTCCCCGACGTGGTGAAGGACGTGTTCGGGCGGTACGGGTTCACGGCCTTCCGGGAGAGCTACCAGGGGTCGTATCCGGTCCGCGAGTACGTGGTGCAGTACCGCGAGTCGGCGTTCGACTTCGTGTCCCGGCTGCTGGAAGAGTACGGCATCTACTACTACTTCGAGTTCGCCGACGGGAGCCACACGCTCGTCCTGGCCGACGCCGCCTCGGCCTACGCCGCCACCGGCGTGACCGCCGAGTACCGGCCCGAGGCGGGGGCGGTGCTCGGCGTCACCCGCTGGGACCGGGCCTACCAGTTCCACACCGGGAAGGCCGCCCACACCGACTACAACTTCACCACCCCGGCCACCGCCCTCCTCGCCACCCAGCCCACCACCGTCAGCCTGCCGGGCATCTCCAAGTTCGAGCAGTTCGACTACCCCGGCCGGTACGCCGTCGGGGCGGACGGCACGTCCCTGGCGAAGGTCCGCATCGAGGCCGAGGAGGCGGGGTACGACACCGCCGCCGGGGCGGGCGGCGTCCCGGCGTTCACCGCCGGCGGCACCTTCACCCTCGACACCCACCCGGCCGACAACGGCGACTACGTCCTGCTCGCGGTGGACCACGAGGCGAGCGAGAACTGGGTGGCCGGCACCCAGGGCGGCAACGCCTCCTACGAGAACGCCTTCGCCTGCGCCCCCGCCGCGACGCCCTTCCGCCCGGCCCGGACGACGCCGCGCCCGGCCGTCCCGGGTCCGCAGCCGGCGGTCGTGGTCGGGCCGGCGGGGGAGGAGATCTACACCGACCAGTACGGCCGGGTGAAGGTGCAGTTCTTCTGGGACCGGGTCGGCACGAAGGACGAGAACAGCTCGTGCTGGGTGCGCGTCACCGAGCTGTGGGCCGGGCAGCAGTGGGGGATGGTGTTCACCCCGCGGATCGGCCAGGAGGTGATGGTCGACTTCCTGGAGGGCGACCCGGACCAGCCGCTCGTGACGGGGCGGGTCTACAACGCCGCGCAGATGCCGCCCTACGCGCTGCCGGACAACATGACCCAGAGCGGCCTGAAGACCCGCAGCACGAAGGGCGGCGGGGCGGCCGACTTCAACGAGCTCCGCTTCGAGGACAAGAAGGGCAACGAGGACGTCTACTTCCACGCGCAGAAGGACTTCCACCGGTTCGTGGAGAACGACGACGACCTGAAGGTGGAGCACGACCAGACGATCACGGTCAAGAACAACCGCACGCTGGTGGTGAGCGAGGGGTACGAGAAGATCACGATCGACAAGGGGGACCGCGAGCGGACGGTGAGCAAGGGGAACGACACGCTCACCGTGACCGAGGGGAAGCGGACGGTGACGGTGAAGGCCGACACGAGCCTGACCGTGCAGGAGGGGAACCACACCATCACCGTGAGTACCGGGAAGCAGGCGGTGGAGGTGAAGGCGGACACGACGCTGACGGTGCTGGAGGGGAAGCACGCGGTCACGGTGAGCCAGGGCGACCAGACGGTGACGGTGACGAAGGGGAGCGTGACGGTCGAGGCCGGGACGGCGATCACGCTGAAGGTGGGGTCGAACTCGATCGTGATCGACAAGCAGGGGGTGGTGATCGACGCCCAGAAGATCACGCTGAAGGTGGGGGGGAACTCGGTGGCGCTGGCCCCGGCCGGGGTCGAGGTGAAGGGGACGACGGTGAAGGTGACCGGCGACACCGAGACGAAGATCGCCGGGCTGACGACCGCCGTGAGCGGGTCGGGGATGCTGGAACTCACCGGCGGGCTGGTGAAGATCAACTGACGCCCGGTCCGGGAGGGGGTGTCGGGCTCCCTCCCCCTGGAACCGAGGGATTGTCACGTCTCGGCGCGGCCGGTATCTGGGCGGCACGGGAGATTCTTCACCCGCCTCGACAGGCGGCTCCAACAGCGCTACCCCCTCCCACGCCCTCCTCGAACCCGCCCGCGACGCCAAACGCCCCAGCCCGTTCGCCGTTGTCCCCCCGACGGGTGCACGTTCGGTCGCCACACCCACACCGCCGCCGACCACTACACCCGGCCCCACGACACCGACCGTGGGTACGAGCTCGGCACCGCCCTAGGCGGATCGGGAGTCAGGCGAGTACTCAGCGCGGGGCCGGGACGTGCAGGTACACCGCCGGGTGCATGGTGTAGAGGCGGAACCCCGCGCCCGTGTCGACCAGAACCCCGCTCGACTTGTTCTCGGCCACCGGCAGGAGCGGGTTCCCGGGGTACTTCTCCCACCGGACCAGGTCGTCGGACGCGGCCACGGCGGTGGACCACTTGCGGGCGTCCGGGCCGGACGTCGCACAGCCGTGGTAGTAGGCGTAGTACCGCCCGTCGTGCCGCACCACCTGATTCAGGGCGATCATGTCGCGGTCGTAGGCTCCCGGCCCGGGGGTGAGAACCGGCTCGTCCCGGACGTTCCGCCAGACCTTCAGGTCGTCGGAGGCCGCCAGCCACACCCCCTTGTCCGACCGCTCGTAGAAGAGGAGCCACCGGCCGCCGTCGCGCAGTGCGGCCGGGGTTCCGTAGGGGCCGTCCGGGATGGGGTCGCCGTTGGCGAGCCGGACGTCGAGCCGGCCGAGCCGCTCCCACTTCACCCCGTCGGGGGAAGCCAGGAGGTGTGCGCGGTCGTTCTCGCCTTCGGCGAACATCAGGTACCGCCCGCCGTCCTTTACCACCATCACGTCCTCCACCCAGAGGTCGGGGAGGAGCGGGTTGCCCGGGTGGCGGGCCCACCGGACCCCGTCCGGCGAGGTGGCGTAGCCGAGCATCCGCCGGCCGGTCGGCGTGCCGTCGTACCCGGTGTACCAGAGCTTGTAGGCGTCGCCGTCGCGGAGCACCCAGCCGCGCTCGCGGATCTTCGCGTCCCAGTGGCCCGGGCCGGCGGACTCGAAGACCGGGCCGCTTCCCTGAGGAACGAACTCCACGAGCTCGCGGGGGAACGCGCCGGCGGCCGCGGCGGGCGCTTCCACGGCCGCCGGCCGACAGCCCGGGGCGAGGACGGCCGCGACCACGAAGGGGAACACCGACCACCGACCGATAACTCGTCGCACGCGCGGCCTCCGGCGGGCCGGGCCGCGGCGGACGACCGGGGCGGCCTCCCGGCCCACAGCTGATTGTCGGGAGGGCGAGGCCCGTCGGCACTCCCAGCGCGACACCCCACGGACGGCGCCCGCCCCGACGGACCGCCGGCCGGTCACCCGGCGTCACCCCGCCGACACCGCACGCGCCGGACGGCGGCCAGACACCCGGCACCGACCAGCCCGAGGACCGCCCCGGCGGGCTCCGGGACGGCGCTCCCCGCCGCCGGCACGATCTCCCAGTGGCCGAGGCCGCTGTCGTTCTCGCCGGTCGGCTGCCGGGACGCGGACCAGGCCGACTCGGCCGGGGCGAGGGCCAGGTCCGACAGGCTCACCACGGCCGCACCGGACTCGCCCACCTGATCCCCGAGGACCGTAGCCGAGGAGCCGAGCGGGATGCCGGTCAGGGGGGCGACGGCGAGGTCCGGGAACACCCCGCTCAGAACGTACAGCGTCGTGCCGCCGGACGAGTCGGTGAAGGTGAAGGCGTAGTCCTGAACGTCCGCCGTCGAGAGGATGCCGTCGAGCAGGTCGGCCTCCTCGACCCGGAAACTCCCGGTCAGAGAGCCGCCGGACGTCGAGGTGTCGGACGTGAACGTGTAGGTGATGGACCCGGCCCGGACGGGCGGGGCTGCGGAGAGGGCGAGGGCGACCGCAACGGCGGCTGCTCGGAGGGGGAATCGCATCGGCTTCTCCACGGCGTCTCTGAAGGGGAAGGGACGCAGGGTGAATCCGCGAAGGGGGGAGGAATCGGCCAGAATTGTGCCCGGAACGCGTGCGACGGGCCTGGGGCCGACAACCGTTATCGGTGCGGCGGCCAGAGTATTACCTCGAACACCTCCGGGCGATCCGCTCGGGATGCGGATTTGCCCTGCCGGGAAGATGATCTCGTTGGAAATACTAACAGACATCCGACCCGCGTTCCGGGGGCGGCCGAGGCACGCGGCCCGGCATCACCCCTTCGGCCCGGCCACGCCCCGAGTCTGGGACGTGACCGTCAGTTTGAAGGTGTGGAAGACCTCCTGGCCGGTCGCGTCGGTCACCGTCAGGATCACGTCCACCTCCGTGCCCGCGGCGTTCGCCGGCACGGTCCACGTCAGCGCCCCGTCGGCCCCGACGCGCATCCCGTCCGGACCCGTCTCCAGCTTCAGCCGGGCGCCGCCCTTCTTCGACCGCACCGCCGGGGCGTAGCGGAACGTCGACCCGGCGGCGACCTCCGCCGGCGGCCGGCCCGTCACGAACAGGTAGTCGATCCCGGACTTCTGGAGGTGGGCCTCCAGGTCGAAGCGGTGCAGCACCAGTTTGTCGCGGGCGTCGGGGACCGTCACCAGGAGCTTGGCGTCGGGGATCAGGAACACCCGCTGGTCGTACCCCACCCCCGCCCCGAAGCGGTCGGCCGGGCTCTCCAGGCCGGTCACGGCCGGGAGCGTCACCAGCGGCCGGCTCTCCCGGTCGAGGTAGACCGACGCCCCCACCGGGCGGCCGGGCTGGCCGCCGAACCCGGCGTCGCGGCCGAGGTCCAGCCCCAGCACGAGACCCCCGTGGACCGCCGGGACCGGCACCCCGGCCGGCGCGCCGGCGAGCGCCTTCCCGCCGGCCGTCACCGCCCGGCGGGCGGCGTAGACCGTCCGCCCCTCCGGGTCGGGGAGGAGGACGCCCCAGGAGTCGTGTTCGTGGAACCCCTTGTAGGTCTTCCCCTCCCGGGACCAGAGGTACACCCCGGACGGCGACAGCCCCCACACCCAGGCCGTGATGAGTTCGCCGTTGCCGCTCACCCGCACCTCCGGCGGGTACTGCGGGTGGAACTGGCCGGCCCCGCGGCCGCCCTCGCCGAAGGCGTACTCACTCTTCTTGAACGTCTTCGGGTCGTACAGGTGAATCCCCGGCGACACGAAGCCGGTCGTGCCCGCCCGGGTGGTGACGACCAGCGGCCCGGCCGAGCTGCACCCCATCGCCAGCGCCTTCACCGGGTCGGTGAACGGGTTGGCCACGGTCAGCTCCCGTTCCAGCGTCCGCAGGTTCCAGCGCTGGATGACGTTCGCCCCCGGAAGGAGGACGACGAGCGTGTCCCGCCCGGCCGCGAACTTGACGTCGTCCTCGGCCACCGGGAGGTACTTCACCACCCGCGCCGCGGCGGTGTCGAAGACCGCCAGCTTCCGCTCCTTCGGCAGGTGGGCGAGCAGCAGCCGACCACCCGCCGCCGGCACAACATGCCCGGCGGCCGACGGCAGGTTCACCGTCTGCTCGTCCTTCTCCAACGGGGCCGGCCGGAGGGTCAGGTTGCCGAGCCCGGCCCCCGCCGGCGGCGGCGCCGGCGGGGGCGGGTCGGCCGCCTTCGGCGCCGGGGGCGCCGGAGCCTGGACGACGGGCGCGGCGGGTGCCGGACGTTCGCCAGGCCGCGGGTCGCGGACGGCGAGGGTGAAGTTGTGGAACGTCTCCTGCCCCCGGCCGTCCACGACCGTCAGGATGACGGGCGCGTCGGCCCCGGCGAAGTCCTTCGGCACGTCCCACGCCACCCGCGACCCGGTCACCGTCATCCCGGGCGGGCCGGACTCGAGCCGCGCCGCCGACTTGCCGGACTTGGACCGAACGTCCAGCGCGTACTCGAACCGGCCGCCGCGGACCGCCTCCGCCGGCGGGCTGGACAGCACGAACAGGTAGTCGATCGGCGTGGCCTTCAGCAGGTCGTCCACGTCCACCCGGCGCAGGAACAGCCGGTCGTCGCTCGGCCCGAGGGTGACGAGGAGCTTGGCCCCGGGCACCCAGACGGTGCGCCGGTTCGGCGGGATCCCGCCCGGCTGCCCGAAGCCCCGGTCCGGCACGGTGGGGCCGACGTCCGGCAGCTCGGTCGACGCGAACGAGCGGGTCTGGCCGGCAACGAAGAACTCCAGCCGACCCGGGTTCGCCCCCTCCTTCGGCCGGGCGGAGAAGAAGAACGGGCCGTGCGCCGCCGGCAGGTACAGCTGGCGCCCCGCCCCTTCGAGAGCCTTCAGCTCGGCGGTCCAGATGCCGTTCCCGTACACGAACCGGCCGTCGGCCGACGGCCCGCCGCCGAACACCGCGGCCGACGAGTTGTGCGACATCCGGACCGCGCCGGGGGTGACGACCGCGCTGACCGACCCCTGCCAGTCGTTCTGCCCCGCCACCAGCGACCCGTCGGCCGACGCCGCCATGCGGTCCACCAGCATTCCGTGGAACGGCTGGGCCTTCAGCTCGACCGGCTTGAGGGTCAGTTGGTCGAGGAACATTGAGGGAGCTTGCGCGAACCGCGCGTGCGGGCCGACCCCCACGAACAGCGGGCCGCGGGAGGCGTGGCCCAGGAGCAGGGCGCGCACCTCGCTGCCGAGCTGGAGGGGGGCCGTCACCTCCTTCTCGAAGGTGGACAGGCTCCAGCGCTGGATCACCCCGGCCGCGGGGACGGCCACGAACAGCTTCTCCTGCCCGGCGGCGATCTTGGCCCCGTCCCCGCCGACCGGGAGGTACTTGGCGACCTTCCCCTCGTTCACGTCGAACACCGCCAGCTGGCGCGTCGAGGCGAGGTGGTAGATGACGAACCGCCCGCCGCCGCCGAGGCACACGTCGGTGGCCGCGGCCGGCAGCCGGACCTCCCCGTCGTTCCCCTTGAGCGGGGTCGGCCGGATCGGCCCCACCGCGGCCGCCGGGGCGCCCTTCGGGGCGACCGGGGGCGCTGCGGGGGCGGGCGCCGGTGCGACCGGCATCGGGGCGGGCGGCGGCGGGGGCGCGTCCGGCTCGTCGGGCCGCCGGTCGCGGACGGTGAGCTTGAACGTCTGGAACACCTCCTGCCCGGTCGCATCGGACACGGTCAGGATCACGTCCACCTCCTTCGCGTCGGCGTCCGCGGGCACCTTCCACAGGAGCCGGCCGTTGGCGAACGTCATCCCGTCCGGGCCGCTGTCGAGCTTCACCGCCACGCCGCCCTTGCGCGAGCGGACGACCGGGGCGTAGGCGAACGTCGTCCCCCGGGCCGCCTCGGCCGGCGGGTCGGAGGTGACGAGCAGGTAGTCGACGTCCGACTTGGCGAGCAGCTCGTCGAGGTTGAACCGGTGCAGGACCAGCCGGTCGTTCGTCGCCGGGATGCTGACCAGCCGGCCGGCGTCGGGCATGAGATGGACCCGCCGGTCGTGCATGAGCGGGTCGGGGACGGAGCCGTAGGCGTAGTTCTCGCCGCCGAGCCCCTCGACGCCCTCGATCCAGCCGAACGGGCGGTACTGGCCGGGGAGGAAGAAGTTCACCCGGCCGGCGCCGGCCGCGACCCGGTCGCCGGGGAACCGCCCGGCCCCGGCCGGCTCCAGCTGCATGAACAGGTTACCGGACGCGGCCGGGAGGAACGCCTTCATCCCGCCCTGCCCGTCGGCCGGGTTGAGCTGCTTGAACTGGGTGCTGAAGACCCCGCTGCCGCTGTACACGTAACGGCCGTCGGGGCTGGGGAGCAGGAGGCTGGTCCCGGCGCTGAACGTCTTGGCCTTGGGGCGGCCGTCGGCGATCTCCAGGATGGTCATGTCGTGGCCCTCGCTGCCGGTGCTGTTCCGCCAGCCGAAGACCCGGCCGTCGGCCGAGGCCCGGATGAACGGCGCGGCCGCCCCCGGGATCTGCTCGCCGCCGGGGAGCGCCTTGAGCGTGACCGGGTCCACCAGCACGGGCCGCGTGCCCCACTGGTCGCCCTTCGGGCAGATCAGCAGCGGCCCCCGCGACGCCGACCCCATGCACATGCCGGCCACCGTTCCCTCGACCGGGATGGGGACGGTCGCCTCCTTCTCGAACGTCTTCAGGCTGATCCGCTGGAGGACGCGGGCGGTCGGGTTGGCGACGAACAGGTGCGTCTGGCCGGCCGCGATCAGGACGCCGTCCTCGGCCACCGGCAGGTACTTGACGACCTTCCCCTCGGCGGCGTCGAACACCGCCAGCTGCCGCTGCTGCGGCAGGTGGAGGGCCAGGAGCTTGCCGCCCGCGCCGACCGCCACGGCCCCGACCGCCCCCGGGAGGCGGACCGTCACCGGCCCGGCGTCGGCCTCGGGCGGAGCCTTCGCGGTCGGCGGCGGTCCCTTGCCGACCACGCCCGGCGGGTCATCGGTCTTCGCGGCCGGGTTCATCGGCGCCTTCGGGGCGACCGCCAGGTCCGCCACCTTCTCCCCGCTCACGCCCAGCCGGAGCGTCTGGAGAACCTCCTGCCCCGAGGCGTCCGAGACGGTCAGGACCACGACCGCCTCGTTGTCCTCGAAGCCCTTCGGGACGGCCCAGGTGATCCGGCCGTCCGCGGAGGCGGTCAGCCCGTCGGGGCCGGTGTCCACCTTCACCATGACCCCGCCCTTCTTCGACTTGATCGTCAGGGCGTGGGCGAACGGCCGGCCGCGGACCGCCGGGACGCCCGGCGGGGCGTCCACGAGGAGGTAGTCCTTCCCCGACTGGTTCAGCACGGCGTCGAGGTCGAACGGGTGGAGGAGGAGGCGGTCGTTCGTTTGCGGGAGGACGACGAGGAGCTTGGCCGACGGGAGGAGCATGAACCGCTGGTCGTTGCCGATCGCCTCGCGGTCGAAGACGTTCACGTCGCCCACCGCGACCTGCGGCAGGTCGGCCAGCTTGCGGCCGTCGGCGGCCCAGTGGACGGCGAGGCCGGCCCCGCCCCTGCGGCCGGGGGCCGCCTCGGCGGCGCGGCCGTGGGTGACGTTCAGGTACAGGCTCGTCCCCTCGGCGGCCGGGAGGCTGTAGGCGGTTCCCATCGCCCCGTGGCCGCGCTCGCCGTCGCGGCCGCCGATCGGCCGGCCCTCCGGGGTGAACCGCCCGATCGCGGTGTGGACGACCCGGCCGTCCGGCCCCGGGGTGACGTGGCCGACCGAGTCGTGTTCGTAGAAGACCTTCAACGTCTGGTCGGTCAGGGTGATGACGGTCTGCCCGGACGGGGAGGTGCCGAACCGCCACGTCCCGAGCGTGCGGCCGTCGGCCGACACGCGGATGCCCTCGCCGATGCCGTGGATGTACTGGTTGCGATCGTCCCGCTTCAGGTCGAGCGGGCGGAGCGTGCGGGCGTCGAGGGCCGACACGGCGCTGCCGGTGGACAGCCAGAGCGGCCCGGCCGCGGCCGAGCCGACGAGGGCGCTCTTGACCGCCGCCCCCCGGTCCGGGAGCGGGACGGTCAGCTCCTTCTCGAACGTCTTCAGATCCCAGCGCTGCACGACGGCCTCGTCGGGGCTGACCACGAACAGCTTCTCGGCTCCGGCCGCGACCCGGGCGTTGTTCCCGCCGACCGGCAGGTACTTGACCACCTTCGCCTGGGTGGCGTCGAACACCGCGACCTGGCGGTTGGACGGGACGTAGAGGCAGATGAACCGGCCCGCGCCGCCGACCGCCACCGACGTCACCGGCCCGGGGAGCGGGATCGACTTGGCGGGCCCGGCCGCGGCGACGGCCGGGGCGGGCTCGGGCGCCGGCGGCGCCTTGACCGGCGGGGCGGGGGCCGGCTGCACCACCACGGGGGACTTCGGCGCGGGCGGCGGCGGGTTGACCGCGACGGCCGCGGGGCTGCGCTCCTGCTGGGTCGGCGGCATCAGCTGAAAGTGCTGCACCGCCTCCTTGCCGGCGGCGGTCCGGGCGGCGAGGCGGACGTCGATCGCGGCCTGCGGCAACGCCGGGTCGAACGGCCAGGTCACCTTCCCGTCCGGGGTGACGGTCATGCCCGGCGGCCCGCCCCGCAGGGCGAACGTCGGCTTCGTGCCGTCGGCGGCCGCGGCGGTGGCGGTGTACGTGTAGGCCCGGTTGGCCGGGACGACGGCCGGCGGCACCGAGGTGAACACCACGTCGCGCCCGCCCTGCCGGAGGAGGGCGGGGAGGTTGACGGGGAACAGCTGGGCCTGCGTGGTCGAGGGCGAGAGGAACGCCACCACGCCCGGGTCGGGGAGGAACGCGAGGTGCCGGTGCAGGCCGTCGGCGGTCCCGTTGTTGCGGTCGATGTACCCCTTCACCACGGCGCCGACCGGGAGTTCACCGAGGGGTCGCAGGAGATCCTGGTCGGCGTGCAGCAGGACGCGGACGCCGTTCCGAGCCGGGCCGGGGCCGCCGTACTCCACGTTGAGGAAGAACGGCCCGGTGGCGGCGGGGAAGAACCAGCGGGTGAGGCGGTCCGCGAAGCGGACGGCCTGGCCGTCCTCCCGCACGAGCGTCCGGCCCAGGGCCGCTTTCCCGTCCGGGGCCGGCAGCAGGCCCAGCGTGAGGGGGACGTCGGCGGCCCGGTAGCCGCCCGGCGTGCGGGTGTAGAAGCGGTCCACGAGGGTGACGGCCCGGCCGTCGGCGCTCACCCCCAGCCGGGTCGGCATGTTGAAAAGCCCGAGCGGGAAGGCCGTCGACTGCCGGACGGGGTCTTCGATCGGGAAGTCGAGCTGGGCGAACGACTGGGGGTCGTACACCCGGGCGGTGAACCGGTTGGTGTTGTTGGCCCTACTGACCAGCACGAGCGGGCCGTCCGCCGCCGACCCGACTGCCAGGAAGCTCAGCTGTTCCGGGAGCTGCTGGGCGGCGATCGCCTCCTGCGTCCCGGAGCGGATGTCGAACCGGACCAGCCTGCTGTCCGCCGGCCGGCCGATGAACAGCTTCTCCCGCCCGGCGGCGACCAGGGTGTCCGTGTCGATCCCGGAGATGGTCCCGGTCACCCGCCGCTCCACGACGTCGTAGACGACGAGCTGGCGGTGGGTCGGGATGCGGAAGAACAGGTAGCGCCCGGCCCCCCCGCTGTACAGCTCGGAGGCCGCGGCGGGGAGCGCGACGAGGGTCGGCTGAACTGCCGGGGCCGGCGGGACTGCGGCCGGTGTCGGCACGGCCGTAGGCGGCGTCGGTGCGGGCGTCGGCGTCTTGGCGACCGGCGGCACCTTCTGCGCCGGAACCTGGACTGGCGGCTCGGTCCTCTCCGGCGGACTGACCGCCGGGTCGGCCGCGGGCGGGTTGGTGACCACCTCGGGCGGGTCTATGGGTGGCTGGTCCGGCGGGGCGGTCAGATGACGGGTGAGGAAGAACCCGCCGACGCCGCAGGCGACGAACAGGAAGCACATGACCGCGGCGAGGGCCGCGAGGAGCAGGAGCGGCTTGTTCGTCGTGCGCGGCGACTCCGGGCCGGGCCTCGGCTTCCGCCGGGCGGGTCGGTCCTCATCCCGGGGCAGGGGGGCCGGGCGCGGCTCGACCGAGGTGGGCGGCGGAGACGCCGAGGCCGGCGGCTTGACGGTTGGTTGGGGCGTGTCGGGGGTGGCGCCGTCGGGGAGTGCTTCGCCGACCGGGGTCTGGAGCCGCATCACGAGCCCGCACTTGGGGCATCGGCCGCGGCGGCCGAGGTGGGCGTCCTGGACGCGCAGCGTCGTCGGGCAACCCGGACAGCGCACGAGAACCGACATGGGGCGACCCTGGGGAGGGTAGTGCGAGTAGCTCGATCTTACCCGACCCGAACGGGAATACAAAGGTGACCAGCAGAGTCAGGAGTGAGGCGTCCGATCGGCTTTCAGTCCTGGCGGAACACGTGTGGCGGACTTCCCGCTGGGGGCGAGAGAGGTTCTCGGCCCGGCCGTGCCCGCGCTCCCTGGTCGGCCGGATGAGGACTACGAGATGTAACTGTCGGCCGCGGCGTGGGCGTAGGTCGCGTCCAGGTCGGTCATCACGACGTCGTCCGCAGTGAGTGCCAGCGGGAGGCGGGGGAGTGACTCGCCGACGGTGAGCCCGTGCTGCCACACCCCGAGCATCCGACCCCCGGTCGCGGCCGGCGCCCCGACCCGGTAACTGACGGCCGACGGCGCGGGGGTGGCGGACAACTCCTGTCCCAGGTTGGCGGCGATGAGCTGCGGGAACGAGAACCCGACCGGGCGGCGGTGGACGTCGATCAGGAGCAGGTGAACTCCGCCCCGGAGGTAGCCGAGGTAGCGGGCGGCGTACTGGTCGCGGGCACTCGGGCGGTCCTTGTTCCGCGGCGACACCAACTCCACGACCGCGACCAGCCGACCGGACTGCTCAATCTGGACGGACGTGTCTTCCTCCAGGGTGGCGACGGCCACCTCGACGTCCGGTTCGGGAACCGAATCGGACGGGGCGGGGGACACCGGCGGGTGAGGCGCCGTGCCGTTCGTGACGGCCACGTCCGGCTTGACCGGGACTGCCCCGACCGCGGCCAAGGGGCTCGACCCGATCACGGCCCGGTAACCCGGTGGGAGATCAACACGGAGGCGGCGGGCAATCTCGGTCATCCAGAAGATGAGCAACCCCTCCCACCCCGGGCGGTCGGTCCAGTCGTGGAGCGGCATGACTGCCTCCGAGTCTCGTCAACGCCGTCTTACCGCGTCCGGGTCGGCCGTCGGAGTGCCGGGATCTTGGGGCCGGGCAGCCACGTTACTTCTTCGCCGCGCGGAGTTCCTTCAGCGTGCGGATCAGTGCGGCGGGGTCGTCGCTGGCGAGCGACTCGGGGCGGTGGGCCAGGAGCGGTAGCACCTCGGCCTTGGTCCCGTTGCCGGTGCCGAGGTGGAGTTCCAGGCCCAGCGCCCGGACGCGCGGGACGAGCTTCTCGTCGGGGAGCCACTTCGGCCACAGCCGGATCACCTTCACCCCGGCCCGGGCGAACGGCTCGATGTCGTCTGGCGTCGGCACGAGCCCGATCTGTCGGGCCTCCGGTAGGAGTTCCGCGAACCGCCTGGCGTGGTCCACGGACCGCACCCCCAGCACGAGGCGCTTCGGCTCGCCGTGCGCCCGCACCTCGGCGGCGATCCGGCGGGCGTAGGGCTCGCCGTCCTCCTTCAGGTCGAGCATCACCCCGACGCGCCCCTTTGCGGCCTCCAGCACCTCGCGGAGGGTCGGCACCCGCTCCCCCTTGAACTTCGCATCGAACTTGACCCCGGCGTCGAGTCGGCGGACCTCCACCAGGGTCAGGTCGGCGACGCGGCCCGTGCCGTCGGTGGTGCGGTCCACCGTGGCGTCGTGGACGCAGACCAGCACGCCGTCCTTCGTGGTGCGGACGTCCACCTCGGCCGCATCGGCACCGACCTCGGCGGCCCGGCGGACGCCGGCCAGGGTGTTCGCCGGGCGGTCCGCGCACGAGCCCATGTGGCCGATTACCTCGCGGACCCTGGCCGCCGCGTCGGCCGCACCCGGGGGCGCCGGCTGGGCCGCGGCCGGGGCGAGGAACAGGGTCAGGAGCAGGAGGGCGGACGGGCGGCAACGCATGGCGGGACTCCGGCCGGTGGGGTGATCGTACCGCCCGGGGCCGGGGCGGCGAGGATCAGCCGGCCAGGGCCGGCCCGGCGTGGGCCACGTCCCCGTCGGTGTTAGCGGGTGCCGAGTGAGATGAGGGCCGGGTCGCGGCGGCGGGCGGTGTCGTCGGTGTGGGGGAGGAGCGTCGGGGGGACGTTCAACCTGCCGGTGAGCAGGTCGCGGTCGAGCGTGTGGGCCGTCATTCGACGGATCTGCTCGACCGTGGCTGGGCCGAACTTCTCGTTCACCATCCGGAGGTAGTCGCCGCCGGTGTAGTAGCGCTGGAAGGCGGCGTCGCGGAACCGCAACACCTCGCGGGCCGGCAGGTAGCGCGTCGGCAGCGGCAGGCAGTCGCGGGAGTGCTGCGAGTAGCCGGTCCAGCTGGCGGGCAGCGGCAGGTTGCGCTCGACCGCCAGGGTGTACAGCGGCGAGCCGGGGTAGGCCATCGCCGAGTAGAAGTTGGAGAACTCGCAGTTCAGTTCGACCGCCATGTCGAGCGTTGCCCGCATCGTGTCCAGGTCGTCTTCGGGCAGGCCGAAGATGTAGTTGCCGATGACGTTGATCCCGGCGGCGCGGATGTCCGAGACGACGCGGAACACCTGGTCCTGGTCGAACTGCTTGTCCACGTCCGCCCGGACCCGGTCGGCCCCGGCCTCGATGCCGACCGCCAGCCAGTTGAACCCGGCCGCCTTCAGCTTGTCGAGCATCCCGTCCTTGATCGTGTCGATGCGGGTGTAGGCCCAGATGTTCAGGTCGTAGCCGCGGGCGATGATCCGGTCGCAGATGCCGGTGATGTGCCGGCGGTTCAGCACGAACATCTCGTCGGCGATCTTCACGTTGCGGACGCCGTAGTCGTTCACCAGTGTGTCGAGCTGGGCGATGACCGCGTCCGGGCTCCAGGCCCGGTAGCTGTTGGCCGTCTTCTTGATCCCCGCGGCCTCCTCGCCGGCCTTGAACGGAGCCTGGATGCAGCAGAACGAGCAGTGGTAGGGGCAGCCGAGGGTGGTGTAGAGGGCGGCGTAGGGCTGGCGGTCCGAGCCGTCGAGGCAGTGCCAGTTGTGGGCGCGGTAGCGCGGCATCGGCAGCAGATCCCAGGCGATCCCGGGCATGGCGCCGTCGAGGTCGGCGAGGAGCGGCCGGCCGGCCGTCTGGCGGACGGCGGTGCCGTCGCGGTACCACAGCCCCGGCACCGCCGACAGGGCCGGCACCGGCGACTTCAGCGCCTCGACCAGCCCGACGAGCGTGTACAGCCCCTCGCCGGCGGCGACGTAGTCGGCGGCCTCCTCGCGGAGCGTGCGCTCGGGCAGGGCGGCGACGTGCCCGCCGAGCATCAGCACGGGCGTGTCGGGGGTCAGTTCCTTGATCGCCGTGCAGACCTGCCCGGAGGCGGTCATGATCTGCGTCGAGGCGCTCGGCTGGTGGCCGTACACGACGACCGCGGCCAGCGCCGGGTTCAGCTCGCGCACGCGGTCGGCGACGGCGTTGTGCCCGATCCCCTCGGCCTCGGCGTCGATGACGGCGACGCTCAGCCCCTGCCGCCGGCAGAAGGTGGCCATCAGCCCGGCCCAGACTGGGTTCTCGACGGCCGTGAGGGTGGCCCCGAGCGACTGGTACACCTGGGGCCGGCTGCACGGGTTGATCAGGACGACGTCGAGACGGGCCATCGCGGTGCTCCGGGTGCTATTGGCGAGTGGCCGGCGTGAGCCCCGCCCGGGGCGTTGCCCCGGGCTATGGGATCTCAGGCCGTTGGCCTGAAAACCAGCCACCCCTCTTCAGCCCGAAGGGCTGGGATTCCATAGCCCGGGGCCACGCCCCGGGCGGGGTTACGGATCAACCGGGTCGGGTCACACCCCCCCGGTAAGGTCGTTCAGCGGCGTCGAACCCCAGGGTGGCCGTCCGCCGGAACCCGTCTTCAAATCCCCCGCCCGGCGGCGAGTTCGTTCAGCAGCGTGCACAGCTGGAGGATGCGCTCGCGGTCGAGGGTCGGGTAGTTGCCGATGTACCAGCCGTAGAAGTGGACGTGGTCGGTAGCGGGGAAGTTCTTGTACTCATCCCCGAACAGCTTGCGGAGGTACGGCTGTCGCAGCTGGTTCCCGCCCCCGGCCGTGCCGCGGCGGAACTCGACGCCGTTCTTGCGGAGCGTGGCCATCACCCGCTCGGCCAGGGCCGCGTCGGGCTCCCGGAGGACCAGCGTGAAGGCGTAGTTGCTGCTCCCCTCGGTGGCGAAGTCGGTCTGGTACAGGTCCGGGTCGAGGTGCTTCAGGAACAGCTGAAGGTTCTCGGTCCGCCGGAGGTTGTTGTCGTCCAGCCGGGGCAGCTGCGAGCGGCCGATGATGGCGTTCAGCTCGGTACTGCGGACGTTGTACCCGGGGAAGGCGAAGATGAAGTCCGGGTTCAGGTCCGGGTGTTCCTCGACGTGGTCGGCCCGCCGGTCGGCCGACGCCAGCTCGCGGACCATGCCGTGCCCGCGGAGCATCCGCACCGCCTCGTACAGGTCCTCGTCGTCCGTACACACCATCCCGCCCTCGATCGTGCTGAGGTGGTGCGCGTAGTAGAACGAGAAGTTCGACGCCCAGCCGACCGACCCCAGCTTCCGCCCCTCGAACGTGGCCCCGTGGCTCTCGCACACGTCCTCGATCAGCCGGACGCGGCGGCGGGCGAGTTCGTCGACCAGCTCGCGGCTCAGCCCGTTGTAGCCGAGGACGTGGGTGAGGAAGACGGCCCGGGTGCGGTCGGTCAGCTTCTCCAGCACCTGGGCGTTGTCCATGCCCAGCGTACGCGGGTCGATGTCCACGAACACCGGCGTGAAGCCGCAGTGCAGCACGGCGGCGATGTCCGACACCCACGTCAGGGTGGGGACGATCACCTCGCCGCCGGCGCCGTGCAGCTCCCGCAGCGCGGCCAGCGTGACGAGGTTGGCCGACGACCCGGAGTTGACGAAGACGCTGTGCCTCACGCCCAGCCAGGCCGACCACTCCTCCTCGAACGCGCGGACGTTCTTGCCCTGCGTCAGGATCGGGTCGTCCTGCTGGAGGTGGCGGCAGACCGCGTCGAGGTCGGCGCGGGCGATGTTGTTCCGCATCAGCGGCCAGTCGAGGCCGGCCTTGCGGGTCGCGGGAGCGGCGGCGGTCGGCATCAGAACGGCCCCTTGAACTCGATGCTGCGGAGGTCGGCGCGCTCGGCCGGGAGCCAGCCGGTGGCGGCGTCCTCGACCAGATCCCGGGCGGCGGCGGCGACCGTCCGGGCGTTGGGGTAGAACAGGTCTTCCAGGTTCGGGGCGGTCGGGCAGGTCGTCGGCGCGAAGCCCATCCGCTTCAGCCGGAGGTCGCGGATGCCTTGCAACCGCTCGGCGACTTGCGCCGTGATCTCGGCCGCGGCCCCGCAGCTCGTCCAGGCGGTGTCCACGACGATCAGCCGGCCGGTGCGCTCCACCGACTCGCAGATCGTGTCCGTGTCCAGCGGGCTGAGCCAGATCGGGTCGATCACCTCCGCCTCGATCCCGACGTCGGCCAGGTAGGCGGCGGCCCGCAGGCACTCGACCTGCATCGACGAGATGCCGACGAGCGTCACGTCCGCCCCGCGGCGGGTGATTCGGGCCTTGCCGGGTTGGACCGTGTAGGCGCCCTCCGGCACCGGCCCCTTGGTGAAGTGGAGCAGCCGGTGCTCGACGTACAGGACCGGGTTGTCGTCGCGGATGGCGGCGGCGAGGCAGCCCTTGGCGTCGTAGGGGGTGGCCGGGGCGACCACCTTGATCCCCGGGACGTGCATGAACATGCCGTGGAGCCCCTGGGAGTGCTGCGCCCCCTGGCCCCAGCTCTTGCCGATCATGGCCCGCACGACCAGCGGCACGTTCACCCGCCCGCCGTACATGTACCGGCTCTTGGCGGCCACGTTGATCAGCTGGTTCATCGCCAGCAGCAGGAAGTCCATGCGGATGTGGACGTGGACCGGCCGGAGCCCGGCCAGGGCCATCCCGACGGCCGCGCCGGTCATGGCGTCTTCCGACAGCGGCGTGCCGAAGCAGCGCTCCGGGCCGAACGCCTCGGGGAGCCCGCGGGTCGTCCCCTGGATGGCCTTCGGGTCGTCCACGTCGAGGCCGAACACGACCACGTTCGGGTCGCGGGCCATCTCCAGCTCGGTTGCCTCGCGGACGGCGTCCACGAACGAGATCGTCCGCTCGGCGGGCGGCTTGGCGGCCGGTCGGGCCGGCTTAACGGCTGGCGAGGGCATCCCCGGCCTCCTGGTAGATGTCGGTCATGAGTTCGCCGGCGTCCGGGAACGGGCTGTCCTCCGCGAAGGCGAAGGCGGCCGCTACCTCGGCGTCGACCTCGGACTCGACCGCCGCCCGCTCGGCCGCGGGCAGGTCGGCCGCGAGGCGCGCCACCGGGTCGGCCGCGACCCACGGGTCGGCCTCGGACTCGCCTCGGTAGCCCAGGCCGAAGTCGCGGCCCGGGCCGACGTGTTCGCGCCAGCGGTAGGTCTTCACCTCGAAGAAGTGTGGCCCGGCCCCGGCCCGCATCCCGGCCAGCACGTCCTCGGTGCGGCGGAGCAGGCCGACCACGTCGTTGCCGTCGAGCCGGTCGGCGGGGATGCCGTAGGCTTCGGCCCGGGCGGCGATGTCGGGCCGGCCCTGGCGCTTGGCCTGGCTGGTGTGGATCGCGTAGCCGTTGTTCTCGCAGACGAACAGCACGGGCAGCTGCTTCAGCGTGGCGAAGTTGAGCGTCTCGGCGAACACCCCCTCCTCCGAGGCGCCGTCGCCGAAGAAGCTGGCCACCACCGCGTCCGAGCGGCGGACCTTCAGGGCGTATGCGTAGCCGGCGGCGTTGGCGATGGTCGTGCCCACCACGGCGGACGTGCCCATCACGCCGGCCGCGGTGTCGATCAGGTGCATCGACCCGCCCTTGCCGCGGGCGCAGCCGGTGGCCTTGCCGTACATCTCGGCCACCATCGCGTTCAGGTCGCCGCCCTTGGCCAGGTAGAGGGCGTGGCTGCGGTAGGTGCCGAACACGACGTCGGTCGGCCGCAGCGCCTCGCACACCCCGACCGACACGGCCTCCTGGCCGATCGACAGGTGGACGGGGCTCTTGATCCGGTCGGTCGGGTAGACCCGGGCGACTTCTTCCTCGACCCGGCGAATCCGGTAGAGGGACTTATACAGCTGCGCGAGCATACCCAGCGCCCTCCGTGGCGGGTGTGTGCAGGAACCCGGTGTACGTCTCGGCCACGGCGTCGCGGAACGTCGTCGCCGGCCGCCAGCCCAGGGCGTGCAGGGCGGACGAGTCCAGCGCCTTGAGCGGCGCGCCGTCCGGCTTCGAGTGGTCGAACGTCAGCTGACCGCGGAAGCCGACCACGTCGGCCACCACCCGGGCGGCCTCGGCGACGCTCCGCACGGTGCCGCCACCGAGGTTCAGCGGCGCGTCGCCGTCGTAGTGGCGCATGGCGAAGAGACACGCCGAGGCGAGATCCCTGCTGAACAGGAACTCGCGCTGCGGGGTGCCCGTGCCCCACACGGCCAGTTCGCGGTCGCCGCGTTCCTTCGCGTCGTGCGCCCGGCGGATCAGGGCGGGGATGACGTGCCCGCTGTCGGCCCCGAAGTCGTCGTGCGGGCCGAACGGGTTGGCCGGGAAGCCGACGGCGAACCGGCAGCCGTACTGCCGGCGGTAGGCGTCGCACAGCACGGCCCCCGCCAGCTTCGCGGTCGCGTAGGGGGCGCTCGTCGGCTCCAGCGGGCCGGCGCCGAGCGATTCCGGCCGCAGCGGCTGCGGAGCCTCGCGCGGGTAGGCGCACGAACTCGCCAGGTAGAGCAGCTTCGTGACGCCGTGCCGGTGGGCGGAGTCTAGCACGGTCGTCGTGGTCTGGAGGTTGGCGAGCATCAGGTCGGCCGGCCGGGCGCGGTTCAGCCCGATCCCGCCGGACGGGCCGCCGACCAGGAACACGAACTCCGGCCGCTCGGCCGCGAAGAACGAGTTCACCGCCAGGGCGTCGGTCAGCTCCGGTTCCTCCGGACCGACGCCGACGAGGTTCTCGAATCCCTCCCGGGGGAGCAGGTCGAGCAGGGCCGCACCCGCGAGGGTGTCGCCGCCGGCGACGAAGACTCGGCTGGTGCGCTGCATCAGGCCGCCTCCGCCGGGCGGAACTCGGTGAACGGCCGCTCGGCCCGGCCGCGGGGGCGCTCGACATCGCGGTAGCCCGCGCCGGGCTCGTAGAAGATGATCTGGCTGCCGCCGCTGTCGAACTCGAACGGCACGTGGATGCGGTCGTCGAGGGCGGCGAGGACGTCGGCGTGGCGGTCCGGCGGGGCGAACAGCAGCAAAAAGCCGCCGCCGCCGGCGCCGGTCAGCTTCCCGCCGATCGCCCCGGCCGAGCGGGCGCGCTCGTACAGGTCGTCCACCTCGGGGTTCGACACGATCGGGCTGAGGCTCCGCTTCGCCAGCCAGGCCTCGTGCAGCAGCTCGCCGATCGGCATCAGGTTCACGCCGCCGGCCAGCACGCCGATGCTCTCGTCCACGAAGTCCTTCATCATCCGCAGCTGGCGCCGGCGGGCGTCCAGGCCCGGGACGTAGCTCTTGGCCACGTCCGCGGCGGTGCGGGCGATGCCGGTGTAGACCAGCAGCAGGTACGACTTCAGCTCGGCCAGCCGGCCCGGCGGGAGGACGACCGGGCTTACCTCGATCTCGCCGTCCGGGTGGAAGCGGACGTGCCGCAGGCCGCCGTGGGCGGCGAGCACCTGATCCTGCGAGCCGACGGTCTCGCCGAGGACGTCCTGCTCGATGTGGATGGCCTCGCGGGCGAGTTGCTGCTTGGTCGCCATCTCGCCCTTGAGGGCGTGCAGGGCGTTGAGCAGGCTGACCGTGAATGCCGAGCTCGACCCCATCCCGCTCCGGGCCGGGAGGTCGCCGTCGTGGTGCAGTTCGACCCCGCGGTCGATGCCGAGGTAGCGGAGCGTCTCGCGGACGGTGGGGTGGCTCACCTCGTCGAGGGAGCGGCACGCCTCGATCTTCCGGTAGACGATGCGGATGCGGTGGTCGAAGAACGGCGGGAGGTGTCGGCAGGTGAGGTAGCAGTACTTGTCGATCGTGGCGGCCAGGACGGCGCCGCCGTGCCGGCGGTACCACCCGGGGTAGTCGGTCCCGCCCCCGAAGAAGGAGACGCGGTACGGGGTCCGGCAGATGATCATCCTTGACCCCCGGCCGCCGGGAGCGACGGCGGCGGCGGGGTGGTCCGTCACCCCGCGGCTGATTCGGAACGTCCTGAGTCTGCTGAGGCGGGGCGAGTTTCCCAGATCGGGCGCGCCGGTGTCAACCCCGGTTCAGCCGCCGCGGGAGACGGGGGCGGCGGAGAGGCGGGCGAGCTCGTCCGAGCCGTCCTTGAGGATGATGGACACGTAGTTCGGGCACGGCCCCACGTCGCGGCTCAGGAGGCGGGCGTAGTCGTCGATCTTCGGCCACACGCCCTGCATGAACTCGGCGAGCTCGGCGCGGTCCAGGTCGTAGCGGTCCTCGGCCAGGAACAGCACCCGGTCCAGCTCGGCCGGGTACTCGACGAGGGTGTCGATCCGCGCGAGCAGGCCGGAGAACCACAGCAGCCGGGCCCGGTCGGCCAGCAGCTTGGGGCCGTTGGCCAGCCGGTCGGGGGCGTGGTGGTGGCGGATCGGCTCGGCGATGTCGGCCGGGAGGTTCCAGCCGGCGAACACCTCGGCTGCCAGCTCGGCGTGGTCGATCCCGAACACCTCGCGCTCGCGGTCGCAGCGGTACTCGCCGAGCGGGTCCGGCCCCTTCGCGGCCACGGCGGCCCAGGCGTCCGGGAACGCCTGCTGCATCATCATCCCGCCCACGTCCCGCAGCAGGCCGGCGGCGAGGGCGTCCTCGGGGGCCGAGTGGCTGACGCGGACGGCCAGCTCGCGGGCCAGGATCGCCCCGCCGACCGACGCGAGGGCGTGGTCGCGGGCCTGGGTGTCGTAGCGGCCCTTCGGCCGGGCCTCGGGGAGCGACAGCCCCAGGGCCAGCCCGCGGACCTTGTTCATGCCGACGGCGATCACCGCCCGGTCGATCGACCCGACCGCCCGGGGGAGCCCGTAGGCGGCCGAGTTCACCGCCTTCAGGAGGCGGGCGCAGAGGGTCGGGTCTTGGTTCAGGAGGGTGACGATCTCGGACGGCCGGCAGTTGGGCCGGCTGGCGGCCTCCACCACCCGGAGGGCGACGATCGGGTGGGTGCGGAGCTGGTCCGGAGAGGTCACCGCGCGGAGCACGGCCTCCCGCCCGGAGGGAAAGCCGGCGGGGGGAGTGGTGGGCGGTGGGGGGGCGGCAGTCATTAAGCTCACCCGGAGTCCGGTCGGCGGAATCGAACCCATCATCGTGGCCGGGGCGGAAGATTTGCCCTCCGGGTGACCAGCTGGCCAGATTCCGGCGCGACATGCGACCGGGCCGGAGTTATACTTGCCGCGGAATCACCCCCGCCGCCTCCGCCCGTTTCGCCCGGAACCACTCCTCTGTCGCCGGCGGGGGCGGGTCCGCCGAGGGTCCGCCATGTCCCACCGCTGCCCCCACTGCGGGGCCGGGCTTGCGCCGAAAGACCTGAAGCCCGGCCGGTATGCGCCGAAGTGTCTGAAATGCCAGCAGACGTTCGTCCTTCAGGTTCAGTGGGCCACGTACCCGAACGTCGCCGCGGCCGTAGCGGCTGCCGCGAAGCCGGACGTGGCGGTGAAGGTCGCCGACCCGCGTGCGGCCGGTGACTTCACCGCAGCTGAGCTCTCCTCCCCGTCGAAATCGATCTCGCACCCCGCCCCCCGGTTCGTGGGGGCCGCTCCCAGGGGCGACCCGAACGCGACCGGTGATTTCACTGACGCCGATGCGAATCGGACGGGCGACTTCACCGACCCCGAGGCCGGCCGGCCGGGCGACTTCTCCGAGCCCGCCCCCACCCATGACCCCGCCGCCACGGGCGACTTCACCGAGGCCGAAACCCCGCGCCGCCCGGCCGTGGACGCGACCGACCCGCTCGCCACGGGCGACTTCTCCGAACCCGACCGCGGTTCCCGCACCGTCGAGGGTGCGGGCGAAGCTGGGGACGATCACTTCAGTGTTGGGCAGAAGGGGGTGCTCAAGCCGAAGGTGAAGCCGGTGGCCAAACCGGCCACCGCCGTGGACGCGGCCACTGTGGTGGGGGAAGACGTCCCCCCGCCCCGGCTCGGCGGGTACGAGGTCATCAAGGTGCTGGGGAAGGGGGGGATGGGGGCAGTCCTGCTCGGGCGCCAGCTGTCACTCGACCGCCGGGTGGCGCTGAAGGTGATGCACGCCCGGATCGCCGCCGATCCCAGCTTCGTCGCCCGCTTCACCCGCGAGGCCTACGCCGCTGCCCAGCTGACGCACCACAACGTCATTCAGGTGTACGACATCGGCGAGGAGCGCGGGCAGCACTTCTTCAGCATGGAGTTCGTCAACGGCCGGTCGCTCGCAGACCTGCTCAAGAAGGACGGCAAGCTCGCCGCCGAGGCGGCCGTCGGGCTCGTCCTCCAGGCCGCCCGCGGGCTCCGCTACGGCCACCGGCAGGGGATGGTCCACCGGGACATCAAGCCCGACAACCTGATGGTCAACGAGGAGGGCGTGGTCAAGGTCGCCGACCTCGGGCTGGTGAAGCTCGGCAACGCCGACGTCCCCGCCCAGGCCGGCTCCCTCCCGGGTGGGGGCGAGGGCGACCCCGGCGGCACGCTCACCCGCGTCGGGGCGGTGATGGGCACGCCGGCCTACATGGCCCCGGAGCAGGGGAAGGACTCCGCCGCCGTGGACCAGCGGGCGGACGTGTACTCGCTCGGCTGCACGCTGTACGTCCTCATCACCGGCCGGCCGCCGTTCGAGGGGAAGACGGCGCTGGAGATCATCAGCAAGCACCAGACGCAGCCGCTGGTCCCGCCCGAGGTGGTAGTCAAGCGGGTGCCGAAGGCGCTGTCGGCGATCCTGCTGAAGATGATGGCGAAGAAGCCGGAGGACCGGTACGCCAGCATGGACGAGGTCATCGCCGCCCTGGAAGGCTTCCTCGGCGTGGACCGGGCCGGGCCGTTCAGCCCGTCCGAGGCGCAGGCCGACGAGCTGGAGAAGTTCTGCTGCCAGTACAACGTTCGCGCGAAGTCGAAGCTCAAGACGTGGGTCGGGTTGGCGTTCGCCGGGCTGTGCGCGGTCGGGGTGGTCGGTGCCGGGGTGGCCGGAATGCCGGCGCTGGCGGGCGGCATCCTCGGGCTGCTGGTGCTGGCACCGGCGGCGTACTTCGTCACGCACGGGACGCTCACCGGCAACGTCGTCTTCACCCGCGCCCGGGCGCTCGTGTTCGGCATGGGCGTGTCGGACTGGCTGATGGTCGTCGCCGGCACGGCCCTGTTCCTGACCACGCTGTTCCTGTTCGGGTTGCTGTGGAGCTGGGTCGGCTTCGCCGTCCTGGCGGTCGGGCTGGGGGTCGGCCTGTGGGCGGTCGCCGACCGCGCCGCGGCGAAGGCCCAGGCCGAGCCGCTGGACGATGTGCGCGGCCTGTTCCGCTCGATGCGGCTGCAAGGGCTGGACGAGGAGTCGCTGCGGCAGTTCGCGTGCAAGTTCGCCGGGCCGAACTGGGAGCCGTTCTACGAGGCGCTGTTCGGCTACGAGGCGAAGCTGGCCGCCCGCGCCTACCGGAAGGGCGCGACGAGCGAGCCGTGGGCGCGGCACGGCACCTGGCGCGAGCCGGTGGTGCAGATGATCGACGCCCGGCTCGAAGCCCGTCGTCTGGCGCGGGAGCGGAAGCACCTTCAGAGGGTGGAGGCGAAGGCGTTGGAGGCCGAGGGCGTGAGCAAGGCCGAGGCCCGGACGAAGGCGGCCGAGCTGGCGGACGGGATGGTCGAACAGGCGGCCGAGGCGACGGAGGCCCGCCGGTCGGGGAAGGACGTGAGCGTGCGGGAGATGGTGGCCGCCGCCCGGGAGCGCCGCCGGCCGAAGCCGGGTCACAACATCGCGGGTGTAAAGCTCCGTAGCGCGGGACCGAAGTACTTCCTGAACGCGGTGGCGGGGCAGCGGCTCCGCTTCCTCCTCGGCGCAGCCGTGTTCGCCGCCGGGCTGGTGTGGATAAGCCAGAACGGACTGCTGAGCAAGGAGAACAACGTCCTCCAAAAACTGACCGCGTTTGACTTCGCCGGCACCGGGGCGGCGCTGGACAAAGCAACCGGGAAGCCACTCCAGCTGCCCGGCGTGCCGGATACGCTCACCGCGCCACTGAGTTCTTACGCGGTGCCGGTTACCGGCTTCCTGCTCCTGTGCAGCGGCGTCTTCTACTTCGGCTGGCGGCCGAGCCTCGCCGCGATCCCCGGGGCCGCGCTCGCGCTGCTCGGTCCGCCCCTGCTGAAAGAAGCCGGGGTGGCCGGACTCCCCCTCAGTGCGGAGGCAATTTGTCTGATCGCGGGCGGACTGTTAATCGTGGTCGGCGGTCGGTTGTTACGGAGCTAAGGCCCGCACCGGGACGGCCGGACTCTCGTTCCGCCGGGCGCGCCCGGTGTGGGCTTCCCTACGCGAGTATAATCCGGGGAGACCCCTCCCCGGAGTCGTCCCATGTCGCAGGCGATCGTCGATCCCGGCGAGCTCCGCCGCTTTGCCGCCAACCTCAAGCGGTTCAACGCCGAGCTGCACGCCGGTCTTTCCGGGCTGCACGGCCAACTCGTCGCCCTCGGCGACTCCTGGCGCGACCAGGAGCACGACCGCTTCCGCCAGGAGTTCGAGCAAACGATGCAGGCTCTGGAGCGTTTTCTGGACGTGTCCGGGGAGCACATCCCCTTCCTCCTCCGCAAGGCCGAGCGGATCGAGGAGTACCTGTCGCAGCGGTAACCCGCCTCCCCGGGACGCCACATGACCGCCGACGTCCGCTCGATCGCCGCCCTCCGCGACTGGTACGCCGCCCTCACCGGCTACGGCGAGACGCTGGCCGAGTCGCTGGCCGGCGTCGAACTCGAACTCCGCCGCGGCTTCGACTGGCTCGACGAGCAGCTGGGCCGCTGGCAGAAGGCCGTCCGCGACTGCGAGGAGGAGGTCGTTCAGGCGAAGGCCGAGCTGTCGGCCCGGAAGTACACGGGCTGGGACGGCCGCGAGCCGGACACGACCGTGCAGGAACGCGCCCTGCGGCGGGCGAAGGCCCGGCTCGAATACGCCGAGGAGCAGGTGCGGAAAATCCGCAGCTGGGTCGGCCGGCTGCCGAAGCTCATCGACGAACTCTACCGCGGCCCGGCCAGCCGGTTGGGCGGTAACCTGGAGGCCGACCTGCCCCGCGGCCTCGCCGCCCTCGGCCGCAAGATCGAGACGCTGGAAACCTACGCCGGGGTCCGGCCGGACTACGCCGCGGGCACGGGGAAGAGTCCCGGGCGACCTAACCCCCCCGGCCCCCATTCCCTGGGAGGGAAGGGGGGGGACGCTGCGCCGGCCTTGCCGACCCCTGCTGTTGCTGAAACAGCAAGGCCGGAGGTGACCCCGCCCCCGCCTGAGCACCCCTCCGGGGAAGGAACTTCGGGGGCCAGCACGTGAGGTTCGGCACCACCCGCAGCCAGATCTACGACGCCCAGAAGACCGCCCAGGCCCACTGGCTCGCTACCGCCGACGAGTGGAACGATGCCGCCCGCCGCGACCACGGCGAGGCGGTGTGGGAGCCGCTCGACCAGAGCGTGAGCGAGGCGCTCCGGGCCATCGACCAGCTGTCCGTCCTGTTCGCCCAAATCCGGACCGAGTGCGAGTACCCGGGGGCGATGTGACTCCCGTTCCCACGACCCCCGCCGACCCGACGACGGTATTCCTCCCCCCGGCCGCGGCCCACCACCGGGCCGCCGCGGACGACGCCGTCGCCCAGGCCCGGCTAGCCGCCCCCGGGTTCGACGTCCTCGGGCCGCTCAGCCAGGGCGGGATGGGGGTGATCGTCCGCGCCCGCGACGTCGCCCTGAACCGGGTCGTCGCCCTCAAACTGATCGCCCCGGCGGCCCTGGCCGTGCGGGACGTGCGCGAGCGGTTCGAGCGCGAGGCCCGGGCCGCCGCCCAGCTGAACCACCCGAACGTCGTCGCCCTCTACCACACCGAGTTGGACGCCCCGCACCCGTACCTCGTGATGGAGTTCGTCCCCGGCGTCGACCTGTTCCGGACCGTCCGGCTGCGCGGGCCGCTCCCGTGGGCCGAGGCGGTCGAGTACGCCCGGCAGGCGGCCGAGGGGCTGCGGCACGTCCACGAGCGGGGGCTCGTCCACCGGGACGTGAAGCCGCACAACCTGATGCTCACGCCGCCCGCGAGCCCGGGCGAGCCCGGCCGGGTCAAGCTGCTCGACCTCGGGCTGGCGCGGTCGCTGCTGGCCACCGCCCACCCGGCGGACCTCGGGCTGACCGAGGCCGGGGCGTTCCTCGGCACCCCGGAGTACGTCGCCCCCGAGCAGGCCGAGGACGCCCGCCGGGCCGACGCCCGGTCCGACTTGTACGGCCTCGGGGCCACGCTGTACTTTCTGCTTACGGGCGCTGCGCCGTTCCCCGGGGCGACGCCGATCGAGATCGTGCGGCGGGCCGCCACCGACCCCCGCCCGTCGGCCGCCGCCCGGCGGCCCGACGTCCCGCCGGGCCTCGACGCCCTGGTCCGCTGGCTCCTGGCCGCCGACCCGGCCCGCCGGCCGCAGAGCGCCGCCCAGGCCGCCGCGGCGCTGGCACGGGCGGCCCGCGGCGACCCCCCGACCGACCCCGCCGACCCGACCCTTCTCCTTCCGCCGTCCGGGATGCCGCCGATGGGTGCGAACCAGTTCGACCGCGAGCGGACCGCCCTGGCCCGTCTGGCGGCCGCCGCCGCGGAGCGGTACGACGCCGAGGCCGCCGCCGGCGCCGCGTTCCGCGACCTGACCGACAAGGCCGAGCGCGAACTCACCCGCGCGCGCCGGCAGATCGGCGCCGCCCGCGAGAAGGAACTCGCGGACATGGACTCCGCCCACCTGGCGGCGAAGACCGAGCGCAACGGCAAGGCCGACTCGGCGCTGTACACCCTCACCCGCGCCCGCGACGAGAAGCTGTTCACGCTCAACGAGCGGTTCAAGGCCGCCGAGCAGAAGGCCCGGACCGAGTACCAGGACCGGCTGTGGTCGATCGACTCGGTTCTTGAGGGCGCGCTGAAGCGGGCCACCGACCAGAAGGAGTCGCTGGAGCGGAAGGCCGCCGCCGCGCTCGACCAGATCGGCGGGCTGTGGGAGGAGGTCGAGCCGCTGGTCGTGAAGGCCGGCACGACCCGCGAGGCGGTGTCGGCCCCCGCCGCCCCGCCCGCCGGTGACGACGACCCGATCACCCACGTTCAGAAGGCCGTCGCCGCCGCCGAGGAGGCGATCGCCACCCTGCGGAAGGACGTCGAGGGTCGGTGGGTGGTGCTGTTCGGCTCGACCCGCCACCGGCTGATCGCGGAGGCCGGGGCCGCGGGCGCCCGGCTCGCCGAGGCCGCGGCCGCCTGCGCGGAACTGACGCGCTTCGCCGCGGCCGAACACGCCGCCGAGGCAGCCCGGGTGCGCGAGAAGCACGCCCGCAAGCGGCGGGAGGCACAGGAACACTACGAGCCGCTGCTGGCCGCACAGAAGGAGCAGTTCGAGACGGAGCGGGACCGGGTGGCCGCCGAGGCCGACGCCGCGGCGGGGGCGATCAACAGCCGGCGCGGCATCGAAACCGCGTCCGCGGAGGACCAGCACCGGCGGAACCGCCACACGTGCGCCGCCCGGCTCGACGCCCAGATCGAGGCCGCCGAAGAGACGCTGGAGTACAAGGTCACCACCGCCACCGAAACCCGCGACGCCGCCTGGGCCCAGCTGGCGCAGGCGTGGCACGCCGTCACCGCCGAAGCCACCGCCACGCTGAAGGAACTCCGTGCCGAGAGCGCGGCCACGTTCCCCGATTGGGCTGCCGTCGCCGCCGGCCGGCCGCTCGCCGACCGCGTGCCGCCCGGGGTGCGCTTCGGTGAACTCGCCGTCGATCCCGCCCTCGTGCCGGAAGCCATCTCCTCCGACCCCCGGCTCGCCCCGCCGCCCGACCTCGCCGGCCCGACGCCGGCGTTCCTGCCGTTCCCGGACCGGTGTGCCGTCGTCCTGAAGGCGCGCGACGACGGCCGGGCCGCCGCCGTGTCCGCCCTCCAGGCCATGATGCTGCGATTCCTCACCGGCCTGCCGCCGGGGAAGGTGCGGTTCACGATCTTCGACCCGGTCGGCCTCGGGGAGAACTTCGCCGCGTTCATGCACCTCGCCGACCACGACGAGAAGCTGGTGACGAGCCGCATCTGGACCGAGCCGCGCGAGATCGAGCAGCGGCTGACCGACCTCACCGACCACATCGCCAGCGTCATCCAGAAGTACCTGCGGAACCAGTACAAGTCCATCGAGGAGTACAACCGCGCGGCCGGCGAGGTGGCCGAGCCGTACCGCGTGCTGGTGGTCGCCAACTTCCCCGCCAACTTCACCCCCGAGGCGGCCAAGCGGCTCGTCAGCATCATGCAGAGTGGGCCGTCGTGCGGCGTGTGCGCGCTCGTGGGCGTGGACACCCGGGCGGCCGTGCCGCGCGACTTCCAGCTCGCCGACCTCGAAGCCCCGAGCCTCGTGCTGAACTGGAAGGAGGGGCGGTTCGCGGTGAAAGACCCCGCCCTCGCCCCGTTCCCGCTGACGGTGGACGCCCCGCCCGAGCCCGCCGTGGTCGCGCAGCTCGTCCGCCGGGTCGGGCAGGCGAGCAAGGACGCGGTCCGGGTGGAGGTGCCCTTCGAGTACATCGCCCCGGCGCCGGGCGAGGTGTGGACGCGGAGCGCGGCCAAGGGGTTCGAGGTGCCCGTGGGCCGGGCCGGGGCGACGCGGCGGCAGGCCGTCACGCTCGGCCGGGGCACGGCCCAGCACGCCCTGGTCGCGGGGAAGACCGGGTCGGGGAAGTCGACCCTCCTCCACGCCCTCATCACCAACCTCGCCCTGAACTACAGCCCGGACGAGGCCGAACTCTACCTGATCGATTTCAAGGAGGGCGTCGAGTTCCAGTGGTACGCGACGTACCGCCTGCCGCACGCCCGCGTGGTGGCGATCCAGAGCGAGCGCGAGTTCGGGCTGAGCGTGCTGCAGCGCCTCGACGCCATCCTCCGCGAGCGCGGCGAGCAGTTCCGCGACGCCGGCGTGAACGACCTCGCCGGCTACCGCGACTTCCTCAAGGGGCAGGGCGACGGGACGGCCCGCTGCCCGCGCATCCTGCTCGTCGTGGACGAGTTCCAGCAGTTCTTCGTCGAGGACGACAAGCTCGCCCAGGAGGCGGCGCTGCTGCTCGACCGGCTCGTCCGCCAGGGGCGGGCGTTCGGGCTCCACGTGCTGCTCGGCTCGCAGACGCTCGGCGGGGCGTACTCGCTCGCCCGCAGCACGATCGACCAGATGGCCGTGCGCATCGCCCTCCAGTGCTCGGACGCCGACGCCCAGCTCATCCTGAGCAAGGACAACAGCGCCGCCCGGCTGCTGAGCCGGCCCGGCGAGGCGATCTACAACGACCAGAACGGGCTGGTCGAGGGGAACGACCCGTTCCAGGTGGTGTGGCTGGCCGAGGAGAAGCGCGAGAGCGTGCTGCGGGAACTCGGCGAGCGCGCCGCCGGCCGTTACCCGCCGCCGCTGGTGTTCGAGGGGAACTCCGCCGCCGACCCGGCCCGCAACCCGGCGCTGGCCGGCGTGCTGTCGGCCGAGTCGTGGGTCGGGGCGAAGGCTCCGGCCGCGTGGCTCGGCGACCCGGTGGCGATCAAGGAGCCGACGGCGGCCGTGTTCCGCGCGCAGGGGTCGGCGAACCTCCTGCTGATCGGCCAGAACGAGGACGGTGCCCGCGGGCTGTTCGCCGCCGCACTGCTGGGCCTGGCCGGGCAGGTGGCGCCGGCGCCCGACCCCGTATTCACCCTGCTCGACGGCACGCCCGACGACGTCGAGGACGCCGAAGCCCTCCGCCGCCTCGCCGCCCGGCTCCCGCACGGCGCCCGCGCCCCGGACCGCCCCGGCCTGACGGCGGCGCTCGCGGAGCTGGCGACCGACGTGGAACGCCGGGTGAAGGGCGAGGCCGGCCGCCCGCCGCGCTTCCTGTTCGTGTTCGGCGTGCAGCGGTTCCGCGAGCTGCGGAAGGCGGACGACGACTTCGGCTTCAGCCGCCGCGGCGCCGAGCGCGAGCCCAGCCCGGCCGAGCGGTTCACCGCGATCCTGAAGGACGGGCCGGGCGTCGGGGTCCACGTGGTCGTGTGGTGCGACACGCTCACGAACCTGAACCGCACCTTCGACCGGCCGCTCCTGCGCGAGTTCGGGATGCGCGTGCTGTTCCAGATGAGCCCGACCGACTCCAGCACGCTGATGGACTCGCCCGCCGCGTCGCGGCTCGGCCGGCACCGGGCGCTGTTCCTCCAGGAGGAGCAGGAGCGGCCGGAGAAGTTCCGCCCCTACGGCGTGCCCGACCCCGGCTGGCTGGACGGGGTGCTGGCCGGGCTGGCGGCGCGGGCCGGGAGCCCGGCGTAGGCCGGCCCGCGCACGCCCGGCCCGGCCTACAACGAGTGGTAGAGCCCCAAGGACTACCCCGACATGGCCCGCACCGACCTCCCGCCCGGCCCCCGCGGCACCCTCGTCGGCGGGAGCCTCCGCGACTTCTCCGCCCGCCGGCTCGACTTCTTCCTCGACGTCGCCCGCGAGTACGGCCGGGTGTCCAGCTTCCGCTTCGGCCCGAAGCGGATGTTCCTGGTGTCCGACCCGGCGCTCATCGAGCAGGTGCTGGTCACCGACGCCAAGCACTACGTCAAGCACTTCGGCGCCCGGGCCTACAAGCCGGTACTCGGGAACGGGCTGGTCACCAGCGAGGGCGACTTCTGGCTCCGCCAGCGCCGCCTCAGCCAGCCGGCCTTCCTCAAGCAGCGGGTCCACTCCTACGCCCCGGTGATGGCCGAACTCACCCGCCGGATGCTCGCCGACTGGCGGCCGGGCCAGCACGTCGAGGTCGAGTACGAGTTCAGCGGGCTGACCAGCGCGATCGCGCTCAAGACGCTGTTCGGTCTCGAATCGACCGAGGACCGGGCCGCGTTCGTGGACGCCCTGCGGGAGGCGTTCGACCTGATGAGCGACCGGTTCCGCAAGGTGCTGGCCTTCCCGCGCTGGGTGCCGACCCCGGCCAACCTGAAACTCAAGCGGGCGATCCGGCACCTGGACGGCGTACTGGAGGGGTTCATCACGGCCGGCCGGGCGCGGGCCGCGGAGCGCGAGAAGCCCGGCAGCCCGGCGGGCGAGGCCGTGGACCTCCTGACCCGCCTGCTGGCTGCCCGGGACGAGGACGGCTCGGCCATGACCCCGCGCCAGCTGCGGGACGAGGCCATGACGCTCTACCTGGCCGGCCACGAGACGACGGCGCTGACGCTGAGCTGGAGCTGGGTGCTTCTGGCCCAGCACCCGGCCGCCGAGGATCGGCTGGTCGAGGAGTGGCGGCGGGTGCTGGGCGGGCGGTCGCCGACCCCGGACGACCTGCCGAACCTGCCGTACACGGATGCGGTGATCACGGAGGCGATGCGGGTGTACCCGCCGGTGTACCTGATCGGCCGGGAGGCGACGCGGGAGCTGGAGCTGGGCGGCTACCGGGTGAAGAAGGGGTACACCATCTTCATGAGCCAGTGGGTGAACCACCGCGACCCCGAGTACTTCCCGGACCCGGAGGCGTTCCGCCCCGAGCGCTGGCTGGACGGGCTGGTGAAGCGCATCCCGAAGTACGCCTACTACCCGTTCGGGGGCGGCCAGCGGGTGTGCATCGGCAACACGTTCGCCACGATGGAGGCGGTGATTCTGCTGGCGACGGTCGGCCAGCGTTACCGGTTCACTCTGGACCCCGGGGCGGTGATCGACTTCAACCCGCAGATTACGCTCCTCCCGCGGTACGGCATCCCGGCCACGCTGGAACTCCGCTGACTCGGCCCGACCGGAGTCGGCGGACGGGGACGCCTACCGCGACAGGTGGATCTTCGTCGCGTAGGCCCGCTCCGGGTCGCGTGCCCGGTCGGTGTGTGGGGACCGCCCCGCCTTCACGTTCGCCAACTCCTCCGGGGCGTCGTGGATCAGCTCGATCACGAACGACCCTCCGGTCGGGATGTCCCGGTTCGGCTTGAAGTACCAACACTCCCCCGTTGTGGTCAGCTTCGGCCGCGCGCCCTTCACGCGGTAGAGTCCCGGGGCGTGGTACAGCAGCAACTCGCCGGCCCGGACGTCCGCGGTCGCGGTCGCGCGGACCACGTTGTCACTGATCGACTCCCAGTACTCGGTCTCGGTCGGCGTCCCGACCCGGTCGAACCCGCCCATCTGCTCTTTCTCCGCCCTCTCGACCAGCTTGGTGGCCACCCGGAGGTCGAACCGGAGCTTCTGCTGCCGGGCCGCCAGGTCGAAGAGTTGCTGCATCCCGTCCGGGGCCGGCGCCTTGCCCCGACCGGGCGGCGGGTCGGCCGCGGCCGCGTGCGGCCGGGAGAGTACGACCGAAACCCCGGCGGCCGCCGCGACCAGGACGACGACCAGGGTTCGGACCCGCCGGCGGGCACGGGCCAGTTGGCGCTCGAGTTCCTTGAACGGCTCCTCCATCGGTCCCCCTCCTCAGGTTCTTGCATTAGAACACGCGGCCCGATGAACACAAGTCCCATACCCCTTGGGGCGCGCCCGGTCGGCTGCCGGGCACGCCGACTGCGTCCCGCACCGCGAGTTGCCCGAGCAACTCCGGTCTTTACTTCAGCGTCCGGGACCGGATCATGGGCACTAATCACTCGGGCTACGCAGCCGGCTCCGGGCGAGACGGCAGGGCCGGTCGTCGCACGAGTCGTCCGCACCGGCTACTGCCCCTCTTTCCTTGCTTCGAGGGAGGGGTGGGAGCCAGAACGAAACGCCACCGATCCGAGGACAGACCACGATGGCCGAATCGAGGGCGTCGATCCTGACGCGGTTCCGGGCGAAGGTCGCGGCGGGGAAGCCCGTCGTCGGCGGCGGGGCCGGGACGGGCATCTCCGCGAAGTGCGAGGAGGCCGCCGGGATCGACCTGATCGTCGTCTACAACTCCGGCCGCTACCGCATGGCCGGCCGCGGCTCGCTCGCCGGGATGATGCCCTACGGCAACGCCAACCAGGTGGTGAAGGAGCTCGCCCCCGAGGTGCTGACCGCCGTCCGCCGCACCCCGGTCCTCGCCGGCGTGTGCGGGACCGACCCGTTCCTCATCCGCGACTTCTTCCTCCAGGAGTTGAAGGCGCTCGGGTTCGCTGGCGTCCAGAACTTCCCGACCGTCGGGCTGATCGATGGCCAGTTCCGGGCCAACCTCGAAGAGACCGGGATGGGCTTCCAGCACGAGATCGACATGGTCGCCGCCGCCCACCGGCTCGACCTCCTCACCACGCCCTACGCCTTCGACCCGGACCAGGCCCGCCGCCTCGCCGAGGCCGGCGCGGACGTCGTCGTCGCCCACATGGGGCTGACCACCTCCGGCACGATCGGGGCGAAGACGGCGAAGTCGCTCGACGACTCCGTGCGCGAGGTCGCCGCGATCGCCGCCGCGGCGAAGGCGGTGCGGCCCGACGTGATCGTGCTGTGCCACGGCGGGCCGATCGCCATGCCGGCGGACGCGCAGTACGTCCTCGACCGCTGCGCCATCGAGGGGTTCTACGGGGCGAGTTCGATGGAACGCCTCCCGACCGAGCTGGCGATCACCGCCCAGGTCGGGGCGTTCATGGGGATGCGACTCTCGCCGAGCGGGAGGGGAACATGACCGGGACCATCAGCCCGCGCACACGGCCCATCGCCTTGGTCCTCAGCGGGCTCGTGCTCGCCGCCTCCGCCCGCCCGGCGTCGGCGGCCGAGCCGTGGGCCGACCCGAAGTTGACGGTCACGTCCGGCCTGGAGCTGTGGCTCGACGCCGCGCGGGCGAACGGCGACACGCTCGTCCCGCACGATGGGAAGTTGGAGGTGTGGTACGATGCGTCCGGGAAGCGCCGCCACCTGCGCCAGCCCGTCGCCGATGCGCGGCCGACGCGCCTCCCGGGCGGCACGACGGCGGTGGTTCGCTTCGACGGGCTGGACGACCACCTCCGCGCCGTGAAGCAGGGGGCCGGGTTGGAGGCGTTCACCGCCTTCGTGGTCGCCGTCCCGCGGCAGAACCCCGGCGGCTTCCGCGGCGTCCTGGCGTTCAACGCGGCCGGCCAGCGCGACTACGAGTCCGGCCTGACGCTCGACTACGGGCCGGCCGCGACCCCGCGGTTCTCGGCGCTGAACGTCGAGGGCCGCGGCTTCGGCACGTGGCGTAACCTCCTCACGAAGGAGCAGCCCTTCGGCGAACTGCACACGCTGGAGATCACCGGCGACTCCAAGGCGGTCCGGCTGGTCGTGAACGACGTCCCCGCCGGGGAGCGGCCGCGCGACGGCCAGGCCGTCAGCCTGGACGAGATCACCGTCGGGGCACGCTACTACACCAACGGCCCCGGCGCGCAGCAGGTGCAGGGGTTCGGCCGCTGGGACGTCGCCGAGGTGCTGGTCTACGGCCGCGCCCTCCCGGCCGACGAGGCGAAGCAGGTGCGGGACTACCTCGCCGCCCGCCACGCCGCACTCCGGCAGCAGCTCCCGCCGGACGCCGAGGGGCGCACCGCGGAACTGGTGCCGGTCAAAGACCCACCGCCGGTGCAAGTGTTCCTCCCCGGCTTCACCGTCTGCGAGCTGCCGCTCGACCTGACCAACGTCAACAACGTCCTCTACCGCCCCGACGGCACGCTGGTGGCGGTCGGCTACAACGGCGTCATCTGGCATCTGCGCGACACCGACGGCGACGGCCTTGAGGACCGCGCCGAGGTGTTCTGGGACAGCCGGGGGGCGCTGCGGGCGCCGATCGGCGTGGACCTCACGCCGCCGGGCTACACCCACGGCGACGGCGTGTTCGTGGTCGGCAAGACGAAGTGCCTGTTGATCGTTGACACCGACAAGGACGGCAAGGCCGACAAGGAGATCACCGTCGCCGGGCCGTGGAAGGAGAGCTTCCATCAGGTCGATGGCCTTGGTGTGGCGTTCGACAAGCGGGACGGCAGCGTCTACTACGGCCGCGGTACGTACAACTTCGCCGACCCGCTCCTGAAGGACAAGGACGGCCGCCCGCAGTACAAGCTCGCCGACGAGGCCGGCACAGTCATCCGCGTGGCGCCGGACTTCAAGTCGCGCGAGGTCGTGGCAACCGGCATCCGCTTCCCCGTCGGCCTGCGCTTCAACCGGCACGGCGACCTGTTCGCCACCGACCAGGAGGGCGCGACGTGGGTGCCGAACGGCAATCCGCTCGACGAACTCCTCCACATCCAGAAGGGCCGGCACTACGGCTTCCCGGCCCGGCACCCGAAGCACCTGCCGAACGTGATCGACGAGCCGAGTACGTTCGACTACGGCCCGCAGCACCAGTCCACCTGCGGGTTCTGCTTCAACGAGCCCGTGAAGGCCGGCGGCCCGACGTTCGGCCCGAAGACGTGGGCCGGCGACGCGATCGTCACCGGCGAGTCGCGCGGGAAGCTGTACCGCACGAAGCTCGTGAAGACCCCCGGCGGCTACGTCGCCGGTACTCAGCTGATCACGGCGCTGGGGATGCTCACGATCGACTGCTGCGTCGCCCCGGACGGCTCGCTGGTGGTGGCGTGCCACGGCGGCGGGCCGGACTGGGGGAGTGGACCGACGGGAAAGGGGAAGCTGTACAGGATTACGTACACCGACCCGGACCACCCGCAGCCGGTGCTGGCGTGGTCGAACGGCCCGCGCGAGGTGCGTGTCGAGTTCGACCGCCCCGTGGACCCGCAGCTCCTCCGCGACGCCCTCCGACAGACGAAGCTGACCGCCGGCCGCCACGTCCGCGCCGGCGACCGCTTCGAGTCGATCTGGCCGGGCTACGCGGTCGTACAGGTGCAGAAGGCCGCGCCGCGGTTCGATGTGCCCGTCCGCTCGGCCCAGCTGACGCCCGACCGCCGCACCCTGGTGCTCGCCACCGACCCGCACCCGGCCGCCGTCCACTACGCGCTGACGCTCCCCGGCATGGGCCGCCCGGCCGACGGGAAGCAGCCGAAGGGGGCGCTGCGGCAGGTGCCCGAGATCGACCTCGACTTCGACCTCACCGGGTGCGAGGCGGCGTGGACGCCGGCCGGCAGCAGCGGCCCGACGTGGGTCAGCTGGCTGCCGCACCCGGACCCGGCCGTGGCCCGCGCACTGACCGCCGGCAGCGCGCCACACGATGCCCTCTGGGCGGCGATGGAGCGGCCCGGCGAACTCACGATCCGCACCAGACTCGACCTGACGAGCATGCTGCGCCCCGAGGTGCAGCCCGGCTCGCAGCTCGACCACGAGTTCCCGCCGGAGGACGTGACCGTCACGTTCGAGTCGTCGGCTCGGGTGGGCCTCGTGACCCCGGGCGGGAAAGCGGACGGGCCGCAAACAGCCTTTACCGTCCGGGCGAACGCCAAGGCGCCCGTCCCGGTCGACCTCCGACTGGTGTCGTCCGGCGGAGCTCCCACGCTGACCACCCGCTTCACGACGAGCGAGGATGACCGCCCGCGGCCGCTCGCGCTGCGGCGGTTCGTCCTGCCGTGGGCCGAGACCGACCTCAAGGCGCTCGGCCGCGAGGTGGTCGCGGTGCGGGCGCCCGAGTTGGAGGGCGGGAGCTGGGCGCGGGGGCGGGCCGAGTTCCTCGGCGAACAGGCGGGGTGCGTGAAGTGCCACGCGATCCACGGCGGCGGCGGCGACCTCGGGCCGGACCTGTCGAACCTCGTCCACCGCGACTACGCCTCCGTCCTCCGCGACATCGAGAACCCCAGCTTCGCCGTCAACCCGGACCACCTCACCTACACCGTCCAGCTGGCTGACGGACGCACGCTCACCGGTGTCGTCCGTACCGCCGGCGAGAGGGTGCGGGTCGGCGACACGAAGGGCGTCGTCACCGAGGTGGCGAAGGCCGACGTGGAGAGGATGACACCGGCGTCGGTCTCGACCATGCCCGAGGGGCTGCCGAAGCTCCTCGGCCCGGAGCGGATGCGCGACCTGATGACCTTCCTGCTGACCCAGCCGCCGCGGATGCCGGACTATGGCCCGAACCGCCCGCCCGAGCCGCGCGCCCGGGCCGAGGTGGTGGCGACCCTGGCCGGCGCGCCCAACCCGCCCGAGCAGACCCGGCCCATCACCGTCGTGTTGGTCAGCGGGCGGAAGGACCACGGCCCCGGCGAGCACGACTATCCGGCGTGGCAGAAGGCGTGGAAGGAACTCCTCGGCGTCGCCGAGAAGACAACCGTCCAGACGGCCGACGACTGGCCGTCGGCGGACCAGCTAAAGGCGGCGGACGTGCTGGTCTTCTACCAGCAGGGGAAGTGGACGCCGGAGCGGGCGCGGGACATGGACGCCTTCCTCGCCCGCGGCGGCGGGGCGGTGTACGTCCACTACGCGGTGGACGGCGGGGCGGACGCCCCGGGCTTCGCCCAGCGGATCGGGCTGGCGTGGCAGGGCGGGCGGTCGAAGTTCCGCCACGGCCCGCTCGACCTCGGCTTCGAGACGGGTGGGAAACACCCGATCGGGCGGAACTTCAACAAGGTCCACTTCCACGACGAGAGTTACTGGCAGTTGGCGGGCGACCCGAAGCGGATCTCGCTCCTGGCGAGCGGCAAGGAGGACGGCCGGGACCAGCCGTTGTTCTGGACGCTGGAGCCGTCGAAGGGGCGGGTGTTCGTGTCGATCCCGGGGCACTTCGCCTGGACGTTCGACGACCCGCTGTTCCGCATCCTGCTGCTGCGCGGGATCGCCTGGACCGCCCGCGAGCCGGTGGACCGGTTCAACGACCTCGTGACGCCCGGCGCACGGGTCCGCGACTGACCCGGGTGTGGTGGGGCCGCATTCGTGACGGCTTGCTCTGCCGACGCGGAACGGCGTGTCGGCAGACGGTGCGGCCGAACGCCGTCGGGTGACCATCATCGTCCCGGCCCGCAGGTCGTCCCCGGCGGTTGCCTGCCGGCTGACAGCCGATGTTGCTCCCGGCCGGGGTGATAACGGTTGTCGGCCCGGTGGGGGCTACCAGTTGGCCAGAACCTCGCGCCCGCCGGCCGATTGGCATCACGATGATGGCGACCGCGACGAGGAGTTCGAGCAGGGGAGGCTCGCGGCGTGTCATCTCCCGCCATCATGGGGGTGAGGCACACACACCGCGGCGTCGGTCATACCCGAAACCAGCGGCAGCCCAGAGCTTACGGGGTGCGGCCCCAACCCCTCGGCCCACGGGCGGTGGCTCAGGTGGTGGGCTCGTCCCACGTGATCGCGTCGAACAGCTTCCACAGCTTCCGCCCGCGCTGCGGCGTGATGGCGGCCGTGTGGGCGACTCGGCCGGCGAGATGAGCCCGGAAATCGGCGCGCTGCTCGCGGTTCTGTGACGCCGGCCCCTTCCGCACGCAGTTCGTCAGGGTCGCCTTTAGTCGGTCGAACTCCGCTCGTGGCACGTTCGGCTTCGCGTTCACTACCACCCCGGTCACCGTCTGCCGGCCGCCCCGGCGCATCACGCGCGTCTTCCGCGCGTTCAGTGCGAAGCCCTCCTCCCCCGCGACGGCCGCCACGAGGCGTGCCAAGCGGTTCACGCGGCGGGCGCATGCCTCACCGCCCGAGAAGGTGAGGTCGTCGGCGTAGCGGGTGTAGGTCGCGTCGAGCCGGGCGGCGAGGCCGGCGAGGCGACGGTCGAGGCGGTGCGCGGCGAGGTTCGCCAGCGCCGGCGAGGTCGGCGCCCCCTGCGGGAGGTGACGCCCCGCGAGCCGCAGCCGCGCGACGTGGTCGGACCCGTTCGGTGCGGGGGCGGGGCGGGCCTTCCACACGTCGGCCGGGGTCCGGGTGGTACACAGGCCCGCGAGCAGACGGGCGACCGCGGCCGGGTAGCCGATCGTCCGGAAGGTCCGGGCCACCCGCGCGGCGGGGACGGAGGGGAAGAAGTCGGCGAGGTCGAAGCGGATCACCACCGCCTGGCCGCAGTGGGCGGCCGCGTTCGTGACCGCGGAGCGGCCGGGGCGGAAGCCGTGCGCGGCGGGGTGCGGCGGGACGGGGTTCAGGATGCCCGCGAGGATCTTGTGCTGGATCTGCTTCAGCGCGAATGTCGGGATCTCCAGCAGCCGCGACCGCCCGTTCGGCTTGGCGACCCAGCGGTGGCGGTAGGTGCGGAGCGGTCCCGGCGGGTGTTTGCGATTGCGACCGGTCGTGTCGGCGTACCAGCGCAGCCGGCCCGGATCAACGCCGAGCCACTCGGCGAGTGCGGCTTCGGTGGTGAGGGGCGGGACCACGAGTGCGCCCAGATGGCGCGGCGGTGCCTCCATCTTCGGCCTGACGAACCGCTTCAGACGTTTCGCAAGCACCCGCCCCACGGGGCGTTCCAGTGCCCGCATCAGCTTGGCGTCGGCGACGAGGAAGGTGAGAAGCGGGCCGTACCCGGGCGCCTGCGGGAAATGGGAGAGGAGACGCTTCGGGAGGCCGGGGACGCGGAGGGGGCGGTTCGCGGCCGCCCGGCCGAGGGCGGCTCGCAGGCCGGCGGTCGTCCACTCCCCGCCGATACAGGCGCCGGCGAACGTGAAGAGGAACCGCGTGCGGTCGAGGAGGAGCATCCCGCGTCCGGTCGGGAAAGAAGGAACCGCGGGGCGACCCGACCGGTCATGTCCGGCGCGACAAGACGGGCATGGAGTGCCCAAACTGTCGCGCGCTCTCCGACCCGGGTGGTGAAGCGTCACCGGGGTAACCCCGGTGTGCCAGCTGTCGGTTCTTGCGAAACAACGGCTTGCGAACTCGGGTCGCCCCGCGGCGACGGGAATGGTCGCGTGCGGGGCGTGAGGTGTCAATGTCGGGTGTGCGGTGTGGGCCGGCTGTTCTTGGGCTCGGGGTTTGGAGCCCGGAGGGCGTCGGCGTGTAGCCCGGGGTGCAACCCCGGGCGGGCGACGGCGCGAGATCGTATGGCGTTGCCCCTCGGATTCGTCCACAGCCCGCCCGGGGTTGCACCCCGGGCTACACGCCGACGCCCTCCGGGCTCCAAACCCCGAGCCCAAGAACAGCCGGCTCACACCGCACACCATTCACCAACTACCGCTTCGCCTCCCGCAACGCCACGGCCGCCTCGCCGAGCCCCCGGCCGATGGCGAGCATCGTCCGCGGGCTACCGAGGTAGTGGTACGGGTAGTCGCTCCCGACCCGGTTCCACGCCTCCAGGTTCTCCCGCCAGCCCTTCCGGAACACCGCGTCCGCCTCGGCGTCCCAGAACACGTCCGTCCTCACCAGAGCCACGTTCCCCTTAAACTCCGGCGTGGCCACACCTGCCGCCTGGGCGTCCTTGAACCGCTGCACGTTCGCGTTCGCCGCTACTCCATCCACCCCCATCTGTCCGACCACGACGGGGAGGGCAGGGGCTTTCAGATCCTTCCGCACGTCGCGGATCAGGTGGCCGAGGTTGGTCGCGTACTCGGCCGTGGCGGTGGCGTCGATCATGTCGTTCCAGCCCTGGAACCACACGAACCCGGCCAGTTCGGTGCGCCGGCCGGCCAGGGCCGGGAAGTGGGTCTTCAGGTCGCCCAGCGTGCCGCGGACCTCCTCCAGCATCGCCCGGTACGAGGCGCCGAACGGGGCCGTTACGTCCTCGGGGGTGGCCTTCGGGTTGCGCTTCCGCAGGTCGGCGAGCATCTTGTCGAGCGCGGCCTGCGGCGGGAGCCCGGCCGACGGCGGGCGGAAGTCGCGGTACAGGCTCTTCCCGCCCCACGCGGCCTTGATGAGCAGCACCGGCTGCGCGCAGCGGTCGCCGATCACCTGTCCGAACCCGAGTTCCGGCCCGATACACCCCGGCGACCCGAACCCGACCGTCAGGTTGCCCCGGCGGGTCAGAAACTTCACCATCACGTCGTCCCGCTCGGACCAGTGGCCGTCCTTGCGGAACGGGGCGTACAGGTCGCGGGTGGCCGGCCGGGCGGCCTGGTAGTCCATCACCGACACCTTCGCCTTCCCCTCCATGTTCGACTGCCCGGCCAGGACGAACACCAACACTGGCGGTGCGTCGGCGGCACGGGCCGCGGCGGGGGCGAAGAGGAGGGCGAGCGCGGCGAGACCGCGGGACATGGGCGTGACCCGTGCGGGGAAGGAGGGGGGCCGGCTACGCCGTCGCGGCCGCGGCCGAGGCCCGGAACAGCCAGTACAGGATGGTCTTGATCTCGAACGGCTTCAGGTCGGGCTTGAGCGACAGGATGCGGGCGGCGATCCCGGCGAGGTGGGGCGTCGCCCAGCTGGTCGCGGGCTCGCGGGCGAACGGGCCGAGGTAGCCCCGCCCGTGGGCCTGGAACTCGACCTGCTCGCGCAGCCGGTAGGCGAACCCGAGCGGGTCGTCGAACAGGCCCTTGTCCACGGAGATGAGCGGCGGGGCGAACGCGGCCGGGTAGCTGCGCGTCAGCGGGTGCTCGTTGTGCGCCGCGGCGAACACCAGCACGTCGCGGAAGTACGCCTCCTCGATGGCCCGCTGGAGCGCCTGCCGCCGCGGCAGCTGCTGGAGCTTGTGCTCGGGGACGCCGAGCGACAGGTTCACCACCTTCACCTTCCACACGTCGATGGCGTGCCGCAGGGCGGCGATGACCGTCTCGACCTCGCACGTCCCGGCCGGGCCGAACACGTCGGCCGAGTACAGCTTGACCCGCGGGGCGACGGTCAGGATCACGTCGGCGACGGTGGTCCCGTGCGGGCTCGACTGGTGCCCGGTGTACGGCTGCGGCCCCGGCCGGTCGGCCCGGAACTGCGCCCCCTCGATCGGGTGGATCGGGTTGCCGGCCGCCCGGTGTTTCTCCTCCAAGACCGCCCGCTCGACCCCGGAGTCGACGACGGCCACGGCCACCCCCTCGCCGGTCGCCCGCGGGTCGCGGAGCAGCCGGTCCGGAGTCAGCCGGGTGAAGATCTCGTCGAACACCGTGGGTTCCCCGCCGGTCATGCTGTTCGGTGGGTGAGATCGGAAAGCCGGATTAACCACAGAGTCACAGAGGACACAGAGGGCAAGGCAGAAAACCGAGAGAAGGCAGTTCAACAAATGGCTTTCTCTCTGCCTTTTGTCTTCTCTCTGTGTCCTCTGCGACTCTGTGGTTTAATCTCTTCCTCCCTACCCCACCCCGGTGACGCCGTCGAGGAGCTTCCGCAACTCCTCCACCTGGCGCGTGCAGTGGGCGACCGCCGCCGGGCCGTGGCGGACGGCCAACACCCGCACCGCCTCCACCAGCCCGAGAGTCGTGTTCGCGTCCACCACCGCGTTGGCGTCGGCGTCCAGCCCCTCGCGGAGCCGGGCCATTACCGACTCCGGGGGCGGGTCGGGCAGTCCGCCCGGCGGCGAGACCAGCGCCTGCTCCACCCCCGAACTCGCCTGCAGCGCCGCCTCGACGGCGTCGAACAGGAGGCGGTGCGTCTGCCGCTCCGCGACCGCCTGCCGCAGCAGGTCAGCGCCCACCTCCGCGGCGGCGGCGACGAGGCGGCGGTCGTCGTCGGTGAAGCCGGGGGCGGGCTTGTCGAACAGCTCCAGCGCCACCAGCGTCCCCCCCCCGACCGCGAGCGGCGCGGCGAGGACGGCGGTGCGGCCGTGCTCGAACGGGAACAGGTCGAGCACCCCGGCCGACCCGCCGCCGAAGTCGTTCAGCACGGCCGGGTCGGCCCGGCTGGCCACGGACGCGGCCAGCGACCGGTTGAACGGCACGTCGCCCGTCGAGAGGAACTGGCCGTCCGGCCCGTAGGCGACGGTGATGTCGGCCCCGTCCGGGGACAGGTGGCGGATGACGAGCGCCCCGTCGGCCGCCCCGACGGCCCGGCCGGCGAAGCGGAGGAGCGACTTCACCGCCATCGGCAGGGGGACCGGGTCGTTGAGCGCCGCGGCCGTGCGGACAATCGGAAGCACCTTCTCGACCGCCTCGCGGAACGCGGCGAGCGTGCGGTTCACCTCGCGCTGCCGCTTGGCCGGCCGGATGCGGTCCAGCTGGCGTGTGACCGCCGCGACGAACACCTCGCGGGTGAGCTCGGTGCTCTTGTCGAGGTAGTCGCGGACGCCCATGCGGAGGGCGTCGAGCGGGGTGGCCTGGTGGGCGAACCCGGTGACCATCACGGCCACGATCTCGGGCTGGAAGACGACGAGGTCTTCGAGGAGGCGGAGGCCGTCGCTGCCGGACCCGAGGTTCCAGTCGAGGACGGCGAGGTCGATCGGCACCTGGTTGGCGACGGTGAGGGCGGCCTCGGCGTCGCCGGCGGCGAACACGCGGACGCCGAGGCCGGCGCCGCGCAGCCACTCCTCGAAGGTCCGCCGGACCGGCTCCTCGTCGTCCACGATCAGCACGGTGTCGGTCATACGGCGGCCCGCTAGGGACGGCCCGCTAGGCGGGCCCGGTCGCCAGTTCATGATACGCGGCCAGGGCATCGGTGAACCTGCCGGCCATCAGCCGGGCGGCGGCGCGGGCGCGCAGGGCGTGCGGGGTGCGGCGGAGGGCCACGGACCGCTCCGCGAGCCCCTCGGCCTCCGCGTACAGACCCGCGGCCAGGGCCGCGCTTGCGCGCGCCAGCAGGTCCGCGGCCTCGGCGTCGGCCGCGAACAGGAGGGACAAGTCGGCCTTGCAGCGCCGGCAGGCGGGGCCGACGTCGTTCCCCGCTTTGCAGCACGGGCAGGGGACGGGCATGAGGGGTGGTCCCGGGTCAGGAGTTCTAGTCGGGTCGCCGCCGGCCGGCGGCCCCGAGCCACCTAACCCCTCGGTCCCCTCTCCTCGGAAGGAAGGAGAGCCCGCGCCGGACAACTTACCCAATTCACCGTGAGGCTTGAACCGGGCGCGGGGGCGGTTCCGACTGCTGGCCTCGCGGGGCATTCTAGCACCGGGCGAGCGAACACCGTGGTGTCAGCGGTCGGACCGGTTTCCCGGCCCAGCCGCTACCGGCATTGCGACACGCTCGTCCGGCCGGCTAGCCTTCCCGGGGTACCCCACAGGAGGGACGGCGATGGCCGAGAACAAGACCCAACCAACCACCGCGAGCGTGGACGACTTCCTGGCCGCGGTCGCGGACGACACCCGCCGCGAGGAGTGCCGCACCGTTTGTGCTCTGATGCGCGACGTCACCGGCGCCGAGCCCGTCTTGTGGGGGCCGAGCATCGTCGGCTTCGGCCGGGCCGCCTACCGGTACGAGTCCGGCCGGGAGGGTGAGTGGTTCGCCGCCGGCTTCTCGCCGCGGAAGGCCAGCCTCACACTCTACTTGAGTGGCGGCCTGGACGGCCTTTCGGACCTGCTGCCGAAGCTCGGCCGGCACACCACCGGCAAGTCGTGTTTGTACCTCAAGACGCTCGCCGGCATCGACCTGGGGGTACTCCGGGAGATGGTCGTCCGCTCGGTGGCGAATTTCCCCCCGAAATGAATGGGCGGGGCGGGGGGCCGTCACCTTGTCAACGGCCCCCCGCCCCGTACAGATGACACTCCTACCGCCGTCCGGCGGAGTACCGACTGAACCCGCAGGCTGTCCGACCTGTCCGACCTCGGCCTGGCCCGGGGCCGGCCCGCGTAGTCCAATAAGGACGTTCCGATGAACCCGTCCGACCTGAACCCCTCCCCGGAAACCCCGGAACCGGTCGCCGTGGCCGACGTCCCACCCGCCCCGCTCGCGGACACCCCACCGCCGGAACCCGTTGCCGAAAACCCCGTTCCGGAACCGGCCGCCGAGGCCGAGCCGGCTGCTGAGGCCGCCCCGCCCGAGCCGGCCGCCGAGGCCGCCCCGCCGGCCCCCTCGCTGCCGAGCCAGCCGGTGCCGGCCGTCCCCCCCGCGCCGCAGCCGCACGACCTGAGCCGGATCGCCCAGGATCTCCAGATCCGCAAGCAGCAGGTCGAGGCGGTCGTCCAGCTGCTCGACGAGGAGAACACCGTCCCGTTCATCACCCGCTACCGGAAGGAGCGGACGGGCGGCCTGAACGAGGACATGATCCGGCGGATTCAGGACCGGGTCCACGCCCTCCGCTCCCTCGCCGACCGCAAGCAGACCATCCTCAAGAGCATCGCCTACCAGGGCCGGCTGAGCGACGGCCTGGTGCAGGCCGTCCTCGCCGCCGAGACGCCGAAGCGGCTCGAAGACCTGTACCTGCCGTTCAAGCCGAAGAAGAAGTCGAAGGCCACCGAGGCCCGCGAGAAGGGGCTCGGGCCGGTGGCCGAGGCGATCTTCTTCCGCGACCCGGCCGTCGCCAACCTCGACGAGGTGCTGGCCGGCCTGGTCGACCCGGACAAGTGGCTGCTCAACACCGACGACGTGCTGAACGGCATCAAGGACGTCCTCGCCGACATCGTCGCCGACCAGGCCGACGTGCGCGGCCCGCTGCGGAACTTCATCTGGGACGTCGGCCTGGTCGCCGCCACCCGGATCGAGACGCTGCCGGAGGGGAAGGGGAAGGAGTTCGAGCCGTACTTCGCGTTCAAGGAGTCGGTCCGCGAGATCCCGCCGCACCGCGTCCTGGCGATCAACCGCGGCGAGAAGGCCAACGTCCTGCGGGTCCACCTCGACCTCAACCGCGACCAGGCCCGGGAGATCGCGGCCTACCACCTGAACGTCATCGACCACCCGCACCGCGACCTGCTGTTCGCCGTCGCGGTGGACGCCCTCGACCGGCTCGTGCTGCCGAGCCTTGAGCGGGAGGTCCGCCGCGAACTCACCGAGCGCGCCCAGGACCACGCCGTCCTGGTGTTCGCCAAGAACCTCCGCAGCCTGCTCCTCCAGCCGCCGCTGCGCGGGCGGAAGGTGCTGGCCGTGGACCCCGGCATCCGCACCGGCTGCAAGCTGGCCGTGCTGGACGAGACCGGCAAGCTCCTTGAAGACGCCGTCGTCTACCCGCACGGGCAGAAGAAGAACCAGGCCGAGGCCCGGCGGAAGCTCGAACAGCTGGTCCGCAAGTACCAGCTGGCGGTGGTGGCGATCGGCAACGGCACCGGCTGCCGCGAGACGGAGCAGCTCGTCGCCGACCTGATCGCCGACCTGGAGCACCGCCGGCTGAACCCGACGCCCACGCTCGCGGCCGCCGGCCCCGAGCCCGCCCCGGCCGTGCCCGCGCCGGCCGTGGAGTCGGTCACGCCGCCCGCGCCCCCGCCGGTCGCCGAGGCCGCCGTCCAGACCCACACGGACACGCCCACCCACACCCCCGGCGAGGGGAGCATCGTCTCCGACCCGATCACGCTGTCGGCGGCCGTGACGCTGACGACGGACGTGCCGGCCGCCCCGGCGACGGTGGAGACGACCGGCACCCCGGCCCCGGACGCCGCCACGGTGACGACCGCCGAGGTGGCCGCCGCCCCGCCGCCCCCGCCGAAGGCTCCCGAGATCGTCCTCGACGGGCTGCCGGAGGCGCCCGCCGACCTGGCCTACGTGATCGTCATCGAGGCCGGGGCCAGCGACTACTCGGCCAGCCCGGTCGCCCGCGAGGAGTTCCCGAACCTCGACGCCACCACCCGCGGCACCATCAGCATCGGCCGCCGGCTCCAGGATCCGCTCGCCGAGTTGGTGAAGATCGACCCGCAGCACATCGGCGTCGGCCTGTACCAGCACGACGTGAAGCCGAAGCACCTGAAGGAGTCGCTCGAGGGCGTCATCGGCTCGTGCGTCAACGCCGTCGGCGTGGACCTGAACACGGCCAGCGTGCCGCTGCTGCGGCACGTGTCGGGCATGAACCAGCTCGTCGCCCGCGGGGTGGTCGAGCACCGCGAGCGGCACGGGGCGTTCACCAGCCGGGAGCAGCTGCTCCAGGTCGCCGGCCTCGGCGACAAGCGGTTCACCCAGGCGGCCGGGTTCCTCAAGCTCGCCGACTCGCCGGAGCCGCTTGACGCGACGTGGATCCACCCGGAGAGCTACCCGCTCGCCCGGCAGATCCTCGGCGACCTCGGCTTCACCCCGGCCGACCTGCGCGACCGGGCGAAGCTGGACGAGTTCCGCGGCAAGCTGGCCGGGCTGAACCCGGCCGAGGTGGCGGGCCGGCTGGACGCCGGGGAGCCGACCGTCCGCGACATCCTCGACGCCCTGGCCAAGCCCGGCCGCGACCCGCGCGAGGATCTGCCGCCGCCGATCTTCAAGACCGGCGTGCTGAAGCTGGAGGACATCACCCCCGGGATGGAGCTGAAGGGGACGGTGCTGAACGTCGTCCCGTTCGGGGCGTTCGTGGACATCGGGCTGAAGGAGAGCGGGCTGGTCCACATCAGCCAGATGGCCAACCGCTACATCAAGAGCCCCTACGACGTGGTGGCCGTGGGCGACGTGGTGAACGTGTGGGTGATCGAGGTGAAGGCCGGCGAGAAGAAGATCTCGCTCACCATGATCCCGCCGGGGCAGGAGCGGCGGGTGCCGCCGCCGCCGAGCGGCGGCGGGCGGTTCCAGGGGCCGCCCCGCGGCGACCGGCCGCAACAGCAGCCCCACCAGCCCCAGCAACCCGCCGGCGACCGGCCCGAGCGGCCCCAGCAGCAGCCCCGTGGCGACCGGCCGGCGTACCAGCCGAGGGGCGACCGGCCCGGGTTCACCCCGCGGCCGGGCGGCCCCGGCGGCCCGCGCCCGGGCGGCCGTGGCCCCGGCGGCCCGCCGCGCCCGCACCAGCAACCGCAGCCCGCGGGTGAGGGACCGGCCGCACCGCCCGCCCTCCAGCAGCCGGCGGCCCCGCCCCCACCGCCGAGGAAGTTCGGCCCGCCCAAGCCGCTGCCGAAGCTGACGGCCGCGAAGAAGGCGGGCAAGGCGCCGCTGAACACGTTCGGCGAGTTGGCCGCGTTCTTCAAGCCCGACGAGCCGACTCCGGCCGAGCCGCCGAAGCCGCCCGAGCCGCCGGCGGCGGAGGCGCCCAAGTCCGACGCCCCGCCGGCCCCGTAATCCCTCCCCGGCCCACCCGTTGCGACGGGTGGGCCGGCCCCGTTCTGCCGGCACTCTTTTCGCACCCCTCGTGCCCTAGAATAGGGTCACACCGGCCCCGCCCCGCCCGCGGCGGCCGCCCCGGACGAGGGACCGATGCCACCCACCGACCGCCCCCCCCAACCCTCCCCCCGCCGCACCAGCCCCCTCCTCCCCGGCGGCTGGATCGCCCTCGCCCTAATCGTCGTGCTGGGGATCACCACCCTCTGGCCGTTCTCGCCCAAGACCATCACCTACACCGAGTTCCGCTCGCTGGTCGACGCCGGGCAGGTGAAGAAGGTCGTCTTCGTCGGCACCGACAGCATCAAGGGCGAGGTCCGCGACGCGACCTCCGAGCCGGCCAAGGGGATCGGCCTGCGCGGGGGCGAGTTCGCCGTCAGCCTCCCGCGCGTCGAGAACCAGGAGGCGATGGTCAAGGAGTGGGAGGCGAAGGACCAGCAGTACCGCGACGCCCTCGCCAAGCAGAGCCTACCCGTCCCCGAAAAGCTCAGCGTCGCCAAGCGGGAGGAGCCGGCCTGGGTCGCCCCGCTGGTGGTCAACGTCCTGCTGATCGGGCTGCTCGTCGGGCTGTTCGTGTTCTTCTTCCTCCCCAAGCTGCGCGACCCGGTCGGCGGCGGGTTCCTCAACAACTACGTCCGCAGCCCGGCCAAGCGGTACGAGAAGGGGAAGGGGCGGGTCACGTTCGACGACGTGGCCGGGATGGAGGGGTCCAAGCGCGAGCTGCAGGAGATCGTGGACTACCTGAAGGATCCCAACAAATTCACCCGGCTGGGCGCCCAGGTGCCCAAGGGGGTGCTGCTCGTCGGCCCGCCGGGCACGGGCAAGACGCTGATGGCCAAGGCCGCCGCCGGCGAGGCCAACGTCCCGTTCTTCTCGATCAACGGGAGCGAGTTCATCCAGATGTTCGTCGGGGTCGGGGCCAGCCGGGTCCGCGACATGTTCAAGACGGCGAAGGAGAACTCGCCGTGCGTCATCTTCATCGACGAGATCGACGCCGTCGGCCGGATGCGCGGGGCCGGGCTGGGCGGCGGGTCGGACGAGCGCGAGCAGACGCTCAACCAGATCCTCAGCGAGATGGACGGGTTCGCGCCGTCCGAGACGGTGATCGTCATGGCCGCCACCAACCGGCCGGACGTGCTCGACTCGGCCCTGCTGCGGCCGGGCCGGTTCGACCGGCACATCACGGTGGACAAGCCGGCCTGGCGCGGCCGGCTGGAGATCATCAAGGTCCACACCCGGAACAAGCCGCTGGCCGACGAGGTGGACCTGGAGCGGATCGCCCGCAACATGGCCGGGATGAGCGGCGCCGAGCTGCGCAACCTGTGCAACGAGGCCGCCCTGGCCGCCACCCGGGCCGGGAAGAACAAGCTCGAACAGGCCGACTTCGACGAGGCCGCCGACCGGGTCCGGCTCGGGGCGCTGCGGGAGGAGCCGTTCACCGAGACGGAGAAGCGGCGGACGGCCGTCCACGAGGCCGGGCACGCCCTGGCGGCGTGGCTCCAGCCCGGGGTCGAGAAGCTCGACCGGGTGACCATCATCCCCCGCGGCCGGGCCGCCGGGGTGACCATGTTCCAGCACGACGAGGACCGGGTGGACCGGTCGGCCAGCGAGATGCAGGCCCGGCTGGTGATGATGATGGGCGGCCGGGCGGCCGACAAGCTGGTGGTCGGCGAGCCGCTGTCCGGGGCGGTCATGGACCTGAAGATGGGCACCCGGCTCGCGCGGGTGATGGTCACCCAGTTCGGCATGAGCGACCGGCTCGGCCCGGTCTACTTCCAGCAGCACGACGAGCACGTGTTCCTCGGCAAGGACATCCACGAGCCCCGCGACTTCTCCGAGGGGACGGCCCAGATCATCGACGAGGAGGTCCAGCGGATCATGACCGCGGCCCTGGACCGGGCGACCGAGTTGCTGTCGGCCAATCGCGACAAGCTCGACCGGCTGACCGACGCCCTGCTGATGCACGAGGAACTCGACGCGGACGAGGTGGAGCGGGTGCTCGCCGGCGTCCCGCTGGCGGCGGTGAAGACGGAAGTCCCGCCTGCCCCGCCCCCGGCCGCCGCCCCGACCCCGGAGTCGGCCCCGGACGCCCCGCCGAAGCCCGGCCTCGCGTTCGGGTGACCCTCGTACCCGCCGGAAGGTCGTGGCGACCGCACGCCCCTCGGACGCGGAGGTTCCGCGTCCGAGGGGCGTGTATCGTTTTGCCGTTCCTAACCCTTGTAGGAGGTTGCGTGTGTCGGCGCCCGGCCACCGACTTCATCCCGCCAGGACTGCCGCGAGGCGGTCGAAGTTCTGCTCGTTCGCTGCGAGGATGACTGCCCGCACCCGGTCGGCCTCCGCGGTCGAATCGAACGTCATCCGCCACGTCAGCTGAGTCCCGGCCCCGGCCGGGGCGAACGTCATTTCCATGCGGAACCGGTGGACCGGTTCGAGGTGCCGGAACACCACCCGCTCCGGGGTCGTCACCTCATCGAACACGGAGACGTTGTGGTAGTCGGTGCCGTCCGGCCCGCGCATGACGCAGCGCCAGATCCCGCCGGGCCGGGGGTCGAAGACGTCGATCGTGGTGGTGAACCCGGCCGGCCCCCACCACCGGGCCAGGACGGCCGGGTCGGTGAACGCCGCGAACACGACCGCCGGCGGGTGTGGGAAGGTGCGCGACGAGACGATCTCGCGGCCGGCGGCGTCGGGCGTCGGGGTCATGGCGTGGGTCCGGGGGTGGGGTTGAACGTGGCACCGCGGAGGCCGCCCAGGGCTCCCGCCCTGGGCGGCCTCCGCGGTGCTGGCCGACCGCTACGCCACCAGTTCGCCCAGCCGGGCCAGGGTCTGCTCGCCGCCCTCGACCGCGCCGAACTTCGCCAACTCCGCCCGCACCGCCGTGGACTCCAGCACCATCCGCAGCGTCACCCGCGTCTTACCGGCCTCCTCCGCGAACGTCGTCGTCACGTGGAACGGCGCCCGGTCGCCGGCCACGTCGGCGTGGTCGTAGACGATCCGCGTCGGCTCGGCGATGTCGCGGTAGACGATCCGGTTCGGGTAGTCGGTGCCGTCCGGGCCGTGCATGGTGAACCGCCACTCGCCGCCGGGGCGGAAGTCGATGGCGTGTGTCGTGGTGGTGAACCCGCGCGGCCCCCACCAGCGGGTGATGGCGGCCGGGTCGGTCCAGGCGGCGAACACCCGCGCGGCCGGCGCGGCGACCGTGCGCGTCACCTCGATCACGCGCTCCGGGCCGGCCTGGTCTGCCAGGTGGTCGTCCAGGCAGTCGAAGCTCGACCCCCACCCGGTCACCGCGCCCATCGCCTCGTGTTGCGCCTTGTCCTCGGGGGTGCGGTGGGCGATGTGGAGCGTCAGCCTGGTCTTCGCGCCCGCGTCTTCGAACGTCGCAGTGACGACGATCCCCTTCGGCAGGGGCGTCTTGAGCATCTCCTCCATCCCCTCGCCGAACTCGTCGGTGGTGACGACCCGCTCCCCGGGCACCACCTCGCGGAACACGCCCTCGGCCGAGTAGTCTTTGCCGTCCGGCCCGTGCATCACGTACTTCCACTTCCCGCCCGGGCGCAGGTCGGACTCGGTCACGGTGGTGGCGAACCCGCGCGGCCCCCACCACTTGGCGACGTGAGCAGGCTCGGTCCACGTCTTCCAGACGAGGTCGCGGGGGGCGGAGAACACGCGGGAGATCACGATCTCGCGGTCGGAGGCCGGGGAGGCGGTCATCTCAACTCCTCGATCGGGGGACCGGGCGACAGGGGGTGTGGGTACGTAACCGTGCCGTCGCGGCCGACCGAGGGCCGGGCGGCCGGATGCGGACACCGGTCGGGCGCGTCGCGGCTACTTCTTGACTTCCATCAGGTACGAGGTGAGATGTCGGATCTTGGCGTCGCGCATCAGGAAGACGTCGCAGAACACCACGTTCAGGACGCCCCCGTCCTTCCGCGCTCCGCGCACACTCCCCTCGGCGACGACCACGTCGCCCTCCTCGACCAGCCGGGTGACGGTGATGGCCGGCGGGCCGACGAACGCTTCGTCCTCAATGTGCTTGTCGAAGGCGGGCTTGCCGCGGGTGTGGAACAGCCCGGGCAGAACCCACTCGACGTCGTCGGTCAGGTAGGCCAGCACGCCCGCGTGGTCGCTCTTGCCGAAGGCGGTCATGTACTGCTGGACGGTCTGCTTGTTCGCACTCACCGGTCGCTCCTTCGGGGTCGGGGCGGGTGGCGGTTGAGCGGCCGCGTGCCCGGCCGTCGGGCGGCTCCCGCCGGCGGCCAGACAGAGGGCCAACCCCACTCCGAACGCATAGGCCGCACGCACGGGTCGTCCCCCTCAGCTGGCGGGTGGGGCCGGCGGGGGCGTCTCCCCTTGCAGCCCGGTCAGGTACTCTTCGAGGCGGTCGAAGCTCTCGTTCCAGAACTGCTCGAACGCCTTCACCCAGTCGTGGATCGGCTTGAGGCCGCTGGCGTCGAGCGCGTACAGCCGCTGCGGCCCCGCGTCGCGGACGCGGACCAACCCGACTTCCTTGAGAACCTTCAGGTGCTTCGACGCCTGCGGCTGCTTGACCCGCAGTTCGGCGGCGATGTCGTTGACCGACCGCTCGCCCCGGGCCAGCAGCGCGAGGATCTCCCGCCGCCGCGGCTCGGCGACCGCGTTGAAGGCGTCCGACGTGGTCGCCCGGCGTGCCATGCCTCGATGGTATTCCCATATCGGAATATTGCAATCGCGGTAGCCACGAAAAGCGCCCCGGAACGGGGCGCCCGGTCCGCCGTGTCAGCTGGGAAGGTCGAAGGGGGTCGTTAGGCCGGATCGGCGGGCGGGAGGGGCACGGACCGGCCGGTGCGGGCGGCTGCTTCGACGGCGGCGATCACCCGCACGTCGGCCAGCCCTTCCGCGCCGGGCGTGCGCGGGTGCTTCCCGTTCAGCACGCAGTCCGAGAGGTGATCCATCTCGGCGGCGAAGTGGTTGACCTCGGCGAGTTGGACTTGCTCGCGGCCCGACGGCCGGCCGACGGTGAGTCGCAGCCCGCGGTAGCTGAAGGCGGGGTCGAGGTCGATGAACCCGTCGGTGCCGGTGACGCGGAAGCGGCGGCTCTCGGCGGCGTCGAAGCCGCACTCGCAGTGGGCCAGCACCCCGGACGGGAACCTCAGTTGAAACGTCACGCTGGCCGGCACCTCGCGGAAACGCGGGACGTCGCGCGGCCGGTGCTCCATCGCGGTCACCTCGGTCGGCTCCTCGCCGGTGACGTAGCGGGCAGCGTTGATGCAGTAGATCCCCACGTCCTGCACCGGGCCGCCGCCGAGCGCCCGGCTGAGGCGGATGTTCGGGGCCGGCGTGACCTGGCAGTTGCTCGCCGAGAACGTCCGCAGCCCGCCGACCGCCTTCTCGCGGCACATGCGGATGACGGCCTGGTTGAAGGGCTCGTAGCGGAGGCGGTAGGCGACCATCAGCTCCCGGCCGGTGTCGCGGGCGGCGCCGATCATGTCGCGGCACTCGGCCGCGGTCGTGGCCATCGGCTTCTCGCAGAGGACGTGCTTCCCCGCCCGCAGCGCGCGGACGGTGTACTCGGCGTGCATCGAGTTCGGCAGGACGACGTAGACGACGTCCACCTCGACGTCTTCCCGGAGGCGGTCGTAGGTGTCGTAGCTGTAGAGGTGGCGCGGGTCGATGCCGTAGGCGGCGGCGACGCGGCGGGCCTTGTCCGGGTGGCCGCTCACCAGGGCCGTCGGCCGCGACAGCCGGCCGCGGGCGAACGCCGGCAGGATCTCCTCCAGGGCCAGCTTGCCCAGGCCGACGACCGCCCACCGGGCCTGGCGGTGGGGCACTTCCGGGAGGACGAGGTCCGGCGGCTGGCGGTCGGGCGGGGCGAGGGGCGGGTCGGCGGCGCGGGCGCCGGCCGCGGTCAGCCCGGCGGCGGCGAGGAAGAGGCGGCGGGACGGGACGGGGTGGTTCGGCACGACTGGCCCTCGACGCGGGAGGGGCGACCGCCGACGGGTCGCAACCCCCGTGCCCCGGGCGCGCGGGATTCACGCCTGAAGGTATGGGCCGATCCGATTCGGAACCGGGCGTGGGTCAGTCGGCGAGCGGGATGGCGTCGCCTTCGATGTCGTCTTCGGGCGGGCGGGTGACTGGCTTGATCCGCGGGCCGACGTACCCTGCCGCTTCGGGGATGTCGGCCTCGTCGCCGAGCGGGATGGCGTCGTCACCGAGGGGGATGTCCTGCTCGTGTTCGAGCCGGTGCCACTGGAGGGGCTTGTCGTCGTTCCGCACCAGCCGTTGGGAGCCGTCCGGCAGTTCCTTGTAGATGAACGGGATGCCGGTGAGCAGGTCGGCCGGCAGCGCCTCGACCCGGGCCACCGCCTCCTCGTAACTGTCGTACCGCTCCGAGATCGGCCCGACGGTCGTCGCCACCTCGACGATGTACTGCCGCGTCGGCGAGAGTTCGGGGTCGGTCATGGCCGGTCCGCCGCCACACGGCGGTTCCACCACCGGGCGGCGACCGCCCCGACGGTGATGCCCGCCCAGTCGATCAGCACGTCGGTCACCCGGCCGCTCCGGTTCGGGACGAACGTCTGGGCGACCTCGGTCGCCACCCCGTGCAGGGCGAGGAGCCCGATCAGGAACCGCTGCCAGTGGCGCGGGACGGGAAGGGTGCCGGCCAGCACCGCCAGCACGGCGTACCCGAGCAGGTGGAGCGTCTTGGCGGCGGCGTAAGACAGGCCGGCGGATTCGAGCCCCGACCGCAGCTCCTCGGGCACCGGCACCGGGGAGACGAGCTTCCACGTCCACAGCCCGAGCAGCACCAGGAAGGTCGCGGCGTGGGCGGCCGCCTGCGGGCCGCGGCGTGTCCCGGTGAAAGGTTGGGGGACGAGCCCCACCGGTGCCGTCGGCCGTTCGCCGGGGTCGTCCTGGGTCATGGCGGGTGGTCCGTCCTTGGTCCGCTCCCCGGCTACGGCCGGGCCGACCCGAGCTCGCGGAGCTTGGCCTTGAGGTACTTGGCCCGGGCGGCGTTCCGCTCCTCGCCGTCGAGCGGCTGGCCCATCAGCTTCTGGAGGTGCGCCGCCTGGGTGTGGATGAACAGCTGATTCACGGTCGTCGCCGGCAGATCCTCGATGAGCCGCTGGTGGATGCCGAGCCGCACCGCCGACAGCAGCTCCATCGTCTCCTCGGACGTGATCATCGTCGCGCTGCCGAGCGTGCCGATGGCCCGGGCGACGCGGTCCTGCTCGGCCTGCCGGCGCTCCTTCAGCAGGGCGTTGCGGGCCTTGCGCTCGTAGTCCAGGATCGTCTGGATCACCTCGCCGATCTCGGACAGGATCTTCGGCTCGCTCTTGCCCAGCGTCACCTGGTTCGAGATCTGGTACAGGTCGCCGAACGCCCGGCTCCCCTCGCCGTGGAGCCCGCGGACGGCCAGGTTGATCTTCTGGAGCGCCCGGAACACCTTCTCGATCTGCTTGGTCAGCCCGAGGGCCGGGAGGTGGAGCATGACGCTCGCCCGCATCCCGGTGCCGACGTTAGTCGGGCAGGCGGTGAGGTAGCCGAACTGGTCGTGGAAGGCGTAGGTGAGGCGGGCTTCGAGGGCGTCGTCGAGCTTGTCGATGTCCTCCCACGCCTCGGTGAGGGCCAGCCCGCTGCGGAGAACCTGGAGGCGCAGGTGGTCCTCCTCGTTCACCATGACGCTGACCGACTCCTTCTGGTCCACCGCCACCCCGCGGGGTCCTTCGAGGACGACCGCCAGCTCCCGGCTCACCAGCTGGCGCTCGACCAGGAACTGGCGGTCGAGCGGGGCGAGGGTGGGGATGTCGATGTAGTCGAGGGTGTAGGGGAGCTCGGCCTTGGCCAGCGCCTCGCGGGCCTTGGCGGCGGTCTCGGCCTTCTGGCCGGGGGCGGCGCGGTTGGCGAACGGGAAGTCGGCCAGGTTCCGGGCCAGGCGGATGCGCGTGGACACCACCACGTCCGACTCGGGGCCGGTGCCGCGGAGCCACTCCCCGAGGTTGGGCAGCAGGCTATCCAGGTTCATCGGCGGCCTCCTCCTCCTGCCGGATGCGGTCGCGGAGCCGGGCCGCCTCCTCGTAGTCCTCGGCCCGGGCGGCGGCGGCCATCCGGAGGCGGAGTTCGTCCAGGGCGGCGGCCCGCCGCCCGCGGCGGACGGCCCGGGGAGCCTTGCCGGCGTGGGCGTCGGCCCGGTGGATGCGGGTCAACAGCGGTTCGAGCGCGGCGCGGAAGGCGTCGTACTCGCCCGGGCAGCCGAGCCGGCCGGTGGCCCGGAACTCCCCATACTCTAGGCCGCAGTCGGGGCAGGTCAACGCGGCCGGGTCGGCGTCGGCCGGGTCGGCGGGCGCCGTGGCCTGGAGCAACCCGAGCAGAGCCTTCACGTCGATCTGCGGCTCCGGCGGCAGGTTGTTCTTCCGCGCGCACCGCTCGCACAGGTGCATCACCCGCCGCTTCTTGTTGACGATCTCCGTCAGCGTGACGGTCGCCGGCTGGCCACAAAGCTGACAGGTCATACCCCACCCACTGGCCCGGCCCCCGGGTCGCCCCGCATCCGGAACTGTTTGACGTAGACCCGCCCCCGGTCCGCGTCGACCGCGTACCACACACTCAAGTCCCCGACCACCCCGACCCGTGTTTCAAGCCCGAGGGCAGGGAGGACGTCTCGGCCCTCACCCCACTCGTCGGCCTCGTGGGCCAGCCGGTAGCGGACCTCTCTCAGCCAACGGATGAAGGAGGTTTTCCTCCCGGCGGTTGCCGCGGTGGTGGCCAACTGTCGTAACTCGTCCATCCTCACCGGTGTGATGAGCAGCTGGAACCGGCCGGGGGGCGGGTCGGCCATGAGTCATCCCAACTCGGCCTCGATGACTCGGATGACGTCATCGAGGGTCAGTCCCTCCGCGTCCATCTGACGGATCTCCTCCGCGGTGAGCGGCGGCGGGTCGTCCCGCTCTGGCGGGATGTCGAGCCGCCCCGAGGCCGGTACCGGGTGGGGCGTGTCCGGTTCGGGCGTGTCTGGTGCGGGGGACATTGTCACCCTCCTCGCGGCGGCCTCAGACCAAATGGCGTTAATCCGTCTTGTTCGGAGCCCGGGTAACAACCGTTATCACCCCTGAGGGCCGATCCCTACCCGGGCGGGCGGACCAACGGTGACCCCGCGTCAGCCCTCTTCCATCCGCCGGATCTGATCGCGGACGCGGGCGGCCTCCTCGTACTTCTCGGCCGTCACCAGCTGTTGCAGCTTGCGCCGCAGCTGGCCGAGCTCGGACTCCGCCGCCCGCGCCCGCGGGCCGCGGCGGGGCGCCTTGCCGGCGTGCTTCACGTCCCCGTGGACGCTCTCCAGCAGCGGCAGGAGCTCCTCGCGGAAGGCGTCGTAGTCGTGCGGGCAGCCGAGCCGGCCGTTGTTGCGGAACTCGACGAACGGCATCCCGCAGGCCGGGCAGGTGCCGTCGGCCGGGGCGTCGCCGGGGTCGAGGGCCGGGGCGTCGGCAGCCGCGGCCTTCCCGGCCGGCTTCTTCCCGGCCCCGGCGGGCTCGTACAGATACTTCTTGGCGCAGTCCTCGCACAGGTGGACTTCCTCAAAGCGGTCGTCCCCGAGAACCTCGGTGATGTGCAGGGTCGCTTGCTTCGGACAGCGCTGGCACTTCATCGGCCCGGCCCCTCGTCACGGCAGTACAGGGAATTGTACCCCCGCGGCGGGAAGGCAGGGAGGGGAAACGGGGCGGGCGGCCCACCCCGGGTGCGAAACCGGCCGCGCTACTGCACCGGCCGGACCTCCCAGGCCCGGGCGACCGGGGCGGCCAGCTTGTACACCTCGGCCTGGGCGGCGTCGATCCGGGCCGTCCGGGCGGCCAGCTCCTTCGGCTTCCGCTCGTCGGCCGCGTCCCGCAGCCAGTCCGGTGGCGAGAACATGACCACCCCGCGGAACCGCTGGTGGACGATCTGGTTCTTGGCGTTGATCGCCTGGAGTACCTTGTTCCCCTGTTCCCACACCGGGCCGGTGGTGGCGGTGCCCAGGTTCACCCCGTCGGCCAGCTGCTTGGCCGAGTACCGGCCGACCTCGGCGCCGTCGATCCGGACGGCGTAGTCGCCGGCGGCCAGACCCTTTACGGTGAGGCCGTACCGGTTCAGGTCGCGGAGCTCGTTCGTGTACGGGAGCATCGGCACCCAGTCCTTCTGGACCGGCACCGGCAGGGCGGCGTCCTTGCGGGTGAAGGACACCCCGGACGGGGCGGCCGTCACGGCGGACACCTCGGCCCCGGTCGCGGCCGCCTTCCCGCCGGCCGCGTCGACCGTCACCTCGCTCACCACCGCCGGCGCCTTCAGGCCGGTGAGGATGGCGTGGGCCATCAGCAGCCCGCCCGGGGGCGAGGTGTGGAACCCGTCGTAGTAGGGGACCGCCGTCTTGGCCTTCGGGTCGTCCTGCTCCATCCGGTCGGTCGCGGCCTTCGTGACGGCGTACTGGTCCACGAACGCGAACCCGTACTTGCCGGCGAGCCCGGCGAGGGGGGCGTAGAACTGCTTCTGCGTCTCGACGTACTCGGCGCCGTTCGTCTTGTTCCGCCGGTCCACCGCGTTCGGGGACAGCAGCGCCACCCGCACCCCGGCGGCCTTGGCCGCCTTCAGCATGGCCTCGGTCTTCTCGGCGTAGACCTTGTTCCGGCCCGCGTCGAACTTCCCGTACCCGCCGTCGTTCATCCCGAAGTTGATGGTGACGGCGGTGGGCTTCTCGTTCAGGACGTGGCTCTGGAACCGCCCGGCCCCGCCGTTGGCGGTGTCGCCGCCGATGCCGGCGTTGAGGAACGTCATATTCCCGGCCGGGAAGCGGGTGGTCAGGTAGAGTTCGAGGTAGGTCGAGTACTGGTACTGCTCGGTGATGCTGTCGCCGAGGAAGACGACCCGGTCGTTCGGCTGGAAGAAGAACCCGGCCGGGCGGTTGGGGTCGGGCTGGGCGGCGGCCGCCGGGTGGGGGGCGGGGGCCAGCGCGGCGGCGGCGGCCGCGACGGCGGCGAGGAAGGCGAGGCGGGACACGGGCGGAACCTCGTGCGGGAAAGGGACACGAGGCGGAGTGTATCCCGGGCGGCGGGCGGGAGCGAGCCCCCGGCCCGGTCAGTCGTACAGCAGGCGGGTGAGTGCCTCGAGCGCCGCCCGGGCGGGCTGCGGCGGACGACGCCCGGGCGCGGCCACGGCCGTGGTGAGGAAGTGGGTGGCGATTCCGGAGGTTCCGGGGGCACAGATGTGCGTAACCAGACCGGCCCTGTCGGCGGTGTGCGCCGCCGACCCGCAGACGGCCTCGAACGGGGACGGCTCCGGCGAGGGCATCATGACCAACCCGGCCCGCCCGGCTAGCCTGGTCGCCGCCGGGATCAGATCCTGGCTGTTGGCGAGCTGGGGCCGGACCTCGGTGTGCCAGTCGAGGGTCGGGAGGGTCTTCTCGACGTCCGGGTCCGGCCGGCCGAACCGCTCCGGGCCCGCGGCGGTCGTTCGGGCCATCATTCCCGTGCCTACCGCAACGGCTAGACACTTCGCAACCTCGTTCCGCCTGGCGACCGTCAGCGAGTAGACCCGCACCTTGTCATCGACGGGGAGGGTCAGCACGACTACCCGCGCGTCGGCCGTGTAGCCTTCGACCGTCCCACTCGGCGTCGCGGCGGCGAACCGGGCGTCGGGTTGCGCGGCCAGAACCGCGACCGCCTTCCGACGGGTCACCTCAGGGGAGTCGGCGGACGACCAGAAGTTGATGTGGCCGTAGACGGCCATGTCCGCGGTCGCGGCCGCCGGAGCCGCCTCGCCCGGCCGGGGCGGCGGCGGGAGGTCGGCGGGGGAGAGGGGGCCGGCCGGGGGCTGGCCGAGCGCAACCGCGGCGAGCAGGGCGAACGTCATCGGTCCCTCGGGTCATACGCGATCGGGCTGATCCGCTGGCCACATGAGGTAACGCCCGGGCGGCCTGCGGGTCAACGGGATTTGGTATCACACCTTTTTGAACGCGGTCGTCACCTCGAAGGTGCCGTCCGGGAGGGGGATTTTCTGGTAGTCGCCGAACAGGTTCGGCGCCTCGCGCTGGAGGACGTCCAGGACCGCCCCGGCGAGCTTGCGGATCTCGGGCTCGGCCGCCGCGGCGCCGCGGGACTCCAGGAAGTGCCGCAGGGCGCGGGCGTTGGCGGTCACGAAGATCTTCGTCTCGGTCGCGTTCGGCAGCACGCTCCGCGCCGCCTGCCGGGCGGCCTTGCGGCGGGTGGTGCGGTCGGCGTCCGGCGGGAGGAGGGCGGCGGTCGCCGCGGCGGGGTCGGCGAGCCGCGCGTTCAGCCCCTCGGCCAGCTTCACGTAGGCGGCGTGGGCGTGGGTCACGGCGTCCAGCCAGACGGCGTGCAACTCCGGGTCGGCGGCGATGATGTCCGGCTCGACGTACTCCGCGACTGACTCATCAACGTATCTCTGGCTGAGTTGAGAGTATCCCATCCCGGCCCGGTGTCGGACGAGCTCGTGCGTGAGCGACCGGGACACGCCGGTGAACAGGAGGTTCCAGACGCCGTGCTCCAGCACCGACCCGTGCCCGACCTCCTTGATGTGCCCGAGGTAGGCGGCGTTCCCCCCGGGGCGGGGCTTGGCGAAGCTCATGTAACAGACACGCCCGGCCGTTTCCGTAACGACCTCGGCCGCGACGCTGCTGTCGCTGTGCCAGCTGACGCCGTGGTCGGCCAGGAAGCGGTCGAGTTCGGCCGTCTCGACCGTCTGCCGGCCGATCAGGTACACGCCCGGCTCGGTCAGGACGCGGACGGGGGTGGAGGGGGTGGTCATCGGGGCGCTCCGGGGGGCCACAGACGGGGTCCGAATACGGCGGTCCGGGGGCCGCGCCTACCCCAACCATTCGCCCTTGCCCGGCCCGCCGGGCCGCGGTATACCCCGCCCTCTCCAAATCCCCCACCCGCCGCCCGGTCGCGGCGGGCGCACCCCGAGGGCCGCCCGTGTACCCCAAGCGCTTCGCCCAGGACGACGACCAGACCACCCCGGACGACGCCCCGGTCGCGGCCGAGACGCTCCGGTCCGCGGCCGCAGCCCCGGCCACCAAGGAAGAGGAGAAGATGTCCATCTTCTGGCGGGTCTTTGGGGGGACCATCCTGAGCATCGTCGCGCTGGTGAGCATCACGCTGTTCAACAACATCCAGTCGTCGCTCAGCGAACTCCGGTCGGAGGCCGCCCGCACCCGCGAGGCGCTGGCCGGGGCCGCCAAGCGCGAGGATCTGGAGCGCGAGCGCGAGGCCCGCGGGGGGATGGCCCGGAAGGAGGACATCGACGCCCGGATCAAGACGCAGTACGAGCGCATCCGGGTGATCGAGGGGTACAAGACCGACATCGAGACGATGAAGGAGCGGGCCGGCGTCGCCACCGCGGCGGTCGAGGGGCTGAAGAAGGAGGTGAGCACCTCCGTGGACGCCCTCAAGCGGGACACGGCCACGATCGAAATTCTCCGGGAGCGGCTGACCGTCCTCTCCGCCGAGACGAAGTTGGCCACGGAGGCGGTGCAGCGGGTGCAGGCCGAGGTGGAGAAGAACCGGGCCGCCGACCTGGAGCGGAAGGTGTCCCGCGACACCCAGGCCAGGAGCATCGACGACTCCATGCGGGAGCTCCAGCGGGCCGTCCAGGACTGCCGCGAGAAGCTGGCCCGCCTGGAGGGGGCCGCCCCGCCGGCGCCGACCCCCGCCCGGCCGCGCGAGAAGTCCGAGAAGAGCGAGTAGGCGGCCGGCGGTATGCCGCCGGGGATTCGGCTTGACACCGCCGGGGCCGACGCTATCACCCTCCCACCTCAAGCTCGAAAGGGGGATGGCATGAGGCGATGGCTCTACGCCGCGGCGGCGGTCGTGCTCGCCGCCGGCCCGGTCGCGGCCGACGACGGTCGGTTCGTCCCGATCGACACCAACAAGCTGGTCGTCCGTCCGAGCCGGGCGGCCGCCCGGCTGACGTCGGACACCATCAACCTCGTCGGCAACACCGCCGCCGGGCAGGTCCAGAACGACGGGTTCATCAAGACGTTTAACAACCTGTTCGGGTACACCCGCACCGGCCCCCGGCTCACCCAGCCCGGCCCGAGCGCGCTGCCGAACCCGATCCTGTACCCGTCCACCCGCTACGCGAACTACAACACCCCGGTCATGCCGGTCAACGCGCCCCGGCGGTAGGGGCCGCGGGGAGTGGGTGAGTAGTAGACGGAACGAACCCGGGGCCACCCCCGGGTTCGCCTCTTTGGCTTCCGGTCCTCGCCGCCCACCGCCCACCCCAACAAAGCGGTTTCGGTTGGCCCGGTCTCGCGGGAGCGGGTAGAATCGGCGGGAGTGGCCCCGTGCCGCCCCCGCCTGCCAGGACCGCGACCGATGCTCCGGTTCCTTCCCGCCCTCTTCGCGCTCGCCGTTTCCGCCGCACCCGCTGCCGCGGACCCCCTCCCGGACGACTGGGCGTTCAAGGCGGTTACCCGCCCCGCGGTGCCGACGGTGCGGGGGGCGGTTCGCACCCCCGTGGACGCCTTCGTCCTCGCCCGGCTGGAGGCCAAGGGGCTCGGCTTCGCCCCCCAGGCCGACCGCCGCACCCTCATCCGCCGGCTTACCTTCGACCTGCACGGCCTGCCGCCGACGCCCGAGGAGGTCGAGGCGTTCGTCGCCGACCCGGCCCCGGACGCCTACGAGAAGTTGGTCGACCGACTGCTGGCGTCGCCGCGGTACGGCGAACGGCTGGCGCTCTTCTGGCTCGACCTGGCCCGCTACGCCGACAGCGACGGGTTCAAGGCCGACGACCCCCGGCCGGACGCCTGGCGCTACCGCGACTGGGTCATCCGCAGCCTCAACGCCGACAAGCCGTTCGACCGCTTCATCCGCGAACAGTTGGCCGGCGACGAACTCTTCCCGGACGACCCGGACGCCCTCACCGCGACCGGGTTCCTGCGGCACTACCCCTACGAGTACAACGCCGTCGACGTGGAGCTGAAGCGGCAGGACATCCTCAACGACCTCACCGACACGACCGCCGCCGCGTTCCTCGGGCTGACCCTCGGCTGCGCCAAGTGCCACGACCACAAGACCGACCCGGTGACGCAGGAGGACTACTACCGCTTCCAGGCGTTCTTCGCCGGCTACTGGCCGGTAGACGCGCCGCTCCTGACGGCCGACGCCCGCAAGGAGTACGAGGCGAGGCACGCCGCGTGGCAGGCGAAGACGGCCGCCGAACGGGCCGAGCTGGCGAAGCTCGAAGGGCCGTACCGCGAGAAGATGGCCAAGCGGGAGCGGATGCGCTTCCCGGCCGAGTTGCTTCAACTCGTGGACATGCCCGCGGCCGAGCGCACCCCGCTCCAGAAGCAGATGGCGGCGATGGTCGAGCGCCAGGTCCGGACCGACGGGAAGGACGTGGGCAAGACGATGAAGGGCGCCGACAAGGAGAAGTGGGACGCCCTGGCGGCGAGGCTGACGGCGGTATCGAAGGACCGCCCGGCCGACCCGCCTCGGGCGCCGGCCATGACCGACACCGGCCCGACCCCGCCGGCGACGTTCGTCCTCAAGCGCGGCAGCTGGCGCAACAAGGGGGACGAGGTCGAGCCCGGGTTCATCGCGTCGATCACCGAGGCGGACCCGACGGTCGCGCCGACGGCGAAGACGAGTGGCCGGCGGACCGCCCTGGCCGACTGGATCGCCGACGCCAAGAACCCGCTGACGGCCCGGGTGATCGTGAACCGTACCTGGCAGCACCACTTCGGGGCGGGGATCGTCGGCAGTTCGAGCGACTTCGGCGTCGGCGGCGACCGCCCGACCCACCCGGAACTCCTCGACTGGCTGGCGAGCGAGTTCGTGGACCCGGCCGGGGCGGCCTGGTCGCTCAAGAAGCTCCACAAGCTAGTCGTCACGTCGAACGCCTACCGCCAGTCGGCCCGCGGCGCGGAGGGTGGGCTAAGGGCCGACCCGGAGAACGCGCTGCTGTGGCAGTACCCGCGCCGCCGGCTGGACGGCGAGGCGCTGCGGGACGCGGTGCTGGCGACGGCCGGCGTCCTGAACACGAAGGCGGGCGGCCCGGGCGTGTACCCGGAGCTGCCGGCCGAGGTGAAGGCGGCCGGGTGGAAGGCGTCGGCCGACCCGGCGGAGCGGAACCGGCGGAGCGTGTACGTGACGGTGAAGCGGAACCTCCGCTACCCGTTCTTCAGCCTGTTCGACAGCCCGGAGCGGGTGGAAACCTGCTCGCGCCGCTTCGTCACCACGACCGCCCCGCAGGCGCTGACGTTGTTGAACGACGCGATGGTCCTGGGGCACGCGAAGACCTTCGCCACCCGCGTGACCCGCGACGCCGGCGCCGACCCGGACCGGGTGGTGACGCGGGCCGTCGAGTTGGCCCTGAGCCGGCCGCCGACCACCGAGGAGAAGGCAGCACTGACGGCGTTCCTCCGCAACCACCCCGGCCCGGCCGGCGACGCCCTGACCGACTTGTGCCACGCCCTGCTGAACCTCAACGAGTTCCTGTACGTGGACTGAGAGGTGGTCGAGCTCGACTAGTTTCCTCGCAAGGTGGCTCGCCCCCCTCACCCCGCGTGCTTCGCCGCGACCCTCTCCCCCGAGGGGAGAGGGAGCAGAAGCCGACCGCCGTATCATCGGGCCCAGCGAAGGGTGTCGCGTGAACCACCGGCACGATCCGAAGCGAACAGCGACGCCGCATTTGGCCCGATCGCTACGACGGGACATGACCCCGGCCGAGGCGGTCCTGTGGCAGGCCATCCGCGACCGGCAGCTGGGCGGGTACAAGTTCCGCCGGCAGCAACCGCTCGGCCCGTTCTACGCCGACTTCTACTGCGCGGAGGCGAAACTCGTCGTCGAACTCGATGGGGAAAGCCACGTCGGGCGTGAGAGCGCCGACGCCGCCCGCACAGCGTTCTTCGGCGCGGAGGGCATCGCCGTCATCCGATTCTGGAACCCCGAACTGACCGACAACCTTGACGGTGTCCTTGCCGCGATCCTGACCTCGTGTGTGTCTCGCACGTCTGACCCCGCGCCCCGCAAGCGGGACGCCTCCCCACCCTCTCCCCTTGGGGGAGAGGGTCGCGGCGAAGCACGCGGGGTGAGGGGGCGAACCACCTTGCGAGCGGACCAAACACCCCGCACGCACCCCCGGTAACCTCACGCGGCCCGCGAACCACCCTCCGACTCCCGACCGCCATGACCCCACACGTCCCCCTGTTCCGCAGCCGACGCGACTTCCTCCGCCTCGCCGGCGGCGGGTTCGGGGCGCTCGCGCTCTCCGCCCTGGAGGCGCAGGCCGACGACGCCCCGCCACCGGCGGGCGGGCCGTTCGCGCCGCGGCCGGCGCACTTCGCGGCGAAGGCCAAGGCCGTCATCTTCCTGTTCATGGAGGGCGGGCCGAGCCACATCGACATCTGCGACCCGAAGCCCGAACTCACCCGCATGAACGGCAAGCCGCTGCCGGCGAGCTTCGGCCGGGTCGTCACGCCGATGGGGGCCGGCGGCAACAACCTCCTCGCCAGCAAGCGGATCTTCCGCAAGTACGGCCAGTCCGGCATGGACTTCAGCGACTGGGTGCCGCACCTCGCCACCTGCGCCGACGACTTCGCCCTGATGCGGGCCTGCTACGCCGACGGGCTCAACCACGTCGGCAGCGTCTGCCAGATGAACACCGGCACCGTCCTCGCCGGCAAGCCCGCCCTCGGCAGCTGGGCCGTGTACGGCCTGGGCACCGAGAACCAGAACCTCCCCGGGTTCGTCGTCCTCACCGACGTCCCCGGCGAGGTCGCCGGCGGGGCGCGGAACTGGGGCGCCGGCTTCCTCCCGGCCACGTACCAGGGCACGCAGTTCCGCAACGGCGCGAGCCCCATCCTCAACCTCGCCACCCCGGCCGGCGTGAGCGCCGAGCGGCACCGGGCCAAGCTCGGGCTGATCGGCGAACTCAACGACATCCACCGCCGCGACCGCCCCGGCGACACGGCGCTCGACGCCCGCCAGTCGGCCTACGAGCTCGCCTTCCGCATGCAGGCCACCGCCCCGGAGGCCGTGGACCTGTCCCGCGAGGACCAGCGCACCAAGGACGCCTACGGGCTCAACCGCCCGGAGACGGCCGAGTACGGCCACCGCTGCCTCCTGGCCCGCCGGCTGGTCGAGCGGGGGGTGCGGTTCGTGCAGGTGTACTGCGGGGCCGGGAGCCAGTGGGACTCCCACGCCGACATCGAGGGGAACCACGGCCGCATGTGCCGCCGGGCCGACCAGCCGAGCGCGGCCCTCATCAAGGATCTGAAGCAGCGCGGCCTGCTCGACAGCACCCTGGTCATCTGGGGCGGCGAGTTCGGCCGCACCCCCCAGACCGAGGGCGTCAGCGGCCGCGACCACAACCCGTTCGGCTTCTCGATGCTGATGGCCGGCGGCGGGGTGAAGGGCGGCACGGTCCACGGCACGACCGACGAGTTCGGCCTCCGCGGGGTAGACGGCCGGGCCCACGTCGCCGACTTCCACGCCACCATCCTCCATCTGATGGGGATGGACCACACGAAGCTGACGTTCCGCCACAACGGCCTGGACGACCGCCTGACCGGGCAGGCCGGCCGCGTCGTCCGCGAGGTGCTGGCGTGACCACCGCCGCGTTCGACCCGACCGCCTACGGCCCCTCCGTGGCCGCCCTCCTCACCGCCGACCGGCTCCCCGAACTCGGGCCGGGCACGCCCGTCGCCGCCCGCCGCGCCGAGATCGCCGCGGCCGCGAAGACGCTCCCGCCGGCGTGTGCGGCGGGGCTGTGGATCCTGTTCGACTTTCTCGACGAGTCGCACGCAATCAGTCAGGCGGACGAGGGGAACCCGGACCGCGACTTCTGGCACGCCGTCATGCACCGCCGCGAGCCGGACGCCTCGAACTCGAAGTACTGGTGGCGCCGGGTCGGGCGGCACCCCGTACTGGCCCAACTCCGCGACCGAGCCCCGGTGGTCGGCTACACCTTCACCACGGCCGAGGCGTTCGTGGACGAGTGCGAACGGGTGCGGGGGACGGGCTCCGCCGCGGAGGAGGCCGCGCGGCGGGTGCAACGGTTGGAGTGGGAACTCCTCTTCGACCACTGCTTCCGGGCGGGATAGGGGTCGGTCCGCGCCGCCCGCGGGCGGCGATAACCGTTATCACTGCCGGTCGTGACGATCCGCAACCGGGCCGCCGGGACGATAAACGTTATCACCTCAGCGGTCGCCTTACCGGCGGAGGGAGTAGAGGACGACGGCGGTGGCGATCCGAGTGGCGCTGTCCCGGTCGTGGCCGAGGCAGTCGGCCGACTTGTGGCCCTCCAGCGCGCACCCCACGTCGTACTTGCTGTAGACCACCGCCCACCGCCCGTCCACCTTCACCCCCTCCAGGTACGGGG